>Ga0326729_1000017_pt1 | contig 85476 bp, 59 predicted proteins | sample MHFSIPfraction_2_FD_207744 | JGI IMG/M metagenome (GOLD analysis project Ga0326729, IMG submission 207744) | Lab enriched peat soil microbial communities from Michigan Hollow, Ithaca, NY, United States - MHF6AY SIP fraction | ecosystem: Environmental > Terrestrial > Soil > Wetlands > Peat...
CACCGAGCGCTTTGGCCGTAGCTCGTTGAGTAAACTCATGTTTGAATACCATGTCAACTGCCTTTATGCGTAGCAGTTTCTGTTGATCCGTTGTATATGATCGTGCATCATTCTTTATCATAATTATTAATATAGCGAATTCCTGTCAATAGTCACTTATTTGAATGCCGGATTAATACCGACTTGAAATAATGCCTGCTATCTTCAATCATTCCATAATTCTTCGAAAAGGGATGATCGATGTACACAGGAAAAACGGTTTTTGCGCAATTACTTGAATACCTCCCGCTACATCAGTTTCGTCAGTGCGTCAAGCGCTACAACGGGAATCATAAAGTTCAGTCGTTCAGTTGTCTGGATCAATATCTCTGCCTGTTCTTTGCACAGTTGACCTATCGCGAGAGCCTTCGAGACATTACGACTTGTCTGCTCGGCATGCAGAACAAACTGTATCACATGGGCATCCGAGGCAAGATTGCCCGAAGCACGCTGGCATACGCCAATGAAACTCGGGACTGGCGCATTTATCAGGATTTTGCCCATGTCTTGATCCATCATGCCCGAGAGATCTACAGCAAAGACTCTTTTGGCGTCAGTCTTCAAGAAACCGTGTATGCACTGGATTCAACAACGATCGATCTTTGTCTCGCACTGTTTCCATGGGCAAAGTTCAGAACCCACAAGGGGGCGGTTAAAATGCACACATTACTTGACTTACGGGGCAATATCCCATCATTCATTGCTATTACGGATGGCAAGGTTCATGATGTCAATGTCCTTGACATGCTCATTATCGAGCCGGGTTCTTTCTACATTATGGACCGCGGTTATGTCGATTTCGAGCGGCTATTTCATATTCATAAAGCCCATGGGTTCTTTGTCACCAGAGGGAAGTCGAATCTCTCATTTCAGCGCCAGTATTCCAGACCTGTCGATAAGGCGACAGGTCTGAAATGTGATCAAACCATCAAATTGACAGGGCCGGATTCATCACTCAACTACCCAGAGTACCTGAGACGAATCAAGTACACAGAGCCGGAAACGAACAAGACGTATGTGTTCTTGACCAACAATTTCGAACTGGCTCCTCAGGTCATTGCCGATCTCTACAAGAGCCGATGGCAGATAGAACTGTTCTTCAAATGGATCAAACAGCATTTGCGAATCAAGGCCTTTTATGGTACCTCGGAAAACGCCGTTAAAACGCAAATCTGGACTGCTATCTCGGTGTATGTTTTAATTGCTTTGGTGAAAAAACGGTTGAATTTGGAAATATCCCTCTACACTTTTCTACAGATTCTAAGCGTCAGTGTGTTTGAGCAAGTCGATATTTTAAAATTACTTACGAATTCTGCCGGCATGATTTCAGAGACCTATACCTGTAACCAATTGAATTTATTTGATTTATAGTTGGACACCAGTGATAAAATGATTTATAACACTTTAAAATACTTATCTTGCTTTTGTATAAAAAATCGAGCATTTGAATTATTCTTCTATAATACGCAAAACTATTGTACGGGTATAGTGTCTATTCTGATAAAAGTCCTGAATACGCTATTATTCTGTTCTCTGAGTTGGCGGGAATTGCGATAAATGTGGTGAAAATTTAGTAAATCAGGCCGCATAGCTTTTGGACACAGCTTTTTTATCGCAATATCGAAAAACAACATAGCGATCTTGAGTCCGCATTCCACCGAAACTCTGTATATTCAATAGTTTTACCATTTCCGCCCGCGATTCGGGGTGTTCCATTCAACCTCCAACCTGCATCTGCCCGTGAAAAACAGCTTCAGAAAAAAGCCACTTTCGCTGCTGCTCGAAGAGATGAAGAGCGAGCACCGGCTCAACCGCGTTCTCGGCCCGCTGGCGCTCACCAGCCTTGGGGTCGGCGCGATCATCGGCACCGGAATTTTCGTGCTCATCGGCGTGGCTGCGCACGACAAGGCTGGCCCCGCCGTGACGCTCTCCTTCGCCCTTGCCGGTCTGGCGTGCGTCTTCGCGGCGCTCTGCTATGCCGAATTCGCCTCGATGGCGCCGGTCGCCGGTTCCGCTTACACTTACGCTTACGCCACGCTTGGCGAACTTTTCGCCTGGATCATCGGCTGGGACCTCATCCTCGAATACGCCGTCGCTTCAGCCACCGTCGCGCATGGATGGTCGCACTACTTCCAGGATTTCATCGGCATTTTCGGCTGGCATATACCGGAAATCTTCTCGCGAGCGCCGCTCGACTTCGATCCTGCGACCGGTTCTCTGATGCTGACCGGCTCGATGTTCGACCTGCCCGCGGTCGTGATCGCCCTCATCGTGACGGTGATTCTCGTCAAGGGCATCCGCGAAAGCGCGAGCTTCAACACGGGGATGGTGATCGTCAAGGTGGCTATCGTGCTGCTGGTGATCGTGCTCGGAGCGCAGTACGTCAAGCCCGAGAACTGGCAGCCCTTCGCGCCGTTCGGCTATTCGGGACTGAGCGTTTTCGGCCAGACCATTCTCGGCCAGACAGGGCCGGGTGGAGCGCCTATCGGCGTACTTGCCGGGGCGGCCATGATTTTCTTCGCCTACATCGGCTTCGACTCGATCTCGACCCATGCCGAAGAGGCGCGGCGGCCTGAGCGTGACGTGCCGATCGGCATCATCGCCTCCCTCATCATCTGCACGGTGCTCTATATCGCGGTCGCGGCGGTCATCACCGGCATGGTGCCTTACGACAAGATCAATATCGACGCGCCGGTGTCGAACGCTTTCAAGCAGGTCGGCCTCGGATGGGCGCAGTTCCTCATTTCCCTCGGCGCGATCACCGGCATCACCTCGGTGCTGCTCGTCATGATGCTCAGCCAGCCGCGCATTTTCCTTGCGATGGCGCGTGACGGTCTCTTGCCGAAAAGCTTTTTCGGCGCGGTGCACGAAAAGTTCAGAACGCCCTGGAAAGCGACCATTCTCACCGGCATTTTCGTGGCTATTCTCGGCGCATTTCTGCCGTTGCGACTGCTGGCGGAGCTGGTCAACATCGGCACGCTCTTCGCCTTCGTCGTCGTCTGCGCCGCCGTACTCATCATGCGCCGCACCAATCCCGACGCCGTGCGCCCGTTCAGAGCGCCGCTGGTACCCTTCGTGCCCATCGCGGGTATTCTGACCTGCCTCCTGCTCATGTTCTCCCTGCCCGCCGAGAACTGGTGGCGACTCATCATCTGGCTGGTCATCGGCTTCGGCATCTACTTCTTCTACGGACGCAAGCACAGTATCCTGAACCAGCAACCGGAGTGAACGTTCACGCGCTTATCGGGAGCCATCTCCGTTTATCGATGGCTCCCGATACGACTCGGTTTCGCCCGATGCGAGCAATGTTTTTTTACGCATATTTAGGCCGCTATCGTCACTTTGTGTATATTGATGCGCCGATTTACGCATCTAAAGGAAATACAAAAACTATTCCCCCCGGAGGAAAACGATATGCAGACCATTTATGCCGATGGTATCGCGAACATGATTCTCGTTGACGGCGTCGTACGCCTGGATCTCATCAACGTCACTTCCGTCGAGCAGGGCAAAGAGCCCAACGTCGATCAGGTCGGACGCCTTGCGCTTTCCCTGCCAGCGTTGATTCGCATTCAGGATCAGCTCTCCAAAATGGTGGACAAAATGGTTCAGGACGGCATTCTCACCAAGAATCCTCCAGCGGCCAACTGAGCTTTTTTGAGAAAAAGGACGCAAGAGACGAAAAGGACTCAAGGGACAACAACGACAAAAAACCAGCGGCAGCCGTTTTTCTGATGTTCCCTTGCGTCCTTTGCTCTTTTTTCGCGTTCCCGCCCCCCTCTTTTTGCATTATCCCCGGTTCCATTTCCACCCATCCAGCGCACTTCTTTTTCGTTTTCCTCGTTATCTTTCATTCGGCAAGAACTTTGCAAGAGGGCGAAGCATGGGAACTGAATTGAATGGAGTGCCTTCGGGCCTTTCCGCCATCGAGGCGAGGGAACGGCTCGAACGCGACGGGTGGAACGAACTGCCCTCATCGAAAAAGCGCTCGCGCCTCGCCATGCTCTTCGGCGTGGTTCGCGAACCGATGTTTCTCATGCTGATCGCCTGCGGGCTGATCTATCTTCTTCTCGGCAGTCTGGCGGATGCCCTGATGCTTCTCGGGTTCGTGGTGGTGATGATCATCATCGCCGTCGTGCAGGAGAGCCGGACGGAGCGGGCGCTCGAAACGCTACGCGATCTGACCAGCCCGAGAGCGCTCGTCATTCGGGAAGGGCGGCAGGAGCGCATTGCCGGACGTGAGGTGGTGCGCGATGACATCATCCTGCTCTCCGAGGGAGATCGCGTGCCTGCCGACGCCGTCCTGCTCTTTTCGAGCGGCCTCAGCACCGACGAGTCGCTCCTGACCGGCGAGTCCTTCGCCGTCCGCAAGGCGGTTGGTCAGAGTGAGGCCGGGTCGAAGATGTCGGGTGATGAAGATCGCTCATCCGTCTATTCAGGCACGCTCGTGGTCAAGGGGCGGGGCATGGCGCGAGTGGTGGAAACCGGCTTGCGCACCCGCATCGGCATGATCGGCGCGGCGCTCGTCGGCGTCGAGCCGGAGGAGGGGCTGCTTCAGAAGCAGATGCACCGTATCGTACGGACGATCAGCATCTACAGCGTCGCGCTCTGCGTGGTCGTGGCGGTGGCCTACAGCCTGACGCGGCACGACTGGCTGAATGGGCTGCTCGCCGGGCTGACGCTCGCCATGGCGACCTTGCCGGAGGAGTTTCCGATGGTGCTGCTCATCTTTCTCGCCATCGGCGCGTGGCGGATTTCACGCTACAAGGTGCTGACCCGGCGGCTGACGGCCATCGAGACGCTCGGTGCGGCGACGGTGCTGTGCGTGGACAAGACCGGCACGCTGACCGAAAACCGCATGAGCGTCCGGCGAATTTACGCGGACGGCCAGTTCCACGACCTCGATGGCCGCGACGCAGCCTTGCCCGAAGCGGTGCATGAGACGGTCGAGTACAGCATTCTCGCCAGCCCGCCCGATCCTTTCGATCCGATGGAGAAGGCGATGCGCGAACTTGGCGAGCGGTCGCTTGCCGACACGGAGCATCTGCATCGCGACTGGGAGCTGCTGAAGGAGTACCCTCTGTCGGAGCGGTTGCTCGCCATGTCGCACGCCTGGCGCTCGAAAAGCAGCGCGGAGATGGTGATCGCCGCCAAGGGGGCGCCCGAGGCGATTGCCGATCTCTGCCATTTCGACGCCGCCCGTCTCGCCGAGATTCAGGAGGCGGTCGAAACGCTCGCTTCGGATGGGATGCGGGTGATCGGCGTGGCAAGGTCGCTCTCCGCGAACGGCCCGCTGCCGGAGGAGCAGCACGAGTACAACTTTACCTTCGTCGGTCTGCTCGGCCTCGAAGATCCTGTCAGGGAGGGGGTGCCCGAGGCGTTGCAGGAGTGCCGCGAGGCGGGAATGCGCATGATCATGATTACCGGCGATTATCCGGCGACGGCGCGAAACATCGGAGAGCGGATCGGCCTGCCGGATGTGGCGCAGCTCATCAGCGGCGCGGAGCTTGACGGCATGGATGAGCGCCAGCTCGACGAGCGGATCGCTTCGACCTCGATCTTCGCCAGAGTGCAGCCCGCAGAGAAGCTGCGCATCGTGCAAGCGCTCAAAAACCACAGCGAAGTGGTGGCCATGACCGGTGACGGCGTCAACGACGCACCCGCGCTCAAAGCGGCGCACATCGGTATCGCCATGGGGGCGCGAGGCACCGACGTGGCGCGAGAGGCCGCGGCGCTCGTGCTGGTAGACGACCACTTCGACTCCATCGTCCGCGCAGTCAGAATGGGCCGCCGCATCTACGACAACCTGCAAAAAGCGATAGCCTTCATCCTCTCGGTGCACCTGCCGATTGCGGGCATGTCCCTGATTCCGGCGCTGCTGCACTGGCCGCTGGCGCTGTTGCCCGCGCACATCCTCTTTCTGGAGCTGATTATCGACCCCTCGTGCAGCATCGTTTTCGAGATGGAGCGCGAAGAGGCGTCGATCATGAAGCGCCCTCCGCGACGGCTCGACGAAGCGCTGCTCGGCTCGAAGGTGCTCGTCCGCTCGCTGGTTCAGGGCATCTCGATTTTTCTCGCCGTGCTCGCCGTCTATGCGCTGATGATCCAGAGCGGCTATGGCGAAGGAGAATCGCGGATGATCGCTTTTACCGGCATCGTGATTGGCAATCTCGGTCTCATCTTTTCCAACCGCTCATGGAACGAGAGCATGTTCCGGTCGATGAGGAGGCCGAACAGGGCGCTCTGGTGGGTCATAGGGGGCACGCTCTTTTTTCTCGGTATCGTGATCGGCGTCCCGGTGATGCGCGAACTGTTCCGATTCGCCGCGCCAGAGTGGCATCAATTGCCCCCGGCGCTCTTTCTGTCGATGATCTGCTTCATCCTGCCCGACATCGTCAAGCGCCCTCTCTTTCGATCTTTTTTGCCGGGATAACTCAGATGAGTCGAGCCGGTCGGGCAATCGCACTTTGCGTCAGCGCAGGATGCCCGCGAGAATCTCCGCGATTTTTTCGTGACCACGCGCATTGGGATGGTCATCGACATCGAAATAGTCTTGTACGCCGAGGTGTAAATCCACTAATCTCAGATTCTTCTCTTTCGATCTGCTGGTGATTTCGGCGAAGTTTCGGAACTTTCTGCCGTACCTGTTCGAGTAGATCACGATAATCTGCTTGTTTTCCAGCCAGGGAAAGAGCGCGAACACTTTTTTCATCGTGACGTAATCCTTCTCGAAATCGTATGATCTATCGTAGGGCGTGAACATGGCCGCCACCGACTGAACCGGCAGGGTGAAGGTTCCTTCGAGCCAGATATTCAGCTTCTGAAGCATGTTCGCCATCACATCCGGCTTTCCGTTCGAACCGAACATCGCATCGAATTTCTCGGGACGCGCCGGGCTTCGATCAACCAGCTTCGCCTCGTTCTCCTCCAGATCGTTTTCGCAGTACTGGATAACGACCGTGTCGATGCGGTCGATCAGCCCCGATTTTTGCAGCCTCAGCAGCTCCCGGTAGGTTCCGTAACTCGACACGCCGAGGTTGTAGACGCGCCGGTCGAGCCTCTTTTCCAGCCTTGCGGCAAAGGTTTCCGAATCATTGACGCCGAAGCCCATCGCGTGCGAATCTCCGAGCACGGCGATGCCGGGGCGGTTGTTGCTGATCGCGTTGCCGCTGATGCGCCCTTCCGGCCCGAAGGTGAGAAAGGTTTTGTATTCGAGGTTGTTGAAGGCGAAGCGTCCGTACTTCGGTTTGTAGAGAAGCTCCTCGTCAAACTCCATCCGCTCGCGTTTGCTCTGATAGACATCCCGCCACCCTTTATGATAGAGATAGCGCTGATAGGTTCTGAGCACGGCGTCCGAATGCGGCACTCCACGCTGAATCTCGATCATGCTGAAGGTCAAGAGCGACAGCGAGATAGTGACGTAGAGGATGAGGAAAATGAAAAAATAGGCGACAAGCCGGACTCCCCTGTTTTCAGTCGAGCTCATAGGCGTTTTTGTAATCCTTGATTAGCGATGCATCCTGATCCTCCTTTCTGAGCAGGCAGTTGCCGACCACGAGCAGCTCGATCTCCGTGCCCATCAGGCAGTGAAAGGCATCTTCCGGCGTGCAGACGATTGGCTCGCCTCGCACGTTGAAGGAGGTGTTGACAAGCACCGGGCAGCCGCTCAGTTCCGCGAAACGCGAGATCAGGCGGTGGTACTTCGGATTGGTTTCGCGGTGAACGGTCTGCACGCGAGCCGAATAGTCGACGTGCGTGACCGCCGGAATCTCCGAGCGGGGCACATTGAGCTTGTCGATGCCGAAAAGCTTCTGCTCCGCGCCGCTCATCGGGCGCTGTTTCGACTTGGCCACGTCGGCGACGAGCAGCATGTACGGACTGTCATCGACGAGGTGGAACCACTCCGCGACCTCCTCGCGGAGCACGCTTGGGGCGAATGGGCGGAAGGACTCGCGATATTTGACCTTGAGGTTCAACTGCTTCTGAACCGAAGGGGAGCGCGGATCGGCGAGGATCGAGCGGGCGCCGAGCGCCCTCGGGCCGAACTCCATGCGCCCCTGGTGCCAACCCACCGCCTTGCCCTCCGCTAGCGCCCGCACGGTGGCTTCGATCATCTCCGCCTCCGGCACCGTGGTGAACTTCGCTCCTGCGCGACTCAACCGCTTTTCGATGTCGGACTGCGCGAACTCCGGTCCGAGATAGGAGCCTTTCATGCTGTCGGAGGCTCTGACCTCTCTCGGTGTATCGAGCATCATGTGGCAGACGCCGAGCGCCGCGCCAAGAGCGCCGCCCGCATCGCCCGCCGCAGGCTGGATCCAGATGCGCTCGAAGAGCTTTTTTCGCAGCAGCTTACCGTTGGCCACGCAGTTCAGGGCAACGCCGCCAGCCAGGCAGAGGTTTTTCTGGCCGGTGTATTTGCGCAGACCGCCCGCGAGTTTCAGCACCACCTCCTCGGTCACCTCCTGAATCGAGGCGGCCAGATCCATTTCACGCTGGGTAAGCGTACTTTCGGATGCGCGGGGCGGCCCGCCGAAGAGCTGGTCGAAGCGCTCGTTGGTCATGGTGAGGCCGGTGCAGTAGTTGAAGTAGCTCATATCGAGGTGAAACGAGCCATCCTCGCGGATGTCGATCAGGTGCTTCCTGATAATATCCGCGTATTTCGGCTCACCATAGGGGGCAAGCCCCATCACCTTGTACTCGCCGGAATTGACCTTGAAGCCGGTGTAATAGGTAAAAGCGGAGTAGAGCAAACCGAGGGAGTGCGGGAAATGAATTTCCTTGTGCATCTGGAGCTTGTTGCCCTTGCCGATGGCCATCGAGGTGGTCGCCCACTCACCGACGCCGTCCATCGTCAGAACGGCAGCCTCCTCGAAGGGCGAGGGAAAGAAGGCGCTGGCGGCGTGGCTGAGGTGGTGTTCGGAGAAGAGCAGCCGCTCCTGCCAGTCAATCTGCTTGCCGAAATGGAACTTGAGCGCATCGGTAATCACCTTTTTCTGAAACAGCTTCTCCTTCAACCAGACCGGCAGAGAGGTCGCGAAACTTCTGAACCCCTTCGGCGCGAAGGCCAGATAGGTCTCGAACAGCCGGTCGAACTTGATGAAAGGCTTGTCGTAGAAGACGAAATAGTCAATCTCCGCCGCCCGCAGGCCGCCTTCCTGCAAGCAGTAGTTCATGGCGTTGACCGGAAACTCCTGATCGTGCTTTTTGCGCGTGAAACGCTCCTCCTGCGCCGCGGCCACGATATCGCCATCGATGACCAGACAGGCAGCAGAGTCGTGGTAATAGGCCGATAAACCGACGATTTTCATCGTTCAGAACAGCGTATAGATGAACGGCGCGATGATCGATCCTTGAGAAACGATGAGCAGCGTGCCGATGAGCAGAAGAATGACAATGATCGGTGCCAGCCAGAGTTTCTTGCGTGATTTCAGAAAGCTCCAGAATTCAGAGACGAATGAAGCCATGATGCGTTCAGAATTGATGTTTGAAAGAGTCCTGAGCAGGTCCCGGCGGCGTGCGGTCGATCCAGTACGATGGGCCGCTGTTTCGCTTCAGGCGAAGTTCGTCTCGCCCGAAGAGGCGCGTGATGGCGGCGACCGGCGACAGAACGACGAAAAAGATGATGCCGAGCACCACCGGACTGACGATTTTACCGAGCCACTGGCCGAGATGGTACCACGCTCTGTTCAGTGGCGCAAGCAGCGAGGGCACGACCAAGGTCAACAGACCGAGCACGATTCCGCCAGCAAGCCAGGCGGCGCACACGGTCAGCGAAGCATGTTTATAGTAGTTGAGTGCGCTTTCACCAAGAAAGATGGCGGTGAAAAGCAGGCCGAAACTGCGTTCGGATGGTAATTTCTCAGGCTGGCGGGAATTCAGCATGAAAGGTTGTTACATTAAATGAGTGGCAAGGCACGGCGAAACAGTCGGCGGCTATGAAAAGCGCTTACTACTGAAGGTTAGCTGCAAAATTTACATAAATAGTTTATGATTTTATAGAGCGCGAAAGAAAATGGCGGCAACTCATTCCGGTGATCTGAGATGATACCTGTCGATGACGGCTTTTTTCGAGTACTCTGGAATTTCAATGATTCATTTTCATGACCGAACCGATTTTCCCCTGCCCCTGCCATGAGCGCGTACCGCTTGCAACTGTCGGCTACTACGCCATCGGCGGAGAGGCTCGCTGGGTCGTCCATCCGCGCAGCGTGGGGGAACTCGCGGCGACGCTCGACCGCTGCCGTCAGCTCGGATTGCCGGTGATCATCGCCGGAAAAGGGAGCAACATGCTCTTTTCGGATGAGGAGTTTCCGGGCGCGGTGATCTTGCTGGACTTGATGAATCGCATGTTCAGGGTGACGGCGGAGCTGTTTTTCTGCGAGGCGGGGGTCGAAAATACAGACGCGGCCATCGCGCTTCAGCGGGCTGGACGGAGCGGCGGCGAATGGCTCTACCACCTGCCCGGCACCATCGGCGCGACGGTGCGCATGAACGGGCGTTGCTACGGACGCGAGATTTCCGCCGTGACGAAGAGCGTCGTGACGGTTGGCCTGGACGGGACAGTACGCTGGCGTAGCGCCGAGGAGGTGTTTCTTGGCTACAAGGAGACCAGCCTGATGCGGAGTCCTGAAATCGTGGTCGGTGCGATGCTTGCGTTCGCGGAAGAAGACGATCCAGACGCCATCGGGCAAAGGATGCGGGAGTACGGCGACGACCGCGACGCCAAACACCAGTTCGACTTCCCGAGTTGCGGCTCGACCTTCAAAAACAGCTACGCAGCGGGCCGACCGAGCGGGCAGATTTTCGACGCTCTCGGCTTCCGGGGCCGCCGCGAAGGCGGGGCGCAGGTGAGCGACCATCACGCCAACTTCATCTTCAACACCGGCGGCGCGAAGGCTGTCGATGTCCTGAAACTCGCCGCCGCCATGCGCACCGGGGCGCGGGAGCAGGCGGGCGTAGCGCTGGAACTCGAACTCCAGTGCGCCGGACTTTTCGAGACCGCGTTGCTCGACGCCTGCGGCATCGCCTCGACCCCCGACCCCGACCCTTCAAGGTCGGGGTACGGCTGGGCGGGCCTGTTGCGCTTCCCGGACGCTCGTAGCGACGCCTCCCCGCGAACGCTGCTGCAAGGCCAAGCGCTCGACTATTTCTGCCGCGACGCCGCATTTCCGGCGGGCATCGCCGTTGAAGTCGAGCAGCTCGTTCCGCTCGCCGAAGCGCGAAAATCGCCGGAGCGTCCCTTCATCCGCTGGACGACGCACGACGAATCGGCAAACGCTTTTTCGCTCCGCCCCGACGCACCCGCCGGAGCATTTGTCGATCATCTCTGGGAATCGAGCGTCTCGGAACTCTTCATCGGCCACGGCAGCGAAAGTGGTGAGTACCTCGAATTCGAAATAACGCCCGAAACCCACTGGCTCGCCATCCGCTTCAACGCCCCCCGCCAGCGCTCCGCCGGTCACGAAACCCCGTCGGAAGAACACTGGCGCACCCACGTAGCGCGATTCGCCAGTGAAAAAAGCTTCGGCATGGAGCTTTCATACGCCCTGCTGGAACCGTTCATTCACGAAGGAGTTCTGACATTGCAATGCTGCGCCAGCCTCGGCGATGAACGTTACGGCTTATTCCCGTGGTGGCAAGCCAAAGGAGCGCCGGACTTCCACAAGCCCGCGAAGTTTTGCGTGGTGAGGTTAGGGTAAAAAAGCTTCGAGTATCGATGTCAAAATAGAAGGGAGTATTTCCGCGGGTTTTAATTTGGTGTGATTTGGGTTGAGCTATAAGGACTTTTTGAGAGTTGTTCAAGGTAATAAATGGGTTTCTTTTTTGGCTCTCTATGTAAGATTTATATGTAAGCGATTTTTTATTATAAAAGTAATCTGGGAAAATAATTTAATAGATTACTTGTAAGAGATAAAATCAATGGGTATATTTTTTGTTAGTGATTTGAGTTAGTTAAATGCAATAATTATAAGTTATTATGTTTTTTTGCGACTCAAAAATAAGTTTGGCAGAGAGAGTTAAGTCTGTGATTGACGATTTTTCTCTTTTGAAGGAAAATGAAAAGGTTGTGGTTGGGTTTTCTGGGGGCAAAGATTCATTGTTTTTGGTTCTTGTTTTAAGAGAGCTAGGTTATGATGTGATTCCTGTAGTCGTTGATTATGGATTTGATAAGAAGTGGATGAGATGGATATATGATATATCAAAAAGATATTTTTTTGATGTTAAGATTATTGAAATAAAAAATTCGTCTTTTAAAGGGGAGGACATGTATCGTGATGTTTTGGGTATGATTGATTATAATTCTGCTTTAAAGGGTGTTGGAAGTGATAATATAACTCCTTGCACACAATGTTATAATGTTAAGATGTTGGCTATGTTATCTTTTGCTGCTGAGCTACAGTGTTATAAGATAGCTCTTGGACACCATTTAGATGATGCGATTAGCTCCATGCTAAAAACATATTTTTATTGTTATGACTCTTTGGTGCAAAAACGTAAAAGTTTTGATATGCATATTTTTTGTGATTTAGTAAAAAGATTTAAGGCTGCGGCTTTGTCGGATGGTTTATGTTTTTTTGATACATTTTATTGTGAGAGCTTCTTAGAGTATTGTGCTTCCGGTTTTGTGGCTACTGAAGAGCCTCCCAGAAAAGCGATTAATATGTATACTATATCTTGTGATATTATTAGGCCATTGTTCGCTCTGGAGAAAAATGATATTGAACTGTTTTTTGAAAAAGAAAAGATAGATTTTGAATCTCAGAAATGTATTTTAAGATGTTCGACATATTTCTCTCCAAGAGAAATTGTTGATAAAGAGATTTTAAGTGAATTAAAGTATATAGATTCAGAAAGAAATGTAAAAAAATTTTTTGTTGATCAGATATTAAAAAATCTTGAACCTGATGGTGCGCTAGTTGTGGATTCGAGAATGCAAAGAGATAAGGTTTTGGGGAGCGATTATAAGAGAGGTTATAATACAATAAAGTTATGAGAAGGAATTATTTTATAGCCGTCTCTGGCGTTATGGGTAGTGGAAAAACCACTTTGGCAAAAAAAATAGCTTCTGGATTGAATTTCGAATATGTTTCTACAGAGGCTTTTTCTAAGCAATATTTGCCAGATTTATTTGCCTCTACGAGTCGCTGGGCTTTTGAGGCGCAAGTAAGTTTTTTGGCGGAAAAGTCAGCCTTGTTTTTAAAGAAGATTATGCGCAATAATATAGTTTTAGATAGGGCTTTTAGTGAGGATTCAGATATTTTTGCGAGATATTTTTATGAGAAAAAATTTATGGATAAGCGCAGCTATGAAACTTATCTAATGCTTTATCAAAATTATATGAGATTTGTTGGGCCTCCTGATTTTTTGATATATTGTGAGTGTGATCTATTTGTTATCAAAGAGAGGATTGAAAAAAAAGCCAGGAGTTTCCAAGCGAACTACCCGCAGAATCATATAGAAGATGTTTATGAGATGTACCTTAACTGGTACAAGAATTATAATAACTCGGCTCTTTATAAGGTTGATATGGCTAAAGTCAATATCATGGATAAAAGAAATGAGAGTATTTTGATTTCAGATATAGAAAAAGTTATTAATGATTCTACAAATCAGTTGGATTTGTTTTTGAGTCGCAAAGACGGTGAAGGTGATAAAAAGTATTCAATTTTGCAGGAGTTAATCCCATATGATTCGTTAAATATAAAAAGAGTAGATATTAAAAGAAAAAGTAGTGGTTTTATTAAGCCTTATCCATATGCTTACATAGCAGCGCCATTTACTTCTATTGCTGATATTCAAAATGGTGATGAACATAATTTATTTTTATTTGATGATATTGGTGGGCATGGAGAGATACCGCCTGATAATCAGGTAAGGATGATGTTAGAAATGCTTGATATTGCAGTTAGAAAGCAAGGGGTAAATACATTGATACCCCATAAAGATATTAATGAGTGGGGTAGGAAAAAACTAACTCCAAAAGATGTTTATAAAAAATGTATTCTTTCAGTTGAGAACTGTGATGTGTTTATAGGTTTATTTGGTTTTAGCCCAGGTGTCCATATGGAGTATGGCTATGCTATTGCAAAAGGGAAGCCATGCATATTAATAAACTGTAATCAAATCGAATCTTCATATATCAGCAGGGGAATTTCTGGTGATCAAAATCGAGTTTTAGTTTTGAATGTTAATAACCTTTCAGATGTTCCTGAGTGCTTATCGGGTATAGATATTAAGAAATTTATAGATATTCCATTATGACAAAAATATTTGATTTTGTATTTGGGCTACCTGCTCTGAATAGGAATTTGCTTTCTTCGTTATCGGCTGCTATATTTGTTTATTTTTCTGCGTTTTTGTCTAACTGGTTGGTTGAAGTGTATAAGGTAGATAAAAAATATATTATTGTATTGCACGGTATTGCTGTTATTTTTGTTGTGACGGTTATCTTTTTTTTGCAAAAGGCATATGATGATTATGAGGAGGAGAAGAATAGGCAGAAAAGAAAGCGAGTTGAAAATCTTATACACTCATATGAGGTTTGTGAGAGATATTTTATTCAGTGTATTAATGATATTAATAAGTCAAAAAAGGATGAAAAACGATTTTTATTTTCGGTGATGGGGTCATTAAAGAATGTTCAAAATATTATAAATAGTCTTTATAATTATTTTGAGGTTGAGTATGGTAAAGAGATGGATGGTGAAATGAGGATTAATTTTGAAGTGACATTTATGACAAGGTCGTATAAGGATAACAAAATAACTATTCCTGCTTCTGCTAATAGAAATGGGCGTTCTCCTCGTAGTATGTTGTTAAGGCCTGAAAATCCGGAGCTATATAATCATACTGTTACTGCTCAAATATATGAATCAAAAAAACCAACAATGGTTATTGTGGAAAATACATTAAATGAGACTTATAATGAGGTTTATGAAGGTCAGAAGCAAAGGATAAAGTCGTCAATTGTTTATCCCGTTCTTTCAGATACAAATGAATTATTGGGTACAATAGTTGTTCATTGTGATAAGGAGCGGTTTTTTAAGAAAAATCAAGGTGAGATTTGGGGGGATATTATGGAGGTATATGCGAAGAAGATAGCTTTAGAAAAAGTAAAGATGGATGTATTTTATTCTTTAAAAGAAATATCATCACTAAAAATAAAGTTTGAAGAGCCATTTTAATAATTTTTCATTGAAAATGTGGTCTTTACATTGCAATCGGAATAAACAATTTCCCCCCTGAGCATTCACCTGTTTTCGGTGTCCTCTCAGGGGGGAAATATTTATAGCCTTACGTCGTCGATCTCATTATCTCACAACTGTCGGCATTTGCCACAAGCATTTCTCAGAGCTTCGGGGTGCCGCCGGGGAAAATGTTGAGCATTCTTGTCTTTGCTACAGGCCGTGACCGCATGTCGGAATCATCGGGCGCGGCTTTCGCGCTTCCGCTGGCGATTCCGGCGCGGGTGTATGTTTCAAATGGAGCGAGTCTCGCGCCGCCACACTTCTGAGTGCCTGCCACGGCCGGTTTTGGCTTGGGGCTGCTGGCGGCGGGAGCGCTGGCAGGCTTTGCCGCAACGGCGGGTTTCGGCTTCGGGCTCGCGCCGGGAGGTGTATCGGATGGCTTGGCAGCAACGGCCGGTGTGGGTTTCGGTGATCCGCCGACAGGCGCGGTGGTTTGCTTGTCTGTTTTGGCGGGTTCCGTTGGCTGTGTCATGATAACCTCCTTGAAAAATGGTTGATGGTCGAAAAATCAAGGCGCATCGATGCCGGGTGAAGGAAAAAAGCATCGAAAGCGAGTGAGTCACAAAGAAAACTGAAAAAACGCTTGCGGCGTAAATCTCTGAAACAAAGCAACTTACAACTCAGCAACGGAATAGGCGAAACAGTACTGCTCTTTGATAACAATCGGCTCGGAACTGCTTTTCGGCTACAGCCCTCGATGGGAATGATCAGGTCTGGCGGATCGGCTTGAGTGTTTCTTGCGTGAAGGCTACACATTTTTTTCAAGCGCGATCTACGGGCTGTAGCGCTGAAAATACAAAATTTCCCTGAAGCATGGAAGTGATGAAGCGATAAGAAGTTGAAGATTGATACGGAATATTCGTTATCCGGAACTTGTTTAAACAAAGTCAGTTGTCACGTCACTGTCAAGTCAATACCAAACAGCCTTGTACATTCACCGTCATTGCGAGTCACCTGTATCCGGCCCGCTACCGCACACGGACCTTGAACAAAGTGTATCTGCTCAGGGAAAAAGCGGAAACATTATTGAAAAAGAAATTGGGCTAAAGCCCTGATTTTTCTATTTCTTCAACCCCGGACTGAAGTCCGGGGCAATTGCTGAGGAGCATAAGCAGCTCGCTCATGGAGGTGGCAATCCAATTGTACTCAGGCGGGCTTTAGCCCGTCGGACATTCAGCTCTCTTACATTCACATTGCCCCGGCTTTCAAGCCGGGGAGAGCCAGTCAGAAAAATCCCGGGGTTTCAGCCCAATCTTTTGTTGCCAGCTTCCATCACATTACATGCGTTACCGATATAGCGAAATACTGGCAAAACAATGCATGTTCATGGAAAGGAGCAAAGCGATGTGGCAATCCATGCGGTATCAGAGAAAGATGGATCGACACGCCCCGACTTGTCGGGACTCGCGATGACCAGTCTCCGTCATTGTTCTTTTGACACACCCTGCCTTGACTGCATTGAAATCCCTCCCTGATCGCAAAGCAATTTTTTTCGACGCTTCGGGTTGATAACTTTCAAGAAGAGTGATTTTTGCTGAAACTTCTCATCATCAACGGCTTGTGAGGCAGCTCAACCGGAAACTTCTGCGTGATCTTCTGCACATGAAGGGGCAGATGCTGGCCGTCACGGCGGTGGTGGCTTGTGGTATAGCCATGTTCGTGTCGATGAGCAATGTGAAGTATTCGCTTGAAATGACGCGGGCGGATTATTACAGCCGTTTCCGGTTCGCCGATCTCTTCATGCAGCTCAAACGTGCGCCGAAGTTTACGCTCGAAGCGGCGCGGCGCATTCCGGGCGTGGCGACCGTCGCGCCGCGCATCGTGACCAATGTGACCATCGATGTGCCCGGCCTCGACGAACCGGCCACGGCGCAGCTCGTCTCGCTGCCTGACCGGGGAGCGCCCGCGCTGAATGGCGTCTATATCGCCGAGGGGCGCATGATCGATCCCGCGAGGCCGGAGGAGGTGATCGCGAGCAAGCCTTTCATGAAGGCGAACCGGCTCAAGCCGGGCGACCACATCGGCGCGGTGGTCAACGGGCGGTGGAAGCGGCTCGTGATCGTGGGCGTCGGTCTTTCGCCGGAGTACATTTACGAGGTGCAGCCGGGCGCGTTTTTCCCCGACAACCGCCGTTTCGGCATCTTCTGGATGAGCCAGAAGGCGCTCGAATCGGCGCTCGACATGAGTGGCGCGTTCAACGATCTGTCGCTGACGCTCACGCACGGCGCGTCCGAAAAAGAGGCGATCCGCCAGCTCGACCGGATGTTCGCCCGCTACGGCTCGCTCGGCGCGTACGGGCGCGACCAGCAGCTCTCCGACCGTTTCATCGGCGACGAGATACGGATTCTCGGCATGGAGATCACCGTGCTGCCGACCATCTTTCTCGCCGTCGCGGTGTTCCTGCTCAACATCGTGCTTCAGCGGCTGGTGAGCACGCAGCGCGAGCAGATCGCCGTGCTCAAGGCGATTGGCTACGACGACGAAGCTGTCGGCCTGCATGTGCTCGGCTTCGCGCTCGCGCCGACCATCGCGGGGGTGATTGTCGGCACGGGGCTTGGCGCGTGGCTCGGCTCCGGGCTGTTGCAGCTCTACGGCGATGTCTACAATTTTCCGCGCCTGCTCTACGTGTTCCGCATGGAAAACGCACTTGGCGCGGTGCTTCTGAGCTTCGGCGCGGCGATTGGCGGTGCGCTCATGGCGGCGCGGCGAGCCGTGAAGCTGCCGCCCGCCGAGGCGATGCGTCCCGAGTCGCCGCAGGTGTACCGGCCAGGCGTGCTCGACAGAACGGGCGTGGCGCGGCGCTTTTCGATGCCATTGCGCATCATCGTGCGCAACATCGAGCGCCACCCCTTCAAATCGGCGCTGTCGGTGACGATGATCTCCCTCGCGGTGGCCATCCTCGTGGCCGGGCGCTACAGCTACGATTCGGTCGAGCGGATGATCGAACTCGAGTTCGGTTCGCGCCACCGCGAGGATGTCACCGTGATCTTCAACAACGCCATGCCGCCATCGACCGCCTTCAGCTTCGCTTCGATGCCGGGAGTGCTCGAAGCGGAGTATTACCGCGAGGAGCCGGTGCGCCTCGTCAGCGGCTATCGTTCGCGGCGGCAGACGATCAAAGGATTGCAGAAGACGGGCGGCTTGCAGCGGCTCATCGACAGCCGGGGCCGTCCTCAAAATCTTCCCGAACACGGGCTTCTTCCGACCAAAACGCTGGCCGACTTGCTCGGCGTCGTGCCGGGCGATGTGCTGCGCGTCGAGTTTCTGCAAGGATCTCGCCGCTCCGCCGAGGTGCAGGTGGCGGGAACCATCGACGAAATCATCGGTATTTCGGCCTATATGCGCCTTGACGAGCTGAACCGGCTCGCCGGAGATGGCGGCGCGATCAGCGCGGGGGTGCTGAAGCTCGACGCTTCGCGGAGCCGGGAGCTGTACGAGCGCTTCAAGCGCACGCCGGGGGTTGGCGGGATCATGATGTTGCAGGCGCTGCGCAAGAGCTTCGACGAGATGCTCGCCAAAAGCATGAACACCTCGACCTTCATTCTCACCTCCTTCGCCTGTGTGCTCGCCTTCGCGATGATCTACAACGGCGCACGCATCACGCTCTCGGAGCGGGCGCGGGAGCTGTCGAGCCTGCGGGTGCTCGGCATGACGAAGCGCGAAATCGCGGTAATTCTGCTCGGCGAGCAGACAATTTTCTGCATCGCGGCCATTCCGCTCGGCTTTCTGTTCGGCATCGTGCTCTCGGTGCTGCTGGCAAAAGCGCTCAGCTCCGAACTCTACCGAATGCCGCTGGTCTTCACACCGGCAAATTTTCTTTTTGCCTTTGCCGTTCTGGTTACGGTTGCTATTGTATCGGGCGGGATTGTCGGCAGAAAGCTCGCGACGCTCGACATGATCGCCGTTCTGAAAACAAAAGAGTGATATGAAACCGTTGAGTAAAACACAGCGCATCGTCGCCGTTTCGTCCGTCGCCGTCGCGATCCTGCTCTTTCTGACGTTCCGGCCCGCGCCGCTGCCGGTCGATGCAGGCGTGGCGAGCTACGGGCCGCTCGAAGTCTCCATCGAGGACGAGGGGATCACCAGAGTGATCGACCGTTTCACCATCTCGGCTCCGGTGATGGGCAAGTTACGGCGGAGCGGGCTGACGGAGGGTGACAGCGTCAAGGCGGGAATGACAGTGTCTGCGATTCTGCCTCCCGACCAGAATGCTCGCGAATATCGTGAATCTGCGGCTCTGGCAGGATCGGCCTCGGCGTCGGTCAGCGAAGCGATGGCGCGGCAGCATCAAGCCTCGGTGCGGCTCTCGCAGGCCCGGCTGAAGGCCGAACGCTACGAGCGGCTCTTCCGCGAAGGCGCGGTGTCGAAAGAAAGCAGCGAACTCGCCACCGAGGAGGCGTCGGTGCTCGACAAGGAGGCTCGGGCGGCATCGGCAGCCGTCGAGGTGGCGCGGATGCAGGCATCGGCAGCGACGGCCCGCATCGACGCAGGTATCGCCAGTAAGGCGGTGGAGGTGCGCTCGCCGGTCAATGGCAAGGTGCTGCGCATCGTCGAAAAGAGCGAGCGCGTCGTTCCGGCGGGCACGCCGCTGGTTGAAATCGGTAATCCGGGGCTGCTCGAAGTGGTGATCGACGTGCTCTCGTCGGACGCCGTGCGAGTCCGGCCGGGCAACCCGGTTTATATCGAGGATTGGGGCGGAGCCGGAACACTCGCCGGGGTGGTGAAGCGAATCGAACCGGCGGCCTTCACCAAGACTTCCGCGCTCGGCATCGAGGAGAAGCGGGTCAACATCGTCGCCATGCTCGACAAGCCCGAGCGGCGCCTTGGCGACAACTTCCGCATCCAGGCGCGGATCGTGACGAGCCGGGCCGCCCGCGTACTCCGCGTGCCGGTCAGCGCCCTCTTCAGAGGCAAAGAGGGCTGGAAGCTGTTCGTCATCGAGAACGACCGCGCCAACGTGCGCAAGGTCAGCCTCGGAATGCGCGGAGCCGACATGGCCGAAGTGCTCGGCGGTCTCCGCCAGGGCGAGCGCGTGGTGGTTCACCCCCCGAATGAACTCGAACCCGGAATGCGCGTGGCCGTGCAGGGAAAATGAAAAAAAATCGTCTTGTAATCTTTTTCCATAAGTCCTATAGGTCTTATATGACTTATAAGTCCTATTCTTAAAAGCCTAAAAAAAGTTCGTGATAACTAAAACTTTTATTCTCTTATGAGCGGCGCTTCTTCAACGCTGCTCATCATCGGCGCGGGAGCTTCCGGGATGCTGGCCGCCATTTCTGCCAGGCGCACCGCCCGAAGCCTCGGCGTCTCCGACGAGCGGAAGCGCATCGTGTTGCTCGAACGCAATCCGAAGCCGGGCAACAAGATCGCCATCTCCGGCGGCGGTCACTGCAATCTGACGCATGATGCTGACGTAAAACGGTTGCTCGAAAAGGGATTCCTCCGAAAAAACGAGCAACGTTTTTTACGTCACGCCATTCACGCATTCAGCAATGCCGACCTGCTGGCGCTGTTCGGGCGGTACGGCCTTAAGACGGAGGCGCGTGAAGATGGGCGGATATTTCCCGTTTCCGGCAGGGCGGGCGAAGTGCTCGACCTAATGCGGCGCATGGTCGATGAGAGCGCCGTTACGCTTGTCACCGGCGCGAGGGTGGAGCGGCTTGAATGCGCCGATGCGCAGTTTGTCGTTCATTCTGGGGAGCGGCGATTCGAGGCCGATGCGGTGATTCTCGCCACGGGCGGAGCGTCGTGGGGTTCCGCGGGGACGACGGGCGACGGCAATCGCCTCGCCGCTGCCGTGGGTCACGCCATCGCGCCGATCATGCCCGCGCTCGCGCCGAACTACTTCACGGTGCCGCCGAAGCCGGAGCTTGTCGGCATTACGTTGCGTAATATTCTACTCGTAGCGAGCAGCGAAGGCGCGTCCGACTCGCGCCGGGGCGACGTGCTCATCAGCCATCGCGGAATTTCAGGGCCTGCGTGCCTCTCGCTTTCGCGCTCGGTGGCCGGGTTTCACGCTTCGGGCAAGCCGGTCGCGATTTCCGTCGATCTCTTTCCCGGCCACGAGGCGGGCACGCTCTCGGCCTTCGTCCTCGACCAGGCGGCCCGCCACGGCACGCGCCAGGTGCGTACCTTTCTCCAGCGTACGCCACTCGCGCCGGAGATCCTCGATGCGCCCGACGCATCGACCTCAGCCGAGACCATTCCCAACGCCTTCGCTGACGAAACTATGCGCCAAGCGGGAATCGACAAGGAGGTGACGATGAGCGGTTTGACCAAGGCGCAACGGATTGGCCTCGTCTCGGCGCTGAAGAGGCTCGCACTCGGCACGGTGCGCAAGGTGCCGCTCGACCGTGCGGAGGTGTCGGCGGGCGGTGTCGTCTTGGGCGAAATCGATCCCAAAACCATGCAGTCGAAAATCCATCCGCGTCTCTACTGCTGCGGCGAATTGCTCGACTACGCGGGCGAGGTCGGCGGCTTCAACCTGCAAGCGGCATTCTCCACCGGCTGGCTGGCCGGAAGTCACGCCGCCCGCTCGCTCTTCGACAAGCCTCAGACCGCGCAGGAGTAGCCGGGATCGCCAGCCTTGCGGTCGAACGGCCTGATCTCGACGCGGCACTGATCCATGTTGAACGACTCCTGCCGGTCGTCGAAGATGATCCGCCCCTTGCTGAAGCGCACCTTCAGCGGCACCACCACCTTGCGTTCATGACCGCACGGATTGTCCTTCAGCCAGGGTGCAAACAGGTGCGGATTGCCGAGCTGGTCGATCACGGTGATCTCCTCCGAGACCGTTTTGAGCGCCATGACGCTACCCTCAGGGCTGAACTCCAGCGAGTTCAGATCGCCGTGGATGCCCTTCGGATCGTTGTCGTACGCCGTCATCGCGCCCACCGGCGTTTCGACCTTCACCACGCCCGCCGGTTCGAGGGAGCGCATCGCGCCATTTTCGTAGAAAGCGATGCCGGTGCGAACCCTGATCCGGCCCACCGGCGTCGAAAGGGTCAGAGACTCGCCGGGCCACAGCGTGATGCTTTTCAGTGTGCCGCTTTCATAGAATTGCAGGGCGATGGGCTTTATTCGCAGACTGCCGAGCGGCGACTCGATCGTGACCTCCTCGGCGAGCGCGAACTCGTTTTTTGCCGTCCAGAAGCCACTGAGCTTGCCGTCGAGCGGGAAGATGCGTTTGATCGCGCCCGACTCGTAAAAAGTGACCAGCTCGGCAGGCACGCCGCCAACCGGCGTGCGGATAAGGGTTTGCGATTGCAACGGCATCGACTTGATCGAGCCGCTTTTATAGAAATAGAAGGGCTTGAGCTGTCGCCGTCCCATATCCTCGGCCTCATACTGAGGAATCAGGTCGCCGTACGGGGTGTGGAGGATATTCTCCTCTCTGACCAGGCAGCCATCGGTTTTGCCGTTCGAATAGAGCGTTCGGAACTCGACGCCGCGAAGCTCGCCATATATGGTTTTGAAATCGGTCATATTTAGTCCTTTTTTATGAAATGGAACTTCTGTCTCCAGATTACTCCTACAATAACCGTGCCAGTTCAGAACGGCTTTACTTCAAGATATTCTGAAATAACAGGTTAGATATTTTTCAACAATGGGTTGACAAACCGGAAATGATACGTATTGGTATGAATGAATGTGAGAACTACAAAAATGAAGATAATTCGATGCGCGTCATGATGTTTTACGGAGTTACTGCCGAACCTGGGTTTCTGGTTTGCGGAGATACTTCATCTCGATGTTCAGCATCAGCTCGGTGCTTTTCAGCTCGAATCGCGACTCGGAAAAGGAGGGCGGCCCCATTTTGATTTCGGGATTGTTCGAGACGCCGAATCCCTCTTTCGGAATCCCGAGGAACCCCTTGTCCATTTTGCCGTTTCCGTTTTCATCGTGCAGCACGCTGATGGCGTAAGCGCCCCACGGCACGTTTTCGAAGATCACCTTGCAGCGCTTGCCCGCCGGAACGCTTCGCCCTCCGATGGCCATCGCTCTGTTATCGGGAAAGCCCCGTTTGGCGCTGAACAGCGCAACGCCCACAACCCCATCGGCGCTTCGCACGCCATCGACAAGCACCTCGATTCTGCCGGTGGAAACGCTTTCCGCACGGACAATCGATGGCGCGGAAAAGAGCGAGAACAGTAAAAATGCGTAAGTTGTTTTTTTCATATGATGATCGGCGCAGTTATGATCGTACTTGAATTGCCGTACCCGAAGCCCGGAATCGGTTCAGGCTTTGCTGTCCAGAGCAAGAATCATTCCTGAAAGAGAAGCATACCTGATTGCATTGCAAGGTATCTCTTTTTTACATTGAAGTGATGATGGAAATCTTTTTGTCAACAACGCAATAAGAGGAAAAAAACCATGTCAGTCAATTCAACGCTCCAACTTGCCACCGATGCTATCGATGATGCCCGGAAGCGGCTTGAACGCGCCAGAGCCGACGCGGATGACGATTATGAAATCCGCCAGGCGCTGAAGCATCTCGAAGAGGCTTCGGGTTATATCAGGAAAGCATCGAACGAACTCAAGCAGCAGGGCTGATCCACCGGGATCAGCCCTTTTTGCTCTTTGCGAAGGATCAGAATTTGTACGCCAGTCCAAGGGAAATGATCGGGTAATACTCGAAATCCTTGATGTCATTCTTGATTTCTTCAACCTCTTGGTCGATGTTTAGCTGGAGAGCAGCTGTATCCACTAATGGATCGACATCTTTTGGGGTGAGAGAAACTTTCGGGGAGCCCTGGAACATGATACCCACATCGAAGGAGATGGTCAGATGGCTGTTCTTGCCGACAGCGTTCCCCCAGCCGATGCCGAGATAGGGTGCTGTCGAGTTGAAATCCACCTTGCCATCGAGCGAGCCGATATCAGAAGCGAAATAGGTTACGCCACCAATTTCGTAGCTCCCCTGACCCTTGGCCGTCGAGGTGACTTCGTTGTTGTTGATGAAAATACCTGACGTTAGCCTGAAGCCGCCGCCGAAGGGATGCAGGTCAACCAGCAAAGGGATGGATTGAAGCTTGAGCTTGTAGTCGTAATCGATGTCGCTTTGCGTATCATTTCCGTCATAATTGAAGGTGTTGTAACCAGTCCGGAAATTGAGAAAGTTGAGGACGCCAACGGTGAGTTCACCGCCAAGACCGGCGGTGCCGCCTTTGACGCCAAGCGCTATATCTCCGGTTCCGGCAAAAGCCGAGACGGGAGCGCTCATACCGATTGCCAGCAATGCAGGAAGCAGCGTTTGTTTCAGCACGTTTTTTTTCATGGATAGTGATGTTTATGGTTGATTTTAACCAGCCTGGGCGTTTCGATAGCTAAGGTGGAATTTAGTGATAAATCATGGTGAATACCAAAGGTAATTGTGCGGTGATAATCTTTCCACACGCATAATCAGATAAATTCTCTTGCCGAGAGTCGATCGATCGGCTGGACGGCACTTTCGTAGCGCTGGCGTTGATGTTTTCGACTTTCCGGTTTATTATGGTGCATGACGGATCCTTTTCCCGGTTATACTCATCACGACCGGTACACAACGATAAACATAGTTCCAATGCAGAGCAGTACTCCATTCGATTTTCAGACTGAGGTCATCGAACAAAGCAAAACCGTGCCCGTACTCGTCGATTTCTGGGCACCATGGTGCAATCCGTGCCGGATTCTCGCTCCCGTACTCGAACGGCTTGCCGAGCGTCACGCCGGTAAATGGGTGCTCGTGAAGGTCAACACAGACGAGTTTCCCGAGATTTCGGCGCAATATGGCATTCGGGGGATTCCCAATGTCAAGCTGTTTTCCATTGGCGCGGTGATCGATGAATTTACCGGAGCGCTTCCCGAATACCAGATCGAGCAGTGGCTCAGAAAAGCCCTGCCAAGCCCGTGGAGCGAAGATGTGGATCGCGCCGCCGCCGAGATCGAGGCTGGCAACGACGAGACGGCCATCGCGTTGCTCGAAGGCGTGCTGGCCAACGAACCGGATAACCGGAAGGCCGCCGCCATGCTGGTCAGGCTGACTCTTTTTTCGCGTCCCGAAGAGGCTCTCAAGCTTGCCGAAACGCTCGAAGCGGAGCCAGATTACGCCGAGCTGAGCGAGTCGGCCAGGACGCTCGCTCCATTGCTGATTCGCCCCCTGTCGGAGCTGCCCGAAGGCGAAAGTCGCGAGGCTTACGCCCAGGCGGTCGAGACCCTGCGAAGCGGCGAGCTTGACAGCGCGCTCGACCGTTTCATCGGCGTTCTGCGCGAAAACCGCCAGTACGACGACGACGGCTCGCGCAAGGCCTGCATCGCCATCTTCCGATTCCTCGGCCAGGAGCACGAAACAACCCTGAAACACCGCCGCGCCTTCGACCGGGCTTTTTGAAGTGCATTGTCTCAATCTTTTTCCCTATAGGTCGTATAAGACCTATAAGTCCTATACGACTTATGAGTCACATTCCCCGGCTCGCCGGGGTTCAACTGCTGATTCACAAAAAACCCTTCACCATGTCAGACAACAGTATCGTTATCGGCGTTGACCTCGACGGCGTTTGCGCTGATTTTTATGGGCGCATGAGGCAGATTGCGGCTGAGTGGTTCGAGCGGCCAATCGAGGAGCTTTCAAACGAGGTCTCCTATGGCCTTTCAGAATGGGGGATCACGAACCAGAGCCAGTACGACAGCCTGCACCGTTTTGCCGTAACGCAGCGGGAGCTGTTCAGCAGCATGGAGGTGATTCCTGGGGCGCGAAAATACCTGCGCCAGCTCTCTGACGAGGGTTTTCGCATCCGCATCATCACCCATCGCCTCTTCATCCACTATTTCCACGCCGCCGCCGTGCAGCAGACGGTCAACTGGCTCGACAGCCACGGCATTCCATATTGGGATTTATGCTTCATGAAGGCCAAAACGCAGGTAGGCGCGGACATCTATATAGAGGATTCTCCCGGCAATATCGAACAACTGCGAGGCAAAGGGCTCAAGACCATCTGTTTCGGAAACAGCACGAACCGGCATATCGAAGCGCCGAGAGCTGAGTCCTGGAAAGAGGTGTATGCTATGATCACGGAGTTCACAGGGTAAACCTGGCTGAGGGCTGGCACAAAAAAAAGCAGCATGACGTACCCCTTTACATCATGCTGCACATGTAAACTATGTAGATCAACGGGCGTCGATTATATAGTCTACTCGCTTCAAATATAGGTCAGAAAAATTAATTGCCAAATTATTTGTTCATTTTTTTTAAAAAATTAATAATCGTTAACATTTTTCAATCAAACAACGTAATAACAGCACCTATTCGAGATATTTATAACGTATATATGCAAAATCGAACCTGACAATACCTCCACTTCATCAAATCTTTTATTCCCGTTGCCTGATTTTCGAGAACCGGTTGCCGTGCAAGTGTATAGATTTTTCCTCACTTCTGCCTGGGTTAAAGTGGCAGTAACGGTTCTCTTGCCTCCCTGTCAACAAGCCACTCTTTGAAGGACTGCATATCGATGAGCAACGGGACGAGGACCACCTCCGGGATTATTCGGGTCATAACCGGAAGCGTTCATTGAGAAAGACTTGACCTTCCGGTTCTGTCTGCGGGACTTGCGGATCACCGCGATGGCCGAGTTTTCTGTGTGCGCACACACGCAGCTCTCCTTGTGGAGAATCGAAGCGACGCCGCTCTTCACATCTACTCTGCAAAGCCGCCAAACCGGCAAGAACGGCCGTTGCGTCAATCATAACATCATGCGGGTTCGCGCACTATGAATACCTCAATCCCGGGGTCCCGGCAACTCGACTCATCCACTGACCGATTCGTCCGGTCAGACAACGACAAGAGCTATTATCTATTTGTATAATCTGTAAATAGATCGCCATCATACCGTCCCACCTTGCAGCGGAACGGTACGTGACAAAAGAAAGGATCAGCTCAGAGCCGCTTCGACGATCTGTTCGGCTTTGGCGTTGGGGAGGTAGAAGTAGCGGCCGCCGAGTTTCTGGGCGAGCTTGGGGGCTTCGCCTCTCGACAGGTAGTTCATCTGGGTATCGACCACGATCGAGGCGATGCCGTCGGCCTGAATGGAGAGCGCGAGTGCTTCGATCTCCTTCTCAAGATCCTCTTTTGGAGCCTTCGTGACGGCGGGGTCGTAAGCCGCGCCCAGCGGAATGTTGCCGCGACCGTCGGTGATCATGACGAACATGATCTGCGTGATGCCCTTGGTGCGCGCCTGCTTGGCGGTTTCCCAGCCGGTAAGCAGCGCCGAGGCGAGCGGGGTTCCGCCGCCAGTCGGCAGCACGTCAAGCTCGCGCTTGGCGCGATCCACGCTCTGCGAGGGTGGCAGCAGCACCTGCGCATGCTTGCCTCGGAACGAGATCAGCGAGACCTGGTCGCGATGCACATAGGCGTTCTGCAACAGGCTCGACACGGCGCCTTTTGCCTGGCGCATACGGTTCAGCGCCATCGAGCCGGAGGCGTCCACCATGAAGATGAAGAGCGTGCCGGACTTGTCGCGGAAACGCTTGATCTTGACATCCTCCTTGCCGATGATGAGCGCGGCGGTGGTCTTGATCCCTTTCCTCGCCTGCTCGGCTTTTCTCGAAGCCTGCCACGGCGCGGCGGAGATGAGCGTCGGAATCAGGGCGACCTTGCCGCTCTTGATTTCGCCCGGCTGCGAGCGCACGAAGCGGCCTCGCTTGTTGTTCAGCGCTTCGCCACGGCTGCCGCTCTTGGCTTTTTTCTTGGAGGCGAGCGAGATGTTCAGGATGTTGTCGGGCAGTTCGGTCTCGACGGCGTCCATCATCAGCTCCTCGATCATGTCGGGCGTGTCCTTCTGCTCCTCGTCGGCCTCGGAATCGGTCTCGTCCGGCGGGGCGTTTTCGTCCTCGCCCTCCTGTTCCGGCTGCTCCTCCTCCTGCGGCGGCGGCTCCTCCTGGGCCATCTCCTCCGGCGACGGTTCGCGCTCGGGCATACGGGTCGCCCTCGGCACCAACACCAGCTTCATGGCGAGCTTCAGATCCTCGTCGTCCACCTCGGTGCGCTGGCTGAGCGCGGCGTTGGCGATGGCGGCGCGGATCGCGAAGATATCGACGCGATTGCCCTCGACGCCGAGGCTGATGGCGGTCTGGATGAGACCCTTGATCTGCTCGTTGGTCATGGAGACCTTCTGCAACTGCTCACGCGCCGCATCGATGAGACCGCGCAACATGCGCAGCTCGTCCTGCGTATCCTCCTCGTCGCGTTTGCCCATGACGATGTTGACGATCTGCTTGCGGGCGCGATAGTCGTTGACCGGCGTGAACGGCACGATGATGCCGATGCGATCGAGCAGTCCCATGCGCACCTCGCCGTCGCTCGGGTCGTAAGTGCCGACCAGCATGAAGTCCGCCGGATGCACCTCGCTGAGTCCCTCGCGCTCGACCAGCACCACGCCACGGCTCATGGCGTCCATGATGTGCGACACCGCCGAGCTGTCGAGCAAGCTGAGCGAATCGACGTAGAGCACGCCCTTGTGCGCCTTGGAGAGTACGCCATGCTGGACGACGCGCACGCCGGAGGCAAGGGTCGCTTCGAGATCGACGCCGCCGATCAGGCGATCTTCGGTCACGTTCAGCGGCAACTCCACGAAGGGTGTGCCCTCAGGCAGAATATCGGCGAAAGCCCTTGCGAGCGTCGATTTTCCCGAACCTACGGTCGAAGGAATCACGACACCGCCAAGGGAGGGATCGACGGCCAAGAGCATGAGCGCCTGCTTGGCCAGATCCATTCCAACAATGTCGGTAAATGCTATCATGCTGCTGCTTCGGCCTCTCCCAGAACTTTGCCGAGTTCGCGATCGATCTTCTCGCCCGCATCGACGGTTTCGAGCGGATCTTTGCGGAGGCGGTGGCGGAGGCAGAGACCGGCGATTTCGCGAACGTGCTTCATCGTCACCTCTTTGTCACCCTCCCAGGCGGCGAAGGCGTGGGCGGTGCGGGTGATGGTCAACTCGCCGCGGTGGCCGTCGATGCCGAGGTTCATGCAGAGCTTGGCGATGTCGGTGAGCACCGCGTCGTCCATCGTGACCTGCGGGAGAAGCTCCTGCGCGGCGACGATCTTCTTCTGGAGCTTCTGCTGCTCTTTGGTCACTTTCTTCATGAAGGCTTCCGGATCCTCGTCGTACTCGCGACGGAGCTTGACGATCTGCACCCTTTTGGCAACATCGTTGATGGTGATGATGCGGGCGTGGAGACCGAAACGGTCGAGGAGCTGCGGACGAAGCTCGCCCTCTTCCGGGTTGCCGGAGCCGACCAGCACGAAACGGGCGGGGTGGCGGATACTGATACCTTCGCGTTCGACGACGTTCTTGCCGCTGGCGGCCACGTCGAGCAGCACGTCAACGAGATGGTCGTCGAGAAGGTTGACCTCGTCGATGTAGAGGAAGCCGCGGTTGGACTGGGCGAGCAGACCGGGTTCGAACGCCTTGACGCCGCTGGTGAGCGCTTTTTCGATGTCGATGGTGCCGCAGACGCGATCTTCGGTAGCGCCGAGGGGAAGGTCAACCACCGGCACGGGGATGAGTTCGGTCTTGACATCCTCGGGCTTGATGGCGGAAGCACCCTTCGCGCCGGACTCCATCTCGATGTACTGCTCGACGGTGCGGTTGTAAATATCACCCTTGACACGCGGAATGAACGGAAGCACCTCGGCGAGTGCGCGAACGGTCGTGCTCTTGCCGGTACCGCGATGACCCATGACCAGAACGCCGCCAATCCTCGGATCGATGATGTTGAGGATCAGACTGAGCTTCATCTCCTCCTGTCCGACGATGGAGGTGAAGGGGAATGCCAGGGCGCTTTTCTTTTTTGCAGCCGGCTTCTTGACTTCAGTTACAGCCTTTTCTTCTGCGGGCGCCTTTGCCTTGGCTTCCTTGGTGGCCGATGCCTTGGCTGAAGTGGTTTTTTTTGCGGCTTTGGCAGTCTGGGTCATAGTCAGATTGGTTGGTTAATACCCGGCCCCGGGCTTCGACGATCACGGTTTTCCCGGCAGGGGCGTGCTTGATTGAGAAGAAAGAAAAATTCAATTACGAATCCTGAATTTATGCTTTTAGCATAGAGATAACAAACGCTTTTCACGAATGTCACAGGGAAATGAAGCGCACCGGAAAACACCCGCGAAGCGCCTCTCTGAACCGGTAGCCAATCGAGAAAAAGCAGGGCAGTCCCGACAAAAACGGCGACACTCCTGAACTCTCACGCGCCCTGCAACGCCGCGAACGCCGCCTCTTTGACCGTTTCCGACAGGGTCGGGTGGGCATGCACCGTAGCGACAATACCTTCCGCCGTAACTCCCAGACGGCAGGCGAGGCCGAGTTCACCGATCAGCTCGACGGCATCGTGGCCGATGAGATGACCGCCAATCATGCGGCCGGTAGAGGCATCGAAGACGAGCTTCACGAAGCCTTCGAGCTGGCCGAAGGCGTTGGCTTTGCCCGAAGCGGCGAACATCGAACGTCCGACGAGCACCTCGTAGCCAGCCCTGACTGCGGCCTCCTCGGTCAGGCCAACCGAGGCCACCGAGGGCTGGGCGTAGACGCAGCGCGGGATGAGCGCTTCCGTGAGCGGCTCGGGCGACTTTCCGGCGATGGCCTCGACGGCAATCGCCGCCTCCGCCGACGCCTTGTGCGCCAAGAGCATCCCGCCGCGCACGTCGCCGATGGCCCAGATGCCCGGCGCACAGGTGCGGCACTGCGCGTCCGTGAGGATGAAGCCGCGCTCGGTCTCGACGCCCACCGCTTCGAGGCCGAGTCCGTCAATCGCACCGGTCACGCCTACCGCCACGAGCAGGCAGGTCGCTTCGAGCTTGCGAGGCTCCTGGCCATCGACGAGCAGGTCGGCGGAGATGCCTTCATCGCCCGTCACGACATTGCCGAGCTTCGCGCCGCAGTGCACGGCGATGCCCGCCTTGTCGAACGAGCGCTTCAGCGCCTCGGAAACCTCCGCCTCCTCGGCGGGCAGGATGCGCGGCATCAGCTCGACAATGGTCACGTTCGCGCCCGCTTTGGCGTAAAACCACGCCATCTCCACGCCAATCGCCCCGCCGCCGACCACGATCATCGACGCCGGGACCTCCTTCAGAATCAACGCCTCGCGACTCGTTATGATCTTCTTGCCGTCCGGCTCCAGCCCCGGAATCACCCGCTGCTTCGAGCCGGTCGCGAGGATGATATTCCGCGCTTCGAGCGTGCGCATGGAGCCATCCTGCGCCGTCACCGCGACGCCCGCGCCGCCGGTGAGCACCGCCTCGCCCGGCCACACCTCGACTTTGGCCCGCTTCAGCATGAACTCGACCCCTTTCGAGCTTTTCAGCGCCACGTTCCGGCTGCGCTTGACCGCCTGGGCGAGATCGAACGCCGCCTGGCCGACGGTGACGCCGAAGGTCGCGGGATTCTTCACGAGATCGTACACCTCGGCGCTCCGAAGCAGCGCCTTGGTGGGAATGCAGCCCCAGTTGACGCACACGCCGCCAAGCGCCGCCTTTTCGACGAGGCAGGTCTTCAAGCCGTGACGCGCGGCGTGAATCGCCGCTTCATAACCGCCGGGGCCGGAACCGATGACGGCGACATCGAATTGCGCGGTGGAATTGTCTGCCTGCTGCTGCATAACTCTATCGGGTTTGTGTGAAAGCCGTCGCGCCCGGAATCGGCGGCGACCGACAATCACGGTTGCAGAGGATGAATCTTTGTGTATACTAAGTCAAATAAAAATCATGAGCGAAGTTGTCTCAACAGGGTTTTTCCTGGCAGCCAGTCGAATTTATCGAAAAAGTTACCTGATTTCACTCTTTTCGCATCCTTTCTCCCGGTCATTGCGATCCCGACTTGTCGGGAGAAGCAATCCATACGTATCTATAAAGAAAATGGATTGCCACGTCGCTGCGCTTCTCGCAATGACGGCACGGTACTTATCAAAGTTCGACAGATCGCTAGTTGAAATCGATTTCGATTCTAAAATCCCTATAAGACAGAAGTAAAGACCGCTTCAAGCCGTCACAAAATGCAAAAAGAGCCGATAAAAACCGAATCGCCAGCCGACCTTCCGCCGGAGCTTGAACCGAAGAAGATGACCATCCAGGTCAGCAAGGTGCAGACTTCGATGCGCATCGACCGCTACCTCGCCCAGCAGGTCGAAAACGCCACGCGAAACAAGGTGCAGGAGGCCATCGAGGAACAGCGCGTGCTGGTCAACGGCAAGCCAGTCAAGTCCAACTACCGCATCAAGTCGTGCGACCTGATCCACATCACCTTCCTGCGTCCGCCCGCGCCGGAACTCGCGCCGGAGGACATTCCGATCAGCATCCTTTACGAGGACGACGACCTGATGGTGATTGACAAGGAGGCGGGCATGGTGGTGCATCCAGCCTTCGGCAACTGGACGGGTACGCTCGCCAACGCCATCCTGCACCATCTCGGCAAGGACGCGGAGGAGCTCGACAAGAGCGAGATGCGCCCCGGCATCGTGCACCGGTTGGACAAGGACACCTCGGGGCTGATCATCATCGCCAAAAATCCGGTCGCGCTGCACAAGCTCGCGTCGCAATTCGCGCGGCGGCAGGTCGAGAAGGTCTATAAAGCGATTGTGTGGGGCGTGCCGAATCCGCCATCGGGGACGATTAAAACCAACATCGCCCGCTCGCACAAAAACCGCAAGGTGATGGCGAATTTCCCCTTCGAAGGCGCGGAGGGCAAGCACGCGATCACCGATTACCTGGTTGTCGAGGACCTCGCATACTTCGCGCTGATGGACATGACGCTGCACACAGGGCGCACGCACCAGATTCGCGTGCACCTGCAACACCTCGGCCATCCGATCCTCGGTGACGAAACCTACGGCGGCGCGACGCCGCGTACGCTCCCCTTCAGCAAAAGCGAGCAGTTCACCAGGAACCTGCTGGAGCTGATGCCCCGCCAGGCGCTGCACGCAGAAACCCTTCGCTTCCGCCAGCCCACCACCGGCGAGCCGCTCGCCTTCACCGCTCCCCTTCCGGCGGACATGCAGGCCGTACTCGAAAAAATCAGGCATGTCCTCAGCGCGACCTATGCATAAGTTTCCACTCTCACTCCGTCATCGCGAGTCCCGACCTGTCGGGATGTGGCGATCCATCCCCATTGATTGCCTTGTTCAATGCTTATGTATGTGCGGTAGCGAGCCGGATAAGGGAAGCGCGCTCATTGAGGGAAATCCACGCCTCTGATCGATTTCGATAATGAGTTCTTTCGATGACTGAAAACAGCTTGAGCGTTGCCGCGGTTTATTCTCTGAACCTTTCTCGTATATTGCGAAAATGTTTCGCTGGCGGGGAGGCAATCCGGCGTCAGAGTTGAACAGGTTTCAAATTCATCAATTCCCCGGATGGCAGTGCGCTCCGGAAGATCATCGCCCAATGAAAGTCATCGGTATCAACGGCAGCCCGCGCCCGGCGGGCAACACTTCGAAAATGCTCTCTACCGTGTTCGAAACGCTCCAAGCGGAAGGCATCGAGACAGAACTGATTCAGGTTGGCGGTACGGACATCAAAGGGTGCCGCTCCTGTTACGCCTGCGTCAAGACAAAAAACAGCGAGTGCTCGACCAGAAACGACGGCTTCAACGAAATTTTCGCGAAGATGCTCGCAGCGGATGGCATGATCCTCGCCTCGCCCACCTATTTCGCCGACATCACCCCCGAGCTGAAAGCGCTGATCGACCGCTCGGGCTTCGTGTCGCGGGTCAACGGCGGGCTGTTCCGCCACAAGGCTGGCGCGGCGGTGATCTCGCTCCGGCGCGGCGGCGCAATTCACGCTTACGACAGCATCAACCACCTGTTCGGCATCAGCCAGATGTTCACCGTCGGCTCGACCTACTGGAACCTCGGTTTCGGTGGCAGAGAAGGCGACGAGGTGATGAACGACGCCGAAGCGCTCGACAACATGCGCGACCTCGGCCAGTCGATGGCCTTCCTGCTCAGGAAACTGAATGCGAGTTAACGCTCCTGTATTTCTCCGGTGACAATAACTCACCAAAGTCACGCTGGGAGAGATTGGGCTAAAGCCCTGAAATATTTTGATTTATCTATATACCCCGGACTGAAGTCCAGGGCAATTATTAAGAGTTTCAGTAGCATCCATTCATTACAGACTCGTGCATTCATGTTGCCCCGGCTTTCAAGCCGGGGGACACGGATAAAACAAAAAGTATCGGGCTTCAGCCCAATTTCTTCAGCCATATACAGTTTACGCAGTCAACCACGTATCCTAATCTACTTACCTCCCGGAATCCCGTATGCGAACTATCCGATTTTCTGCAACCCTGTGCCTTTCAGCCCTCCTGCTTTCCGCACCGAATCCCGCCAACGCGGGCGGCAAGGCGAACATGAACGCGCCATCGGCCAACGTCGTCGAAACGCTCTGCGGAGAGAAAATCGCCGACCCGTACCGGCCGCTTGAAAATCTCAAAGACCCGAAAGTGGCCGCATGGTACCAGCGGCAGTCGGACCGCGCCCGCGCCGTGCTCGACGCCATTCCGGGCCGCCGCGAGCTGATCGACAAGATGAAGGAGTTCGACCAGCGGCGGCAGGAGAAGATTTTCGACCTTTCGATCACGGACAACGACTGCTACTTCTACCTCAAGCAGACGCCCGCCGACGAAACCGGCAAGCTCTTTTTCCGTAAAGGGTTCAAAGGTCAGGAGCGGCTGCTTTTCGACCCGGCGACCTACAAGGACGGCAGCGGCGGCAACTTCGTCATCAGCGAGGTCGCGCCCAGCCTCGACGGCTCGAAGGTGGTCATCGGCGTCTCGCCGAACGGCTCGGAAAACGCGATCCTGCTGGTGATGGAGGTCGAGAGCAGCCAGATTTACCCGGAGCGCATCGACCGGGGCCGGTTCGCCTCCCCGTCGTGGCTGCCCGGCGGCAAGTCGTTTTTCTACAATCGCCTGAACACCGGCGACCCGCTCAACCGGAATCGTCAAAAAGACAGCCGGGTCTGGCTGCACGTGGTGGGAACCGACCCGGCGACCGACCGCGAAATCTTCTCGCGCACCCACGACACGGCGCTCGCCATCAAGGCGGAGGACATTCCGTCCGTCGTCTATGACCGCAAAAGCGGCAGACTCTTCGCCTTCGTCGGCAGCGTCGATCCGAGGATCACGGCATGGCAAGCCCCGGCGGAGGCTGTTGGCGACATGGTGATTGCTTGGAAAACACTCTTCCGACCGGAGGACGAAGTGTACGACTTCTCCGCGACCAAACGTGATCTCTACATCTTCACGCCAAAGAACGCGCCGCGCTTCAAGGTGGTGAAAACCCCGCTCGACCGACCCGATCTGGCAACCGCCGAAACGGTCATTCCAGAGCCGAAAGAGGCGACCCTTTCGGGCCTCGCGCTGACGAGCAAGGGGATATTCTTCAGCGAATCGTTCAACGGCGTCCGGGAGGAACTGTATCATCTGGATTATGACGGCAAACAGCCCGAAAAGATCGAGACACCATTCGAAGCCGGAACGCTCGGCATCGCATCCAAGGGCTTCGACTTCCCGGAGGTCTGGACGATCATGGGTGGCTGGAACCACGATTTCCGCCGCTTCCGCTACGATGCGGGCGCGAAGCAATTCATCGACGAAACGCTCTCCTCACCGGCGAAGTACCCCGAGTACGACAATCTCGAAGTCCGCGAAGTGATGGTGGCGTCGCACGATGGCGTCAAGGTGCCGCTGTCGCTCATCGTCAATCGCGGCGTGGCGATGGATGGCAAAAACCCCGTGCTGATCTACGGTTACGGCGCATACGGCAACGGGATCACGCCATTCTTCAGCCCGTCGCTGCTGCTCTGGACGCACAAAGGCGGCATCCTCGCTGTGGCGCACGTGCGCGGCGGCGGCGAGCTTGGCGACGCCTGGCACAAGGCGGGCCAGAAAACCACCAAGCCGAACACCTGGAAAGACCTCATCGCCTGCGCCGAATATCTCGTCAGGGAGGGCTACACCTCGCCGCAGCACATCGCCATCAACGCGGCGAGCGCGGGCGGCATCCTCGTGGGAAGGGCGATGACCGAGCGCCCCGACCTCTTCGCCGCCGCCATGCCGCAGGTGGGCGTGCTCAACGCGGTGCGGAGCGAATTCAGCCCCAACGGCCCGGTCAACGTGCCGGAGTTCGGCACGGTCAAAAACCCCGAAGAGTGTAAGGCGCTCGTCGAGATGGACGCCTACCTGCACCTCCGCGACGGCGTGAACTACCCGGCAGCGCTCATCACCGCAGGCATGAACGACCCGAGAGTCCCCGCCTGGCAACCCGCCAAATTCGCCGCGAGATTACAAGAAGCCACCGCCTCCCGGAAACCGGTGCTCTTCTTCACGGACTACAAGGCAGGCCACGGGATTGGGGATACAAAGACCAAGCAATTCGAATCGCTGGCGGATATGCTGAGCTTCGGGCTGTGGCAGACAGGCGGCGGCAAAGCCGCCGAATGATGAATGATGAATTTTGAATGATGAATTGCCGGGAATGATTTGGGGCGCTCCCGACGGGTCGGGACCGCCTTTGCGTTACAGGTCTTTTTCTCATTCTTCGTCCACAACGTCCACCAAGTCCACGATTCTCCTTTTTCAGATTTTCAGATTTCAGATTTCCAGAGATCAGATTATCAGGGCTCCACGGCAAGACTGGGGCGAACCACACGAAAACCGAAGTAGCTGACCCAGTAGACCGGGTCGTAGTCGTTCCGGGAAGAGCAACGCAGATTCTCAGCATTGACGCCCCAGGAGCCGCCGCGCAACGCACGGGCGTCAGGGTAGTCTTTATGACCATACCTGTTCTCTTGCCACTCCCAGACATTGCCGGCCATGTCGTAAAGCCCTTCCGGCGTCGCTCCTTCGGGATAGCTGCCGACCGGGGTCGTCGCGCCGATGTTACTCTGGTCATAATTGGCCAGTTTCGGAGTCGGTTCAGGCTTTCCCCACGGATATTTTCGCTTCTCCTTTCCCGCCGCCGCCCACTCCCATTCTGGCTCAGTCGGCAGTCGGTACAGATCGGAATGCGCTCCCTTGCTCTCCATGAGCGACAGCCACAGGCAATATGAACGAGCCGCATACCAGGTGACGCTGACCACCGGCTGGTCGTCTCCGCCGAACTTCCGGTCTTCGTCTTTATATGAACGGAACAATCCGGCAAGATCATGTTTGCCCTCTTTCAGATACTTGGCAAAACCGGCATCCCATGTCTGATTTTTCGCAATCTCCCGCAACGCTGCTGAGAATCCCGATACAGGAAACAGCGCATCGTATTCTGGCGTTTTCGATTGCAGATAATCGATAAAGCGCCGGTAGAGCCGGTTGGTAACGGAATAACGGGCAAAATATGTATCTCGAACACCGGAACCGTTGCCCGGAATCAGGATGTACTCGGCCATCAGTTCAAACGGATTCCTTAACAGGGTTGTCCTGCCCTCCCTGACGATCTGCACTCCTGCACTATCGTCCTGTTTGGCTGACAGGTCAGAACAAACCGCTCCACCGAGTTCAACAAGCACTTCACGCGCACGGCTTTCGACCTTCTGCCGGTCACGACATTCTTGATCATCGAACTCGGCATACCCTTCCTGTAAAAAGCGCTGCAAACTCTCAACCGGAGCCTGATCACCAATGGCCGCAAGCGCGTCGAGTATCATGAACTGACGCATTTGCCTGTCCGCGTCGAAACCTGTTTCCAGCTCTTTGGGGGTACACAGCCTTGAACTCAAAGCATCGGTTTTCCTGTCTGGCGACTCTTCGACCAGGAGTTTCAGCAGCAGTTTTTCGCGCTGGCTGAATGATGGCTTGACCGAGGGGTCAAACAGGCGCAACATGAAATAATCGAACTGGAAAGAATCAAGACCTGAAATAAAGAAACGTATGGTCTCTTCCCACGAGGGATCGCTGAACCGGATGATCACCGGATCGAAACAGCTCTCCTTTCGAAGATTCACGGCGCGAAGTTGGCTCCCGGCAAGGTATTCACGGATCGACTTGTGCCGAAAGGCATAGCTGCTTTGCAGATCATTGACGGTCAGCAACTCGGCACGATTAAGCAGATGGTCACACAACTCCCTGACGGTTGGCGGCTCGAACTCTCTTCTACGAAGTGCTTTGAGCGCCTTTCTGAACAACTCATGCAGATCGTCACGACTGACCTGTTCCCCTCCCTGGTTCTCATCAGAAAACATCCAGAGCGCCAAAGTCCCCAATACCTTGCGGAATCGCTCCGGACCCATTCGAGACAAAGCACTTCTGGGTTGAATAATCTCTCGTGAGTCATCCCTTTTCGATACGAGATAGTCAAACAGGCCGCGATACAATTGCTCACGGGTTTTCGGCAGATCGTGCTCCCGGTACCAGAGCAGCGCCATCATCTGAAGCACCATCGGTATGGAGGCAAGAGGCTTCAGGCTTTTTTTGTAACGCTCGTCTGTAAGATGATCGATGATCTTTCCGGAAAAAGTATCAGACTCCTTTTGTGCATAAAGACGGTAATCCTGGTTTTCAGACTCCTTTTTCGACTGAATCGGGCGAAAATGCGCCGAATAATACCACTTGCGTAAAAACTCCCGTTGCTGATCATCGCTAAAATCGTTGACAAACGCCTTGTAACAGGAAGCCTGAATTTCAAGATCCAGGTATCCTGTTCGTCTCGTCGTAACGATGAAGCGGGCTTTGCCGAACGATTCATTGCGCCACTGTGTATCGATCCATTGGCAGGCTTTGCGTCGATCCTCCAGACCGATGATTTCGTCAAGCCCATCAAGCAGCACCAGCGATGGCCCCGATTGCAGCCATGATTTGAATATCGACGTATCGATCTCGCAACCACCACGATCATACGCCCAGCGGTGCAAGCTTTCAGAGAGGGAGTCATAGACGCCATCATTCTGGTGAAGAGCGCGAAGTTGCAGAAAAAAGACCCTGACCGGAACATCGAACCCGAACTTCCGTGCTCGTTCAGGATCGAGAACAGACAGAGCATAGTACTGCATCAAGGTCGTTTTGCCAGTTCCCGCGTCACCGAGCACCAGAAGCATCCGGCGATCTCCCTCGCTGAAAGCGCGAATCATCAGTTCGGCGGGTTTCAGGAGATCATCCCGTTGATGCTGCATCTGCTCGCGCTCATCCCCAGGCATTCGTGATGGATCATTCTGCCAGCTCATCGAAAGGGTCACAAACGAATCATCATTGAGATTCACATCCACGCTCTCGAATCCCCGAGGCAACCCGAAAAGCCGTAAATACCCCAGCTCCCGTTGCAAACATTTCCGGTAGCGATCCCACTCCTCTTCATAGGTCGGCTTTATCGGCTCCCCAGAACCATACCGGTCGAGAGGTATCGTCCTGCAATACCCTGATGATACATCCTTTGGAAAAACATCGGAGTCAAGCGTCCATGTCCAATGTGGTCTTTCGGAATTACGGATCGGAAATAGTGTCACATTTCGGCCCACGAACTGACCGTACGTCGCTCGTCTCGGCCACGGACTTTTTTCACCAGCAGCACCGGCAGCTATTTCCAGAAATTCGCCCTCATGAACCTCCGTTTCATGGGTATGCCCTCGTAACAGAATGTCGAGATGCCGTTTCAGGGTGTCCCTGATGGTAGTGTGTTCAAAAGAAGCAAGGAAAAAGAGGGGGTGATGGATCAGGCCGATGGTCAGGTCAGGTTTGCCGGAAACTGACAGTTTTGAAGCGCAGGAGTCGAGGCATCCCTGCCCGATAAGCAACTTGCCTGAATCGGTCTGTGAATCTTCGCAGAATATCGCACTGTTCATCAGAAGAAGGGAAAGGTGCTGACCTCCAATCTCAACGTTTTCCACCACGCAGGTACTTCTGTCGGAAAAGGTTCGGATGCCCCTGAAGTAATCGTTATACCATGCGATGAATGCCCCCTGTTTTCTGGTGATGTGCGGTCTTGGTTCATCGGTTGAAAAATAGTCTTCCACATCTTCGATACTCCCAAGAATCGGCTTCAAGCCACTTCCCCGCATTTTGTTGCGGTCAACATCATGATTGCCCGGCACGATGAACAGGCGCTGACGTTCAAGCCCGGCAGCATCGAGCAGTTTGTCAAAAAAGAGTGTGGCGGGGGAAGATGCGCCGTTGGCAGCCTTGAATACCGCCTCATTGCCACGATTGGCAATATCGCCCGTAACCAGGATCATATCAGGCTTCCATGTCCCTTCTTCTCTCTTCTCGCGAACGAACAAACAGAGATTGTCCAGATTGCGCTTGCGTTCGCTGACAAATGTTTCATTGCTGTCTTGCGAGACCAGATGCAGATCGGAAAGATGTAACCAGGTAATCGGCATGGCAATAATCGTTATAGGTTAAACACGTTTACCTGTCTGTTCAATGTATCGAAATGTCACATCATCCCTGATTTGAGATGGATGACCTGTTTTCCGCAAACCCCAGCGAACAGAGCAAACGGCAGGTATCGGCCTGACGGGCGTGACCAAGCCAGCCGGACAAACGTTGCTTTCGTGTTTTGAAATCCAGATTCCGTACCATGCGTATCCTCCGCTTCGCTTTTCGAACGTTCGCTGACGGCAGCAACCGGTGTGACCGGAACACTCGCTGACCCAGAAAACATTTGCCCTCGATTGCGGGATAAACCTCGGTTCTCTTTGGATTGAGCAGCAGCCTGAAGCCTTGCAAATATTCTCCGATTGCTTTTTTCCACTCCCAAAGCACGGCTTTTGAATCTGAAAAAAGCACGAAATCGTCAACATAGCGCAGGTAGCCCTTGCAACGAAGCACCTCCTTGACATAATGATCCAGAAAGTTCAGATAGTAGTTGGCAAAAAACTGGCTTGTCAGATTGCCGATGGGAAGGCCCCGCCTTCGCTCAAACGGTGTGAAGAGATCGTCTCCCGGAAAATAGTGAACATGCTCTTCCTGAACATTGCTGTTATCGATAATGGCGTCGATCAGCCAGAGCGTCTCCGGGCAGGAAATCTTTTTTCGCAGCAACGATTCGAGAATAAGATGATCGATCGAAGGAAAAAATTTTCTGATATCGCATTTCATGACGAAGCGGAATCTCCTGAGATACTCCTGATATTTCCGTATCGCCTTGTGGGTTCCCTTTCCTGCCCTGTTGGCCCAGGTTTCATCAATGAACGTTCGTTCGAGCAGAGGCCCGACAACCGCAATCAAAGCATGATGCACCACCCGGTCGCGGAACGGCGCGGCGCTGATCATTCGGGGTTTCGGGCTGTAGATACTGAACGTCGTGTAAGGCCCGGGCTGCCAGGTCTTGTTGCGCAAGTCGGAAATGATCTGCCAGAGATGGTCTTCGAGATGTTGAAAAAAGAGCAGCACCGGTAATTGCTCGCGCTTTCCCCTGGCGGCTTTTTTTGCCGAATCGAGCACATTGTCGAATGCGACGATGCTTTCAAAAAGATTCTTTGCGGTTTTCATAATGCCTTGAAACAGAACAGACCGCTCTTTCACTCGCTTACTCAAACGGCCTGTTCACGGGTGCTGTTTGTGCATGACCCCGATTCAGTGAGGTCATGCCTCGGGATACAGAGCCGGATGTCATGCCCTCGATACTGTCCGTCATTCCGTGAAATAACGGCATCATTCCGGGTCTTTTCAAGGTGCAGAACGGGCATGATTGGGGCGAACCACACGAAAACCGATGTTGTTGTTCCTGTTGTCCGGGTTGTTGTTGTTCCGGGAAGAGCAACGCAGATTCTCAGTATTGTTGTTCCAGGAGCCGCCGCGCAACGCACGGGCGCTTCAATGCCAGGCTCTTTTCCTGCCTGAAAGATACCAATTATTCAACCGACTTTATCCATCCGCCCAGCATCTTGCCCAGTTCGGCAATCTGATAGCTGGCGTATTCGTAGGAGTGAAGGTTGATAAACTTCATGTCGAAGCTCAGCCGAACCAGCAAGCGCAAACGGGTCAGCGTCTCATCAGCATTGAAAAGCAGCGGCCGTTTGGCGGCTCGCATGTTAGCCACCGCGACAAGTTCGGTGAACTCAAGCATGGTATTTTCAAGCCGCGCCGCCACGCTGAAGCGGTAACTCTTCGGAAATTTACCGGTATGATTCAACAGCCATTTCGAAAAGTCGTAGGACTTTTTCACAATGAGCATCTCCTGACTGGCCACGATTCTCCTTTTTCAGATTTTCAGATTTCAGATTTCCAGAGATCAGATTATCAGGGTTCCACGGCAAGACTGGGGCGAACCACACGAAAACCGATGTTGTTGAGCCTGTAGTCCGGGTTGTTGTTGACCCGGGAAGAGCAACGCAGATACTCAGAATCGTTGAGCCAGGAGCCGCCGCGCAACGCACGGTATTTTTTCTGTGTTTCATCAGACCAGTTCTCCTGCCACTCCCAGACGTTGCCCGCCATGTCGTACAGCCCTTCCGGCGTCGCCCCTTCGGGATAGCTGCCCACCGGCGTGGTCGCGCCGATGTTACTCTTGTCATAATTGGCCAGTTTCGGAGTCGGTTCAGGCTTTCCCCACGGATATTCACGTTTCTCCTTTCCCGCCGCCGCCCACTCCCATTCTGGCTCAGTCGGCAGTCGGTACAGATCGGAATGCGCTCCCTTGCTCTCCACGAGCGACAGCCACAAACAATACGAACGGGCAGCATACCAGGTAATGCCGACTACCGGCTGGTCGTCTCCGGCGAACTTCCGGTCTTCATCGCGTCCCGAACGAAACAGTCCGGCAAGATCGTTTTTTCCTTTTCCTAAATACTCCGCAAATCCTGTATCCCATGTCCTGTTTTTCGCGATACCTTGCAATGCCTCAATAAATCCCGATACCGGAAACAGCGCATCGTATTCTGGCGTTTTCGATTGCAGGTAGTCGATAAAGCGCCGGTAGAGCCTGTTGGTAACGGGATAACGGGCAAAATATGTATCTCGAACACCGGAACCGTTGCCCAGAATCAGGATATAGCGGGCATCCTTTTCGAAAGGATTTTCGAAGAATGGCTCCAGAACACCCGATTTTCCGATCACGGGCATGGCGGTTTTCCTGCTCGATACGTTTTCTTTTCCTGTCCGGTTGTTTAACGAAACATATACCTCTCTTGCCTTATCCATCAACTTCCTGTTCTTTGTAAGCCCGCTTTCAAGAAACTTCTGCAAAGCATCGGCGGCTTCGGGCATGGCGGTTTCGTTCAGGCAATCGAGCATCATGAACTGCCGAGCCGCCGTGTTGGGCTGAAGCAGGCGTCGGCACAGCGCATCTACTTTTCGAAGCGGGGCCTCGTCGATGAGGGAGAAAAGCAGCAACCGCTGCTCCTGGCTCCATTCGAGATCGAAGCGCTCGTCGAAAAGCTTGTCCATCACGAGATCGAAGGTTTCTGCATCGGCATTGGCCATGAAGGTGCGCAGCATCTCATCCGACCACCCTTTTCCGAAGTCTGCCACCAGAGCATCGAAACGCTTTGGATCACGCAGAACCTGACGCACCAGATCGACTCCGGCCAGATACTCCCGAAAGGTCTTGTGGCGGAAAAGGTAGGTTTTCGAGCGGGTTCCGAGTTCAACCAGCAAGGCCGCCCGATCGACAAGGTGACGGCAGAACTCCTCCGCCGGTGGCGGGGTGAAGTTGCGGCCAACCATGCCGTCAAGCTCTCTCTGCATCCGCTCCTGCATCTGTTCGCGACCAACCTCGTCCTTTTTCAGCTCCTCCTGCATCCAGAGCGCAACCGGTTCCAGCACCATCCGCGACCGCTCGGCGCTCATCGGGGCCTTCATATCCTTGTGCTTGTCACGGAGTTCCAGCAGGTAGTCGAGCACGGAGCTGTAGAGCTTTTCGCGGGTGTCGGGCAGATACTCGTCACGCTTCCAGAGAATGGCCATGATCTGGAGAATCATCGGAATAGCCGCGATCTGCTTCAACCCCCGGTTCTTCTCCTCCTTCAGGTGCGCGATGATCTTCACCGTTTTCGCTTCAGCTTTGGCTTGCGCCATCTCCGGCCACTCCTCCGCCGAAATACCCTCGTCCGGCGTATCGCGCAACAGGGCCGCCCGGAACCAGGTCTTCAGGAAACGCTCCTGCTGTTCAGCGGTGAAATCGAGCACATCGACCTGCTCGTAATCGGCTTTCAGCTCAACTCCATCCTCCTTGCGATAGCCGGAACGGCGAGAGGTAACGACGAAACGAACATGCTCGAACCCGCTCCACGCTCCATCGATCCAGCCGCACATCTTTTTCCGCTCCCCGGAAACGCCGATCTCATCGAGACCGTCAAACAGCACGAGGGTATTGCCGGAACCAAGCCAATGCTCGAAAGCCGCCGCATCGATCGTCCGGTGATGCCGCTTTGCCCACAAGGCAAGATTCTCCGGCAACGAGCGCTCCTGCTCGACCTCGCGCAACGGCAGATAAAAAACGTTGACCGATGCCGAAAAACCAAGCCGGTCAAAGCGCGAACCGTCGAGGCAGGAGAGCGCATAATATTGCAGCAACGTCGTTTTCCCGGCCCCGGCATCGCCAATCACGAGCAGCATCCGCCGATGCTCGAAGGCAAGCTTCATCACCCTGTCCGGCTCAAGCGCCTCCTCGCCAAACCGCTCTTTCGGCACTCCCTCTCCAAGTGACATCGGCGAATCATGACGCCTTGAAAAACGCAACGGCACGAAAGTCTGCTCATCGAGATTCACATCGATCCGCTCGATCCCCGGCAACCCAAGAATGCGAATCGTCCCAAGTTCGTTTTTCAGCGCAGTCTGGTAACGACGCAATTCTTCTTTGAATTTGTTGCGCGAATCACCGTGATGTTCATCCGTTTCTGAAATAAGAGAGTACGATTTAACAAAATCTTTACTACGTGGATATACGCCTGTATCAAGTGTCCATACTCTGTTTGGAGCATCCTGATAACCGATAGGAAATACGGTAACCGCACCAGACTCATAACGGCAATACAACGCTCTTTTCGGCCAGCGATCAGTCTGATAGGCTGCTCCTGCCGCGAGTTGCAACGGCTGACCATGCTCTATCTCTGTTTCATGATTATGTCCATGCAGAAACAGATTAACCTGATATTTTCTCAGAGAAGATTTGACTGTCGTTCGCTCAAGATGACTCAGCCAGTCAAGCGGATGATGCATCAAAGCGATGGTCAGCTCTGGACAACAGGCTTTTAGCATTTCAAGCACAGGATCAAGGCAACGATGACCTATCAGCAGTTTATCATGATCGGTTTCTGAATTTTCGCAGAAAAGCGAGCTATTCAATGCAAGAATGGCCAGCCTATGGCCATCAATGTCTATAGCCGGGAAAAATTGACATGTAGTGTTATCCGGTAAACTTCTCCGAGCCGTGCTGAAATAACTGTTATACCATGCACGGAATGCTTCAAACTTGTCGGTGTTGTGACGCTGCTTTGCACCCGGAGCAAAATATTGATCGACTTTATCGGCAGTAGTCAAGGTGCGATCCAGTCCGATACCATTGTTCCGTTCAACATCATGATTACCTGGAACAATAAAAATGCGTTCTCTTCCAAGTTCTGCTGCCCCAAGCAAATCATTAAAAAAGGTTGTGGCAAGAGCTTGAGACGATCCACTCTCTTTGAAAACCGCTGCCGCACCCTTTTCTGCAATATCACCGGTAACAAAAATCAGATCCGGTTTCCACTCACCGGACAATCTGAAATGCTCGACGCTTTCGACCAAAGCCTTGAGCACGACATGCCGCTCATAGGGATTTGATGGGCTGAGATGCAAATCCGAAATGTGTAACCACGTAACCGGCATAGCAAAATGATTTAGATGGGGGAAAAAAATCACGACCGGACAAGAGGGAAATTACTGACAAACCATGAATTATAAATGCTGAAATACAAATAAAAGACGCTCGCCGCTTCGACTTCTTTCATTATCCATTATCCATTATCAACTCTTCTTCAAATACTGCTTTCGTTGCTCTTCCGGAAATCGTTCGATGGCGTAACGCAGCGCCGTTCTTGGCATGGCGGGGGCGTGCTGGTCGAGGAAGGATTCGAGCAGCGGCTGGTCGCGTTTGCCGACTTCGCGGAGCATCCAGCCGGTGGCTTTGTGGAGCAGCGATTCGGGGTCGGCGAGCAACCGTTCGCAGAGAGCGATGGTGTCGGCGAAGTCGTTGTTGCGGATGAAGTGGAAGGTCGAGACGATGGCGATGCGGCGCTCCCAGAGGTTCGGCGATTCGACGAAACGGTAGAGCGGCAAGCGGCGGCGCGTTTCGAGGTGACGGCCAACGATGTAGGGCGCGGAGAGATCGACCAGATCCCAGTTGTTGATGCGGGCGGTGCTGGCGCAGTAGAAGTCGTAGAACACTTCCCTGCCCTCTTCGCCGGAGGCGCGGTACCGCTCGATCAGCAGAAGAAGCGCGAGCAAACGATCTTCGTGCCACGGCGAATCGAGCAGCGCGGAGATCACCTCGATGCCCGCGTGCCGGAACTCGCGGCAAAGCTTGCGCAGCACCGGCACGCGAATGCCGCGAAACCGGTCGCCTTCGCCGTACTCGCCGGGGCCGGTCTTGAAAAAGCGCTGAAGAATCTCCGCCGTTGGTTCGTCGGCGAGGGTTTCGAGGCGTGTGTTAATGTGGTCGATCATGGTGAATCCGGTTGATGGTTTATCGCGCCGAAGCGCAGGGCGGCCACAAGAGCCGCCCCTACAGGTATGAGAGATTCGTCATCGCGAGTCCCAACTGGTCGGGGCGGCGATCCAGCACTTAGCGCCTTCGCTGATTCCGCATGGATTGCCACGTCGCTGTGCTCCTTTCCATGAACATGGATGATTTTTCTGGCAAATCTCTTTGTCCGTGGCAGCAAACAGCAAAAGATTGGACTGAAGTCCAGGTGCTTTTCTGATTGACTCACCCCGGCTTGAAAGCCGGGGCAATATGAATGTAGGAGAGATGAATGTCCGTCGGGATAAATCCCTCCTGAATATGACAGAGTCCATCGCTCTCTTCAACTATTGCCCCGGACTTCAGTCCGGGGTTGATGAAGCATTAATAAATCGGGGCTTTAGCCCAATTACTTTTTCAGAGTTGGCTGCGCTCTTCCTCGAACAAATATACACACGGTTCATTGTCCGTGTGCGGTATGGCACCGGATACGGGCGGCTCGCAATGACGGGGGATGCAGGAATATTTGCCATTGACACAGCACAACAACCTTTTTACCATTCCCCGTCCACGCCGTCCATTTCGTCCACAACGTCCACGCGCGCCCCGCTCACGTGCCATTAGGCAACCTGCCGTTCCAGCAGCGAAGCGGCTCTTTTTCAACCATGATCGCGCAGTAGTTGCACATGGTGCATCGCGAGGCTTGCTGTTTGCCCTCTTCGTAGCGCTTCACGATGGCCGGTTCGATGATGAAGGGGCGCGACATCGAGATGAAATCGGTCGCTCCGCTCGCGATGGCTTCCGTCGCTTCGGCGAGGGTGTGAATGCCTCCGACCGCGATTACGGGGATCGAGACGGCGCTTTTGATGAGGCGGGCGACGTCGAGATTGTAGCCTCGCAACGGCATCGGGCTTTTCGGCGCGAACAGCGGCAGAATGCGGTTCATCAGCGGCTTGAGCGGCTTCGGGATGGCGGCGAATTTGAAGTTCACCGCGAGCACCGCGTCGATTGGCACACGCTCGCCGCGCATGATCGACAGCCCTTCGGCAATCGTGCCCGAGGAGACCTCCACGGCGCTGCACCCCGCAGCTTCGAGCAACATGGCGACCTTCGCCGCTTCGCCGGGGCGCATTCCGCCGCGCATGCCGTCGTAGCCGTTGATTTTCGCCATTACCGGATAGTCACCGAGGGTTCGTGCGATTCCGGCGAGGATCTCCGAAACGATCCGAAAGCGGTTTTCGAGCGAGCCGCCCCAGCGGTCGCGCCTGCGGTTGGCGTTGGGCGAGAGGAACTGCGCCAGCAGGTAGCCGTGCGCCATGTGCAGTTGCACGGCGTCGAATCCCGAGGCTTTCGCCCGCCCGGCGGCGCTGACGAAGGCGTCGATGATCGCCCTGATCTCGCTCTCCGTCAGCTCGTGCGGCGTCTCTTCGCTGTAGTAGGGATCGCGCACGGGCGATGGCGCGACCGTGCACATGCCGGTGACGGCGGATCGGGTCTGCCGCCCGCAATGGGCAAGCTGCATGACGAGCGGCGCACCCTCGCGATGCACCGCATCGACGAGCCGCCGGTAGGCGGGAATCAGCGCGTCGTCGTGCATCATGAGCATTCCGGGAAAATTGCTTTTGCCCTGCTGCATCACCCCCGCATATCCGGTGACAATCGCCCCGACGCACCCTTTCGCCAGCCGCAGATAGAGCTTTTCGAGCAACTCCAGCGGAGCGCCCTCAACGCTGGCCATCCCTTCATGCGTCGCGGAACGAATGAACCGATTCCGAAGCGCGATACCGCCGATACTTGTGGCGTTGAATATGTACGTCGATTGCATGATGAAGAATTTATCTATTCGCCCTTTTCAGATTTTCAGATTTCAGATTTCCAGAGATCAGATTATCAGGGTTCCACGGCAAGACTGGGGCGAACCACACGAAAACCGAAGTTGAGGTTCCTGCTGACCGGGAGGAAGTAGTTCCGGGAAGAGCAACGCAGATTCTCAGCATTGTCGTTCCAGGAGCCGCCGCGCAACGCACGGGCGTCAGGGTAGTCTTTATGACCATACCTGTTCTCTTGCCACTCCCAGACATTGCCGGCCATGTCGTACAGCCCTTCAGGCGTCGCTCCTTCGGGATAGCTGCCGACCGGCGTGGTCGCGCCTTCGTTTCCGTTATAGTTCGCAAGTTTCGGGGTGGGTTCAGTGTTTCCCCACGGATATTCCCGCCTCTCCTTTCCCGCAGCCGCCCACTCCCATTCTGGCTCAGTCGGCAAACGATAAAGGTCAGTGCGTTGACCATTACTCTCCATCAGCGACAGCCACAGGCAATACGATCGGGACGCATACCAGGTAATGCCGACTACCGGTTGCTCTTCGCCGTTCAATTGCTTGTCGTCATCATAACGGGATCGGAACTCACCGGCAAGATCGTAATCACCTTGAGCCTTTTTAACCAGCCAATCTAACCCTTCCTTTCTGGAAAATCCGGTCAGTGCCGCCCTGAATTCCGACACCGGCAGAGCCTCGCGGTCATCGAGCCTACCGGTTTTCAGGTAATCGATAAAGCGGCGGTACTGGCGGTTGGTCACCGGATAACGCGCCATACGGAAGTCCGGCAACGTCACCTTGTTCCCCGTGACAGAGTAGGTAAACGTTCCGCCGTTGATCGGGATATAGTGCGCGTCGAGTTCCAGAGGATTGATGAAGAGACCGCGGTCACTCCTCTTTTCAAATTCACGTATCACAGCGAGAGCATCATCCCGACCGATGATTTTCAGGCATTCGACAAGGTAGCGTTGACGATTGGTTGTGGTTAAAGGGTCAAGCAGCTTTTTTGTCAGTTCGCCATACTGCTTCTGCGGCGCTTCCCGCACCAGCGTCAGGAGCAGCTCCTGCTGTTTCGGGGTGAGGCTTTCGGTTACAGGCGAGTCGAACAGTTTCAGCATGAAGCGCTCAAACAGTTCCGCATCGTCAAGCAGATCGATAAAAAACCGGAACACCTCCTGCCACCAGTCATTACCGAAATGAAGCACCAGATCATCGAAAAATCCGGCGGTTCTTCGGATGTTCCTGTCGAGCTGCACGGCAGCCAGATACTCGCGAAAGGTCTTGTGGCGGAACACATAGTCGGCGTCGCCATACTCGACCAGCACTCCGGCGCGGTCAACAAGGTTTTTGCAAAAAGCAGCCGCGTCCGCCTTCGTGCTCAGCTTTGCAAGCACCTCGTCCATTCTGCGATGCACCTCATCGCGCTTCGCTTCGTCGCGTTTCACATCCTCCTGCATCCAGAGCGAAACCGGCGCAAGCACCCGGCGAGCATCTTCGGTACTGAGCAGCGGCTTGAGGTTTTTGTGGCGGTCGCGATAGTCGAGCATATAATCGAGAGCGGCGTCGTAGAGCTTCCTGCGGCCATTCGGCAGATACTCATGCTCCTTCCAGAGCAGGGCCATGATCTGCAACAGCAGGGGCACTTCGGCAAGCGTTTTGAGACTCCGGTTCTGCTCTTCGGCAAGGTAAGCCGTGATGGCAGCCGCCTTTTTATCGGCTTTCGCCTCCTGTGTCTTTCGCCAGTTGGCTTCATTGACGCCATTCGGCGGCAACTCTCTCCGGTATGCGGCGCGAAACCATCGCACCAGAAAATCCGCCTGCTGCGCATCATTGAAATTCATGATGTCGGCGCGAATTTGGTGCGGCGTGACGATTTCGATGCCGTCGCCTTTCCGGTATCCCGTGCTGCGCGAAGTGACCACGAAACGGGCGTTTCGGTATCGCTTCACCATCAGGTCGATCCAGCGACACAATTCGATGCGGTCGGCGACATCGCTGATCTCGTCGAGGCCATCGAGCAGCACCAGCGATTCCGGCGCTTCGAGCCATCCGGCGCACTGCTCCGGCGTTATGTCGTCAAGGCAATTGCGCTTGCACCAGTTCGCGAGATTGAGCGCAAGAGAACCATAGCCATCGTCACTTCGCTTCATCTCGCGCAACGGAAGCCAGAACACCCGCACGGGCGAGGTGAATCCGAACGCCTCATGCCTGCCGTCGAGGCATGAGAAACCATAGTATTTGAGCAGGGTGGTTTTACCCGAGCCGGGATCGCCGATAACAAGGAGCAGGCGGTGGTTTCTGAACACAAGCTCCATAACCTTTTCGGGCGTGCGGACGCGAGTGTCCTCCGGCAACGCCGCGCCGGAAAGCTCGCAGTGGAGGCGCGTCTCGCTTTGCAGATTATCGGAGAGACGCAACGACACGAAGGTGTCGGCAAGAGCGACCGAAAAAGCCGAAATCGCCGATGATCCGGAGAGATTGAGATTTTCAAACTCCTCTTTCAGGAAATCCTGATAGCGTTGCAACGCAGCGTCCGAACCGTAGAGCTTTTTCATGAAAAGCCCAAGCTGATGCGCAACTTTCTCCCGGAATTCGCCCAAATCTTTGTAACTGTCGCACAACGCCTTCGACTGCATTTCATCCCTGAAATCCCTGACCGCCTTGACCTGTTCGAGTTCGGCATTATTAGGTAAAGGCATCCCGGAGAAAAAAAACATCACCTGTTTGCCCTGCGCCAGCATTCGTTGCACCTCCTCGACCGCGCCTCCGCGCTCGACGCCGGTATCGGTACCGATTCGCGAATGAAACATTGCGATAGCGAAATCACATCCATCGACAATCTGCGCATTGAGAATCCCTTGCGCCCTCTCGCCGGAAGCCGCATGAGCGTGAGTTTCCCACATGACCGCTTCAAGCTCGATACCGTGAACCTCGCGATTGACGATGTTCCACTTCCCGATCTCCTCAGCAACGATCTTCCGCTCCGCCGCCACATCGGAGGGCGAAGCGATAAGGATTTTGACTCGCTTGTGTTCTTGCGCCATAATTCAGGGGAATGAGTTTGACCGCACGACCGGACAAGAGGGAAATTACGCAAAAATCAAATTTATACGCACAAAGCGAGGGCGGCCACAAGAGCCGCCCCTACAATCATCCTCTCCCGTCCACGCCGTCCACAGCGTCCACCTCGTCCACAATCACCTCGCCACTCGTCACGCCAGCTCGGCCAGCTCGCTCCAGCGGGTCATGTCTTTATTGAGCTTTTCCTGAATCTTGTGCAGTTCGTCGCCTAGGCGCTGCACGGCGTCGAAATCTGAACCGGCGGCGGCGAGTTCGGCGTTGATCGCTTCCTGCCGCGCTTCGGCTTCGGCGATGGCCAGTTCGAGCTGCTCCATCTCGCGCTTCTCCTTGCTGTTGAGCTTGCGCTGGTTGGGTGACGAGGCGGTCGGCTGTATCGATGGCTTCGGTTGTGGCTGCGGCGGCGCAGGCTCTTTTTTCTGCGGCTGGCTCTTTTCGGCGGCGGCTACCGAGGCTTTCATCTCCAGATAAACGCTGTAGTTACCGGGATAGCGGCGCACGATGCCGTCATCCTCGAAAACGAAGACGTGCTCCACCGTGCGGTCGAGGAAGTAGCGGTCGTGGCTCACCACCACGAGGCAGCCGGGGAAGGTGTCGAGGTAGTCTTCGAGCACGCGCAGGGTCGGGATGTCGAGGTCGTTGGTCGGCTCGTCGAGGAGCAGCACGTTCGGCGCTCCGATGAGCTGGCGCAACAGGTAGAGCCGCCGCCGCTCGCCGCCCGAGAGGTTGCCGATGGGGTTGTACTGCGCCGCGCCCGAAAAAAGGAACCGTTCGAGCATTTTGGCCGCCGAAACCAGCGTGCCGTCCTTCGTTTTGATCTGCTCGGCCTCCTCCTTGATGTACTCGATGACGCGCTTGGAGTCGTCGAGGTCGCGGCTCTCCTGATCGTAGTAGCCGATCTTGACCGTCGGGCCGATCTCGATGCGCCCGCTGTCGGGTTTTACTCTTCCGGCGATCATTTCGAGCAGCGTAGTTTTGCCAGAGCCGTTCGGGCCAATGATGCCGATGCGGTCGCCCTTTTCGAGCATATAGTCAAAATCCCGAAGCAAAGTCTTCGAGTCGTAGGATTTCGACACGTCGTGAAACTCGACGATTTTCGCGCCGAGCCGCTCCGCGCCGAAGCCGATCTCCATCTCCTGCTTCTGCTCCTTTTTCGGCGCGTAGACCAGCGCCTCGGCTCGCTGCAATCGCGCCTTCTGCTTGGTGGTGCGGGCCTTCGCGCCGGTGCGCATCCATTCGAGCTCCTGCCTGGCGAGGGCGTTGCGCTTGCGCTCGTCGCGAATCGCTTGGGCCTCCTCTTCCTCCTTCTGGACGAGGTAGCTCGCGTATCCGCCGGTGTAGGTGAGCGCCGTGCGGCCGTCGAGTTCGATCATGCGGGTGGCCACACGGTCGAGAAAATAGCGGTCGTGCGTAATCAGGATTACTGCACCGGAGTAGCGCCTGATGTAATTTTCAAGCCACTCGACGCTGTCGGCATCGAGATGGTTGGTTGGCTCGTCGAGGATCAGCGCGTCGCTCGGCACCACGAGGGCGTGAGCGAGCGCCACGCGCTTGCGCTGGCCGCCGGAGAGCGTACCCATCGTGGCCGTCAGGTCGTTCAGGCCGAGCTTGCCGAGCACCACCTTGGCGTTCGATTCGAGATCCCACGCGCCGCTCGCATCGAGTTCGTGCGACAGGTCGGTCATCTTCTCGATCAGTGCCGTCTGGTCGCCCTCTGCATGTTCGAGCGCCTCAAGGGTGAGTTCATATTCGCAGATCAGCGCCATCACCTTGTCGCCCGACTTCAGCACCGCTTCGAGCACGGTATCGTCGGGATCGTAGGGCGAGTCCTGCGGAAGGTAGGAGATTTTCTTCTCCTTCGACACCATCACCTTTCCGGCATCGGGCGTCTCGGCTCCGGCGAGAATCTTCATCAGCGTGCTCTTGCCGCTGCCGTTCGCGCCGATGATACCGATCTTGTCGCGGTCGTCGATGCCGAACGACACCTCCTCGAACAACCGCTTCAGCCCGTAGCTCTTGCCAATCCCCTCGACCGTCAGTAATATCATCTCTGCCCCTGTTTTGCCCTGAAAAAGGTGCAATATAGGGTATTGCAGCGGTAACTGTGCGGCTTCTTTCTCATCGAACCCGGAACCGGGACCAGCGCTACCTGTCGGACGTTGATAGACGCCATACCGTCATTGCGAGCCATCCCGACTCGTCGGGACTCGATACCGCACAAGAACCTTGAACAAAGTGTATCTGCTCAGGGAAAAAGCGGAAACAACATTGAAAAAGAAATTGGGCTAAAGCCCTGATTTTTCTATTTCTTCAACCCCGTCCCGAAAGCTTTCGGGACGGGGCAATTGCTGAGGAGCATAAGCAGCTTGCTCATGGACGTTGCAATCCAATTGTACTCAGGCGGGCTTTAGCCCGTCGGACATGCAGCTCTCTTACATTCACATTGCCCCGGCTTTCAAGCCGGGGAGAGCCAGTCAGAAAAATCCCGGGGCTTCAGCCCAATCTTTTGTTGCCAGCTTCCATCACATTACATCAGTTACCGATATAGCGAAATACTGGCAAAACAACGCATGTTCATGGAAAGAAGCGCTGCGACGTGGCAATCCATTTTTCTTATGAATACATATGGATTGCTTCTCCCGACAAGTCGGGATCGCAATGACGGGGAGCATGGATCCGATAAGAGTGAAACCGGATAACTTTTTCGATAAGTCCGTCAGGCTGCTATCGGACGCTTTCGAGCCGCCAGGAAAGAACCAGATATGGTTCCTTACCACGTCAAATTCCGGTGTCGGGAAGCTCTGTTGACCCCAAACATCCCGATTCCATCCTTCAGAATCCGCCTTCGTTGAGACGGCGGAAGGCGTCGCACCCTTTCTGCATGCCGTTGTCGCACGCCTTGCCGTACCACTCCTTCGCGGCGGTTTTGTCCTGCCTCACCCCCTGGCCGCTCTCGTAGGCCTGCCCGAGCAGGAAGTCCGCCTTGGCGTTGCTCTTCTCGGCGGCAAGGCGGTACCACTTGATCGACTCGGCAGTGTCCTGACGCACGCCCTGGCCGCTCATTTGCATCTCGCCAAGCTCGGCCTGTGCTTCGGGATAGCCTTTGTCAGCAATCGACCGGTACAGTCTGGCCGACTCGATGTAATCCTGCCGGACGCCATTGCCTTCACGATACATCATGGCAAGCCGGTACTGCGCCGAAATATCGCCCTTGTCGGCAGCCATCTTGAACCATTTCGCCGCTTCGGGGTAGTCCTGCGTAACGCCATCTCCCTTCGAATACATCAGTCCGAGATTATACTGCGCCGTTGAATTGCCATCCTCGGCCTTTCTGCGCCACTCCGTCACTTGTTTCGACGATGGAGGCTCTGCCGACGCATCGATTGACGTGAATACTACAACTGCTGCAAACAGAGTGATTAAAGCTCGCTTCATAATGTTCAGGTTGGGGTTGCTGTTGGTCGTCGAGAACGCTATCATCCTGCCATCAAAGCCCAGATGACGCATTCAGTCTCATTGAAAAAAACGGAAGCTGGCTGAAGGGATCAGCCTCAATAGTACAGCATCAGGAAGCCGTAAAAAACCGCGCCCCGAGCGCATTTCAGATTATTACGGCATATCGGATGAACGACAAGCGCCGGTAATCCCGAATCGGCATCATATTCCGTGTCGAGGATCACCGGCAACATTGTCAATAGACAAAATGGATCACACCTCTTCCTGCTCACCGGCGGGTTCGAGATCGCTGGTGGCGACCATGCCGATCTTGTTGTCGAGGTTCAGGAACAGATAGAGCGGTTTTTCCTCGCGGAGGATCATCATCACATCGTTGAAGCGTTTCAGCGGATAGTGAATCGATGGTTCCGGATAGCTCGCGTTGGCCGGAATGACCGCATCATCCTTGAAAAAAACGATACGTCCGACGTACTTGCCCGCTTTGTAAACGTAGATGAGCGCTTCGTACGGGTGGCCGCTGTAATACCAGAGCTTGTAAGAGTCGAAATCAGCCTGAATTGTTGCCATAAAATACCTCCTTCGAGTTGATGTTTAAACCTGAAACCGAAGAACAAGGGCTTGTTCAAGCCGCCAATACACGGTATCATCCAATGTAACAATCGTAAATGTTTTTTAAATCTGCCAAGGTGAAAATCGGCAATGCAAATACTTTTCATTTCAGCGATATTTTGAATACCATTACTGAATACTTCGCCGGAGCAGTACCGGCCCCACCCTCCGGCGCTCCGGCTCCGGCAAATCAAGTATAACCCGATGGTTACTTTAGAAGAAACGCTCGCATGGACCGAAACGCCCCTGCCCGAAGCGCTGAAAAACCTCAAACCGGAGGAAGCGGAGGCGCTTGCTTGTTACGTCAAAACCGTAGTCAGTAAAAAAACCGACGGCTTCGACGAACTGTATCACGCCATCGGCTCGATCGTCCGCTTCATTCCGCACTTCATCGTCATTCCGCTCATGGTCGAGCACATCCGCCCGCAGATTTCGTCTGGCGTCTGCCGGACAATGGGGGTCGATCAGGCGGTGAATTACGCCAACGATCTCCCGCTCGAATACTTCAGCGAGGTCTCGCGCCATCTGGACAACGACCTCATGGCGCGCATCCTCGAAAAGATGAAACGGCACCAGGCCGAGAAGGTCATTCTGTACGAACTGCTCCACCACCGCTCGCACATGCTGGGCATCGCAGAGCATCTCGACCGGAAGATGCTCGAATTCGTCGTGAAAAACCTCGACCTGAACGGTTTGCCGGAGAACGATCCCGTCATAGCGGCGCACAAGGTGCTGATTGAAAGAATACGCGAACTGCACTGAGAATAATGGCGAAAAATGGTCACGCTTGATCGGGAACATTGCTGTTTGAAACTATCCGTACTGTTTTTTTATTGATTGGTGAAAGGAAATACCGGCTGAAGACGTCGTATGGGATGAACAGGACGGAACTCGACCTCATCAGAATTTTCGGGACATCGTGATTCCTGTCATTGAGTTGACTTATAAATCAAAGGAACGAGCAATGAAAAAAACTCTCTTTCTGACTACCGCCGGGATTGCAGGAATGCTGCTCTGCTCACCCCAGAACGATGCACAGGCTGAAGTCAATCTGCGTATCAACATCGGTGGCGGACCGGTTCTCGTAGCCGAGCGCTACCCCGATTTCATGTACCTCGACGATTACGGCTTTGCCGTCTCGTGGGGATGGGACAACGACCTCATCTGGCTTGACAACTACTACTTCGTCTATCGCGATGGCGGATGGTTCCGCTCTCCGCACTACCGCGGGCCGTGGGCTCCGGTCAGACACTGGAATCTGCCCTACCAGCTCAGACGGCATGACTGGAACGACATCCGCCGCCGCCGCGACCGCGAATACCGCAAACACGACAGGAACTTCTGGGACAGGCATTTCCAGGAACAGCGCATCCGCGACCGGCGCGACGGCCACGACAGACGGCCGGATGGCAGACCAGACTTCAGGCCGGACGGCAGACCGGACGGCAGACCCGATGGCAGGCCGGACGGCAGACCGGACGGCAGACCGGACGGCAGACCCGATGGCAGACCAGACTTCAGACCGGACGGCAGACCCGATGGCAGGCCGGACGGCAGACCCGATGGCAGACCAGACTTCAGACCGGACGGCAGACCCGATGGCAGGCCGGACGGCAGACCGGATGGTAGGCCGGACGGCAGGCCGGACATCAGATCGTTACTCCATCCGCAGGGCCGACCGGATCAGCGGCCCGAACCGCAGCTGCAACCTCAGGGACGGCCGGATCAGCGGCCTCAGCCTCAGGTGCAACCGCAGGGACGACCCGATGCGCGACCGGATCAGAGACCTGATGGCAGGCCAGACCGCAGACCGGATCAGAAATCCGATGACGATAACAAGCGCGATGGCAGACCAGACGGAAGACCGGATTTCAGACCCAATGGCAGGTAGTTAAACATATTAACTTCACACAAAGGCTGTCTCGGGAACAAACCCGAGGCAGCCTTTGTGCGTTACTGATAAACCGGAACAAGCGCGGCATTCTCACAGGCAAAAAGATCACGTCGCATCAGCCTGACGCAGCCCCCATCATCTTGCCTGCTTTGTCTCTTGTTGCAGATAATCTCAAGTCACCAGCGCACTCCCCTCCTCAATACACTCGGTCAACACACTTGCGCATGTTGACTTTCTATCGGCCACATGGTTCAAATCGTTGATTCTGACATCGGGCTTACAGCTCTCATTAACTGTCAGTCGGAGTCGTTCAATTCATTTTTTTTATAAATAACAAAAGGAAGATGATATATAAATACTATTTGTTACATTTGCGAAATTTTAAACGTTATATGCCCGGCAAAGGTCTGTCTTTATATAAATATACGTCTGAATTGTTACCGTAAAAATACTTGCCATGAACTGTCAAGACGCCATTATTACTGCAAATATCCATAATGAATCAGAAAACATTCTCCTGAAGGATGAGATTGCTGAACTGAAACAAGAGCTGAATCGTCTTAAACTGGTGATCGAAGGGACGAAGGCTGGTTACTGGGACTGGAACATCAAGACCGGCGAGGTGACAATCAACAACGCCTGGGCTGAAATGATCGGCTACACCCCTGAAGAGCTGGGCCAGGTCTCCATCGCCACCTGGGAAAACCTCAGCCATCCGGAAGACCTGCGCGACGCCAATGTTCGCATAGAAAGTCACTTTCGTGACGAAACCGGCTTCTATGAAGCGGAGGTGCGGATGAGGCACAAGGATGGCCATTGGGTCTGGATTCTCGACCGCGGCAAGGTGTTCGAGCGTGACAGCGATGGCAAGCCGCTTCGCATGGCCGGATCGCATCAGGAGATCACGGAACGCAAACACGCCGAGGAGAAACTTCGACAGGAGCGAAACCTCTTTCTGGAAGGTCCGGTAACAGTGTTCATGTGGCTGAACACCGAGGGCTATCCAACCGAATATGTCTCCCCGAATGTCACCATGCTGACGGGATATTCCCCTTCAGACTTCACCGATGAGATTATTTCATATGCCGATATTATCCATCCGGATGATCTTGACCGGATTCTGATGGAAATCGAGGTCTGTTTCGCCGATCCCGGACGGACCTCATTTGAGCAGGAGTACCGGATCATCCGTAAAGATGGCCGAATCGCCTGGATGTACGACTTCACGACCATCCTGCGCAACGATGAGGGCCAGATCACCAGCTTTGAAGGCTATCTGCTCGACAACACCCTGAGAAAGCAATCCGAGATTTCCCTGGCCCACAACCGGCGCTTCGAGAACCTGATCTCAAACCTGGCCCGGCAGTTCATCAGCGCCTCTGCGGCACGGATCGACGCCATGATCGACAGCGCATTACAGGCCATCGGAGCGTTCGTGCAGGCTGACCGGAGCTATATTTTCCAGTACTATGACAATCTGAAGCTCATGGACAACACCCATGAGTGGTGCGCCGAAGGCATCGAGCCGCAGATCGAGACGCTTCAGCAGCTTCCGACCGCCGAGTTCGCGTGGTTGATGAAAAAAATCACCTCGAACGAAGTGATCATCATACCAAGGGTCTCGGATATGCCGGATGAAGCCGCTTCGGAACGGGAAATTCTCGAACAGCAGGATATACAATCCTTGATTCTCATCCCGCTCGTCTCAGACAACATTCCGTTTGGTTACATCGGCTTCGATGCCGTCAGGAAAGAACGGGAATGGCCCTCCAATTCCGCCTCGATCCTCGCTCTTGCCGGAGGCATCATCGCCAATGCGCTGCAACGCCAGAAGGTCGAGCGCCTCATTCAGAGCAAACTCGACCTGGCCTTGAAACTGAGCGCGTCGCAATCGCTCGAAGAGACCTTGCAGCTCTGCCTTCACGCGGCCATCAAAATTTCGGACATGGACTGCGGCGTCATCTATCTGTGCGATGAGAGCACAAACAGCCTGAACCTCATCTACAGCGAGGGCATTTCGGATCTGTTCGCCAGTGAGATTGCCACGTTCACGCAGGATACCCCGGAATACCAGCTCATGAATAAAGGCAACGCTCTGTACAATGATCAAAACCCGACATTCAGCGAGCAGGCAATAAGGAGTCTTACAAATGAAGGGCTCAAGAGTTTCGCGATTCTGCCGGTGTTCAGCAAAAACCGTCCAGTAGCCGCCATCAATCTCGGCTCACACACGCTTGAGCATATCCCTGAATTCACGCGCAAAGCTCTTGAAACCGTGGTATCGCGTGTTGGCGCGGCTATCATGCAGGCAAATCATGAAGAACGGGTCGGCGTGGCCAACCGCAATCTCGAAACCCTGTTTGAGTCCATCGACGATATGCTCTTCATTTTCGCCGGGGATGGCTCCATCGTGCACACCAACAGCGCAACAGTCAAAGCTCTCGGCTATTCGCCCGAAGAGCTGCGAACGATGAATGTGCTCGACATCCATCCACCGAAGCTTCGCCAACAGGCGCAAACAAGAGTCGCCGAGATGCTGGCAGGCACTCAAAGCGTCTGCGAGATTCCCCTGAGCATGAAATCGGGCGATACCATTCCGGTGGAAACGAAGATCACCCGTGGCGCCTGGAACGGAAAACCGGTGCTCTTCGGCATCACCCGGAATGTTACCGAGCGCGTCAAAAGCCAGGCGGCGCTGATCGAAAGCGAGCGGAAGTTCCGTGAGCTGACCGAGCAGTTGCCCGTCCCGCTCTTTGAAACCAATCTGCGTGGCATGGTGGACTATATCAACCATTCGGGAATGGAGTTTTTCGATATCTCGACCGATGAGGTGAAGCGTGGCATTTCGGCATTCAGCTTCTGCTGGCCGGAAAATCTCGAACTGGCCGTGGCCAACCAGCAGAAAATCTTCGATCCGGGCTACATCCCCAAAGGCAACGAATATAGCATCGTCATGAGAGATGGACGCAAGCTGCCGTTGCTGCTCTACAATACGCCCATACGAAAAGAGGGCAAATTTGCCGGGATGCGCACCACGGTGGTCGATCTTACCGAGCTGAAACAGGCCGAGGCCGCCCTCCGTGAAGTCGCCCTGCAGAAGCGGGTCAGCGAAGAGTTCATCTCCATTATCAAGAATATCCCTGGCCTGGTCTATCACATGTCGGCAGACAATCGCGTGAGATTCCTCTCCGATGGCACGCAAGCATGGGCAAAGCCTCTGATTCAGGCGAACAATATCGATTCACTCGACGATGCCCTGTCATTCGCCCATCCTGATGAGCGCCAGCTTATAGCCGATACGTTCGATAAACTTCGCGCGAGCCAGACCTCGACCACCAATGTGTTCAGGATTCTGCTTCCCGACAATGAGGTCAAATGGGTCGAAAACCGCACCACCTCGATCTTCTCGGACGATGGAAGTTTTTCAGGCATTGACGGTATCCTTTATGACGTTTCCGACAGCGTCAAAGCGCAGGAGGAGTATCAGCAGCTTCAGATGAACCTGCAAAAAACGCAGCGCCTCGAAACCATCGGCACGCTTGCGGGCGGAATCGCGCACGATTTCAACAACATTCTCACCCCGATCATTGGCTTCGCTGAGATGGGACTCATTGTCTCGCCGGAAAAGGAGCAGCCTCACGAGTTCTTCATGCAGATCATGCAGGCCGCCGAACGTGCGAAGAATCTGGTCTCGCAGATTCTGACCTTCAGCCGCTCGGAACAGATCGAGCCGGTCGTGGTCAACGTGCAGGCCATCGTCGAGGAGGCCATGAAACTCCTGCGTCCCACAATCCCCGCGACCATCGCCATCCAGACCCGTTTCAGCACCTGCGGAAACGTACTGGCCGATCCGTCGCAGCTCCATCAGGTCATCATGAACCTCTGCACCAACGCCTACCAGGCCATGATGGAATCGGGCGGCGAAATGACCATCGAGCTCGATGAGGTGGAGCCGGAGAGCGAGCTGCATACAACGCTCCCGAAGCTGGAGCCTGGGCGTTACGTTCAGCTCAGCGTCGCCGACACCGGTCACGGCATGGATGAGGCCACGCTGGAGCGAGTCTTCGAGCCATTCTTCACCACCAAACCGGTCAACAAGGGTACCGGACTCGGGCTGTCCGTGGTTCACGGAATCGTGACCGGCTTCGGCGGCGACATAACGGTCGAGAGCGCGCCCGAAAAGGGCAGCACGTTCCGGGTCTTTCTCCCGGTGATCGAGGCGGAAGCGATGAGCCGGAACAGCGATCTCGCGCCCGTCGAACAACAGAAAGAGACCAGGGTGCTGTTTGTCGATGACGAGCTGGCCGCGGCAGAGGTCATGCGCGTCATGATGGGCCATCTCGGCTTCAATATCATTGCCCTGAATTCGCCCATCGAGGCGCTTGCCGAGTTCCACAAGGATCCTGATGCCTTCGACCTGGTCATCACCGACCTCACCATGCCGGAGATGACCGGAATCGAACTGGCCCGTAATCTCCAGGCGCTGAATCCGACGCTCAAAATGATTCTGATGACCGGATATGGCAAAACCATCGACAATTACGAGTCGCTCAACCGCTACGGTCTGCGAAAACTGCTGAAAAAACCGGTCAGGCTCACCAAACTTGCCGAGGCGATCAGGGAGGTCATGAGCGATTGACTGTGGTGGATCGGAGAGTTGATAATTGATAATTGACAGGCTTGCTGCGCATTGCGTACGCATTCATTCGGGGAGAGAGGTGTCGGGCGGAGCTTCAGACGATGACGATGGAGCCGAAAAAGGCGTATCCGACGCCGTGGATGGTTTTCAACGGAATCCTGATTTCGAGATCGTCCTTTTTGCGCCGTAACCGGTGAACCATCGAGTCGAGCGCCTTGTTGCCCAGCTCGTCGGTGTCATAGACAAGGGCCTGCAGCAGCGTCTGCCGCTCGACGACTTCATTGGGTGAGGCGGCCAGTTTTTCCAGAAAATCGAACTCCTTCGAAGTCAGGGAAACCTTGCTTCCCTGTGGTGCAACCAGAGCGCACTCCTGTCGCAAGAGTGACCAGTGAGGCTCAACTGTTTGCGCCGGAGCAGGTGCAGGTACAGGCGCAGGCTCGGTCGGCTGCCACTCCTGGACGGTCGCAGGCTCCCCATCGAGAGTGAGACGTCCAAGAAGACTCTGAATCGAAGCCACCAGCTCCGCCAGATCGATCGGCTTGACCAGATAGATATCGGCGCCGGAGCGATACGCGCTGAGCTTGCTGTAAATGGAGGCCTGCGCCGTGAGCATCACGATGCGCATATTGGTATTCTTGCGGATGAACTCGGCCAGCACAAGACCGTTCTGGTCCGGCAAGCCTATATCGAGCACGGCAATCTGATATGGCTCTTTTGCAATGCTGCTGTAAAACTCAAGCGCTGACGAGGTCGCGGTGACCTCGATTCCGGCAAGCGAGAGATACTTGACCATGATTTCACGGAAATCACGGTCATCTTCGACAACGATAATCTTATGATCAGCCATGTACTGCCGGTTATGGATAACTTATCTGAATAGTTAATTCAAACTTTGCTCTTGACCAAAGGTAAAGTGATCATCGCCTCGACTCCTGTCTTGATGCCACGAAGCGATACCGCGCCATGATGGTGCTCGACGATATCTTTGACGAGCCACAAACCAAGCCCCGCTCCGGCAGTGTTGGCCGCATTCGAGCCTCGCCGGTACTTTTCGAACAGCTCGCTGCACTCGGCGCTGGAGATGCTTTTGCCCTCGTTTCGAATGGTGATAATCACTTCGCCGTTTTCGGCGCGACACTCCAGCTCGATGGGTGAATCCGGCGGAGAGTACTTCCTGGCATTATCGAGCAGATTGAAAATTGCCATGCCAAACTGCCCCTGCTCTCCGAAGATTTCCGCGCCATTGAGATGACCGGCAGAGCGGATCGTCCGTTCCGGCCACATGGAGCGGAACGATTCGATCTGCGACGCAATCGCCGGTTGAACCAGAAAGTTGGCCACGACAAGATTTTCACCGGGCTGCTGAAGGCGGCTGTCCCGAATCGAAACCTCCATCACCTCCACCAGCCGGTCGATCGCCTGCCTGATTTTGTCGACTTCACGATGCAGCGAATGATCTCCGCTTTTATGTTTCAGCACGATAAAATCGAGGTTGCCGCGAATGATCGCCAGCGGCGTCCGGTATTCATGGGAGATCATGCCGAGAAAACGGTTCAGACGCGTAACCTCTTCCTGCAACTGCTCCGTTCGTTCGGCCACGGCCTGTTCGAGCTGGTTGATGCTTGCCTGCTGAAGCCCCTGGACGCTAATATCGTTCATCATGAGCAGCATGTTGCGCTCGCCGGCTATGGTGATCGATACGGCGGAAAAGAGCACGGTGATTGTCTTGCCCGCACGGTTTTTCAGTGCGAGCTGCCGGTTTGAAACCCGGCCGTGCTCACGGAGATCGAACATGATATTGTGGTGATCTTCGGCATTGAGGAACATGCCTAAATCGCCAGGCTTTTTGCCGATCACCTCATCATTCGAATAGGCGAAAAGTCTGAGCCAGGAGGCATTGACATCGAAGAGCACCCCTTCCCGGTTATCGGCGATGCCAATGGCGACCGGCGAAAATTCAAAGATGCCCCTGAATTTCTGCTCGCTCTCCTTGAGCAGCAGTTCGGCCTGCTTTCGGGCGGTGATATCCTGGACGATTCCCGAGAGATAGTAGGTTCTGGTGCTCGTGTCGTAGTTGAAGGTGCCGAACACCCAAATCCATCGTAACTGCTTGTCGGCCGTACGTATCTCGCACTCAAAGGCATGATTCAGATGTTTTTTGCACCATTGCCTGATCTTCTGGCTGATCGTCTGGCGCTCCTCAGGAACCACATGCTCGAGGAACGCCTCCAGCGACCACTCATCGTCGAGCGAGTCGTAGCCGAAAATACGTGCGTACTGGAGCGTGCGCTGCGCGCTGAAGTCCCTGAGATCGAGAGTCCAGACGCCAATATCGCCCTGTTCGATCACCAGATTGAGCTGCTTCTGGCTTTTTCTTCGCTCCTCTTCCGACCGTTTGCGCTCGGTAATGTCGATGGCGGTGCCGAGATAACGATCCAGCTCGCCATTGCTGCCGTAAACCGGTTTGCCCCTCATCATGATCCAGCGAACAGAACCGTCAGGCTGAACGACGCGGAATTCAATATCGAGAGCGCGTTCTGTTTTTATCGCCTCGGAAATCAACCGGAACGTTTTTTCACGATCATCCGGAGAGATCGACTCTTTGAAACGGTCGATGGAACGGCACTCATGATTTTTTTCACTGCCGAAAATCGGGCAAGCATCACCGAACCAGTCGAGTTCACCGGTTTTCACCGTCCACTCCCAGACGCTTGCGCCCGTGCCCTCTAACGCCGCCGTCAGTTGACCATGACGGGTGCTCCGGCTTTTTTCAATGCTCTCGTTTGGCCGGGCAATCTCCTGAAGAGAGACAAAGAGGCTGGTCACGGCTCCAGAATCGGCGCGAATCGGATTCAGCGTCACGCTCCAGCCATGACTGCCGTCTTCGAACACGCTGCTTTTGCCGGACAGGAGTGTCGAAGCGCACTGTTCTTCAAGAGCTTTGGAAAGCGGTAACCAATGGGAATCGGAGTCGAGCAGGTCGAATATCTTGTGATCGATACACGCTTTCGGTGTTTTTCCGATGCGTGAGGCAAAGCGTGAGTTGACAGCCTGAATCCAGCCATCCGGTTTTATGATGAAGGCAGGATTTTGAAGCGATTCTATCAAGGAAAAGACGGTAAGAAGCCCGTCTTTTTCTACCTGGTTTGTGTGGTTGGCGGTTGTCTGCATCGTAATAAATACGCATTAAGCGCCTGATAGAAAAGCCATTAATACTTCGATTTATACGCTCAAACTGAAGGCTATTGAGCTGATTATTCGAGATTCGATTCAAAAACAGAAGAACCGAGCCGTAGACAATCACGGATGTGTTCTTTTGAAATGAAAGTTACATTTTTTAAAGAATAACCTTGCAAAAGAGAAATCTCAGAATTGCCAACAATATCACAGAAATTGCTGTTGATGTTGTGTCACGAACCACAATCATCACTATTTCACTTCATATCATACAATTATCTCACTGAACCGGAGGGATCGCGCCGAGCAACAATAAACCGGAATCGCCGTCGTGCGACAGAATGAGCTAACTGATCGTACAGCAGAAAAAGCAATCTCGCCATTCTGCCATGCTATGCCATCTCCCGGCAAGAACAATGTTACAAATCTTGCATTCCCAATGCGGAAACGTAAATTACGCTACTCCATCCCCTCCTCATGCGGGTGCGGGGCGAGGATGATGGCGATCAGGGCGAACACGCTGAACACGAAACCCGCCAGGAACCATGCGAACGCCTGAGCGCCGCCATACCCCTTCTTCATCGAGATAACCGCGCAGGCAATCGAGCAGACGATACTCACCACCAGCACGAACATCCAGCTCGCCGGATCCATCAAAGCCATGGGAACAAGAGATTTTGGATTGATAAAAGATTGCGCAAATCTATGGAAAAACCGGCAAACAGACCAGAATGGGTGTCTGAAAAGTTCTCGCAGCCGCCGTTTCGATACAGAAACCCGAAATCACCTGTCAGAAGCGACATTCAATTTCGTCATAATCTCGATACGAATGTGGAGTAATTCAATACGTCTTGACTTTGCGGAGTTCAGACGAACCGGAGCGTTTGTAAATATCCATTCTGTCATCATAAAGATCGACGTAAAGAGCTATATTCGCAAATGCGGAGTATCGAGAGTGCTCTTTCGCTCCGCCTTATGACGTCTTGATCGACCATTGAGTAGACGCATCTGCAATAAGTACAGCCAATCCGTCATCGAATGAAGCAAAGCCCCAATATCGACAGCCAACACGCTTTTGGCCAGGTGTGCTCGCTCTTCGAAACTCACCCTGAACCGGTTTATATCATCGATACGGACGGCATCGTGCTCGACGCGAATGACAGCCTTGTCCGGCAACTTGGCACATCGCTCGGGGAGTGCATCGGCGCGAGCATTTACGAACTGATCGACGTCTGCAGCCTCTACCCGAAAGGAAGCGGAGAGCGACTCAAAACCGGGGCGCAAAGGGTGTTGAGCACTGGTGAGGCGCTGAGCTTCGAGGAGGTGCTCGGTGACTGGGTTTTGAGGCGCGACCTCTATCCGGTTCATGCGCAAAACAGCGCCGCCTCGCAACTGTTCGTCATAACACGCAACATCACCGCCGAGCAACGCGCTGAACTGGCCGACATGGAGCTCCTCGACCACACCAACACCGCGCTGGAACAGGTCTCGGCGGCCATTCTGGACTTGAACCTGCAAACCGGAAAGGTTATCAGCAGCCCGGGCCATGACCGGCTTTTCGGTTATGAGCCGAACACGGTCGAATGGACGGAAGAGGCCTTTCTGGCGCATGTCATCGAAGAGGATCGGCCACGCTGCGTCGAATTCATCCGGGAGCGCCATGCTCCCTCAAACAATACATTGCGCATCGAATTCCGCATCCGGCGGGTGGATGGCAGCCTTCGCTGGTTATCCACCACCTGGAGCACACGCCTCGATGAGAGCGGCTCGCCCGTCTCATGGTGCGGCATGATACAGGATGTCACGGAGAAAAAAGAGAGCGAGCAGCGCTATCGGGAGATGCTGCAACAATGGAACTATACGCTCGAAAGCTGCCATATCGGCCCGTGGGATGAGGATTTCCTGAATGGCGTCTGCCGCAACTCACTGGAGCACAGCCGTATTTTCGGCTACGATACGCTTCTGCCGGACTGGAACTTCGAACGCTTCATCGCGCATGTGCTGCCGGAAGATCGCCGTGCGCTCGAACAACTCTACGAGAAGCTCCGTACGGGCCTCGATCACTTCGAGGCGGAATACCGCATCCGCCGCAAAAACGACGACCAGATACGTCACCTCGCCGACACCGGCGTTGTCGTACGGGATGAACAGGGAAAGATTGTCCGGCTCATGGGGGTCACCAGAGACATTACCGAGCAGAAAGAGAGGGAAATCGCGCTGAAACAGTATAAAACCGAAGTGGAGTTCGCCCTTGAAAACAGCCATATCGGGGTATGGTCTCTCGATCTGAAAACCCTTTCGGCATCCATTTCTTCGGAACTCGCACGTATCCTCGGTTACGATTCGATTCCGCAAGAGTGGAGTTACCATACATTCAGCCACGTCCATCTGCTCCCGGAAGATCGGGCGTGGATCGAAGAACGGTTACGAGCCTCCATCGAACAGAGGAGGCCGCTGCAATTCGAGCACCGGTTTCGCCATGCTGATGGCCAGATTCGCTGGATATCGATGCTCGGCGCCCATCAGTTCACCCCCGATGGCCAGCTCGACCGGATGATTGGCATCGCCAGCGACATCACCAAACGGAAGCTTGCCGAGATCGAACTCGAAGGAAAGCGTCAGCAGTTGAAACAGGCGCTGACCGCTACCCGTGCGGGCGTCTGGAGCTGGGATATGAAAACAGGACTGGTCTCCTGTTCCGACGAATTCTGGACCATGACCGGTTATAACGCCAGCGACAATTCGGCCTCGTTGTCATTTTTCGTCGATCATATACATCCGGAAGACCAGAGCCGGGTGATGCAGACAGCCAAGTCAGCTCGCAACGCTGAAAGCGACATTCGCGACCTGGAGCACCGTCTCTGCCGCGCCGACGGATCGTATCTCTGGCTCACGACACGCGGCACGCCGCAACGTGACGACTCCGGCCAGATCGTCCGGTATATCGGCACCTCGATCGACATCACCGAGCGCAAGCACGAGGAAGAGGTGCGCGAAAACCTTCAGCAGCAGCTCCAGCAATCGCAGAAAATGGAGCTGATCGGACGGCTGGCCGGGGGCATCGCCCATGACTTCAACAACATTCTGGCCATCATTCTCGGCAATACCGAGCTGATGCTGACCAGTCCAAAAACCAATCCGGAATCCTTCGACAAGCTCGAAGCCATCGAGAATGCCGTGGAGCGTTCCGTGACCATCGTGCAGCAGTTGCTCGGTTTCGCCCGGAAGCAGAAAATGGAGCCGAGCGCCCTGTGCGCCGACACGGAGTTCGAAAACCTCCTGCCCATGCTGCGGCCACTGCTTCGGGAAAGCATCCGGCTCGAACAGCAGCTCGAATCGTTTCCGGCCAAGGTGTTCATCGACCCCGGCCAACTGTTTCAGATCATCACCAACCTCGTCGTCAACGCCCGCGACGCCATCGACAATACCGGCGTCATCACGATTGCAACCCGCACGGTTAACGCCGGTAACTCCATGTCCGGCAACCGGCTCGATCTGCCCGCCGGAAAGTACGTCAATATCTCCGTAACCGACACCGGTTCAGGCATTGACGCCATGAATCTGCCGCACATTTTCGAGCCATTCTACACCACCAGAGATTTCGGCAAAGGCACGGGTCTCGGACTCGCCACGGTGTATGGCATCGTCAGGCAGAACGGCGGCAGCATCGAGTGCCAAAGCGAACCCGGCGCGGGCGCGAGATTCGACATCTGGCTGCCAGAACACGCAACAGCGCAGGAGCGTGAGGCAATGACCTGCGATACCGGTCAGGCCGAAGAGGCCCGGCCAACCATTCTCGTTGTCGATGACGAACCGCAACTGCTCAATCTTGTCACGGAGATTCTCAAGGCGCAAGGGTTCAATCTCCTGAAAGCCGTCGATGCGGAACAGGCGCTCGAGTTCACTCCGAAACAGCTCGCCCGCGTCGATCTGCTGCTGACGGACATCATGCTGCCCGGTCTCAGCGGCATCGAACTCAGCCACGTCTTGCGGAGGAGCTATCCCGAATTGCCGATCATCCTGATGTCCGGTTTCGCGGCTCCCCTCTACACCAGCCCGGAACAGATTCCGAACAATACCAACTATTTGCAAAAACCTTTTTCCGTCACCGAACTGCTCAAACTCATCAACCGCATGATCGCCAGGGCATGAATGGATTTGCGAAGGCTGGCGGATGCTGAATGTTTATGGTTCGATGCCCACGATAACCAGCGGAACCGCCGGAACGCCGCGCCCCTGACGGACGTCATTGTAAATCTCTCTTTCATAATAAGATACGCCCGAACTCATCTGCGCCTGAAGCGATTTCATCGGCAGTATCTCGATGCCTACATCAATGCGATCCCCGACATAAAAAGCGAGTGGTTTGGCAAAAATATCGCACTCTGTCAATCCATTTTTTCCGAATTGAAACTCGATTGAAACACGCTCTTTGATGAAATCTGCCTGATTGTAGCTGAATGATGGAGTTAGTGCGTCCGGTTCCAATGACAGGTTTTTTACTTCCGGCGATATTGGAAGCGACTGAGAGACATGATTCTCGCTTCTGGAAACACAATAACTCCGTCTGTTGTCTTGCCACGATTTTTCACGAAGCAACCGGATAAACATCGCATTCATGTCAACAGGACTGAACAGAAGCGCTCCTGTCGCGCTCTTTTCCTGATCGACCTTTATAGAGCACTGCGTTGCATCTACTTCAGCAATCACAGACTGAATCTCTTTCCACAATTCCGGTTTGCGAACGAGAAGATATTCAAGCCCGTTCAGATGTGAGTAAGTCTCAGAAATTTTCATGGTGTTGTTCGTTATTGACAGGGGATCAATCACCGAACCGATTTTATTTCTCGATGATCAGGATCATCAGGGATGCACCATCAATAGCAATGAGTAGATGGCTTTCTCACGTCATGATCAACATGAGAATTTACAATCAACTTCTGAATATTTTTTTCGATTTGTGGTACTGATATATGTTCATCGTGCTTCACTGCCCGGACTTCAGCCACCGTGTTTATAACACTGGGGCTGACGACTGGAAAAGCGCTTTGTGATTGGAGATGACGCGATTGATTGCGTTACCGGGTAAATGCGCATAGCGGAGTTGCCATCGGGTTTTCCTATCTTGGGTTAACCCGGTGGCTCGCCCATCGGCTTTCCATTCACGAAGAACCTGCATGTTCATGCCAGAACTGAGCTTTAAGGGCAAGGAGTTCGTCTTCAACCACCACCTTGCCGTCCCCCACCGCCCGCTGGTTCCGGACGCTTCGAAATCGGTCGGCGACGCCCGGCTCGACGGCAACCTCGTCATTCACGGCGACAACCTGCACGCGCTGAAGTCGCTCTTGCCGATGTACGCGGGCAAAATCGACTGCATCTTCATCGACCCGCCGTACAACACGGGCAACGAGGGGTGGTGCTACAACGACAACGTCAACAGCCCGATGATGCAGCAGTGGCTGAGCGAAAACCCTGTTGGCATCGAGGACGGCCTCCGTCACGACAAGTGGTGCGCCATGATGTGGCCCCGCCTGCGCCTGCTGCACGAACTGCTCGGCGAAGCCGGAAGTGCTGAAGTTTGTGTTTATCTGAAAACCCAAGACAATTGATTATCTTTGAGTCAACGTCACTGAGTCGATAATGCCTTGATCTTGGCCTTTGAATGTCATAACCAGCGAACCATGCTCAAACAGCTCAGAATACAAAACTTCAAGGGTTGGAAGGACACCGGCACCATACGCATGGCTCCGATCACTCTCTTCTTTGGAGCAAATAGTTCCGGAAAATCCAGTATCGGTCAATTCCTGATGCTGTTGAAACAAACCGTGGAATCACAGGATCGCAAAGCCGTTTTTTTTACGGGGAATGAAAAATCCGCTGTGGAGCTTGGTTCTTTTCGGACAATGGTTTTTCAGCGAAATCCGCTAAAAAAAATCGAGTTTCAATATTGCTGGACTCTTCCCGAACCGCTTAAAATTAATGACCCTGTCTCGGAAAAAAGGTTTTCAGGTAACGTTATCGCTTTCAAGGCCACGGCAGGGCTGACCGACAGTATTGAGCAGATTCCAAGCATCAATGATTTTTCTTATACCCTTTTCTCTGGAGATCAACAGATACTCAAAGTCAGCCTTGAAAAACAACCAGATGGGAAAAACGGTTTTGGTCAGTACCATACTGTTGCAGAACAATACAATCTTGTCAGACAAAAAGGACGACCATGGGCATTCAAAGAAGTCATTCGTTTTTATGGTTTTCCTGACGAAATGGTCGCATATCACCAGAACGCTGATTTTGTACAAGACATGAGCCTGACTCACGAAAATCTTTTTCGATCCATATCTTATCTGGGCCCATTAAGAACGAAAGCAAAACGTCTTTATCATTGGTGGGATACAAAACCAGAAAGTGTAGGGTATTCTGGCGAACATACGGTAGCCGCTATCCTCGCGTCCCGGAAACGCAAAATTGTACTTAGCTCGAAACCCCGTCGTGCATTACCATTCGAGGAAATTATCGCACTCAAACTCAAAGAAATGGGCCTGATCGATGAATTCAAGGTTTCACCGATAGCTGAAGCAAGGCAGGAGTATGAAGTAAAAATACGGACAAAAGGCGCTGATAACTGGGTCGATCTCCCAGACGTTGGTTTTGGCATTTCTCAAGTCTTACCGGTTCTGGTTCAATGTTTTTATGCCCCTGCAAACTCGATCATCATCATGGAACAACCGGAAATACACCTGCATCCAAGCGCTCAGTCAGCCTTGGCCGACGTGATGATCGATGTTATTAATTCAAGAGAAAACGGCAAAAACCGGAATATTCAGTTAATTATCGAAACTCATTCCGAACATTTCCTGAAGCGTCTCCAGAGACGTATTGCGGAAGAAGCTATTGCACAGGATGCCGTATCGGCCTGGTTCGCCAACATAACCACAACGCCAGCATCTCTGGAGCCGCTGCAAATCGATTCGTTCGGCAATATCCTGAACTGGCCTGATAACTTTTTCGGTGACGAAATGGGCGACATTGCTGCCCATGCTAAAGCGGCCCTAAAAAAAAGAATGCAACTTCAGGTCAATGAAAAGCCGGAGATGCTTGAATGAATGTGCCAGATAAATGCGTTGTCGATACGAATGTTCCGATCATAGCCAATCATATCATCGGAGCCGTCAGAAGCGATGATATTCCCGATCAATGCATACTGGCTTGCATCGAAGCTATTGAATCGGTCATCCAGAAAAAAGCTCTCGTTATCGATATCGAAAACGAAATCTTCGATGAGTATAAAAGCAATTTATCGATGAGCGGGCAACCCGGTTACGGCGATGCATTTATGAAATGGGTTCATTATACAGGCCCAAGTTTGCCCGCTTCGCAACGAGTTGCCATTACAAAAATTGGAGATTCATATAAAGAATTTCCTGATCATCCTGAACTCACCAATTTCGATCTTTCTGATCGTAAATTCGTTGCAGTAGCTAATGCCCATCCGAAAAAGCCACCAATTCTTGAAGCGGCTGACAGTAAATGGTGGGGCTGGAAACAACCTCTGGAGGAGGTTGGAATAACCGTTTGGTTCCTTTGTCCAGAGTACATCGAAAATAAATACTCGAAAAAAATTGGCCCTTGATTTAATCGTATCCAATTGATTGCAGAATATTATTTCCAACAATTCATACCGCTCTCCAACAATTTTCTTCTCCCCAATGCTCTCGTAGTGAAACGAAATCTCTTCACTGATGTGATGGTAAAGCGCAGCTTTGAAATTATCATATCATCAAGACCGCCGACACCAACGACCTCGCCGCGCCAGAGAATCAGGATCTGCTGAGTCCGCTGAACCGCATCCGCGTCATCATCACCAAGCAGGCGTTGCAGGAAGGGTGGGACTGCCCTTTCGCCTACGTGCTCTGTTCGCTCGCGGCCAGCTCAAATCTGTCGGCCATGACCCAGCTCGTCGGGCGCATCCTCCGCCAGCCAAGCGCCCGGAAAACCGGCGTACCGCTGCTCGACGAGAGCTACGTCATCACCCACCACGCCAACAGCGCCGAGGTAGTCGCGGCAATCAAGAAGGGCCTCGAAGAGGACGGCATGAGCGACCTGGTGCGGGAGATCAGGTCAAGCGACAGCGCCACGCCATCGGGAGCGCGAACGGTGCTCCGCCGCCCGCAATTCGCCCGGACGCAAATCTACCTGCCGCTGGTGCTCCGCGTCGAAGGCGAAGAAGCGCGACCGCTGCGCTACGAGGAGGATATTCTTTCGGCGCTTGACTGGCGGGAGATCGACATTTCGACGCTCGCCGTGAAGATACCGGACAACGCCAGCGCCGCCGAACAGCAGATGCAGCGCATTCGCCTCGTCGATTCGGGCGGCGAGCGCATCGTCTCGGAAGCGGTCGGCGCGTCGCAGGAGCGGCTGGTGTTCGACAACGCTCACGCCGTACGCATGATTTCAGACATCGTGCCGAACGCCTGGTGGGGGCGGGAGATCGTTGGCGACCTCTGCGCGGCGCTTCGGGCGCGGGGATTCAGTGACGCGGCGCTTGGACGAATTTCGGGCCTCATCGTTGAAGAACTGCGCAAGTGGCTCGAAAAGCAGCGCAACGACAAGGCGGAAGCGCTTTTTCGCCACGAAGTCGCCGAAGGGCGCATCCAGTTCCGGCTGCGGGCCGACGGACGCAACTGGCAGCTTCCCGAAACGGCGGAGACCTTCGAGCCGGATGATGCGGATCAGCTCATCGGCAAGAGCGGCGGCCCGCTCGAAAAGAGCCTCTTCTCCCCCATCTACAAAGGCGACTTCTCAAGCAAAGACGAACGCGACGTCGCCGTCTATCTCGACAGCCAGAAAGCGCTCACCTGGTGGCACCGCAACGTCGCCCGAAGCCACTACTCCGTGCAGGGCTGGCGGCGCGAAAAGGTCTATCCCGACTTCATCTTCGCCATGCAGCAAAGCGAAGGAAACAGCAAACTCGTCGTGCTCGAAATGAAAGGCGACCAACTGGCGGGCAACAAAGACACGGAGTACAAAGCTGCCCTCCTGAAGCTCATGACCACCGCCTTCGCCGAAGAACCCCGCCAACGCATTGGTGAACTCGAACTCGTGCATGCAGGCGGCACAACCGTCGAATGCGACCTCGTGCTCTTCCCGGAATGGAAAACACGCTTGCCGGAGTTGATGAGGTAACTGGTTTCACCCCCACGCCGTCGTCCCGAACGAAAAGGCTTCACTGCCGTGGCGGTGCCAGACGGCTTCCTTTAGCAGCATGGTGAGCGTCCAGGTCTGGAGGTTTTCGGGGTTTTTTGATTGAAATGCGGATGGCGTCAGAAAGGCGATACAAAAATGGGGTTCAGGATCGCGGACGGATTGCCAGATGATGGCTGCGAGCGGAATCTCCCTCGCGACGCGGGCAAAAGCCTGGGTGGCGGCATATTCGAGCGGATGCATCCAGAACTGCTCGTCGCGGTCGAATGGCGAGTGCCTCAAATCGACCATCGCGCCCGCTGCCGGAACGGAAAACGCGGTGTATTGCGTGGAGGGCAGATACAGGAAACCCGCATCCTGCATGAATCTCCAGCGTCTGTAGCTCATTTCTGCGGCGGCGGTCGCCATTCTTTCCGCTCCGTACCAGACGCCGGGGTCGGCCTCGCCGCGAAAACGGGAGCCTCCCGCAAGCGGCGGATAGCGAAATGGAGTGGAAAGCAAGTAGTGCAATCCATCCGTTTCGTCGGGAACCAGCGGTTTGCTCTCTTCGATGATCTCTTCGAGCAGCGCCTGTGCCGAGAGCGAATCCACGAGTTTCATCGTCGAGACCACATGCTGCGCCTCGACGACACGCCACGCTTCGCGACGCTCGAAACGCGCCTCAGACGATACCTCTGCTGGCGTCCAGATAGGTAACGACACGAACCAGACCCTCCGCAGTTTCAGCCAGTTCCGCCGGTTTTCTTCCGGCAAATGCGCGATTTTCACTTCTCATCCACTGCGCGGCAACCGCTTCATTGCCGCCGGAAATAGAATCGAGCGAGCGGAACAGCCGCACCAGAAGCACGGCAAACTCCCACTCTTTTTTGCCCTCGGCAAGCAGGTACGCGCCTGTCGCGAGACGGGTGATGGTCGAAGGACTCAGGCCGAGAATTTTCGCGAGCCGGGAATTGGAAAGCTCCAGAATCCCCGCGACTTTGAGCACCGCTTTCGACAAAACGGCTGGCCTGCTCTCCTGCTGTTCTCTGGCTGCTTGCTGCATGTTGCTATCATTAAAAAATCGACAACACTCTTTCTTCAGAAAATTTATAAAATAAATATTTCTATAGCAAGAATTCGTCACAAACAAACCTGAGCAATTCACCTCCCGGAACGTAAGCCTGAATTCCCCCGCCGTCGTATATTGCTCGAAGCATATCGACTGACAACAACTTGACCACAGGAGCTCTACCATGAGCACATCAGATAACAACAGGGTTCTTCTCATCACCGGCGCTTCGACGGGCATTGGGCGGGCGACGGCGGTTCAGGCGGTCAGCGAGGGGTGGCGGGTCGTGCTGGCGGCGCGGTCGGTGGAAAAGCTCGCGGCGCTTGAAGCGGAGCTTGGCGCTGATCGGGCGTTGGCCGTGCAGTGCGACGTGGCGGAGTGGGCGCAGCAGGAGGCGATGGTGCGGAAAACCATCGAGCGCTTCGGCAGGATCGACGCGGTCTTCGCCAATGCCGGATTCTCGAAAGGGTCGTCGTTCATCGATGGCGAGCACCAGCCCGACGAGTGGCGCGACATGGTGCTGACCAACCTCTTCGGCGCGGCGGCCACGGCGAGGCTCACGCTGCCGGAGCTGGTCAAAACCAAAGGGCACTTCCTCGTCACCGGCTCGGTGCTGGGGCGCGTCACCTCCGTCCGCAACCTCTACGCCGCCACCAAATGGGGCGTCACCGGCATGGCGCAGGCGATCCGCAACGAAGTGGCCGGATTGGGCGTGCGGGTCACGCTGGTCGAGCCGGGCATCGTGGACACGCCGTTCTGGGAGGGATTGCAGAAACCGGCAGCGCCGGAGCTGCTTTCGGAGGACGTGGCTCGCGCTGTGCTCTTCGCCCTCAGCCAGCCGCCGCATGTGGATGTGAGCGAAATCATCATCCGCCCGACCGGACAGGCGCATTGAGCCAAAAGCTCTTTTCTCCGAAACGACAGGATCGATTCAAGTATGACCAAAACCTTGTGCAGTTCGTGCGGTTTATGCTCGAACCGTGAGTGGCCCGTCGATGAAAGCGTGCAAAGCTGCGTCTTCAGCAACGGTTGGCTTGGCGAGAGAGAGCGGAAGCTTTTCGGCAGGGAGCGTTCGCTTGACGACCCGGTCGAGATGCGCTTTGGCATCACCCGAGAGCGGTTCACGGCGCAGTTGAAGCAACCAGTCGAGGGTGCGCAGTGGAGCGGCATCGTCACCAGAATCGCCGCGAGAGCGTTCGAGAAGCAGTTGATCGACGGTGTTGTCACCCTGCGGCGCTCGCCCGAAAACCACTTCTTTTCCCAGCCGTTGCTCGCCAAAACGCTGGAACAGATCGATGCGTCGAAGGGCAACAAACCGGTGCTCTCGCCCGTGCTCGCCTCGCTCGGTGAAGCCCGGCGAAAAAAGCTGAAGCGGATTCTCGTCATCGGCGCAGCCTGTCATCTGCATGTGCTGCGCGACTTTATGGAGCGCTACGACTACCTGAAGGAGATGGAGATCATGACCGTCGGCATCCCCTGCGTCGATAACCTTGAGAGATCGCAGTTCAACCGGGTGCTGGAGAGGATTTCCGACTCGCCCACGACGGCTGAGCATATGGAGTTCATGCAGGATTTCAGGATTCATATCCGCCACAGCGACGGTCGGATCGAAAAAGTGCCATTCTTCAGCCTTCCCGACGAACTCGCCGATCCCGGCATCTTCCCGCCCGCCTGCATGGCCTGTTTCGACTATCTCAACAGCCTTGCCGACATCACCGTCGGCTATCTCGCCGGAAAGCTCTTGCCGGATCAGAAGCGCCAGTGGGTGCTGGTGCGGACGGATACCGGCGCAAAGCTGCTCGCCCTCATCGAGCGCGAGCTTGACCGCTACCCGGAGTTCGGCAAATGGGAGTGCGCAAAACAGATCAGATCGACGGCGGGACAGGTGATCGAGACTATGAAAGGACGGCAGAAGCCCTATCGTCCGGAACGGAACATTCCGCTCTGGCTGGGCCATGCGCTGGCGGGAGTGCTGTCAACCATCGGGCCAAAAGGGATTGGATTCGCCCATTACTCGACCGATTACCACCTCATTCGGCACTACTACTACGTCAAATACCGCCGCCCGGAGCTGCTCGAAACCCTCGTGCCTCGCCATGCGCCCTTGATTCTTGAGGAGTACGGGCTTCCGCTATAACAATAGAGGAAAAAATCAGGAGAAAAAGTCCCGGCGATGGAAAGGCGCGGTGAGGATTTTAACGATGAATCGTGGTCTGGTCAGCCACGCGATTCGGGGCGAAGCCGCCGTGGAGGCGAGAATCTTTTTGCACAGAAACGCGCTGACGGTCTCGACATCGTCGGCCATGATGTTGAAAAAGCGCCGCCGTTTCGCGGCTTCGTCGCCCTCGCCCGTGACGGTCGCCAGGAGCATCTCCGTCACGACCATGCCAGGGCTTATGGTGCCGACCCGGACATTCGATTGGCTCGCCTCTTTGGCCAGCGAGCGGGTGAAATAGGTCACGGCGCTTTTCGTCGTGCCGTAGATCGTCATGCCCGCCAGCATGAAGCCGTCGCTGCCAAGCCCCTCCATGTTCAGGACGAGCCCGCCACCCGCGCTCTGCATTCGCCTGAAGGGAATGAGCGTGCCGTTGACGACGCCATCGATGTTGGTTGACAGCACGCGACGGATTTCATCGACGCCGAGTTGCCAGGCCGGAAGCTGGCGATGGGCGATGCCCGCGTTGTTGATCCAGATATCGACGCGCCCGAAGGAATGCTCGGCAAAGTCGAACAGCGCCTCGATGCCTTCGGGAGTCGAGACATCGGCGGCACATCCCGCCACCGCTTCGCCGAACCGGTTCAGGCTGTCCGTCGCACGCCCGGTCGATTGGCCGCTGCTGCCGCTGACCACCACGCGACACCCCGCTTCGAGAAAGCGCGTGGCCAGACCGAGGCCGATCCCCCGGCTGCTGCCCGTGATGACGATCACCCTGCTCATGGGGTTACTACGGACAAGTCATGGCTCAGACAAGCACGATAGGCCCGGCAAAGGAGTAGCCGACGCCGTGCGTGGTTTTCAGGGGAATTCGAAGGTCGAGATCATCCTTTTTTCTCCGCAACCGGTGCACGAGAGCGTCGAGCGCCTTGTTGCCGAATTCGTCGTTGTCATAATCGAGCGCCTTCAGCAAATCCTGTCGCTCGACAACTTCGTTGGGTGAGGCCGCCAGCTTTTCGAGCAGATCGAACTCCTTGGAGGTCAGCGACACCTCGCTCCCCTGCGGAGAGTGGAGGATGCACTGGTTGCGCGAGAGCGACCAGCCTGGTTCGGCAGCTTTGGGCGGCGCGGACGCGGCTTGCGGCAGCTCGCGTGAGACGCTCTCTTCGTTTTTATCGATGCGCCCGAGCAGGCTTTCGAGCGAGGCGGCAAGCTCGGAAAAATCGATCGGCTTGACCATGTAGATGTCCGCGCCGGAGCGATAGGCCGTAATCTTGCTGTCGAGGGATGATTGGGCGGTCAGCATGACGATGCGCATGTTGGTGTTCTTGCGGATGAACTCGGCCAGCACGAGACCGTTCTGGTCGGGCAAGCCGATGTCGAGCACCACGATCTGGTACTCCTGCCGGGTGATGCAGTTATAAAACTCGAGCGCGGAGGAAACTCCGGTCACTTCGATACCGGCAAGCGCGAGGTATTCGACCATGCTTTCGCGGAAATCACAGTCGTCCTCGACTACTATAATATTATGATGATTGGGCATGTTCAGTCATTGATGAATAACTGAACAGTATAGCTCAATCTTTTTTTCCGGTCAAGGGCAAATTGATGACCGCTTCGACTCCCGATTCGATTCCAGAGAGACTGACACTGCCATGATGGTGCTCGATAATGTCCTTGACCAGCCACAGGCCGATGCCCGCACCGCCGGTGTTGACTGCATTGCTGCCGCGCCGGTACTTTTCGAACAGCTCGCTGCTTTCGGCGTTGGTAATGCTTTTTCCATGATTGCGGATGGTGATAATCACCTCGCCATTCTCGATATGGGACTCCATTTCGATTGGCGTTTCGAGGGGCGAGTATTTCCTCGCGTTGTCGAGCAGGTTGAAGATGGCCATTTTGAACTGCCCCTGCTCGCCGACGATCTCCGTTCCGTTGAGTTGACTCGAATAGTGCACAGCTTTTTCCGGCCACATCGACTGGAACGCCTTGATCTGCGAGACAATCGCCGGGTCGAGGGTAAAGTTGGTGACCGTCAGCGCCTCCCGCGATTCGAGAATGCGGCTCTCCTGAATCGACACCTCCATCACCTCCACCAGCCGTTCGATGGCTCGCTTGATCTTGTTCATTTCACGCTGCTGGGAGTAATCGCCGCTCTTGTGCTTGAGCGTGATAAGGTCGAGATTGCCGCGGATGATCGCCAGCGGCGTGCGGTATTCGTGGGAGATCATGCTGAGGAAGCGGTGCAGTCGCTCGACCTCCTCCTGCAACTGCTCCGTGCGGTCGGCCACGGCCTGTTCGAGCTGGCTGATGCTCGCCTGCTGAAGCTCCTGCACGGTAATATCGGTCATCATCAGAAGCAGATTGTTCTGGCCGGTGATGCTGATCGATTCAGCGGAAAGAAGAATGGTGATGGTTTTGCCCGACCGGTGCCTCAATTCGAGCTGCCGGTTCGAGACCCGGCCAAACTCCTGAAGATCGTGCATGATGTCGTGGTGATCCTCGTGATGGAGGTACACGCCAAGCTCGCTGAAGCGTCGCCCGATCACCTCCTCCCGTGAATAGCCGAGCAGTCTGAGCCACGAGGCGTTGACGTCGAAGAGCATCCCCTCCTTGAAATCGCCGATGCCGATGGCGACCGGCGAAAATTCAAAGATGTTCCTGAACTTCTGCTCGCTCTCCTTGAGCAACAGCTCGGCCTGCTTCCTCACGGTGATGTCCTGCACGATGCCGGAGAGATAGTGTACCCGTGCGGTGCTGTCGTAGTTGAAGGCGCCGAACAGCCATATCCAGCGCAGCCGCTTGTCGGCCGTGCGTATCCGGCACTCGACGGTGAAGTTTTCGTGCGTTTTGAGACATTTATCGATCTTCGCCCTGACCGCCAGGCGCTCTTCCGGCACGATGTGGTCGATGAATCTGTCGAACGTCCACTCTGTGCTGATCGAATCGTATCCGAAAATGCGGGCGTGTTCGATGGTGCGCTGAGCGGTGAAATCTTTCAGGTTCAGCGTCCAGATGCCGATGTTGCCCTTCTGGATGACGAAGTTGAGCTTCTCCTGGCTCTTGCGCCACTCCTCCTCGGCTTTTTTGCGGTTGGTGATATCCATGACCGTGCCGAGAAAGGTGCATGCCTCTCCATCCACCGGATTCAGCGGAACACCCCGGCACATCAGCCAGTGAACCGAGCCATCGGGATGGAGGACTCGGTACTCGACGCCGAAATCGACGTTCCTGTTCGCAGCGGAGATAATGGTTTCGAAGGTCAGATCGCGATCTTCCGCATAGACGTTGCTTTCACAAAGCTTGTGCGATGGCGTGACGCTGTAGGGTTTCAGGCCGTAGAGTTTCCATATCTGCTCGGACCATGTCACCCTGTCGGTCTTGAAATCCCACTCCCAGACACCAGCGCCGGTCGCTTCGAGCGCGAAGTTGAACCTGAACCTGCTTTCGTTCAGTTCGATCTCGACGCTCTTGCGTTCGGTAATGTCGATAATCGTGCCGATATAGCCCACGGTCTGGCCATTCTCGTCCTGCCGTGGCTTGCCGCGTGACATGAGCCAGTGTACCGTGCCGTCCGGGTGCAGCGTCCGGTATTCGACATTCAGATCGCGCTGATTGCTGGAGGCTTCGGTGACGCCCCTGACGGCCATTTCACGATCCTCGGGATGAATGGCGCTCGCCCAGAGGTCGAACGAGGGATTGACGCCTGGAGTGGGTGACAATCCATAGAGCGACCAGATTTCGTCGGACCAGATGTTTTCGCCGGTTTCCAGATCCCACTCCCAGACGCCAGCCCTGGCGGCTTCGAGCGCCTGGCTGAGACGTTTGCGGTTTTCGATCAGTTCGAGTTCGATCTGCTTGCGTCCGGTGATGTCGATGATCGTGCCGATATAGCGGACAAGCTCGCCGTTGGCGTCGAAGATCGGCATGCCGCGTGAGGTGAGCCAGTGCACCGAGCCGTCCGGATGGATGGCGCGGTACTCGACGGCGGCGGCCTCGACATGCCTGACCGCCTCCTTGATGAGCTTCGAGGCTGTTTCCCGGTCTTCGGGATGGACGGTATCGACGCAGAGCTGATGGTTGAGCGGCTTGCTGCCGGGCTTGAGTCCATAAAGCCTCCAGACCTGATCCGACCAGTTCAGCGCATCGGTTTCGACATTCCACTCCCAGATGCCGGCTTGAGCCGCGTCAAGGGCGTACCCGTAGCGTACTTTGCTCTCGATCAGCTCCTGTTCGAGCAGCTTCCGGTCGGTAATGTCGATGAGGGTGCCGATATACTTGTCGAAGCTGCCATCCTCGTTGAGCACCGGCATACCGCGCGACATGAACCAGTGCACCGAGCCGTCGGCATGGCAAACACGGTACTCGATGTTCATCTCCGCGCCAGCGTCGGTCGCCTGGTAAGAGCTTTGCGTGGCTTTTTCACGATCATCCGGATGAACGACCTTTACCCAGAGATCGTAGGAGGCTGGCTCCTGACTGACCTCCAGGCCAAAAAGCTTCCACATGGTCTCCGACCATACCGCGGTTTTGCTTCTCAGATCCCGCTCCCAAACTCCGGCGCGCGAGGCCTTCAGCGCCTGATCCATCATCGCCTTGCTTTTTCGAAGCTCCTCTTCGAGCTGCTTGCGTTCGGTGATGTCGATGATGGTGCCGATATATCGATCCAGCTCCCCCGCTGCGTTGAACACCGGCTTGCCTCTCGACATGATCCAGCGGGTCGAACCGTCAGGCCGACCGACCCGGTATTCAACGTCGATATGGCTTTTCGTTCTGGCCGCCGCCTTGATTGCCCCAAAAATTTTTTTGCGGTCATGCGGGTGAATCGCCTTTTTGAACAGGTCAACGGATGGCACATCGCGGTTCTTTTCGAAACCGTAGATCGACCAGACATCATCCGACCATTCGACTGCACGGGTTTTGGGATCCCACTCCCAGATACCGGCGTGCGTCGCCTGAAGCGCCAGCGAGAGCTTTTCCTGAAAACCCTTCAGATCCTCCTCGATCTGTTTTCTTTCGCTGATGTCAACGCCGACCGAAACCACGCAAGGCTTGCCATCGACAACGATCCGTTTCGAACGGCTCATCATCCACACCTTGTCGGCCCCGCCATGCGGGCGAACCTGCATCTCGCAGTAATTTTCCTTGCCGGTTTTCAGCGTCTGGCGAAATTTTTTCTTCAGGGAAGCCATATCCTCCTGATTGAAAAACCCTGAGGTTTCGACAGAGCCGCGATCCGTCTCCGCGTTGAAGAGCACCTCTTCAGCATAGCGGTTCGAGGCGATCAGTTGCAGGTCGGCATCGAGAATGGTCGCAGAACAGGGAATCGCGTCGAGCAGCGCGGTGCGAAGCTCACGCTCGGTGCGAAGCTGCTTTTCAGCCCGCTTACGTTCGGAAACATCCTGTATCGAAACAAAGAGGCTTGAGATGACGCCCGGCGCGGAGAAAACCGGACTCATCGAGACCTTCCAGATGTCGGTGTCGTCGTCGAACACGATACTCCTGGCGGCCTCGATCACCGACGCGCATTTTTCTTCGAGGTAGCCGGCCAGGAGCGGCACCCGCAGCTCATGGCTGATCAGGTCGTAGATGTTGGCACCGCGGCACGCTTCGGGCGTTTTGCCGAATCGCGAGGCAAAGATGGTATTGATGGCCAGAATCAGGCCATCTGGCTTCATGATGAAAGCACCGTCCGGCAGCGATTCGATCAGGCAAAAAACAGTCGGCGCTTCCAGTTCCGCCGGTTGCAGGTTGGTATTTCTGGATTTCGGCATCGGAAATAATTCGGTTAGGCGATAGGCAAGAGGCTCCCTGAAAGGCTCGTCTCCGCCAAGCCCGCGTTGCAAGTTTCTGTCTGATATGGAGTGATCGTAAACGCAAAGCTACGCTTTTTCTTAAAAAACCTGCAAATAGAGCGCGGATTCTCTGTAAGAAATGTCGAAGCAGTCAGAAGTGTTGCATTTGCAGGAACTTGCCGGCCCGGTTATCGAGACCGGCAATGTTTCTGCCCTAAGGAGTGAACCGTCACGTTATGGCATGAACGGCTCTTGTGGAGGAGACTCTGTCGGTTCGGATGCTTCAGAAACGATGCGATGCGGGCTTACATATACTTCATGCCGATCAGCGTGGCCACGATCATCTGGTTGATCAGGAACAGGATGTTGTTGACGAGCGAGAAGCGGAGAAAAGCGTTGTGCTCGTGGACTTCGCTTTTGCCCTTGGTATGGCCGAATCCGTCATCAACGGCCATTTGCATGAAAGAGATGCCGTTCTCGGGATCGCGGTAGAGCTTCACCTGGATGAAGACAACGACAAGCAGCGACACCAGCACGACATACATCAGCCAGGCGAAACCCCACATCCAGGCAAGCCCCGCAAAAACCGCATAGACCAGATCGATAATAGTGAAGGCGACCAGGAAGGTGTTTTTCGAGCCGATCATGACCGCCAGCGATTTCATGCCGCTTTTGGCGTCCCCCTCCTGCGACTTGAAGTCGTTCATGATGATGAGCGCCGTGCCCATGAAAAAGTTGAGTATCGCCATCCAGATCACCTCGGGCCGCAGATCGGAAAAGAAGACGTTCGCCGAAAGCCAGGTAATCAGGCCATAGGAGATACCGACCGCCGGGCCGGAGAAGAGGATGTTCTTTTTCAGCTTCAGCGGCGGCGCGGAGTAAATATAGCCGAGGAAGAGACCGCTCATCAGCGAGCCAAAGAAAATCAAGCCGCGCTGTCCGCCAATGTGCATGGAGAGCGCGATGCCCCCGATGATACCGATCAAGAGCACGATCGACCAGTTCAGGAGCGCCTCCTTTTTGGTCAGCCGTCCGGAGGGAATCGGGCGGGTCGGCTCGTTGATCATGTCGAGTTCGAGGTCGTAATAGTCGTTGACCGACTGGCTGAAACCGGTGCCGATCGGCCCGTAGATCATGAACAGGGCGAAAAGCATCAGATAGTCGTGCAGCGTGCCCTGCATTGCGCCGGAAGCCATGACGCCGCCGGCGAGGCAGGGGTAGACGCTAATCCACGTAACCGGGTCGAGAATCTCGATATGAGCTTTCAGTTTGTCAAGGAAGCTGTATCTGCTCGAACTGTTCGGGTTGTCGATGGACAAAGCCGTAGAGTGATCCATATCGATTCAGGTTGCCGGACAGAGTTGTCCTGTTTGGAGTGATTCTGTTTGAAAAAGCGTCAGAGCCGGTCTCAGAGAAACATCTCCGGCTGGAGCGCTTTGGTGAAACGGTGCATCGCGACGTTGGCCAGCCAGACCCAGTTCAGCGGCTTGCCCTGCATCCGCTTCATGATGGCGCGCCCTTTGTACACTTCGCGCTGGAGCTTGATGAAGTTTTCAAGCAGTTTTTCGCCGGAGAGCTTCTTCGGTTCGAACATGTAGTGGTAGGTGTCGTACTTGTCCCAGTCCAGATGACGCACCCGGTTCTTCATCTCCTCGAAGTAAGGTGTTCCAGGAAAAGGAGTTACCAGCGAGAAGACCGGGAACTCGATGCGGT
>Ga0326729_1000020_pt1 | contig 76120 bp, 61 predicted proteins | sample MHFSIPfraction_2_FD_207744 | JGI IMG/M metagenome (GOLD analysis project Ga0326729, IMG submission 207744) | Lab enriched peat soil microbial communities from Michigan Hollow, Ithaca, NY, United States - MHF6AY SIP fraction | ecosystem: Environmental > Terrestrial > Soil > Wetlands > Peat...
AGCATACGGAAATTCTCTTATAGAGAATCGAATGTATGATTTTGATCAATAAAAAAACGTATTTCTGAGGTTGATCGATACAATAATTTATGAGATAATTGGGGTTTTCTGTCAGGCACTACTTATGAAGTCTAAAATAAAACAATCCAAGGTTATTCAGCACATCTACTACTTTTGGCAAATAAACCTCTTCTTCTGTTATTGCAAATTTCTTCCAGATATTCAACGCCTCCTCAAAACATTTTTTTGACTGCACATTATCATGTAGATTTTCATACAAACTCGCCAGATTGTTTAGAGTATCAGCCACATATGGCTGATAGACTGAGTAGTCATATTTCGATAAATCTCGAAAAATTCCTAACGCCTCTTCATACCCCATTCTCGAAACTTCATATTCGTGTAAATCTTTCTGTAAAAGCGAAATATTATTCAATGTATAAGCCAAATATCGGCGAAAAATCATAGGGTTACTAGTGGACAAATATCTTCTAATTCTTAATGCCTCATCATAATATTCTTTAGCAATCTCATATTCTTGACAATTATGTAACAGACTTGCAAAATCGTTCAAAATCTGTGCCAATAAAGATTTATCTTTTTCTGAATCATTTCTTAATAATTTCCGTGCGACCTCTAACGCCTTTTCAAAACAGTTTTTCGCATTTTCATATTCATAAAGATATGCTTGCAAATTTGCTAAATTGTTCAGTGTGCGAGCTACATCCGGTAAAAAACCCTCCGAGCTGTTCTTCGCTAGTTCGCAAAGAATTGACAATGCCTCCTGAAAGCCATTTCTCGCGGCCTCATACTTCTGCATTTCCTTTTGTAACATCGCAAAATTGTTCTGTGTTCCAGCGCGTTCCAACGGTTTTTTTGCTATTGCAAGCGACTTTTCATACCACGCCATCGCTTTCTGAAAAAAGTTATGGTTACTGTAAAATCTGGCAGCATCATGACAGTGTTCCCAGTCAGGCACAAACTCAGCGGCTTTTTCAAGGCACTTGCCTGCCTCGGCGTACATTAATTTCGCTTTGAGGAATTCGGCCTTGAGCAAATAAAGATCGGCAAGCTGCTGTTTGTCTGCTCCGGCATTTTCCTTTTCCTGAATCTTCCTGTCATTGAGCGTCGCAAGCGCCTTGTCAAGCTGGCCATGCAAAAAGAGCGTCAACGCTTTTTGATACAAATGGTCAGTCGTGGAAAGGTCTTTGCCATCCAGCTTCTCCAACAGCTTATCGAGCAAAGCTTCGAGCTGCTCTTTCTCCTTTTTCGCCCTGTCAATTTCGCGCCGAAGCTCAGCCTCTTTTTGCTGATTCTCGGTGTAGGTCAGCGTCGATCTTGAACGACGATCATCGAACTCCTTCTTCAGCGACAATATCTGTTCGGTCAACGGCGCTACAATTTCGCGCTTCAATGCCTCACGAGTCATCTCCTCTTCCTTTCCATTGTCAAACCTAAACACAATCCGCCCATCCTTCTCGATACGAAAACCAGTGATGAGCTTTGTGGAAAAGTCGATAACGAGAGGAATCAAGCTGAAGATAATCGGAAGAAGAAACTGAACTTGAGGGCTTTTCAACGACTCCGGCCAGAATGTCGTCCACGCTTCGAGAGAAGGCAGAGAAAAGAAGAGGCAACCATAAATCAAGATCGCCAGAACGAATTTGACAGCCCAGACGCGCATAAGCAACAGGATTGAATGCGTGATGAAACCTCTACTGCCGATATTCAGATGTACTACCGGAATATATCGAATTCATCGATACTACGTTATCTGTGAGCGCAGTTTCAAGCAATCACCACTCACTCCACCGGCAGCACCATGCCCTCTTCCTCGCTTTCGAGTTTTTGCGGGGCGTGGATGAATTCGAGGAGCTTTTCGCGGACGTGGCAGCGGAGCGTCCAGAGGTTGGCGGGGTTGGCGGCGCTGACGATCGCACGAAGTTCCATCGAGACATCGCCCGAGTCGGTGACTTCGAGGCGGGCGATGCGCTTGTCCCACAGCGGGCTTTCGGCGATCACCCGGTTGAACTCGCCGCGCACCGCTTCGACCTGTATCTGATAGTTCACGCGAAGCGTCACCACGCCGGTCAGCTCGGCGGAGGTGCGCGTCCAGTTCTGGAAAGGCTTGTCGATGAACCAGGTAATCGGCACGATCAGGCGGCGCTCGTCGAGAATACGCACGACGACGTAAGTGAGCGTGATCTCCTCGATGCGCCCGGTTTCGTTCTCCACCACCACGATGTCGCCGAGGCGCACCGGCTGGGTGATGGCGATCTGGATGCCTGCGATGAGCGTCTGGAGGCTGCGCTGGGCGGCGAAGCCGATCACGATACCGGCCAGACCCGCCGAGGCGAGGATGCTGACGCCGATCTGGCGGACGGTCTCGAAGGTCATCAGCACCCCCGCGATGGCGAGCAGCACCACCAGCACGTTGCCGATCTTGCGGAGCAGGCTGACGTTGGTGGTAATGCGACGCGCCTCGATGTTGCTCTTCCCGGCGTCCCGGTAGCGCTGCTGGATCACCTCTTCGATGACCGCGAAAACCCGCAGCACGAACCACGAAACGCCGGCAATCGAGCCGATGGAGAGCATATGGGTCAGCAACTCCTTGATCTCAAGCGGCATCCGCACGTAGTACGCGACGCCTGCGAGCGCGATCAGCACGAACAGCAGCCTCGCCGGCATGACGAGCAGACCGAGCACCGGGACGCCTACCGAGATGGTCTGCCGGATGCGTTCGAGCGTGCGCTTGAGCATGGCGTTGCCGAACAGATACAGCAGCGCCGCAATCACGGCGGCGGCCAGCGGCATGATCCACGATTCGATCAGATTCTCAGGATTCATCGTCGTCCGTTGATGGGTTCCGGGCACGCGGCCCTTGTCATGCTGAAAGGTAGTGAGGAACGCGAACGCCTGCAAACAGGAACGCCTCGAAGGGGGATATCTCCGAGGCGTTCAACAAGAGCTGGATGAAACCGGTCAGCGCGAAATCTTCATCCGGTCGAACTCTTCGTGCGAGCGGCTGACGCAATCCTCGATGGCCATGCCGCCGTAGTAGTTGCCGGTCATGTAGAGGTTGCGCACGCTGCCGAGCAACTGGTCGGTCTTGGCGGCCCACTCATGGTGACCGAGGCGCAGCGAAGGCACCACGTTCTTCTTGTCAGTCGCGTGCTCGATCTTGGAGCGGCTGATGCCAAGCACCTCGATGATACGCTTGAACTTGGCGTTGTCGTCGAGGCCGGGGCGGAAGTGGAAGGCGAAGCCGCGGAAGTTGTCGTCCGGCACCGTGTCGCGCGATACCATCGAGAAGAAGGTGTCGTTCGGCGAGATGATCGCCGCCACCGGTTTGAGCGACACGTTGCTCTTCTTCACCACCACGCCAACCGAGTCCACATCGGCGTACTTGAGCTTGGTGAAGTGGTCAGCCAGCCCCGGATTGATGTCGTGCACCAGCCGCGCTGCTGGGGCGGATGGCACCGCGATGACGAGCGCGTCACCGGCGTACTCCTTGCCGTCGGCGGTTTTGACGACATACCTGCCGCCGGAGGTCGAGACCGACTGCGCGGGCGAACCGGCGTGAACCTCGATCCCTTTCTGCGCGGCGATGACTCTCGCCACGCTCTGCAAGCCGTTCTTGAAGGTGTAGTTCTTGAGCACATCCTTGCGCTTCTCGCGGCTCTTGAACATCATGTCCGCCGGAAAATCATCGGTCGGTTGCGACGGTACGGCGTTGAAGAAGTGGCTGATGGTGTTGCGGTAATTTTTCTCGCCAACAATCTTGGTGTAGTAGGAGCGCACCGACATGTTCTCCTTCTTGAGAGAAAAAATTTTCGGAGCGGAAAGCAGCAGCTCGAAAATATTGAGGCCCGACATGATCGACGACACCTTGCCATCCTTCAGGAGCGTGAAGGGCACCTTAGCTCGGGGAATGATGGTATCGGCAATGCCGCAAGCTTCGACGATGCCGAGCAGGTTCTGGTAGGAGCTGTAGCAGGTGTGCGCCCCCATCTCCAGCCAGAATTTGTCGCCTTTGCTCGAAAACTGCGGGGAGGAGAACGAACCGCCGACGGCACTCTCCTTTTCGATCAGTGTGGTTTTCATGCCAGCCTGCGAACAGTAAAACGCCATGCTGAGTCCGCTGATGCCGCCGCCGATGATGACTACCTCTTTTTGGGCCATGAGAAAAGTGAGTGATGGTTCGTTTGAAAAATGATCTGTAATGTAGTGAAATGATTACAGAAGATCATGGCAAAACGTAACAGCCCTCACCTTCCTTCGTACCCCTCTTCACGATAATGCGCCACGTAACGGACGTAGTTTTCCGGCGACTCGGCGATGTTCTGGCGCTCCTCCTCGGTAATCGGGCGGATCACCTTGGCCGGAACTCCGGCGACGAGCATTCCCGACGGCACGCGGAAGCCCTGCTTGACGAGTGACCCGGCAGCCACGATCGACCAGGGTTCGATGACGCAATGATCGAGCAGGGTGGCGCTCATACCGATCAGCACGTTGTCCTCGACCGTGCAGGCGTGCAGCACCGCGCCGTGGCCGATGGTCACGTTGCTGCCGATGTTCAGCGGACCGGTATCGTGCGTCACATGCAAGGTGACGTTATCCTGCACGCTGGTCTTCTCGCCGATGGTGATCGGGCACACATCGCCCCTGACCACGGCATTGAACCAGATGCTCGAATGAGCGCCAATCTTGACGTCGCCAATGACGTAGGAGCCTTCAGCCAGAAAAACCGACTCGTGAATCTCCGGGTGCATCCCCCGGTATGACATAACTTTTCTCATAGTATCGCTTGATGACAAAGTTGAATGAAAAAATCCGAGGCCTCAGGTTACCGCTTTTTTACCCGGCAAGAAAGCGACCCGTGAAAAAATAGCAACGTTGTCACCATTCAGGCCTCAGAATGGAGCGTTCCAGAGCAGCATCGTCTCACCAATCGCTGCTCTGAAGCCCGAAAATCTCCTTGTAAGCCACGGCAAGCGTCAGTTGAGACACCGGCACAGTTACCAGAAGTCCAACAAACAACGCAAGAACGCCGAGCATACTGAGCAAACCGATAATAAGCAGAAGCCCAAACACAGAAAACCACTGTTTCTTCACGACCTTCCGGCTCATTTCCATAGCCTGCCAGAACCCCAAACGCCGGTCAATAATCAGCAGTTGGGAAAAAACGTAAAGAACACCAATGTAGATCGTAACAACAAGGATCGGTATGATTACCAAGAGATACACACCGGAACGTTCTGATGATGGTGCTGAATGACCAGTTCCCAGACCAAAAACTAATACCCCTGAAACAAGAGCAATAATTAAAACCGCAACAAAAATGATAAAACCCTGAGCAAGCGACGAGGCGATCAAAGAGGCCATATATCGATATCCGTGGAAAAAATTGCCGAATTCAGTTTTTTGACCAGACATCTGTTTGAAGGCAACTATGTTAAAACCGACATACAATGGAATGACAGCTAATGAGAAAAGAATGGAGAGGGCCATCATCAAGAAAAGTTTCACCAACATCTCAGGATAGATATTTGGAGAAGCTTCGTTTGTTACAGATCCAAAATCAAACAGCTTTCCGAATATTTGTTCTATCAGATAAACAGCAATGAGAAGCAGAAAAAATCCGATATACTTTCCCGGTTCCTGCCGGAACAATTCCCAACCCTGCTTGACAAAACCAAAAACGTCAACATTGTACTCCCCCTGCAAGAGCCGGTCGTCTGATGAGTGACCGGCGTGAACGCCGCCATTGAAAGACTCCATGCTATCCTCCTTTTGATTAGCTGCCTGTTTGTTTCCCACAACACGTAAATCAATACGCAAAATATACAAATAAACTACACAACAAACAAGGTCAAATTCAGCGATCATCGCTCATATTGCTTTGTAAAGCCCCCTTACCTCTTCATACTTTTCGAAGTGCATCCTGAAGCAAGGTGCACGCATCAGTAACCAACGCATCGAAGTCTGAATAAGATTCTCCTTTCCCTGGCGCTCCTTTTGGCCTCGCTGCTCGCACCCCGCGCATCCTTCGCTTTCGGACCAGAGCCGTTGCTCATCACCGCTGAAGAGCATTCACCGCATTAGAATGGGACGGAATACTCGACGATGGCCAAATGGCACAAAAAGTGCGCAGAGTTGCCGTGGCTGCGGCGGATGTTTCGGCATTATGACAGCGGAAGGATCGTTATATTAGAGGCTGAGGGGACAATCCTCCGAACTTGAACCGGACACGAACCATGAACGAAACCACGCAGAAAGGGCCGAACGAAAAATACTGTTCCGAATGCGGCGCGATCATCCGGGCTAACGCTGAAATCTGCCCGAAGTGCGGCGTACGGCAGATGCCTCCGCCGTTCAACGTCAATCTCGGCCCGGTGACGCCCGGCGGACGAAACAGGATCGCGGCGGCGATTTTCGCCATCCTTCTCGGTTCGCTCGGCATCCACAAGTTCTATCTCGGCCTGACCGGCTGGGGAGTGGTCTACCTGCTCTTCTGCTGGACAGGCATCCCGACCGTCGTGGGCATCATCGAAGGGATACTGCTGCTCGTGATGAGCGACGAGGAGTTCACGCGCCAGTACGGATAGCTTCGAAGGATCGATGGGGCAAGCACTTATACACAATTTTCGAAATGAATGTCATGGGTTCGATTCTGAGCTGTAAAAATCTGAAGAAAGTCTACAACAAGCGCGAGGTGGTCAAAAGCTCGACCCTCGAAGTCAAGCAGGGCGAAATCGTCGGCCTGCTCGGCCCGAACGGCGCGGGCAAGACCACGACGTTTTACATGATCGTCGGTCTCGTCAAGCCCGATGCGGGTCAGGTGCTGCTCGACCAGGAGGAGATCACCGCATTGCCGATGTACAAGCGGGCGCGCAAAGGGATCGGCTACCTGCCGCAGGAGGCGTCGGTGTTCCGCAAGCTCACCGTCGAGGAGAACATTCTCGGCGTGCTCGAATTCACCTCGCTCTCGAAAAGAGAGCGGCAGGAGAAGACCGACAAGATGCTCGAAGACCTGAACATCGCCCACATCCGCAAGAGCATGGGCTACGCGCTCTCGGGCGGCGAACGGAGACGGACGGAGATCGCCCGCGCTCTCGCACTCGACCCACGCTTCATCCTGCTCGACGAGCCGTTCGCGGGCGTCGATCCCATCGCCGTGGAAGACATCCAGCAAATCGTCGAGGGACTCGTCAAGCGCAACATCGGCGTGCTCATCACCGACCACAACGTTCACGAAACGCTCTCGATCACCGATCACGCCTACCTGCTCTTCGACGGCAGCATCTTCATGCAGGGCTCGCCCCAACAGATCGCCGAAAACGCCGAAGCCCGCAAGCTCTACCTCGGCGAGAAGTTCACGCTCGACCGCTATTGAGCGGCAGGGGAAAGGCGCGTCCAGATTTGAGAGCGAAGCATGATTGAAACTTTCATTTTTAAAGTATTGTTATAGAAATACAGTTTCTCATCCTTTTCGCATTTCGTTCAGACGACACTTGACCATTGCCGGAGGCAACAAGCCGATGAATATTCTCCTTCTCTATCCGGAATTTCCGGACACCTTCTGGAGCTTCAAGCACGCCCTCAAGTTCGTTAAAAAAAAAGCATCGCTACCGCCGCTCGGCCTGATCACCGTGGCGGCCATGCTTCCTCCATCTTGGCAGCGCCGCCTGGTAGACCTCAACGTCCGCCCGCTGCATAGTGATGATCTCGCCTGGGCGGATATCGCATTCGTGAGCGCCATGGGCGTACAGCAGGAGTCCGCTCGCGAGGTGATCGCGCAATGCAAGGCGGCGGCAATTCCGGTCGTCGCGGGCGGCCCGCTCTTCACTACCGGTCACGACGCCTTCCCGGAGGTCGATCACTTCGTCCTGAACGAGGCGGAAGTCACCCTGCCGCGCTTCATCGCCGACCTCGAAAACGGCGTTCCCGAGCGATACTACACCGCGACGGAGTTCCCGGAGCTGGCCCTTACGCCGGTACCGGAGTGGGGATTGCTCGACATGAAACAGTACGCCTCGATGGCCATCCAGTTCTCGCGAGGCTGCCCGTACCGTTGCGACTTCTGCAACGTCACCACACTGTTCGGCCATAAAATCCGCACCAAAACCAGCGCCCAGATCATCGCCGAGCTGAACGGCATCCGGCAGCATAACTGGCTTGACAGCATCTTTTTCGTGGATGACAACTTCATCGCTCACCGGTCGTATCTGAAAAAAGAGCTGCTGCCCGCGCTGATCGCCTGGCGGGAGGCCAACGGGGTGACGACAAAGTTCTACACGGAGTGTTCGATCAATCTGGCCGACGATGACGAGCTGATGGCGCTGATGGTGAGGGCCGGATTCAACCAGGTGTTCATCGGCATCGAAACGCCGGAGGACACCGCGTTGCAGGCCTGCGGCAAGCAGCACAACACCTCACGCGACATGCTCGATAACGTCCGGCGAATCCAGCGTGCGGGCCTTGAGGTGCAGGGCGGCTTTATCGTCGGCTTCGACAGCGACACGCCATCGATCTTCCAGAAGCAGATCGAGTTCATCCAGAAGAGCGGCATCGTCACTGCGATGGTCGGCATCCTGCAAGCTCTGCCCGGCACGAAGCTCTACGAGCGCCTGAGCAGCGAAGGACGCCTGCTTCCCCATTCGAGCGGCGACAACGCCGACAGCAACACCAACATCATCCCGATGATGGACCCGGAACTCCTTCGCAAGGGCTACCGCGAGATGATGAACCACCTCTACGCTCCAAAATTTTACTACCAGCGCATCCGCACGTTGCTGAAAGAGTACGAGGTTCCGAAACTCAAAAGCCGTTTCAGGATGAGCCAGTTCATGGCCTTCCTGCGCTCGACGGTCATACTCGGCGTCATCGGACGGGAGCGCGTCCACTACTGGCGGATGCTCGTCTGGACGGCCATCAATCGCCAGCAGGCGCTGCCTCTGGCCGTCACGCTCGCCATTTACGGCCACCATTTCCGCAAGGTCTGCGCCCTGCACCTGAAGGAGCGGGAATATGGCGGCGCGTGAATCTCATGTCGCCAAAATTTGTATGTTCAAACAATAAAGAGTAATATCAGATTTCTGGACAACGGTTGGGCCAGAGGCTTTCAAGTGATTTGTGCTTTTGATTATTTGGCAGCTATTCTCTACATCTCAAAGCACTAAGACCTTGAACAAACATGAATATCTACATCGGCAATCTCAATTACGATATCTCTGAAGCAGAACTGAGCGCTGCGTTCGGCGAATTTGGAACCGTTTCCAAGTCGAACGTCATCATCGACAAGTTCACAGGCCGCTCGAAAGGGTTTGGTTTTGTTGAAATGCCCAACGATGCCGAAGCCAACGAGGCAATCTCCAAGCTGAACGAAAGCGACCTGAAAGGCAGAAAAATCAGGGTGAACGAGGCCAAACCGCGCGAAGATCGCCCGGCTCCCCGCGCCAGGTACTGATCCACGTCCCATAGACAGTGTAAAGCCGTAGCGACAAACTGCGGCTTTTTTTTGTCCTTTTTTAGATTCGTCCGGCGCAAAATGGCGCCGGGCATCGACTCATTTTGCGATGTTGGGGTAACGCTCGGGATGCTCGATGATCTCGTCGGTGAGATCGACATCGATATTGGGCCAGTAATAATGGCCGGGCGAAGGTTCTTCGACCCGCAAAATCGCGCTCACCGGCAGCTCTCTGAACCACGGAATATGCTCGTAGGGCATGAACAACTCCCGACCGTGCGCCAGAAGCCAGAGGCCATGACCGGAGATGTTCGTCACTTCAACTGTTGAAATACCGTCGTGATCCATCTGTTTATGGATTTTTATTCAATCTATGCAAAGAGCTGAATAAATTTCGCAGCCATCGCTGTCTCCGATTTCGATTTCGAAAAAGAATCGGCAAGGGAACAAGATACCGCGCGTCGCTCTTTGCCCGCAACGCTCATCGCCCTATTACTCCGTCCTTTATAAGTCTCAACCATCTTTGAAGCATATCTTTTTCCTCATGTCATTCTGATCCCGACTTGCTGGGAGAAGAATCCATAACTCTTTGTTTTATAATAAGATGGATTCTTCATTACGCTTCGCTCCATTCAGAATGACAGGCACTTTTCTGCATCTCTTTGCCATTTATTGTTACCGGATTAATAACTTGCTGCACGCTGTTCCATAACCATCCCCTGCATCATGATCGCCGAGCCGTTTCTGTTCCGTTCCGAAGGCGGATTCATCCGCATTCCCATCTGGGGCCACATTCCGCTGAGTGCGCCGCTCAAAAAAATTCTCGCTCATCCGTCCTTCCTGCGGCTCAAGGGCATCCGGCAGCTCTCGTTCGCCCAGCAGGTCTATCCCGGCGCGAATCATACGCGCTTCGAGCACTCGATTGGCGTCTATCACCTCATGAAGATGATTTTGCAGCGGATGGTGAGCAACCCGCTGGCGCTTGCGTTGCAGGACGAGCGGTTGCAGTTTGACGACGAGACCTGCCGCACGCTGCTGGCTACCTGCCTGTTGCACGACATCGGCCACTACCCCCACGCGCATGTGCTGGAGGAGATCACCCCGGCGGGTGCCGAGGGCGCGGTGTTCGCGCATCACGAATCGCTGACCTCGCAGTTCCTGAACGAGGAGCATCACGGCTCGCCCTCCATCGCGGCGATCCTCTACGACGACTGGCAGGTCGATCCCGACGCCGTGACCTCGATCATCGCGGGCAAGTCGGCGCATCCGCTCGGCAAGCTGGTCAGCGGCACGCTCGATCCCGACAAGATGGACTACCTCATGCGCGACGCGCACCACTGCAACATTCCATACGGCAGCATCGACATCGAGCGGCTTATCGAATCCTTCGTGCCCGACCCGGAGCGCCAGCGGCTGGCGATCACCGAAAAAGGGATCGCGCCGCTCGAAAGCCTGCTCTTCGCCAAGTACATGATGATGCGCAACGTCTACTGGCACCACACGAGTCGCGCCTTCGCGGCGATGCTCCGGCGGCTGTTGCAGGAGGTCGCCGACGATGGCCGCCTGCCAGCCGCATCCCTGCGCGAGCTCTTCTACTTCAACTCCGACGACCGGGTGCTCTACGAACTGGAGCGCACGATCCGGCACCTCGCGCTACCGTCGGCGGAGCTGCTCGACGCGATCCAGGAGCGCCGCGTCTACAAACGGGCGATGACGATCCGCCCCTACACTGAACCGTCGATGGAGATCGATCCGCTTTGGTTCGCCTACAGCAGCGATCACCGCCGCCGCAAAGAGAAGGAGCGGGAGATTTGCGATCTCGTCGGCAGAAAAACCGGACGGCGACTCGCAGGCCACGAGGTGCTCATCGACGCGCCCGCCGCGAAGGATGTGTTCGATTACGACGACTTCCGCGAACTGCGCATCTGGCCGACCAAAAGCGAGCACCGGCATCTTGCGGGCCCGGCGGCGACAAGCGGTTTCGTCCGCTTCGACGATTTCCGCGAATCGGTATTCCGCTCGGACTTCATCCTCTCGTTCGAACGCTACACAAAAAAATTCAGAGTGCTCTGCCGCCCCGACCTCGCCGAAATGCTTTCCAGCCTCGAAGATGAGGTAGTGGAAATTTTGCGCGGATAAAAATTGTAGGGGCGGCTCTTGCAGCCGCCCTTCCTGTTTTGCATGGGAAAGGACGAAAAGGACTGCCGGATATTCGTCATTGCGAGGTGCGCAGCGACGCGGCAATCCACACAGATTCAGTGCGATTGCGAAAGGGATGGATCGCCACGTCCCGACAGGTCGGGACTCGCGATGACGAAGTCCGGGGTTCCCGGCGGAAAACAAAAGACGATTCCGATTCCGAGACAGGAGGCTATCCGGTTGGCGCTTTACATTCAATGGGGATGAACCTTTTTAGCGCTCTCCTTTTGTTATATTCATTACGTGAAACTTTTCAACGCAATCCCGGACATCATGGAACATCAGGATAAATACTACAAGGGACTGTTTTTTGGGGCCGCGCTCGGTGCGGCGGTCGGCACCATCATGGGGCTGCTCTTCGCTCCGCGCAAGGGTGAGGACACGCAGATGATCATCACCGGCAAGCTCCGTCGCGCCATCGACCGGGCGACCGATATGTATGAAGGCTCGGAGCAGGAAGCGACCTACAGCAACGAGGCGAAGCACCGCTCGCAGGAGATCATCGACAGCGCCCGCGACGAGGCCCGCAAGATTCTCGACGAGGCGAACAACATCATTCGCGACATTCGCGGCCAGTCGAAAGCGCAGGAGAACTGAGCCGTGCTGACCTTCACAGGAGCGGCGGGCGGCGATGCCGGTAACGTGTTGCTGCTGCACGCTTTCCCGGTTTCAGTGGATATGTGGGAGCCGCAGCTCGCGCCGCTGGCCGAGTCGGGCTACCGGGTGATCGCGCCCGCCGTGTACGGCTTCGAGTCAACGCCGTCGCGCCCCGGTTGGAGCATGGATGATTACGCCCGCGACCTCGCGCGGCTCATCGAGGCGCTCGGCTGGTCGAGCGCGACTGTGGTGGGCCTCTCGATGGGCGGCTACCAGGCAATGGCCTTCTACCGGCTCTATCCCGAGCTGACCGCCTCGCTGGTGTTCTGCGACACGCGAGCCAATGCAGACTCGCCGGAGGTGCTGGCCGGTCGGCAGGCTTTTCGGAAGGCGGTGATGGAGAAAGGAGCCGAGGAGGCTGCGGCGAGGATGGTGCCGAATTTCTTCGCGAAGGAGACTTACGCCTCGAACCAGCCGCTCGTCGAAAAAACGCGAGAGAGCATTGTCAGACAGAACCCGGAGGAGATCAGCGAAGCGATGCGAGCCATCGCCGAGCGCGGAGATTCAACGGAGCTGCTGACCGAAATCACCTGCCCGACCCTCATCGTCTGCGGCATGGATGATACGGTCACTCCGCCGGAAATCGCCACCACCATGCACGCCCTCATCCCCGGCTCAAAGCTCGAACTCATCCCCGAAGCCGGCCACCTCTCGAACCTCGACCAGCCCGCGATTTTCAACGGAATTCTGCTGGAGCATTTGCGGAGTTTGTAAAAAAATGAGAACCCCCAACCGGTGCGAACTGGTTGGGGGGGTTCTGTTTATCTCCTGTACCGTGAACCATCTCACGCTGCTAAACACTTGTTTTTTTTGGTTCTTCGCGGAATTTCGTGGGTGATTGGTGAGTATGGGTGAATTGAGTGACCACAAACCCCTCATAAAACCCTATTCAAACCATGACTCGCCAAATCGAAGAATCCTTTATCTTATTATATTAATGTTAGTTAATAGTTTTTCTGATTAAGCATTATTCTGTGGCCCTGATGCTTGCCTGAGCCAATCCCCTTGAGCTTACCCACGAAATTCTACGAAGAACCATAATATCAATAATAATGATTGTTTGTCTTATCTACTTACAATTTGATTATTTGACTCTTATTTCTTTGGTTTAGTATAATCAACAGTTTGATTGTTTTTTACTCCTATATTTAATGGTTCTTTAATTTCAATCTGCAATGGTTCTTTTTGCTTATTTTTAAGTGAAACCCAATAATATCCAATCATAAATATTGCAGAAAAAATGATTATATAATGAAGTGTTTTAAAAATCTGTCCTCTCCTAAAACGAGTTTTTTTCTCCGTCACTTTCATTGATTCATATACCTTATCATTAATATCTTGAAGTTCTTTTGCATAATTCTCTCTCGCTTCCTTTGCTCGTTGCTTATGCATTAATTTAAACTCTCTTGATTTATTAATATAAGTTATTGCAGCATAATTAATAAAAATCACAATTATTGGGATTAAAGTACCTGTGATTTCATTTAGTTTTGATAAATCACTAAAACCTATTAAAAAGATACCAGAAGTAATTGTTACAATAAAATTACTAAAATTATCCCTTCCTAATTCAATTTTTTCAATCCTATCATACTGTAACTGGTGAAACATTCTAAAATCTTCACGTTCAATTTTCGTGTTTTCTTGATTATCATTTTTCATAGTTATTATATTTAGCAATTAGCACTATCCAATGTTGCAGCCAACGGTAAATTGTATGAGTAGTGGCAGATTGCGGGCGAATTTCCTGTCAAACCACTACGCAGTTTGAGCGGGCTACGAACCTTGATAATTACCACATCGACTGCCATTACTTATACAAAATGTTGTGCGTATGTGCTTTATTTATAATGATTCATTAATCTTCATTAAATAAGTATATGGATTTTTTTGAAGTTTATTCTTTTGCTCAATGTTATATGAAATTGATGATGCAATTAAAGATACTCCAGCTCCGGCCAATAATGCATATGGAATTGATAATCCAAGGAAATGTAAAGGTATTGACGTCGTACTAACAGAAAAGAACCCAACCTTCATAATATTATCTGCTATCCATTTAATCTTTGAATTATCAAGTGATTTGGTTAATGTATTATATGAAGGCAAAAATTCGTCATGATAAATACTCTCAATTTCTTCTTTAAGTGTTACAAGGTTTACATCATTAGGAATTTCTTTAAGAAGTTTCTTAATATTTGTTCTAAATGTTCCTAATAAATCTTGATGGTCATTTTTAAACGAAATAACATCAACAATATTAGTAGATGAGTGAAAATTCAAACTTTTAATTATTAAATTAACCATTAAACCTTGTGCAATTTGCTGATTTAATCTATCTGGACGTCTGCTAAATACTTCTTGCTTATTATTTCCAAGTCTTACTTTTTCAGATAGGCTTGCGCAACTTGCATTGTCTGTTAACAATTTTAATCCTTTATCATCACAAATCATATTAGATAAAATCGTCATATAAAATTCAGCAAAAGACGAGTCTGTCCAAATCCAATCATCTAAAATTTCTCCCTCTAAATAATGTTGTAGTTCATGCGATAATTTATCTGGATGCATTCTAAATCCTCGTTCCATTTCTCTACCCATCCACATCCAAGGGTCACGTGAAGTCATTCTATGTAAGCCTCTCTCTTGACTATTTGATAAGAGTTGTAAACCTTCTTCTGTATTTAAATGACGGATTATAAGACCTGATAAATCTTTAATCAAATGATGGTCAGGGTTTACAAATTCAGGTTTTAGTAGCTCTTTTTCATATAAATATTTTGTTGTTTCATTTCTATAAGGGTCTCTCATTCTTTCAGGAACAATTGTATATAGCTCATCCCAGAATAGCAGGCTTGATTTAAGCCAATTTTCATTATGAATTTCAATAGAGGGATAGAATAAAGCTTTTGAGTTTGTCATGATTTATTTGAATTTAGTTAGTTTTTCACGGTCTTTTAGCATTACGCACAACTTGTTTATAAGCGCTACTCTATAGCGCCTTACATGCCATATTGGATGAATAAGCGCTACAAAGTAGCGTGTATTATCCGGCACACTCTTGGTGCAGTTATTATAAATCATCGAATGGGCTTTTAATCTGCTGTAAACTTTTTTAGCCCCAATCCCCCATAAAAATCCAAGACATCCCAACGCCAACGACCCCGGCGAGCGCACAGCCATTGCAACTGTTCGCCCCGGCTTTCGATGGTCGTGATCCGTAAGATGGAGATTGCGCGAAGCATTTGCTGGAGGGAAAGGTGATACTACCTTGTAATTCAGCCAACACATTTATCCAAGTTAAAAAATCTGTACCGCCGCGCAAACAAATCCGGGAAAATTGCCGCAGGATTCCCCTTTTCATCCACCCCCAGAAACGCGAAAAACCCCGACAGATTCGCAACCAGTCGGGGCTTCGACTTTCCGTCCGTGAACACCCTTTCTCAATAGCTCAATCTACTTCAACGCTGTACATTGGCGTTTCGGTAAAGTCTGTCTCTGACCTCTTCCCACGGAACACTCTTCGCAGCACCAGAATCGAGATCGAGAATCCTGTTCTCTATCTCGATCTGCCAGGCGCGTTCAACATCCTCATTCATTGGCGCGTCGAGACTGGCGATCAAAGCCTCCGCTATCCGCGCCCGCTCGGTGTCCGTTTGCCTGAGCGCATTGCTCAGAATCCTGTCTGCCTCGGTTTTAATCATCAATTGAATCCTCCATTCTGCTCATTTCATTACAAACCTGCGTCATCCAGAAATGTAAACAACATTCGCACTTCGTCAAAAACACCGGAGACTCCCGCTCCAGAAATACGAAAAACCCCGATCGGTTTGCACCAGTTGGGGTTTCACCTTGTTGCTCCGGCGGCGATAACTCATGAAAGTCACCGGAACAGGAAATTGGGCTAACGCCCTTATTTATTTTGTCTTATCCATCAACATTGCCGAGCTGGAGCTCGGCGCTCCCAGGGGAAATTCCCTTTCGTCCTTTTCCTCTCTTACTGCTTCAGCGACTCGATCAGGCTGAAGAAATTCGGGAACGAGACGCCTGCTACCTCGCGATCCGAGAGGCGTAGCGATGCGCCTGCGGCTTCGGCGGCGATGGCGAAGCTCATGGCGATGCGGTGGTCATCGAAGCACTCGATCTCCACCTCTTCGCGGTTGACCGTCGGACGGCCCTTGACCACGAAGCCGTCGGGATACTGCTCGCACTCGAAGCCGAGACGCTCCAGATTCACGACCAGCGCGTCGATGCGGTCGCTCTCCTTGGTGCGCAGCTCGGCGGCGTTGTGCAGCTCGAACTCGCCCGAGGCGAAGGCCGAGAGCACGGCGAGCATCGGCACTTCGTCAATCACCCCCGCCACCACGCCGTGGTCGCTGATGCGCAGCGGCTTGAGGCCGGAGCAGCTCCGCACGACGATGTCGCCCACCGGCTCTCCGCCCTCCGAACGCACGTTCTCGATGCCGAGACCCGCGCCCGCCTCCTGAAGCACCTCGATGTAGGCCACCCGCGTCGGGTTGAGGCAGACGGTGCGCAGCACGATCTCCGAGCGCTCGCCGAGCAGGCCGAGAGCGATCATGAAGCAGGCAGCCGACGGATCGGCAGGTACGCTGAAGGGCTTGGCGGCAATCGGCTTGCGACCGTCGATGATGATCTCGCGCACGCCGTCGTGCCGGTCGATGGTTTCGAGACCCAGCATCAGCTCGGTGTGGTCGCGCGAGCGGATCGGCTCGATGATCTTCGACTGGCCGTCGGCATGCAGCGCCGCGAAAGCCACGAGCGACTTCACCTGCGCGGAGGGTACCGGAAGGTGGTACTCGATGGTCTTCAGCGCTTTGGTGCCGTGGATGACCACCGGCGCGGTTCCGGCGCTTGAGAGCGAAATCTCCGCGCCCATCTGCCGCAAGGGATCGGCGACGCGCTTCATCGGACGCTTCATCAGCGAAGCGTCGCCCACCAGCTCGCTCCTGAAGGGCTGCGCGGCGAGAATGCCCGCCATCATGCGCATGGTGCTGCCGGAGTTGTTGCACATCAGCGGCGCGGTCGGCTCGCGGAAACTCCAGAGTCCACGGGACTCGATCACCACGTGCCTGACAATCCGCCCGTCACCGGCGGCAAGCTCCTCCTGGCGGACGGCAATACCGGCATCCCTGAGTACCGACAAAGTGGACTGGTTGTCATAGCCGCCCGAGAAGTTGGAAATCTCGGTCGTGCCCTCGGCAAGTGCGCCGATAAGCGCGGCGCGATGCGAAATTGATTTGTCCGGCGGAAGGGTGGAAACTTCGCCCTGAAAAGTGCTCATTGCTGGCTGATTATTGTTTCTATAAAAAAAAGCAGCCCCACATGGAGCTGCTTTTCAATACTGACCTCCAGAAAAATCAGGAGTTGCGCTCTTCGTTAGCGCGCTGTGCGCGACGCTTGCTTCTTGAACGCTTCAGACGGCTGTCGATTGAAGGTTTCACGAAGTATGCTTTTTTACGAAACTCCTTCAGAACGCCCGCTCTCTCGTATTTCTTTTTGAAACGCTTGAGCAGCTTGTCAATCGATTCATTATCATTTACCTGAACGCTGACCAATGAAATTCACCCCCTTACCTGTGATCTGACGTCTTAACGTCTCAATTTGAGTTTGATAATATCCGTAACGGACTCGGAGCTTTTCGGCTTGCTCTGGTTGAGCTGCACATTTTCGAGAAGCTGTTTCCGGCCGCTTTTGCAAAATTCCACGATGATGACATGCGCCCCGCTTCCGGTCGCCTGCTTTTCACGCACCACCCCGACTTCATCGAGCGATTTGTGATACAGGGCATCACCCTGCGCGTAAATTCCGTGAGGAGTGTAGACCTGGCAATCCTCCGGCTTCAGCTCGTCGGGACTCATCTCCTTGTCGATCTGAATCTGCCACTCCTTGAAGAGATGCACCTGGTTGCAGGAGGTGCACCGGATCCAGTACTGGTTCTCGGCGGCTGAAGCCTCCTCTACGACGGCGTGTTTCTTCTCCTTCGACTTCTTCTCGGACGGCTCGAACAGCGGATCGTCATCTTTCGGCTTGTCGCTGGGCTTCCATTCGCCTACGAAGACCTGCTCTGTGACGCAGCCGCAACCGTCGCAATAACCAGGCTTGATCTTGCCTTCAAGTATGTACTGCCTTTTTTTGGACTCTACCTTCATAAATGTCGCTGTAGTTGGCGTGCATGTCCATGCGCTCAGTCATGCGCTTGCATAAGGTTCGGAAGTACTTTACCTGAACAGGCTCCGGGAATGTCGCCCGGCCCGTACCATCGCGATTGCGCCTCATATCAACGAAAATGCGGCTTCTGCAGGCAGGCGCGTGGGAGCCATTTCTGACGACGGCTCCGTGAAGCTCTCTGCTCAGGAGTGCTTAGATAAGTAAATCACCCCAAAAAAACAACTATATAATTATAACAGGCGTCACTTATGGGTCAGGGCGTCGATAAGGTCTGATTTGTTAATCAGTTGCAAGCGTCCATCATTGAGATTGATAAGCACTCCGGCGGCGCTCGTCTGCAATTTTTCCGACAGTTCGGAAATAGTGGCGTCAGGCTTGCAGACCGGGAAGGGTTTCTCCATGAAGGCGACCACCTTGGCGTTCATGGCCGCGTCGTTCTCGATGAGGATGGAGAGAATCTTGTTCTCGCTGATGCTGCCGATGGGTGCGCCGAACGACACGATGGGCATCTGGGAGACGTCGTTCTGCTTCATCGTTTCGAACACCTCGGCAAGCGTCTGCTCCGGCTGGGCGAAGATGAGGTCTTTGCGGGCCTTGCGTTGCAGGATGTCGTCCGCCGTGATCTGGTCGAGCGCCGTCTTGGATTTGCGGTAGAATCCCTGACGCCGCATCCAGTCGTCGCTGTACATTCGCGACAGATCGTAGCCGCCGAAATCGGTCATCATCACCACCACGAGCGCATCGTCGCCGAATGAGTCGCCCTCCCGGAGAGCGGCGGCCATCGCCGCGCCGGAGGCTCCGCCCGCGAAGACCGCCTCGGCGCGGAGCAGCTCGCGGCCACAGTTGAAGGCGTCGGCGTCGCTGACCTGCACGATCCGGTCGATCACCTCCGGCTCCCAGAAGGAGGTCGGCCTCACCGCGCCAATATCTTCGAGCTGGAACGAAGCGGCGCATCCCTGGCTTTTGCCGGCGTGCAGATCGCGGTAGATCGACCCCTCCGGCTCGACGCCGATAATCTGAACCTGCGGATTGAAGGACTTGAAGTAGCGCCCGATGCCGGAGATCATCGCGCCCGAAGCCATCGGCACGAACACATGCGTCACCTTGCCTTTGGTCTGTTTGAATATCTCCGGCCCCGTGCCCTCCTGGTGCACCTGACGGCTGACCGGATTTTCGTACATGTTGGCGAACCAGGCGTTCGGCAGCGTGCGGACAAGGTTCTCGGCCACATCGACGCAGCTTTGCTGGTCGCCGGGCAGCGCCTCTGACGGGGTGAGCACCAGCTCCGCGCCCAGCGCCCGGAGCACCTCCTGCTTCTCGCGGCAGATGTTGTCCGGCGCGGCGAGCAGCAGCTTGTAGCCGCGGCTGACGGCAGCCATCGCAAGCGCGATGCCGCTCGTGCCGAAGGTCCAGTCCACAATCGTCATGCCGGGATGGATCACGCCGCGCTCTTCAGCGTCCCGCACGATGGCCGCCGAAACACGGCAGTAGTGCGAAAAGCAGGGATTCATGTATTCGAGCTTCGCCATGAACCGGGCGCGTTTCTGCCGGGTAAGCTGCTTCATGAGAACCAGCGGAGTGTTGTCCGATATGTCGAAAATGTCGTTGGTCATGGCGCTCGATGCTCTGATGATGGATTTTTCAGGAATAATAATACATATAACAATAATTGTCCATTTCCGTCTGCGGATCGCCATTGTTTTGACAATCCGGCGCAAAAAGCGTTTTTTAGAGCATGTCCGGCTTCCGGCCTGAATCTCAACCATTAGTCACCCCTGTGAGCGTCAGTCACGAACAGAACTCCGCCGTCACCGCGCCAGTCGGCCCTTATCTCTCGGAAGCGCTCATCTCGCTCGACAATCTGCGCCACAACCTCGCCTGCATCCGCGCCATCACCGGGCCGCAATGCCGCATCATGGGGATCGTCAAGGCCAACGCTTACGGCCATGGAGCTGCGCAGGTCACGGCAACGCTCGAAGAAGAAGGTGTGCGGGATTTCGGCGTGGCCAACATCCACGAAGCGATCGAACTGCTTCAGGAGCACCGGATGCAACCGGATTCGCGCCTCCTCGCCTTCGCCTCGCCGCTCGCTGAACACATCGGCCTGTACATGCAACACGGCGTGGAGATGACTGTCTGCGACCACGAAACGGTGCGTTCTGCCCAGGCGATTGCCGCTGCGGACGGGGGACGGCTCCGGGTGCAGGTGAAGGTGGATACCGGCATGGGGCGGCTCGGCGTCACGCCCGAAGAGGCGGCTGGACTGCTGGAGCTGATCGACGCCAGCCCGAACCTCGAACTCACCGGCATTTACACCCACTTCGCCGAAAGCCACATACCCGAAGGCTTCACCGCCAGCCAACGCGAACGCTTCCTCGGCGTGACGAGCGCGTACGAAGAGCGAACGGGAAAAACCGTCACGAAGCACGCCTCGAACAGCGGAGCCATCATCTCGATGTCAGACGCCCGGTTCGACATGGTGCGCCCCGGCATCCTGCTCTACGGCTGCCATCCGGTTGACGCCGCGCCGTCGCCCGTGGACGTCAGACCGGTGATGCAGTTCCAGTGCCGCGTGATCTTCGTCAAGGATGTGCCAGCAGGCGCATCCGTCAGCTACAGCCGCACCTGGAGCGCTCCGGCGACGACGCGCATCGCCACCATCTCCGCCGGTTATGCTGACGGCTTCCACCGCACGCTCTCGAACCGGACGCGCATCTGCATCGGCGGCAAAAGCTTCCGGCAGGTCGGCACGGTCACGATGGATCAGACGATGATCGAACTCGGCAGTGACGACTCGGTCAAGGTTGGCGACACGGCGGTGCTCTTCGGCTGGGACGGCCCGTCGGCGGGCGAGCAGGCCATCGCCGCCGGAACGATCAGCTACGAACTGCTCTGCTCGGTCTCGCGCCGGGTGAAAAGGATATTTGTGTGAAGAATAAGCGGACGGCCACAAGAGCCGCCCCTACAGAAGAAAATGAAAGGTTTCTGACAGAAATGGTTCGTGTGCGATATCTTGTCGGATACAGAAAAATTGCAATGATCTGAAATACCCCTTACAACAACAGAATTTTCAACCCCTATGAAATTTCTGGACAATGTCGCCGTGAAACTCGGCGTCACGAAAGCGGAGATGACCGCCGTCACCGTGCTCACCTTTTTCCTGCTGCTCGGCGGAGCGCTGAAGTACAGCCACTCGGTGCAGGAGGCCGACAAGGCTATCGCGAAAGTCGAGGCCGCCCGCTACTCCGAGGCCGAGGTGGACAGCCTGCTCAGCCTCGCCATGAAGGCCGATGATCCTGCAGCGGCGGCAACCCCCGGCACTGTGGCGGACAATGCGGAAGAGGAGGAGCCTGCGGCGAAACCGTCGGGAAGACACTCGTCGAAAAAGCAGTTTTCCGGAACCATCGCCTTCAACAAAGCTTCAGCCTCGCAGCTTCAGATGATTCCGGGAGTCGGCCCGGTGATGGCCAAACGGCTGATCGAGTTCCGCAAAGAGAGTGGGGGAAAAGTCGATCATTTTAACGATTTTCTGAAAGTAAAGGGGATCGGCAAGAAAAAGCTCGAACTCCTTCAAAAGCATTTTACCCTCGACTGATGAGCCGAAGCCAGATAGCCTGCGCGTTTGACGCGAGCAGCACCACCATAGCACGAGTCAAATCGACCAGCCACGGTTCGTTCACCATGACCACGTGCCGCGCCATCGATGGCGGCCTCGACGATCTCGCCTGCCCGCGAGGCGCGAAGCTTGCCGGAAAGCTCCTCTCGGTGCTCAAAGAGTGGCGGGAAGAGCCGGTTTCGCTCAGCTTTTCGCCATCCGCCATTCTGACGCTTCCGGCATGGTTCCCCAGCGACGCATCCGGTGAATATCGCGACAACCTGTGCAAGATCGAGGCGGGCTATTTCCTCGAAAAAACCGATGCCTGGCAGTGGCGCGAATTGGCGCTGGAGCCGAATCCCGGACAAGCTGCCGGAGTGGATCGGCGAATGCTGCTTTTCTATCCGCTCGCTCCGGCGCGATTCATCGAGAGCGAGCTGCAGAAGCACTGCCACGTAAGCTGGCGCGGGGTGCATGTCGAAGCGTTGGCCCGACTCTCCGCCGTGACGGGAGATGCGCTCGCGGTGCTGGAACTCGAAGAGCGCTACATGGCGCTCTCTATTTCGCGGAACGGCAAACTCGCCTACTTCAGGTACTGGCCGGTCAAGGATGCGAGCGAGCGGGAGTACTTCGCCATCACGGAACTGACCTCGGCTCCGCTGGATGGCACTCCGGTCAACGTGACCGGCTCGGCGGCAAATGCAACGGTCATCGAGCGCATCAGCCGCGAAACCTCCCGCGCCATCGCGCCGCTGGAGCTGCACCCATGGGTATCGGCGGAAAGAGGAGCAGGAAAAGGCAAATCGCCGACCGCCACCATCCGCGCCGTCAGCACGGCCATCATGGCGCTGAACGGCGTGACGGGGTGACAGGAGACGCATAGTCCGGCAATTCATCCGGCGCTCCATCTTCTGGATCATCTGGGGTTATTCCTGCTCACTGGAAAAAATCTTGCGCGGATCATTTTTTTGTTGGCACTTTTGTTCGAAGTCCCTATATTACCTGCCTTCTAAAACACAGGAAAGATTTTATCATTCATGCCCTGCGGAAAAAAAAGAAAACGCCATAAAATGGCAGTGCACAAACGCAAGAAAATGCGCCGTAAGAACAGGCACAAGAAGCGTTTGCGGTACCAGAACAAGTAGGCTTTTAAGAAGCCGGGAAGCTTGGTTGAGAATATAGCTCAGTCGGTAGAGCATCTGCCTTTTAAGCAGAGGGTCGAAGGTTCGAGTCCTTCTATTCTCACTGGGTGCATATATTGTTCCCTGATACGCATAAAAATGCCCGAGTGGTGAAATTGGTAGACACACCATCTTGAGGGGGTGGCGCCGTTAGGTGTAGGAGTTCGAATCTCCTCTCGGGCACGAAAAGAAAGGCTGACGTGGAAGCAAATCCGCGCCAGCCTTTTCTGTTTTCTCCCTGCCAGCCTGAATTTTGATGTGGCGGACGGAAAAAGCCCCCATATAATCCAGTCGCTTGATCTTTTTCCTTGTATTCGATTGCCCTTGTATTCAAGCCGAGACGAGGTCGCCAATCCCTACAGCCACCCTTGCATCCTGTACCACCGCAGCGTTTCCGCGACACCTTCACCAAGCGGAATCGAAGCCCTGAAGCCGAGTTCCCGCTCCGCTTTTTCCGGGCTGCACACCCAGTAATCCTGCACCAGCTCGTTGGCTTTGTCGCGGTTGATGAGCGCCGGGCGACCGGTCAGACGGGCGACTGCGCCAAGCACCGCGCCGAGACCGAACACGAGAGGCTTCGGCAGATTGATGCGCACGAGCCGCCGGAATCCGAGCGCCGGGCGGGCCGCCTCGATCACCTCGTCCCAGGCGTATCCGCGAGGCGAGGTGATGAAATAGTCCTCGCCAGCCGCCCGCTCCGAGTCGAGCGCCAGCACGATGCCGCGTATCAGCTCATCGACATGGATCATGCTGAAGCGCTGCCGCTTGCCGGAACCCGCCGAGAGCAGATACCCTTTTTTCATCATGGCAAACACTTCGAGGATGTCGCGGTCTCCCGGCCCGTACACGGCTGGCGGGCGAACGATGGTGAGCGGAACGCTACCGGCGCACCGCCGCGCAGCCTCTTCGCCGTGCAGCTTGCTGCGCCCGTAAGCGCTGACCGGATGCGGTTTGTCAGACTCCCGGACGCCCGGTGAGGCGGACGTTGCTGGCCCGATGGCCGCCAGCGACGAGACAAGCAGAAAACGTTTGAGACCCGGATTGTGCCGTTTCACCGCTTCGAGCAGGTTTTCTACCGGCTTCACATTGCCCTCGGCGAATCCTGCCTCATCGGCCGCCTTGGTCACGCCAGCAAGGTGGATGATCGCGACCACGCCCGCGACGGCCATGCCGAGCGCCTCTGCTTCGCCGTACGCGGCGCGGGCCTCCTCGATGGCTGCGCCATGAGACGATGATCCCGTGCGGCTTTCGGGCCTGAGCAGCACCCGCACCCGGCGACCCTGAGCCACGAGAGCATCGACCGTTCTCGAACCGATAAAACCGGTCGAGCCTGTTACCAGAATCACGCCATCCATGAACACCATCCTCTTTTTTCAATGATTGTCCTGCTGTTCTGCCTGGGCATACCAACAGGGCCTCTCTTTGGCAAACGGACAAAAAACGCCCACCTGTTTATCAAAAAAAGGAAAATTTTAATACATTTCTGATTCATAGCTAAATTCGCGATGCCGAGGCAGCCTTGCTGAACAGGATTGCGGAAAAGAGCCATCATCAATTTCAAGTCCCCGACGAGAACGTGGAAGTAAAACCGCAAACAGTGGAAAAAACAAAAGATATATTCAAGAAGTGTGTTGATTTCACCCTTGCCGACGAAATCAAGGCGCTGGGAGTATACCCTTTCTTCCGCCCCATAGATGACTCCGAAGGGCCTGTCGTCTCTATCGAGGGCCGGAAATTCGTGATGGCCGGCTCCAACAACTATCTTGGACTGACCGCCGAACCGAGCGTCAAGCAGGCTTCGATCGAGGCGATAAAAAAATACGGCACAAGCTGCTCCGGATCCCGCTACATGACTGGAACCGTGCGCCTCCACATCGAACTCGAAGAGCAGCTCGCCGACTTTTTCGAAAAAGAGCGCTGTCTGCTTTTCAGCACCGGCTACCAGACCGGCCAGGGCATCATCCCGACCATCGTGCAGCGCGGCGAGTACGTCGTCACCGACCGCGACAATCACGCCAGCCTCGTGGCTGCGACGATCATGGCGATAGGCGGCGGCGCAAATCAGGCGCGCTACCGGCACAACGATATGGCCGACCTCGAACGGGTGCTCCAGACCATCCCCGAAAGCGCGGGCAGACTGATCGTCTCGGATGGCGTCTTTTCGGTCTCCGGCGAAATAGTCGATCTTCCCAAACTGGTCGAACTGGCCAAAAAATACAATGCCCGGATTGTCATCGACGATGCCCATGCCGTTGGCGTCATCGGCAAGGGCGGACGCGGCACGCCATCCGAATTCGGACTGGTTGACGAGGTTGACCTGATCATGGGCACCTTCTCAAAAACCTTCGGTTCGCTTGGCGGTTACGTTGTTGGCGAACGCTCGGTGATCAACTACATCAAGCACTCCGCCGCGTCGCTCATCTTCAGCGCCTCACCGACTCCGGCCAGCGTGGCTGCGGTGCTGGCGACCCTCAAGATCATCAGGGAGCAGCCGCAACTGACCGAGCGCCTGATCGCCAACACCGATTACGTCCGGCAGGGATTGCTGAAGGCTGGATTCACGCTCATGCCGTCGCGCACGGCAATCGTGACCGTGCTGATCGCCGATCAGATGAAAACCCTCTATTTCTGGAAAAAGCTCTTCGAAGCTGGCGTCTATGTCAACGCCTTCATCAGGCCCGGCGTGATGCCCGGTCACGAGGCGCTGAGGACGAGCTTCATGGCCACCCACGAAAAAGAGCATCTCGACAAGGTCATCACTGAATTTTCGACCATTGGACGGGAACTTGGCGTTATATAAAACGTTAAGTGAATTAACGCTCTGTATATTAAAAGCCCTGCGAAATCCGTGGGGCTTTTTTTTGCGACAGAACGAGCCGCTAAAGCAATCCATTCCTTGGAGTTTGCATCGATTCACCTTAGATTTACTACGTTCAGCACGTCCTGTAATACGAAGCGATGATGCGTACGATCAGACACACCGATAGCCACCCTCTTGTGCCGATGAGCAGCAGCGGAACGCAGCAGTCCACGACTGTCCGCTGGAAGTTTTTGCCCAACAACGCTCACACAACCCAACACACACACTCATGAAAAAGAAGCAGGCAAAGGGTTCAGGCATGAAGAGGCTCGCCTTGTCGGTGACGTTTCTTGCTTCGTCGCTGGCTCCACTGACGACCTGGGGCGCGGATGGCGTACTCAGAGGCCGCGTCACGGACAAATCAGATGGTGAAGGCGTCGTCGGCGCGGCGGTTTCGATCGCTGGCACCAACATCGCGACCGCCACGGACATCGACGGCAATTTCGTACTCAGGAACGTGCCGCCGAAACAACAGAAGGTCACCGTTTCAAGCATCGGCTACGCCCCTACCACCCAAGTCATCGCTGTCGGCGACAGCCAGACCGCCACGCTGAACTTCACCCTCGGCCAGACCACCATCATGGCCTCCGAAGTGGTTGTCGGTGCTGCGTTGTACAAACAGGACAGGCTCGACGTTCCAGTGACAGCCAACGTGGTGTCGAAAGAGAAGATCAAGGAGCAACCAAGCCCGACACTTGATGAAGTCGTGCAGGATGTGCCTGGTGTTGTTTTGAACCGCGCTGGTGGTACAGCCACCTCAACATTGCAGATTCGTGGTTCAAATACCTTCCAGGGGGGAGGAATCGGAACAAGAGTCAATGCATTTTATGACGGGTTTCCGATTAACAGCCCCGATAGCGGTGAAATCGTCTGGCAATCGGTAAACATGAATGCCGCTGACAAGGTTGAGGTACTCAAGGGTGCCGCTGCCACGCTTTACGGCTCCGGTGCCATGGGCGGTGTCGTAAACGTCACAGGTCATATACCCGATAAATTTGAAATCAAAGCGGGCAGTAGCATCGGCTTCTACGACAAAACACCTTCAAGCGATGAAAGCGAATATCGCAAAGGATTCACCCCTGTATTCTGGAATACCTATGCTGGTTTCGGAAACAAGTCTGGCAAATGGACTTATGATCTCCTTTACTCGCACAGCGACGACGACGGTTACCGTCAGAATGCTTGGAACTACATGAATGACATCAAGCTGAAAGCCCGGTACGACATTGATTCGAAGCAGTACATCCAGTTGAGTTCGTTCTATAACTCGACAGTCGGCGGGTATGCGTATCAGTGGGCTTATAACAATTACGTTGGCTATAATCCTATCACACATGCTTTTTCAATTACACAGACACCTATTCCAAACAGGTCTTATGATGTTTTTACAACATTTTCCGGTGTCACTTCTTTTGATCCTGATGGCCCTTACAATCCAGGCCCTCCTCCATCAGGTTTTGCACCAGCAATTACTCTCTATGATCCATTATACGACGTATACAGGGATGACCTCATTGACCGGAAAAACGCATTAGTCGGCCTGAACTATGTCAATTTGCTGAGTGAAAAGCTGTCTCTTGATACTCGCCTTTATTACACTTACAATGCCAGTCGTATCGAGTATAACCGGACGAATGGTAACCAGATTTACCCTACAGGTGGCGGCTATCTTACTTCAATATATGGCCCAAGTGTTGCCGCATATGATATGCCTTCACTTCCAAGTATAAAAATTCCTGGTCAGTTCAATGAAACCGATGACAATCGGTACGGTGCAGGAGCCAAACTCGACTGGAGAGTAAACGACGCACACCGTCTACTTTTTGGAATTGACGGTAACATCGTCCATACCCGAACAACTCAGGTAGCGGCGGAGTACCCGGTGAAAGGCCAATTCAACGATATCCAGGAGAAGAATTTTGCGGCATTTTTACAGGATGAATGGAAAATCACTGGAAAAATAACAAGCCTGATGTCCCTCCGATATGACTGGAGCGGCATTAATAAAGATGAGGTCCAGATGAAAAACCTCACTTGGATACCCCTCAACAACAAGAGCGTCGATGCCCTGAGTCCCAGGATTGCCTTCAACTACAAGGCAGCCGATGACATGGCACTTCGCGCATCCTGGGGTCGCAGCTTCCGTGCACCATCTCTTTATGAACGATTCATACACGATGCTGGCTTCTTGACTGTTGAACCAAATCCTGACCTTGACAAGGAAACCATGACAGCTTGGGAAGTTGGTGTGTATAAACAGTTCAGCGACAAGGTCTCAATTGACATAGCCGGGTTTATCAACAACTATGACAACCTTATCGAGTCACGGCCTACCGGCGTTCCTTTCACTTACAAGTATGGTAACATTACCAAGGCCCGCATCTGGGGTATCGAGACAAGCCTGAACTACAGACCAACTGCCGACTGGAACCTGAGCGCTGGCTATACCTACATGAACGCGAAGAACCGTTCATACGATCCGGCTACTGCTTCAGCTACTGAACAGAACAATCCCGTTGCGGATTGGCTTCCTTATCGGCCCGAACACACTGCGTCAGCAAGTGTATCCTGGAAGACGACCAAGAAACTGACACTTAACGTCAACGGGCGCTATGTAGGTAAATACAAAGCCGTTACCTTTTATACCAATCCTGAAGGCAACTGGTATCCGGGTGATTTCGTGCTGTTCAATGCTGGCTTGAAGTACCAGTTCAACAAGAACGTCACTGGTACTCTGGCTTGCAACAACATCAACAACACGCAGTATCAGGAGGCCGAGTGGTTCATGGCTCCGAACCGCAGCTTCATCGCTGGTATCGACCTGACCTACTGATCTGCCGTCACCCTCGGCACACTAACGGAAGGGCTGTCATACCGGCAGCCCTTTCAATTTTTTCGCTGCCCATAACTAACAACATCAGCGATAGATACCGCCATCGCGCTATTAACCTCTCAGTTATCGTTTTTCATTATTTCAGAATATTCGCATATTTATATTATGTCTATATTTTATACATACCTTATAGTTGCCTGACGTTTATGGGCTTTTATTCAAAGTCAAAAATCATGCTCCGTCAGTTGTTCGGCCATGAGCTGAAAGCTGAAGTTGGACTGTATTGCAAGACTTTCTCTGCCGGAGGCTGGACATTCTCGCCCATCGGCATCAATAACTCTAGCGTAATTTTCTCGCTTGGCATTGCCGATAATATCGTATTCGATAAAGTGATGATCGACGGCTTCGCCTGTAATATTCATGCGTTCGACCCTACCCCCATCTGGATTGACTGGATAGCATCGCAAAATATGCCCCATGAATTCCATTTTTACCCTCATGCCGTTGGCGGCTTTGACGGCACGCTACAGCTTTATCCCCGCGTGAACAAAATGGGAAAACCGCTCCCCGGAATGCTGACCCTGATCGATGAATGGGGCGGCGCTTATGCCCCCATAGAGGCGCCGGTGAAAAGAATCTCGACTCTCATGTCTGAAATCGGCGTCGATCAGATCGATATACTCAAGATGGACATCGAGGCTTCCGAGTATGAGGTGATCGACGATATTCTGAACTCCGGAGTTCCCGTCTATCAGTTACTCGTCGAGTTTCACCACCGGTTCAGAACCGTACCACTCGACAGAACAAAAGCCATTATCGACCGGCTGGCGGCGGCGGGGTACCGTATTTTTTCCATTTCAAAAAAACTGTACGAGCTTTCCTTTATTCACGAGGAGACCTATTACCAGCGTCTCAATGACAGCCTGAAAGGATTGACGCCGAGATCCGGTGCTCGCAAACGCGCCTGATCTCCATTCGGGCAGCCCGTCTCATCACCACGAACAAGGGATAAAACTACCTTGGCCACCTCACTCCATACACGAAAGCTGTCGCTCGCATTTTTTCCTCACCCCGATTCAATCCTGCAATCTTCTCGCTTTCCCTGCCTGTCACCTGCGTGATATGCAGCCGGAATTGGACTCGTCGTCGTCCGTAACTCTTTTCATTTAGCTGTTCTCCGGGAACGATCCGCATCCGGTGGCGATTATCAGGGTGAGTGTGCGACTTGGCGGGCGAAGCTGGACAAACGCTCCATCTTTGCCTGCCACTTCGCGCAAAAAGCCCCGCGCTCGTTTTTAGCCTGTTATATCAAAGCGGGATTTATTACATTACGAAGCCTGAAAAACCTCAATAAAGCACATCTCAGTTATCTATGGGCGACAAAATCCGAATTGCCGCGGTTGTCGGAATGGAACAGTGCAACCAGCGCGTATGGCGGGAAGTGAAAGAGTTGGTCAGCCGGTACGCCGAACTGACCCAATGGACAGACCAGGATCTCGAACACCAGAATCCCGAGGCTGCGCAAGCCATCCGCGAAGCGGACTGCATCTTCACCACCCTGATCCAGTTCAAAAACCAGGCTGACTGGCTCCAGGAGCAGATCGACCAGTCGAAGGTCAAAACGATCTTTGCCTACGAGTCGATGCCGGAAGTGATGCATATGACGAAAGTCGGAAATTACGTCGTTTCCGAAGATGGAAGCGGTATGCCCGACATCGTCAAGAAGGTCGCCAAGATGCTCGTCAAAGGCCGTGACGAGGATGCCCTCTACGGCTACATGAAGCTTCTGAAGATCATGCGCACCATGCTGCCGCTGATTCCGAAGAAGGCAAAGGACTTCAAGAACTGGATGCAGGTGTACACCTACTGGATGCATCCGACCGCCGAAAATCTCGCCTCGATGTTCAATTACATCATGGCGGAATACTTCGACGTGGCTGTCAAGGCGAACAAGGTAGAGGAGGTCCCGACCATGGGATTCTACCATCCCGACGCGCCGGAGTACATGAAAGACCTGCACCATTACGAGAAATGGCTGCATAAAAAGAGCCGCAACGCCGACAAGCAGCACAATATCGCCATGCTTTTCTTCCGCAAGCACCTCTTGCAGGAGAAGGATTATATCGACAACACCATCCGCGCCATCGAGGCCAAGGGTCTGAACCCTCTGCCGGTGTTCGTGATGGGCGTCGAGGGCCACGTTGCCGCTCGCGAGTGGTTCACCCACACCAAGATCGACATGCTCATCAATATGATGGGCTTCGGCTTCGTCGGAGGCCCCGCAGGCGCAACAACGCCGGGCGCTTCGGCGGCAGCACGCGAGGAGATTCTCGGCAAGCTCAATGCGCCGTACGTCGTCTCACAGCCACTTTTCATCCAGGACGTCGAGTCGTGGAAAACCCAGGGCGTCGTGCCGCTTCAATCGGCCATGACCTTTGCTCTTCCCGAGATGGATGGCGCGGTCTGCCCCGTCGTGCTCGGCGCGATCAAGGATGGCCGCCTGCACACTGTGCCCGACCGCCTCGACCGTCTCGCCACGCTTGCCAAGAAGTTCTCCGAACTGCGTCACACCTCGAATCACGACAAGAAGGTCGCCTTCGTGGTCTACGACTATCCGCCGGGCATGGGCCGCAAGGCGAGCGCTGCGTTGCTCGACGTGCCGAAAAGTATTTACAAGATGCTCGAACGCCTCCGCAGCGAGGGTTACAACGTCGGCGAACTGCCGGAATCTCCCGAAGCGCTGCTCGCCATGCTCGACCGCGCCACCGATTACGAAATCCAGGCGCACGAGAAGGATTGCTTCGCCATCGACCGCCAGACCTTCAACGCCATGACTTCGGATCGCGAGCGCGAGCGCATCGAGGCCCGCTGGAGCGGCTTCCCCGGCGAGATTGCGCCGGTCGGTCCCGACAGGATGTTCCTCGGCGGCATAAGGCTCGGCAACATCTTCATCGGCGTCCAGCCGCGCCTCGGCATCCAGGGCGACCCGATGCGTCTGCTCTTCGACAAGGAGAACACGCCGCACCACCAGTACATCGCCTTCTACCGCTGGATCAGCCGCGAATTCGAAGCTCATGCGATGGTGCACGTCGGCATGCACGGAACGGTCGAGTGGATGCCCGGCCTCCAGCTCGGTCTCACCGGCGAGTGCTGGCCGGACGCGCTGCTCGGCGAGGTGCCGCACTTCTATATCTACCCGGTCAACAACCCCAGCGAGGCCAACATCGCCAAGCGCCGCGGTTACGCGACCATGATTTCGCACAACATTCCGCCGCTCTCCCGCGCCGGTCTCTACAAGGAGCTGCCGACCTTTAAGGAGATGCTCAACGACTACCGCGAGCGCGGCCTCGAAAAGATCGTCGATGTGGAAACCGAGATGGCGATCCTTGAAAAGGCCGAGAATCTCAATCTGACCGACGACTGCCCGAGGATCGAAGGGGAGCCGTTCACGGACTACATCAGCCGCCTCTACATGTATCTGCTCGAACTCGAAAGCAAGCTCATCTCGAATGCGCTGCATGTGTTCGGCGAAACTCCCGAGCTTTCAACCCAAGTCACGACGATCTCCGAGTACCTGAAGGTTCGCGGCAACGACAAGTCATTGCCCTCGGTCATCATGCAGGCCATCGGCGAAAGCCGCGCCTGGGGCGACTACTCGACTCTCGCAACCAAAGCGCGTAAAGGCGATCCGAAGGCGCTGAAGATCAGGGAGAGGGTGGATGACATCACCAAAGATTTCATTGAGCAAACAGTCTTCGGCAACTCCAATCCCTCCAGCGTCTTCAGCGTGCTGACCGGCGGCGCGAAGATCAACGAGGAGATGAGTTCGGCGATCAGCACTGCCTTGCAGGAGGGCGTGGCCCTCAAGCAGGGGCTGCGCGACAACGGCCAGGAGATGCAGAGCTTCGTACGCGCCTTGAACGGCGAGTACCTCCCCTCCGGCCCCGGCGGCGACCTGGTGCGCGACGGCGCGGCTATCCTGCCGACCGGACGCAACATCCACGCCATCGACCCGTGGAGAATTCCTTCGGAGCTGGCTTTCAAGCGCGGCAAGCAGATCGCCGATACCATCATCCAGAAGCACCGCGACGAGAACAACGGCGAGTATCCCGAAACCATCGCCCAGGTGCTCTGGGGCTTGGACACCATCAAGAGCAAGGGTGAAGCCGTGGCGGTCATCATCGCACTCATGGGCGCGGAACCGGCCTATGACGCGCAGAACAAAATCAGCCACTACAAGCTCGTGCCGCTCGAAAGGCTTGGCCGCCCGAGAATCGACGTCTTGATCCAGATCAGCTCGATCTTCCGCGACACCTTTGGCGTACTGGTCGATCACCTCGACAAGCTGGTCAAGGATGCCGCAAGGGCAATCGAGCCTGCCGAAATGAACAACATCAAGAAACACGTTGACGAGGCGATAGCTCAGGGCAAGGATTTCGAAAGCGCCACCTCGCGCCTCTTCACCCAGGCCCCAGGCACCTACGGCTCACAGATCGACGAGCTGGTCGAGGACTCGGCGTGGGAGTCGGAGGAGGATCTCGACAACATGTTCGTCAAGCGCACCAGCTTCGCCTATGGCGGCAACCGCTACGGCGACGAACAGTCCGACATTCTCAAAAACCTGCTCGGCACAGTGGATCGCGTCGTGCAGCAGGTTGACTCGGCGGAGTACGGCATTTCCGATATCGACCGCTACTTCTCCTCGTCGGGCGCATTGCAGATGTCAGCCCGCCGCCGTAATCCGAAGGGCGACAATGTCAAGCTGAACTACGTCGAGACCTACACGGCGGACATCAAGGTTGACGATGCCGAAAAAGCGCTCAAGGTGGAGTTCCGCACCAAGCTGCTCAACCCGAAGTGGTTCGAGGGAATGCTGGCGCAGGGGCACAGCGGCGCGACCGAGATCAGCAACCGCTTTACCTACATGCTCGGCTGGGACGCCGTCACCAAGGGCGTGGACGACTGGGTTTACAAAGAGGCCGCCCAAACGTATGCGTTCGACCCGGCCATGCGCGACAAGCTCATGAAGCTCAACCCGAAAGCCTTCAAGAACATTGTCGGCAGGATGCTCGAAGCGAGTGGCCGCGGCATGTGGTCCGCTGATCCCGACACCATCGAGAAGCTTCAGGAGATTTACTCCGATCTGGAAGACCGTCTCGAAGGCATCGAGGTCTGACAAATCTGAACATGATGAACAAAAAAGAGAGGCTCCGAACAAGTAGCCTCTCTTTTTTTTATCAGATATGTCACTTTTCGAAATTTATTACGCCCTCATTTCGTCACGATAAGATCAAACCTCAAACCCGAGCACTTTCGCGGCTTCATTTTAATAACTTAGTTTTCTATATTTAAGCAGTTTAAAGACATCTCCTCCTTTCAGCGTCGTCAGGAAACCGGCTGAAATAATACGTTTTCCTCTCTGATGTAATAGCTGGCATACGCAACTGGTTTATGCATACGCGAAAACTTGGCGTCGGCAGAAATATTCTCCGCGTTTTCGAGATAGCGCTCTTTTTCGCGGTCTCGGTGCTTGGTTACGGGCTGATGATAAAGGCCTCGTCGTTCAACAGCAAATCGAAATCGCGCGATCAGGCGCCCCAACTTCAAAGCACACCTGAAACGACAGGAGATCACCGTGAAACCGGATTTATCCCAAACGCCCTGATCGTCCCGAATCAAACGCTCCTCTCGGCGAATCACTCCGGCATGGCTCACGCCATCAAAGTTTTTCAAGCCTTGCATGGCAAAATCCTGCGTATCCCCAGTTATCTGATCTCGCTGCCTGACCGCTCGATCCGGCTTGGCGACGCTACCGACCGTAACGCATTTGCGCATAACCTTCTTCAGCAGAATCCCGTCCTCCTGATTTAGACTTGGGGCAAAGCACAGGCGACACCTCATCGAATCATGCAATGCGCAGCAATGCCCCTGTTGCATCGTCGATGTTTGTAACGGCCTGACCGGAATGCTCCTGGCCCCGTTAATGGCCATCAGCCCGAAAACCAAACGATTAAAGCCCGGCAACAGGATTCGACCTTATGCGTTTTCTTTTTATCACTATGGAGCCAACCAACAACAGCGTGCTGAAATCGGCAGCCGCTGAGTTGAGTCGCGAGTTCGACATCGATCTCGACGTCTCCATGTTCAATCTCGGCCTCAATCACAGCCGTAATGCCTGGGAGCGGCTCGAACGGGAGATTCCCGCCGCCGACTTCATTTTCGGCTCGATGCTCTTCAGCGAGGAGATCGTCCGGCCGCTCGAACTGCTGCTCGAAACGGCTTCGTGCCCGGTCTGCATGATCACGAGCAATCCGGCGCTCATCAGCCAGACCAGGGTCGGAAAGTTCTCGCTCCAGAAAAATGGCGACGAAGAGAAGCCGCAGGGCGTCTTCAAGCAGCTCGCCTCGAAGCTGAGGCCATCGCACAACGGCAACGGCGAAAGCCAGCGGCAGCTCGCGCTGGTGCGCAACGTCAGCAAGCTGATGAAGCATCTCCCCGGCAAGGCGCGTGATATTCACACCTACATCTCGGCGCACCAGTTCTGGCTGAACGGCTCGAAGGTGAACATGAAGCGCTTCCTCTGTCTGCTCATCGACCGCTATATTCCGGGATACAAGGGTGTGCTTCCGCAGAACGATCCGATCTTCTATCCCGACACCGCTCTTTACCATCCCGACGCGGGCAAGCCTTTTTCGACTACCTCCGAGCTCAAGGAGTGGCAGCTGAAGCACCGCCCCGCAAAGGGCGTGGGACGGGTGGCGATTCTGGTGATGCGCGCCACGCTGCTCTCCGAAAACATGCTGCACATCATCAACCTGCTCCGCGAACTCGAGTCACGGGAGGTGCAGTGCTGCATCGCTTACAGCGGCGGCCTTGATTTCCGTCCGGCGCTCGAAGGATTTTTCGATCCCGCCAGCAGCGAGTCGATGCCGGTTGATCTCGTCATCAACGCTACCGGCTTTTCGCTCGTGGGCGGCCCGGCTGAGACCAGGTCTGCTGAAGCCATCGGCATCCTGAAAAAAATCGGCGTTCCCTGCTTCAATCTCATACCCTTGGCGTTCCAGTCGATCGGCCACTGGCGGGAGAACAACCTCGGCCTCACGCCGCTCCAGAGCGCACTCAGCGTTGCCGTGCCGGAACTCGACGGAGCCATCGAACCGCACATCTTTGCCGGTCTCGAAGAGGGCAGCGAACGCACCATCCCGCTCGTAGGCGAGAGCCGTGCGCTTGCCGCGAGAATTTTACGCTGGTTGCGGTTGCGTAAAAAGTCGAATGCGGAGAAGAAACTCGCCATCGTGCTCTTCAACTTTCCGCCAAACCTCGGCAACGCTGGCACGGCGGCCTTTCTCGATGTGTTCGAGAGCCTCCTGCGGCTCATGCGCAAGCTGAAGAAGGAGGGCTACCAGATTGACCTTCCGGCGTCGGTCGATGCGCTGCGCGACAAGCTGCTCGAAGGCAACCGGCTCGTCTTCGGCACCGACGGCAACGTGGCGGCGCACTATCCGGTCGAACGCTACCGGAAAGAGTTTCCGGCCTATGTGCGGATCGAGCCTTTCTGGGGTGACGCACCGGGTGAAATTCTCAACGACCGCAACCGGTTCCACATCCTCGGCGCGATGTTCGGCAACCTCTTCGTCGGCCAGCAGCCCTCGTTCGGTTACGAGCGCGACCCGATGCGGCTGCTCATGGCCAAGGATGCCGCGCCGAACCACGCTTTCGCTGCCTTCTACTCGTGGCTCGATCATGACTTCGGAGCGGACGCACTGCTGCACTTCGGCACACACGGAGCACTTGAATTCATGCCGGGCAAACAGGTCGGCCTCTCGCAGGAGTGCTGGCCGAAGCTGCTCGTCGGTACGTTGCCCCACTTCTACTGCTACTGCGTCAACAACCCGAGCGAGGGCGCGATAGCCAAGCGTCGCGGCTTCGCCACGCTGGTCAGCTACATGGCCCCGCCGCTCGAACACGCGGGCCTGTACAAAGGGATGCGACAGCTCCGCGAACTGGTCGGCTCGTGGCGCAGCCGCCCGTCGGACGAGGTGCTGGAGCAGATTCGCGACCTGTCGGGAACGCTCGACATGGCTCATCCGGCGGGCGAGAAAAGCGACGAGGAGTTCATCACCTGGCTCAACAACGAGCTGTACCTGATCGAGGAGCGCATGATTCCGCTCGGCCTGCATGTGCTCGGCCAGGCGCCGTCGGCGGAGAGCCTCGTGGACAACCTTACGCTGCTGGTAAGCTATGCGCGCCCCGAACTCGACAACCGCTCGCTGCCCGAGCTGATTTGCGCGGGACTGCACCTCGACTACGACAGGCTCGTCGAACGCCACGAAGAGGAGATGGAGCTGCGCGAATCGTGGCAGAAGGTCACTTCTTTCTGCCGCGAAGCGGTTCGGCGATTCGTCGGCAATCCGCCCGCGACGCTGCCCGCGGGCGTCAGCACCGCCTCATTCCTCGATGGCACGCTGACCGTCCGCATGAGCGAGGCCTGCGCGTGGCTCCAGAAATCGGCGAACATCAAGCCCCGGCAGCTCGACAAGCTCTGGCACTTCCTGAACGGGATTCTCGCCGCGATGCTTGAAAACCGCGAGATCGAAGCGGTCACGCAGGCGCTGGCCGGAGCCTACATCCCGCCCTCGCCCGGTAACGACCTGGTGCGCAACCCGGCTATCGTACCGACGGGCCGCAACATCCACAGCCTCGATCCCTACAGCATTCCGACGCCATTTGCGACAAGGGCAGGGGAGCGTTCAGCCGAGGAGCTGCTGGAGCAGTACCGCCGCGAAACCGGCGAACTGCCGGAGTCGATTGCGCTCATCCTCTGGGGCACGGACAATCTGAAAAGCGACGGTGAAGGGGTGGCGCAGGCGCTTGCCCTGCTTGGCGCACGAACGAAAACTGACGAACTGGGCAAGATCGGCGACGTCGAGCTGATCCCGCTCGACAAACTCGGGCGACCGCGCATCGACATCGTCGTCACGGTCAGCGGCATTTTCCGCGACCTGCTCTCGCACCAGGCGCGTCTGCTCGACCGCGCCGTGCGGATGGCGGCGGCGGCGGACGAACCGGTGTCGATGAACTTCGTCCGCAAGCATGTGCTCCAGCAGGCGATGGAGCTTCAGATCACGGCGGACGAAGCGGCGAGCCGAATCTACTCAAACGCCCCCGGCAACTACGGCTCCAACGTCAACCACCTGATCGAGAGCAGCACCTGGGAAGAGGAAGAGCAGCTTGCCGACGCCTTCATCAACCGCAAGAGTTTCGCCTTCTCTTCGGAGGGCGACTGGCAGGAGAGTCCGGAAATCCTCCGATCCGCTCTGAAAAATGTTACATTGACCTTTCAAAATATCGACAGTTTCGAGATCGGATTGTCTGATATTGACCACTATTATGAGTATCTTGGCGGCGTCTCGAAATCGGTCGAGGTGCTCAGCAGTTCGAAGCCGAAAGTCATGGTCGGCGACACCGGCGGATTCGGCAAAGGGCAGAAAATCCGATCGCTCGAAAGCATGGTGGCGCTCGAAGCCCGCACCAAGCTGCTGAACCCGAAGTGGTACGACGCCATGCTGGAGCACGGTTACGAAGGGGTGCGGGAGATCGAGTCGCACCTGACCAACACCTACGGGTGGAGCGCGACCGCTTCGGCGGTCAAGGACTGGACTTATCAGCAATTTACGGAGACCTTCCTGCAAGACCGCGAAATGCTGGAGCGCATGACGGCGCTCAATCCGCACGCCACCATGTCGATCACCAGGCGGTTGCTCGAAGCCAATTCGAGAGGCTTCTGGGAGGCGGAAGAAGGCACGATCGAGCAGTTGCAGGAACTGTACGAAGAACTCGAAACAAGAATCGAAGGCGCCCACAGCCCAGAGGTCTGAAGGGTTGCATTGACCATCATCATCAACAACGCATAAACAACATGAGCAGCTCATCATTCAACGTCGAAGAACACAAGAAGATGCTTCAGTCCTATTTCAATGGTCAGGGCTTCCAGCGCTGGGCATCGATCTACGGCAACGACAAGCTCTCCACCGTCCGCTCCACCGTCCGGCAGGGCCACGCGGTCATGATGGACAAGGCGTTTGAATGGCTCAAGAGCACCGGCCTCTCCAAAGGCGCGAAAATTCTCGACGCCGGATGCGGCACGGGCCTCTTCACGATTCGTCTCGCCAAAAGCGGCTTTCGCGTCAAGGCTGCGGACATCGCCTCGCAGATGGTGAACAAGACGAAGGAAGATGCCGAAAAAGCGGGCGTTGCTGGCAACATCGAGTTTGAAGTTAGTTCCATCGAGTCGGTGTCGGGTACGTTTGATGCCGTAGTCTGCTTCGACGTACTGATCCACTACCCGGCGGAAGGGTTCGCCCATGCCTTCAGCAACCTGGTGAGCCTTACCAAGGGGCCGATCATCTTCACCTACGCCCCGTTCAACAACATCCTCGCCTTCCAGCACTGGCTCGGCGGCTTCTTCCCGAAAAAGGAGCGCCGCACCACCATCCAGATGATCAAGGACGCGGAGATGCAGCGGGTGCTCGGCAAACTTGGCCTGAAGATCGTCAGCCAGCAGAAGATCAGCTTCGGCTTCTATCACACGATGCTGATGCACGTTGCTCGCAAATGATGAGTGACGCCTTACGCCACGGTTTCAGCCTGTTACAATGCATGAAACAGGCTCAGGAATTTTATGGAATAAGTTGTAAATTAAGAGTCAAGGAAATTTTTTAGAGCGTGCAAAGTGTTGCATGATAAGCATGTAGCTATATGCCGATAAAAGCGAATTTGTACACAACAACCTATCCGGAGGGTGGAAACAGATGAAGATTCTGATGATTCAGCCGAATTATCACTCAGGCGGTGCCGAGATTGCAGGTAACTGGACGCCAAGCTGGGTTGCCTACATCGGCGGTGCTTTGAAGCAGGCTGGCTTCAATCAGGTAAAATTTGTGGATGCTATGGCTGAAGACCTGCCCGATGAAACCATCGAGGCAATCATCCGCAAAAACCAGCCGGATGTGGTGATGACCACCAATATCACTCCGTCGATTTTCAAGGCGCAGGACATTATGAAAACCGCCAAGAAGGTCAACAAGAATATCCGCACCATCATGGGCGGCATTCACTCCACCTTCATGTATCCGCAGGTACTCACCGAGGCCCCGGAGACCGATTACGTCGTTCGCGGCGAAGGTGAGGAAGTAACGGTCAACCTTATGAAGGCGATTGCCGCCGGTAACGACAGGGAGACCCGCGGCGACATCACTGGCATCGCCTACATCGATGAAAAAGGCGAGGTATTCGCCACGGCAGCCCATCCGGTCATCGAAGATCTCGATACACTCACCCCGGACTGGAGCCTCTACGACTGGGATAAATACATCTACACGCCACTGAACTGCCGTCTTGCCGTACCAAACTTTGCCAGAGGCTGCCCCTTCACCTGCACCTTCTGCTCACAGTGGCAGTTCTGGCGCAGGTATCGCGCACGGAGCCCGAAATTTTTCGTTGACGAAATCGAGATACTGGTCAAGAAATACAACGTCGGCTTCTTTATTCTTGCTGACGAAGAACCGACCATCAACAAGCAGAAGTTCGTCTCGCTCTGCCAGGAGCTGATCGACCGCAAGCTCAACGTCACTTGGGGCATCAACACCCGCGTGACCGACATCATGCGTGACGAAGACCTCCTGCCGTTCTTCCGCAAGGCCGGTCTGGTGCACGTTTCGCTCGGCACCGAGGCGGCCAGCCAGATGAACCTGAACCGTTTCCGCAAAGAGACCACCATCGAAGAGAACAAATACGCCATCAAGCTGCTTCAAAAGAACGGCATCGTGGCGGAAGCGCAGTTCGTGATGGGTCTCGAACACGAAACCCCGGAGACCATCGAAGAGACCTACCAGCTCTGCAAGGACTGGGATCCCGACATGGCCAACTGGACGATCTACACCCCGTGGCCCTTCTCCGACCTCTTCAAGGAGCTTGGCGACCGCGTCGAAGTGCGCGACTACTCACGCTACAACTTCGTCTCGCCGATCATCAAGCCGGACAACATGGAGCGCGAGGATGTGCTCAAGGGTGTGCTGAAATCATACGCACGCTTCTACGCCCGCAAAACCTTCTTCAGCTATCCCTGGATCAAGGATCCGTATGTGCGCAAGTACATGCTTGGATGCCTGAAGGCGTTCGCGCAGACCACCATCACCAAGCGCTTCTACGACATCGACCGCGTCAAGACCAAGAACCGCAAGATCGAGATCGACCTCGGTTTCGACCAGTCAAGGATTCTGACGCAGGCAGAGGTCAAGAACCTGAAGGAGCTGAGGCCCGAAATGGTCGCCGACATGAGCTTCGGCCTCAAGGAAGCCGGCTACCAGCGCGAGCACCAGGAGCACAACTGGGACGAGTTCGACGAGACGACCATCAAGGACCGCACGTCGTCCACCGTCCGCAACTGCTGATACGCAGCAAAGATACCAACAGCAAAACCCGCCAACTCCGGCGGGTTTTGTGGTTGTACCATTTGGAGATTCATACCCCAGGGAGCGCCATCCCGAAAGCGTTCGGGACAGCATCTTTTACTTTTCATTGCTCCGACTTCCCTGTTTCACCTTGGCAGATAAAGAATAATCCGATTTCGATTTAGGAAAAGCTGAACATCTGGCCACTATGACCAGTGAAGTCCATCATTGATTCCCTGCACTTTCCTTGTAACAAAAAAACCCCGCATCCGGAGATGCGAGGCTTGGGAGGAAGTTCATTTTCTTGCGAATCAGCTTACGGCGATCTCTTTGCTCTTTTTCACTTCGGGCTCCTTTTTCGGGACGACGATTTTGAGTACGCCGTTGTCGTACGTTGCTGTAATATTTTCGGCGTCCACGTTTTCGCCGATGGTGAAGCTCCTCGACAGGCTGCCCCATGAGCGCTCGACGCGGTGGTAGTTCTTCTTTTTCTCCTCCTCTTCCTGGCAGCGCTCGGCGCAGATGCTGAGAATCTCGTCCTCCATCGTCACCTTCACATCCTCCTTCTTCACCCCCGGAATGTCGGCAGCGAGGTAAATGGCCTTTTCATCTTCACTGATATCCACCTTGAAGGTCGGAGCGATCATCGATCCCATCGAACTGATGAACGGCGTAAGTCTTTCGTTGAACACATCTTCGAACATTTTCAGCGGGTCCCTTCCATAAAGCTTCAGGTTCATATTTCAGCTCCATTTAACGGTTCATTGTTCATCCAAACGAATGTCAGACATACTTCCCGGTCTGTTAACTGTTAACACTTTCCCGGCCTCGAAAATTCCAGCCCGACACTGTAATAAACCACTTCTGCGCGATGTAACCGGCACGGAAGCCAATGCCGCACTTCTTCTTCAAACATTTTTTCATGCAAGAAAACTCATGCCTCTTTGTACTATTTTTTTACATTTATATTTACACCCCCACACGCCAGCAGTTCCGGTTCATTGTGGATTCGGTTGACCGTTTTGTGTTTTGCGCTTTGCCTGACAATGCCGTTCAAACCTCACTACCTGACCGCACATGCGATACCCAAAAACCAACAGAAAGCCGGAGGCTCCGGCTGAACATCCGCCGCTGCCGCTCGAAAGCTGCCTGGCCAAATCGCGAAAAATCGATGCAGACCGCTCCGTTGCCGGGCGAACGGTGCTCGACCACTGCCGCATCGCGGGCGAGGTGGCGCGGGAGCTAATCGCCCGCTCGCCCGCCTTTCTGCGCGAGCCGTTCTTCCCCGGCGGCTCCGCGCTCGTCGCCGCCTGCCACGACCTCGGCAAGGTCAGCCCGACATTCCAGAAGAAAATCCATAAGAAAATCGAGAACGCCGATCCGGCGATTCTCGAAATATTGCGCGACGTCGATCCGACGCTCGAAAAAAGTTGGGACGGCCATGCGGGCGTGAGCCAGTGCGCTCTCGATGCGCTGATGGCGGGCAAAGCCGTTGCTTCGATTGCCGGTTGCCATCACGGCTACGCGCCAAAGCTCGCTGGCCGCACCGCCGATGCGGAGCAGTTCGGCGGCCCGGCGTGGCAAGCCCAGCGGTCGCGGTTGTTGGCGCTGCTGATGGAGGCGACGGGCGAGCGCTTCCCGGAAATCCGTGACCCGCTACACGCCCGCGTGCTGGCTGGGCTGACCTCCGTGGCGGACTGGATCGGCTCCGGCGCGGCCTTCGACGACCCCGGCGAGCCGTGGCAGGAATGCGTCGCCGCCGCCGTCGATGCCGCCGGATTCACGCCGCCGCGCCTCAGGCCGGGGCTGTCGTTCCGGGAGATTTTTCCCTTTGAGCCGAACCCGATCCAGCGCGGCCTGATCGAGGCGGCCTGTCGACCCGGCGCTTACATCCTCGAAGCGCCGATGGGCATCGGCAAAACCGAGGCCGCGCTCTATGCCGCCTACGCCCTCGCCTCGGCTGGAGCGGCACGCGGCATCTACTTCGCGCTGCCGACGCAACTGACCTCCAACCGCATCCACGGGCGCGTCGAGCGCTTTCTCGACCGGGTGCTCGAACCGGACTCTCCCCACCGGGCCGCGCTGCTCCTGCACGGCAACGCCTGGCTGCGAGAGTTCGACCTCGGCGCGGAGGCCGCGCCCGGCTGCTCGTGGTTCAATTCGGCCAAGCGCGGCCTGCTCGCCCCCTTCGCCGTCGGCACCATCGACCAGGCGCTGATGGCTTCGATGAACGTCAAGCACGGCTTCGTGCGCGCCTTCGGCATCGCGGGCAAGGTAGTCATTCTCGACGAAGTCCACAGCTACGACGCCTACACCGGCACCATTCTCGACCGGCTGGTCGAGGAGTTACGGCGGCTGCGCTGCACGGTCATCATCCTCAGCGCCACCCTCACCGGCGAGCGCCGGAGCGCTTTGCTCGGCGCGGCGCGAAGCGCGGAGGCGGCCTACCCGCTCATCACCGCCTTGCCCGCCGATGCGCTGGAGCCGCTGGAGATCGCGCCGGAAACGCCCGCCGGAAACCTCGTCACCATCCGCCAGACGCTCGACATCGACGAGGCGCTGGACGAGGCGCTCGACCGTGCGGATTCAGGCCAGCAGGTGCTCTGGATCGAAAACACCGTCAGCGAGGCGCAGAGAATAAAAAGCGATAAAAGCTGTGAACTATTCAGAAAAGATTTTTTTGGATGCGAAGGAGATAGTGGTTTTTATAATATTAGCTCTTACTCACCAAGTCAATCAAATAATGCCATAATACAATGCTATTTTTTTGTAATGACCGTTGGTGCTCAGAGCTTAATTTTTCAACAGAAGAAAACGACTCTTTTTTACATAATATTTCTTTTACATCAGACCAATCAATTGATGAATCAGGGTTATTTTTTGACAAATCTACAATCCAGTCATTTATCTTTTTGATCCATTCATCAGAAGTCCTGCTTTGTACGTAACCAAACATACCACAGACTTTTAAATATGAAGAATGGTGTCCTCTTTTAAAGCGCTCAATACCACCTCTAATGCCACATACATACTCTTTATTGTTCGATATTTCTGACAATCTTTTTGCCTCAAATTCAATTATTGAGATTGGTATTCTGTCTCTAATCAAAGGGAAAACACCAATATCTGTCTCTTTGTCTGATTCTGGCTGTGTTGGATTTTTGCCAAATCTAAAAGGAAAATAACACTCAGACTCAGATTCTCTTATGCATAATTCGAAATGCTGAACCAAATTATCACTTATACGATTCTCTTTTTCAGAATCTTTAATAGAATTGTAATAGCTTGGAAATAATGATATTTTTTTATCCACAAATAACAATATTAAATCTACTTCATGATTTGAGTTTATGCTCAGGTCATTTATCCTTGGCGACTGATAAAATGGCAACGAATCTCTAAGCATAATGATACCGGGATTTAATATAGTCGGCAAAAGCTTCATCTGCATCTCTCAAGGCAATAGATTGCAGCCAATAGCGTAACTTCTTGGGCTTTGCCAATATAATAGTGTCTTGACCATAGGCTTTAACAATCTTTTGAATATGTATTTTTTGTTGATTGCTTTTTTGTGTTGGAATTACCTCTTCAATGTACTGCTCCAAATCTGGTGTCTTTTCAATTTCTGAGATTACCGCCTCAGATGAATACGAAAAATGTAAAGCATAATATTTTCCCGAGTCAATAATTTTAAATAACTGGAATAATTTTTCCTTCTGGTAAACACTATTAAGCGTTCGGCAAAAAACCTTACTATACTTATAAATATCACTTACCGACGCATCGTTTTCAAGAATATTCTTAGAATCAGGTTTTAGGAAATATTCCATAGAATCCTTTACAGTGATCTCTTCAGCTTCCGATAGCTTAACGTCATCGACATTTTCTGGATATGGAATACTTAAAATATCTTCATCATACAAAGATGTCGCCTTAATTATTTTAACACGACTGCTTACCGATAATATAAAAAACCTCAACAACCCATCATTTTCTTTTATGTAATCACCGAGATCAATCAACTCTTTTCTTTGGCATATGGGCGCATGAACAGAATATATATCGCTTAAAAAAGTCAAATAATCATTAGTATACTGAGCAATTAAACCACTTTTCCCCAGAACCTTTCTAATCAATAAATGAGGGGGAGTATATAATTCTTTTTTTCTGGGCCTATGAAAATATAGAGTTTTGCATTTATGAACTGCTGCTATTTCAATACCATTTTCTGTAAAAGATTCTGTTGGAAGAAAATCTTTACCTGTAATAAATTCTGCTCTATTTTTATCCCCTTTCTCAATAAAACCTTCTCCTGTCACCCAACCGTCTTGCTTTTTATCATCCAGAAAATCGCCCAAATTTCGAACTTTTGACAAACGTTCTAACAGTTGACCTAACCTGCCACCTCCAAGCAAATTAGATTTCCATACATAAGCGTCATTAATTACCGCCTCTTTACTTATAAAATGAAAATCATAATGGTCAAATTCTAAAAAAAGTCTATTTCTATTTGAAAAAGTCCTGTTTGCGACCAGATGCAACACGGCTTCACTATCAGGTTTCGACCTCTGAATAAAAACAGCCGCAGTAGCAACTTTTTTTCTACCCCAAAGTTTATCCGCTAATTTTGTAAAATCAATTACCTGTAACAGGTTATAGCGAGAAAATAACTCTTGTTTAAAACTTTGATCTTTTTGATAAAGAATTGGCCCTGACGGCTGGACCAAACATAAAACAGCATCTTTTTTAAGCAAATTCATGGATTGAACCAGAAAGTGCAACGCAGGGTGTTCATCAGGAATATTTATTTCACTTTTATAACCAACCTTATCATTCAAATTTTTAAAATACGCTTTCCTTTCAGGCTCCTTACCATTTACAAAAGGCAAATTAAATGGAGGATTGCCAATCACTAAGTCAAAATCTGAATTTGAATTATTTGTGATATAAGTGAAAAAATTCTTCGTTATAATATTGTTACTTAAATCAGGAAATTTCAATTTACCCCAAGTTGGAGGGTCTAAATCAACTTCATCTAAAATTGCCAATGCAAGACTAAATACAGAAAGCCGAATCGCGTCCTGCTCAATATCAACACCATGAATACTTTTTAATAAAAGCTCTTTTAATACCGATAAAGAAGGCTTGGTTAATTGTCCTGTTTTTTTCCACTCGTTGTACCTCCACCACTGTACAATGCGCTTGTAAGTTTTTACTAGAAAAATCCCCGAACCACAGCTAACATCTATGATTTTATAATTATCCTTTGGCTGCTTTAACGGCATACATTCATCAACCAAGGTACTCACGATCATTTCAGGCGTATATACTATATCTTTACTATCAGTAAGAAGTTCTTCATAAACCGAGCTTATAACCTCCACTGGAAGATGAGAAAATGAATATAAACGCCATATCACATATTGTTCATCTTGACTATCTCCATCTAAATAGTCAGCAAGTTTTCTGACACATATATTTTGTATTGCCTGACGTTCTGAACGCTCTTTAAAATTATCCCACTTAAATATCTCACCATTAAAATCTTCTGCTAACTTGTCAAGCAAATCTAACACTTTGCCTTGTCGAATTGTATCGCAAAAATCGGAACACCCAAAATGCTTTTTAAAATATGTACCTGCAAAATATCCACTAGCACTTTTTTCATCCCGCTCCTCAAGGTACTTAATTAATAAGCTTTGAACCAATAACTTAAGCGCAACATGTTTATTTAATCTTGATTTTTCTTGAAAATCTTCATAAACTCTTTTAAGCCCTTTTATTAAATCACGTGTAGCAGATTCTTCAAACCGAAAATGCTTTTGCCCGTCTTGTTCATCCCAAAATAAACCGCTATCAAAATCTTTTGCGCGAAAATCTTTTAATGCTTGCCCTGATAATGTAAGTAATTCTTTGGCATAGTCACCATTCGTCTCTTTTGTTGGCCTTTTACGAGAATCAAAAATACTTACCGATGATTTCTCAATTATTATATAAGCAGGAACCTGATAGCCATTCCACATTTGAATGTGTATACGATTTTTTTCCTCAGGTGATATGCTTTTTTGCGTAAAGTCATACAAATATAATTGAGGAACGCTTCCTCTTCCATCCGCAAAATGCCTAAAATATACAGCATCAGCATTAAACTTCTCCTTAGCAGTTTCTAACGCAAAAAGAATATCTGGAGTTACATTATTGAGCTTGATGTGTTCATAATCATTCGTCAGCAAAACACCATTCACCTCATTATCATCAAGAAATGAGAAATTCAGGTTTTTGATTTGCCGTTCAAACAACGTCATCGGTTTTTTCAATCTTGTCATTAAATGTTTCAAAGTACATTTTTATCAGAGACTCTCTAAACAGTATCTCTAAAATCTTACCTCGCACCACCTACTACCGCTACGTCAGCCTCGACCTCGGCCAGCTTTCGGCGAACCTCGGCGGCGCGGGCATCACCGACGCGGTGGAGGCGTTCACCAAAGCGCTCTTCCTGGCCGTGCCGAGCGCCCGGCAGACGACGCAATCGGGCGCGTCACCGTGGGAGTTCGCGAAAATCTACATCCGCAAGGGCCAGCGCCTTCAGGTTCCGTTCGAGACCTCCGTCAGGGCGAAAGATGGCGGATTCCTTCAGCCGAGCATCGACGCGCTCACCGACTATCTCGCCAAAAAGGAGAAGCAGGCCGGGTCGCTCTTCGGCAAGGAGCGGGAGTTCACCTTCGACGAGGACGAAACGTTCTCCATCGACACGCTGGTCGGCGAAATCCGCAACTTTATCGAAGCGAAATCATGAGCAATCCATTCATTCTGTTATGGCTCGAAGCGCCCCTCCAGTCGTGGGGCGCTGACTCGCGCTTCGGGCGGCGCGACACGCTCGACTTCCCCACGAAGTCGGGCTTGCTCGGCCTCTTGTGCTGCGCCCTTGGCGCGGGTGGCGAACAGCGGGAACTGCTTGCTGCGATGGCTTCGTTCCACCAGACGGTGATCGCGTTCCAGAGAAAAGAGGCCCCACGCCCGCCGCTGCTTCGCGATTTCCAGATGGTCGGCAGCGGATATGACGAGAAAGACAAGTGGGAAACGCTGCTGATTCCGAAAAAGCGGGACGGCGGCGGCGCGGTGGGCGGCGGCACGAAGATGACCTACCGCTACTATTTGCAGGAGGCCACCTTCGCCGCCGCGATGGAGGTTCCGGCGGCGCGGGCTGCGGAGTTTGCCGAAGCGCTCAAGGCTCCCGTGTGGGACATCTATTTCGGACGGAAGTGCTGCGCGCCGACCGACCTCGTGTTCCGGGGCTGCTTCGATTCGGAGGCGGCAGCGCTCGAAGCTGCCTCTTCAATCGCCCATGAAAAGCGGCTTGCCGAGGCGTTTCGCGTGCTCGACTACGCGCCGGGCGACGAAGGCGAGGGCGAGGTCTTGGCGCTCAACGACGTGCCGGTGCAGTTCGGGCCGAAGAAAAAATATCGCCAGCGGCGAGTAACCATAATCCACCACGACGATGAAGAGTAACGCACTCGGCAACGAAGGGAATCCGGCGCGGCTTTTGATAAAAGTGACGCGCGATACCCTTCCGCAGGTCAAGGAAAAGTATCCGTTTCTGTATCTTGAGAAGGGACGGATGGAGATCGACGACAGCAGCATCAAGTGGATCGATTGCGACTGCAACGTGGTGCGCCTGCCGGTCGCCATGCTGAATTGCATTTTGCTCGGCCCCGGCACGACGGTAACGCACGAGGCGGTCAAGGTGATGGCCGCCGCCAATTGCGGCATCTGCTGGGTGGGCGACGACAGCCTGATGTTTTACGCCAGCGGCCAGACGCCAACCAGCAACACGCGGAACATGACGCATCAGATGAAGCTCGCGGCCAATCCGGTGAAATCTCTCGAAGTGGCGCGTCGGCTGTTCGCGTATCGCTTTCCCGACGCCGATCTGGAGAAAAAGACGCTGCCGCAGATGATGGGCATGGAGGGGCTGCGGGTGCGGAAGTTTTACGAGGAGTTGGCCGTGAAGTACAAGGTCGGCTGGAAGGGGCGGCGGTTCGAGCCGGGAAATTTCGAGATGAGCGACACCACCAACAAGATTCTGACGGCGGCCAATGCCGCGCTGTACAGCCTCATCATGTCGGCGGTGCACAGCATGGGCTATTCGCCGCACATCGGGTTCATTCACTCCGGCAGTCCGCTGCCGTTCATTTACGACCTGGCCGATCTGTACAAGCAGCAGGTCTCCATCGACCTGGCCTTTTCGCTCACCGCCGAGATGGCCGGTTCGTACGATCGGCACAAAATCGCCGCGGAGTTCAGGAAGCGCGTCATCGAAATCGACCTGCTGGGAAAGATCGGCCCGGACATCGAAACCATACTGGGGAAAAAGCAATGCTCGTCGTAGTCGCCAATGACCTGCCCCCGGCTGTGAGAGGCCGGATGAAGCTCTGGTTCATCGAACCCAGGGCGAACGTTTTCGTGTCGGGCGTGCGGGACAGCCTGGCCAGAAAGGTGGTGGACTATCTGCACGAGCACTGCCCGCCGAAAAGCGGCCTGATGATTTTCAACAGCTCGAACGGGTGCCCCGGCTACGAGATTTTCGGCATGGGCGACACGCGCAAAGAGATCACGGAAATCTCGGGCCTGCCGCTCGTGATTGAAAAATCAGCCGCCCCGCCACCAGAAACGCAAAACAGATTGACGCCAGACGTCCCGAAACCCCAGTAAAACCCACTGTCTTCCCCACGCCCGTGGGGGTGTTTCCAAGTGACGATAAAGGTACTGAGGTCGAACAGAGTCTTCCCCACGCCCGTGGGGGTGTTTCCGACCCCGCTTCCGGGATGCTGGATCGAGCTTGGTCTTCCCCACGCCCGTGGGGGTGTTTCCCGCGATTCGGCACAATGGCGCGGCCCGATATGGTCTTCCCCACGCCCGTGGGGGTGTTTCGCTTGCTTACGGGGGGGTGGTATGAGCAAAAGAGTCTTCCCCACGCCCGTGGGGGTGTTTCCCCGGATATGCTTCATGCTGACCGGGGCTTTTTGTCTTCCCCACGCCCGTGGGGGTGTTTCTCACGTGGGAGGACTGATGGCTTTTACTTGGGGGTCTTCCCCACGCCCGTGGGGGTGTTTCTAACTCTACCGCTCGTTTTTATGGCTCAACAAAGTCTTCCCCACGCCCGTGGGGGTGTTTCTCTTTTACTCCAGCGCGCCGGGCGGGGCGCTGGGTCTTCCCCACGCCCGTGGGGGTGTTTCCGCGCTGAACGAGGCTGGCATTATGACCATCCTGTCTTCCCCACGCCCGTGGGGGTGTTTCTACATCTTCAAAATGTGCAGATGCACCAGAAGGGTCTTCCCCACGCCCGTGGGGGTGTTTCTCAAGATCACCTCGTTCCGCTTCCGCGCCAGGCGTCTTCCCCACGCCCGTGGGGGTGTTTCTTATTTCTAAGGCGGCATGTGATGCATTCATGAGTCTTCCCCACGCCCGTGGGGGTGTTTCCACCGCCGTGGCGATTCAGGTACGCGGCAAACTGTCTTCCCCACGCCCGTGGGGGTGTTTCCGTAAGTTCGTTTTCTCTCGTTCGTGTAAATCGGTCTTCCCCACGCCCGTGGGGGTGTTTCTGTTAATCTCAGAGTTAATTCCGTGAACACTAAGTCTTCCCCACGCCCGTGGGGGTGTTTCTTTTTGTACATACAAAGATTCGCTTGGCACAAAGTCTTCCCCACGCCCGTGGGGGTGTTTCCGAGTTCTTTTGTCAGATTCCATGCCTTTTGATGTCTTCCCCACGCCCGTGGGGGTGTTTCCGCCGTCGGCGGCGAGGTGCGGGGAAGTAGAAGGTCTTCCCCACGCCCGTGGGGGTGTTTCTGGCCTGTTCTGCTTCGCGCCGTCGTTCGAGTCGTCTTCCCCACGCCCGTGGGGGTGTTTCCTGGTCTGTCTGGTTCTGTTTCGTTAACAGGTGGTCTTCCCCACGCCCGTGGGGGTGTTTCTTTCATTATCAACGCTTGGAGTACCTGTATACTGTCTTCCCCACGCCCGTGGGGGTGTTTCTCTGATTTGTTATCATAAGATTGTGAATAGTCGGTCTTCCCCACGCCCGTGGGGGTGTTTCTTTTTATCATATATTTTCTGATAAGCACGAAGAGTCTTCCCCACGCCCGTGGGGGTGTTTCTTTTTGATTATTGTGGTTACCCTGTAGGGCCAGGTCTTCCCCACGCCCGTGGGGGTGTTTCTGGCTGAATTTTATCAGCCTGCTTTTGCTGCTAGTCTTCCCCACGCCCGTGGGGGTGTTTCCTGGTCGTAAGGTCAATTTGCCTCGATATTTTAGTCTTCCCCACGCCCGTGGGGGTGTTTCTTGAGTCACGTCGTCAAGTGATTTCACAATTGGGTCTTCCCCACGCCCGTGGGGGTGTTTCTACAAGTCATCAGAGAGAAGTTGCTGATTTAAGGTCTTCCCCACGCCCGTGGGGGTGTTTCTGACCCGCATCGCGAGCGGCACGCCGACCACCGGTCTTCCCCACGCCCGTGGGGGTGTTTCTGGACGGGCAGTCCGTCGGCAGGTTCTTCGACAGTCTTCCCCACGCCCGTGGGGGTGTTTCTAGCCATATCACCAGTCAACTTATCAACTACAGTCTTCCCCACGCCCGTGGGGGTGTTTCTCTAATTAATATTGTTATCTAAAAATACGATTAGTCTTCCCCACGCCCGTGGGGGTGTTTCCTTTCAAAGTCTGAAGCTCCCAAGGGTCGCGAAGTCTTCCCCACGCCCGTGGGGGTGTTTCTATAAGCTTTTCTTTTTCCATAGATGGCAAAGCGTCTTCCCCACGCCCGTGGGGGTGTTTCTGAAATCCATTTTGGCGGGTGTCCTTATATACCGTCTTCCCCACGCCCGTGGGGGTGTTTCCGTAAGCGATGAGGGCCTGGCCACTGGTGTGGAGTCTTCCCCACGCCCGTGGGGGTGTTTCCCGATTGATCGATACGATATTACTTTGTGAGATGTCTTCCCCACGCCCGTGGGGGTGTTTCTGCCAATGTCCGGGAACGGCTGCATGGTCTTTGTGTCTTCCCCACGCCCGTGGGGGTGTTTCTAACGAAAAATGACACAGCACTTACAAGAGATAGTCTTCCCCACGCCCGTGGGGGTGTTTCTCAATTAGTTCTTTCGGATGGCCACAAAGTTATGTCTTCCCCACGCCCGTGGGGGTGTTTCTACACATAACAGAAATGGACAATAAACGTTTTAGTCTTCCCCACGCCCGTGGGGGTGTTTCTTTGTGGCTGAACCTGAAGCCCGGCCACCAATCGTCTTCCCCACGCCCGTGGGGGTGTTTCCCGGTAGTGTCTCTATCTTTTCAATCGGCGGCGGTCTTCCCCACGCCCGTGGGGGTGTTTCTCCGTCCGGTGGTTTTTTATTAAAAAGTAGTTGGTCTTCCCCACGCCCGTGGGGGTGTTTCTATGCGGAAGATGGAATTTTAGAATTTGTGGACGTCTTCCCCACGCCCGTGGGGGTGTTTCCCTTCTTTCGTGATATACTAATAACAAAATTTTGTCTTCCCCACGCCCGTGGGGGTGTTTCCGCGATATCCTGCTCCTCGTCTGCTCCGAAAGCGTCTTCCCCACGCCCGTGGGGGTGTTTCTCTATCGGTGACGAGCTGATGAAAACCCTCAGCGTCTTCCCCACGCCCGTGGGGGTGTTTCCTATTTAGCAATATAGCGCCAATACCGCGCAAGAGTCTTCCCCACGCCCGTGGGGGTGTTTCTTATGTTTACTTTTAACGGCTGGCAATACTTTAGTCTTCCCCACGCCCGTGGGGGTGTTTCCAAGCGCCGGAAAGGATTCTCGTTCGATTACGTGTCTTCCCCACGCCCGTGGGGGTGTTTCCGGTGTGCAGGAAGGTAACGACGAAAGCGTACTGTCTTCCCCACGCCCGTGGGGGTGTTTCTCATGGACAGCTTGACAGCGGTTCTCCTCATCGGTCTTCCCCACGCCCGTGGGGGTGTTTCTGCTTTCTTTCATCTCAAGCGACGACAGAGACCGTCTTCCCCACGCCCGTGGGGGTGTTTCCCTGCAAGGGGCCGACCTGCAAGAAGCCGACCTGTCTTCCCCACGCCCGTGGGGGTGTTTCCATCCAGCGATTGAGGATGGCGTGATCGAAGAGGTCTTCCCCACGCCCGTGGGGGTGTTTCTACAAGCGGGCGACTCTCGTGCGAATCAACGAGGTCTTCCCCACGCCCGTGGGGGTGTTTCTTTATTTTTGACAAAGAAGAAACAATCCAGTATGTCTTCCCCACGCCCGTGGGGGTGTTTCTCCGCGTGTTCTGATCGTCTTACCAAGCTCGAAGTCTTCCCCACGCCCGTGGGGGTGTTTCTTTCTTTGCTTTATTTTCGAGATAGTCGGCGGCGTCTTCCCCACGCCCGTGGGGGTGTTTCCGCAGGCGGCTTTGAGGGCGGGATACAGTGCAAGTCTTCCCCACGCCCGTGGGGGTGTTTCTATCGAAGCCACCTCCGGGGAAAGTTCTCGCGGTCTTCCCCACGCCCGTGGGGGTGTTTCTTGCTGCGACCAGATTTTAAGAAAAAGATTAAAGTCTTCCCCACGCCCGTGGGGGTGTTTCTCCTTCTGTAACCCCAAGACTGCAAAAAGCCAAGTCTTCCCCACGCCCGTGGGGGTGTTTCCCGTTCTGAAAAAGGAGTTCCAAACTCAAAATGGTCTTCCCCACGCCCGTGGGGGTGTTTCTAATAGTCAGGATGAGTCATTTCTTTTCCGTAAGTCTTCCCCACGCCCGTGGGGGTGTTTCTCAAATCGCACATTTGATCAAGTTGACCGAGCAGTCTTCCCCACGCCCGTGGGGGTGTTTCCACTCTTAATCACATAAAAGAGCAAATAGGGTTGTCTTCCCCACGCCCGTGGGGGTGTTTCCGGAACCTACACGGGACGCGTCGATGAAATTGAGGTCTTCCCCACGCCCGTGGGGGTGTTTCTCAATCCAGACTTCTGAAACCTGTAATCCGTTGGTCTTCCCCACGCCCGTGGGGGTGTTTCCCGCTTGTGCAGCCACCTTTCGAAGGCGTCGAGGTCTTCCCCACGCCCGTGGGGGTGTTTCTTTGGTCGATCTCTGCCTGCTCTTTCGAGGTCTGTCTTCCCCACGCCCGTGGGGGTGTTTCCGTAGCTGTCCGCCATGATCGCGCCGGTCATGCGTCTTCCCCACGCCCGTGGGGGTGTTTCTCTTCCTTACCGCTGACACAGTAAACGGTGTGCGTCTTCCCCACGCCCGTGGGGGTGTTTCTTTTCCTCACCGCTGACACAGTAAACGGTGTGCGTCTTCCCCACGCCCGTGGGGGTGTTTCTACGGTATCGGCGGATACGTGACGACTATCATCGTCTTCCCCACGCCCGTGGGGGTGTTTCTCTTGCAGCGCCCCGACGATATAGCCCACAGGGGTCTTCCCCACGCCCGTGGGGGTGTTTCCATTGAACCTTCACGAACTTTTCACATTGTAAAGTCTTCCCCACGCCCGTGGGGGTGTTTCTGTGTCGAGAGTAATCGTTGTGGCATTGCTAATGTCTTCCCCACGCCCGTGGGGGTGTTTCTTTTCCTCTGTTGACTAATGCTTTTGTTAAAAGGTCTTCCCCACGCCCGTGGGGGTGTTTCCTTTAAGTATAAACTGAAAACAAAAGGCAAATGGTCTTCCCCACGCCCGTGGGGGTGTTTCCGTCGTGTCTGGGCCGATCCCCTGTCCGGCAGGGTCTTCCCCACGCCCGTGGGGGTGTTTCCCAGCAAGCAATCGGGCATCTCCATTTCGAGGCGTCTTCCCCACGCCCGTGGGGGTGTTTCTTGTCTTCTCAAGCTAATGCTGAGTCTTTGAAGTCTTCCCCACGCCCGTGGGGGTGTTTCTCCATGAGGCCAAAGAGCTGAAATAGTTGGCGAGTCTTCCCCACGCCCGTGGGGGTGTTTCGTGTGCAAGTTCAAGCTTGCCGGTGCGGATGAGGTCTTCCCCACGCCCGTGGGGGTGTTTCCGAAGCTGGGACGACCACCTACGCGGTCGGCGAGTCTTCCCCACGCCCGTGGGGGTGTTTCCCATCTATCTCTTTTCAACGGGGTCGGCGGCTTGTCTTCCCCACGCCCGTGGGGGTGTTTCCTTGAGAAGGTCTTCACCCCGGCAACGGTTTGAGTCTTCCCCACGCCCGTGGGGGTGTTTCTTTCTGATATGGACACCCGCTTGCACCGGGCGAGTCTTCCCCACGCCCGTGGGGGTGTTTCTCGAAATCACCATGCCGGAACTCGAAGCGATGTGTCTTCCCCACGCCCGTGGGGGTGTTTCCCAGCCCATCGACCGCAGCGCCTTGTTGACCGGTCTTCCCCACGCCCGTGGGGGTGTTTCTTCACAGCATTGCAGGAGATGTACCAGATGTACAGTCTTCCCCACGCCCATGGGGGTGTTTCTTCATCATTGGCCCGTGGTTGCGCTGGTGCCAGGTCTTCCCCACGCCCGTGGGGGTGTTTCGTGGCAATACGTGGACGGGATGGACGAGGTGGACAGTGTGGACGGAAGAGGCGACGGGGTGGGTTGCTCTGTTTGTCTGAAAGAAAAAGGGCGAACACGCAGATTCGCCCCTGCAAAAACAGGAAACTCCTTTTAAGCAATCACAACTGCGTGCCTATTCCAAGCAAATCGGCGATGTTGGCTTTGGGGTCGATGAGCGGGCGGATGGCGGGGGTGGCGCAGGTCATGATGGTCGTCACACCGGGGCCGTGGCCCGCTTCGCGGCAGTCGCTGTGCACCACCACGCCGATGGTGATGGCGCTTTTGCGGTAGGCGCGTCCGTAGCGGTTGTCCTGGTCGAGCAGCGCCACGAAGTCGCCGAAGCGGATGCGGTCGAGGCCGAACTCACGCACGGCGTCGGGGTCGCTGGTCACGATGTCGTAATCGCCTTTCGCCACGTGCGCCGAGCCGATACCGGAACCCATGCAGTAGGCCGGAACCACCGTCGTCACCGGCACTTCGAGCACGCCATCCTCGGCTACGGTGATCTTCATTTTCGCCAGAAGCGACGGATCGAGGTTGAAAAGCGCGACCTCCGGGAAGTCGGCGAGCTTCAGCCCCTGCCCCTTCGAGCGCACCATGATGGTGTCGCCGTAGGCCATTTTCTCCTTGGTTTCACGCGGGAAATCAACGATGATGTGCTCCGAGCCGCCGTGATGGCCAAGCACCACGCCACTCTCGCCCTTGGCTTCGCCGGAGACGATGGTGGCCGTGTTGCCCACGCAGCTCAGCATCTGCACGGTGACGTTGGGGTGCTCGTAGGGTTTGTGGGTGTCGGCGGTGCAGCTCACGCCCGGCTCGATGTGGTCGCCCTCCCAGCCGAAGGCCGGGTCGCCGACCTGGAGGTTGAGCGTGATGCCGCCGATGGAGGGCAGAATGAAAGGGGTGCCCTGATGATCGACCTCCCAGGTGCCGCGAGTGCGGGGCTGACCGGGCTGGCACTGGAGCAGGATTTCGACAAGACGGTTTTCGTTGGTTGCAAACATGGCGGAATCAAAGTGTTGATGATGAAAAACGACGGGCTGAAATACATCACCGCTGACGTAAACGGCCTTCGGCGCTACGGCGCATTTTTATTCAAGAAGAAAAAAATAAAAGCAGAACATCGTCATCCGTAAAAAAAATCCATAAAAAGTGGACTTTTTCTACAGATTCGCGTCATTTTAGCGTATCAGCAAAGTAAATCATTTTCCTTTGTAAGCTTTTTTTATGAAATTGTCTCTCCAGGTTTTTGCGAGGTGTTACGCCTTTCGTTTTTTATGAATTTATGCAGTACATATGTCCAATCCGCAGTTTCACCATTTTTTATTGAGGTTACGCCGTTCGGCCCTGTTCCGAAGTCGCCCCCTCCTGCTCGCCTCATCGACGGCGCTTCTTGTCGTCCTCTTCTTCTCCGTCAGTTTCGTCCTTTCAGCCACATCACGGCAGACTTCGACTGCAAACCGGTCAGCATCAACGGTTCAGACGCTCTTCAGATCCATCGGCCTCGCGAGCGATGACGAGCTTGGCCTGAACGGTGAATCCGACAACGTCACGCTTGACGAGGGGGAAAACGATCAGTCTCACCGGCTCGATAAGAGAGTCGTCAAACGGGGTGAGTCCGTCTACACCATTCTCACCGCTTCCGGCCTGACGCCGACGGAGGTGCACCAACTGACCAGCCAGCTCAAGACTGACAAGTCTTTCAAGGGGTTGACAGCGGGAAAAACCTATCTGCTTGAAACCGGCAGCAATGGAAAGTTCCTTCGATTCACTTGGCAGTCGAGTCCCTACGCGATGCTTCATCTCGTCAGGGATGAGCGAACCGGCAAGCTGATCGTCCAAAAGGAGACCATCGAATACGAAACCCGCGTCGCCACGCTCGAAGGCACGCTCCGCTCCTCGCTGTCGAGCGAATTGCGCAGCCGGAACCGTGCGTCGCTCGGCCCGCAGCTCAGAAAAATCCTCGCTTCGAGACTCGACTTCAAAAAAGACATTCACGCCGGAGCGACCTACCGCATTCTCTTCCAGGAGCAGTGGAGCGAGAACCGCTTCATCGGCACGGGCGACATTCTCGCCGTTGAAATCCACTCGAAAGGAGAGAGGTTCAACGCCTACCAGTTCAGCGATGCCAAGGGCGACAGCGCCTATTACGACGAAAAGGGACGAGCGTTGGCGCAGGGCAAAACCATGTTTGTCCAGCCTTGCCGGTTCAACCGCGTGTCGAGCGGTTTCGGCTATCGGGTGCATCCGATCAGCCGGCGGAGCGAGTTCCACGGCGGCGTCGATCTGGTAGCGCCGACCGGAACGCCGGTCAGGGCGGCGGCTGACGGGCGTATCATCTTCCGGGGTCGCGAAAACGGCGCTGGCAACATGATCACCATCTCGCACGCCGGGGGAGTGCACACGATGTACCTCCACCTGAGCCGCTACGCGCCGACCTGCCGTTACGGCAAAGCGATAAAGCAGGGCGAAGTCATCGGTTATGTGGGTTCGACCGGACGCTCGACCGGTTCGCACCTCGATTTTCGGATCATCCGGAACGGCCATCCGCAAAATCCTCTGGTCGCGCTGAAGCAGAGTGCGCCGCGCCGTTCGCTCTCGGCGAGGGAGCTGCGCAGCTTCATGGCCAGAGTGCAGGCCTATCAGCACCGCCTTGGCAGCGAACGGAAAGTCTTGGTGGCCGACGCTGGCAGAGGCGTCGATCAGATGCTCTGAGCCAACGGACGCCCGTCACGAAAATGGCCCCCGGAATGCTGATCCATCATCCATCAGCTTTCCGGGGGCCTCTCTGTTTCAGGCGAGATGTCGCCGGACGGGTTCGTCACTCCACTTCGACGACCGCTTTTCTCGACACCTTGAGTCCTCCTCTTTTCATCTTCTCTTCGAGCCGCTTGTCGATGGCGCTTCTGGTCGGTCTGGTGGGTTTGCGCATCTTCTGTTCGACCAGCGCCTTGATCAGCAAGCCCTGAAACCGCTCGATGGCATCCTGGCGATTGCGCTCCTGCGTCCGGTAGCGCTGGGCGCGGATGACGATCACCCCCTCCCGCGTGATCCGGCGGTCATTGAGCTTCATGAGCCGCTCTTTAAGCTCCGACGGAAGCGTTGAAGCGCCAATGTCGAAGCGCAGATGCACCGCCGTCTCGACCTTGTTGACATTCTGCCCGCCCGCCCCCTGCGAGCGCATGGCCTTGATTTCAATCTGTTCTTCATCAACCGAAACTCCTCTGGCGATCATCATCATCGGTATATCTCCCTGGTTAACATTGTTACGAAAACGCGGCAAGCACTGGCGAGGCAAGCGTCTCCGCCCAGTTTTGAAACAGAATGCTTCCGATTCCGGCCTCGGCGCAGGAGCGGGTGTTGACCTCGCGGTCGTCGATCAGCAGAAACATGGACGGATCAAGGCCGGTCGAATCGAGCACCTGCCGGAACGCTTCGGGCGAACGCTTCAGCCAGCCGTGCTCGTAGGAGAGCAGGTAGCGATCCATGCTCCTCAGAACCGGAAAGCGGTCGATCAGAAAGGCGAAATGAAGCGGGTCGGTGTCGCTCATGATCCACAACTCATGACGCCGCCTCAACGTTTCGAGCGCGTCGGCGCAATCTGGCATCGGCGTGAAAATATCCTGCCATGCGAGCCGCAACCGGTCGAGCGGCAAGTCGAGCGTGAGCGGATCGGCGGCGATCATGGCGAGATATTCGTTCGGGCCGATCCAGCCGGTATCGTGACGATCCTTGAGATCGCCCTGGCAGTAGCGCTCCATGATGGAGGCCGTGCCCGCGTCGCCATTGCGCGAAACCGTCCGGCAGAAGGGCATGAAGTCAACATTGACCACCACATTGCCAATATCGAGAAGAATGACGCCCATAGAGAGTGATAGTTATGACCGAAGTTCGGGGAGAGAACGAAGCGAGGCCATCCGGCGTGCGTTGCAGATATAGTAACCAAACGGCGCTCAAGTGGCAATGGCAAAATCTCTTCCGGCGGCAACCCTCTCGCTTGGAACTCTTTGCACATCCGTAGCGTCGTATATATGTATATTCATATATCATGCCGGTTTTTACCGACGGCATTCACCTGATTCTGACAGGAGGAAAACAGCCATGGCCAACAACGAACTGAAGCATCAGGCAAATGCGCCCGGCCCGTTCTACGTTACCAGCCCGGAAGATCCCGACGGACAGGGTTGCAATGGCTGCACCATCTGCTACAACGCCGCCCCGGAGTTCTTCGCCGAGGATGAGGAGGGATACGCCTACGTGGCGCAGCAACCTGATTCGGAGGCTGATATCGCTCTCTGCCGCGAACAGATCGAGGCCTGCCCAACCAACGCCATCGGCAACGACGGGTTAATGTAAGAAATGGTTGCGGTTGACGTTATGGACACAGTGGACGAAGAAAAGAAAAGGCCGCATGTTGAGTGCGGCCTTTTCTTATAATCTGTTCAGTCCACAACGCCCAGCTTACACGACGCCCCAGAGCTTGATCTTGAAGTCGTCGCTGCCGCTGGCGATCACCTTGCCGTCCGGCGAGAAGGCGACCGACTGCACTTCGTGCGTGTGACCACGGTAGGTGTGCACGAGCGATCCCTTCGCCACGTCCCAGAGCCTGACCGACTCGTCGTTGGCCGCACTGGCGATGAGCGTACCGGCGGGATTGAAGCAGAGGGCGCGGACGCCATCTTCGTGCCCTTCGAGCACCTTGAGCATCTGGCCGGTGGCCGCGTCGAGCACCTTCACCTTGGCGTCACGTCCGCAGAGCGCGATCTTGCTGCCGTCCGGGCTGAACGAGACGAAGTGCGAAAGGGTGTCGCCGGTCTGGTAGTTGGCGATATTCTTGCCGGTTTCGAGATCCCAGATTTTCACCACCGGCTCCTCGCCGCAACTGACGAGCTTTTTGCCGTCGGCGCTGAAGGCGATGCACTCGATGTAGGACTTGTGGCCGAAAAGGGTTTTCACCTCGTTGCCGGTTTCAACGTCCCAGAACTTGATGGTGGTGTCACGCGAGCAGCTCGCGACCACCTTGCCGTCGGGGCTGAAGGCGATCATGCGCACTTCGGTATCGTGCCCCTTGCAGACGTGAAGGCACTTGCCGGTCACCACATCCCAGATGCGCACCGTGCTGTCGATGCTGCCGCTGGCCACCTTGTCGCCCTTGGGGCTGTAATCGACGCACTTGACCCAGGTGGTATGGCCCGACATGGTATAGATCGCATTGCCGGTCTCGACATTCCACAGCTTCACCTTCTCGTCGAAACTGCCGCTGACGAGCCTCTTGCCATCGGGGCTGAAGCGTACGCCAAGCACCCGGTCTTCGTGACCGGTGAGGGTTTTGATGAGCGCCGCGTCTTCGCGAACCTGGGGGCGTTTCAGTTCCACCTCTTTTTTGCCGAATATCTTCGATAGAAAACTCATGAGTCTGTGTTCGTTTGATGGTTGCCGGGCGGCGGCACGACGATGCCGGAAAACGCCTTAAAAAAATAGTCCGCTAATTTAAAAAAATTTCTCCGGATCACCCACCATCGAACGCGCCTCGCCATCAGCGGCTTTGGGCAGATTTCGGATAGTTACGCCCCTTCCACTCCGGTCCTTTGCCGAACACCGTACGACGGAACGAGTTGAAGGCGATAAGCATCAGCATCACCTGCGATAATGCGTGCAACAGCGCCGACCAGAGCGGCTGGCGGAACTTCAGCGCGATGATGACGCGGATCAAGAGCGCCACGCCGATCTGCGCCGCCGGGAGCCAAAACGAGGCAAGAGCGTGGTCGCCGCGTAACGCCGAGGAGACGAGAAAGCCGTACGGCGCGAGGTAGAAAAGCGCTACCAGCGCCATCAGCGCCGCGAAGCCCGGAACGCTGTTACCGAGACCGGCGAAGAGATTCTTGGAAAAGCCCTGCCAGAGCTCCCCAAATCCCCGGTACATGCGGCAGCTCACCACATCCGCGCCATCGAAAGCCGCCACCCTGCCGCCCGAGCGCTTGACCGCCTTGCAAAGCCACACATCCTCGACGATGTTGTCGCAGACCGAGCGATGCCCGCCGATCCGCTCGTAAGTGTCGCGGCGGAACAGAATGAACTGGCCGATGGCGTAACAGAAGGCTGGCGAAGGGCTTTTCGAGACCATCTCGATGGGCAGGTAACTGAAGAGAATGTGATAGACCAGCGGCACGATCACATTCTCCCAGAAGCTCCGCATCTCCTGCGCCGGAGTGAGCGAGAGCATCCCCGCGCCGCTGCGCCGCGTCGCCTCGACCGCCCGCGGCAGCGCGTCGGGCTGGTGGCGCGTGTCGGCATCGGTAAAGAGCAGCAGCTCGCCCGCCGCCGCCTCACCAAGCTGCTGGCAGGCCCACGCCTTGCCGTGCCATCCGGCGGGCAGTGGACGGCCCTGGAGAATGCGCAGCCTCGCGCCGGAGGGCGTGGCGGCAATCAGGCGAAGCGCTTCGAGCGTGCCGTCGCTGGAGTGGTCGTCGAGCACGATCACCTCGAAATCCGGGTAACGCTGGGCGAGCAGCGAAGAGACGCACGCCTCGATATTCAGCTCCTCGTTCCGCGCAGGCACCAGAAGCGACACCTTCGGCGCGAACGAGCCATCGCCCGACTGCGCAGGCAGACGCGGCAGGTCGCCCAAGTTCTTCAGCACGATGCCAAGAAAGACCAGCAGCGAACCGAGTATGAAGAGTTGATAGATCAGCATGGTAATGGTTACTCCGACAAGCAATAACCTGAAGCGTCTGTCAGAAAGAGATTGGGCTAAAGCCCCGATTTATTATTTCTTATCAACAAACCCCGGCTTAAAAGCCGGGGCAATTATCAAGAGTTGTCATTGCCGGATTAACAAAAAGGCCGCACCTGGCGGCCTTGCAATTCATCGAATTCGGTTATCCCGGAATCAGCAGGTTCTCATCCATTCGTCCCTGCTGTCCCTGAAGTCCTTTGCGTCCTTTTCGCCCCTGAATCTCTCAGTCGATCAGCTTGTTGATATTATACTCGAAAATCCCCTCCGCGCCAGCGCGTTTCAGCTCGGGGATGAGCGTGCGCACGAGCTTTTCGGCGACGATCACTTCGAGCGCGACCCACTCCTTGTCGGCCAGATCGGAGATGGTCGGCTGGCGCAGGGCGGGAATTCCGGCCATGATTTTGTCGAGCGCGGCTTTCGGGGCGTTCATCTTGAGGCCGACCTTGCCCTGCGCATTGATCGCGCCTTGCAGCAGCATCGCCATGTTCTCGATCTTCTCGCGCTTCCACGGGTCTTCCCAGGCGGCCTTGTTGGCGATCAGCTTGGTGTTGGACTGAAGCACCGTTTCGACGATCCTGAGCTTGTTGGCCCGCAGCGACGAGCCGGTTTCGGTCACTTCGACAATGGCGTCGGCCAGCTCCGGCGGCTTGACCTCGGTCGCGCCCCAACTGAACTCCACCGAAGCGTTCACGCCATTTTCGGCCAGATATTTCTTCGTGATGTTCACCACCTCGGTGGCGATGTGCTTGCCTTCGAGGTCTTTTACCGTCTTGATCGGCGAGCTTTCCGGCACGGCGAGCACCCAGCGCACGGGCCGCATCGAAGCTTTTGAGTAGACCAGATCGGCCACCTCGACCACATCGGAGTCGGTCTCGATGATCCAGTCCTTGCCGGTCAGTCCGGCGTCGAACGCCCCCTGCGCGACGTAACGCGCCATCTCCTGGGCGCGAATCAGGATCGCTTCCAGCTCGTCGTCATCGATGGAGGGAAAATAGGAGCGGCTCTGGACGGAGAAGTGAAAACCGGCGTTGGCGAAGAGTTCGAGAGTGGAATCCTGAAGACTGCCTTTGGGCAGACCCAGTTTGAGAACCTTGTTGCTATTACTCATTTCCTGTGAATATGATAGTTGACTTAAAGCTTTTCGAGCCGGAATTGTCCCTGTTCGTACACGCCGTACTGATACCGCCCTTCGATCCAGGAACCGAGATTGACATAGGTGCTGCCCGATTCATGCACCACCTGCACGCGCTCCGAATGGTTGTGGCCGCAGACAAAATAATCAAATTCGCGAGTTTGAGCCAAAGCGGTGGCAAAATCGAGGAGCCGAAGCGGTTCGGTGGTCATATCGACCGTTTTGTGCTTGCGGCTGAGGAGCGAGAAGCGCTTCATGATCGCGATGGCGAGGTCGGAGTGAAACGCCGTCAGGAGGCCGAGATTGAAGCGGTTCCGCACGAATCGGGCGAAAATCTTGTAGCCGAGGTCGCCCTCGCCGAGGCCATCGCCGTGCGCGAGCAGAAACAGCTTGCCTTCATGACGAGCCTCCTGCAGTCCGTAGCAGGTCTTGACGCCAAGCTCCTCATCGAAAAAAGTGCCGAGCCAGAAGTCGTGGTTTCCGGCGAACCAGGTCACCTCGACGCCGCTTCGCACAAGCCCTGAAAGCATACAGATGAAACGGGTGAAGCCTTTGGGAATCACATGGCGGAACTCCATCCAGTAGTCGAAAATGTCGCCGAGCAGGTAGAGCGAGCCGCCATTGCTGCGGATGATCGAAAAGAGTTGTTCGAGGCGCTCGTATTTCTCCTCTTCCGCCTGGGGTTCTTGCAGGCCAAGATGCAGATCGCTGAGAAAATAGAGTCCAGGCATCGCGTCGAGTCAACAGGTTCAGAGCACGAGGGAGAGCGCGATAACCGTCACCGGAATGAGAATGTTGTCCACCTCTTTCGGACTGACCCCCTCGACGATGGTGGCGGCGACGGCAATCATGGCAATTTTTCCGGGATTGTATGCTTCCGGGATGATCAGGTGAACAAAAAACAGGCCCGCCGCGAGACTTCCGACAAGAAATGCGAGGCTCCCCTCGACGCTCTTGTCAGAGAGCACCTTGTACTTTATCCTGCCCATTCTGGTGCCCACGATCGGCGCGAGACCGTCGCCCCAGCCAAGCATGGCCATCGCCAGCACGCCTGGGAGCTGTTTGTAGAAAATCGTGCCGCAGATCATCGCCACGATCACGAAATAGAGCGTACCCTTGAGCAGCTCGCGCTTGTCGCCGGTGCGGGTCATAGTCTTGACCGCCTGGTCGTCATCGGCGGCAAAGAGTCCCTTCTGGATCAAGAGAATCGTCCAGACGGCGAACACCGTGATGTTCAGGTAGCGCGACCACTCGCAATCGTGGAACAGCGGCAGGAAAATGATGACTGAACCCGCGCAGATGTGGGTGATCTTGCGGCTGATGTCACGCGGCAGGCCGTGATTGGTGACGAGCCAGTCCATCAGCGGCGGAACGCTGAAGACATAGACGAAGGTGAGCAGCATGACCAGAACATTGTGCCACACCACTGGCAGGTCGAAAAAGGTCGAATCCATGGCTGTCATGACGCCTCCGTACAGTGAAGGTTAAGTTAGATGAGCTGAAACAGTGATGTTCGGGCAAATCATCGTCATCGTCTTGCGTCCGGTATTCATCGAAACAGAGGGGCGGAAACGGCATCCGCTCCGGTTGTCACAAAAAATCAGTGATGCATGTACTTTATGCCGACCAGCGCGGCGGCAAACATCTGGTTGGTGAGGAACAGAATGTTGTTGACCACCTGAAACCGCAGGAATGCGTTGTGCTCCTGCACTTCGCTCTTGCCGATGGCGTTGCCGAAGCCGTCGTCCACCGCATGCTGCACGAGGGTGATGCCCGATTTGGGATCGCGGTAGATCGGAATCTGGACGATGATGTTCAGCACGAGTCCGGCGACGATGCAGTACATCAGCGTGGTGAAGCCCCACATCCAGGCGCGCCAGGCAAAGACCGCGAAGACGAGGTCGATGATGATGAACGCCACGAGGAAGGTGTTCTTCGAGCCGATCAGCACGGTCAGGGATTTCATGCCCCCCTTGGCGTCGCCCTCCTTCGACTTGAAGTCGTTCATGACAATCAGCGCGATGGCCATGAAGAAGTTGAGACCCGCCAGCCAGAGCACCTCGGGGCGAATCTCGCTGAAGAGCGCGTTGGCCGACAGATAGGTGATGAAGCCGTAGGAGAAGCCCACCGCCGGGCCGGAAAAGAAGATGTTCTTCTTGAGCTTGAAGGGTGGCGCGGAGTAGAGGTAACCGACCACCAGGCCCGCCAGAAGCGAACCGACGAAAAGCATGCCGCGCTCGCCGCCGATGTCCATGCCGATCAAGCTACTCAGCACCACGGCGATGACCAGCACGATGCTCCAGTTCCAGATCGCCTCCTTCTCGGTCAACCGTCCCGACGGAATCGGGCGGGTCGGCTCGTTGATCCGGTCGAGTTCGAGGTCGTAGTAGTCGTTCACCGACTGGCTGAAACCGGTGCCGAGCGGCCCGTAAAGCAAAAAGAGCGCCGTAAGCTTGAAATAGTCCTGGGGGGTTGCTTGCATCGCGCCCGAAGCCATGACGCCACCGGCAAGGCAGGGAAAGACGCTGATCCAGGTGACCGGATCGAGAATTTCGAGATGGGCTTTTACTTTATCGAGAAATCCGTTGCTTGCTGCTGCCATGATGGGTGAAGTGGTAAAAACGGCGACCGTCCGGTTGAAATTGACTGCGATGGGCCTCCGGCGAGGGGATAGTTCGCACGATGAAGCGCCCGAGTATGTAAGGCGAATTTACGAATCCTGCTGAAATAATAACATCATATCGGGAACAATTATGACGGAAGTTACATCCGTCCCGTTCAGCGATTTCTCAGGCCGGTTTACGATACCGCCTCGCCGGTGAGGGTGGCCGAGGTCGCGCCGGTGATTTTCACCAGCAGCGTGTCGCCCGGATTGCATTCGCCCCGGCTGAAGACCACGGCGCGATTGGTCGCCGTCCGCCCCATGAGCTGCGACGGGGAGCGCTTGCTTTCGGCTTCGGCGAGCACCTCGACCGTTTTGCCGATCTCGCGCTGGTAAATCTCGCGTGACATGGCATTCTGCAACTCGATGATCTCCTGAAGCCGCCGCTTCTTGACCGCCTCGGGCACGTCATCCGGCAAATTCCGAGCCGCCCAGGTGCCCGGACGCACCGAGTAGTGGAACATGAACGACGAGTCGAAGCCGACAGCCTCCATGAGCGACAGGGTCTCCCGGTGCTCCTCCTCGGTTTCGGTGCAGAATCCGGCGATCAGGTCGGTGGTGATGGCCGCGTCGGGAATATGGCGGCGGATCATGGCGATCCGGTCGAGATACTCCTCCCGCGTGTGGCCGCGCTTCATCAGGTCGAGCATCCGCGAAGAGCCGGACTGCACGGGAAGATGGATGTGGTTGCAGAGATTCGGACGGGCCGCGATGACTTTGACGAGCGACTCGGAGATGTCCTTGGGGTGCGAGGTGGTGAAGCGGATGCGCATCAGTGGCGCGGCGAGGCTCACCCCGTCGAGCAGCCCGGCGAAATCGAGGCCCTTTTCGGCGTCGCGCCACGAGTTGACGTTCTGGCCAAGCAGCGTCACCTCGCGGAACCCCGCCGCCGCGAGCGCCGTGACCTCCGCCACCACGCGCTCGCAGCCCACGCTACGCTCGCGCCCGCGAGTCACCGGCACCACGCAGAAGGCGCAGTGGTTGTTGCAGCCGCGCATCACCGGCAGAAAGGCGCTGATCGTCCCCGTCCTGACGGGATCGATGCCTGCGTAGGTCTCCTGCTGATCATAGTCGAGTCGCGCAAGACGCTTCTCTTCCCGCAAGTTGGCGATGATGACGGGCAATTCGCGATAGTTGTCCGGCCCGACGATGAAATCGACGAAGGGAAAATCGCTGAACACCCGTTCGCGCTCGAACTGCGGCACGCAGCCGAGTACGCCGATGATCAGCTCTTTGCGGCGTCGCTTGCGCCCCTTGAGCTGCGTAAGGATATTACCAAGCCGCTCCTCCGCATTCTCGCGCACGGCGCAGGAGTTGAGCAGCACCACATCGGCGGCAGCCTCGTCAACTGCAGGCGCGAACCCGCCCTCGACGAGAAGCGACGTAACGATCTCCGAATCCGCCTGATTCATCTGGCAGCCGAAGGTGTGGATGTAAAAGGATAATGACATGCTGCTTATCGGAATCGAGGCTGCTATAAGATATTAGGCTAAAGCCCTGATTTATTTGGCATTATCTGTATACCCCGTCCCGAATGCTTTCGGGACGGGGTAATTAATTCAGGATTTAATGCTCAAAACAACAATTGCCCCGGCTTTTAAGCCGGGGTTAACGGGTAAAACAAAATAATTCCGGGCTTTAGCCCAATCTCTTTTTTTGTGATTTGTGCGATTGATTGTTGCTGGAGCAACAACGCGTCGAAAACCAAAACCTGCATACTCACTAAACTCCAAAAACAGCGCGAGGCGCGTCCCCGTGAATCATCCGGCGAACCGGAGTCGTCACAAGGCGCGCCCTGCCGCTTCCTTCCCTTGAACTGAAATTCCTCCGTCTGAACCCGTCAGGCTCCGAAGTGCAGGTGGACGTACTTCTGAAGTTCGCTTTCGGCATCCTCCTTGCACAGGCCGCAGACCGTGCTGATCTTGGTGTGCTCCTGAAGCTCGTAGAAGGTGCGTGCGCCTTCAAGCACAGCCTCCTCGATGTCGTGATCGGTCACGTTCATGCACTGGCACACCGTGCGGGCCTGCACCTTCTTGACGCGATCGGTCATGCCGTTGCGGATGAAGAAGTCGTTGATCGCCGCCCGAAGCGCCTTGTCGCCAAGCACCGAGCAGTGAATCTTGTTCTCCGGCAGTCCTCCAAGTTCCTTGGCAACCTCTTTCGGAGAGATGTCGAACGCCTGGTCGAGGGTCATCCCCTTGACCATCTCGGAGAGGATCGAGGTGCTGGCAATCGCGCTGGCGCACCCGTAGGTTTTCCACTGACAGTCGCTGATCACCTCTTTCTCCTTGTCCACCTTGATGGCCACCATCATCTGGTCGCCGCACTGGAGGTTGCCCTCCATGCCGACGCCGTCGAAGGCGCTGGTGTCGGTGCCCTGAAGAATATTTTTCGGACTCTCGAAATGCTCCTTGAGTTTTTCGGTATATGCCCATTCGCCTGACTGAAGCATTGGTATCTCCTTTTATGCTTTGATATATGCAGTTGACATGTTTCTGATTCGTTCAATGACGCCCGGCAGGACGTCAAGCAGATATTCGACCTCCTCGACCGTCGTGGTGCGCCCCATGCTGATGCGGATCGAACCGTGCGCCCGCTCGGCATCGACGCCGGTGGCGAGCAGCACATGCGACGGATCGAGCGAACCCGAAGCGCACGCCGAGCCGGTCGAGACCGCGATTCCGGCGAGATCGAGATAGAGCAGGATCGACTCCCCCTCCGCGCCGGGGAAGGAGACGTTGAGCGTGTTCGGCACGGAATCGACCGGATGGCCGTTGAAGAGCGCCTCGTCGATGCGCTCGCCGATCCCCTTGCGCAGCATCTCGCGGAACCCGATCAGCCGCTCCGCCTCGGCCTCCATCTCGGCATTGCGCATATCGACCGCCATCGCGAGGCCCATGATGCCGAGGGTATTCTCTGTGCCCGCCCGGCGACCCCGCTCCTGGTGACCGCCGCGGATGAAGGGGCAGTAGGGCGTACCCTTGCGGACGTACAACGCGCCGATCCCTTTCGGACCGTAAATCTTGTGACCGGAGATGGTCAGAAAATCGACGCCGAGCAGGTTCACATCGACCGGCACCTTGCCGAACGCCTGCACGGCGTCGGTGTGCATCAGCGCGCCGTACTGGTGCGCGAGCTTGCTGATCGACTCGATGTTCTGAATCGTGCCGATCTCGTTGTTGGCCATCATGACCGACACGAGTCCAACGCCGCCCCCCTTCAACTGCGCTTCGAGCTGGTCGAGATCGACCTTGCCAAACCCGTCCACATCGAGATAACTGACATCGACGCCGCGATGCACGAGGCACTCCGAGGTTTCGAGCACACAGGGGTGCTCGATGCGGCTGGTCACGATCTTCGGGCGCATTCCCGGAAAACACTGCCCCGAGCCGCACGCAAAGAGCGACAGCACGGTGTTGTTGGCCTCCGAGCCGCTGCCGGTGAAGACGATCTCCCCCTCGTGGGCGCCCATGAATGCCGCCACGCGGCTACGCGCATCCTCGACGTTTGCGCGGGCCTCGCGTCCAAAAGCGTGCATGCTCGAAGGATTGCCGAACATCTCCATGGCCGCTACCAGCTCCTTCTTCACCTCGGGGTGCAGTGGCGTAGTGGCATTATTATCAAAGTATATCTGTCTCAATGACATAACTGGTTTCTGAATTTCGGTGATATTTGCCGCAAGCAGTTCAAATATAAGGTTATTACCCATGAACACCCATGCAGGAAGATAAGGTTCCTCGCATTAAATAATCATGGACTAAAATAGTCCTCTTTACACAAAAAAGCAAATAAAGAGAGAAAAGAACGGGATTTGAGGAAATCGCAGACTCAGAAACGCCCGTTGAGGTAGAGGAATGCCAACCCGATCAGCACGGCCGTCGCCGCCGCGACAGCCACGACCAGCATTCTGCGACCGTTGCCTTTGGAGGAAGGCGCAACGTCCCGCGAACCTGGCGTCACCGCCTGCGCGGAAGGCCGTGCTGAAAAGCGGGATGCGGGAATGCCGAGTTCTTTTCGTGATGCTTCGAGCAGGGCGTCGTCACCAACGCCAAGTTCGGCAGCGTATTTCTTCAGATAGGAAAAAACGTACAGCGGCGGTACAAAGGTTAGATCACCCTCTTCGATCTTTTCGATATGGGTTTCGCGGATATTGATCTGGCGGGAGATGTCTTCGACGGTGAGATCCCTCCGAACGCGAGCTTGCCTGAGCGCCTGAACAAGCCGCTCGAGGGAACTTCGGTCCAAAGTCTCTTCGGGCATTGGAGGGAAATACTTTTTTGTGACGAAAACAGCATCGAAGTATTTCTCAATTTAATAAACAACAACCTGTTGGCCCAATAGTAACACCATGAATTCCTTCACCTTCTGCCTCGATCATGTAAATATTTACATTGATTTTTAAAGCATTTTTCAGTTCAATCAGCGTAAACTATAAAACCAATCGACGAATCACGCCATAGGGATTACAGTATAATGGCCAGCCAGATACCGCAACGATCACTCAGCGCCATAGGAGCCGAGCCACAGCCATGCGTGGCTGCCGGGAGAACCAGCTGTCCCCGATGCTTTTTGAAGTATATCCGAGCCGGAGGATTCCCCATCCAGCCCATTTTTCATCACTGTTTTCAGGGAGGATTTTTCATTGTCCACCATCGGTTTCCATGAAAGAAACACCTGGTCGGCAGGATGAAACAGCTTGTGAATCATCGCGCTCCGCGGAGTCGATGCATCGAAAAAGAGAGCGTCACCCTGCGGTTTGACGGATGAATAGATGAGCGCTTCACCGGCTGACAGGAGCCATGAAACGCGATGATCGCGTCCCAGCATTGGCCCGCGTCCGAGCAGATGGAACGGCTCCGCCTGTTGCGAAACGAAGATGAGCTGCCGGTATCCGCCGAGACGCTCGCCCATCGATTGCAAGAGCGTATCGGTCAGCCAGCGGCGATCCGCATCGGAGGCAAGCGCGGATTCGGGGTTCGAACCGGCGGGGGACAATCGCTGCCGCAGTGCGCTGAAACGAGCTTTGACCTCAGCGCCCGGCACCTTCGCGGTGACAATCTGCATCTCCCGGCCACAGACCATCATCGAGGTTGAAAGCGAATCGCGAAGGATGAACTTGACCAGCGCCTGGTCGGGCCGGAGGTTTTTCTGAAGCGTGCGCAGAGTGAGCGGCTGGGGCTGCAACCGCACGGGAAGCGTGGGGTCAACCTTGGCCGCTTCGGCGATCAGCTCGATCAGCCGCCCCTGCTTTTCCCGGATCGCCCTGTCGGCGACCGAAGCGAACTCGAAACCTTTGCCATCCGCGACCATCGTGATCTTGCGCTGGAGCAGTCCCGATATGTCACGCGTCAGTTCGATGATCTCGTTCTGCAAGGCCTCCTTGCCCGGCGGCAGGCGGAGTTCGTCGATATTGGCCTGAATCTGGCGCTGCTGCTCCAGATAATCACCGAGGGCGCTCACGTCGAAAAGCTCGGTGTAGCGCCTTTCGGCAGCCAGAAGATCGCCAAGCTCTCCGGCGGCCCCGCGTTCGAGAGTGACGTAATCGACGGCAGTAGCAGGGATGCCGTAATGCTGGCAGACGGCCAGCCCGAGCCGGTACGCCTCGATCCTCTCGGCAGGGGGAAGCTCAGGACAGCGCCCAAGCAGGAAAAGCGACGCGGCTTTGGCGAAGGGCATGTTTCTCGATCCGAAATATTCGATGACGCTGCGATAGGTGTCGGGCTTGCGGACGATGATGTTGTTGGATTCGAACTGGAGGATCGCCACAAGCTTCGGATAACCCGCCTCCTGGGCGATAGCGAGCGCCCGGAAAAGCAGATAACTGGCGTTCGGACGTTGCGACTCCATCTGCTGGAGGCTCTTCGAGGCAATGCGCAACGCTTTGATCTTCACCTCTGGCGAGGCCTCCATCGTCATCACCCGGCCTGAAATCATGGCGATCTTGCCTGCAAGATTGTCAGGCGTGTCGAGAGCGGCGACCTTGCCCGAGAGTGCGCAATCGAGCAGCCCGGAGAGGCCCGATATTTTGATGGCGTTATCGTCGGATGCGGCAAGTTCCGCGTAGATGCGCGACGCTTCGCCCGCCTGCCCGGCCCGAAACAGCAGCCGCGCCCGGTCGAAACGCTGCCATGCGTCGGGGTTTCCGAGCGCGGCCATCACCGAAGCCGCCTTGCCGTACATGCCGAGTTCGGCGTACATCCGCCCGGTATCGAGCGCCACGGTGGCGTGGAGCGAATCGGGCAGGATTTTGCCGCCATGTTGCCGGACAGCCTCCCAGGTGCGGAATGCGCCGGAGTAGCGCCCGGTCATGAACTCGATCCGGCTTTTCCGGCAGAGCGCCTCCAGCGCGGTACGACTGAACCCCTTCAGCGTATCGGCGGCCAGTGCCTGGTCGTAGCGTTCGAGCGCCTCGGTGAACCGCTTCTGGCTGTAGAGGCGATTGGCCTCGTTGTACAGGGCGGCTGTATCCTCGCCGCTCTTCGGACGGCTGCACGACAGAAGCGAAAGCGCGAAGCAGAGCGGCAAAAGGGCGCGAAAGCACAAGGATATTATAGTTTTCATCACTATTCCTGACTCATAACCCATAGTGGCGTGTCAATAGTAAACGGTTCTGAAGCCTCCGTCATTGCGCAGAGCAGAGCGACATGCTCGAATAAAAAAAACAATGGACTGATACCATCATCCCTCACTTTTGCCTTGACACACCCAAAGAGACTTTTCGATATTACACAGAAATTCACGGTCAATCAAACAACGCATCACAGGCGTCGGCCGTTCACCGCCATAAACATTCAGAAGTCTGCGCCGTTTATGTCGTAGTATGATGTATCTTGAGACATATAAAAGCAAAAAAATACGACGCACCGAACCTTAACCTATGAATTCCCAAAGCGCGGAAGCGCTCATCCTCCTGCTCCTGATTCTCTTCGAAGGGGTGCTCTCGCTGGCGGAGTTCGCCATCATCTCTTCGAGTCCGACACGCTTGCGCGAGCTTCGCGAAGCCGGGTATCCGGCGGCAACCGTCGCGCTGAAACTTCAGGAAAACGCCGCCCGGCTGCTCTCCTCCATCAAGGTGACCTCCAGCCTCGTCGCCACGCTGGCGGGCGTCTTGGGCGGACTCTTCTACGCCGCGCCGCTCGCCGGACTCCTCGGCTTCGCCGCCCTGCCCGACCCCTCCCGCCTGCCCCTCGCGCTCGCGATGGTCGTCGCCGTGCTGGCGTATCTGATGCACCTCTTCGGCGGTTTGCTGCCGAAAAAGTTCGCCCTGCGCCACCCCGAATCCATCGCGGTGAGGGTAGCCGGATACATCGACAAGCTCTGCGCCATCGTCTCACCGGCGGTATTTCTCGCCGAGGCTTCGGCATCGCTGGCGCTCCGGGCGTTCGGCATAGAGGCGGGCGAAAAGCCGCAGGTGTGCGACGAGGATGTGATGCTCATGATCCGCCAGGGGGCCAAGAAAGGGGTGTTCGAGTCGGTCGAGTACGAGATGATTTCGCGGATTTTCCGCATGAGCGACAAGCGGGCCAGCTCCATGATGACACCGCGCAGCGAGATCGAGTGGCTCGATCTGGAGAGGCCCGACGAGGAGCTGGTGGCGCGGATCAAGGCCAGCGGGCGCTCGCGCTTTCCGGTGGCGGCGGGCAGCCTCGACGAGCTGCTCGGCGTCGTGAGGTCGCTCGATCTGGTCAACTTCAGCCTCTCGTCGAAGGGAGACATCAAGGCGGCCATCAGAGCATCGATGAAGCCACCGCTCTTCGTGCCCGAATCGGTGCCCGCTTTCAAAGTGCTCGAACTCTTCAGGAAAAACCGCGCTCACTTGGCACTCGTGATCGACGAGCACGGCTCAGTGCAGGGCGCGATTACGCTCACCGACGTACTTGAAAGCATCGTCGGCGACGTACCGGCGGACGACGTCGAGGGCGACGAGAAGCGCATCGTGCGCCGGAGCGAGCGCACCTGGCTGGTCGATGGCATGGTGCCGGTGGATGAGTTCCTCTCGGCCTTCAGCCTCGATGCGAGCGAGTTCATCGACGAGAACGAGCCGCGTTTCGAAACGATGGGCGGCTTCGTGATGACCCGCCTCGGCGAAGTCCCCTCGGTCTCCGACGCCGTCCGCTGGAACGGCCTCACCTTCAAAGTGATCAAAATGAACGGCAAGCGCGTCGGGCGGATTTTGGTCGAGCAGGAGGCGAAAAGCGCCGCGAAAAAATAATCGGGCAGTAGATCGCACGCTGATTTCAGGGGATGCAAGGGATGCCGTCCATGCAGGTTCAGCCATGCCCCGTCAATGGTAAACCATTTCCAAATATGCCCCAACCCCCAGCAAAGTGACTTGTTTCCCGCTGTGAAGGATAACACGAATAGAAAGGTCAGCCCCGCGCTGGCCATTTTTATTTATACGCTTATTACTCCGACGATTAAAACTCTTAAATAATTGCCCCGGACTTCAGTCGGGGGTATGCAGATAAAGCAAAATAAATCAGGGCTTTAGCCCAATCTCTTCTTGGGTTTGTTTTTGCGATTTATAGTAGCCGGAGTAATAAACCCTCTGTATAACTTTTCGGATTGACGCTGCACTATCGATCATTCACTGTTTTGTTCGGCTGGCTTTGCTCTGGCTCCTGTTGCGACTACTGCTTTTTTTTCATCCTCCACCGATTCCGTATCTCCAGATGGAACTGCATTTCGTGTGTATTCCCTTTAAAGATGCTACATTAAACGAGTTTCAACCGGAACGGATGCCGAAGTGGCGGAACTGGTAGACGCCCGGGACTTAAAATCCCGTGTTCAGCAATGGACGTGCGGGTTCGATTCCCGCCTTCGGCACCAAACTTCGACGTTCGTACTTTTTTCTGATTTCACCCCAATCTTCAGTTTGAAGCTCACCTCGCTTGAAAGCATCATACCGAGCCTCCGATTCGGCTATCCAGCTTTTCTCGATTTCAGGATCCAGAACAATCGATTATACCTCCTGCTCAGTTCCTCTTTTTGCCATTGCGGCAGAGTAAGTTCTGCGTTGCTGGCAGTAATCGAATCCCACATATCTTCAATGAAAAGAAGTTTCTCCGATAGCGCCAATCCTTCGATTTGAATTTTGATTTATTCTGATATCATTTAAACCTATCTTGTTTTAGATTTTTTCAGCAATAACAACTATGCTCAGCCGCCAAGTAGAGAGAGACTAACTGAATAGCATTATTGGGCTTCTGGCTTTTCCGATTTTTTAACTCTTGGATCGTTCTTTTCGACTAAAGTTTTCAGGTTGGTCCAAGGAAACTCCTTCTGGACTGCCTCGGAAAGCTCGCGAATGTCCGCTTCTTCCCTACTCATCAACCAATAGCCACACACGGGTGCATCGGAAACTCCCAAGTAGTATCCCATCGCTCTGCCATCGTCGTAGAATTTCAGAAGAGCCGATCCATGCCTTGTCGAGTGGGGTGTCGTGCTCGTCCATGTCCCAACTAAAACTTCGTTACGAACAACACCAGTGGCCTTCCATAGCGTCGGACGCTTGGGGTTAGCGTAAACGGCTCTTCGTAAAATTTAATGGTAACGCTCGAAAGCAATTACGTCAACGGGTAATCGCCATGTCGAGTTTGCCACAGTAAAACAGAATCCTGGCGCGGTAGCTCTCGAAGCTGTGGAACCCTCG
>Ga0326729_1000021_pt1 | contig 74759 bp, 67 predicted proteins | sample MHFSIPfraction_2_FD_207744 | JGI IMG/M metagenome (GOLD analysis project Ga0326729, IMG submission 207744) | Lab enriched peat soil microbial communities from Michigan Hollow, Ithaca, NY, United States - MHF6AY SIP fraction | ecosystem: Environmental > Terrestrial > Soil > Wetlands > Peat...
ATGCGTCGATCAGCGGCAGCAAGACGTACGACGGCAACGCCGATTTCAGCAGTGTCGCCTTGACTGGCGTGAATGGCGAGAGCTTCACGGTGGCATCAGCGACGTCGAACAGCGCGAACGTGCTGGATTCGAGCAGCTTTACCGGTTACGCGGGAGACATTAACGGCCAGAGCGGAGCGCTGACTTCGAACTATGATTCGCTTGATCTTGGATCGCTGACCGGATCGAATAACACGGCAATGATCACGCCAGCGAATTATACGTCGATCAGCGGCAGCAAGACGTACGACGGCAATACGGGTTTCAGTGACGTGACGCTGAAAGGCGTGAACAACGAGACCTTCACGGTCGCCACAGCGACGTCGAACAGCAAGAATGTGCTGGAGGCAAAGAGCTTCACCGACTACAGCGGAGATATCCGCGGTCAGGACGGCGCGTTGACTTCGAACTATGAGTCGCTTGATCTTGGATCGCTGAACGGATCGTCCAACACGGCAACGATCACGCCAGCGAATTACGCAGCGATTAGCGGCAGCAAGATGTACGATGGCAACACGGGCTTCAGCAACGTGACGCTGAGCGGCGTGAATGGCGAGAGCTTCACGGTAGCGTCGGCAACCTCGAACAGCGCGAACGTGCTGGATGCAAATACCTTTACTGGAGACACGGGAGACATCACGGGCAACGGTAGCGCGTTGACTTCGAACTACAATGCACTGGAACTGACGTCGCTGACCGGATCGTCCAACACGGCGACAATCAACACGGCAGAATACCAGTCGATCAATGGCAGAAAGACATACGATGGCAACGCGAACTTCAGTAATGTGACCCTGACTGGCGTGAACGGCGAGACCTTCACAGTAGCATCAGCGACCTCGAACAGCGCGAACGTGGTGGATTCGAGCAGCTTTACCGGTTACAGTGGAGCCATAACCGGCAACGGAAGTGCATTGACTTCGAACTACAATGCGCTGGAACTGACGTCGCTGACCGGATCGTCCAACACGGCGACGGTGGACAAGTCGAGTTACACGTCGATCAATGGTAAAAAGACCTACGATGGCAATGCGAACTTCAGTAATGTGGAGCTGAAGGGCGTGAACGGCGAGACGTTTGTCGTAGAGTCAGCGACATCGAACAGCAAGAATGTTCCTGATGCCAAGAACTTTATCAGCTACACTGGAGGTATCACGGGCAACGGTGGTGCTTTGACGACGAACTACAACGAACTCGAAGTATCGTCGCTGACCGGATCATCCAACACAGTGAAGATAACCACCGCGTCGCTGACGGTGACAGCCAATGATGACGGCAAGGTCTTCGATGGTCTGGCGTACAGTGGCGGCAATGGCGTGACGTATGATGGCTTCGTGAACGATGAGACCGAGAGCGTGCTGGGTGGCTCCTTGACTTATGGCGGCGACTCGCAGGGCGCGGTAAACGTGGGTGGCTACAGCATCGATCCAACCGGTCTGGCGAGCGGCAACTACGAGATCAGCTATGTCAATGGCGTACTGACCGTTGAACCGGCAGTGACGGAGCCGCCGCAGGTAACGCCTCAGGGTGGCGATCTGACGCCTCAGGGGAACCCGCCGTCGGGATCGTTCACATTGATCGATATCAATGGCGCGGTAGTTCCTGGAAGCGTCGTTGTGCTGGTCAACGCCAATCCAGATGGTATTGGCGGTTCGATTCAGGTAAGCGTGCCTTCGGATCAGGGGCAGTTGAGTGGCGGCTTCCTGCTGTCGCTGCCGCCGGACATTATCGATCCCGCTTCGCCGTTCACCATAACGCTTGAAGGAGGCGGGGAATTGCCGTCATGGCTCACCTATGATCCTGCGACGCAAAGCTTTACCGCGACCAATGTTCTTGCTGGAACCAGGTCGGTGAAGGTCGTGATCAACCAGGGCGGGAAGAGCTGGACGGTCGAGATTTCAGCAAGCGGCGTGACGCAATAAGCTGAACGCCGTGGATCGGAGTGCCTGAAGCAAAGCCCGCCTTTCATCCTGCAACGGTGAAAGGCGGGCTTTCTTGCTTTATCTGCTTCGATTCAGGCTATACGCCCATCGCTTCGAGCGCTTCGTGCAGGGTGCGGCATCCGGCGATTCTGATGGGCAGCTTTTTCAGCGACGGTTTCAGTTCGCGGGTGTTCGATTCCGGCATCACGATTGACTTGAAGCCGAGGTGCACCGCCTCGCGGATGCGCCGCTCGCCGTCGCTGATGGCGCGCAATTCGCCCGCGAGGCCGATCTCGCCGCAGCAGGCCGCCGATGGATTGCACGACTTGTCCTGCAACCCCGAGGCGATGGCCGCAGCCACGGCGAGATCCGCCGCCGGTTCGACCAGCCTCAGTCCTCCGGCGATCTTGACGAACACATCCTGCCCGGCGGTCTGGAACTGCAGCCGCTTTTCGAGCACGGCGAGGATGATGGCGATGCGCTTGAGGTCAAAACCGGTGCTGATGCGCTGCGGCATCGAGTAGCCGGTGCGCGACACGAGCGCCTGCACCTCGACAAGCAGCGCCCGCGATCCCTCGATGCCCGCCAGCACCGCCGTGCCTGCCACGTCCGTCCGGCGGTCGGAGATGAAGAACTCCGACGGGTTCGCCACCTCTTCGAGGCCGCTCTCATCCATCCGAAACACACCGATTTCGTTGGTCGGGCCGAAGCGGTTCTTGACCGAACGGATGATGCGGTAGCGCTGGTACCCTTCGCCTTCGAACTGCAAAACCGTGTCCACCATGTGCTCCAGCGCCTTCGGCCCGGCCAGCGCCCCCTCCTTGGTGATGTGGCCGATAATGAGCAGGATGAAGTTCTGTTCCTTGGCTGCGCGGATGAGCGAGGCGGCGCACTCGCGAATCTGCGTGATGGTGCCTGCCGAACTCTGGTAGTCGCTGGAGTAGACGGTCTGGATCGAATCGACGATCACCAGGTCGGCTTGCTCGCCCGCGATGGCGTCGAGGATGCGTTCGAGCGCCACCTCGGCGACGAGCCGCAGGTTCGGCGCTTTGATCGAGAGCCGCCGGGCGCGTTCGCGAATCTGGTTCGGCGACTCCTCGCCCGCCACGTAAAGCACCTTTTTCTGCGGCAGGCGTGGGGCGAGCTGGATCATGAGCGTCGATTTGCCGATGCCCGGCTCGCCGCCCACGAGGATCGCCGAGGCCTCCATCAGCCCGCCGCCAAGCACGCGGTCGAGTTCTCCGATGCCGGTCAGCGTGCGGTGGAAGTTCAACGGTGCGGCATCGTCGAGATTCTGCACCTCCGGCATCGCGCCGGAGGGCGCTTTCTTGCGGATTTTGCTCTCCGGCGTCTGCTCGTGCGTTTCGACGAGCGTGCCCCAGCTCTGGCACTCGAAGCAGCGCCCCTGGTACTTGAGCGAAACCGCCCCGCAGGCGGAGCAGATATAGCGAACAGTCGATTTTGCCATCTTCGTCAGTTGATTGGTCGGTCAAGGGAAAAGCACCATGTGCAGCCGGTTTCGTCCGCCCGAAGCGTTGTCGTCCAAACGCTCAAGAGTCAGGGCGGCGCTTTTTGCATCTTTTGGGTATATTCCGTACATAATCCACCAGGTTACGATGCCCGGCGTCAAACCCGGATGATGAAAACGATCATAGTTTAAAAAAGATAGTGAAGAGCCGTTTAAAGAGCCGTCAGAATTTCTCACCTTTTTCATCCAGCGAGGCCCGTACCCTGAATCGATCCGCCTCTCATTTCTCCCTCATTTAACTCTGAGCATGTCAGTCGTTTCCATCGGTGAAGTTCTCGTTGACCGTGCGGTGTTTGAAGCGCGGTTCTGTTGCAATCTCGACCTCTGCCACGGGGCCTGCTGCGTCGAGGGCGAACTCGGCGCTCCAATCGACGCGGCGGAGGCGACATATCTCGAATCGACGGTCGAGCCGCTCCGCTCGATGCTGGAGGAGCGCAATCTCCGCTACATCCGGCGGCACGGCTGCACGGAGATCTATCAGGGCAGTCTCTATACCAAAACCATCGACGGACAAGAGTGCGTCTTCGTTTATTACGAAGATGGCAAGGCGCTCTGCACGGTCGAGACGGCGTGGCGAAACGGGCGGCTCCCAGCCACCAAGCCCTTGTCGTGTCGGCTTTTCCCGATCAGGGTGCGAAAAAAGTTCGGATTGGACTATCTTGTCTATGAGCAGCACGCCATGTGCCGTGATGCCCGGCGGCAGGGGATCGAACAGAACGTCAGGCTGATTGATTTTCTCGAAGCGCCCCTCGTCGAACGATACGGACAGGATTGGTACATGAGCCTCAAGGAATTTACGGCATCCATCTGAAGTATCATGGCGGAGATGAGATTACAGCAGCGCCAGACCGCTCAACTGTCGGCGCAGCAGGTGATGACCAGCCAGCTCCTGCAACTGCCGTTGACTCAGCTTGAACAGCGTATTTACGACGAGGTGCAGGACAATCCCATGCTCGAACTGGTCGAGGAGCGCCGTCAGGACGAGGGTGCTCCCGGCGCGGCTCAGGCGTCATCCGGCGATTCGACCGAGATGTTCGATTCGGTCTCCCGCTTCGAACGCTCGTCGATGAAGGCTCCTGCAGACGCCGGGAATCGCGAGAGCGTTTCGGTCGGCAGGACGGGCGGATCGGGTTCGGGCGGCAGCGAGGAGCGATTTTTCCAGGCGGTGCAGCACGATACCTTTCATGAGCGCCTCTTGCGCGATCTATCGCTTCAGGAGGGGGTCGGAGAGCGCGAGGTGCTCATCGCCGCCGAGATTCTCGGCAATCTCGACAGCGACGGCTATCTGACGGAAACGCCGGAGGTGATCATCGACGGGCTTCGGCAATCGGGCATCGACGCCGACGAAGAGGAGGTTCGCGCGATACAGAAGCGAATCTGGTACCTCGATCCGCCCGGCGTGGCGGTGTCGAATCTCCGGGAGCGTTTGCTGGTTGGGCTTCTGGTGCATGAACGCGAGCATGAGGCTGAAGCGGTGACTGTGGCCCGGACGATTCTCCTTGAGGCGTTCGACGACTTCATGAACAAGCGCTTCGACCGGTTGCTGAAAAAGCTGAATCTCGAAAAGAGCCAGCTCGAAGAGCCCATCGGTGTGATTACGTCGCTCGATCCTCATCCCGGTGACGTGTTTTTCGATGAAGGTGGCCACTACATCTCGCCCGATTTCATCGTCACCTACGAAAACGGCGCGTTGACTGCCGTCCTGAACGACCGGAGCAGCCTTTCTGTTAGAGTGTCTGACGAGTATCGCGAAGTGCTCTCGAAGCGCAAGGTGCCCAAAGAGGATCGTCAGTTCATGCGCCAGAAGCTCCTGCGGGCCAACGAATTCGCCGCCGCGCTGCAAATCCGGCGCCAGACGCTGCTGAAGGTGATGGAGGCTCTGTTGGTGGCGCAGGCGAAATTTTTCATCGACGGCCCCCGTGCTTTGCAACCGCTCGTGATGAAGACGGTCGCCGAAGAGACGGGTTACGACATCTCGACCATCAGCCGTGCGGTCAACGGCAAATATGTGCAGACCCGTTTCGGCGTGTTCGAGCTGAAGTACTTTTTCAGCGGGTCTCTTTCAACCGACGAGGGTGAGGAGCTGTCGTCGAGGATCATCAAGCAGCAGCTTCGTGAGCTGATCGAGGCGGAGAATCACGCTGAGCCGCTCAGCGATGATCGCCTCGGTGAACTGCTTGGCGAAAAAGGGGTGAAAATTGCCCGGCGCACGGTTGCAAAATATCGTGAACAAATGCAAATTCCAGTTGCAAGGTTAAGGAAGAAAATAGGTTAATTATTATTTCAATTACGATTACATGGGCTACGAAAAACCTCGGATACGTTCGACCACAGTCATCGGCGTCATCAGGGATGGCAAGGCCGCGCTTGGCAGCGACGGGCAGATGACGCTTGGCGCCACCGTGATGAAGCACTCCACACGCAAAATCCGCCTGCTTTACCAGGGCCGGTTCATTGCCGGTTTCGCGGGAGCCACCGCCGACGCGCTCACGCTGCTCGACCGTTTCGAGTCGAAGCTCGAAGCCTACAGCGGCAAGCTCGACCGCGCTGCCGTGGAACTGGCCAAGGACTGGCGCACCGACAAATACCTTCGCCGTCTCGAAGCGATGCTCGCCATCGTGAGTCCCGAAAAGGCGCTCATCATCTCGGGTACGGGCGACGTCATCGAGCCGGAAGACGGCATCGTGGCCATCGGCAGCGGCAGCATGTACGCGCTGGCCGCCGCACGCTCGCTCATGAAGCACACCTCGCTCTCCGTGGAGGAGATTGTCCGCGAAAGTCTGCAAACCGCCGCGGATATCTGCATCTACACCAACGACCACATTGTCATCGAAACCCTGTGACCCTGCGCGTCGGCGTCCACTATTTATGAACCCCCGAACGAAACTCAATGAACAACGATATTCAGGATTTGACGCAGCCGGATGAACCCCAGGCAACGCCAGTCAAACTCATCGACAAGGAGCATTTTACGCCGACGCAGATCGTCGAGCAGCTCGACAAATACATCATCGGCCAGAAAGACGCCAAGAAATCGGTGGCCATCGCCCTGCGCAACCGCCTTCGCCGCCAGAACGTGAGCGAGGAGCTGCGCGACGAGATCATGCCGAACAACATCATCATGATCGGCCCTACCGGCGTCGGCAAGACCGAGATCGCCCGGCGGCTGGCCAAGCTGGCGCGTGCGCCCTTCGTGAAGGTCGAGGCGTCGAAGTTCACCGAGGTGGGCTACGTGGGCCGCGACGTCGAGTCGATGATCCGCGACCTGGTCGAGCAGTCGGTGGCGATGGTGCGCAGCGAAAAATCGGAGGAGGTACGCGAAAAGGCGGCGCTGCTGGTCGAGGAGCGCCTGCTCGACATCCTTTTGCCCCCCGTGAGCGGCATCGAAGAGCCGGAGCGCTCCGGAGAAGAGGAGGCCGAGGTTGTCGAGGGTGACGCCGAGGTGGTCAGTGACAGGAATCTCGAACGCGAAGTCAACCGCAAGAGCCGCCAGAAGATGCTCGAACGGCTGCGCAGCGGCAGGATGGATGACCGCCAGATCGAGATGGAGACCACCAGCGACGGGCCGGGCGGCATGATGCAGATTTTCGGCCCGCTCGGGCAGATGGAGGAGATCGGCGGCATCATGCAGGACCTCATGAGCGGGATGCCGAAGAAGAAGAAAAAGCGTCGCCTGACCATCGCCGAAGCGCGCAAGCTGCTCGAACAGGAGGAGGTGCAGAAGCTCATCGACATGGATGCCGTCGTCAAGGAGGCGCTCCGCAAGGTCGAGGAGTCGGGCATCGTCTTCATCGATGAAATCGACAAGATCGCCGCACCGACCACCGGCGCGGGCGGCAAAGGCCCCGACGTTAGCCGCGAGGGGGTGCAGCGCGACCTCTTGCCTATCGTCGAAGGATCGGCGGTTTCCACCAAGTACGGCGTCGTCAAGACCGACCACGTGCTTTTCATCGCCTCGGGCGCATTCCACGTGGCGCGTCCATCCGACCTCATTCCCGAGCTTCAGGGCCGTTTCCCGATCAGGGTCGAACTGAAGAGTCTCACCGAGGAGGATTTCTATCTGATTCTCACCCAGCCGCGCAACGCGCTCATCAAGCAGTACCGCGCGATGCTCAGTACTGAAGAGATCGACCTCGAATTCACCGACGAAGCGATCCGCGAAATCGCACGGACGGCGGCCAAGGTGAACGAAACCGTCGAGAATATCGGCGCGAGGCGTCTGCACACGATTCTGACCAACCTGCTCGAAGAGCTGATGTTCGGCGTCCCGGAGATGCTCACCGACGGCACGATCGCCGACAACAGGGTGGTCATCGACGCCGATCAGGTGCGCGAAAAGCTCGGCAAGGTGGTCGCCGACAGGGATCTGAGTCAGTATATCCTCTAAGCCAAACCGGAGCTTCCAATGAGCGCCACCTCTATTCTGGTCATGAACGGGCCGAATCTTTCACGACTCGGCAAGCGCGAGCCTGAAATTTACGGCAGTCTCACCATCGACGAGATCAATCGAGGCATCGCCGAGGCGTTTCCCGAGGTGACGTTCGAGTTTTTCCAGTCGGAGTACGAGGGGACGCTCATAGAGAAGCTTTTCGAAATCGAAGACCGGGGAGGTTTTGCGGGGGTTGTGCTCAACGCGGGCGCTTTCACTCACTACTCCATCGCCCTGCGCGACGCCATCAGCTCGATCAAAGTGCCGGTGGTCGAGGCGCACCTCTCCAACGTGCACAAGCGCGAAGAGTTCCGCCACCACTCGGTGCTCTCCGCCGTCTGCGTCGGCGTGATCGCTGGTTTCGGCGTCGAGAGCTACCACCTTGCCGTCAGGGCGCTGTTGGGGCGGTAAAAGGACGGCAAGGAGTTCAGGGAGAGCAAGGGCGACAGGTTAAATACAAGGAATGGCGATTTCGTGGCTTTAACAGTAATTTACCACTGAACCGTCTACCAAGGCTTCAATTATCCATTATCCATTTCCATTGTCAACTATCAATTACCTTCCAGCTCTTTGGCGAGCCTGGCAATTAGCCGCTTGATTTCGTTTAGCCGCCGCAGGTCGCTTTTCATGAGCACCTGTTTGGTGACGGCTACCCGCAGGATGTTCAGCGCTTCCTGTTTTTTGCCCTCGTCGATGTAGATCAGCGCCAGTTCGTGGTAGTGCCTGATGACCCTCGGATTGAGGGTGATCGCTTTCTTGAAATTTTTTTCAGCCTCAAGCCGGTTGCCTTCCGGCATTCCTCCGATGAAGGTGTTGCCAACCATACGGCTGAACCAGCCGATCTTCGACACCTGATAGTTGTAAGAACCGAGCATCGACCAGGCCACGTCGTCGTGCGGATTCAGTTCGAGCGCTCTGTCCAGCTCCTTCTTGATCTCCGCCGCCCGACGCACCTTCTCTTTCGAGCCGATTTTATCCGCTTTCAGGGCCAGAGCGGCGGCAAGCCAGGTGTGAGCGCTGGCGTTGTTGCCGTCGAGCTGCACCGATTTCTGTGCATACTCCACCGCTTTGGCGTAATAGGGCATCTTCTTGGCGGTCTCGCTCGGCTCGTACGATTCGGCGATGCTGATATTCAGCCGGGCGAGCTTCCAGTAAAGGTCAGCCGATTCCTTGCCGCTCTGGAGCATCGCGATGTAGAGCGAGTCGGCCTCTTCGTATCGAAGCGATCTGAATGCCTGATCAGCAGCGTCGAGCGCGGCGTTTTCATTGGGTTTTGTCGCTGTGTTTGCTCCCAGGGCCGGTTGCGACAGCAGGAGAAACGCGGTCAGCAGGGTGGTCAGGGTTTTGCGCGAGCCGGACGATGTCGGGAGAAAAAGCTGTATCGGGGTCTTCTTCATTTGAACCATAGTGAGTCGGGATATTTCCTGTTGAGTGCGCGGTCGAGGCCGAACCAGTGGCCGGTCGGCAGGATGATCAGCAGTATCGAAATGGTGACCAGCGGCGGAATGGTTTCGTTGTAGTATCCGCCAGCGGAGAAATTGAGCAGCATGAAGAGGCCGAACGCGGCGTTGATGCGGGTGGTGAGGCCAAGCAGCAGCGCGACGCCGATGATCAGCTCGCCGATGGTGACGATCCAGGCGATGGGCATCACGAGCGGCAGGGCGAACTGTTGCAGGTACGACGCCTGCCATAGAGCGGCGGTCGCTTCAAGGGAGCCGGGCGAGGCGGCAGTGGCGAGCAGCTCATGCATCCTTTTCGTGAAATGCTGGGTCAGAATATCGCTCCACATCCAGCCGCGCATGATTTTATGGACGAAGCCGTAGATGAAGAGCGTGGTGTAGAGGTATCTGAGCAAAAGCACAAATATGACTCCCGATGCCTTGAGTTTGTGCTCGCTCAGGTAACGGCGTTTCCACTGAAAATCGGTCATTGTCTGCGTTGCTTGAGTTCGATGTTGCAACCCGAGGTCGTCCGAATCTTTTGCGGTCGCCCTCGATCTTCATCGAATTTACAAAAAAAACCTCTTTACAGCAGATGTTGCGGATCGACATCGACCATGATCATGAGATTTTCGCCTCTGAACGCGCCAAGCGTCTCGTGCTGCGCCTGCCGGAGCACGGCTGAGGGGAGTTTGATGCCGGAGAGCTTGAGGATGAGCTGATAGCGGAATCGCCCCTTCATCTTGTTGATGCCCGCCGGAGCCGGGCCGAGTATTCTGCCGAACTGTTCCGGCACCTGCGGTCGCAGAATATCCCGCAGCGTCTCGGCTCCTTTTTCCGCCACGGCTTCCGACGGCGAGGAGCATTCGAATTTGACGAGGCGGGTGAATGGGGGATAGCCAAGTTCGCGGCGGGAGGCCATCTCGGCCTCGAAAAAGTGGCGATAGTCGGCGCGGATGACGTGCTGGAACAGCTCGTTGTCGCGATTGTAGAGCTGAAGCAGCACCTCGCCGGGCATCGTCGAGCGCCCGGCGCGACCGGCAACCTGCATCAGGAGCGAGTAGATGCGCTCCGAAGCGCGGAAGTCGGGGAGGTTCAGGCCGATGTCGGCCATCAAGACGCCGACGAGCGTTACCTCCGGGAAGTCGAGACCCTTGGCGACCATCTGTGTGCCGAGCAGAATCCGGGCGCTCTTTTGGCGGAAGGCGGTCAGTATCGAAGCGTGAGCATCCTTGCGCGAGGTTGTATCGACATCCATGCGGAGAATCTTCTCGCCGGGGAAGAGTTTGTTCAGCTCCTCCTCGATTCGCTCGGTGCCGCTGCTTTTGTAGAAGAGGTTGTCCGATTTGCAGGCTGGGCACGACTGCCGGAACGACTCGATGTGGCCGCAGTAGTGGCAGCGCAGGCTTTGGTCGGAGGCGTGGTAGGTCAGAGAGATATTGCAGAATCGGCATGTCGGCGTGTGGCCGCAGTCAAGGCAGAGGAGGCTGCCGGCGAAGCCGCGGCGGTTTTGCAGAAGGATCACCTGCTCGTCGCGCTGGAGCCGCAGGCGGATCGCGTCGTAGAGCGCTCCCGAGATCGACGGCGTGACCCGCTGGCTGCCGGGCATCCAGACGAGCTGGATCGAGGGCATCCGGGCGTTGTCAACGCGCTCCGGCAGTTCGAGCAGCGTGTACTTGCCTTCGAGCGCGTTGCGGTAGGACTCGAACGACGGAGTGGCCGAACCGAGCACGCAGAGGGCGTTCTCGAACATGGCTCGCATCACCGCCGTGTCGCGGGCGTGATAGCGCGGCGTGCGATCCTGCTTGTAGGCGGCGTCGTGCTCCTCGTCGACGATGATCGCCCCGACCCTTTCGAGCGGCGCGAAGATGGTCGAGCGAGCGCCAAGCGCGATGCGCGCCTTGCCCTGCCGCAACCGCTGCCAGGCGTCGTACTTCTCGCGGTCGCTCATGGCGCTGTGCATGATCTGGATGTCGTCGCCGAAATAGTGCCGGAAGCGGGCGGCGGTCTGCGGCGTGAGGGCGATCTCCGGCACCAGCACGATGGCGGTTTTGCCATCGGCAAGCACTCGGCGCAGCAGTTCGATATAGACGAGCGTCTTGCCGCTGCCGGTCACGCCGTGCAAGAGAAAGGTCTGGAAGCGCTTCTGGCGTAGCGCCGAATCGAGCGCGTCGAGCGCTTTCTGCTGGTGCCTGCCGAGCGAGGCGATCTCCTTCTGCGGCTCCTCGAAGCGCAGGCTCTCGCGTGCGGGGGCGTCGGTTTCGATTTTCTCGACGAGCCCAAGCGCGACAAGGGCGTTGAACATAGCTCGCGAAATGCCGCCATCTTCGGCATGGAACAACTGATCCGGTCGTGACACAAGCAGTTCGAACGCCTCCTTTCTCTTTTTCGAGCGCGAGATGAGTTTTTCCGGCTCCTCGGGAAGCGTCGAAGCCAGCCGCCATGCTGCCACGGTGCGAGGCTTCGTTTCAACGAAGCTTTTTCGCACCGTGAGCAGGCCCGCGCGTTCGAGTTCGTCGAGGGCGGCGTACAGCTCCTTGCGCCCGCCGAGTCGCTTGCGGAGCTGGCGAACGGTGAGCCGCTTTTCCGCCGAAAGCGCCTTCAGAATGTTCCGGCGCAGTCCGGTGCTTTTGATTCGCGTTTCTGGGCTTTCGAGCTGGAACCCGGCAAGCTCCACCACATCGTCAACGACGCTCCTGAGCGGGGCGGGCAGGGTGGTGGCGAGGCAGTCAATGGGGAGCGCTGCGTAGTAGTCCGAAATCCACAAGGCGAGCTTCAGCATCACCGGCGTCAGCACCGGCACGCCGCCGTTGAGCAGATCGAGCAACTCGCCATCGGTCTCGTCCGAACTCGCCTCTACCAGCGACCAGACGTAGCCGGTGTAGGCCGACGCTTTGTGGCGGGCAAGGTTGACCAGCACCTGGCAGCCCGGCTGAATCGTCGCCGCCAGCGTCTCCGGCACATCCAGAAGAAACGGCTCGTCACGATAGATTCGCTCTACATAGACAATGGCACGCATCGGCAATCAGGAAGCTTGAAGGAAAAGGACAGCAAGGAGTTCAAGGACAAGGACAGGGAAGAGGAACCCGATTGTTCATTCCAAAGTCAAACTCCTCATTTATAATCAAAAAAGCCAGTGGTTCAAACTGGCTTTTTTATAACGATCTGTTTGCTGCAATTACTCGCTGAGCGCGGCGATGATCTCTGTTTTAATCTGCTCGACTCCACCGATTCCTGCAATTTGCGAGTATTTCGGGGCGTCAGCGGAACCGTTCATCGAGAGGTTGCGATAGTAGCCGACCAGAAGTTCGGTCAGATCATGATAAGCCTTCAGGCGTTTGCGCACGGTCTCTTCGCAGTCGTCGTCGCGTTGCACCAGCGGTTCACCGGTCACGTCATCCATGTTCGGCACAGCCGGGGGATTGAAGGTGACGTGGTAGGTGCGGCCCGAGGCGAGATGGACGCGGCGTCCGCTCATGCGTTTGATGATCTCTTCGTCGGGGACGTCGATCTCGATGATATGATCGATGCGAACACCCTCGGCTCGCAGGGCTTCAGCCTGGGTTATGGTGCGTGGAAAGCCGTCGAAGAGGCAGCCATTGGCGCAGTCGGATTTTTCGAGACGCTCCTTGACAAGGCCGATGATGATGTCGTCGGGTACAAGCCCGCCCTCATCCATCACCTTTTTTGCGGCCATCCCAAGCGGCGAGGCCTCTTTTGCGGCGGCGCGAAGCATGTCGCCGGTCGAAATCTGGGGAATGCCGAAAGCTTCAGAAATGTATTGTGCCTGTGTTCCTTTGCCGGCGCCTGGCGCGCCCAACAGGATTACTCTCATGAAACGATATCCTTTTATGAATTTTTTTTCAGGGAGATGACGGTAATTTTCGGTTTTGCCGGTTTTTTCGTCTCATCGGCATCCGGAGCAAGGGTGGTTGCCGGACCACCGTTCTGGACAACGGGAGCCGCCTGTGTCGCGGCAGGCGTTATGACGGTATCGCCGCTGTTTTTGGATGATTTGAACTCGATGGCCTGTTTCGCCGGTTTTTTCAGCTCTATGGTCTTGGCCTTTGGCGTGCTGGGCCGGTGTTCGAGCGTGGATTCGTTGAAGAGTTGCTGGAAAGCGGCGCTCGAGCTGTGCGGATCGAGGGAGCGATGAACGAACTCGTCTTCATGCACGATCTGCGGCCTGAACTCGAAGTCGAGCGAAGCCAGCATCATCCGGAGCATTCTGCGACTTTCGCCGAGGTCGCCCTTGGAGTCGATTCTGGTGTGCGCCTTGCCGTTGACCGTGGTGATTTTGCGGCCATTGATATCGGTTTCCTCGATCAGTCCGAAGGTGACATCGATCTTCATGCCGAGCAGGGCGAAGGACGAAACTTCTGCGCGAATGGTCTTCATGCCGCCAACGGCGGTTTTCTGGTTTTTCATATCCCAGCCGACCCAGCCCTCAATTTTATGGGTGATGAAATCGGAGACATCATCCAGCGGGCAGGAGTAGCGGCGAACCTTGAGTTCGCTGAAAACCGGTTTCTCGGAGGTATGGGTCGCATTGTTGGTCAGGCAGTGATACACTTTGACCATTTCGTCTCTGAAGGGAAGGAATGAGGATATATCCATGAGATGGGCCGGTTAAAGATTTCTTCGGTTTCAAGCCGCTGTTACCGCGCTTGCCTGGTGGCCAGTTGTCCGCACGCTGCGTTGATGGCGGCTCCCTGGCTTTTTCTGACGGTGACGAGCAGTCCAGCATCGAGCAACCGTTGAATGAACATGGTTTTTGAGCTGCTGCAGCCTGGCTTGAACTTCAAGTTAACTATAGAATTATAATCAATCAAATTAATTTTACACAACCCTCTCTTTGCGAAGCGAACCAGTTTGCGGGCCTCTTCGGGCGAATCGTTGACGCCCTCCAGCAGCATGTAGACGAGCGTCACCGGCTGGCCGGTTATGGAGTTGTAGGAGCTTATCGCTGCGGTCAGCTTGTCGAGCGTGATGTCGATGGCGACCGGCATCAACCGCTCCCGGACGCCCTGATCGGCGCTGTGCAACGATATGGCAAGCTTGGTTTTAAGACCCGAACGGGCGATCCGCTCCATCTCCGCTGGCAGGCCGACGGTGGAGAGCGTGATCTTTCTTTCGGAGATGCTGATGCGGTAATCCGCTTCGGAGAGCGTGGCGATTGACTCGAACACGTTGTCGAGATTGAGCAACGGTTCGCCCATTCCCATGAAGACAATGTTGGTCAGACCTCGCCCGTGGAGCTTCATCGCTTCGCTGTCGAGCAGGAATGCCTGATCGGTCATCTCCGAAGCCGCGAGGTTTCTTCTCAATCCCATATGGCCCGTGGCGCAGAAGGCGCAGCGTAGCGGGCAGCCAACCTGCGAGGAGATGCAGGCGGTCATACGCTCTTCCGACGGAATCAGCACGCTTTCAACCAGCTCGCCGTCCTCCAGTCGAATGGTAAATTTAGCCGTGGAAAGGGGAGTGGTCGAACCTTCATCCACCGTTTCGCTTTCGGAATCCGCCAGAGAGGCCGGGCGGATGCTCCATTCCGAGGCGAGCCGCTGTCGCAGTTTTCGTCCGAAGGTGCTCATCGTTTCGAAGTCGAAAGCCTGATGACTGTAAAGCCATCGGTGAAGCTGACTTGCGCGGTAGGCCGGTTCGCCGAGAGCTGCCATGAGTCCGGCAAGCTCCTCTCTGTTCAGCCTCCTGATATTCGGGAGATACTCATGCGTTACTTCTTTCTCTGCGGTCTGTCCATTTTCTTTCATTTCATTTCCACTCATTTTGTTGCTGTCCTTGTTGTTGATCAATAAAAAAAGTACTTTAAGTTATATTTGGACAAAATGTCTCTTTTTTCGGTATTGAAGTAAATAAAAAAATCAAAAGATAGAATGTCTCCGGAACCATCGAAAGACAAAAAGGATTACGATCATCAACAACTCGACAAGGTTATCCATGCCCGAATCCGTTTCGCGGCATTGGCTTTCCTGCTGAGTGTGTCTGAAGCATCGTTCGTTGATATTCGCGACAGCATCAGGGCGACGGATGGAAATCTCAGCATTCACCTGAGAAAGCTTGAAGCGGCGGGATATGTGGAGTGTATCAAGAGCTTCGAAAGCCGCAAGCCCCTGACCAACTACCGGGTGACCGACAAAGGGCGGGAGGCTTTTGACAAGTATCTCAAAAATGTTGGGAAATTCTGTGAAGATATGCCAGCTTTGCAGTCGAAATCGGCTTGATCGCATCCTTTTTTGATTAATTTGATCTCTCAAGAACGTTTAGCACTCTGCGCCGTTCTGAAAGTAGCGGATTTTGTCCGGCTTCTTTACTACTGTACGTTCGTTTCCGTTGATGATTTTGCCAATTATTTGCTGAGCTGATGATTATACCCGAACATGGCCGGACCTTGACTCCCGAAGAGTGGAAACCGGTCATCGATGAGTTGCTGGGCGCCAGACACATTCTGTTTACCACTCATGAAAATTCCGATGGCGACGGGCTTGGCAGCCAGGTCGCTCTGGCTCTCGTTCTCAGGGCGCTCGGCAAGGAGGTAGCGATTTTCAACACCTCGGAAGTTCCGCCGAACTATCAGTTTCTGAGGGAACTGCATGAAATCAAGCTCTTCCGCGACCGCGACGAGGAGTCGATGCAGGAGTTTTTCATCGCCGATATGCTCGTCGTGCTCGACGCCAACCTGCATGACCGGATTGGCAGGCTCTGGCCGCATGTCGAGTTCGCCAGGGAGATGAGCAGCCTCAGGGTGCTCTGCATCGACCATCATCTTGAACCCGAAGATTTTGCCGACATCACGATCTGCGAGACCTACGCCTCGTCAACCGGCGAGCTGGTCTGCGATCTCATCCTCTCCCTGGAGCAGCGAACCGGACAGAAGCTGTTCACCGCCGAAGTCGCTTCGGCGCTCTATGCGGCCATCATGACCGATACCGGTTCGTTCAGGTTTCCCAAAACGACTCCCTACACTTACCGCCTTGCCGGGATACTGGTCGAGCATGGGGCCAATCCCGAACTGCTCTACGACCGCATCTACAACGCGCTCACGCCGGAGGCGCTCAAGCTGCTCGGCCTGTCGCTTTCAAGCATCAAGATCATCGAGAATGGCCTGATCTCCTGGCTCTTCATTACGCAGGAGATGCTTCAGCGGACCGGTAGCAAACTTTTCGATACCGATCTCATCATTCGCTATCTTCTGAGCGTACCGACAGTGAAGGTTGCCGTGCTGCTCGTGGAGATGCAGGATGGCCGGTGCAAGGTGAGCTTCAGGTCGCGGGGCAAAATTTATGTCAATCAGCTTGCCAAACATTACGGCGGTGGAGGCCACATGAACGCTGCGGGGTGCCTCTTGCGGATGTCCGCAGAAAAGGCGCAGCTCGTGATTCTCGAGGATGTGCGCAAGTTCGCCCTTGAGCAGGGCAATAGCTAATTCTCTCAATTATTATCACTTACGTTCGAGCATGAAATATACCGTAACAGCAATGGAGGGCGGGCTGGTCAATGCCGATATCCTCGTTGAGTTTTTCACCAAGAAGGAGATGAAACGCGATGCGGCAAAAGTGCTCGCGGGCCTCGGCATCAATGCGAGTCCCGATGGCGACTTCAAGGCCGCTGCGGGCGAGATCGCGCTGCTCTACCGCAAGGCATCGGGCGATGAGGCGACGCGAGTGCTGCTCGCCGGTATCGGCGAGGGCAAGGAGGCTGCGGATTATCGTAAAGCCGCCGAAGCGGTCGCCCGAAAGGCGGTCGATCTCCATCTCGGCGCACTAGCCATCGATTGCTCGCCGATTGATGACTGGTCGAAACACTCGAAGCAGAAGCCGGAGGAGCTGGCGGCCACGCTTTTCGAGGGGGTACTGTATGGCGCGTATCGTTTCGACCGCCTGAAGAGCGGCAAGCTCGACAAGGAGGAGAAGAAGGAGAAGGCCGAGAAGCCTAAGGAGATCGAGGAGCTGGTGCTGGCCGGATGCGGTAACCGGCTCGACGCCATCGAAAAGGGGGCTGGAAAGGGGATGATTGTCGGCTTGTGCCAGAACCACGCAAGAGACCTCGTCAACCTGCCGGGCAACCATCTCTCCGCCGAAGCGCTGGCGGATGCGGCTGTCGAGGCGGGCAAGCGCGGCGGCTTCGAGGTGACGGTGTTCGATAAAGCGAAAATCAGTGAACTTGGCATGGGCGGTCTGCTCGCCGTCAACAAAGGCAGCCAGGAGCCGCCTACCTTCACCATTCTCGACTACAAGCCGAAGGGCAAAACGAAGAAGACGATCGCGCTGGTCGGAAAGGGCGTCACCTTCGACTCCGGCGGCATTTCGCTCAAGCCCGCCCAGGGGATGGAGGAGATGAAATCGGATATGTCGGGAGCCGCCGCGGTGATCGCCACAGTCGAGGCTGCCGCGGGGCTGGGGCTGCCGTTCAGGATTGTCGGTCTCATACCTGCCACCGACAACATGCCGAGCGGCTCGGCGCAGATGCCGGGCGACGTCATCACGACCATGTCGGGCATTACGGTCGAGGTCGGCAACACCGACGCCGAGGGTCGCCTGATCCTCGCCGATGCGCTCACCTACGCCAAAAAGGAGTACGATCCCGACGTGATCGTTGATCTGGCGACGCTCACCGGTGCCTGCATCGTGGCGCTTGGCAGTACGGTCGCAGGACTTTTCAGCAACGATGATGATCTGGCGAAGAGCATTTTCAAAGCAGGGCAATCCTCGGGCGAAAAGGTTTGGCAAATGCCCCTCTGGGACGAGTACGACGAGCTGATCAAGTCCGACGTAGCCGATGTGCACAACACCGGCGGGCGCGGCGCGGGTTCAGTGACGGCGGCCAAGTTCCTCCAGAAGTTCATCGACGGCCACAAGCGATGGGCGCATATCGACATCGCAGGCCCAGCATTTCCGGCCAAAGGGGGATCGAAGACGCCGGGCGCGACCGGTTTCGGCGTGCGCCTCGTGCTCGATCTGCTCAAGAGCTGGTCATGAGAAGAGCCAGGGAGTCATTCCGTTAACAAAGCGTAGCATTGTCATTTATGTCAGCGGTCAGGCAGAATCCGGTGGTGATCGTTCCCGGCGTACTTTTCTGGGATTCCCTCTACGAGGTGATGAAGGAGGCGCTCTGTGCCTCGGTACCGGCGGAGAAGATCGCCATCGCGCCGGTCAATATCGTTGACTGGGTCGGATTTCCACCATCGCCCGAGCGTTCGACCAACCGTGTCATGGCGGTGCTCGACCGGACGGTGCGTCGCATGGCGTCGAAATTTCCCGGCGAGCCGGTCACTATTGTCGCGCACAGCGGCGGTGGCACGGTGGCCATGATCTATCTGCTGGAACAGCCGTTTCAGGGCGATGTATATGCCGTCAATGGCATGGTTGGCAGGCTGGTCACGCTCGGCACGCCATTTCATACGCACGAGTATTTCGCAAAAATTAAAACCGATTTTATTTTCAGCCATCTCAGGCCGGACTTTTTCCGAAAGCAACAGGTGGTATCGGTTTTCAGCGATCGGTACAAAGGCTCGCTCGATGGCGGTTTTACCGAAAAACTGTGTTATATGTTTTACCGGGGAGTGACCGACGACGGGAATCTTGCCGGAGATGGCGTCGTACCTGCGAAAAGCTGTTTTCTGGAAGGCGCTGAAAATGTTACTATACCCGAATGCGAACATTTGCCAGCCCCGCATACAAGGTGGTATGGTACCAAAGATGGAGTAAAACAATGGATAGCGTGGCTTTGAAGCCATTCAGACGCATCGTCGTCATCATGCTGGCGGGAGCGATCATCATGACGATCTCCTCCTGCACCCGTAACGAGCGGAAAAAAGAGGAAGAGAAGCATATCGAGTCGATGATGTCCATTCTTGTTCAGGTGCAGAAAAATCTTGGACGGATTCGCCAGAAAGAGGCCGTGGTCGTCCGGCTTTCGTCCGATGTGGAGGGACGCAAGCCGCAAAGCGCCGAGCAGATTGGCCGGGAGATCAACACCAATATCCGTTTCATCGACTCCACGCTGACGGCCAGCAGGGATCTGGTCACGACGCTTGAACAGCAGAACCACGAATCCCAATACCGGATTGCGGCGCTTGACCGCATGACAGGCCAACTGAAGGGGGAACTCGACAAGAAGAGCGTGGAAGTTGGCGCCATGAAAGGGGAGATTTCAAAGTTGAGCAGGCAGATCGCCAGGCTCACCAACACGGTCGATGTCATGGACGAGGCGAGCGATGACCAGGAAGCGCAGATGGTCAAGGCCTATTATATTATCGGCACATTCGATCAACTGGTCGCCAGGGGAATTCTGCAGCCGCCGGGCACGTTTTCCCGTTTTCTCGGCGTAAGGCCAGTGCTGACCAACGATTTCGATATTCGCCCGTTCAGGCAGGTCGATATCACCGAAACCAAGGATATTTATTTCAACAGACCAGCCAGCAATCTGCATATCATCACCCCGCATACCAGGGGTTCGTATGAGCTTGTCGGCGGTAAAACTTCTTCGCTTCTCTTGATCAGGAACGAGGCGGAGTTCTGGAAGAAGTCGCGTTGCCTCATCATCATGGTGGAGTGAGCGTTACCGGAGAGTAGGTCGTGTGTCACTGTCAGGATTCACTTCTTGTTTATGCTGTGAATCGGCAGTTATTATCATTTTATTTCAGTTCAACTAAACCTCGGAGTGCATGAAGATTACCATATTCGGGTCCGGTTATGTCGGCCTTGTGACGGGCGCCTGTTTTGCCGAAGTCGGCAATGACGTACTGTGCGTCGATATAGACGAGAACAAGATCAACCGTCTCCTGAAGGGGGAAATTCCTATTTACGAGCCAGGTCTTGACGAGATGGTCGTCAACAATATTCGCGAAGGACGGCTCAGATTCACCACCAGCATCACCGAGGGGGTCGATTTCGGCCTATACCAGTTTATCGCCGTCGGCACGCCGCCTGACGAGGACGGGTCGGCTGACCTGAGCCATGTGCTCAGCGTTGCCGACAGCATCGGTCGCAACATGGAGGATTACCGCATTGTGATCGACAAATCGACGGTTCCGGTTGGCACGGCCGATCTGGTAAGCGAGACGATACGGACGGTTCTGGCGGAACGGGGCAAAGCGCTCGATTTTGACGTCGTCTCCAACCCGGAATTCCTGAAAGAGGGTAACGCCGTTGACGATTTCATGAAGCCCGATCGCATCATCGTCGGCGTGGACAATCCGCGCACCAAGGAGCTTCTGCGCAACCTCTACGCGCCGTTTAACCGCAGTCACGAGCGCTTTATCGCCATGGACATCCGCTCGGCGGAGCTGACCAAATATGCGGCCAACGCGATGCTCGCCACCAAGATCAGCTTCATGAACGAGATCGCCAACATCGCCGAACGGGCCGGGGCGGACGTCGAGGCGGTGCGCAGGGGCATCGGCTCCGATTCGAGGATCGGCTTCGCCTTCATCTATCCCGGCGCGGGTTATGGCGGCTCCTGTTTCCCCAAGGATGTGCAGGCGCTGGAGCGCACGTCGCGGAAGCTTGGCTACGATTCGCGAATCCTGCAAGCGGTCGAGGCTGTCAACGACGATCAGAAACTAAGTCTCGTCTCCAAGATTCGCGACCATTTCGACGGCGATCTCAAGGGGCGCGTCATCGCGGTATGGGGGCTGGCCTTCAAGCCGAACACCGACGACATGCGCGAAGCGCCGAGCCGCAAGGTGATGGAGGAGTTGTGGAAGGCGGGGGCGACCGTCAGGGCTTACGACCCGGTCGCCATGCACGAAGCGCGGCGAATCTATGGCGACCGGCCCGATCTGGTGCTGGTGGAGCATCCCGACGATGCGCTCAAGGGTGCCGACGCGCTGGTTATCATCACGGAGTGGATGGTCTTCCGCAGCCCCGATTTCGAGCTGATCAAAAGCTCCCTGAAAGAGCCGGTCATTTTCGACGGCAGGAACATCTACAGCCCCGACATGGTGGAACAGATGGGCATCAGCTACTACTCGATCGGCCGCCGCCCACGCCTGGTGCGCTGATCTCTCCTTATCGAGCCCTTCCCGGTCGGCATTCGACCTTCCGACCGGGAAAATGCTCCAGCGGGCCGTTTCCTTGGCCCAGCCTCCATGATGCTCCCGCCTGCAAAGCTTCTCTCGTATAGGCGATAGCGCTTTCCACGGCCTCATTCATCGGCAACCTTTTTGCCAAGCCGCACGCGATAGCCGACGAGAGCGTGCACCCTGTGCCGTGCGTGTTGATCGTCTCGATTTTCGGATTCGAGTACCAGAAAAATCTCCCCTCGTGCAGCAGGCAGTCGTTACAACGCTCCCCCTCTCCATGCCCGCCCTTGACCAGCACCGAACGCGCCTCTTGCAGGTGTAATTCTGCCGCTATTTTTTCGATTTCGTCTTGCGATGCGGGTGCTTTGTTGCGGCCTGTCAGCACCGTTGCCTCAGGCAGATTAGGGGTGATCAGGCTGGCCAGAGAAAAAAGCCGTTGCATCGAGGCCATATTCTTTGCCTCAAACAGCGATTTCCCGCTCGATGAGCGCAAAACGGTGTCGAGCACGACCGGAACCCCGTCGAGGCTTTCGATGAGCCTTGCGACTGTTTCTGCCGCTTCAGGTGAGCCAAGCATGCCGATCTTGACCGCGTCGATGCGAATATCGGCGGCAATCGTCTCGAACTGTTCGGCGATGAATGCGGGAGGAATCTCGTGAATCGTCCGCACTCCGAGCGTGTTCTGCGCCGTCACGGCGGTGATGACGCTCAGGCCGTAGCAGCCGTTGGCGGCGATGGCTTTCAGGTCGGCCTGGATGCCAGCGCCACCGCTGCCGTCTGAACCGGCGATGGTCAGCACGGTGGTGTAGTTCCGCGTCAAGTTCATTGCCGGATCATTCTTACCAGTTCGCGGGCCGCAGCCGCAGGATCGTCGCTTTCGGATACCGCCGAGATGACCGCGATGCCCGATGCCCCAGCGCGGATTACCTCGGCGGCGTTCTTCAGCTCGATCCCGCCGATGGCGATGACTGGCAACTGCGCGACGTTGCGGATTGGCTTTATCGCCGCCGTACCGAGCGGCGGCGAGGGTTTGTCTTTGGAGTATGTCGGGAAGATGTGCCCCACGCCAATGTAGCTCGCTCTATCCGCTGCGGCTTTCACGGCTTCCTCCGCGCATGAAACCGATACGCCGATGATCGCCTCAGGGTCGAGCAGGGTGCGGGCGACGGAGGCAGGCATATCCTGCTGGCCGAGATGCACGCCATCGGCCTGCATGGCCAGGGCAATATCGACACGGTCGTTGACGATAAAGAGCGCCTGATGCTCTCGGCACAGCTCCTGAATCCTGACCGCCCACTCGAAAAGCTGTCGGCCAGAGGCTGTTTTTCTTCGCAATTGCACCATTCCCGCGCCGCCTTCAAGGGCCATACGGGCCAGTTCGACGGGATCGGATCGCTCATCGGTGATGACGCAGAGGAGTCTTCGTGGCAGGCTCATGAGGGCATGAATGAGAGATAGCGGTTGACGGTTTCCGGCATCGATCCGGCATCGAGAAATGGTGTGAGCGCGGCGACGCCCCAGGCTCCGCATTCGATGCAGGCGAGCGCTTTATCGGGTGTGATGCCACCGACGGCGAAGACCGGAATGCGTACTTTTTCGCAAATTTCCTGGAGTTGCTCCAACCCTTGAGGAGGCCCAAAAGGAGCTTTCGACGGCGTGTGGAAGACTGGGCCGAAAAGCAGGTAATCGAGGCCCGCTGACGAGGCTTTCAGCGCGGCGGTTTCGCTATGGGCGCTTTGTCCTACAATCAGACCTCGGGCGGTCTTCCGTACGGTATCGGCAGGGCATGAGGATTCAGGAAGGTGTACGCCCTTGGCTCCCGATGCGAGCGCGATGTCGAAGCGTTCGTTGACGGTGAGCAGCGAACCGGCAGCATCGATAAAGGGCGCGATCTCGTGGCAAAGCATCCAGAGCGAGGCGGCGTCGAGCATTTTCTCACGAATCTGGAAGATCACCGGCGCGGAGCGGGCAAGAGCCTGAGCCTGCTTCTGAACGAGGCCGCGCTGCGCAAGATGTTCGCCGCCACTGCTGACAATCATCAGCCGGGGGAGTGAGGGATGTTTTCCTGCCATAGATACTATTTCTGGCACAATAACTATTTTTCAAAGGATTCCCAATGCCGGAAAATTCCACCTGGCAACTCAGGTTTTCCGGCCTTTTTTCAAGCAAAACATAACAACAGCGATGGCATCAAATGAAGAAAATCTGAGACGCTCAGGCATTGTCCTGCCTGAATTACCCGCCCCTGCTGGACTGTATCGTCCCGGAATTCGCGTTGGCGACATGATCTATACCTCAGGTCAATTGCCGCTTGTCGGCGGGAAACTGATCGAGCCTGGAGGAAAGGGGAGCGTCAGCTTCGAGCGTGAAGAGGAGGCGACTATAGCCGCAAGAACGGCGGCGCTCAATGCGATTGCTGTATTGCGTTCCGTTGCTGGAACCCTCGATGCCGTAGCGAATATCGTGAAGTTAACCGTCTATGTGTCCAGCGCCGAAGGATTCACGAATCAACACAAGGTGGCCAATGGAGCCTCGGAACTTATCGGTGAAGTTTTCGGAGAAACGGGCCAGCATGTCCGTAGCGCCGTTGGCGTTAAAGCCCTTCCTCTCGATGCCAGCATAGAGATCGAAATGATCGCGAATTGTCCAAGGCATTGAGAGTAGATTGGTGATAAAAACTCTTCAAAAGTCAAAAAAAGCAGCCAGACATTTTCAACCAAGGCTGCTTTTTTATGTGATAAAATTTCAATAAATATTTATAATTATTAATTAAAAAAAGCTGATATATCTTTATAATATCGCGTTCTATTTGCGTTTTTGTGGTGTAATCGAGTTGCTTAAACTAATTAAAGTAATAATTAAATAAATTCATTTAAGATATTTTATTAAAAATACTTAGTATTATTCGATTAAAATTAGTATAATCATGTTATAATGATTTTAAATCGATGTTTGTTGCATATTATATTTATATTTATTGTTATTTATTTATATTAATAGTTGTTTTCTTTATTATTTGATATGTTTTAGATGAAGTGTGTTTTGATTATTTAATATCTGCTTGTTAAAATAAGAGTAAAGCTCATAATAGTTCGAATTAATATTGAGTTATTCAGATGCTATATGTATCTATTTTGTCGGTAATATTATTTTCTTTTCATGGTTAAATGTCATTTTAATTCGTGGCCAAAGGAGCAAGGTTGTGGGGTTTTGCTGTCGCGGTTTTCCTGATGGGATCGTTAATGACGTGAACTCCCCTTCTCTTCGGTTCCATTGGTGGTAGTAGATTGTCATGCTTTATTGTCCGGTTTTCGCTGATCTGTCGTTATCGCTCTGCGCCCGTGTCACATCCTGCTCACGAATTCCGTTTCCGGAATTCATGAATTCTCCCGCCGTTTCATTATCATATAGTTACAAGGGTTTGCCGTGAACGCGAACTGTCCGGTAAACTCCAAATCCACAGTCAACCTGATGCTTTCTCTATGTCTCGTATATTCAGTATCCTTCTCATGATTTTTGTCGGGGCGTTCGGTTATTTTATCGGATGGCGGATGAATAGCGGGACGGGAGGTAAAATGGGCGATGCCTTTACTATTATCAGGTCGTATTACGTAGATCCGGTCAATGCCGACAGCCTCCAGAGCGCCGGTGTTCGCGGCATGTTGCAGTCGCTCGATCCCCACTCCATCTATCTCGAACCGGAGAAAGCGGCTCTCACCCAATCGACCTTCAACGGTAACTTCGAGGGGATCGGCATCGAGTTCGATGTCGTGCGCGATACCCTGCTCGTGGTGACACCTTTTGCGGGCGGACCGAGCGAATCGGCTGGCATCATGCCTGGCGACAGGATCATTGCGATCGACTCGAAGAATATCATCGGCATCAAGCCTTCGGCTGTGCTCGGCAAGCTCCGGGGTGAGCGGGGCACCAGAGTCGGTCTGAAGATATACCGTCCGTTGACTCACAGGACGATCGATTTCGTGGTCACGCGCAGCAAAATCTCCACATCGAGCATCGACGCGGCGTTTCTCGACGATGCGAGCACCGGTTACATCCGTATCAGTCAGTTCGTCGAAACCACGTCGAGCGAGTTTCACAATGCGTTGCAAAAGCTGCGTACGATGGGCATGAAGCGACTCATTGTCGATGTGCGCGGCAATCCGGGCGGCTATCTCGATCAGGCCGTGGCTGTTGCCGATGAGCTGCTTCCGGCGGGAAAGCTCATCGTCTCTACCAAAAGCCGTCATGGCGGCGATGATCAGATGAAGTACTCGTCAACCTCTGGAGGAATTTTCGAGCAGGGCGAGGTGTGTATTCTGGTTGACCGGGGAAGTGCTTCGGCGGCGGAAATCCTTGCAGGTGCTTTGCAGGACAACCGGCGTGCGCTGCTGATCGGTGAATTGACCTTCGGCAAGGGACTTGTCCAGCGCCAGTTCAAGCTGCCCGATGAATCGGTTATCAGAATTACCGTTTCGAGATACTTCACGCCTTCGGGACGTCAGATTCAGCGGGAATATGATGAAGGACTCCAGGGACGCGAGCGTTATTACAAGGAGATGTTTACCCGGAATCTGCCCGGAAATTTCATGAAAAAGTACGGCGGTCTTCTGTACAAAGAGGGGCAGGATATTTCTGTTTACAGCACCGGCAGTCTGCTGAAAAATTCCTCGGCGGACAGCCTTCGCGCTATGCTGGCCAAGGCGGGAGGCATCATGCCCGATTACTGGGTTTTCGGCAGGTCATACAGCACTCTCTATCAGGAGCTTTATGCCAAAGGCGTGATCGAGGATATCGCCCTGAAGCTCATCGACGATGCCTCCGATCCCGTTCAGCAGTATCGTCGCTCGGCGACCTCGTTCCTTGACAGCTATCGCGTGCCGACCAATCTCGAAGCGCTGGTCAGAAAAGGGTGCGCGGATGCGAAGGTTCAGTTCGATCCGGCAGAGTTCAGCCGGGACAGAGCTATCATCGCCCTTGCGCTTAAAGCACGGATTGCACGGCACTTGTTCGGAACTGAAGAGCAGATCAGGGTGTTGATCCGTGAAGGCGATCCGGTCATGAAGGTTGCGCGCCATTTCATTGAAAAGCGGGCTTCATGAGCTGCCGGGGAGGAACGGTTTACCGGATGGAAGGATCGCCGGTCACCATTTTATCATTACAACCAGCTTCGCTATGTCACTACTTGAAAAAATCAACAGTAACACCTGTGCGCTCAGGTTCCGAAACGACTGGCTGAAGATTTTCACCTGCCCGGTGCCTTCATCCAATTTTCTCTCCTTTGTCGGCGTGGCCACGATCGATGCGCCGCAGCACTCTGTGCTCAGCCTTCTGTACGACATCGAGTCGGCAACCGAGTGGGTGTGGAAAACCAGGGAGATGCGCGTGCTTCAGGAGCTTGCCGACGACAACGAGGGGCGGGTGGTCTATCAGGTGGTCAGCGCTCCGTGGCCCGTTTCGGATCGCGATATCGTCACTCGCTCGACGGCTTATATCGATCCCGAGACCTCGGAAGCTTTCGTCAATATTGAAAGCCTGCCAGATTTCATTCCCGAGACCAGCAATTGCGTGCGGGTGCGCAAGCTGGAGGGGGCGTGGAACATCCTGCCGCTTTCGGAAGACTCCTGCCGCGTGGTCTTCCGGCTGCACATCGAGCCTGCCGGTGAGATTCCCTCATGGCTGGCCAACATCGCCGTTATCGACACGCCGTACCATACGCTGAACAATATGCGCGATATGGTCAAACGCGAAAAATACCGTAATCCCGTCGAGGTTCCTTTAAAAGAGTCCAAAGAGGTGATCATCAGGAATTACAACGATTTCATTGTCCAGTAAATGCCGGGTCTCTGCCTATCATTACCACAACAGACAAGCCAATGGAAGTAGCAAGCGCCCTGGAGGGCAACTGGGAATTTCGGGTCGATCACAAGAACATCAAGATTTTTTCATCGAAGATCAGTGGTTCCCAGGTGCTGGGTTTCAAAGGAGAGACCGTGTTCGATGCCTCGCTGAAGAAGCTGATCAGCATCTTTCACGATTTTGGAAGCTATGGGAAATGGGTGCATCAGCTTGCGGAGATGGAGGTACTGCATCAGAGCGACGATCTCGACTATGTCGTTCGCCAGGTGCTCAACACGCCCTGGCCGCTTCCCAAGAGGGAGATGATTGTCCGCACCAGCCTGCACGCCTCCGAAGAGGGGGCGCTGGCTTTGACGATGACAGGTATTCCCGATTATCTCCCGTCGAGGCCGGATTTTCACCGCGTGCGTGACGCCAAAGGGGTCTGGATATTGATGCCGGTTGAGAAGGGCAAGGTGCATGTGACCTTCGTGATGCATCTCGATCCCGGCAGCGACATTCCGCCAGCGCTCAGCAATGCTGCGCTGTTCGAGGTTCCGTTCTACTCGCTGCTCAAGATGAGAACTCTTGCGCAGGATGCGTCATATAATCCGGCCTGGCCGTCGGTGGTGGACAATCACGTCACCATCATTGAAGATGGGCCAGGCAGGCATTGAGCAGCTTGTCCGGCCTGACCGGCACCGCACCCACCTCCTGGCACACCGTGTTGGCCGCGAGGTTTGCGATGCGGGTGCTGGTTACCAGGTCGAGACCTGAGGCCAGCCCGAGCGCGAGGGTGCCGATCACCGTATCTCCCGCACCGGATACGTCGGCCACATCGAGCGACAGGGCCGGAATATGGGTGAACGATCCGTCATAGACGGTCATCCCTTTTTCGCTTCTCGTTACCACGAGGCTTTCGACATATAGCTTTTCAAGGAGCATGAGGCACGCCTCCTCTACATCGGTATCCGTGTTGGCCACCGGAACACCGAGCGAGGCGGCAAGTTCCGAGAGATTGGGCTTGAACACCGTGCTGCCGCCGTAGGAAAAGAATCCCTTGAGTTTCGGATCGACCAGCACCGGCCTGTCGTGATCCCGGCAGAGAGCGATCACCGAAGCGATCAGCGACGGGGTGAGTACCCCCTTGTTGTAATCTTCAAGCACCACGGCATCGACCGATTCCGCGATCTCCATGAACATGCCAAGCAACTGTTGCTCCAGCCCGGCATCCACCGGCTTGCGGCTTTCGTAGTCAACCCTCGTTATGTGATGGTTCTGCGAGAGGATACGGGTTTTGCAGGTTGTCGGGCGCGTGCTGTCGGCCACGAGCATTCCCGGATCGAGTCCATGCTCCCACATCAGGTTGGCGAGGTTCCGGCTCTCCGCATCATCACCAATGACGCCGATCAGGAGCGTTTCAGCGCCGAGCGAATGGATGTTGACCGCCACGTTGGCCGCTCCGCCGAGACGGCTGCTCTCGCTGGTGACGTCCACCACCGGCACCGGATATTCGGGTGAAATTCTCGATACGTGGCCGAAGATATATTTGTCGATCATCACGTCGCCGATAACGGCGATCTTCTTGTTTTTGAATGATCGGAATATCCGCTCGATGGTTTCCGGGGTCATGGTCTCTGCTTTGAAAATTGGCTTAACTAATATAAAAGAAAATAGTTCGGAGACTGCTGCATTGTTTGGTTTTATTTTTGCAGAATATTTTTATATTTAAAGCTATCCATTTTTAGAATTTATGTGACAGGTTCAACATGTTCGATAATCTCAGTGACAAACTTGAGCTGACCTTCAGAAAACTCGCCGGACAGGCGACGATAAACGAGGTCAATATCGGTATCGCCATGCGCGACATCAAACGTGCCCTCTTGAGCGCCGACGTCAACTACAGGGTCGCCAAGAAGCTTGTGGAGGATATTCGCGAGAAGTCTCTTGGCGAATCGGTCATCAAAAGCGTTTCGCCCGCGCAGATGATCGTCAAGATCGTCAACGACGAGCTGACCGAGATCATGGGCGGCGAGAACAAACCGCTGAACCTGCCTCCGAAGAAAATTCCCGCCATCGTGATGGTTGCCGGTCTTCAGGGTTCCGGCAAGACCACCTTCTGCGCCAAGCTGGCCAAGCGCCTCAAGAAGAACGGAAAGAATCCCATCCTTGTTGCCGCTGACGTCTATCGTCCGGCTGCAATCGATCAGCTCAAGACCCTCGGCGAGCAGATCGGGGTGCCTGTATTCTCCGTCGATGAGCAGGACGCCATGAAAGCCGCGCTCGGTGGCCTCGAAGCCGCCCGTGAGGGTGCCAAAGATGTGGTGATCGTCGATACCGCTGGTCGCTTGCAGATCGACGAGGTGATGATGGCCGAGGCCGAGGCGCTCAAGAATCGCCTCAGCCCCGACGAACTGCTGTTTGTCGTCGATTCGATGATGGGCCAGGAGGCGGTCAACACCGCGAAGGCCTTCAACGACCGGCTCGATTTCGATGGCGTGGTGCTCACCAAGCTCGACGGCGATGCCCGCGGCGGCGCGGCGCTTTCGATCCGTCAGGTGGTCGAGAAGCCGATCAAGTTCATGAGCGTTGGCGAGAAGGTCGATGATCTCGATGTGTTCTACCCCGACCGCATGGCCCAGAGGATTCTCGGCATGGGCGATATCGTCAGCTTCGTCGAAAAGGCGCAGGAGACGCTCGACCTCGAAAAGACGATGCAGATGCAGTCGAAGCTCATGAAGAACGAGTTCGACCTCGATGACTTTTTCGACCAGCTCCAGCAGCTCAAGAAGATGGGTTCGATTCAGGGACTCATCGAAATGGTGCCCGGCCTGAACAAGATGGTGCCGAAGCAGGATCTCGAGAACATCAACTTCAAGCCCATCGAGGCAATGATCTCCTCGATGACCCGAGAGGAGCGCAAGAAGCCGGAGATCATCAACGGCAGCCGCCGTCAGCGCATCGCTCGCGGCAGCGGTACGAAGGTGCAGGAGGTCAACATGCTGCTCAAGCAGTTCTCCGAAATGAAGAAGATGATGCGCTCGGTAAACCGCCTGACCCAGTCGGGCCGGAAGATCACCTCGCAGAATCTGGCGCTCGACAAGTTTTTGAAACGATAAATGAACAATGTCTCTTACAATAAATTAAACTCTTTACGCATTGGTTAAGATCAGATTGAAAAGAGCCGGAAGGAAAAAGATGCCTTTCTACCAGATCGTTGCCGCCGACGGGCGCGCACCGAGAGATGGCAAGTTTCTCGAAGTGGTCGGCCACTACAACCCGACCGCCAAGCCGCACGCCGTGACCATCGAGAAAGATCGCGTGGCTTACTGGCTGAACGTTGGCGCACAGCCGACCGACACCGTCCACAGCCTCATCCGTGGCACCGGTCTGCTTCACGAGATGAACCTGAAGCGCCGTGGTTTCAGCGAGAGCGATATTGCCGCCCAGATGGAAGCGTGGCAGCAGAAAGAGGCCGAGCGCCGTCAGAAGCGTCTCAACGCCAAGCTGCGCCGTCGCCAGGCCAAAAAGGCCGCCGAAGGCGCTGGTTCCGAAGGCTGAGGATTGGAAATCATCGAACCGGCTGAAACCTGAGTGGAACTGTTTCTGACAGGCATTGTCCTGAAGCCCAAGGGGTTGAAAGGCGAACTCAAGGTGAAGCCGGTGACCGACTTTCCGGAACGATTCCTCAAGCGCCTGGAGTATTACGTCGGCAAAACGCCCGAAGATGCCGTAGTTCGCAAGGTGCTGTCGGCGAAGCTGAATCAGGGTTTTGCCTGGCTGATGCTCGAAGGTGTCGGATCGCGTGAAGAGGCCGAGGCAATGGCTGGTTGTCACCTATATGTGCCCGGTAATGCCTTGGAGCCTATGCCGGATGGACGAGCGTATATCCACGAGCTGATCGGTCTGGAGGCGTTCGACGAAGCGGAGGGTCGTGTTGGCAAAATCAGCGATGTGTTGCAGATGCCTGCTCACGACGTCTACGAAATCGATACCGGCAGTGGCAAAGTGCTCGTGCCGGCGGTGGAGGATTTTATTATTGAAACCGATCTCGATAAAGGGATCGTGACGTTGCGTAGATTCAGGGAATTTTTGTAACGTCACTGCGTCGCGGCTTCATCATGGAAGCACCGGCGCGATGTTCTTGACAAGATTGATAAAGCGGATGGCTCTAAAAAGTGTTATGAGCGGTTCGAGTGCAAGGCGGATGGAGCGCAGAAACCGGAGCGTACATGGAAGTACGTGAGGATTTCGAGCACCACCCAACGCAGCAATCGAGACGCGCAATAGCTTTTTAGAGTAGTCCTGGCAACGACTCAGAAGTGAAGCAATGCGGATAGATATCATTTCCGTCATTCCGGATTTTTTTTCGTCACCCCTTGAAAAGGGATTGCTCGGTATCGCAAGACGGAAAGCGCTTGCGGAGATCCATGTGCACAACCTGCACGATTATGGATTGGGCAAATACCAGCAGGTGGATGATGCGCCGTTCGGAGGTGGCGCGGGAATGGTGATTCGTCCAGAACCGGTTTTCGCGTGTATCGAGAAGTTGCAGGCTGAAAGGAGTTATGACGAGGTCATCTTCATGACGCCGGACGGAGAGGCTTTCGACCAGAAGCGGGCTAACCGCCTTTCGCAAACGCGGAATCTGATTGTGCTCTGTGGCCACTACAAGGCCTTGGACGAAAGGATTCGCCGAACGCTGGTGACTATGGAGCTTTCCGTCGGTGATGTGGTGCTATCCGGAGGCGAGATTCCGGCGCTCATGGTCATGGATGCGGTCGTCAGGCTCATTCCGGGGGTGCTCGGCGATGGTGAGTCGGCATTGACCGATTCGTTCCAGAGCGAACTGCTCGACTGCGCATGGTATACCCGCCCTGCACAGTTCCGGGGAATGAAAGTGCCCGACGTGCTTCTTTCAGGCCATCATGAGAAAATCGAGCGCTGGCGGCAGGAGAGTGCGCATGAGCGCACGCTTGAACGCAGGCCGGATATGCTCGGCAAAGAGAGTGAAGAAGAGTAAAGACAACATAAAGATAACAGTGTCATCATGGATCAGTTAATTCAGTTGGTCGAAGCAACCCAGCAAAGGAGCGATATTCCCCAGGTTCGTCCCGGCGATACCGTCAGGATTCAGCTCAAGGTTATCGAGGGCGAGAAAGAGCGCCTTCAGGCTTTCGAGGGCGTCGTGATCGGCGACAAGGGCACGGGCGCTTCCAAGACCATCACCGTCCGCAAGATTTCGCACGGCGTGGGCGTCGAGAGGATCATTCCGGTCAACTCGCCGAACGTCGAGAGCGTCACGGTGGTCAGGAACGGCAAGGCCAGAAGAGCCAAGCTTTTCTACCTCCGCAAACGTACCGGCAAGGCCGCGCTGAAGGTCAAGGAGCGCAAGAGCGCTCACGCCTGAGCCTGAGCATTTCCGACTTTTAGCAGAGCAGCGCAACCGTGAACCGGCGGCGCTGCTTTGTTGGTTTTTGCGCGGCGCTGCTTTGATGGACGCAATGGACGTTGATGGACGAAGAGCGCGAGTAGCGTTATTATTTCCTTTCTGATTTTACCCTGCCATGCATACCGCTCGTGTCGAGGCTTTTCAGGCGAAGATTTTCGATTTTTACGAAAAGAACGGGCGGAGCTTTCCCTGGCGCTTGACCACTGACCGCTATGCCGTTATGGTGAGCGAGGTGATGTTGCAACAGACCCAGGCCGGCCGTGTCGCGCCGCGATTTCTGCGCTGGATCGGGCGTTTTCCCGATGTTCGGTCGCTCGCGTCGGCTTCGCTGCGCGAGGTGCTCGAAGAGTGGAGCGGCCTCGGCTACAACGGGCGCGGCCAGCGCCTGCATCGTGCGGCGGCAATGATCTTCGAGCAGCATGGCAGCGAGGTGCCGGGCGATCCCGCCAAACTCATCGAGCTGCCCGGCATCGGAGCCTACACGAGCCGCTCGATTCCCGTCTTCGCCGACAACCTCGATATTGCCGCCGTCGATACCAACATCCGGCGCGTGCTGATCCACGAGCTGCAACTTCCCGAATCGATCACGCCGAAAGCGTTGCTCGACGTGGCTCACGAGGTGCTGCCGAAAGGGCGCAGCCGCGACTGGCACAACGCGCTCATGGATTACGGCGCGATGGAGCTGACCGGCAAAAAGACCGGCATCGCGCCGCTGACGAAGCAGTCGAGCTTCAAAGGCTCGCGCCGCTGGTATCGCGGGGCGCTCCTGCGCGAACTGCTCGCCGCCGGTGAATTGTCACGCGAGTCGGTCGAAGAGCGCTACGCCGATTGCCCGCACGGCATCGGCTCGATTGTCGATTCGCTCGTCATGGAGTTGATGATCGAGGAGTACGGAGACCGCCGGATGCTGAGGATTGCAGGGGAGTCTGGTGGGGGCGGAGGTAAATGATGAAAACTCCTTTACCCGAAGGAGCGATTACGGTCACGTTGTGCTTCGATTCCGACTTCAACTTTTTTTTCCAGCTGGGCGACTCAGGTTGCCTGGATTCAACATCCGTTGGTTTACTTGGGCAGGATGACCGCTAACGACTCACATCACCGGCAGCAATAAGCATAGCGAGGAACGAGGAACGACGCTTTTTGCTTTCCGAGTGCATGTGATTGTTATGCGATTCATTGAATTATATCTTTGGATTCATCTATTGTGATCTTTGCCATCTTCATTCCTGCATCAAGGTCTTCATACATGCCACCTGCTTCTAGGAGTTTCGCTAATAAGTAGTTATACTTTTCAATAACACGCTGACCATTTACGACTAACGGTGCTGGAATTATGTATCGATGTCCATCAAGACGCCAAAGATCGAATTCATATAAGACGATCTCGTTATATCGAAACGCATACTTACATTCATAGGCGGCCTTATCAAGAAATGACTCATTGAAATTGCACGATGACTTTTGGAAACTTAATTCGATGATACTGAACCTAAAATCACTGAGATAGACCCATTCCTCTTTGCTGGAGTCGTAGTCCCAATCTGATTTGTCTGTTTTAAGTATCATGTTTATGTAGTATTTTCGGCTATCTCTTGAGTTGAAGCGCAAAGCCAATTCCACCGCAAATACCACCCCTCTAAACAGCGAGCTGTCAATATCCGATACTTTAGGTGACTGGATGTGATCACTCTGAATTCTATGTTCAATAAAGCAGAATTCTTTTAAGTCTTTTTTTGGAATTGGAACAACACTATCTTTCGTACCATATATTAGGTACGATTTGACATGCTCCTTTACTTTTGACTTTTTCCATTTCTCATGCAGTTTTGTCAAATACTTTGAGTTGTTTTTTAGCTGTCTTGCGGTTTTGCTTAAACTCAATCCTGCCCATGATTTCCCACCAAAGAAGGCGGGAGTTATCATCAAGTGCGACAGGTATTTTCTGAAGTTAAAATTTGCCTCTTCGAGTTTTAGCAACATCCCATTCACAACAACAGAGCCTAGGCTATGAGTGATTAGTATTAATGCATCATATTGATTAAGTTCGCTTTGACAAAAAGATAAAAATTCGCCAACTAGAGAATCAATATCAGGGCTTGCGGGTAGAAAAATGTTACTAAAGTAACCATAGCAAAAGACATCAAAGTTTTGTCCAAGTGAACTTCCCATCATAAGTTGGGGGAAACTTCCCCATGTTTCTTGGGGTGTACCACCTAAACCATGCACAAATACGATTGCTGCCTTTGCTGGGTAGTCTGACCACTTGTAAGCAAGTGAATCGTCAATACGTAATTTTTCTCTTTCTTTCCTCAAGTCCTCTTACCTTTACTAATTGTTTCCCTTCGGACAATTTTTTCGCCGCATAACGTGCTGATCTGTGGCGGCGATTAGCCGTCCGCTGCATCAGGCTTGTTGTGCCTTGATCGAATTGGCGCAATGCTTGCCTGCGGACTCTACGATATTTCCGAACGTGGGAAGCGACATCTCGAACTGAATGGCGTCATCTCCATTGGGACGCGAATCTTGAAACACAAACCAAACATCCCCGTCACGGTGTATCGCGCCATCATCCGTTCGTATCTGGACTTCGTATCGACAGTGCGCGATCGAGTTGCGCAAACGTCGTTTGAGGTGTGTGCTCTGATCAGTTGGTGACATTGAATCAAAAGAGGGATAGCAGACCGCAATAGTCTCGAGAAAGGGGCTGAGCGAGAAGGTATCAAGGTAACCGTTCTCTTGACCGAACACGAAATAGGAATATGAGAAGGCGAGCATGATGCCAGGATTGACAAGACTCCATCTCCGCTTGGCGCCTGTCTCCTTAATGAAGTGAGAAAGGGAAATGTCATCTCGTCTCTGCTGGGCGGCGTGCAGGAAATGTGATGCGTCGTTTGTGCCCATTAACAGCGAGTACGGATCAATTGTCTTCATACGAATCACCTATTAGTGGGGAGCACAACAAGTTATTAGTTCGTTTTCTTCATATCTTGTCTCATGTGACGCTCATCAACAGTGTTCTGTGAGACTGGCCTGTCATGAACTTTATAAAGTTTACCACAAAAGTCAAGTAAAACCAAGAAAATTTTGAATTCCATCTTTATGGATGTCATCCTGAAATCAGGATAAATGAGAAGAGAGACATCACCTATTGGCGTTTCAAGAAAAAAATGACGGATATTCGTCATCGCGAGGCCCGACTTGTCGGGACGTGGCGATCCATCATTTGTTGATTTCGCTGCTTCCCGTATGGATTGCCGCGTCGCTATGCTCCTTTCCATGAACATGAATGATTTTTCTGATATATCACTTTATCCGTGGCAGCAAACAGCAAAAGATAGGACTGAAGTCCAGGTGTTTTTCTGATTGACTCACCCCGGCTTGAAAGCCGGGGCAATATGAATGGAAGAGAGATGAATGTCCGTCGGGATAAATCCCGCCTGAATATGACAGAGTCCATCGCTCTCTTCAACCATTGCCCCGGACTTCAGTCCGGGGTTGATGAAGAATTAATAAATCTGGGCTTTAGCCCAATTTTTTTTCAGAGTTGGCTGCGTTCTTCCTCGAACAAATATACACACTGTTCATTGTCCGTGTGCGGTATCCCACCGGATACAGGCGGCTCGCAATGACGGGGAATACACCAGACTGTCTGGTTTTGACTTGACACTATGAGCATTTTCCGAAAGCGCTCGTCCCCTGAAGCTCACTCGGTGTTGTAGACCATATTCAGCGCGTTGTAGAGATTGTCGATCTCCGTGTTGTATTTGCTGATGATCTCCTTGCGCTTGAGCTTGAGCGTCGGGGTCATCATGCCGTTTTCAATCGAGAACGGCTCATCGACCAGCAGGAATTTGCGCACCTTCTCATGGGTGGCGAGTTGGCGGGAGATGCTCTTGAGCAGCTTATCGTAAATCTGCATCACCTCTTTGGTAGCGATCAACTCTTTGGTGTTGGCGGTCTTGATCTGGTGCTCCGCCGAGAAATCCCTCAGTTTTACGAAATCGGGCACGATGAGCGCGATGAGGAAGGGCCGTTTTTCACCGATAATCATCACCTGATCGACATAGGGGCTGTCGAGAATGAGATTCTCGATTGGCAGGGGAGCGATGTTCTTGCCGCCGCTGGTCACGATGATATGCTTCTTGCGGTCAGTGATTTTCAGGTAGCCATCGGCATCGATCACGCCGATGTCACCCGTATAGAACCACCCATCCTTGATCACCTCGGCGGTCGCCTCCTCGTCTTTCCAGTACCCCTTCATGATGTTGGGGCCTTTGAGCATGATTTCGCCATCCGGCGCGATCTTCACCTCGACGTTCTTGACCGGTGGCCCGACCGTGCCGAACTTCACCTTTTCGGGACGGTTGACGTGGGTGACGGGCGAGGTCTCGGTCAGGCCGAAGCCCTCCATAATCGTGATGCCGATGGATTGGAAGAACTCTCCCGTTTTCTGAGGAAGCGCCGCGCCGCCGGAGACGAAGTAGCGCAAGCGACCGCCGAATTTCTTGCGGATTTTGCTGTAGACCAGCTTGTCGGCGAGGCTATGCTGCACGGCCAGCAGCGGCGACACCTTTCCGGCGGCGAGCTGCTTGTAGTACTTATCACCGGTGCTCACCGCCCAGAAGAAGATTTTCTCCTTCACGCCCCCTTCACTCGTCACCGATTTGAGAATGCTTGCCTTGATGCGGTCAAAGAGCCTCGGCACCGTGAAGATGATGGTGGGTTTGGCCTCCGACATGTTGAGCGAAATGGTTTCGATGCTTTCGGCGAGGTAAATCCTCGCCCCGCAGGCAAAGAGCAGGTAGTAGCCGCCGGTGCGTTCGTAGGCGTGGGAGAGCGGCAGGAAGGAGAGGCTGCTGTCGGTTTCGTCGAGGCGGATGACCGTCGAGCACGATTTCACGTTTTCGCACAGGTTCCGGTGGGTGAGCATCACCCCCTTCGGCAGACCGGTCGTGCCCGAAGTGTAGATGATCGTCGCCACATCGTCAGGCTTGCTTTTGATGCCATCGAACAGCCAGGGCGCGGCTTGCAGGATTTTGATCCCCTCGGCTTTAGCCTGGCCAAGATCGATTACATCCTCGACCGGTTCTTCGAGCCGGTTCATGACGATCACCATGTTCAGTTCCGGCAGCTTCGGCCAGATGGAAAGTATCTTGCCAAGCTGAAGCATGTTGGAGACGATGATCCCTTTCGCGCCGCAGTTGTTCAGGATGTATTCGATCTGGTTCGGCGGAAGGGAGGGGTAGAGCGGCACGTTGGTTGCGCCGAGCGAGAGAATGGCCATGTCGGACAGATACCAGCCTGGACGGTTCTCCGACAGAATGGCCACCCGGTCGCCCGGCTCGATGCCTCTCTTTTTCAGATAAGCGGCGAAATGGCGGCAATCCTCGGCAAGCGAGTCATAGCTGATCGGCGCATATGCGCCCTGGATTTTTCTGGCGATTGGCGCTTTGTCGCTCTGGCCTTTGTAATGGCTGAAAACGGAGGTAAACAGCTCGGGCAGGGTCTGGAAATCAGGGTTGATGAGTCCCATAAACGAAAGTTTGATTCCGGAAAGCTGAGAAGAGAGTCGTGAAATCGGGTCTGACGCAAACGGTCAACAACGGCGTCCGCAAAAACGGATAGTGTGACAGGAATGCACTGCATAAAATCGTAACTGATATGTAACAATCGACGCTCTCTTCTCCAACAGTTTATTCGAATTTTGATCGCCGCACCATCTCTGAGACTCCGCTCGCTGCAACGACAGGTCGATTTCGAAATCGCGATTGTTACCTCAGCTATTGTCGTGACCGTTCTCGCGAAGAGTGGCATCATTCGGGTGGATTCACGGGAATGCCTTATTTTTGATATATTTGGGCGCATCACTTCAGAACAGCTCATACCGACACTCATTGTCCGCTTTTTTCGGACGGGAGGATCAGGGTCGTCAAATGTTTTTCTTCAACAGCGTTAGAACCGGGCAGCCGCCCGATGGCGCCGGTACACGCAGAACAGTTTCATTTCCAATCGATTACATGCAGGCACGAAATAAAGGGAAAAAGTCCTGGACAGGGTATGCCGGTTTGCTGGCCGGCTTGGCGCTCATCGCCTATCTGTTCAGCAAGGTGGATCTGGCCGGATCGATGAAGCTGATCGGTTCGATTGGCCCATACTCCCTCTTGATTCTCCTGCCATATCTCGCCCTGCATCTTCTTGAAACGGCATCCTGGCGTCGGCTTATACCGAAAGAGAACGGGGCTGTGCCTTTTTTCTCGCTTTTCAAAATCCAGCTTGTTACCGAAACTGTCTCTATGACCCTGCCGGCGGGCATCGCTGTCGGTGAGCCGTTACGCCCCTGGCTCTGCCGTCGATTTCTTGGCATTCCGCTGCCGGACGGATTTGCCAGCGTTGCGGTACGCAAGCTCCTGCTTTCCGCGACAGAGGGGTTCTATACCCTTATCGGCGCGATTGCCGGTTTCGGCTTGTTGCAGTCCGTATCCGTGCAGGTGATCGATTTTGAAGGTCTTGGCGTGATCATGATCGTTGCGGGTATCTCCATCACGCTCGGCTTCATGCTGCTCCTCGTCGTGATGACCAACGGCAAAGCCGCGCTGAAGCTGCATCACGTACTGATGAAGATTCCGTTTGAAAAGGTGCGCCAGTGGCTGCTCAGCCAGGAGGCGGGGTTCGCCGAGACCGACCAGAAGCTTCAGCGGGTCATGTCGGGCGGCCTCAGATCGCTGCTGCCGGTCATGGGCATCTATATCGCGGCATGGATGATGCTTGCTGTGGAAAGTTATCTTATATTGCACCTCCTTGGTCTCAAGGTGACATTCCTGCAAGTGCTTGCATTCGATACGGCGCTGACCATTCTCAGGGCGATCTTTTTTTTCATTCCATCAGGTCTGGGAATTCAGGACTTGGGCTATCTCGCGTTTTTTCAAGCGCTTGGTCTGCCCGATCATCTCGCCTGGGGAGGAGCGTTCGTGTTGCTGCGCCGTTTCAAGGAGGTTATCTGGTATTCGATAGGTTATGCGGTGATGTTCATGGAAGGCATTCATCTTCGGGATGCCGAACAAGTCAGTAAAGAAAGCGAATGAAGAAGAAGATACTTTTTGTCTGCGGATCGATGAATCAAACCACCCAGATGCACCAGATTTCGGAGTATCTCGCGGAATATGATCAGTGGTTCACCCCTTTTTTCAGCGACGGTCTGCTCGGCAAAGCCTCCGACATGGGGATGCTCGAATTCACGATCATGGGCAAAAAGCGGGCCAGCAAAGCGATCGACTACCTGACTTCGCACGGGTTTCAGCTCGACATCGGCGGCGCACGGCACAGTTACGATCTGGTGGTGACCTGCACTGACCTCATCGTACCCAAGCACCTCAAGCGCTCCAAAATCGTCCTCGTACAGGAGGGAATGACCGAGCCGGAAACCGTTCTGTTCCATCTCGCCCGCAACTTCCGCTGGGTGCCGAGATGGATCGCCGGGACGGCAACCACCGGTTTGTCCGACACCTACGAGAAGTTCTGCGTGGCCAGCGAAGGGTATCGCGACCTGTTCGTCCAGAAGGGGGTCAATCCGGCCAAGATCGAAGTGACCAGCATTCCCAACTTCGACCACTGCGAGCGCTTCCTCGACAACAAGTTCGAGCACCGCGACTACGTGCTGGTCTGCACCTCCGACAATCGCGAAACCTTCGTCTACGAGAACCGCAAGCGCAACATCCGCAAATACCTCGATATGGCCGACGGGCGGCAACTGCTCTTCAAGCTCCATCCCAACGAGAATGTCTCGCGGGCAACGAGGGAGATCGAGCTGCACGCGCCGGGAAGCATCGTCTATTCAGAAGGGAAGACCGAGGAGATGATCGCCAACTCGCAGATGATGATCGCGCAGTTTTCCTCGACGATCTTTGTAGGATCGGCGTTGAACAAACCGGTATATTGCGGGCTGGAACCCGATTACCTCAAACGCCTCACCCCGTTGCAGAACCGCTCGGCGGCTCATAAAATTGCCGGGGTGTGTCGGGAAGTGATCGAAAAATGAGATGGCATCGGCCAACAATCATGAACCAGAAAACGTACTGAATGCGAACGGCAGCGATCATTCCGGCGCGAGGCGGCTCGAAGGGACTCAAGCAAAAGAACATCCATCCGGTAGCCGGTCTTCCGCTACTGGCGTGGAGCGTGTTGCAGGCCGTCGATGCCGCACATGTCGATCAGGTGTTTGTGACGACCGACGACGAGGCCATCGCTGAGGTGGCGCGGGAGTATGGCGCGGAGGTGATCGACAGGCCGGAGCATATCAGCGGCGACAAGGCTTCCTCGGAGTCGGCTTTGCTGCACGCGCTCGAAACGATTGCCGGGCGGCACGGCGCGGAGCCGGAGACGGTGGTCTTCCTGCAAGCCACCTCGCCCCTGCGCAAGCCGGGCGACATTGACCGCGCCATCGAGCTGTTCCGGCGCGACGAGGCCGATTCGCTGATTTCGGTCACGCGGGCCGACGATCTCACCATCTGGGAGCAGCGGGGTGGCGAGTGGAATAGCGTGAACTTCGATTACCGCAACCGCGGGATGCGGCAGGATCGCCCTTCGCAGTATATCGAGAACGGCTCGATCTACCTTTTTACGCCATCGGTGCTGCGTAGTTTCGGCAATCGCATTGGCCAGAAGCTCTCGGTTTATCCGATGGAGTTCTGGCAGACCTGGGAGATCGATACCATCGAGGAGGTCGATCTCGTTGAATTTTACCTGACGAAGAAAGGGCTCGACCGCTCGTTCATCCGATCCTGAAATCCAAAGAACCAACAGAATCCAATCAGTATGAATTTCTTCCTCTCCACCGACCTCGCCATCGGGGTCAACGAAGCGCTCTCGGTTCACGAGCACCTTCAGTCGCTCGGCATCACCAAGCCGGGCATCATTTACGATGCGAGCCTTTCGGGCAACCTCTATTTCCAGGATGTGCTGCGCAATATCAATGCCTGCTACACCAACGGCGTCGTCTACTGCAACGATTTCAAGGGCGAGCCGACCTACCGGCATCTCGAAAATGTCGCGGAGTTTTTCCGCCGCGAGCTGCCCGACGGCCTCGTAGCCATCGGCGGAGGCAGCACCATCGACCTCGGCAAAGGGGTGGCGCTGCTCTTGACCAACGAGGTTCCGGCGCTCTCGCTCAAAGGCTTCCCAAAGGATGTCAGCGATCCGGTGCCGCTCGTGACCGTGCCGTCGCTGCTCGGCAGTGGGGCGGAGGTGAGCTACAACGCGGTCTTCATCGACGAGGCCGAAGGGCGCAAGCTTGGCATCAACAGCCGCAAGAACTTCCCAAAGCGCTCGGTGATCGATCCGAAGCTCTCGATGAGCGCTCCGATGGAGAGCGTCATCGCCTCGGCGATGGACAGCCTCGTGCACTGCGTGGACAGCTTCGGCTCGGTGAAGCACACCGCGCTCAGCCGCATCTTCTCGATCGAGGGTTTCCAGCGCACCTTCTACGCCCTGCAGCAGGGACAGCTCGACCGCGCCGAAGCGCGGCTCGATCTCGCGCTTGGCAGCATCTGCGGCGTCACGGCGCTCATGAACTCCGGCGACGGCCCGACCAACGGCTTCGCCTACTACGTCGGCGTGAAGCACCAGGTGCCCCACGGTCTGGCGGGCGCGATTTTCCTCAAGGAGGTGATGCGCTACAACGTCACCAAAGGGTACGACAAATATGCGCTGCTCAATCCCTCCAGGAAAGAGGGGGCGTCGGCAAGGGCGTCTGCGCTCGAACTGCTCGAACAGATGGACGATCTCTATCGCCAGCTCGACATCCCGAACCTCGTGCCCTACGGCTACGGCAAAGGCAACGTCGCCGAACTTGCCGCCAAAGCATCGGGAGCGCTCTCTGGATCGTTCGGCGGCAACCCGGTAGAGTTCAATGAAGAATCAGCACGAGTTGTCATTGACGCTCTGACCTGAGGCGAATTTATTTTTGACCTATACGTCCTATAAGACCTATAAGTCCTATTTTTACAATATTTTGGTTATTCAACCCAACTATTAAACTACTACAACACTATGGCGGGAGCCGAGCTTATTGGCCGCGAGGAGCTGGCTGAAATACAGGAATTGTTCAGCAGAGAGAAAACCGTTCTGTACCGGTACGCGCCGGGCAACTACAAGGCGCGGGAGCTGGAGGAGAAGTTCGCCGCATACATGGGCGTGAAGTACGCTCACGCCGTTTCGTCGGGCACGGCAGCGATTCACTGCGCTCTTGCGGGCGCGGGCGTCGGCCCCGGCGACGAGGTGATCACCACCGCGTGGACCTTCATCGCCCCGGTCGAAGCTGCCGCCGCCCTTGGCGCGGTGCCGGTGCCGGTGGAGATCGACGAGACCTACCACCTCGATCCGCTTGAGGTCGAAAAGGCGATCACGCCGAAAACCAAAGCCGTCGTGGCCATCCCGATGTGGGCCGCCCCGAAGATGGACGAAATCGCCGCCATCTGCGACCGCCACGGCATCACGCTCATCGAGGACGCCGCGCAGGCGCTCGGCGCGACCTACAAGGGGCGCAAGCTTGGCACCATCGGCAAGGTCGGCTCCTTCTCGTTCGACGCGGGCAAGACGCTGCACGTCGGCGAGGGCGGCATGATTATCACCGACGACAAGGATATTTACGACCGCGTCGCCGAGTTCAGCGACCACGGCCACATGCACGTGCCCGGCCTGCCGCGAGGCAAGGATCCGCGCCGCGCCAAGGGGCTGAACTACCGCCTCAGCGAAGTGACCGCCGCCATCGGCATCGCCCAGCTCGGCAAGATCGACTATATCCTCTCGAAGGCGAGGGAGAACAAGTACAAGATCAAGGAGCGCATCAGCCACCTCGACAACCTCCTGATGCGCCCCTTCACCGACGAAGCCGGAGCGCAGGGCGACACGCTGATCTTCAAGGTTCGCGACCCCCAGACTGCCTTGCAGTTCGAGGCGCACCTGTTGGAGCACGGCTTCGGCACCAAGATTCTGCCCGAAGCGATCGACTGGCACTACGCCTGCGTCTGGGGCCACCTGCTCAAGGCGTACGACCGCTACCGCGACCTGAACCTCGAAGAGCTGTGGCCGACAACCGGCGAACTGCTCCAGAGCAGCATTTGCCTGAACATCCCGGTACTGATGGACGACGCCACCATCGACAAACTCGTCGCCGCCATCATCTCCGGCGCGGAAAAGATCGGATAAGCCCGCTATTCGGGACTCCATCGACGAAAAAAGCCTGCCGCGAAGCAGGCTTTTTTCGTTTGAGCGTCGTCGTAGAGTAACTGTCAAATCAACGGCAAATTGTCCGGTATACACCCGTCATTGCGAGGAGCGTAGCGACGTGGCAATCCAGCAACTTCTGTCGCGCACATGATTTTCGAAGCATCACAGGCAAACGAAATGTTTGCTACATTGAACTGTTACTTCGCCGATCAAAGCTCTTAAACAATTGCCCCGTCCCGAAAGCTTTCGGGATGGGGTTTATGGACTTATCAATGAATCCATTTGCCGACACAGCATCACCAGCCGAAGCGCCCTCCGGCGACACGGGCCGTATAGTGGTCAGGGTGCTCGACGCCCGCAATTGTGATGGCGATCTCGGCATCGCGCTCTTCAACGACAAGGAGGGATTTCCGGGAAAGGTTGAACATGCGTACAGAAAGGGCGGACTGAATGAGATAGGGGAGTCGAACATCTATGTTTTCGAGGATGTTCCGTACGGTACCTATGCGGTTTCAGTCATTCACGACGAGACCCGCACCGGCGAGCTGCACAACAATTTTTTCGGCATCCCAAAGGAAGGCGTCGGCACCTCCAACAACCCCCACTTCTTCCTCGGCCCGCCTTCGTTTGATTGCGCCAGCTTTGAGCTGAAGAGCGAGGAGGTGGAGATAGACGTGTGGCTCAAGTATTTGTGCGGGTGAAACTCCGGTGGTTTTTTCTTCATTTCAGCACAAATGACTATAAAATAAGGTCGTGATATAGACAGGCAATCATTGCCCTCGTCTCATATTTACCTCATTCGATCATGAAAATCTCTGTGCGACCATCTTTCTTCATCTCTATAATCAGGTCTATGAAACCTTCTTTCATCATCCCGAGGCATCGGCCCATGCGACCATCCTCTTTCATCCCGAGGCATGGGTATGAATGGGGGGCGATGAATAAATCTATGGTTTCCATATGAGTCAACCGGGCTTTCAGCCTGCTCGTTTTGTGGAAGAAACCAATTAACTCTCCAGCGAGTCCCATCAGGTATTGCTTCAACCAGTTCAATTTCTAACTGATAATCATGATAATTGACATGAGCGGCATTTACTTCACGCCATTCATTTAGATCATTATCATATATCAATACCTGAATCATTGTACCTGGCGGAATTACTTGATTGTGTGTAGACGCAATGATAACTTTGTTGCCAGCAGGTGCTAGCGGCTCAACTGCTGGTACGGTCGGTTGCGCATCAACTTCGGGAGTTTCAATTGTATCTGCCGCTGCTGCTGGCGGTGCTGCTGCTGGTGCTGATGCTGATGGAGCCGTTGGTGCCGACATCTGTTGTTGTACACCTTGGCTTGGAGAACCGCACTTTTTAAAACTGTCACACGTTGCCATTCCTATTGCTGCAAGTATCCATATTAACATAATCCCCCCGATACATCCCCCTCCTTCTTCCTTTACAGGAATAAAGATTACTTCCACAGTCTCCTCTACGCAGCCCGTTATTGCCAACGAAAACGCACATAGTGCGCAAAATAATAAAAATTTACTGATAGTATATGTTTTTGGTTTATAAAACATATTTGTCACAGCTTATTAATTTACAAATTATAGTTATTCGTAACATTAAAATCGTCCAGAAAAAAATAGCCAAAACTGGGCTGTACCATATCCAAGAGGTTTGAGGTTCAATTACAATATTCATGGTACTAATAGGAATAATCACAGAAAAGATACGGAAATTATCTTAAAGACTCATGTTACATTTAAAACTAAAACAATCTCTCCCATAATCCTCTCCGTCTCCGTGAGCGCGACGATGATCTTCTGATAGTGTTTTACGTCGTCGTAGGTTAGCGTTCGGCTTTTGCGGTCTTTGAGCCATTTTTGGGCGGGTTGGTAGCCGCCGATGTAGAATTCCCATGCTGATTGCGGGACGCCGTCGAAATATTGCGTTGCGTTGATCGAGACTTTGCCGTCCTGATAGTGAACTTTGTCAACGATGTTGTCCCCGGCAACGGGATAGGTCGTTCCTGCGCGGTCGAGCAGCGGGCTTTCGAGCAGATGAAGTTGCCGCAATTCGCCGCCGAGTTTGACGAGCTTCCAGAATGCGGCCTGGTCGGTCGGATACGGTATGCGAGGGAAGTCGATCTTGAGAAACTCCTGATATTTCTGCCGGTACGAAGGGGAGTGCAAGACGGCGTAAATGTAGTCGAGCAAATCAATCGGCGCGAACGTGCCGGGAGTTTCATCTTTTTCCGGCGTGAAAGTGAGAGCAAGCCCTTTGGCGATTTGATCGACAATAGTCAGGTTCAGATTCGGCGTCCGGTGACTTGTGCTGTCGATTGTTATTTGTCGTTCTTCTTGAGGGTAAAGGTATAATGGGAATACGTTTGCATTGTCAAGTGATGATACAATACTTTTATCAACAATCTGATCAACAAGCAAAGGAGTGACGAAATAATTTAATCTGGATCGTCTAATTATAGTTATTGAAATATTGTCATCATTCATATTTTTCATAATCTCTATTCTCGATCTTTCGATAAGAAGAGGGTCATAATACAACCACCGGACGTCAAAAGGTCTATACGCAATCTTTTTTATAAAATTAGAAGAATATTGTTTAGTCAGATTTTTTGATTGGTCAATTTTCTGAATATCTTTTTCTTTGAGGCCATATCTTTGAGCGATTTCTTTATTATCAAGTAAATAAATTTTTTGTGTCCGAATTTCAAGATCGTTTCGAGAAATGTCAGTAACAAAGTGATCTCTCGCAGTGGTGATCCCCATTGATCCAACAACAAAAAGCTCTGAAACAGAAAACCCTATTCTATAAGAGTCACCGGAACTCATGTCTTTTTGAACAAAAAAGTATTGTGGCGAATCGAGTTCGAGTTTCGTGAATGGAGTCGTGACGATTGAATTCTTCCAGAGAAGATCATATTTCACTTCTCTCTGTCCAAACAAATCGTAATGCAAAACCTCCGCCAATGCGTCTTTTTTCTTCTTTCCCGTTTTCACGAAAAGATTGATGCTGACGCCTTGTTGAATATCGAAAACATTTTTATCCGGCGAGCCATCGGGACAGCTCTCTTTTTTCTTTGTATTGCCGTGAAGATCGATGATATAAATCTTGTCAAACGACTTCAGCAATTGCCAGCGCATTCCCCGAAACGTCGGGTTGTCGAGAAAACTGTGATTATTGATAAAGGCTAAAACCCCTTCACCATTCTTCTCGACGAAATGTTGCCCGTAGCGGATGAACTTCACATAATCGTCATTCAACCATTTCGGATTCTTCTCCTTCAACCTGCCGCCACCTGGCTCCTGTTTGTAATCATCCAGCAGCCGCTCGATCCACTCACCCTTGTTCGCCGAATGACCGCTGTACGGCGGATTGCCGAGCACTACCATCACCGGCGTATCGCGTTTGATATAATTCGCCTCGCTCGCTTCCTGCGAAAGCCAACTCGCGAAAAGCGTTCCAGTTTCGGGATGACATTCCTCCAGCGAATTGGTCAGAAACACCCGGAAACGCTGATCCCGCGACGGTTTGTAGCCGGTTTCGGCGAGCAGCATGTCGAGCTTCAGGTGCGCCATCGCATACGAAGCCATCAAAATTTCAAAGCCGTTCAGCCGAGGAATCAAGTGGTTCCCGACATAATCACTCCAGATTCCCTCCTGCCCCTCGAAACCCTTGTGAATATGCTTGACGATTTCGGCAAGAAAGGTTCCCGTGCCCGCCGCCGGATCGAGGATTTGCACCTTGTGAACCTCCTCTTTCACCGTGACAAAACCATCCCTGAAGCGCTTGTCGTGGGTTGGCTTTTTGATGTCAACCGTGGTTTTGCTCGTGTCAGCCAAGCCATCCCGCAATCCGAACTCCGTTTTCAGAATCTCATCCACCGCCCGCACGATGAAATTCACCACCGGCTCCGGCGTGTACCAAACGCCGCGACTTTTGCGCAACGCGGGGTCGTACTCGGCCAGAAAAGTTTCGTAAAAATGGATGATCGGGTCGTGTTGCTGGGTGGCTTTGCCGAAATCCCTGAGCAGCGCCTTGACGTCAGTTGCCTTGAAGAGGTCAGCCAGAGAATCGACGACCCACGCGATCCGGTCGTCGAGGTCATAGCCCGCGATGCCCTGGAAAAGCTTGCGAAGAAAGGGGTTACTCTTCGGAATCAGCTCGGCGGCCTCCTTGCGGGTGAAATCCGCAAGCGACGGGTCGTGCAGGCGGGCGGCGAACATGCCGTAGGCAATCGTCTGGGCGTAAATATCGGCGAACTGGCGCGGCGTGATGTCGTGGATGAGCACCTGCTGGAAGGCGCTCAACTGGTCGCGCAACGTCGTGTTGGCCTCGGCCACGCGGTCGCTCAGTTCACGCGCATCGGCGGCGAGAGCGCTGTCGATGATCGAGGCCAGCAGCCGGGCTTTGGCCGCCATCATCTTCGAGAGCTTCGAGGCCGATCTGATCGTCTGCCCCTCGTAGCGCCCAAAGTCGCGGATCAGCACCGCGAAAGCATCCAAATTTTCGGGCCGCGCGATCACCTTGCCGTTGCGAATCTCCGCCAGCGAGAGCGTCGCAGCGTGCTCGCCGTCGCGGAAGAGGCGGAATTCGAGGTAATCGGTGATGATCAGGTTCCGCAGCGAGGTGCGGTAGCGCTCGAACTGCTCTTTGAACTGTCGCCCGTCGAGCGGCTTGCCGATATCTTTCGCCTCGATGTAGCCGACCGGCACACCCTTGCGGGTGAGAATGAAATCAGGAGCGCCGCACTCGATCCGTTGCGGCTCGTTGGTCACCTCGACGCCCGGCAACAGCTCCTCCAGCAATCCCTGAAGCAGCGGGCGATAGCTGTGCTCGGTGGACAGTCCCGTCCTAAACTGTCTGTCAAGTGCCTCGACGTACTTCTGAATTGTCATATTTCAGAGCTGGGGTTAAGCTGGAAATGGTTCGAGAGACTACGGGAAAGATACGGATTCTTTAGAGAAAGTATGCTCGGCGAGCGACGAAAAACAACCTGAACACAGAAAGCCGACTTGCGCGTCTTGGCTCTGCATTGTACATTAGTGGCGCTATTTACAATCAGTTACACCGTAGTACCATCATGAAGAAGTTATTCTCCGCAATTTTGCTTGGCTCCGCCCTGCTGTCGCTTTCACCCGCTCACGCCACCGCAGCTTCCATCAAATCCACTGGCACGGTCGATGTCTATTTCTCGCCGCGTGGCGGTTGCACGGAGGCTGTTATTCGGGAGATCGATGGCGCGAGGCGGGAGATTCTCATCCAGGCATACTCGTTCACCTCGCAGCCAATCGCGCAGGCCATCGTGAACGCAGGCAAGCGAGGCGTCAGGATTGTAGCGGTGGTCGACAAGAGCCAGCGTAACGAGAGGTACACGGAAGCGGATTTCCTGGCCCATATGCGCATTCCGACCCTCATCGACGACAAGCACGCCATCGCGCACAACAAGATTATCATTATCGACCGCTCAACCTTAATCACCGGGTCGTTCAACTTTACAAAATCCGCCGAAGAGAAAAACGCTGAAAACCTTCTCGTCATCAAAGGAAATCAGCCTCTGGTGAATCGCTATATCCAGAATTTCGAGCTTCACCGAACGCACTCTGTCAGATATGTCGGAAAGTGAGTGGTAAGATATAGGAAAACGACTCGACAGCCGCGCCTTTGTTCGATGCTTTTTGGGAAACTTGCAGACGAAGGCGTAGCTGTGTCATTTATTGTTCAATATCATTTTTCTTCTCCTCGAACTCTTCCTTTCCGATTTCACCTTTCGCGTAACGCTTTTTGAGGATATCCAGAGCGCTTTCAGGTTCGCTCCGGCTACTCCAGCTCAACGGTGATCCATCCGTGCGGTAATATTTGGTGTACAGAACAGCGATAACGATCACGAGAATCAACAGAATCAGCATCATAGCATATCTCTTTTTTATTCATCATATTATTTCGGAATCCCGCATGACTTTCATATCTCAGATGCCTGCATTCCATCTGGATATTCCGGTTATTGTATATCTTTTTTCATCTGTTCATAGGTCTTTTTGTCAATCTCTCCTTTTGCGTAACGCTCATCCAGAATCTGTCGCGCGGTTGGTGACCCCTGTTGCATACCAGCATTTCCATGCATTCCCTTGTACACAAGAAAGACGATAAGCGCGATTCCTGCGATGATCAGAATTGCGTGGATCGCCATCCATAACGCCGGATCTCCCCAGCCGTAACTCCAATCCTTGTAATATTCCCACATCATAATCACCATCCTGCGTTATCGGTTTTCATCAATGCAACACATAGCTCATCGCAACTCTCATTCAAACAACCGAGTTTTGTGGGCAATCAATTCCTAGCATGAACAATAGCTCTGTGGACGTGGTGGACGGAAGAGGGAAAAAGAAAGAGGCTGGCCCGAAGATTTCCGGGACAGCCTCTTGTGAGTTGCGGGCTTGGTCGCCTTATGCTTTGCCGTTCGAGCCGAGCACGTTGACGATTTTGTGGATGTAGAGCTGCTTGAGCGCGTCGCGGGCGGGGCCGAGGTACTTGCGCGGGTCGAACTCCTCCGGTTTTTCATCGAGCACCTTGCGTATGGCGGCGGTCATGGCGAGTCGGCCATCCGAGTCGATGTTGATCTTGCAGACTGCCGAGCGTGCGGCCTCGCGGAGCTGATCTTCGCCGATGCCGATGGCATCCTTGAGCTTGCCGCCGTGGGCGTTGATCATCGCCACCAGATCCTGCGGCACCGAGGAAGCGCCATGCAGCACGATCGGGAAGCCGGGAATGCGCTTTTCGATCTCGGCGAGAATGTCGAGGCGGATGCTGTGCTCTTCGCCCGGCTTGAACTTGAACGCGCCGTGCGAGGTGCCGATGGCGATGGCGAGGCTGTCCACGCCGGTCTTGCTGAGGAAGTCCTCGACCTGGTCAGGCTCCGTATAGGTGTGCGTCGCGGCGTGAACCTCATCCTCGATGCCGGCCAGTACGCCCAGCTCGCCCTCGACGGTTACGTCATACTGGTGAGCGTACTCGACCACTTTACGGGTCAGCGCCACGTTGTCCTCATAGCTCAGGTGCGAGCCGTCGATCATCACCGACGAGAAGCCGGTTTCGATGCAATCCTTGCACAATTCGAAGCTGTCGCCGTGGTCGAGGTGCAGCACGATCGGCACGGCCTTGCCGAGTTCGGCGGCGTATTCGACGGCGCCAGCGGCCAGATGGCGTAAAAGCGTCTGGTTGGCGTAGCTTCGCGCACCTTTCGAAACCTGAAGGATGACCGGTGAAGAGGTCTCGACGCAAGCCATGATGATTGCCTGCAACTGTTCGAGATTGTTGAAGTTATAGGCGGGAATGGCGTATCCGCCGCTGACGGCTTTGGCGAAGAGATCACGACTGTTGACGAGACCCAGCTCTTTATAACTGGTGGTTTTGTTCATTACATTGCGCTCCGTTTGAGATTGTTTGGTTTTCGGTATGGGAGGAAAATTTTTGTAAGAATTTACTAATTACGCTGAAACATGTTAGGCATAGTTTTCGTAATATAATACAAGGAAGCGGGATTGATCCCCCTCCGTTCCTGCTCAACATGAATTCACCCACGTTTCACTGGTATTGTATGAAAAAGATACATAAAGCACTCTATCCGGCTCTGTTTTTTCTGCTGATTCTCGCGATCTCCTGGAATTACTCGATGGCTGCAGCCGGTAAAGGGGCGCAACCGGCACTGCTCATGCCAACGGCCAACCAGGAGGAGGCCGGTCGCTATATCGCCCAGTATCTGCTGCAGAACCATTACCGCAAGGTGCCGGTCAACGATTCGCTCGCCCAGCAGATTTTCAACCGTTACCTCGACAATATCGACAACAACCGCAGCTATTTCACCGCTCCCGAGGTCGAAAAGCTCCGCCAGGAGGTCGGCGTTCATCTCGATGACGATTTCGTCTCCGGCAACCCTGCCGGTGGCTTCACCATCTACAATCAGTTTCTTACGCGGGCCAGAGAGAAGATGGAGTATATGAAGAGTATGCTGGCGACCGCGAAATTCGATTTCACCGCGCCCGAGACGCTCGAACTCGAACGCAGCAAGACCGCTCCGTGGCCTGCCGACGAGGCCGTACTGCACGAATTGTGGCGTAAGGAGCTGAAGTATCAGTACCTGAGCATGAAGTATTCGGGTGACAAAGGCAAAAATATCAAGCGCGAGCTTTTGAGGAGCCTCGATAACCGTCTCAAGCTGTTCAATCAGCAGAAACCATCGGATGTCTTTCAGTCGTATATGTATGCGGTCACCTCTTCGTTCGATCCGCATACGGACTATTTTTCTCCGGATGAGTTCGAGAACTTCCAGATCGACATGAGCCGCTCGCTCGAAGGCATTGGCGCGAAGCTCCAGACGGAAAACGAGTACACGGTGGTCAACGAGATCATTCCCGGTGGCCCGGCCTTCAAAAGCAACCGCCTGAAAAAGGGGGACAGGATCGTCGGCGTCGGCCAGGGCGACAGGGGCGAGATTGTCGATGTTACCGGGTGGCGCATCAACGACGTGGTCAAGAAGATCAGAGGGCCTAAAGGCACGGTCGTCAGGCTCAAGGTGCTTCCTGCCAGTCAGGCGGGCAAGGGGCCGGAAAAGATTATCAGACTGGTGAGGGCCAGGGTTGATTTGCAGGAGCAGGCCGCGCAGAAAAAGATCATCATCGAGAATGGTCACAAGATCGGCGTCATCGTGCTGCCATCCTTCTATCTCGACTTCGAAGGCGAGAAGCGCAATGCCGAGAACTACGCCAGCACGACCAGGGATGTGACCAGGATCATCAACGAGCTCAACAAGGAGCAGGTGGAGGGCATCATAGTCGATCTGCGCGAAAATGGCGGCGGATCGCTCGAAGAGGCGGTCAACGTCTCCGGCCTCTTTACCGGCATGGGGCCGGTGGTGCAGGTCAGCAACGCGATGGGGGGCAAGATGGTGCTGAAGGACGAGAATTACCCGATGCTCTACCGCGGGCCGCTGGTGGTGCTGGTCAACCGGTACAGCGCATCGGCTTCGGAGATTTTCGCGGCGGCGATTCAGGATTATGGCCGCGGTCTCATCGTTGGCGACAGGACCTTCGGCAAGGGCACCGTGCAGAGCATCGTTACGCTACAGCGGCCTTTCAGCATGTTCATGAAACAGCCCGATCTCGGCCAGCTCAAGCTGACGGTCGCGAAGTTCTACCGCATCTCGGGCGGAAGCACGCAGCATATCGGCGTTCTGCCGGATATTTTTCTGCCGTCGCTGATCGATCCCGAAGTGGTGGGCGAGGATACCTACACGAGCAGCCTGCCATGGACGACCGTCTCGAAGGCGGTTTACACACCCGCCGGAGCGGTCAGCCGTGAAGAGATCGCGCTTCTCAAAAAGCAGTTCGCCGAAGAGGCCGCCAAAGACAAGCTCTACCAGTCGTATCTCTCTGATCTGGAGATTCTGAATCGCATCCGTCAGAAGAAGAGCGTGTCGCTTCAGGAGAAGAGCTACGAGGCGGAGAACAAGACCCTGAAGGATATTCAGGAGCGCTGGGGAGATGCGAACGCCGAGACCGGCAAAAAGAAGAAAACCGACTTCATTCTGCAGGAGGCCGCCGGAATACTCGACGATCTCGTAGCGCTCAAGGCGCGGCCTGTCGCGCCCGCTGCTGCTCCTGCGGTACCGGTGAAGTGACGGAGGAAAGCAAACCATAAAAAAGCGTCCCGACTGTTCAGGACGCTTTTTTTACGGGGATTCGGGAGGGCCTGGAGTGGGGCGTTGCTGTCGCTTTTTGATTTGCGTAAAACGGCGGGAATTTGTAACCTGTTGTAAACACAGTGCTTTATTGCTACTGGCAGGTACAGGTTCCCGGAGAGGCTGACCGGGTAGCGGCAAGTGACCATCGGTAACAGACTCATTTTTTCCCATGATGAAAGTCAGTACATCAGCACGGCAGGCTTCGATGCGTTGTTTTCTCTCCATTGTGTGTCTCGTCATGCAGACGGTAGTTTCTTTCTCCCCTCGAATCCTCCATGCCGGACAAAATGGCATCGCCATTGGCGATGAGTACGGCGGCGGTATTGTCGGCTGTATTTTTGAACCAGGCGATAGTGGATATGTGGCCGGAGAGCAGCACGGTCTCATCATCTCCCGGACTCCTCTCGTCTATGCGTCGGTCTATGGCCGGACGCCGCCCGATACCACCGACGCTTCATACCATGAGCTGCTGACGAAGGACGGTCGTTTCAGATGGAGTACCGGCGTCACGGATTCCCCTTCATCTCCGCTCTACTCAGGTAAACCGGTCGGCACATCGACCGCTTTCGGAACCGGACGGTCGAATACGTTGGCTATTCTCGCGGTCTATCCCGCCTCCCGTTTCAAATACACGGCGGCGGCCATGTGCGACAACTACTCGGTCACGGTCTATGGAAAGACCTTCGATGACTGGTATCTGCCCAGCCAGGAGGAGTTGGCCCGGCTGGCTCAGCATCATGACTATTTAGACATCTTGGTATATAACTTCCTCAACGTATTCTGGAGCTCGTCCGAGGATGGCCCGGAGATCGCCTGGAACTCCTACTTCATCGGAGGGAACCAGCAGGTATCCGACAACGTCCACAAGAGCGGAACTGGTGGCGCCCGCGCCGTGAGGGATTTCTGAGCCGCTCGCCCTGGCAAGTTCGTCGAACCCCATTCACCCGGAAACCGGATAGAACCTGATGAAAAAGCACTTTTTTATCGTTTCGTTACTCATTTGCGCTTTCGCTACCAAAGGGATTTCTGCCGAAATGCCAGATAGCGGAGAGCTGCAAGCCCGCGCCGCTCAAGGAGACATGAGGGATCAATTCAGTTATGCGCTCTACCTCGTTGAAAATGATCCCGCAGGTTTCGATAAAGCGATGCCATGGTTCATCCGCGCCGACGCCTCTGGTGACGCTGTCTGCGAGTATGTGGTGGCCCAGTTGCTGATCGTAAATGACGAAGGGGTACTTCCTGCGCTTCCATGGCTGAAAAAATCGGCTGCCCATGGATTTTTTCCCGCAATGAATCACCTGGGTGAACTCTATAGCAAGAAATACTCCGGAATCGAGACAAATTACGTCGAGGCTGAGCGCTGGTTCCGCATAGCATCCGACGGAGGATATGCTCCAGCCGACTACAATCTTGGGAAGATGTATCTTGAAGGGCTCGGTGTTCCCAAAGATATCGACAAGGCGATTTTGCTTTTGCAGCGCTCCGGGAGCAAAGGGGTGAGTCTGCTCAGAATGAAAGGATTAATCAAGCTCTACTAAAAAAGGATGCCGAAAAAATTCATTGTCACGATTTCGGCCATATGCCTTCTGGCCGCAACGCCGTCAGTTGCAAGCGAGAGCGGGGCCTCGTTCGAGGAGACGGTCAGGGTGCAGCGCGAGCAGATTTCCGCGGCGATTGCCGATCCGGTCAACGGATGCGGCCAGTTCCAGTGGCGCTATGCGGAACGGGGCGCCGATCTTGTCTATGAACCGGTCAGCGGATATGTCTGGGCGACCTTTCCCGATCTGGCGATCCAGTTTACGCATGACGAGGCACAGAAGTATCTCGATTCGCTCACCCTCGCCGGGCAGAAGGGATGGCGACTGCTGACTGAAGAGGCGTTGTTTCCATCCAGTCTCGGAGTGCTGTACAACATCGATTTGCGTGTGAGCAACGCCGATATTTTACGGTTTCGCGTTCCATCCATCGCCGAGCACTCGAAAACCAGAACGCTTCTTACCGGTATCAGCCATAGCGGCGGTTATTCTCACTACTTCATACGAAACGGGCTTTTCAACGATTCACGTGATACCGCGCAGGCGTATCTGCTTGCCGTACGTCCCTTCAACGAACTCGACCGTCTGGTCGCCGACAACCGGCAGCGTACCGACAGCGAGCTGCTCCGCATGGTTGCAGGCTACCTGCTCAAGGGCCAGACGACCTTGACCTTCGAGCCGCCACAGACGCCGGTTTTGCCGCCCTATCCTCCGGCTCCGGAGATCGTGAAGGGGGAGTTTGAAACGACGCCGCAATACACGGCAAGGCGGGATGCCGCGCTGAAGGGGTGGGAGGAGCGGAAAGCCGCGATTGACGAGGCGTTTCGCCTCAGCGAGGAGTCATACCGGCAAGCGGTTGCCGCATCGGAATCGAAGTATCTCGGCGATCTCGTCCGAATGCATGAGCAGATCGGTTATCAGCGACAGGTGGCGATCGAGAGTGCCTGGCAACTCCTGTTCGGAGACCCTGTGTTCGATGCGGTCTCCTATGATGCCGATGCCCAGAGCTTCCGGATCAAGCTCCGTTCCGCCAGACGAGGCTTCATGCAGGAGATCAGTGTGCCCGTTCCCATTGCCGAGGCTCCCGCTTACAAGGTCAGATTGCTCGACAAGTCCCTCGTTCCCGCCGTAAGGCTGGATATCGATGACGCCGGAATGGTGAGCTTTGCCGGCATGGATGTCAAAACCAACGACATCCGCCTCAGCGATGAGTATCAGCAAACGTTGAAGCAGAACAATATTGCGGCTTACCGGTCGTTTATCGCAAAGAATCCCTCCGCGCCCCAGATAGCCGATGCCAGAGTCCGTATGGCCGGACTCGAGAAAGCGGTCGCAGACAGGGCGGCCTCTGTCGAGGCGATGGTTGCCGCCGAGCGTGCCAAAAGGGCGGAGGAGCAGCGTGCCGAGCTGGTCAAATACAACCAGAAAAAGAGCGTCGGCGACAAAATCTGCCTGAACATGCGTTTCCTTCTCTTCTTCAACACCAAAGTCACCGGATATGTGGAAGGCGTCTCAGGCAACCGCATCCACGTTCGTATTGCCGACACCGAGCATCAATCCGTGCGCTACCACGGCGTGGACCTCGAGCCGGGATTGCTCATCTGGGACTATTTCAACAACTGGAAGGCATTTGAATGACAACGATTGGCAGGAGGGTGGAGCTGCAAGGCTCCTCATCCAGCCATCCGCGCATTGTGTGCTCGCAGGTCATTGACGCACGCCGCCGCTCATCGCGCCCTGATTTTCATTCATCGTAGACCCTATTCCGTCGCTTGTGGAAATTTTTCGACAAAGAACTTTACAAGGCAAAGGATTTGCCCTGTTTGTAAAATTTGCAAGTAAATAACGTCCTTTTTACCAGCCTGTAGCTTGGCGCTCCAAAAGGCGGTTCCTACATTGTTCATTATCCATTATCAATTCTCCATTATCCCTTGAGAGTACTTCATACATCGGACTGGCATCTGGGGCGGTCGCTGTTCGGGCGCGGTCGGCAGCGGGAGTTCGAGGCTTTTCTCGACTGGCTGGCGGGTACCGTCGAGTCGCGGGGCATCGAGCTGTTGGTGGTCGCGGGCGACATTTTCGACACCACCACGCCGGGCAACGCCACACAGAAGCTCTATTACCAGTTCCTGAACCGCATCGCTCTCACGCCAGGCTCGCCCTGCCGTCACGTCGTCATCACGAGCGGCAACCACGATTCGCCCACCTTTCTCGATGCGCCGAAAGAGCTGCTTCGGGCGTTCGACGTGCATGTGCTCGGCGCGGTGACCGGCAATCCCGAGGATGAGGTGCGGTTGTTGCATGACCGACAGGGGAGTCCCGAAGCTATCGTGTGTGCGGTGCCGTTTCTGCGGGATCGCGACATCCGCACGGTCGAGGCGGGGGAGAGTCTCGAAGACAAGATTCGCAAGCTCTCCGACGGCGTGTCGCTGCACTACGCTGAAATTGCACGGATTGCCGACGAGCGCCGCCAGAGCCTCGGCGCGGAAATTCCGGTGATCGCGATGGGCCATCTCTTTACAGCGGGCTGCATCACCGTCGAGGAGGATGGCGTGCGCGAGGTCTATGCCGGGGCGCTCTCGCTCATCTGCTCGGCGGCCTTTCCGCCCGTGTTCGATTACGTGGCGCTCGGTCACATGCATGTGCCGCAACGGGTCGATAAAACCGAACATATGCGTTATTGCGGCTCGCCCATTCCGATGGGATTCGGCGAGGCGAAGCAAGAGAAGCTGGTGCTTCAGGTCGATTTCGAGGGGCGCAAGCCAGCGGTTACGGAGATCGCCATTCCATGCTTCCAGCCGCTCGAACGGCTTGCCGGAGGCCTCGACGAGCTGAGCCTCTCCATCGCCGCGCTCCGGTCGGCAGGCAGCACGGCGTGGCTCGAAATCGAGTACCGAGGCGACGAGCCGCCAGCGGTGGTGCAGGAGGCGATGGAAAAGGCGGTCGCGGGATCGCTGCTTGAAATCCGCCGCATCCGCAACAACCGCCCGCTCCAGCAGGCGCTACGCCAGTCCGCGACCGACGAGACGCTCCAGCAGCTCGACCCCGAAGCGGTCTTCAGCCGCTGCCTCGATGCGTACGGCACGGAAGAAGCGCTCCGTCCCGATCTTCTGGCGAGCTATCGCGAGGTGTTGCGCTCGATCCGCGAGGAGGATGTGATGGCTGAAAAGGAGTCCGGCTTATGATTATCCAGAAGCTCCGTTTCGCAAATCTCAACTCGCTGCAAGGGGAGTGGGAGATCGATTTCACCCGCCCGGAATATCTGTCGGACGGTCTGTTCGCCATCACCGGCCCGACCGGTTCGGGCAAGAGCACCATTCTCGACGCCATCTGCCTTGCGCTCTACGGCCAGACGCCGCGCCTCGGACGGATCACCAAGAGCAGCAACGAGATCATGTCGCGCCACGCGGGTGACTGCTTCGCCGAAGTGACCTTCGCGACCGCCTCCGGCGCGTATCGCTGCCACTGGAGCCAGCACCGCTCCCGCCACAAGCGCGGCGGCGAGTTGCAGGCGCAGAAGCACGAGATTTCGGACGCGGAGACGGGCGCGGTCATCCAGACAAAATTGCAGGAGACATTGCTGGAGGTCGAGGCGCGAACCGGCATGGATTTCGACCGCTTCACCCGCTCGATGATGCTTGCCCAGGGCGCATTCGCGGCGTTTCTCCTGGCCGCAGCCGACGAGCGTGCGCCCGTGCTTGAACAGATCACCGGCACGGAGATCTACTCGCTCATTTCGATGAAGGTGCACGAACGGCGGCGCGACGAGCAGACGCGGCTCGACCGGCTGCTGCTCGAATGCGAGGGCATCCGTCTGCTTGGCGATGAGGAGCTGCAAACGCTCGAATCGGAGCGGGCGGTATGTATCGAAACGGAACGCGAGCTGAACGCCGGAGTCGAACGCGATTCGGCGGCGTTGCGCTGGCTTCAGGAGATCGCCCGGCTCGAAGAGGCGCTCGCGGCTATCGGCAGCGAATCGGCGGCGCTCGACGCCGAGCGCGAGGCGTTTCGGGCCGACGCGGAGCGGCTCCGGCTCGCCCGCAACGCCGCCGCCGTCGAGCCTCTCTACGCCGTGCTGAAGCTCAAGCGGGCGCAGTTGCAGCGCGACAGCGAGGAGCTTCTTGCTCGTGAGGCGATGCGTCCCGATGCCGAGCGCCAGCGGCTGGAGGCCGAAGCGCAGCACGAAGCTGCCGTGCAGGCGCTCGCTTCGATGCAGGAGAGCGTCGCCGCGGCGCGGCCGCTTATCGCGGCAGCGCGTCAGTTCGACGCGGTGATCTATGGCAAGCAGCGCGAGGCGGAGCGGCGGAAGCGGGAGCTGGAGGCGCTTGAAGAGCGGCGCGGGCGGCTCGATGCCGAGCACACGTCGGCTTCCGCAAGTGTCGAGTCGTCTCGACAGAAGTTGCAGGTGTTGCGAAGCTGGCAGCAGGAGCACTGCGCGGACGCTACGCTTGTCGGCGCACTCTCGGGCATCCTCCACGCCTTCGACGAGCTGCGCCCGGCGGCGGAGCGGGAGCGGGTGGCGGCCACTGGCATCGCGTCCGTTCAGCAAGCCATCGGGCAGTTGCGGGACGAGATCGCGAAGAACGAGCTGGAGTCGAAAGCTTCGCAATCCTCGTTCGACGAGGCTCGCCGGATGCTCGACGATCGCAAAGCGTCGTTCGCTTCGCAGCTTGGCGGCTCGACGCTCAAAGCGCTTCGCGACCAGATCGAACTTATCCGGGAGCGCCGCAGGCTGCTCGAAGAGATCGTGGCGCTCTACGCCTCCGGCAAGGAGCTGCTGCCGAAAATCGAGCGGATCGATGCCGAGATTCAGGACGCGGAACGCAGGCGTGGCGATACGTCGCAGATGCTCGATCATGCCCGCCAGCTCCTCGAACATGCGGAGCGCGAGGCGGCTTCGCAGGAGGAGATTGCGCGACTGGCCGACAAGGTGCGCAGTTACGAACAGGATCGGCTCGCTCTCGTGGAGGGCAAGCCCTGTCCGCTGTGCGGTTCGGAGCATCATCCCTATGCTGAAGAGGTGTTGCCGGAGCGAGGCGACGAAGCGTTGCAAGCGGCCAGAACCGTCGTGCGGGAGCGTGACGCTGCTGTCCGGCAGCTTGAGATCGGGCTTGCCTCGATCGGCAAGGAGATCGAACAGATGCAGCAGCGTCGTGCTGATTTTGCCGCCATGCGTGAATCCTCCGGTCGGCATTGCCTCGCGTTGCTCCAAAAAGCCGGTATCGCAACTGCGCCGCGTGAAGCCGAGCCGGTCGTGCTCGAAGCGCTTTCGGAGAGTTCCGGCAAGGCTGACGAGCTATCCGCCCGCATCGGGCAGCTCGACTCGCTTGAGCAGCGGATTCGCGAGGAGGAGGCCCGGTTGCAGCAGCTCTCCGAAGCCGCACGAAACGACGAGCGGCGACTCGAACAGGCCGCGGAGCGGCAGCGCGTCAGCCGCCTCGACCTCGCCCGTTTCGAACGCGAGCATGAAGCGGCGCATCGAGAGCTTGACGAGCGGACGCAGCTTCTCTTCAAACTTGTCAAGCCGTACGGCATCTCTGTTGACGGGGAAGTTACCGAGCCGCTGGTCGCCGGTCTTGAAGAGCGGCGCGATGCGTGGTTGAACGAAGAGGCGCGGGGCAAGAGTCTCGAACATTCCGTGCAGGATGGAGAAGCGTCGCTTCGGAGTTTAGACGAGCAGCTTGCAGCGCTCGACGCCGATCTTGTAGCGAGGCGCGAGGAGGTCGAAGCGGTATTTACTGAGGTGGAATCCGGCAAAAAAGAGCGGAACGAGCTGTTCGGTGACCAATCGCCCGATGTCGAGGAGGAACGTCTCGAACGCCTCGCGCAGACGGCTCGTGACCAGCTTGCCGGGGCGTCGGAATCGCTCAACGTAGCGCGGCAGGCGCACGCCGTGCTCGATACTTCGATAGCGGAGTTGCGGCGCAGTGTCCAGCAAGAGCGCGAGGAGGCCGAAAGCCGCGAGGCGGAGTTCGGTGCGGCGCTTGCTGGCAAAGGGTTTGCCGACGAGGCAGCCTTCATCGTGGCGTGTCTTCCCGAAGCCGAGCGCGAGCGCCTCGAAAGCGTCGCGACTTCGCTGGAGAACCGGAAGCGCGACATCGATCTTAAACGTAGCGACCGCGAGGCGCGGCTGCGTGACGAACTGGAGCGCCGTCTCACGACTCTATCCGCCGACGAGCTTTCGGCGCGGCTCGAAGCGCTTCAGGGGCAGCTTCGCGACGTGCGGGGACGGATCGGAGCTATCGCGAGCCAGCTCGAAGCGCACGCGATGGCGGCGGACGAGCATCGCTCGAAAATGGATACGGTCGAAGCGCAACGAGCCGAGTGCCGCCGGTGGGAGCTGCTGCACCATCTTATCGGCTCCGCCGACGGCAAGAAGTTCCGTAACTTCGCCCAAGGCATCACCTTCGAGATCATGATCAACCACGCCAACAAGCAGCTCTCGCGCATGACCGACCGCTACGTGCTGCTGCACGATCCATCGGGTGCGCTCGAACTCAGCGTGATTGACCAGTGGCAGGCGGGCGAAGTGCGCTCCACGCGCAATCTTTCCGGCGGCGAGAGCTTCATCGTCAGCCTCGCGCTCGCCCTCGGCCTGTCGCAGATGGCGAGCCGGAACGTGCGCGTCGATTCGCTCTTTCTCGACGAAGGGTTCGGCACCCTCGACGAAGAGGCGCTCGAAACAGCGCTGAAAACGCTCGGCAGCCTCCAGCAGTCCGGCAAGCTGATCGGCGTCATCTCGCACGTGCCCGCGCTCCGGGATCGCATTGCGACGCACATCCGGGTCACGCCGATCAACGGCGGCAGGAGCGCCATCGACGGCCCCGGCATCAGCGGCCCGAGGTGAGGCTGTCAGCGGCGTCAGTAATAGGCGAGCAGATAGTAGATATTCTTCTGGATTTCGCTCACGACGAAGCGGTAGCTGATCTCGTTGCGCCACCAGAAGAGGGGATTCCACCACGATGGTTTCGTCGCCACCAGCCGGAAGCGCTTTCCAGCTCCACCAAATGCCTTGTTCCAGGTCTTGTTCAGGCGGAGCATGTGCGGCGGATCGCTGACCACGATGGCGCTTTTCCACCTATGCCTGTCCATCAGATCGGAGGTGTTTTCCGCCTCCTCCCAGCTCGTTTCCGACCAGGTATCGACGATGATGTTTTTTCTCGGCACGCCCCGCTCCATGAGCTTGCGTTCACGCCAGTTAGGATGATCCGACCGGTAATAGCGGCTGTCGATGCCGGTCAGCACGATGTGTTTCGCAAACCCCGCCTTGTAAAGCTCTGCCCCTTTGCTGACCCGCAGTCCGTCATCGCCTCCAAGCACGACTATGACATCCGCTTTTGCAGGTTTGGAGGCGTGCAATGACAAAAGAAAGCCGAGTCCCAGGTACAGCGTGGAACTCAGAACGCTTGAGATCAGAAAGAAAAGCAGCGAGATTTTCAGAAAAGCTTTCATGGTGGCGAACTTCGGTAATTCCAGATCACGTAATTGATTATGGGTTCTTTGCAAAGACTGCGTCGGAGACTGGTTGCACACTGCTATTGCGTCTGCCGCTCATGCCGCCATGATAGACGGACCAGAGACTCATGACGTTCCGTACGCAGCATTGATTATCATTCCTGAAAATAAAATACGCAACCAAAGAACGGAAGCGGAAGCGTTCTGATAGAGCCAGCACCGAACCCGTATCTTCTGATCAAATCTATAACTCTTTTTTAAATATTCAATTATGTTGTTTTTCAGGTCAATTCAGCTCCCGTGGAGGCTGCGCGGGTTTGAAGTATGAATCGGGTATTATCTTTGTGACAGGTTGCGTATTATTTTGAAATGTTTGTATATTTCGAGCATACTTTATAAACAACGCGATTTCCGAAAGATAGTCCGAACCTATCCTCGGGCAAAGAAGAGGTATCGCGCAAATTACTTCGCGAGGAGAAGATGGATACCAGTGCAATTGGCGCCATTCTGGCTTTGTTGATAGTTATATACTTTTTGTTCCGTCTCGGACACGCATTGGCTACCGATTACTTCAATAGTTCGTTTTATCCCTGGGTGGGAGCGATCGTTATTTTTATAACGGGACTGGGGCCAGTAATGGAAAACAATCCGGCCGGTTTCCTCGGATTTATTCCTGTATGCACCTATATCCTGCTGAAGCTCGCAGATGGCATGAGTTTTGAAGCCTCGCTGATGCAACGTTCCAAGGCGGTTGCCTTTTCAGCAGGAGCCTCCATCATCGTCTATCTGATAACGCATCATCTCTTCCATTTTGGCGTAATGGAGGCATCGCTCGGTTCGATTATCGCTGCTTTTATCCTCGGTAAGGCGGGTTACTCTGCATAATTCCACTACAGGACTCATCTTGCGGAGAACCTGATCGCTTCGCAGAAGGGATGGTTGGCCAATTACAATGGATGCGGACTTCGCATTCCATCGAACCAAAATCACGGCTGAATCGAATTTTTCAGGCAGTCAAATTTCCGTTTATCCCTGCAACGATACCCCTCATTCGTATACAACGGGGCGATGCTGCCATTGGTTTCAATACCGGCAGGGGATGGAATCGGCAAGGGGATGCCAGAAAGAGACAAAGTGAATGAGTCGGAGGTCAGGAGGCGGAATTCTCGTCGATGACGCTTTCGATCAGGCTGTTGAGGTCGTCGGGCTGACGGCTGTCCTGAACGTCGAGAATGCGCACGCCGGTGGCGAAGCGCTTGTCGTAATAGCTTTCGTTGAGGGTGTCGCGGGTGATGCCTTTGGAGAGGGAGGAGTGGACGAAGGTGTCGTTGCCGACGAAGATGCCGACGTGGTTGATGCGGTTTTTGCCATTCTTGAACAGCACCAAGTCGCCGGGTTTGAGTTCGCTTCGTGATACTTTCTCGCCCATCGTCGCCATCTCTTGTGAAGAGTGAGGGAGCTTGACGTCGAGCGTTTTATTGAACATGTAGCTGACGAAGCCCGAGCAATCGAAGCCTGAAGGGCTGTCGCCGCCGAAGCGGTAACGGATTCCAAGATATTGCTTTACGTCGGTGAAAAGATTCTGGATGCTTTCAACCGATTTCCTGACCGGTGAGAACATACTGGTTGACGGCGTGGATTGATCCGCTTCGGTTGCCTCGTCGGCAGCCATGAGCGCGGGGGAGTTGAAGATCAGCGAAGCGGCAACGGTGGAGCAAATCGTTAGACTTTTCAGAATCTGATGGTATGGCCGGGTTTGCTGCTCTGCTCGCATAAAAATCTATGGATTGTTCAACTTCCGTGCGAAACGGAGATTGATAGTGTTAATGCATTGTTTTTCAGGATGTTACATTTTAGGACTCTTTTCGTGATTATCCAAACCTTTTTCACGCCGTTGCCGTGTTTTTCTAAGCTTTTTCCTGACTTTTAACTGATTTATTTTCATGAAAACCGATACTTCGTCACTGATTTTACGGATAGTCGCGGCACCAAGCGGAAAATATTTCGGCGCGACCACGTCGCCGTAACCCTCCTCGATGCCCTTGGAGTCGAACTGCGCCGGATAGATCATGATTTTACTGATACCGGCCAGATGCTTTTCGAGCCGGTCAGGCAGATGGTCGAAGCTCATTCTCCAGGAGATCGACTCCCGGCGGGCGGTGATGAACACGATGATGTCATCCTCCCTGAATTGAGACTTCTGTTTCGAAACATCCTCCCAATCCCGGAAGCTTTTGTACGGCTCGTACAGTACCGGCGTCGCGGCGGGTATTTTTTTCAGCGCTTCGGCAATGGCAATGCGGCTTTTGCGGTCGCAATGGAGTTGCAGCGCAATGCCGAGCTCTTGCGACAGGCGGCTCATTATACGCAGCCACTGCTCGAATCCCTTCTCCTTCTCGACGAGCGGCGGGCAGATCACCACCACTCTCCGGTGCATGGCCAGCGGACGGGCGAGCTGGCAGACGAGCGTGGTCTTGCTGGTGCACTCCACGATGCTTCCCGTGGCATCGTTGATCATCCGCTCGATGAAGCCATGCCGGGCAGGCCAGTCGAAGATGATCAGGTCGGACTGCGACTCCTTGACGGTTCTGCCGATACCGCTGCAAAAGTTGTAGTCGATGGTGGCGATGACATTGATGCGGGCGTCGAGCGAGGTCGCGAAATCGACCACCGGGGCCAGCTCTTTTCTCGCTTTTTTCATATTCGTTTCGGCCTCGCGGTCATTGGGCACGACGGTCAGGAGGGTCAGCGGATTCGAGGATTTTTTCTCCCGCATCATCACGGCCAGTTCGAGCACCCTTTCAGAGGGCCTCCCTTCGGCGATGGGCAGCAGAATCTGTTCGCCGGAACCCTCCGGCTCGCTCTCGATTCCGGCAAGAGCGCCGTTCTCTTCGAGCGCCAGCTTCTTCGAGGCGGACTCAGTCACCATTGAAGCCACGATGCAGGTCACCAGAATCAGGATGATGGTGCCGTTGAGGATGTTCAGGTCGATGATTCGCGACTGATAGCCGACCAGGATGATGGCGATGGTGGCGGCGGCGTGCGAGCTGCTCAGACCAAAGATGATCTGCCCCTGCGCTTTGGTGTAGCCAAGCAGCTTGCGGGTCGAGAGGGCGGCGAGCCATTTTCCGACGAGTGCCACCACAGTCAGGACGGCGGCGATAATCAGCGCCATCGGGCTGCTCAGGATCACCCTCAGATCCACCAGCATCCCGACGCTGATGAGGAAGAAGGGGATGAAGAGCGAGTTACCGATGAACTCGATGCGGTTCATCAGCGCCGAGGAGTTCGGGATGAGCGGATTGAGGGCCAGACCCGCCGCGAATGCGCCGACAATCGGCTCTATTCCGGCCAGCTTGGCCAGGAACGCCGAAAAGAAGACGGCGGCCAAGACGAAGATGTAGTGGGCGTGTTTCTCGTTTTCGAGCCGGGTGAAAAACCAGCGGGCGATGGCTGGCAGCACGAGAAAGACGATGAGCGTGAAAATGGCAATCGAAATGGCCAGGTGCAGACAGAAGCTCTGGTCGAGACTGCCCTGGCTGTAGTTGATGATGAGCGCCAGAATGATCAGCACCGCCGTGTCGGTCAGAATCGTGCCGCCAACGGTGATCGCCACCGCCTGGTTCTTCGAGACCCCCATGCGGCTGGCAATCGGATAGGCGACCAGCGTGTGGGTGGCGAACATGCTCGCCGTCAGGAGGCTGGTGCTGAGGGGGTAGCTCAACAGGTAGCGGCAGACCGGATAGCCGACGGCGATGGGGATGGCGAAGGTCAACAGGCCGAACAGAATGCTTTTGTAGCGATTTTTTTTGAAATCGTTCACATCGAGTTCAAGTCCGGCGATGAAGAGAATGTAGAGCAGTCCGATGGTCGAGAACAGCTCCACTGCCGAACTTTTTTCCAGAAGGTTCAAACTGTGTGGCCCGATGAGCACGCCCGAGAGAATCAGCCCCACCGTGCCGGGGATATTGAAGCGCTTGAAGACAATCGGCGCGAGCAGGATGACGAACAGCACGAGCGAAAAGACCAGCACCGGATTGGTCAACGGCAAGTGGAATTCCTGAAGAAGCTGACGGTAATAGGGTTCCATAAGGCTTGCGTTTGCTTCCGGTTATGGTTGCTGGCCACAGGGATTTCAGATTGAATTTAAGGAATTTAACTGAATGCACCCGTTTCATGCTTCAGAGAGCGGATAAGGCTTTGTCATGGTGGTTGTTAGGTTGAAAAGTTCTTTACAAAGTAAAGCCTAAGCAACTATTGTAAAATATTGATGTCAAAAGTAGGCGGCTCAACATTCAGAGCGAGCTTCGCTTGCGAGTCGTAACCTTCCACGCTATTTTCTCTCTGTTTGAAAAAATCATTCTTACCATTGCATCGCATGAAGAGTCGCTCCGCATCCCTTGGCGTGGTCATTACCGGCGGCACTGCCGGACTCGGGCTGGCGATGGCGCGGGAGTTTCTGCGTGCCGGTGATCGCGTGGTAATCTGCGGGCGTCGCGAGTCGAATGTGGCCTCGGCATTGCAGGCGCTCGGCGGGGAGGCGCACGGCATGGCGTGCGATGTGTCCGACTCTCGGCAGGCAGCCCAATTTGCCGTGTTCGCCGCCTCGAAGCTCGGCGTCATCGACCGCTGGATCAACAATGCAGGCACAGCGGGCAGGATGCGGCGTCCGCTCTGGGAACTCGATCTTGCCGACATCGACGAAACCTGCCGCACCAATCTTTCCGGCAGCATTATGCTTTGCGCGGAAGCGCTTCGCGTGATGCTCCGCCAGCCCGAGGGCGGGGAAGAGCCGCGCTATCATCTGTTCAACATGGGATTTACGTCGGCAGGCCTCCGTTCGTCGCCGACTTCCGTGCCGCATCGGGCCTCCAAACGGGCGGTCGCGATCATGAGCGAGCTGCTTCGCCGGGAACTCGAAGCCGCCGGAAAGCGCTCGGTCGGCGTGTACGAACTGAGTCCCGGCCTTGTGCTGACCGATCTGTTGCTCCGCGACGCCACCCCCGCGCAGAAGCGCTTTTTCAACGCCATGGCCGAAACGCCGGTAACCGTCGCATCGAAGCTGGTTCCCGCGATCCGGGCCGTCAGCGGGCGAGGAGGCACGCTGCGCTACCAGCCGGTATTTTTCATGCTCGCCAAACTGGCAGCTTCATTGTTCGGGTATCGCAAGGAGCGGTTTTTCAATAAGAGCGGAGAGCCACACTAACACGCAGCTTCGCTCCACCGTCCCTTCCGTCCATCGAGTCCACTTCGTCCCTGTTGCTGCTTTGCGCAAAGAACTTAACAAAGCGAAGAGCCTGCACACCTAAAAAACTGTTGCTTAGCCGTTCGAGAAAAAGAGCGTATTGGCTTTATTGCATTTGGCATTTCCCAAACCCGCAATTATGTCGCCTATGCACCATGCGCCTACCTTCACCTGACGCCCGACGGGGCGAAACTGTTTGCCAACGGTGAGCTTCTGCGCTTGCGAAGGAGATTCGCAATGCGCCACTACAGGATTCATCAGCAACTTCGCCGAGAGCAATCCGATGGTCATACGTCGCTTCATGGCGGTATCCGGCCAATGTTTAATGTTCCGCATCATTCAGCCTTTGCAGGCATCGCAATCGAATCAGCGCGAGCCGCTTGACGACCCGTCACACCATCAGCAAGCCTCCCGAGACCGGGATGTAGCAGCCGGTCACGAAGCGGCTGTGGTCGGAGGCGAAAGCGAGCACCACGCCGGCGATGTCTTCCGGAAGAGCGACGCGCTTGAGCGGTGCCATCTCGCCGATCATCGCTTTCTGCTCCTCGGGCAGCCATGCCGTGGCGTCGGTGAGCGTGAGGCCGGGGGCGACCACGTTGACGCGGACGCCGAAGGGGCCAACCTCTTCGGCAAGCGAGCGGACAAAGGCGTCGAGACCCGATTTCGCTGTCGAGTGGACGATGAAGCCCGGCGAGGAGTGGCGCGAGAGAGTGCTCGATATGGCGATGATGCTGCCTGACTTGCGCTCGATCATGCCCGGCAGCACCGCCTGGCAAGAGAAAAAGATCGACTTCAACTCGCCGGTGAGCTTCGCTTCGAACTCGTCCCAGGTGAATTGCGTGAAGGGTTTGACGGGAAAGCCGATCGATGCATTGGCGACAAGCAGATCGACCGGCCCGAGGCGTTGCTCCACTTCGGCGACCATCGCGCGAACCTGCGCCTCGTCACGCGCATCCGCCTGCACGGCTATTGCGCGTCCGCCAGCGTTCGTGATCTCTTCGACGACCTCCATCGCCGCGCTCTCGCTCTGGAACCAATTGACCGCCACCGCAGCCCCCTCGGCGGCCAGAAGCTTCGCCGTAGCCCGCCCAATCCCCCGGCTCGCGCCAGTTACCAGTGCAACTTTGCCTTTCATGATTTGTGAGTGTTGGTTATGAAATATCACACGATACAAGGTAGCGCAAAGAGCCGCAATCCTGAAAACAGATTGCGGCTCTTTGGCATCAGATGGAACGGTTCACGCCTGTCAGTGCGTCAGCGCAAATGCGATAGTGACCGAACGGTCATACTGGCTCTGCCGTCCGTAACCATTGATCGCTCTTGCGGCGACATAGACACTCGCATAGAACGCCGCGCTCGTGCAAGCGCCCAGAAGTGCGCCCACATTTTTCTGGAAGGTAAATGGCGCGAGCTGCGCCTGACCATCCACGCTGCACTCCGGCACGCCAGGAACCGGCCCCTTTCCAGCTCTGCCAACGCGCCATGAGTAGGTTGCCTGAAGGGTTGGATGAGACGCGACATAGCGGATCGAGAGCTTGTCGGCAACGTTGTTATACTTGAGCATACCGCAATCGGTCGTAGCGTACACGCCTCCGATTTCCGGCATATCCATTGCCGCCGTACAGACGTTGTTGTCGATCATGACGAACACCACCTGCTGATGCACCTTGACTCCGGCGTCGTTGTAAAATTCGATCGTGAACGTTCGCTTGCCATTCGCGACCGAGACGCTGTTCATGATGAGCCCGAGATCGCTGTTCATATAGAATACTCCCGGCTGGTGCATGAGATAACAGCCATCTTTACCCCATTTGGTCTCCGGCTTGAATTCGACCGGAATTTCATATTTCCCGTTTGCCGCATTGAGCTTGAGATCCCACCAGGTATCCATTCTTGGAGTCGCATCCACCAGTACCCTGTAATACTTTACGCCTTGCTGCGATGCAAGCGGATGGTTGAACTGCAAGGAAAGAACTCCACCGAATGGTGAATTTTTTGCGAACTGGTATGGGTATACAGGCTGCGTGGTGGTATCAGCGTAACCTGCGGCGGTGACAAGATTCCAGGGGACAAGTCCGATTCCCTTGAAAAGGCCGGTAGGCAATGAAATTCCCGAAAGAATATCGGTCTTCTGGATCATGGTATCGCAGCAGACCAGAAGTTGCGAAGCGCTAACGCACGCCACGCTCGACGGGCGCGCTCCCGTGCCGGTGACAACCTGAACGGCGGCACCTGCGCCCAGTTCGGTCTTGAGCAGCGTCACGCGGTTTGCCGGATCCCGTTCGGCAACGAAGAAGGAGGATTTCGACGCATCGGCCCACGTGAGGAAGAACGGATTGGTCAGCCCGGTAGCGAGTACAACAGGGGCCTTCCCCTGAAGCGAGTACTTCGTCACCTTTCCGCCACCCGACTGCTCGCTGATGTAGGCGTAGGCGAGATCGCTCGACACAAGCAGACCTATGGCGTTGTTCAGGCCGTTGAGGAGAACTTTCTGCTTGTTCGTTTTCAGATCGATCTGGATCAGTCGCCCCGGATTGGCGAATTCGACAACGAAAAGCTGATTGTGCTGCTCGTCGAGGCACATCTGGTGCGGAGCCTGCAAACCGGTAGCGATAACCGTTGCCGCGTTTCTGTTCGCATTGTTCATGGCAACCCTCACTAGCGAACCGGTTCGTTCCGTCACGTATGCCGTCAGTCCATTGGCGCTGGTCACGACATCCTCCGGCGTGGCGTAGCCCGTTCCGATGGTATGGCAGGGCGAAGCGAACTTGTAGGTAGTCCACTCTATCTTGATGTCGTAGCCATACTGCAACACCTTGATTTTGGCGATGTTACCGGACTTTGTGCGTACCGCGAACACATCGTTCGCCGTCAGATGGTTGGTGGCATCGTTGTTGCCGGGGATCGGAGTCGAACCGAAAGAGAGCGACTGCAAGGCGGCGGGCGTCAGCGAATTGAAATCAACCGGCCCGAGGTTGACGATACCAACCCCAGCCATCGGCACCATCTGTCTTTTGACGTTATCGATCTGTTCCCACCAGATATCGTAGATTTTTGACATATCTCCTCCGAGCGTACCCGTTTCGCAGTCAAAAATCCAGGTACCCTTGATAACCGTCGTGCCCGATGAAACGACGCCTGTGGACGGCGCGACAAGATCGAGCACGCTGAGAGCGCCTTTCGAATACTCGGTAAAGAGAAGCTGGTTGGTGTTCGGCAAATACTTGCTGCCGATTGCAGCGCCCAGATTCTCGGCAATTGTTGTCAGCATGATTCATCTCCGGTTTATTGTTTGGAAACATTTTTGAAACAGGTATCGAAAAACGAAAATCCTTATCCAGACTCTGAGCGATCTATGTTCAATGCAACGATTGCCCGGCTTCCAGATAAATAACTCAACGAAGCAAAGAATCGCTGCCCGGTCGACTAATCAGGAATTCATTGCAAGCACGATACTAAACGCGCCGCGGCGGGCAAGGCTGAAGCGTCAGTGGTCACATCGTCAGCGGTTATGAACTATGCCGGGCAGCGTCAAGCGTACGCGGTTTTTTATCTGCTGCTTCTGCTGTGAGTAGCAGACGCCCGTAGTCTCTCAGTATTCACGATTGTTAGTTACGTAATTATGATGTCTTTTGCAAGCAATTTTTAAGAAGACCTCTTCCTGGCAGAAAAAATTATGTGCTTTATCGCGAACAGAATCGGGTCGCGCTGTCGTCTTCGGTGGGGAGTTGCGTGGGGGGGGATCGAGGCGATGATGCTCGATGTATGGATGTCGTTGGCGTAGTTTGGCGGGGGGCTTTTTTGCTTACAGTGATATGCATGCGATTTACTGCTTTTGCAGCTTTTCGACCTGTCGATTCCTTCAGGGAGAGGAGTGGAAAATGGCGCAAAAACTGGTGTTTTTATACAGAGCAAGCAGACGCAATGTCGCTCACAGATAAAACCCCAGGCATTGCAAGCTTGTCAGAATTCGGTCTTTTTTGTTGAGCCTTCTCGACCAGTAGTTCGACAGGTCGCCTTTGAGTTGTTCCGGCTGCCAGATGCTACCGAAGTCCCTCGAAGATTTTTCGATCTTTCGCTGAACGGACTTGTCCCCCGCGCTGAAGCCAGTACTTCAGGTCATTGGCCGCTTGCCGGGTTACGATTATGGAATATCTTCCCATAACTGCTTGCTATCCTTGACTTTCCGGACGCGGCCTTCGGCGATCTCCTCTTCTGCTTCTTTCAAAGCGCTGAGGAGTTCGGGGGTGGAGAAACAGGGGTCGTTGTCACTGATCTTACGGGCTGGGATGATTGCATAGATTTCGCTTTTCCCGCATTGAATGATGACTCGCTCTTTCTGGGCAAGATTCAGGTATTTTCGCAGATTTCTCCGCAGCTCTGTTGTACTTATCGCGATCATGATGCTGTCCATGATATGTTACCTTATAATGGACAAACAACTATTGACAACCGAAGCACTCACCTTGCCATGAATACATCGAAACTTCGCGGGCTGTTGCGCTTCGAGCTGGCGTTCGCGGCGGGGGCTTGCGTGGTGCTGGCGGAGGTGCTGGCGCTTGGCGGATGGCCGCCGTGGCGGCTGGGATTGTCCGGCTTTCTCAGTGTTTTCAGCATCGCGGCGGCGGTGCTGGTGCTGAATGACTGGTTCGATGTCGAGACCGACCGCATCAACGCGCCGACGCGCCCGCTGCCTGCCGGAGTGGTGACGAAGCGTGAGGTGCTCGCGCTGTCGGTGGCCGCAGCGCTCTCCGGTTGCGCTTCGGCGGCGATGATCGGGTTCAGCGCCTTCGTCGCGGCCTGCGCGATGCTACTGCTGGGCGTACTGTACGACTGAAAACTCAAGCGGTACGGGCTTTTCGGGAATTTCATCGTTGGCTTTTCGGTCGGCATGAGCTTCATCTTTGGCGGCATCGCTGTGGGCAATCCGTTCGAGCCGGTGGTGCTCTTTCTTGCCGTGATGACGATGTGCGTCGATCTCGGCGAGGAGATTGCGGCGGACTCGCTCGACGTCGAGGGTGATCGTCAATCCGGATCCCGCTCGCTTGCCATCATGCTCGGCGCTGACAAGGCGATGCGCATCGCCGCAGCCGTTTTCGCGCTGGTGAGCGCGGGTAGCGCCGCGCCGTTCGTTGCGGGGTGGTTCGGCTGGATGTACCTTCCGCCGATCATCGCCTTCGACGACGTCGTCGCCTACTGGATGGTAGACGACAACTACGACGGCAGCAACTTCATCGTCCGCCAACTCTTCTTCTATGGCGGCACCCGCGACGAATTCGCCCAAAGGCAAAAGTGTTTGAGCACACTCGCCAAAACCGGCACAAAACGCAAAGACGAAAAAAAGCTGAAAATCGAAATCAACGAAGAAGCCTTCGACCGCCTCTACGGCTTCCAGTCCCACCCAATCCCCGTCACGCTAGGCCGCAAAATCACCGTCCGCGTCATCAGTCAGTTCGGGGAGGAGAGCATGAAGGTTCTGGGGATGGGGTGATGTGAACATTCAGAAATGATGCAGTATTTCGTTTTCTGTTATTAAATTTACTTGAAAATCATTATGTCTGATATTTGGAATACAACAATGATGTTTTTGATAGGTCTTCCGGTTTTTGCGGGCATATATGTCCGATATAATCATATGGCGATCATTTTTATTGGCATACTTTTCGGGTGACAATACCTATATTTTTTACGATAAGCATAGGATATTCTTTTATTCATTATGCAAACCCACCAGAGGCGGTAACGTCGTATAATGGTTTTGTTGGCGTTTGGATCTATTATTTGATAGGTTTCTTTTTTGTCGGAGCAATAATGACAGATGTATTAAACGGACAAGAGCTTGGTGACGTAGTATTGGCGATAATCGCTTGTTCTTTTTTTATCATTGTCGGTGGATTGTTCTCAATAGCAGGTACTCTGATTTCAGGCTTCAATCTTGCTGCCGTGGTCTATTCGGCTTTTTTTGCTGGTGGTATAGGTAACGTGTTTTTCTGGAAGGATATTTTTGATTTTTTTGATATTAATTTGTTTATTATAAGAGTTTTCCTTCTGATTGTGTCTGCTTTTTCTGGCGCTGTGGAGTTTGTGAGCTATATTCATGATCATGTTCTTGAACATTAATACTTTCTCTTGTTTAAAATGTTGTTCATATATATCATTTGTATCAGGACGAATTTTTTTACCGACTGAAATACCTTTGCTTTGCAGGTGAGAAACAACGCATGGAGGAGCTGGAGAAATGTGTAGACAACCATCGATGATTCGCTCATTGGCGGCTGAATATCTAATCTGTGTCGCCGTAGTTGGCAACCCGGAAGCGCTTGTGGCGATGCGCTATGAGGACACCGGCGAAGTCCGCAGCGACGGAGCCGAAGGCATAGCCTGCTGGTTCATCGACACCGATTACAACATGGATTCCTTCTTCGTCCGCCAAGCCTATTTCCTCGGCGCGAACGATCCCTACAAAGCCCTGAAAACAACGCTGAAGACCGAAATCAACGAACAAGCCTGGTCAACCCTGAACAGCAATATATCGCGCCCGTTCGCCAAGCCGGATACGGGGCGGATTGCCGTGAAGGTGATCAACCACTTGGGGGACGAGGTGATGAAGGTGTATAGAGTGGGGTGACAGCTTTTTAAATAAAAAGGTAATACATCAATATGTTATGAAAAATTTAAAATACTTTTTATACTTTGTTATTATTTTTTTTGGCTCTTCGCAGAATTTAATGAACGTGTAGCAAAAAGGGTTAACTTGGCGTAATTTATCATAGAACACCAAACCCTAACCCTGACGTATGCAAAGCCTCATTACCCACTACCAGCAGTTATTAGGATTACCGGCAACGTGGAAGG
>Ga0326729_1000022_pt1:0-50000 | contig 74184 bp, 69 predicted proteins | sample MHFSIPfraction_2_FD_207744 | JGI IMG/M metagenome (GOLD analysis project Ga0326729, IMG submission 207744) | Lab enriched peat soil microbial communities from Michigan Hollow, Ithaca, NY, United States - MHF6AY SIP fraction | ecosystem: Environmental > Terrestrial > Soil > Wetlands >...
GGCAAGGACTTGTTCGGATACTTTTGCTGGTCGAGCCATCTTCTGTTTGACTTTGAGTTGTTGATTCATGAACAACGACAAGACAAATAGAAGTTATATTATAATTATCTTGATTGCAAATTAGAATTAAACCGCCACGGCATATCACCTCAGAACGACCGGCCTGGCAACACCATGAATTGCGGATCGTCTGACCGTGCGGCGGCTTTATCGGAGAAATCTCTTCACGATTCAACGCAGCGGGGGAGAATTATCTATATTTATTCACGTTCTTTGATACCATCTTCGCGTTTTCCGATAACTCATCACCGTTCACAGAATGAAAGCAAAAGGATCATTCCGGCCTGCGTTGCTGCTTGCCGGAGCACTGCTCGGCTCCTCTCCGGCAATGGCTGCCGATCCGGTCGAGGCGAGAATCGCCAGCCTCGAAAAGGAACTTGCCGAACTGAAAGCGCTGGTCAAAGCCCAAGCCGCGGCTCCAGCCGCTCAACCGGCAACGCCCGCCCCCCAGAGCGCCAGCAAACCTGACGTTTCGGTCTCCTCGGGCGCAAGGCTCCAGTTTTACGGCTTCGCCCGTTTCGACGCCTCGTACGACACTGGCCGGATCACGCCGGGCAACATCGCGCTCTACGCTCCGACCGAAGCGGTGGTCAACGACGATGCCGAATGGAACCTGACGGCAAGCGCCACGAGAGTCGGCATGAACCTCTTCGGCCCCGACACCGAGACGATGAAGCTGACCGGCAACATTGAGTTCGACTTCCTGAGCGGTGCGACCGAAAACGCCTCGAATCCGCGCCTTCGCCACGGCTATCTGAAAGCGTTCTGGCCAGCACGCGACTTCAGCATCATCGCCGGACAGACCTGGGATTTGAACGCTTCACTCATCCCCTTCGTGGATGACCCGGCGATCATGTGGGACGCGGGCAACATCGGTGGACGCCATCCGCAGCTTCGCTTCACCAAAGGATTCAAGAGCGGCGAGAAGAGCCGCGTCGAGGTTGCCGTGGCGGCAGCGAGGACGATTGGCGAAACGAACGTGAGCGGAGCGGATTCCGGCAAAGACGCCGCGATGCCTTCGATTCAGGGACGTCTGGCCCTTTCAACGCCGCTCCTTGTTTCGGGAAAACCGGCAACCATTGCCGTCTCTGGCCATTACGGGCAGGAGGAGTGGGACACCGCCGCTGACGGAACGCATGATACGCTTGACTCGTGGTCGTGCGTGCTCGAACTGTCGCTGCCGCTGAGCAGCAAGCTGCTCTTTGCCAGTGAACTGTTCACCGGCGAGAATCTCGACGATTACTGGGGCGGCATCGGCCAGGGAGTAAATCGTGATACTCTCAAATCTATCCGCACACGCGGCGGCTGGGCGGCGCTGCGCTACTCGGCAAGCCCGGAGACGACGCTGAGCCTCGGCGCTGGCATGGACGATCCGAATGACGATGATCTGCCAAAGCCTACCGCAACGCTCTCTGTTCGAACGCTCAACGAAACGCAGTTCATCTCGGTAACGCACCGCATCACGCCGAACTTCACTCTCGGCAGCCAGCTTTCCCGCTGGAGAACCGACTACAAGAACCAGCAGGAGGGCGACGCCATCCGCGCCCAGACTTCAGTGACCTACTCGTTCTGAGCAATTGCCTTTTTCGGGGCGATCATCCGGTCGCCCCGGCTCAACCGCGCTTTCTGGAGTTTTTTAAGGTGAGGGAGTGTTTTTTGATGGACGATTGGGACAGGTAGGACGGATGGAACAGAGGACGGTTTTGCAGGATTTGCCCACGAACGAGAGCAGTCCATTATTGGCTTTTTCTGATAAAACACTACATTTGAAGGTGAAATATTTTTGCTGAATGTGGTTGTGTCGCGATTGAAAGTGATAATTAAAAACGTTGTTGTTGTAAGCGTTTTATGCGAACAAAAATTAAAATGCTGGTGTTTAATACATCAATAATAAAACACAATCAATATTATGGGTTCAGAATATTTTGAAATTGGAGTTAACCTTTGGATATAGTTGAGAAAAAGTTTCGCGACACGCCACGAGGAAGCAAAAAGTACGCTAAAAGACTGGCGGAATATATTAACTTTCTTTTCTTAAAAGGAAGGGTTCTTGAGGCAAAACATTTCTTTCATAGTCTTTATGAATACAAGCCAAATCATGCCAGGACAATCCGGCTTGGGTATTCTTTGTCAATAGCAACATTTGATAATGAGGGCGTTAGAAGATTCGACAGTCTGCTTTATGATTCGAAGCCGACAGACATAGAGCTGTATTGGTTTCGCCTAAGGTATTACATTTCTGTCAATAATAGAGCGGCTTGTGAAGAGTGTTGTGGTTTTTTACTCTCTAAGCCGATGAAAGCTGAATATTTAAATACGATTTTTGAAGCTTGTATGCATCAAGAAAGCTACAGTATAGCTTTAAATATTATAAAATACTTAAAAAGAGAAAAACTGGCGCTAAATGATTCTGGAAATAAGCAAATTAAAAAAATAGTTCTTCAGAGATTTGTTGAAATTCTCATAAATATCAAGTATGTGTAAGTTTCTAATCCTAAAGATTCTTGATACTGAAAGTGTATCATTACCTACTACATTTGTGAATGGCTCAGTTGAGTTAAGATCATATAATGCGGATTCTGAATGCGAAATCGATGTATTAAAAGAATCAGCAATTAGCAGTCGAGTTGACTTCGATAAGTATTCGCATTGTGCAAGAATTGCAACAATAGTTGACTCCGATGGTATAGACGAAGCAATTGATAATGCCGATAATTTATTTTCCGAAATTCTTGATCTCAAGTCTGTTGAATTCGCAATATCATACCTTAAAACATCCGATATAGGATTCGTTAAAAACTTAGAAGATGGAAATATTCGGCCAATAACAAAAAGGGAATACCAACCTTCGATGTGTTTTGTGGTTCATCAAGGTGATGTACAGCGCATGGATGTAGTTAACTATATATTATCTCTCAATAATGATCTAAGTAACCGTTATCAATGTTCATTACACTGGGCTAGAAATAGTAAACATGAGAGTAACAAGCAGTTAAAGGCATTGTTTTATTGGTTTGGCATAGAAGCACTGATAAAGGAGTCTGAAACCGATAATGTAGGTGGTGTCGTTCGCTGGTTTTTAGGATTCCCAAACGGTAAGCACAGAAATAATATCTCGCCTTCTCTTCTTAAACGTCTTAGCGATCACCCTAAGTATGAATATTGGAACAAAGAGCTTATCAGCATTATTGATAAAATCAGAGACTTCAGAAATAAATCGGTTCATTCTGGATTCAGAAGTGTTGACCTCTCAAAAAATGAGCTTGAACTATATAGCAGAATAATGGTTTTAAGTGCCTCAAGGTGCCAAGCAGCAGTACAACTCGCGTTGATTAATGGTATTAGTACAGTTTCGGAGTTCAAAGAGTACATTTCATTATTGTTTGAGGAACGAGTGAATGTAATCAATGATGTTCATGGAAATATACTGTTTTCTCTGGAGCAAATCAAGAATGCATAGCGTCTCGCTTATCTTGTTGTCTGCACGTATTATCGTGTCTGAGATAAGAAAAAATTTGCAGGCAATCACAGTTTGCTCACCAAAGAGAAATTGAAGAACACGGTTTACGGAAAAGATTAGAAATGAAACGTGCGAGCCTCGAAATCAAGTTGCATGATGTGGTTTTCCGAGATGTCGCCTGACTATGATTTGACTGCGACAGGTAGGTTACCATTTCGCAAGGCGGCCACAAAAGCCGCCCCTGCATTATCAACTATCAACTATCACTTTATCTCCACCTCAACCGGGTCGAGCGCCAGAATCTGCGGCTCTTCGGATCGCAACAGGAAGCGGGCGATGTTCGTGCCGGGGAGGCGGGTGAGTGGTTCCAGCTCGCCGAGCGATTGCTTGAGCACTCCGGCGGTGAGCGCCGAGGCCATTGACGAGGCGTCGCCTGCGAGCAGGTATTCGAGCCAGGTTTTGCGGACGGGCAGGTAGAGCAGCTCCGGCTTTGCCTTGGCATCCATCCGGGCGAGCTTTTTGGCCTCTTGCACGGCGTCGTTGAGACCGCCGAGCCGGTCAACGAGTCCGACTTCGAGGGCGCGTTTGCCGCTCCACACGCGGCCTCCGGCCACGGCATCGACTTGCGCGGGGGTCATCCTGCGACCTTTCGCAACCTTGGCGATGAAATCGTCATAAACCACGCCCGTCATCTCGACGAACTTTTGAAACGATGCGTCGTCGAACGCTTTGAATGGCGTTTCGGCGTCGGCGAAGCGGCCACGGGTGAGCACCTCGCGGCGGATGCCGGTCTTTTCGAGCAGGCCGCTCACTTCGGGCTTGAGCGAGAAGACGCCAATAGAGCCGGTCACGGTCATCGGTTCGGCGTAGATTTTGCTGCCCGCGAGCGCCACCATGTAGCCGCCCGAGGCCGCCACGCCGGACATCGAGGCGACGATAGGCTTTTTGGTTTTCGCTTCGTCGAGCAGTTCGAGCATCGTCGAAGCGGCAAGCGCGTCACCGCCGGGGCTGTCGATGCGCAACACGATCGCTTTGACCTTCGAATCGTCGAGCGCGGTCTGTAGCGCCTGCTTCAGCGTGGTGACATCGGTTCTGTCGCCATCGCCCATCTCGGACGCGCCGTCGCTGACGATCATGCCGGTGATGTTGACAACGGCGATCCGGTCGCCAACACCCTTCGGCTTCATGCCGCCGGTCGCGTCGATGTACTCCTTTCCTCCCACGAACAGCTCGCCCGCCGGTTTGTCGAGCCGTTGCGCGTACTCCTTCTCAAGCTCGCGGTCGGTGGCGACGCGGTCGATCAGGCGCAGGCCGAGCGCCTTTTCAGGCGTCAGGACGGCGAGCGAGTCGATCACCTGCCGGAACGCCTCCGGGCTGATGCGGCGCTGGCGCGACACGGCGTCGAGATAGGTCGCCCATGCGTCGTCAAGCAAAGCGTTGCTCTCTTCGAGATTCTCCGGACTTGGAGCGTTCCGCGTGAAGGATTCGACGGCGCTCTTGTACTTCTTCCACTGCGCGGCCTGGAAGCTCACGCCAAGCTTCTTGAGCGGGTCGGCAAGAAAGAAAAGCTCCGCCTTGAGGCCGTCGAGCGTTATCCACGATCCTTTGTGCGCGATGATCGCGTCGCAGGCGGTGGCGAGCTGGTAATCCTTGTCTTCGGGGGTGACGAGGAACGCCGTCACCTTTTTGCCCGATTTCCTGAGAGCGGCAATCGAAGTGCTCAACTCCTGTATCTTCGCGGAGGGAGCGTTCAGGCCGTCGATTTCGAGCAGCACCGAATCGACCCGCTTGTCGGTTCTGGCGCGGTCGAGGAGTGTCAGCAGCTCTTCGAGTGAGAGCGGCTGGCGGCTACCGCCAAGGGGAAACGACGAGGCGTCCGGCTGGTGCTCGTCGATCTGCCCGGAGACAGGCACACGGAGCACGAAACGCTCCGGCAGGCGTTTGCCCCACAGATGCGCCACAACTCCGAGACCGCCAAAGAGCAGCACGACGACGATTACCGTCAGACATCCGGTGCGGAAACATCCGCCTTTTTTCTTGTTCGTATCGGCCATATCGATTGAAATGAATCACTGATAAAGTATACAGCTCACCTTGTGCGTGGCGTCCTCCTTGAGCGGTAGCAGCTCTGGCTCGCGCTTCCGGCACTCCTCCCTGGCGAAGGGACAGCGGGGGTGGAAGCTGCATCCTTCGGGAATCGAGAGCGGCCCCGGCAGGTCGCCCTTGAGCACGATACGCTCGCGATGGTGGCCGAGCTCGGGCATCGGAATGGCCGAGAGCAGCGCCTGGGTGTAGGGGTGCTTCGGGCTGGCGTAAAGCGTTCCGGCATCGGCGATTTCGACGATCTTGCCGAGGTACATCACCGCCACGCGATTCGAGATGTACTCCACCACCGAAAGGTCGTGGGCGATGAAGAGGTAGGTGAGGCCGAACTCATTCTGCAAGTCCTTGAGCAGATTGATGATCTGCGACTGGATCGAGACGTCGAGCGCCGAAACCGGCTCGTCGCAGATGATGAACGACGGGTTGACGGCCAGCGCCCTTGCGATACCGACACGCTGGCGCTGGCCGCCTGAGAACTCGTGCGGATAGCGGTTGGCGTAGTCGCGGTTAAGGCCGACGGTGTCGAGAAGCTGGTCAATTTTCCTCGCGGTCGCCGAAGCGCCTTTCGTGATGCCGTGCACCTTGAGCACCTCGCCGAGCATCTGCCCGATGGTCAGGCGCGGATTGAGCGAGCCGAAGGGATCCTGGAAGATCATCTGCATCTCCTTGCGGATCGGGCGGAATTCCCGGTTGCCAAGCCCGGTGATGTCGCGGCCACGGAAGACGATCTTGCCACCTTTCGATGGCTGGACGAGGCGGACAATCGAGCGCCCGAGCGTGGTCTTGCCGCATCCCGATTCTCCGACCAGGCCGAGCGTTTCGCCTTTGAGCACTTCGAACGAGACGCCGTTCACCGCTTTGGCCACCTGTTTGCCGCCGGAAAGTCCGGAGCTTCTGACCGGAAAATGCACCTTGAGGCCGCTGACCGACAGTATCTGTTCACGCTGCATGGGCAAGCATCAATCTGTTTCTCATATTTTTTGCTATACTGTTGGAAGACAATATACAAGCTTTCCCGAACAAAGGCCGCCCCTGATCAACTGGCGTTAGCAGTGATACATTCCCGTGACGAACATAAGGGCACGCTGTACGTCGTGGCCACCCCGCTCGGCAATCTGGACGACATGACCTTCCGTGCGGTCAGGACGCTGCGCGACGCCCGAGCGATTGCCTGCGAGGATACCCGGCGCACCTCGATTCTGCTCAAGCACTTCGGCATCGAGGGCAAGCGCCTCGTCAGCTACCACAGCTTCAACGAGGAGCGAGCCGTGAGGCAGGTCGTCGCCCTGCTCGAAGAGGGCGTGGACGTGGCGCTCGTGACCGACGCGGGCACGCCCGCCATCAGCGATCCCGGCTACACGATGTCGAGCGCGGCGCACGCCGCCGGGTTCCCGGTGGTGCCGGTGCCGGGCGCGAGCGCCTTGACGGCGGCGCTCTCGGTCTGCCCGCTGCCGTCGAGCAGCTTTTTCTTTGCCGGGTTCCTGCCGCACAAAAAGGGGCGCAAAAGCCGCCTCGAATTCCTCGCCTCCATCGACAGCACGGTCGTCCTCTACGAATCGCCGCACCGGATCGGGCGGCTGATGGAGGAGGTGAAGGAGCACTTCCCCGACGCGCAGGTGTTCGCCGCCCGCGAAATCACCAAGATACACGAAGAATACGTCACTGGCGCGCCCGACGAGCTGGCGAGCCATTTCACCGGCCAGAAGCAGCGGGGCGAGTTCGTCGTGGTCGTCCATCCGGCAGACAAACGTTCAAAAAAGAGACAGGAACATGCAGATCATCAATGACCCCGCCGAAATGCAGAAGATTGCCGAAAAGCTGCGCCTCCAGCATCAGTACATCGGCGTCGTCATGACGATGGGCGCTCTGCACGAAGGGCACCTGAATCTGGTAAAACTCGCAAAGGCTCATGCCGGAACGGTCATTATGACCATCTTCGTCAACCCGACGCAGTTCGGGCCGGACGAGGATTTCCATCGCTACCCGAGGCCCTTCGAGCAGGATGCCGCCCTGGCGCGGTCGGCGGGCGTGGACTACCTCTTCGCGCCGTCGGCGGAGGCGATCTACCCCGAGGGCTACTCGACGACCATCGATCCCGGCCCGATAGCGACGTGCTTCGAGGGAGCGTCGCGCCCCGGCCACTTCAGCGGCGTGGCCACGGTGGTGGTCAAGCTGCTCGGCATCACGCGCCCGCACATGGCCGTCTTCGGCGAGAAGGACGCCCAACAAATCACGATCATCCGCCGCATCGTGGCCGACCTGAACATCGCCGTCACGATTCTCGGCGCGCCGGTCACCCGCGAGAGCGACGGGCTGGCCACCAGCTCACGCAACATCTATCTCTCGTCGGACGAACGCCAGCAGGCCTCGGTGCTCTACCGCGCCATCCAGCTTGCGGGCCGTGAGATCGCGGCGGGCAGGCGGGAACTCGACGCGATTGCCGCCGAAGCCAAAGCGCTGGTGCGCACCGAGCCGGACGCCGAGCCGGATTATCTCAGCTTCGTCGATGACGCCACCTTCGAGCCACTCACGCAGGCCGCGCCCGGCAAAGCCTGCCGCCTCGTCATGGCCGTGCGCATCGGCGCGACACGGCTGATCGACAACTGGCGCTTCGAGTGCGCGTGATGTCTCGAATGGACGTATACAATCGCGTGTTGTTTGGATTTTTTCAGGACGTGCGTAATACGGGATCAGGTAGTCAAGGCGGCGAAACTGGGGTAATGAAAAGTCTAATCATTCAGCTACGCGATGAAAATCTCTGACTGGAAAAAGTGATGAACATGCAGAATGATTTTGAGAAAGATATTTTGAATTTCCAGGATAATAACGAATAGAAATCAGTCAGCGATTTCAACAAGCTCAAGGAGCAGTACGAGTTATACTATTGATCAGCTAAAGGAAAAAAGTGATTCATTTTTAGATGGCGATTTAATCAGTATAAAAGCAAAATCTCTTGAAGAAGGACTATTATATCAAACGTTAGCTTCCAGCTTGATCCATTGATCCGATTCAGGGAAAATCGCATCATGAATGAATGCAAAAATATTATTTAAGACTTTTTCTAAGAGATTTAATTTTTTTTCTTGCCTTAGTAACCCACAAAGCCTCTTCTATATTTGATTTTCCATAAACATAATTCATATAGTTAGTGGCTGCTTCTGGTGCCACAAACGCATTTGTTTTATATAATTTTATCGCATAAGAAAACCTTTCAAATTCTTCATTATTCGACAAGGACAGCTTTTGCTGCATATGCATAATAATATTCCTCTCATCAATAATGTCGCTAATCTCTTTTTTTAAGGTGCTATGGCACGTTAATGGTTCGGAATTAAAAACCTGAGGAACCAATTGAAATATTTTTGGCCTAATAGGTATACTTTGATCAGAAGCAACTTTATCAGATATCACCTTTCGATCTGGCTTATCTGGTCTTTCAATAGTTAATTCAATTGGCACTCCCTCTTTAGTTCCATAAATCGCTATAGATTTATTAGCCCATGATTCGAGAGCGCTAACAGAAAATGTAATCGCAGCCATAGCATTTAGGCACATCTGAAAAAAACGTGTTTGATTATCCTCATCAATATCAACTTCATATAAACCATCATATTGAGATTTTGATAATTTAATCATCTTCTTTATTTCTTCAGCTTTTGCGGCAGACTGAAGAGCTGAAGAAATAAAAAGCGCCTCATATTCGGGTGGTGGTACTCGCATTTTGAAACCATTAAAAATACCCTGCTTCGAAATAATAGTGATCTTAGCTCCTGCCTTTACTATCTGATCGTGGAGTTGAGTGTCTTTTGTGACTTTGATGTTGCTATCTTCAAGAAAATGATCCATATTTATTTTATTTCCTTATAGGGTATTTATGATATATTTTTTCTTTGAAAATAAAAAATTACTCACCACACTGACTCCCCGTTCATCCATAACTCATACTCACTAATATCAATATCGCCATTCCACACCACAGCGTAACCACCCTGCTCTACCTTCACTGCCTTAAACAGAGCAGCATCTTTTAACGGTGAAAACATATCGATACTCAACAACGGAGTTATATCGTATTTTTTCTTCTCATTATTATCGAACTCTACCAACAAGGTACTGTCATCGATTACCGATACCGACTTAACTTTTGGATATTTCATCACTTACTCCAATGGTGGCAATTTATGATACTTACCGCTATCCCACATCTTTTTCATCTCCTCTTTATTCATGGAAGCCCATTCTACAACCAGCCTTATAGCTCTCGCAGGCAAGTCACCTTCAATCATCTCAAAAGTATCAATATCGAACACCCCGATATACTCACCATACTGCGCATGAAAATGGGGTGGAGGATGATCTCCAAAGAAAAGCTTGATGATAATCCCATAAAACCTTGCTATTTCCGGCATTTCAACCTCCTTATTATACCATCGATTTTTCAGCAATTCAACACAAAACACCACCATTCCACCGCCTCAGAACCTCCACATGCACCCCACGTTGAATGATGCTGGCGAGGAGGTGTCGCGCAGGTCGTTGCCGCTGCCGTATACTTCACGGTCGTTGTACCAGGTGATTTCGTATTTGGCGGTCAGGCTGAAATCGTGCGCCGGCTCGACGTCGAGCATGATGAACCACGCTTTGCCTCTGCCGTAGTAGTTGTTGAGCGTGAAGACCAGCGGGAGGTCATCCTCGTAGGCGTATAGTCCGGCTTCGTAGCTGTCGGTGTCGAAGCGGGCGAGGCGGGTTTTAAGGGTGACGGGGCCGCTTTTCCAATTGAGCTGCTGGTAGAGGAGCCATCCATCCTCGCTCTCTGTGCCGGTGACGAATTGGCTCCGGATGCTTTTGAATGCAGCTCGCGATTTCAGCGTGATGCTCGATGAGCACTGCGCCGCAAGGCCGAGCTGCACACGGTTCGTGGTTTTCGGCACCGGCTTGTAGTACTGGAGAAAGGTGTCGGGATCGAGCTGCTTTTTGGTCTCCTCCTTCTCCTTGTGCTGGTACATGCCGTCCCACGTCATCCAGCGGTTCTGCTTCCAGGTGACGTAAAATCGCGAGTCGTGGCCGGATGATGGCAGGGCATAGTATTTCGGATCGAGTTCGGGGAAGCGGAAGATGTCGTACGAGGTGGCGAGGTTCAGGTTTTTGGAGACCCTCGCCTTCAGGCCGAGATAGAAGCCCTCCTCGTTCGAGCCGTCCCCCCGTTCGGCGAAGGCTCCGGCGAAGGGCGAATAGTAGCCGACGGCGTACTCGCGCATGGCGGCCACGCCGGTGACGCCTTTGGCCAGATCGGCCTGCACACCGAAAATCCATGACAGCGCGTCAGCATTGCGGTCGAACGCAGCCTCGCCGAACACCTGCGCATGATGGTACACGGCGCTCGCTTCGAGCGATCCGAGCTGGCCGCCGCGCTGGCCGTCGAGCGATTTGAGCGGCAGATCGTACCGGTACTCCGCCAAGGTCGCGCCGATGCCAGCGTTCAGCTCTCCCGTGCGGTAGCGGTAGCGGAGATTCACGCCGTTGACCCGTTCGGTGAGCGTGTCCTTTTTGTCGATTTCCGTCGTCGTGCGGTGATAGCCTGAGGTCAGGATGCTCGTGACCGCGCCGCCGTCGATGCTCGCATCGAGCTTGTTGCTCGACGTGAAGGCCGTCACCTCAAACGGCTCCGGCGAGAGCGTCACTGCCGCGCCTTGCAGAAAGTAATTCTCACCGGCAGAGGTGTAGGGACGGAGCGCCGGAGCGAAGAGCAGCACGCCGTCGATGGCGTCCGAGCCTTTCGAAAAGTAGCGCCCCTGACCGAATACCAGCCCCTGGCCGAAGCTGAGCCGGTAATCTCCGACGACCGCGCGGCTCAGAATGCCGATTTTTTCGGCATGAACGTTGAACGAGAGAAAGTCGTCGAATTGCGGCTCGCCAATATCGCTCTCCTGAAGCAGATGGACGCCATAGTGCGGCGTGGCCGCCTGCACGCGGCTGTAGATGCGCCGGTTCTCACCGGCATACTTGCCGCTCTCGATTCCGGCTCTCTGCGGACTCTCCCAGAACGCTCGTCCGGTCACGCTGCCTTTGAGGCGACCACGTGACTCCTTTTTCTTCTCCTCACGCGGCAGCTCGTAGGAGAGATAGGGCGCGAGACGGCGGGCGGCGTCCGCGCCGATCACGGCTTCAAGCCCGGATGCGGAGCCAATCGGCCCGCGCTGCCGCCGCGAGTCGATGATTCTCGCGGCATCGGCGGCGGAGAGCAGCGGCAGTTCGAGCAGTTGCTCCTCGGTGGCGAGATTGACGGGAATTTTGTTCCGGCGCAGCGCTTCGAGATCGCTGAAGAGCGTTTCGGCATTGCCCTCCGACTCGGAGCGGTCGAGCAGCTCCTCGAAAGAGTCGGCAGCCAGCGCCGGAGCTGGCGAGGCCACGGACGCCAAAAGCAGGGCCAGCGCCGTCATGCGGCGCAGCCGGGTGGTGTATGTCGGTTTCATCGCAAGGGGTCGATGACAGTTGGGGAGAAAAAGGCGAATTGCCCGTCACGTCGAACGGGGCTTGTCAAATATAGTTATTGCTGACCGCCACACAAACGATAGAGTTTTTCGACCTCGTTGCGGGAGAGAAAGCGCCACTCGCCGCGCCGCAACTCGCCCGGAGTCAAGCCCGCGTAGGCCACGCGGTCGAGCCGCTTGACCTCGAAGCCGAGGGTGCTGAACATGCGCCGCACCTGATGGTTCTTGCCCTCGTGGATACCAACCAGCACGCTCATACCGTCATCGAGGATTTTTGCCCGGCAGGGACTGACCTTCTCGCCGGTATCCTTGAGCCTCATGCCGCAGGTCAGCTTCTGGAGCATCGCGGGCGGGAACTTCTCGTCGAGCGCGGCGAGATACTCCTTCTGCACCTGCGACGACGGGTGCATCAACAGATGCGCCAGCGTACCGTCGTTTGTCAGAAGCAACAGGCCGGTGGTTTTGCGGTCGAGCCGTCCGACCGGAAAGACGCGCTCGGGGACATCGATAAAGTCGAGAATCTGCTGGCGGTCGCGCTCGTCGTGGCTCGTGGTGATGACGTTCCTCGGCTTGTTGAACAGGATGTACACCTTCTTGTGCTCTGGCTGCGCCATGCGCTTCCCGTCGACGATCACCTCGTCGTGGCGAGGATCGACCCTCGAACCCGGCTCGACGACGAGCTGGCCGTTCACGGTCACGCGCCCTTCGAGCACCATCTGGTCGGCAGCCCGGCGCGACGCCACGCCGCACATGGCGAGAAATTTGTTGATCCTGACCTTCTCTTCCTGCGCCTGCTTTTTCATTCAATCTCCGTTCGTGGGGTTACATCTTCGTCGTCGGCCACCGGCACCGCGCCTTCGGCCAAATATTGCTGCTCCTCGTGCTCCTGAAGTATCTCCTTGATTTCACGCAACTTGGGAAGATGCTTCAGGCTTTGCAGATGGAACAGGTCGAGAAACGCAGCGGTCGTGCCGTACTGCAACGGTCTGCCCGGCGAATCCGCCCTGCCGCGCACCTCGACGAGGCCGCGTTCGAGCAGGCGGTCGATGGCGTAGTCGGGACTCACCCCCCTGATTTGCAGAATGTCGCCCTTGGTGACCGGCTGATGCCAGGCGACAACGGAGAGCACTTCGAGCATCGACTGGGAGAGGCGACGCTGGATGACCGGCGCGAGCAACCGGCGGACATGATCGCCAAACTCCGGCACGGTCAGATAGCGGTAGCCACCCGCGATGGCGTGAATGCGGAAGGTTCTGCCGGTCGCCTCGTATTCGCGATTGAGCGCTTCGACCATCGCGTCGAGATCGCAGGGCTTGAGGTTCTGACCGGTAATCTGGCAGAGCGTCTGAAGGTTGACCGGCTCCTCGGAGGCGAAGATCAGCGCTTCGATGGTGGCGAGGAGCTGTCGGTACTGTTCCTGCACGGTGGCTGACGATGGTTGCGCAAGCAGGGAGGCGCTGCTTCAGGAGCAGCACCCCTTTTTGCGGGCCGTGGAAAAATTTCCATCGATGGGGAGTCCGCCCTCGTAAGCGTACCACATCTCCTGGCACGGGAAGTTGCACTCGTAGAGCGCCTTGCCGATGATAACCGAATCGACGCCGAACTTTTCGAGCGACCGGAGTTGGTGCAGGTCGTCGGAGGTGGTCACGCCACCCGACGCCGTCACCTTCATGCCCGCCTTCTCGGCGAAACGCCTGGTGCTCTCGTAGCCAACCCCCTGCAACATGCCGTCGCGGGTGATGTCGGTGTAGATGATGCGCTCGACGCCGAGCTTCTTCATTTCGGCGGCAAGCTCGTAATCCTGCATGTTGCTGCTCTCGGTCCACCCCTTGATTTTGGGCACGCCATGCTCGGCGTCGATGCCGACGACGATCTGCGAGGGACGGTACTTTTTGAGAAGATCGACGATGAGGCCGGGATTGGTGACGGCCGCCGAGCCAATGACAACGCGGCTGACGCCCATCTGAAGGTATTTCTCGACCGCCTCGACAGAGCGGATGCCGCCGCCGACCTGGATCGGAATGTCGAGCACGTTGACAATTTCGCGAATCTTCTCGAAGTTGACCGTCTCGCCGGTGAGCGCGGCGTCGAGATCGACCACATGGATCATCTTGGCGTTCTGCTTGCGCCAGATGACCGCCATGTCGCACGGGTTGTCGAGATAAATCTTCTTCTGGGTGAAGTCACCCCTGGTCAGCCTGACGCACTTGCCGTCCTTTATATCTATAGCGGGTATAATCAGCATAACGTATAAAACCTCGATAGCTTAAAACTCTGCAAAATTTTTCAGCACCTGCAAGCCCGCTTCGGAGCTTTTCTCAGGGTGAAACTGTACCGCGAAAATACCATTTTTTTCAATGGCCGAACAAAAATTTTTCCCGGCGAAAAAGGTGGTTGCGGCCACGCTGTCCGCCTCGTCGGGACGGCAGTAGAATGAGTGTACGAAGTAGAAATACGACTGGTCGGGAATGTTGCGGAAAAGGATGGAATCCTTCTGGCAGAGGTCAACCGAGTTCCAGCCGATCTGCGGAATCTTGTCCTCGCTGCTCCTGAAGCGAAGCACCTGGCCCGGCACGATGCCAAGTCCCCTGTTCTGGCCCATCTCCTCGCTCTCAGTCAAAAAGAGCTGCATGCCGAGGCAGATGCCGAGCACGCTTCGCCCCTTGTCGATATGCTCTTTCAGGGCTTCGCCAAAGCCCTGGCGGTTCAGCGCCTCCATCGCCGGGCCGAACGCGCCAACGCCCGGAATGAGCACCTTGTCGTATCGGCTCATCTCCGAAGCCTTGTCGCTGACGACCGCCTCGATGCCGAGATAATCGAAAGCCTTGTGCACCGACCTGAGGTTTCCGGCGCCGTAGTCGGCAATAAATATCATGGGAAAAAGATTAAAACGTTGCGGATAAGCTCCGGTTGGTGAAAAAAACGCCAGAAACGTCGAAAAAGCTTCAAAGCGTCTTTTTTTTAAGAAGTTCGCGCCGTATTATACACGCTTATGTGACTTTCATTCTCTTTCTCGCTTCCCTGCTGAAAGTCATTCCAATCCACATACCACGAGTAATCGAAAGAACAATGTACAGGATTGTTTCCGCTATTTTTTTAGCTGAAAATATTAAAAAATTCGAAATCGAGGCTCCGAGGATCGCAAAAAAGCGAAAAGCTGGCCAGTTCGTCATCATCAGGATCGAACAGAACGGCGAGCGCATTCCTCTAACCATCGCTGATTCGGATCCCGAAAAGGGCACCATCACCATCATCGCGCAGGGCGCGGGCAAATCGACCCGTGAGCTGAACCGCAAGGAGGCGGGCGATTCGATTGCCGACGTGGTCGGCCCGCTCGGCACACCGTCGCACATCGAGCACTTCGGCACGGCGGTCAGCATCGGCGGTGGCGTGGGCACGGCTATCGCCTACCCGACGGCGGCGGCGCTGAAGGAGGCGGGCAACTATGTCATCACCATCAACGGCGCACGCTCGAAAGATCTCGTGATCCTCGAAGAGGAGATGAAGGCGGTCAGCGACGAGGCCTACATCACCACCGATGACGGCTCGTACGGCTTCCACGGCTTCGTCACCCAGAAGCTTCAGGAGCTGATCGACTCGGGCAAGAAGATCGACTTCGTGCTCGCCATCGGCCCGATCCCGATGATGAGAGCCGTGGCCGAGGTCACCCGCCCCTACGGCATCAAGACCGTGGTGAGCCTCAACCCCATCATGATCGACGGCACCGGCATGTGCGGCGGCTGCCGCGTCACGGTCGGCAATGAGATTAAGTTCGGCTGCATCGACGGCCCGGAGTTCGACGCCCACCAGGTCGATTTCAAGAACCTTGCCGACAGGAACAGAATTTACCATCACGAAGAGAAAGAGGCCGACGAAGCTTTTGCCCATCGGTGCAATCTGACGGGAAAGGCTTGAGGCCTGCATAATCAGAACGTAGAACGTAGCTATCAATCACCATCACAGCCACCCTTCCGGAGTCTTGCTTGCGGCATCCGGTCGGGGAGCTTTTCACGAAAACACATTTCACGGATAAACCAGCCATCATCATGGATGCACGAAAGATCACGGCCAAGGAACGCATGGCCATTCCCCGCCAGGAGATGCCCGCGCAGGATCCGCAGGTACGCATCGGCAATTTTCAGGAGGTTCATCTCGGCCTGACGCCCGAACTGGCGCAAATGGAGGCCTTGCGCTGCATCCAGTGCAAGGATCCGGTCTGCATCGCGGGATGCCCGGTCAATATCAAGATCGACCAGTTCATCAAGCTCATCGCCGAGGGGGACTTCATGGGCGCGGTGAGAAAGGTCAAGGAGGATAACGTGCTCCCCTCGATCTGCGGTCGCGTCTGCCCGCAGGAGGATCAGTGCGAGAAGGTGTGCGTGATCGGCAAGAAGCACGAGCCGGTAGCCATCGGCAACCTCGAACGCTTCGTCGGCGACTACGAGCGCCTGAGCGGCCAGCGGATCGACCCGGTGCTCGCCCCCCCCACAGGCAAGAAGGTGGCTGTCGTCGGCAGCGGACCGGCGGGTTTGAGCTGCGCTAACGATCTGGCGCAATTCGGCCACAAGGTGGTGATCTTCGAAGCGCTGCACGAGCTTGGCGGCGTCCTGATGTACGGCATTCCGGAGTTCCGCCTGCCGAAGGAGATCGTCCGCGAGGAGCTTGACGGCCTGCGCCGCATGGGCATCGAGTTCAGGACGGACGTGGTGGTCGGACGGACGATCACCGTGGACGAGCTGATGGAGGAGGAGGGCTTCGACGCGGTCTTCATCGGCGTCGGCGCGGGTCTGCCGTGGTTCATGGGCATCCCCGGTGAGAATCTGGTTGGCGTGCTCGCGGCCAACGAGTTCCTGACGAGGGTGAACCTCATGAAAGCGTACGACTTCATGAAGAGCAGCGACACGCCTGTGTTCGACTGCAAGGGCAAGAATGTCGCGGTCTTCGGCGGCGGCAACACCGCGATGGACGCCGTGCGCACGGCCAAGCGGCTCGGCGCGGAGCACGCCTACATCGTCTATCGCCGCTCCGAAGCGGAGATGCCCGCCCGCGAGGAGGAGATTCACCATGCGCAGAAGGAGGGGATCGAATTCATGTTGCAAACCATTCCGCTCGAATTCGTCGGCGACGACAAGGCGTGGCTCACCGGCGTACAGTGCCAGAAGATGGCGCTTGGCGAGCCGGACGATTCGGGACGCCGCCGTCCGGTTCCCGTGCCCGGCTCGGAGTTCCTCTTGCCCATCGACATGGCGATCATCTCCATCGGCAACGGCTCCAACCCGCTCATCAAGCAGACCACACCCGACATCGAGGTCAGCAAGAAGGAGACCATCGTGGTGGACGTCAACACCATGCAGACCTCCAAGGAGAATGTCTATGCGGGCGGCGACATCGTCACGGGCGGCGCGACGGTGATCCTCGCGATGGGCGCGGGTCGCACGGCGGCGGCGGCCATCAACGAGAAGCTCTCCGGCACGGCGCAGAACTTCAACGAGTGGTAAGCGCGTGAGCGACCTCTACCGCTTCGGTATCTCGCTCGACAGGGAACTGATCGAGGCTTTCGACCGGCACATCAAGGCTCAAGGCTACCAGAGCCGGTCGGAAGCCCTCAGGGACCTCATCCGCGAGGAGTTGCTTCACAAGACCACGACCGAGGGCGGCCTGGTGGCCGGGGCCATCGTGATGACCTACGACCACCACAAGCGCGAGCTGGTCAACCGCCTGATCGACATTCAGCACGACTTCCACGACCTCATCATCTCGACCCAGCATGTGCACCTCGACCACGAGAACTGCCTCGAAGTTCTCGCCGTCAAGGGCAACGCCCCGGAGATCGAAAAGCTTTCGAGCGCCCTCAAGGTGCTGGTCGGCGTGAAGCATCTCAGCCTCTCCCTCTCCCCCGCCGACTGAGAATAATATTGCCCCATATCTGCTTTTTATCATTCTGAGTCGGTACTGACTTGTCGTGGCGAGAGAAGAAACCGGGAAAATCCCGGAATCCAATACACTGAATTCTTCGCTTCGCTGGGATCTGTTCAGAATGACAAACAAAACAAGTACAGGCGAATTGAGATGCCAGTTTATCAGGCGTAGCGACGTGATGCCAGAGACAAAACCAAAGCATGGTGGGCGTCGACGAGAAAATATGACGCTCGAAGATGTGGTTGTTTTTTTCTTGCGCCGCATTTCGAGAAAGCCGTGCGTGGCGGCATTCTGAGGTCAGCGAAATCATGCAGGCGCTCGACCAGAAATTGGGCAGAACCACAGCACCGGCGTCGACATACAATCCCCTATGCCGGTATAAATAGCGTAATCTCGCACAAAACAAAAGACACCCGAATAGTGATGTTCAGGCGCAGGAGATGTGCGAAAAAAACTACCGAAACGCCTCACACTGATTACCAAGAAATGACCCGACAACAAACTGCTCCGGGTAAGGTTTCAGGACGATGCCCGGTTTGGTCGAATTTCTGACACGCAACGATGCTGGTGTCCGCGCACGGTGCGTTCATTAATGACAGCGGCAGTAATACATTGATATAATTATACTTACGCCACCATACCGATAAGCAATTTCGTGTTTGACACGCTTGTTCTGCTGCATATCAACAACGAGTACATGCAGAGATTTCTCGATGAGGTCTCAAAACAGCATCTGAAAGATCGTATCGTGAAGATTCTCGATTGAGCCGGTTGGTTCAAGTCCCCCACACTGGAAATGCCGGAGTACATACGATTGGCGTCACTACCGCCCTATGCGCCAGAGCTCAATCCTGTCGAGCATTTGCGAGACGAGCTGCGCGAAAAAGCACTCGGCAATGAGGTGTTCGAGAGCATCGATGCCCCTGAAGAACACCTTGAGCCATCATTAAAGGCAATGGAGCTTAAGACGCCGCGAGTCTGGCCAAAATCGTCGAATGACTTTGGATTATGTGTGTCTTATTGAAGTAGAATATAAATAAGCCATATTTTTTTTACCTTGCAGGAAAGCGCTAATGCATAGAATCAACCATCACCACCATGAGCGTTTCAGGAAAAAAGGTGTGCTTCATGACCGGAGGTTCCGGCAAGCTTGGCAGTGAGATCGCGCTGGCGGTCGCCGGGCAGGGTTATTCGATCTTTTTCACCTGGCAGCACTCGGAGAAGAAGGCGCAGGAGACGCTCGAAAAAATCCGCTGGGTCAGCCCCGAATCGCAGATGGCGCAGTGCGACGTGTCGAGCGTCGCCAAGATCGAGCGGGCCTTCGCGGCTTTCAGCGAGCACTTCGACCGGATCGATCTGCTCGTCACGAGCGCCTCGAACTTCTTTCGCACGCCCCTGCTCGACGTGAGCGAACCGGAGTGGAACAGCCTGATCGATACCAATCTAAAAGGCACATTCTTCACGATGCAACTCGCCGCACGGATCATGCTGAAGCAGCCATTCGTGTCGCGCATGATCACCATGACCGACATCTCGGCGAACCTCGTGTGGCGCAACTACGCGCCGTACACGGTCTCCAAGTCGGGCATCCAGCATCTCACCAGAATTTTCGCCAAGGAGATGGCCCCGAAAATTCTCGTCAACTCCATCGCGCCGGGCACCATCTCGGCTTACTCAGGCCGCGAGGAGGAGCCGGAGGCCGACCTCGTCGGCAAAATCCCGCTGGAGCGGCTCGGCGACCCGATGGACATCGTCATGGCGATACGCTTCCTCATGGAGACCGAATACATCACCGGCCAGACAATCACCATCGACGGCGGGCGGCTGCTGTTTTGAATGATGAATTGAAGAATCGACACGCTGGCATTCTCATTGCCGTCCTTTCCGTCCATCAAGTTCCTCTCCCAGATCGCCAGCAACCGCCATCCGGGAACAACCCAGCCTTTGCCTCCGTTATTTTTTCTATATTTACCCAACAATCGGCTCGCTAAATATTCCATCGACTACCATGGAACACCAGATACCGGTCAATGATATGTCTCAGGAGCAGCCCAAAACTGGCCAGGCTGTTCATGACGAGATTCCCGAACCACTGAGGGAGGTCGGCCAGAAGGTTTCACAGGCTTTCAACGAGTTCAAAGAGAGCGAAACCTGGGAGAAGATGCTCGAAGCGAAGGATAAGGCTCGCGATTACATCACGGAAAATCCGGTGAACGCCTTCTTCTATGCCTTTGGCGGCGGTGTGCTGCTTGGCTTTCTGCTGAAGAGGAAAAAATAGGGAACCCATTATCACGCAAGCCGGATGAAACAGGAGTCAACCAAAGCGAGCCGGGCAGCCGGACAGGAGCGCCCGAAGAAAGGCATTCCGGGACTGATCGACAGTACGGTCACTTCGACCATCGAAGACCTGAAGGCGATCATCGACGCCAAGCTCGAACTGTTCAAGATCGAGCTGACCGAGAAAGTGGCGCTGGTCAGTGCGCTCGTGATTCTGCTCGTCGTGCTGATGATCGGCGTGGCCTACCTGATCACCACCATTGCCCTGCTGTTTGGCGAACTGTTCGGCCACGTCTGGCTCGGCTATCTCTTGGTAAGCATGGTCTTCATCCTGACCTTCGCCTTCTTCACCAAGGTAAAACCGAACGCGCTGAAGAACTTCATCCATAAAATCCTTCTCTCCGCCAATGACTAACGCGAACGATCCGATAAAGAGCATTCAGTCGAGAATCGACGAGCTGGAAGAGACCATCAGCGAACGTAGTGAGCAGATCAGGGGGCGAACCATGCAGTTGAAGGAGGATTTGCAGGAGGAGCTGTCGCCGATGGAGCTGATCAAAAAACATCCCGTGGAGGCGGCAGGCGTTTCGCTGGTCACCGGCATCGTCGCGGGCCGCGTCATCCGGTCGCTCGTCAGCCCGAAACGCCAGCCCACCGCCAAAACTATTCCCGCCACTCCCCCGCCCCCTCAAGAAGCTCAGGCAAAGCAAACCTCGCCAATCGCTGTCGCGGCAGGCGCCATCGGCGCGGAACTGCTGCACGCCGCCAAAGACCTCGCCATCACCTGGCTCAAAAGCCGCGTGGAGATGAAGAAAAAAAGCAATTGATAATGGACAATGGATAAATAATAATTAAAGATAGCATAAACATCACCTCTTTTCATTATCAATTATCCATTATCAACTGTCAACTATCAATTACTACCAGTTCGAGATCATCCGGTTGAAGAGGTCTTCGATGGCTATGTCGTAGGCTTTCTGGATTGCCGTTTGCTGCGCGGCGTAGTTTCCGGCCTGGTAATCGGCGAAGCCGACGAAGGTCTGCGAGAAGAGTTTCGTGTGTTTGACCTGGTCGTCGAAGTCGGCTTTCAGGACAATGGTGATCCGGTTGGTCACGGCTCGCTCGGTCGCGCTTCCGAGCTGGCTTGGTTCGTCGCTGTAGGAGATGATTGCGCCTTTGAGCACCGCGTCGGCGCGGGCGGGATCGGCTTCGATCGAGAGTGTGCTCTGCGATTCGATCTTGTTGACGAGGCTGCGGGTGATGGTGTCCCTGATCTCGGCGATACCGGCCTGCGAGGCGTCATCGAACAGCGGCACAGCAACCGTATGCAAGTGCGGCGGGAGTGACGCGCCCGAAAAGCTGTAGCATCCCTGCAAAAGAAGCGTCACGAGAGCGAAAAGCGCGAAAAGGGTTCCGGAAGTCTTGCGCATGGCGTCAGCGGTTAATAGGTTCGCCGGTCGATTCTGTTGGTCAGTTTACGAAACGGATAGCTCAGAAGCATCATCTTCTTGCGTTTTCCGTCGAGTGCCGAGAGATAGAGGCCGGTTTTTCCGTCGCTCCAAGACGAGGCCATTCTGACCGCGTAACGCGCCGCCCGGTCGGGACTCTGCGCGAAGATGTCGAACACGATATTGAGCGTTCTGAGCTGCTTCTGGAGTTCGGGGGTCGGATTTGCCGGACTGTTTATCTCCGTTCGCACCAGCCCCGGATGCAGCAGCATGACGGAAAGATCGGTTTTGCGATACTCTTCGGCCATGGCGTAGGTGAAGCGGGCGATGGCTGCCTTTGTCGAGCCGTAGGCCGAGATGAACGGCGTGTTGGAACCTTTATCGGTGCCCGAACCGGCGAGGTTGATGATCTTGCCGCGCCTGCCGGTGGAGAGGAAGTAGCGGGCAGCGGCCCGGCTGCCGTTGTAGGTTCCTTTGAGGTTGGTATCGATCACCCGCGCCCATACGGCGGGATCGCTGTCGCAGACGCTGGTGAAGGGATCGGAGATGCCCGCGTTGTTGATGATGCAGTCGATTGCGCCGAAACGGTGGACGGCGGCCTCGACGAGCGCTTCTACTTCGGCATATGAGGAGACATCGCAAACGTGGCCGTACACCGATTCCGGCGTGTCGGCATATTCGCGGAGGGCGGCCTCGACATTCTCCCGGCGGCTGGAGGTGATGACCACCTTGGCCCCCTCGCGGACGAACTCGCGGGCGATGGCCCTGCCTATGCCTTTGGTCGAGCCGGTGATGATGGCAACCCTGTTCTCAAGCTGTTTCATGACGACACCTTGCGGCCCCGGCAGCGCCGCGCCTCAGTCCTGCTTCTTCAGCGCGGTCAGGTCAACCATCGCCTGGAGTTCGGGATGGGTCTCGGCCCAGGTTTCGATTGAAATGCCCTGCTCGATGGCCTCCCACGCCTGCCTGATGCTCATCGCGCCAGCTTTCGGCCCCATCGGATGGCCGAACACGCCGCGCCCCGGCACGAAGCCGAAATCGACGTTGCCGACCTTGTTGTACACCGTTTCGAGAGTCAGCGCCGAATCGCTGCCTCCCGGCACGGGAAGGCACGGCTTGATGCGCCCCATCGGCTTGGTGCATTCGAGCACATTTTCGATCACCTCCTCTTCGGGAGTCATCATGCGTCCACCAAAACCGGGCATGATCACCACATCGAGACCGGCCAGACGCTGTAATTTCGTCATCACCTTGGAGTGGATGCCATATTTTTCCATGCGGCTGAAGGAGGCGATGAACGGGAAGTGGCCGATCAGCGGCACCTGGGTGTAGTTGCTGAGCATCCGCACGGCGCTCAAGCCGACCGGCAGCGCGTTGATGAGCAAAGCGTTCGCGCCGTTGCGCACGGCAACGTCATGCTTCTCCATCAGGCTGTCAACCTCGTCGGTGATGTTGGCCAGGTAAATCTTGGACTCGCCGGTCTCCGTCTCCGCCTTGCGCCGCGCCGCGCCGAGATGGGCCGCGCGATCTTCGATGGTAGACCAGGTCACGTCGGCCAGCATTTCGTCATCCTTGGCGATATCGAGTCCGCCCAGCCAGCTCTGGTAGGCGATCTCCGAGAACTCCTCGGGACTGAGGCCGATGTTGGGCTTGACAACGCCGAAGAAGATCGGGCGTCCGTGAGCGTTCAGAATCTCGCGCAACCCATCGATGCCGAACTTCGGCCCTTCGAAATCGGCGAGATAGGTGTCGGGAAAGTGAATATCCATGAGCTTCACCACCGGTACGCCCGGCGTGAAGTACGTACCCTCGCCGCAGACGGCGGTCAACAGATTGGGAATCTTCGGCCCGAAGTTGCAGTGCGGGTGAGCGATGGTCACGCGGCAGGCGTGAATCCTGCCGGTTTCGGAGTGCTTGACCGGGTAGCTGAGCTGCTCAAGCTCCTCGATCACCTCGTAATCGATCACCTTGGCGGCGTGCACCGGACGGAAATCCTCATCGACGCCGACCCTCTTCCACTGAGCGGTTGACTGCTCGCTGCAGAAATGGGCGAGCGCCGTCTCTATATCCCCGACGGATTCGAGGTAGTAGTCGAGAACAAGGTATTGCTCCATGTCGAGCGATTCCCTGGAAGCAAAAAAACCTTTGACGTCTTCAGCATTCATAATTTGATCCGGTCAGCCACTGCACAGTTATAAAATTCGGGAGGCGCATTACGCCACCTCCCGGTTGACAGTCAAGGCGGACAGCGCCGCCACAGAAATTACTTCGCGGCCACGAGCGTATTGAAGTACTCGTAGGCTTCGTTCGGGGCGTACCCCTCGTGCACGATTTTGTTGACGGCGAGCATCATCTCCTCAGGATTGTCGCTCTGGAAGATGTTGCGGCCCATATCGACGCCCGCCGCGCCCTCCTGGATGGCGTTGTACGACATCGTGAGCGCTTCGAGTTCGGGAAGCTTCTTGCCGCCAGCCATGACAATCGGCACCGGGCAGGAGGCCACGACGGTCTCGAAATCTTCCGGCACGTAGTAGGTCTTGACGATCTGGGCGCCAAGTTCGGCGCAGATACGGGTAGCGAGGCGGAAATACTTCGCGTCGCGCACCATCTCCTTGCCGACGGCGGTCACAGCCATCGTCGGGATGCCGTAGCGAAGGCCCATATCGACCAGCTTGGTCATGTTGTGGATCGAGCGGGTCTCGTACTCGCCGCCGATGAAGACCTGAAGCGTGATGCAGGCGACGTTCATGCGGATGGCGTCCTCGATGTCAACGGCCAGCTCTTCGTCCGACAGCTCTTTGAGAATGCTCGGGCCGCCACTGCACCGCATGACGACAGCCTTGGTGAGGCTCGGCGGCACGGTGGTGCGCAGGATACCGCGGGTCAGCATGATGGCGTCGGCGTGCTTCATGAGCGGCACGATGTTCACGTCGGGACGCTCCAGACCGGTGGTCGGCCCCTGGAAGTAGCCGTGATCGATGGCGAACATGACCGTCTTGCCGGTGTCGGGGCGGAAAATCCTCGACAGGCGATTCTTCATGCCCCAGTCGAGCGAGTGCGCGCCCTTCAGAAAAAAGCCGTGGGTATTGACCGGAATGTCGGTGTAATACTCTTTTGCCTGCTTGTCCTTATCGTACTCCGCCATCGTGTGACCTCCAGATTGGGTTATGGTTTTGATTCTTTATTTCTATAGTCATGCTCAACGGAGCGCGGCGGCGATGTTGCCTCCGTCCACCGTGGTGATCGAGCCGGTCGTCTTGGTTTCGAGAGCCAGATGCACGAACGCATCCGCCACATCCTCGGCTGAGACTTCGAGACCGAGCAGGTTGCCCGCCATGTACTCTCTCTCGGAGAGACCGCGCGCCGCCGAACGGGCCTTGATCATCTCCGGCGTGAGCAGGCCGCTGCGAATGCGGTCGGCGTTGACGCCGTTGGCGCGGATGCCGTCGCGTCCGTGGTCGAGCGCATATTGACGCAGTAGGAAAAGCGTCGCGGCTTTCGGCAATCCGTAGGGACCGAAGTCCGGGCCGGGATTGACCGCCTGCTTCGAAACGTTGTAGAGCAGCACCCCGCCCGTGCCCTGACGGCGCATGATGCGGACGGCGTTCTGCGAGATCGTCTGGTGCGAGAAGAAGTTGAGCTCGAAGCTCTTGCGGAGCAGCTCGTCGGAGACGTCGCCGATTCTGCCCTGCCATGCGACGCCGACGTTCGAGACGACGATGTCGAGGCCGCCGAAAGCGCGGCTGACCGCGTCGAACGCCGCGCCAACCGCTGCGGAATTCGTAACGTCGCACGGAATCGCGAGCGTGCCGGGGCCGAGTTCCGTCGCCGCCTTTTCGAGCGCCGCCGGATCGAGATCCATGATGACGATCTCCGCGCCTTTCGCCTTGAAGGCTTTCGCCGTAGCCATGCCGATGGCTCCAGCGCCGCCTGTGACGAGCGCCACCTTGCCCGCGAATTCGCCGCCGTTGCGGCTCTTGCGAACTTTAGCCTGCTCCATGTCCCAGTACTCGATCTCGAAAGCATCCCTCTCGGAGATAGACTCGAAGCAGCCGATCGACTCGGCGTCGAGCATCGCGACTGCCGAGTGCTCGGCGATGTCCGCCGTGAGCCTGGCGTCGGCGACGGAGCGTCCGAGGCCGAAGAGGCCGAGGCCGGGCACCAGCACGACGCGCGGCATGGGATCGATCATCGAAACATTCATGCCGGTAGCCGCCTGCTGGCGCTCGAAGTAAGCGCGATACTCCTCCACGAAGCGCTCGACGCGCTCCCTGAGGGCGGCGCGGAAACCGTCGAGATCGGCAGCGTCCGGCGCGGGCGCGACAAGCGGATGGTTCTTGGTGCGGATGATGAAGTCCGGCGTCATCGCCCCTTTTTTAGCGAATGCCTCCAAGTCGGCGAGCTTGAGATAGTCGAGCAGCGCGGGCGAGGTTCTGAATTCGAGCACGAAGCTTTCGTAATCCTTCTCGCCGAGGGTCTTCTCGAACGAGCAGGCGCCACGCACAATCGGCGCGACCTGTTCGACCGAGGCGATCTCTGCGGGCATCGGCGCGACGGCGAAGGCCTTGCGCTCGTCGGAAGCGATGCGCCCCTCGATGCGGTTGACGCCGTCGATCATCCGGTCATACGCCTCTTTGGCCGAATCGCCGAAGGTCACGAGACCATGCTTGTGCAGCACCAGCCCCTCGATGGAAGGGTTCTTTTCCCATGCATCGTGGGCGAGATTGGCCAGGCCGAGACCCGGCTGGATGTAAGGCACCTGCCCGTAGCCGTCACCGAGAGCCTCGCGGCACAACCGCTCGCCCTCGCTCTGGTTGCTCAGAGTCAGGAGCGCCAGCGAGTGCGTATGGAAGATGTAGCGGTGAGGCAGAAAAGCGTGCAGCAGGGTTTCAATCGACGGACTGAGCGAGCGGCTGACCATGTGATCGGTCAGGGTGAAGAGGTTCAGGAAGAGGAAATTCTTGAACTCTCTGGTCGAGAAGCGCCGGATATCCTCCTCGCTGTGCCGCTGGCCGGACTCGTACATCAGTTGCAGCTTGCGGAGCGGTTCGATACGCACCGGCGTGAAATCCTCTACATCGACCGAGGCGAGATTTACGCCACTGGCCTTGATGTAAATGACGTTGGCGTGGTTGCCGATGAAATCGGTCAGCACGCTCTTGACCGAGGTGTTACCGCCGCCATGCATGACGAGGCGATCATCCATGCCGAGCAGCCTCGACGCATAGACCAGCTCCACCAGTTCCGCGGGAGTATCAGCGGCGTCGATGCGGCCTGCCGCCGTCATTTTCAGATCGGACTCGTTCCAGAGATTCTTCATAAGAATTGAACTGTTCCTGTAATCACGTTTAAAGTTACGTCACTGTATCAGGAGTGCATCCCCTGCAATTTTTTCGCGTGACGTTTCTGAATGAGAAAGCCTGACAGATAGATCAGAATGAATCCCGGAATGACCAGGCCGAAAAAAAGGTGCTGGTCGGCCTCCGTTTTGAGCTGCCCGGATGACCAGATCATCCAGACCAGCACGAACCAGGCGGGCCCGACAAACAGAAACATCAGATTCCAGAGCGACTTGAAGCTGTAATTCATTTTCAGTAAAAGCTTTGCTGACGGTTGGCGATCAGATCGTCCCCTGCCCCTTCAGCTTACGTTCATTGTTTTTTTCAAGAATGATCCTCACCAGATACTGCAAGGCGTTCATCACGTAGGTCAGATAGGCAATGTACGCCTCCACGACGAGCACCTCCGGCGGATAGCCCATCCACGCCATCACGAAGTAGAGCAGATGGAAAAAGGCCGCCACGGTGCTGCCAATATCCTCCCATAGGAACTCTTTGGAATAGACCCACTGATCGAAAATCTCCTTTTCAAAAAACATGCCGGTGATGAACAGAATCGCGAAAAAGAGGGTCTTGAAGAGAATGGCCACGCTGATCCAGAAGAAACTGATGCTGGCCAGTTCGAAATAGTAGAGAGAGTTGAGCGTTACGCCACCAAGGAAAATAAAAAACTGAAGCGGGGCCAGAATGATCTGGATATCGGTCCAGACCGATGCATTGCGTTTTGCGAGCTGTTCCGGAGTGTAGCGAGGCATGAAGTCTTGTGCTTGCAACTGATTTTGATGATGCTAACAGCCTCTCCGGCTGTATGAAGGAGGGAATATAGTAAAATCCGGATACCCTGAAAAACCCCTTAAAACTGAATTTGCTCTTCTGCCACGATCTTTTTTACAGCATTGACGAAATTGTTAACTATCGAAAATTTTGCTAAATTCGGCATGTTTTGTAGGTTTCACCAGACAGGTTCAGCGCCCGTGCTCACCGTCTCGCGAAACCGGGCAATCCTGCACTACAGAGTCATGGTTTTTTAGATCAATCCGGTTTTTTCACCTGATGCAATTTCCTGACCCAGCAGCCACCCGGCCCCTGAAAATCCTGCTCGTATCCCCGCAGGGCAAAATGGATGACGACAGCAACCAGAAGCCTCTCTTTCATATGGCCCTCGGCGTGCTGACAAGCCTGACTCCGCCCCAGCACCATATCGAACTCGTGGACGAACACTTCCACGACAAGGTCAATTACGATGGCGACTACGACATGGTCGGCATCACCTCGCGAACAATCGAAGCAACCCGCGCCTACGAGATCGCCGACGAGTTCCGCAAGCACGGCAAGACCGTGGTGCTTGGAGGGCTGCACATTTCGTTCAACCCCGACGAAGCGGCGGTTCACGCGGACTGCATCGTGGTCGGCGAGGCAGACAATCTCTGGACGACGCTGCTCGACGACGTGGCCAACAAGCGGCTCAAGCCCCGCTACGACTCCAAGGATTTCCCGCCGGTCAAAGCGATCACGCCGCTCGATTACGCCCGCATCGCCAAGGCATCGAAACGCACCAAGGTGGACGGCACCAAGTCGATTCCGATTTACGTCACCCGAGGCTGTCCGTTCAACTGCTCTTTCTGCGTTACGCCAAATTTTACTGGAAAGCAGTACCGCGTGCAGGATCCCGAGTCGCTGAAGCATCAGGTCGAGGAGGCTAAAAAGTACTTCTTCAAGGCGAACGGCAAGAATTCGAAGCCCTGGTTCATGCTGACCGACGAGAACCTCGGCATCAACAAAAACAAGCTCTGGGCCTCGCTCGACCTGCTCAAGGAGTGCGACATCACCTTCAGCGTCTTCCTCAGCATCAACTTCCTCGAAGATCCGACCACGGTCAAGAAGCTGGTGGACGCCGGTTGCAACTTCGTGCTGGCCGGTCTCGAATCGATCAAGCAGAGCACGCTCGAAGCCTACAACAAAGGGCACGTCAACTCGGCGGAGAAGTACTCGAAAATCATCGACGACTGCCGCAAGGCCGGTCTGAACATCCAGGGCAACTTCCTCTTCAATCCGGCCATCGACACCTTCGAGGATATCGACGAGCTGGTGCAGTTCGTCAAGAAGAACCACATCTTCATGCCGATCTTCCAGATCATCACCCCCTACCCAGGCACGCAGATGTACCACGAATACAAGGAAAACGGGCTGATCACCATCGAGGACTGGGAGAAGTACAACGCCCTGCACCTGGTCATCAAGTCCGACCGCTACGAGCCGCTGCTCTTCCAGTACAAGGTGCTCAAGAGTTACGCCAACGTCTACACGTGGCGGGAGATTCTGTTCAGGACGATACACAACCCGAGAAAGCTGATCAACCTCGTCACGAGCATCGCCTTCAGAACGCACCTGACCGCGCAGCTCAAGACCTTCGAGCGAGATCACAAGATGAACCCCGCCATGCTGGCGGGCGTCAAACCGGCCTTGAATGGATGAACAGAAAAAGAGTTCGGCGCTCGACCAGGCCATCCGGCTTCTCTCCGGAAGAGCGCACGGCAGAGCCGAACTCGAAGCCAAGCTGAAGAAAAGGGGATTCGAGGCCGATGCGATCTCGAAAGCCCTCGAAAGGCTCGACCAGCTTGGTCTGACTGACGACCGAGCCTTCGCGCAAAGCTGCATGACGGGCATGGCCCGCCGCAGACCCGAAGGCAAGCTCAAAACCCGCGCCCGCCTCAAGCAGAAAGGATTACCAGACAACATCATCGACGAAGCGATCACCGCCATCGATCAGCCTGCCCTCTGCCGCGCAGCCGCCGAAAAGAAGATGCGCGTCCTCTCCGGCCCGCCAGAGCAGAAAAAGAAAAAGCTCATCACCTTCCTCAAAAACCGCGGCTTCGACTGGGAAACCATTCGTGAAACCGTGAAGCTGGTGACCGGCGACGAAGATGAAATGGAGGGAATGAATTGATAATGGATAATGGACAATGGATAATGACAATGTAAGAGAAGAACAGGTATGTCCATTGCGTCCATCATCGTCCATCAAAGTCCACAGCGTTCATTTCCCGCACTCCCCCGCACCACAAAAGCAAAAGGGCGAACCTTCCAGCCCGCCCTCTTCCATTATCCATTATCAACTATCCATTATCAATTATCAACTGCTACTCCTCTCCTGCGTGCACGAGTGTGCCTATCGGTTCGCCTTTGATGAGGCGGGTCAGGTTTCCTTTGTTGTTCATGTTCATCACGACGATTGGCAGGGTGTTTTCGCGGCAGAGGGTAATGGCGGTCATGTCCATCACGCGGAGATTTTTATGCATCACGTCGAAATAGGAGATGCGCGGGAAAAACTCCGCATCAGGATTCTTCTCGGGATCGGAGTCGTACACCCCCTCGACTCTGGTGCCCTTGATGATCACATCGGCCTCGATCTCGATGGCGCGAAGCGAGGCGGCGGTATCGGTGGTGAAGTAGGGGTTGCCGGTGCCTGCGCCGAAGATGACGACGCGCCCTTTTTCGAGGTGACGCACCGCGCGGCGGCGGATGAATGGCTCGGAAATCTGCTCCATCTTGATGGCGGTCATGAGGCGGGTGTAGATGCCTTTTCGTTCGAGCGCGTCCTGAAGCGCGAGCGAGTTGATCACCGTGGCGAGCATTCCCATGTAGTCGGCCTGAACGCGATCCATCGAGGCCGCCGCCGTGGAAAGCCCGCGGAATATATTGCCCCCGCCAATCACGAGCGCAATCTCCCCACCGAGGTCGCACGCCTCCTTGATTTCATCGGCAAAGCTTTCGAGAACCGCGGCATCGATGCCATATCCGCTCTCTCCGGCAAGTGACTCGCCGCTGATCTTGAGCAGGATTCTCCGGTACTTTAGCATATCGCTTCTCCTTTTACTGATTGACGTTGCGACGGAATTCCTTTGGTAACAGCATTAAACAATAAGCAAAAAAAAAGCCTCGCTTCAACGAGGCTTTTTTCAGTTTCAGGCTCCCAACTGGTAGCGGACAAATCCTTTGACCTCTACTTGCGCCTGGTTCTTTTTGCGGAACTCGTCAAGCACGGCGGAAACTCGGGCATTCTGATCCTTGATGAAGGTCTGCTCGGTCAGCACCACCTCCTGGTAGTACTTGTTGAGACGGCCCATGACGATCTTGTCAACGAACTCCTCTTTCTTCCCTTCGGCAAGACCCTGCTGACGATAAATCTCTTTCTCCTTTTCGATCAGCTCGGCTGGCACGGCATCACGACCGACGACAATCGGAGCGGAAGCAGCGACCTGCATGGCGAGGTCTTTGGCGAGCGATTTGGTCTCTTCCGGCTTGTCGGTATCGACCGCGATCAGGGCGGCGAGCTGCGCACCGGGATGAATATAGCATTCGAGCACGCCCGCTTCAACCGACAGCCTAGCGAGGCGCTTGAGTTCGAGTTTCTCGCCGACCTTGCCGGTCATCGATTTCAGCGTCTCTTCGACGCTCTCGTTGCCGTAGGCTTCGCCGAGATTGATGGCGAGCAGCTCTTCGCGGGACTCGCAGTTGTTGGCGAGCGCCAGGCCTGCCAGTTCGCTGGCGAAACCGGTGAACACCTCGCCGCGAGCCACGAAATCGGTCTCGCAGTTGAGTTCGAGAATCACGCCCGTCTTCTGGTCGTCGCTCATTTTGATGCAGATCATGCCTTCCGAAGCTTCGCGGTCAGCGCGTTTGGCGGCCATCGCCGCGCCCTTCTTGCGGAGATATTCGATGGCTTTCTGCATGTCACCCCCGGTCTCTTCGAGGGCCTTCTTGCACTCCATCATGCCGACGCCGGTGGTATCCCTGAGATTCTTGACGTCTTTGGCGGAAATCTGGCTCATAATAATCTATCGGTATGGTAATCGTTTGGGGTTTCGGCGGCCCGGCATGGAGATCACCCACATGCCGGGTGCCGTTACGGTATAAATCAGTCGTTGGCCGGCTCTTCTTCAGCGGCTTCGTCCATCTCGGCGAGCACTTCCTGCTCGACCTGAAGCGAACGGGCGTTGATGATGGTGTCGGCAACCGCCTTGACCATAAGGTCGATGGAGCGGATGGCGTCGTCGTTGGCCGGAATCACGTAATCGACCTCGTCAGGATCGCAGTTGGTATCGACCATGGCGAAAATCGGGATGCCGAGCGAGCGGGCCTCTTTGATGGCGATGTGCTCTTTCTTGATATCGACCACGAACAGTGCTGCGGGCAGACGGTTCATGTTGGAGATACCACCGAGGATGCGCACGAGTTTGTCCTTTTCGCGAAGGAGCATGAGGCGCTCTTTCTTGGTGATCATGTCGAAGGTGCCGTCGGTCTCCATGCGGTCGATAGCGTTCATGCGGCGAATGCTCTGACGGATGGTCGAGAAGTTGGTCAGCATACCGCCGAGCCAGCGCTCGCAGACATACGGCATACCGGCGCGTTCGGCCTGTTCGGCGATGATGACTTTGGCCTGCTTCTTGGTGCCAACCAGCATGATCTCGCGGCCGGTCGAAGCGATGGCCTCGATCGCTTTGAGCGCCTCGTCAGCCAGGACAAGCGTCTTCTTGAGGTCGATGATGTGTACGCCGTTCTTCTCCATGAAGATGTACGGCTTCATTTTCGGGCTCCAGCGGCGGGCGAGGTGACCGAAGTGCACGCCGGCGCGAAGCATCTCTTCGAGCTGGAATTTTGACATGGTGATGTCTCCTGTGTTTAGTTGATCCTCTACCCTGCCGTCGCCTGAAGGATTCCGACAGAGTCGGAACACTTCCCCAAGGCTTTATCCGGCAAGCCGGAGTGACAGGGTATGCGAGATGATTGTTGCTACGAAAAAATCAGCGCTTCGAGAACTGGAAGGATTTGCGGGCCTTTTTCTTGCCATATTTCTTCCTCTCGACCATGCGGGGATCGCGGGTAAGCAGACGATCAGGTCTGAGCATGGCGCGAATCGACTCGTCGAACTCTACCAGCGCTCTGGCAATGGCGAGGCTGACTGCGCCGGACTGACCGGTGAGGCCGCCGCCCTTGACGTTGACCGTAATATCGAAATCGTTCTGCTTTTCAGCGGCAACCAGCGGCTTCAGCGCCTGGCTTCTTTTGAACTCATCCTTGAAATAATCTTCGACCGGCAGCTTGTTGACGACGATCTTGCCCTTGCCCGGCGACATGAACACCCGTGCAACGGAGGTCTTGCGGCGTCCTACGGTATCGATAACCTCTTTCATCAGTATACGTTGTGTTTATTGATTGACTTTCATTTCCGTCGGCATCTGGGCAGTGTGAGGATGCTCCGGGCCTGCATAGACTTTCAGCTTCTTGAAGAGCTGGCGGCCGAGGTTGTTGTGCGGCAGCATACCCCACACGGCGTGCTCGATCACCTTTTCCGGCTTCTTCTGAAGAACGTCTTTCACGCTGTCGATCCTGACGCCACCCGGATAGTGGGAGTGCGAGAAGTAGGTCTTGTCGTCGTGTTTCTTACCGCTCAGCGCAACTTTGGCGGCATTGGTCACGACAACGAAATCACCGGTGTCGATATGAGGAGTGAACTGCGGTTTGTGCTTTCCCCTCAGGGTGTTGGCGATCTGTGCGGCCATTCTGCCAAGCACCTGGTTCTCCGCATCGATGACATACCATGTCCGTTCCACCTCGCCCGGTTTGGCTGAGTATGTTTTAAAACTTAACGTCTTGCTCATGCTTCTCAATGATTATCTGGTCTATTCCGAAAAATAATGTCGAGCAATGTAATTTATTTCGATTAATTCTACAAACTATTACCTTGTTCTGTTTGCAAGAATTATTCAAACCGAAAACGTCCGCCGGACGTTCTCACGCCGCTCAAGATGAAACCACTGATCGCCCTGGTAGGCCGACCAAATGTCGGCAAATCGACCCTTTTCAACCGTATTCTCAGGCAGAAAAGCGCCATCGTCGATCCGACGCCTGGCGTGACCCGAGACCGCCACATCAGCCCCGGCGAGTGGCAGGGCAAGCAGTTCCTGCTCATGGACACCGGCGGCTACGCGCCCGAGAACGACTCGCTCAGCGTGGCCATGCTCGAACAGACCATGCGTGCTTTCCAGGATGCCGACGCCATCATCTTCATGGTTGACGCCCGCTCCGGCCTTACCTATCTCGACCTCGACATCGTGAAAATCCTCCAGAAGACCTTCAAGGACAAGAAGATTTTCTTCGTGGCCAACAAGGTGGACAATCCGCAGGTCGCGCTCGAAGCGCAGTCACTGCTCAGAAGCGGATTCACCGAGCCCTACTTCATCTCGGCGCGGGACGGCGCGGGCGTGGCCGACATGCTCGATGACGTGCTGGCGACGCTCCCCTGCCCTGAGGGCGAGGAGATAGAGGAGGACGATTCGATCAAGCTCGCCGTGCTCGGCCGCCCCAACGTCGGCAAGTCGAGCATGGTCAACGTCTTGCTCGGCGCCGAACGGCAGATCGTCTCGGACGTGCCCGGCACGACTCGCGACGCCATCGACACCATCATGAAGCGCAACGGCAGGGAGTACACGCTCATCGACACGGCGGGCCTGCGCAAGCGCACCAAGATCGACGCCGGTATCGAGTTCTACAGCTCGCTCCGCACGGAACGCGCCATCGAGCGCTGCGACGTGGCGCTCGTCTTGCTCGACGCCCGCTTGGGACTTGAAAGCCAGGATATGAAGATCATCCACATGGCCATCGAGCGCAAGAAGGGGGTGCTGATTCTGGTCAACAAGTGGGATCTGGTCGAAAAAGATTCCAAAACCAGCAAGGCATTCACGGACAACCTGATGCAGCAGCTCGGCAACATCAGCTACATTCCGGTGATATTCACCTCCGCCCTGACTAAAAAGAACTGCTACCGCGCCATCGACACGGCGGCGGAGATTGCGCTGAACCGTCGGCAGAAGATCAGCACGAGCAACCTGAACCGCTTCCTGCAGGAGGCGCTCTCGATGCGGCACCCATCGACCAAGTCGGGCAAGGAGCTGAAGATCAAGTACATGACCCAGATCGAGTCGGGTCACCCGGTCTTCGCCTTCTTCTGCAACGACCCGGAGCTGCTCGAAAGCAACTTCCGCCGCTTCCTCGAAAAACGCCTCCGCGAAAGCTTCGACTTCGCGGGAATCCCGGTGACGATGCGCTTTCTGCGAAAGTAAACGAGGGAACCGGGGAACGGTGAGTGCCGTTGTTTTAGGATTTTGCCAATTGGGACAAATGGGACGATTGGGACTTTTGGGACAAAGAAAAAGGGCGTTTCCGACAAATCGGGACCGCCCCTTCAGTCAGCTCTTTCATTATCAACTATCCATTATCAATTATCAATTATAATTATGTCAATACAGAAATCGCAGATCGAGGCGGCGCTGGGCACAGTCATGGAACCGGACCTTGGGCGTGACCTCATGACCCTCGGCATGGTCGAGAACATCGCCGTCGATGAGGCGGGCAACGTGTCGTTCACCGTGGTGCTCACCACACCGGCCTGCCCGATGAAGGAGAAAATCAAAAACTCCTGCATCGAGGCCATCAAAGCCGCTGTGCCGGAGGTTGGCGAGATCGAGGTCAACATGACCTCCAAAGTCACCTCGTCATGCAGCCACCACGGCGGGCATGGACACCACGGGCATCAGGGCCATCACGATGGCAACGGTCATCAAGGCGGCCATGGAGGCCACGGCGCTCCGCAGAAGATTGAACTCGAGAAGGTGAAAAACATCATCGCCGTCGGCTCCGGCAAGGGCGGCGTCGGCAAATCGACCGTCTCGCTCAACCTGGCCGTCAGCCTCGCCGCATCGGGCGCGAAGGTCGGCCTGATCGACGCCGACCTTTACGGGCCAAGCATCCCGACGATGGTCGGTCTCCAGGACGCCAGGCCCGAGGTGCAGAACGGCAAACTCATCCCCATTGAAAAGTTCGGCGTCAAAATGATGTCTATCGGCTTTCTCGTCGACCCGGAGACGGCGCTGATCTGGCGCGGCCCGATGGCGTCGAGCGCCCTTCGCCAGCTTATCGTCGACGTTGACTGGCAGGAGCTCGATTACCTGATCTTCGACCTCCCTCCCGGCACCGGCGACATTCAGCTCACCCTCGTGCAGAACCTGGGCATCACCGGCGCAGTGGTCGTCACCACACCGCAGGAGGTGGCGCTTGCCGACGTTGCAAAGGCGGTCACGATGTTCCGGAAGGTCGGCGTGCCGATCCTCGGCCTCGTCGAGAACATGAGCTGGTACGAGCTTCCCGACGGGACGCGCGACTACATCTTCGGACGCCAGGGCGGCGAAAGATTTGCCCAGGCCAACGCCATGACCTTCCTCGGCTCGATTCCGATCAGCAGTTCCGTGCGCGAAGGCGGCGACAGCGGCACCCCGGCGATCATCGCCAGGCCCGACGCGCCGACCTCTCAGGCGGCAAGCCGCGTCGCCGGTGAAATCGCCCGGCAGGTATCGATTCTGAACGCGACCTGCAAGGCCGACTGACAAAACATGTATCGGTTAACCCTGAATGATCATGGATTTTTCAGGGTTAACCTGCTGTTGTTATATTGCCTTTAAGTACGGGACGGCCCTACGCCCCGTCCGTTCGTCAACACACACCAACACGTTTAAGTATCATGAAGGATTATCTGCCAAAAACCGATCCGCTGTACGACAAAGTGATCAGCGCCCTTGAAACCGTCCGCCCCTACCTTCAGGTCGATGGCGGAGACTGCCAGCTTGTCGGCATCTCCAAGGATATGGTCGTGGATGTGAAGCTTCTCGGCGCATGCGGTTCCTGCCCGATGAGCACCCTCACCCTCCGCGCCGGCGTCGAGCAGGCCATAAAGAAAGCCATCCCCGAAATCGCCCGCGTCGAATCGGTCTGAGCGCAACAGCACAGCAAAGCGAAACGGCTGTCCCGACTTGTCAGGGCAGCCGTTTTTTGTTTAGGACGCGATGGGGAAAAAATGGACGGAATGGAGCGGGTGGACGAATGAAAGAGATGGACTTGATGGACAATGTAAGAGAAGAGGCTTGGTTGGTCACTCCATTGCGTCCATCAAGTCGAAATTGCCTGTCTGATAAAATCAGCCGTCACTCGAACAACGCCAGAATAACCTTTTGCTCTTCGCTGCCGTTGGCGGTGGCGATCTCTTTGATGCTTTGCGAGGCATCGACGACTTTGAGTCCCTTCTGTTCGAGTTTGGCGACGGCCTGTTCCGTGCTCAGCTTGACGACCGGCGCGAGGGTTTCAACCGAAGCGGTCGAAAGCGTGCGGTTGACCCGCATGAAGGGGTTGCCGCCTTTGCCCTGCGAGGGCACGGTGATGGCCGCGATGGTGATGATCAGTCCCGTGGAGATGATGGCCAGCGCTGCCTTGCGACTGAAGTAGTTGGTGAAGCTTTTCCAGTTCGCGACAGTGTGGAGCACGCCGCCGGTGACGAGCGCCCAGCTCAGCCATTCGTGCACGGGCTTGATGAGTCCGCTCTCTATGTGGAAGAAAATCAGCACGCCGGTGACGGCGGAGATGATGAAGGTTGCGATGATCAGCGGCGTCGCCCAGGATTTCAATGTCGGTTTCATGATCGTTTTTCAGTATTGGTGAATCTATCGGTTCACCATCTCTGACGACGATCAGGCGAGAGTCTTGCGCGGTTTTTTCTGGATCGACATTGTTCTTCTGCTCGCGAAGCTTTTTCAGGGCAGCCGAAAGGCAAAACCCTGGTCAGACCTCGACCTCGCCATCAAGGCCAAATCAGCGCTCGACTGGAAACTACTCGCCGAAATCAAGGAAACATTTCAGGAATCCGAATTGCCGTTCAGAGTAGATGTTCTGGATTGGAATGATATTACAGAATCATTCCGCAAAGCGATAGAAGTATCTGGCTTTGAGATATTGCCGTGAATATTGATAGCCTGTTTCTTTTCCTATATCTAACGTGCTAGCTCAGGGGCGCGGAGTCGGCTTGTTGGCGAGGCGTTCCTTGGAGCGGAATGTTAGGGGTTTGGTAATACACGACGATTTTTTACCCCAAATGGAATGTGAACTGATGGTGTACTATCAGCGGCAGGAGCTAAATGCCCTACTTGGTCGTCAAAGAATATGTGTGGTTTGAGAACGTCAAGAATGTTTTTTTTTTCAATTCCACCGGTTAGGAATAGCTCATCAGTATCAATGTCAAGCGACAATAGAGTGTTAATTAATCGCTCATGCGATGGAGCATTCCTTGCTGTAACGATCGCTATCCGAACCATTTGCATGTATGTCGGATCATCTTGTGCTTTCTTTCGTTCGAGTTTCTGAAACTGAGAAATGCGTTTCAGCAGAGGCATCAACGGGCCGGACTGAAGTGGCTTTTCTCTATTTTGCCGTTCGTATTCATGGAACAAATCGAGATTCTTTGAAGAATCATAGACTTGTTCTGCTTCGTCATCAACGATGACGCCGTCAAAGTCGAATGCAATTCTAAGTTGCTTATCTTGATCTACAGGTAATGACCGACAAGGCAAAACTTGGCCAGCTGGGTAGCCAGCATCGACAGCTTTTTCTACTTCTTCCTTGTTCGTGCTCAGGTAAAGTGAGGCATTTACTGATTTCATGTAAGGATATGGAACCGCACCAGCGAGAAAAAAACTGCGGGAAATGTCCAGCTCATAGTGCTTTACTGCATCCATCACTCGTAGGCCTGCATCTGCATGATGGCGAGAGAGAATAACGACCTCAACAGGCTTTTCTCCTGTGTAGATTGTATTCAGGTGTAACAGCCTGTGGATGAAGGGAAACGCGGCACCTTGTTTTGGTGTTTTATTCCGGTGCTTGCGCTGATGTGCTCGAAACTTATCGACCCCAAGCTGCAAAAAAAGATCGTGTTCTTCCACCAAATCAAAAAGGGCTGTGGCAGAAACCGCTACAACGAGTTTTTTCTCAATGGGATATGCCATAGGTAATCTCAAATACCCCTAAAAATGTTTAGGCTTATCTGCCTGATTCTGGAAAAGCAGACAGCTTCTTTTTGTATAAGACAGCTTCAGAATCATAATTACAGGTCAGCCAAAGATTTATTTTATAAATACTTAAAAGTGTTTGCGTCAAAACACATATCAGCAATTCCGCCACACTACTCCTACGGAAGGCCGTCTCGGAAGGGGTACTGAATAAGCTCAACGGCGAGGCTTACGGCTTATATGTACGAAGATTACGGGATTTTCACAAATTTAAAATCCAGACATAAAACGAAACAGCCCCGGAAATTCCGAGGCTGTTTCGTTTATCTCAAAGCGTGAAGAGCTTCTTATTCGTCTTCCTGATCGCGGAGGTTTTCGATTACGCCGATATCTTCGAGCGTCGTAACGTCGCCCTTGATCTCGTTGGAGGAGGCCAGCTCGCGGAGCAGGCGGCGCATGATTTTGCCGCTTCTGGTCTTCGGCAGGCCCTTTGCCCACTTGATCTCGTCGGGCTTGGCGATGGCGCCGATCTCCTTTGCAACATGCTTGCCGAGGGCATCACGCAGTTTGGCATCACCTTCGTAACCGTCTTTCAGCGTGACGAACGCGACCAGAGCGTTGCCCTTGATATCGTCCGGACGGCTGACCACGGCGGCTTCGGCGACCGCTTCGTGCGACACGAGCGCGCTTTCGACCTCGCTGGTGCCAAGGCGGTGGCCCGAGACGTTCACCACGTCATCGACGCGACCCATGATCCAGATGTAACCATCATCGTCCTTGCGTGCGCCGTCACCGGTGAAGTACATGCCGGGGAATTCAGACCAGTAGGTCTTTTCGTAGCGCTCGTCGTCGCCGTAGATGGTGCGGAGCATCGAGGGCCACGGCTGCTTGATGACCAGGTAGCCGCCTTCGTTGGCTTCACATGCGGTGCCGTCCTTGCGCACGACATCCACCATGATGCCCGGAAGCGAGCGCGTGGCGGTGCCGGGCTTGGTCGGGGTCGCGCCGGGCATCGGCGAAACCATGATGCCGCCGGTCTCGGTCTGCCACCAGGTGTCCACGATGGGGCACTTCTCCTGGCCGACATACTTGTGGTACCACATCCATGCCTCGGGGTTGATCGGCTCGCCGACCGTGCCGAGCAGCCTCAGCGAACGGAGGTCGTGCTTGGTCACCCACTCGTTACCGGCGCGGATGAAGGCGCGGATAGCCGTCGGGGCGGTGTAGAAAATGGTGACCTTGTGGCGGTTGATGATGTCCCAGAAGCGATCCCACTGCGGATAGTTCGGAGCGCCTTCGTACATGAAGACCGTCGCGCCGTTGAGCAGCGGGCCGTAGACCATGTAGCTATGGCCGGTGATCCAGCCGATGTCGGCGGTGCAGAAGTAGATATCCTCGTCCTTGATGTCGAACACATACTTGAACGAGCTTGCGGCGTGCACCATGTAGCCGCCGGTGGTATGCAGAATGCCTTTCGGCTTGCCGGTCGAGCCGCTGGTGTAGAGCAGGAAGAGCGGGTGTTCGGAGTCGAGCTGCGCCGCTTCACACTCGTCTTCGGCCAGACCCATCAGGTCGTGCCACCAGTGATCCATGCCGTCGTGCATGGTGATCTTTTCGTTGGTGACCTTCAGCACGATGACGTTACGGATCGACGGGGTGTTGACGATAGCCTCGTCAACGATGTTCTTCAGGTTGATGGAACCACCGCGGCGGCGGGTGCCGTCAGCGCAAATGACCATCTTGGCGCGGGAGTCGTTGACCCTCTCGGTGATGGCGTGAGCGGCGAAACCAGCGAAGATCACGTTGTGCACCGCGCCGACTCGTGCGCAGGCGAGCACGGCGATGATCAGCTCCGGCACCATGCCCATGTAGATGGCGACGCGGTCGCCCGGCTTGATGCCCGCGATCTTCAGGACGTTGGCGAATTTGCTGACCTGGCGGTGTAGCTCGCCGTAGGTGAGGATGCGTTCGTTGCCCTCTTCGCCTTCCCAGATGATGGCCGCCTTGTTCTTGCGCCAGCTGTTGACGTGAACATCGAGGCAGTTGTAGCTGATGTTGGTTTTGCCACCGTTGAACCATTTGGCAAACGGAGCGTTCCATTCAAGGACGGAGTCCCAGGGTTTGAACCAGTGGAATTGTCCGGCCAGCTCACCCCAGTACTTGTCAGGGTCGGCAGCGGCATCGGCGTAGAGCTTTTCATACTGCTCCATGCTCGAGATGTGCGATTTGGACGAGAACGCTTCCGGCGGCGGAAATTTCCTCCGTTCGGAAAGAACCGAACTGATCGATTCAGAGGGCTGACCGGTTGTTTGCTCAGTTGCCATTGGTAAAACGGTTTTGTAATTGAAAAAAAGCCTGCCACCCCTTGAGAGGGTGCTGACGTTTTGGCCGGTTTTGGGTAAGGGCCCGGCAACCAGCCCTTCAAAATTGTGGACTATAAATTTACGGAAAATCAGCAGATGCCAAAAAGCGAATTTTTTTTCTTTCGGCTGCCTTCACGCCCTTAATCAGTTGGGCTTTACAGCGAAGTTGACCAGCTTGCCCGGTACGGCAATCTCCTTGATGATGGTCTGAGCTTCGAGAAACTTCGCGACGCTCTCCACTTTTTTCGCTTCGGCGATCATCTCCTCCTTCGCACAGCCCGCCGGAGCCAGGAATGTGCCGCGCAGCTTGCCGTTGACCTGCACGGCGATGGTGAGCACATCGTCCGCGGCAAGCGCCGGATCGAACACCGGCCATGCGGCTCCGCTGATCGACTCCGTGTGGCCGAGCGTCTGCCACAGCTCTTCGGCCAGGTGTGGCGCGAAGGGCGAGAGCAGCACCAGCACCGTCTCGACCGCCTCGCGGCTGTAGCATCCGGCCTTGTGCAGTTCGTTGGTCAGCACCATCATCTCCGAGATGGCGGTGTTGAACTTGAGCTGCTCGGTATCCTCGCTCACCTTTTTGATCGCCTTGTGCATCCGCTTGAGAATCGCCTCGTCCGGCTTGGCGTCGGTGACTCTCGGCGTTTCGGCGAACTCCTCCCAGACGAGGCGCCACGCCTTGTTCAGGAAGCGGCTGATCCCCTCGATGCCGTTGGTGTTCCAAGGCTTGACCTGTTCGAGCGGGCCGAGGAACATCTCGTAGAGCCGCACCGCGTCCGCGCCGTAGCTGTTCAGCACGTGGTCGGCGGGAATGACGTTTCCTCTCGATTTGGACATCTTTTCGTTATCCTCGCCGAGGATCATCCCCTGATTGAAGAGGCGCTGGAACGGCTCTCTGGTGCTCACGACGCCGAGGTCGTAGAGCACCTTGTGCCAGAAGCGCGAGTAGAGCAGATGCAGCACCGCGTGCTCCGCGCCGCCAATGTAGAGATCGACGTTCATCCAGTACTGCTCCTGCGACGGATCGATCAGTTTTTCGCCGTTCTGCGGGTCGATGAAGCGCAGGTAGTACCAGCAGCTTCCGGCCCATTGCGGCATGGTGTTGGTCTCGCGACGGAACTTGCCGTGCTCGTCCTCGCCGAAGAGCCAGCTCTCGATGTTGGCCAGCGGCGACTCGCCGGTCGAGGTGGGCTGGTAGGCCTCCACTTCCGGCAGCGTGAGCGGCAGATTGGTCTCCGGGCGCATCGTGCCGTCTTCGTAGTGCTTGATCGGGATCGGCTCGCCCCAATAGCGCTGGCGGCTGAAAACCCAGTCGCGCAGCTTGTAGTTGACCTTGCGCTTGCCTTTGCCCTTCGATTCGAGCCAGTTGGCCATGCGGTCGAAGGCGGTTTTGAAGTCGAGACCGTCGATGGATATTTCATCGTTCGAGGAGTTCACGCACATGCTCTCCTTGCCCTCGAACACCTCATCCTGCACGTCATGCGGGCTTTTGATCACTTCGCGGATCGGCAGGCCGAATTTTTTGGCGAACTCCCAGTCGCGGCTGTCGTGTGCCGGAACGGACATGATCGCGCCGGTGCCGTAGCTGGTGAGCACAAAGTCCGAAATCCAGACCGGCAGCGCTTCGCCCGTGGCCGGGTTGATGGCGTAGGAGCCGGTGAAGACGCCGGTTTTGTCCTTCTGCAAACCGGTGCGCTCAAGCTCGGTCTTGAGCTTCGCCTGCTCGATGTAACGCTTGACCTCCACGAGCTGCTGGGCGATGGCGAGCTTCTCGGCCATCGGATGCTCCGGCGAGATGACGAGATAGGTCGCGCCGAAAAGCGTATCCGGGCGTGTGGTATAGACGCGCAGGTTGGTGCGGTGGCAGGGCAGCTCGAAGTCGATCTCGACCCCCTCGGAGCGCCCGATCCAGTTGCGCTGCATCTGCTTGACGTTTTCCGGCCAGTCCACCTCGTCGAGGTCTTCGATCAGCCGCTCGGCATAGGCGGTGATCCTGAGCACCCACTGGCGAAGCGGGCGGCGGACGACCGTGTAGCCGTCGTTCAGCTTCTCGTCCACCTCCTCGTTGGCAAGCACCACCTTCAGCTCCTCGCACCAGTTGACGTCCACCTCCGAGATGTAGGCCAGCCCCATTTCGTAGAGCTTGAGGAAAATCCACTGCGTCCACTTGAAATAGTTTGGATCGGTGGTGTTGATTTCGCGGCTCCAGTCGTAGGAGAAACCCATGCTCTTGAGGGTCTCCCGGAAGTTGGAGACGTTGACCTCGGTGGTCAGCCTCGGATGGGTGCCGGTCTTGATGGCGAACTGCTCGGCGGGCAGGCCGAAGGCGTCCCACCCCATCGGATGCAGCACGTTAAAGCCGCGGCAGCGCTTGTATCGGGCGACGATGTCGGTGGCCGTGTACCCTTCGAGGTGGCCGACATGCAAGCCCGAACCGCTCGGATAGGGGAACATGTCGAGCACGTAGTACTTGGGTTTTTGCTGATCCTGGCCCGAGGCGAAGGTGTTCTCGCTTGCCCAGCGGGCCTGCCACTTCCGCTCTATGGCTGAAAAGTCGTATTTCATGGTTATCACTATAATTTATAATGACTTACGAGCGCAAAGCCACAAATCTGTCGCAAAACAGGAAAGAAGCCCCTGCGCTCGCCGTGTGGGTGGAACATACTGATTCTTTCTGAAAATTTTATCAACGGTCATACGGAGACCACTCCGGGCATAAAAAAAGCCGGGATTTTCTCCCGGCCCTGCGCAATCGCCCTGAAGGGTGTGCGTTAGCTTCCTTATTGATCGCAGGGGTATCCTCTTTATACATTACACCTCGCCACCAACCCCCTTAAACTTCTCGACAAAAGCTGCAATTTTTTGGAAAACACTCTGTTTTTTGGGTAGATATTGCGGATTTAACGGGCTCATCTTAGGCAGAAGGGCGTTGAGCTCCGTACCATTATCACTGGCAAACTCCCGTTTTAACGAGGTGGCGATATAACGCTTTGCAGCATCTTCTTTCAAACCCTCTGAATCAATTAATGCTTCTGCTTCTCGTTTTTGCTCCGCCTGGGCAAACGTAAAAAAGGCATCGATCACACTGGCCTTGTCACCAATCTGGTCAAGGTCGGTTTGATTGATAAAATCAACCAGCAGGCTCTCTTTGGCGCGGTTGCCAAGGCTGGCGCGAATCACCCGGCGCACTTCGTCAACCAGCTCTGCTTTACTTTTGGTTTTCTTGTTGTGCTCGAAAATCAATTCCAGAATGTAGTCCAGATTGATCTCCTGGGACTTAAGCAGATCCACCTCAAAGACCACGTCCCCCCAATCAATGTTGGCCGAATCTTTTTGATCAGCGGCTTTTTGATGACGCAACCAATCGCGAATATCGTTGTAAGTAGAGCGATAATCCTGAATTTTGCGTTCAGCAGGAATCTCTATCGCCTGCATCGCCTGCAAATCTTCATCGTTTAAGTAATGCAAGGCTTTAAATGCCTCAACCGCTTCCGTATCGGTCATATCGACATTTTGCAAGGCCTTCAGGCTGGCAAACTCATCATAGTTTTGCAGCACATTCTCAACCCGTAAATATTCGCCAAACAGTTTCGCGAAGGCTTTTTTGTCGGACTCCTTCACAATCTCATCCGGGTTTGGAAAGCGCTGCTGCAATTCCGTCACCACCTCCATATAACCTCGTCGGGCTTCACCGGTTGCCGTATCGGTAAAGCCTTCCATGTACTCCTTATAGCTTTTCTCCAATACCACGTTTCTGGTATTTTTATCACCGAAAAGAGTAATGGCATCAACTGTGGCCTGTTCCAGATCGCGAAAGGTCACAATGTTGCCGAAGGTCTTGGTCGCATCAAAAATCCGGTTGGTGCGCGAATAGGCTTGCAACAGGCCGTGGTAACGCAAATTTTTATCGACAAAGAGGGTGTTCAGCGTAGGGGCGTCAAAGCCGGTCAGAAACATACCAACAACAATCAACAGGTCGACCTCCTGGCTTTTTACGCGCTTGGCAAGGTCCCGGTAGTAGTTTTGAAAGCCATTGCTATCCACGCTGAAATTGGTTTTAAACAGCGCGTTGTAGTCCGCAATGGCTGCGTTCAAAAACTCCTTGGCGCTGCTGCTCATGGCGGACACTTCGAAGCTTTCGTCCGGAATGTCGCCTACGGCATCCTGTTCCTCATTGGCCGCAAACGAGAAGATCGTTGCCACTTTCAGTGATTTATCTCCGCCTTGCTGCAACTGCTTGAACGACTCGTAATAGAGCTTAGCCGCATCCACGCTACTCACGGCAAACATGGCATTGAAGCCTTTCGCGCCACCTTGCAGGCGATGTGTTTTCTGTCGGAAGTTATTCAGGATGTACTTCGCGATTTCCTTAATTCGGTCAGGGTGCAGCAAGGCCTGTTTGTTTTCCGCCGCATTGAGCTTTTTCTCATCCAGCAGGCTTTCAATCGCCTTAAACTTCGGACGAACATCGTTGTAGTCCACCTTGAACTTGAGCACCTTTTCATCACGAATGGCATCCGTAATAACATACGAATGCAACTCACGGCCAAACACGCTTGCCGTGGTCTCCGCGCCGAGGGCGTTTTCCGGAAAAATGGGTGTACCGGTAAAGCCGAACTGATAAAACTTCCTGAACTTTTTCTTCAGGTTCTTCTGTGCTTCGCCAAACTGGCTGCGGTGGCATTCATCAAAAATAAACACAACTTGCTTGTTGTAGATCGGCAGGTCGCTTTCGCTTTTCATCAGATTATTGAGCTTCTGGATGGTGGTGACAATGATCTTGTTGTCATCCTTATCCAGATTGCGCTTCAGCCCGGCGGTACTGTCGGAGCCATTGACGCTATCCGGCGAAAAGCGCTGATACTCCTTCATGGTCTGGTAATCCAGATCCTTGCGATCCACCACGAAAAACACCTTGTCAATAAACTCCAGCTCAGTCGCCAAACGCGCCGCTTTAAAACTGGTCAGGGTTTTGCCGGAGCCGGTGGTGTGCCAGATGTAGCCTCCACCCTCCGTGGTGTTCCAGTTTTTAGCTTGCCAGGCGCTATTGATCTTCCACAACATGCGTTCCGTCGCGGCAATCTGGTAAGGGCGCATCACCAAAAGGGTATCACTGACATCAAACACCGAATAGTGCAGCAGCACATTGAGCAGGGTGTTTTTCTGGAAAAAAGTGGCAGTGAAATCTTTAAGGTCTTTAATCAGGCTGTTGTCAGCTTTCGCCCAGTTCATGGTGAAATCGAAGCTGTTCTTGTTGCGCTTGGTGGTGTTGGCAAAATAACGGCTGTCGGTTCCGTTTGAGATCACGAACAGTTGCAGGTATTTGAACAAGGAGTGCTCGCTGTTGAGGCTCTCTTTTCTGTAGCGGTGCACCTGATTAAAAGCTTCACGAATCGCCACGCCGCGTTTTTTCAGCTCGATCTGAACTAACGGCAACCCGTTGACCAGCACCGTCACATCGTAGCGGTTTGCGTGGGTGCCTGCTTGTTCAAACTGCCGGATCACCTGACATTTATTGCGGGCAATGTTTTTCTTGTCCACGAGATAGATGTTCTGGATATGCCCGTCATCAAAGACAAAGTCGTGGATATAGTTGTCATGAATTTTCCGGGTTTTATCCACAATGCCGTCGCTGGGTTTATCCAGCCAGGTTTCCACAAAGCGCATCCACTCACCGTCTGAAAACCGCACCTTGTTCAATACCTGCAACTGCTCGCGCACATTGGCCAGCATTTTCTCAGGGGTATTCAAATCAGGCAGGTATTCATACCCTTGACTTTCCAAGTCACGGATAAATTCCCGTTCCAAAGCATCTTCGCTTTGGTAGTTTTCGCAAACCGCCCATTCCCTGGCATATTTATCGAGAATGATGAAGTTGCTGGATTCGGCAATGGTTTTGTAATCAATCATTATTCTTCCTTTTCAGGCTCGGAATTTTGCACAACATAAAGCGCGTCACCCTGCGTGTTGCGGCACGTGTCATCCTGCGCGTAGCGGTTCGTGTCACCCTGTGCGCAGCGGTTCGTGTCACCCTGTGCGCAACGATACGTGTCATCCTGTGCACAGCGATACGTGTCATCCTGAGCGTAGCGGTTCGTGTCACCCTGTGCGCAGCGGTTCGTGTCATCCTGCGCGCAGTCGCAGGATCCAGAATCCAGCCAGCTCGCGGCAAGATCATCCCAGTTTGGATTGGTCTTCTCTATCAAATCGATTTTCCACTGCCTGCTGCGATTTTTGATTTTTTTTTCAAAGGTAATCGCCGCCCGAATATCTTCACCTTGTGTAAACCATACCAGGCGGGTTACATCGTATTTTTTAGTGAACCCATCCACAAGGTGGTGTTTGTGTTCATACATACGGCGTTCCAGGTTATTCGTAACACCTGTATACAATGTGCCGTTTTTCTTACTGGCCAGAATATAGACACAGGCTGCTTTTAGCATAATATAACCTCACCAATGGATTCCGCGACTTCGCGCGGAATGACAGAACACCCGGTTACAGTTGTTGTTGGGATTGCTCCATTGGATTCCGCGACTTCGCGCGGAATGACAGAACACCCGGTTACAGTTGTTGTTGGGATTGCACGAATGGATTCCGGGACTCCGCACGGAATGACAGAATACCCGGTTACAGTTGTTGTTGGGATTGCTCCATTGGATTCCGCGACTTCGCGCGGAATGACAGAACATCCTGTTACAGTTGTTGTTGGGATTGCACGAATGGATTCCGGGACTCCGCGCGGAATGACAGAATACCCGGTTTCAGTTGTTGTTGGGATTGCACGAATGGATTCCGCGACTTCGCGCGGAATGACAGAACGCTCGGTTACAGTTGTTGTTGGGATTGCTCCATTGGATTCCGCGACTCCGCGCGGAATGACAGAACACCCGGTTACAGTTGTTGTTGGGATTGCACGAATGGATTCCGCGACTCCGCGCGGAATGACAGAACACCCGGTTACATTTGTTGTTGGGATTGCACCAATGGATTCCGCGACTTCGCGCGGAATGACAGAACACCCTGTTACATTTGTTGTTGGGATTACACGAATGGATTCCGGGACTCCGCGCGGAATGACAGAACGCCCGGTTACAGTTGTTGTTGGGATTGCGCCATTGGATTCCGCGACCTGACCATCCGGTGCTGTGTAGAGCAAAAAGTCGGTCACTTCATCCTGCGTTGTCAGCCAGAGCTTGTTGCTCTTACTCATCTCATGCCTCCACTTCCGGTTTCGGGAAACTGAACAGCAAATCGCGGTAATACTCGTACTGCTTCTGCCGCAATTCAATTTCACGCGGCAAACCTTCGCTGATGGAATTGGTCAGAGCGTCGAATTTGTCGAGAATGGCAACGATACGGGCTTGTTCTGCAAGCGACTTTTCGGGGTTCTCAGGGCATGGGATGGGAATGACTATTTTCGCCATATCTGTGGCAGAAACATCAATCACCTTTGTCCCTTTAGCGTACTTTTTTTTCTCGCTTGCAAATGCATCCGTCTGAGTAAAATAGGCAAAATATTTTCCCAATATACAGCCACCTGGTTTGAAAATGGTTGCATGACCGCCTGTGACGGCTTGACGTTCACCAAGATAAACCAGCGCCTTGCCTACATCCTCTATATTTTCGCTTGTATTTGTAATTACAACATTTCCCTTATCAACTTTTTTTAGTTGCTTTGCTAGCCCAGGAGAAACAAAAGATTTTGTCTCTATCGTTGATAGGCCATAAAATGTATAAATTTGACCATAATGAATCGCCGGTATGCCTGTTTCGGTGAAGTCTTTCTTTTGCAATCCATTGCCACGAACTAACACACCAACTTCCCCCAGCGCCTTCCACTCCACCTCACCATCCTCCTGCCTGCCGGCAGGCAGGTCAAAACTCAACAACTGATCGCGATAGTAGTTATATTGCTTTTTGCGAGCGGTCAGCTCGGTGGTCAGCTCGGCGGTCAGCTCGGTGAAGGCGTCAAGAATGCGGACAATTTCCGCTTGGATTTTAAGGGATTTTTCCGGGTTGTCAGGGCATGGAATAGGGATAGGGATTTTTTCAACCTGATGACTCATTAGCTTAGGATTTCCCATACCAGAGTAAACATGCTTTTGGGCTTCGATTGATAGCCAATAAAACAAGAACCTGTAAATTAACGATGCTTCATTATTGATTGTTATCAGTCCGCAAACGTTTGTAATCGAGAACTTTCCGGTTCGATGAAACACCGTTCCAGCATTAGCTCCATCAGTTGTCCAGCTAATAAACTCACCGTCAAAATCAAACGTATCGATTTTACCGATCATACCGTTATTTGCCGTTTGCGAGCTATATACAGGATAGGCTCCAATATTATCAATAAGATAGCCTTTTGACATTACTCGACCCCGACGTAATGTCGTAATATCACCCAATGCCCTCCATTCAATCCGGACGCCATTGAGCAACTTTTCCATATAGCTCAACGTACTCATTCCTCACCTCCTTGCAGCTCCCGTTCAATCTGTTCGATGCTGGGCAAGCTGGTCTCCAAAGATTCAGGCAAAGACTCCCTGAGTTTGTATTCAGCAATTCCCATAGGCTGGGTTTTGTCGCCCAAAGCGTACTCAGCCACAACCTTGTTTTTGCTCTTGCACAGCAACAGCCCGATGGTAGGCT
>Ga0326729_1000022_pt1:55000-74184 | contig 74184 bp, 69 predicted proteins | sample MHFSIPfraction_2_FD_207744 | JGI IMG/M metagenome (GOLD analysis project Ga0326729, IMG submission 207744) | Lab enriched peat soil microbial communities from Michigan Hollow, Ithaca, NY, United States - MHF6AY SIP fraction | ecosystem: Environmental > Terrestrial > Soil > Wetlands >...
TCACTGGCGAAGTCAATTCAAAAAATTTAAAGTCAGTCAATATAATATAACCTGAATAATTCACGAGCAGCAAAAAACCCCGTTTGCGTCTCAGCCGTCAGCCTGACCAGACCACTTTTTACGCTCATCACTGCCCTGCGGCAGGACAATCCTGATGACTGACGTCTGAGGACGATGACGCGAAGTATGAGATGATTCACGTTTGAAATCGGTCACTGCCGCTGCTCTTTTTCCAGCACGGCACGTGCGTTCCGCTTCAGCCGCCTGAGACCGAGGCGCAGGGCTGGGGTTCCGGCAAAGAGCTTGCGGAATTGCGAGCCGGTGAGTTCGAGGATTTCGGCGGCGGTTAGCTTTTCCAACTCTTCTATTGGCTCGAAGCTGGGGTATGGCGCGACTTTGGGGCTGGCGTTGCGGGGACAGGCGTCGATGCAGCGGTCGCAGCCGTAGAGCCAGCCGTCCGTCGCCGAAGCCTCTTCGTCCGTGAACTCCCGTTTCAGCTCGATGGTGAGATAGGAGATGCAGCGCGTGGCGTCGAGCCTGCCCGGCGTAGCGAGCGCTCCGGTGGGGCAGGCGTCGAGGCAGGCCGAGCAGTCGCCGCAGGGATTCGAGTCGAGCGGCGCGTCGGGTTCGAGGTATAGGTCGAGCAGCAGTTCGCCGAGAAAGATGCGCGAGCCGTGGCCGGGCACGATGAGCAGCGTGTTCTTGCCCGCACACCCGATTCCGGCGGCTTCGGCCCACGCTTTTTCGAGCACGGGCGAGCTGTCCACGCAGACGCGCCCGTTGACCGGTTGGCTGCTGATCGAGCGGATAAAGTCGAGCAACTCACGGAGGAGATCGCCAACCACGCGGTGATAGTCCGGGATGAGGGCGTAGCCGGAGATCGCGCCGGGCTTTGCGGGAGCGGGCCACGGCAGGGCAACGGAGAGCACGGTCTTGACGCCGGGCAGCAGCATCGACGGATCGTTGCGAGGATCGAGACCGGTTTCGAGGTAGCCCATCTCGCCATGCCGCCCCTCGGCAAGCATCTGCCGGTACTCCTCCAGCGCCCCGAATAGCGGCCCGGCGGCGGCGAATCCGGCAGCGCAGAAGCCGAGATCGAGGGCTTTTCGCCGGACTGTTTCTTTCAGTGTCATCCGCTTTTCAGATATATCGATTCGGGAACGTTGCGATAACCTTCTTATCTTCTTAAATATACGATGCAGTTTCACGTAGTTGTTCCGCAACCTCTCGAACCGTCACCAATTTCTCCATGCAGCGACGCGAGTTTTTCCAGCACTTCCTCAAACGCGCCGGCATCGGAGCGGGCGTTCTGACTGCCGCGACCGCCGGACTGGTCGGTTACTATCAGCCGCGCAAGGAGTTTTTCGACACCTCCGGCAAGCATAACGACGAGCTGGCCGAAAAGCTGACGACGCCGAAAAAGGCGGTGGTGATTGGCGGCGGCCTGGCCGGAATCAGCTCGGCGCTCGAACTGGCGCGCCGGAACTTCGAGGTGACGCTCGTCGAGGCCTCGCCGTCGCTCGGCGGCAAGCTGACCGGCTGGCAGATCGACGCGCTTGGCGAGCGCTTTCCGGTGGAGCACGGCTTTCACGGCTTTTTCGACCAGTACTACAACCTCAACGAAATGTTCGCCTCGGCAGGCATCGGCAGCGAGATGTTCACCACCTCGCCCGGCTATCCGGTGATCTTCAGCGACAAACAGGTCGAGGTGTTCGGCCAGACGCCAAAGCTGTTTCCGCTCAACATCATCTCGGTGGTGGAGCAGTCCAAGCGGCTCGACATCGCCTCGTTCCTGAAAGAGTACCCCGGCTTGTGGCCGGTGATCAGCATGTTCCGGTACGACTACGACCGCACCTTCAAGGAGTGGGACAAGATCGACTTCATGACCTACTGCCGCCGGGGCGAGATGCTCCCGGCCTTCATCGACACGGTGCTGCACCCGTTTTCGGACGCCACCATGAACCGCATGGAGGTGCTCTCCGCCGCCGAAGCGATGCGCTATTTTCACTTCTACTTCATGGGCAGCCCGGAGGGGTTGTCGTTCAGGATCACCACGAAGGATTGCATGACGGCGCTCATCGATCCGCTGGAACGCAAGCTGAAATCGATGGGCGTGCGGGTGCTCAAGGGGCAGAAAGCACGCAACCTCGCAATGCAGAACGGCCGGGTCACGGCGGTGCGTCTCGCGGGCGCGGGAGCCGCGAGCGGCGCGGTGTTGGCCTCGATACCGAAGCGCGACCTGCCCGAATCGGGCTGGAAGCAACACATGGCGGAGAGCGGGATTCCCGTTGTGGTCACGAAGCGGGATTCAGCGTGGGTGGCTTTCGACGCCCGCTGCACCCACATGGGCTGCCCGGTCAGCCCGGAGGCGGGCACGGAGGGCCTCTACTGCCCCTGCCACGCCGGTCGGTTCGACGCCGACGGCGTACCGGTCAGCGGCCCGCCGAAAGCGCCACTGGCGAGGCTCGCGGTGCGTGAAGAGGGCGAGATGCTCGTCGTCGAGCAGGGTTCGACGGCTTCATCGCCGGTTGTCGTCGCCGAAGAGGAGCTGCCCTGCGACTACTGCGTCGTCGCGTCGGACGTGCGCGGCTCGCGAGAGCTGATCGCTGGCAGCCCACCCGCCAACCGCGACTTTGCCGGGCGCGTAACCGCGCTTGGCGAGGCCGATCCCTACGTGGTGTGGCGCGTCTGGCTCGACCGCCCGGTTCCTTCGGCGGCGTACCCGTTCTACACCGTGTCGGGCTACACCTACACAGACTCGATCACCTTCTATTCGAGCTTCCAGCAGCCCTTCATCAGTTGGGCCAAACGCACCGGCGGCTGCGTCGCCGAGCTGCACGCCTACGCCGTCGCGCCGCAAGACGTTCGCCCCGAAGCCGAGATCAGGGCAACGATGCTGCGCGAGCTGCACGCCATGTTCCCCGAAACCCGCCAGGCGACGATCCGGCACGAAATTTTCATGATGCAATCCAACTTCACCCGCTGGGCCCCGGGCGACCACGCCAACCGCCCCGGCGTCGAAACCCCCTGCGCCAACCTCTTCCTCGCGGGCGACTGGGTTCGCACCAAAGCCCCGGTTTTTCTGATGGAAGCCGCCGTCTTCACCGGCAGGCAAGCCGCCAACGCCATCGCCGCAAAGGAATCGCTGAGGCAGACCCCGCTGCCCATCGTACCGATGGACGGGATATTTGCGTAGGCTCGGGAGTGCCCAATGGCAATTGTTCGCTGAATATTGACGCTATTCAACGTTTGAGCGAGGTGAACAAGGGAAGATGATTCGTGATCCGCAAGCGGTCAGGAAAGATTCCCGCCAAAGTCTGCCGCCTGATTGCTTCGCCCTCGTCACGCAAAATGACCGACACGTGACATCCGCCGCAGGGCTGGAGTCTGGATCGGAGATCGCGCTCACGTTCCACGACGGACGACGGGAGGCGCGGGTTGGGGGGTAGAGTGGAAATCAATCACGCCTTGCACAGCTGCTCTGCGATGTATTCTGCACGCTCGTCGAGAAGCACGAGCTGCTCGGGTTTCGGTACGACGCCGTGATTGTGCTGGCGAATATTTGCCGGGAAATTATATACAAGCGCCTCGACAATGGATTTTCGATTTTCGATCTTGCCGCCGGAATGATAGAAATGATCTCTCGTGACCAGATTGAAACGGTTCCAGTAAAGATCAATCATCTCATTCTTTCGGTAATCGTTGTGATGCCATGTCGATAAAATGAATTTGGCTTTGGTCACTGAAAGCAGCTCGAAAAGACGCTCTTCATCCTCATCCGTCCAGCCATTGTAATAATCAACATATCTTCCCGCGTATGGAGGATCGCAATATATAATATCATTTTCCTCGGCTTCGAGAATCAACGACTCAAAAGACGATACTCTGAACTCCCATTCTGGCTGAATGAAACACGCAACATCATGCACCTGATTGACGATTTTTGTCACATACGCCCGAGCGAAGCGTTCTGGTTTCTTACAAAAAGGGATATTCCACTCGCCCTTTTTGTTAAAGCGCATCATTCCGTTGAAACCAGCACGGGAAAGGAAAAGAAAATCGAGAGGATCATTCAAACGATTGAACCGTTGCTTTACAAATGTGAAATAATCATACCCATCGTTATCCGCCTGACGCAACGACTCACCTTCGGATTCAAGAAACGAACGTACCTGCTCTGGACGTATGTTTCCTTGCTGAATTTGCTTATAGAAATTGATAATATGTGGATTCGTATCGCCAAGTAAAGCTCGTTTGAATCCAGAGTTGAATGCAACAACTCCCGTTCCGAGAAAAGGCTCTATCCAGCGGCCACTTACTGACGGAACAAGCGCCTGAATCCAGGGGACAAGCTTCGTTTTAATCCCCTGACTTTTAATCGGGGGTGTAATAACCCTCATCATTCAGTCCTTCTTTTTCTTTCTTTTTGTTGCCACCGAAACGATAAGACTTTTGTCACCGCGTTTGAATTCAATAAAATCTTCAAGCCGCTTTATCGTGATCGTCTCTCCGGCCCGCCTCATTGTTGTCACTCCATAGTTCATCCAGTACTCATCGAACCAATCTTCGCCGAGTCTGGCAAAAATACCGTTACCCTTCAGAATATCATCGATAGCTGTAATCGAACCAATATTCGCTGTATTCCCCGATCCTTGACGATCGCTTGCCAACTGCCATTTCTCACACACAAAAAACTGAAAATCCTTGATAACCGAAGTTATAGAACGTAAGCTCTCGACAGTTGTCACTGTTCTCTGGTGATTTTGCGAAATACTACCGTACTCATCATCGAGTTCTTTTACACAGATAATTTCCGTTTCATCAACATCTACAGCATCGACCCTGCTGTAGATTATACCCAGACAAAAATGCCCCGAATATTCGTCATATGGAAACTGAATATTTTTTGATGAAGTGCGATTTTTAAAATATGCGCCATGACTTCCGAGAGTAAATCCATTCACATGTCCTTCGCACTCAGGATCACGATAGGTTGTCTTCAGGTCAACCGCAAACTTTATTTGTGGGTTTGCAACATTGACAAAGCTCAGATCAGGATACCAGTTCTGGTGTTCGGCAAGAACAATAGAATACCCTTGCTCTGTTGCAAATCGGAGAATTTGTGGAAAGAGATGTATTTCAAGAATTTTTGACACGATCTTGGTGTCCGAACTGATCGTGTAAATATTCCGGTAGATATCGATAAAAACTTTGACCGTCCACTCGCCATTTTCAGCGCTCACATGAGCACGCAGGTTTTGGACAAACGCCTGAAACCCTTGCGAGAATGCGGCTTTCGCTTCCAGATATTCAGCTTTTTTCAACATAGGGGTTGTTGTCTTATTCAATATAACACTTGCCTCATCTTAAACCCCAAACCGCGCCCTGAACAACCTTCGTACCTCTTCCAGCTCCTCCTCGGTGTTGACGCCCGGCGTATCGGTCGTGGTTTCGATGCAGCGGATTCGGTAGCCGTTTTCGAGGAGGCGGAGTTGTTCGAGGGATTCGGCGCGTTCGAGCATCGAGGGGGGGAGCGCGACAAAGGCTTTGAGCACGTCGGCGCGGAAAGCGTAGAGGCCGATGTGGCGGTAGTATTTCGTGCCGGGCAGGGTTTCGCGACGGTAGGGAATCGGGCAGCGCGAGAAGTAGAGCGCGTGGCCGCAGGTGTCGAGCACGGCTTTGACCACGTGCGGGTCGTCGATAATGTGCCGTTCGTCCGGCCCGAGCGAAAAGACGAGCGTGGTGCAGTCGGGCAGCGGGCCATTCTCGAAGAATGGCGCGATGGCAAGGTCGATGGTCACCGGGTCGATCAGCGGTTCGTCGCCCTGGAGGTTGACGAAAACGTCGCCGCCCACCTGTTCGGCAGCCTCGGCAATGCGGTCGGTGCCGCAGGCGAGATCGGGCGAGGTCATCACCACCTCGGCCCCGGCCTCGCGGAGCACCGCGAAGATGCGCTCGCTGTCGGTCGCCACCACCACCCGGCTCGCCAGACGCGACTTCATCGCCTGCTGCCAGGTGCGCACGATCAGCGGCGCGCCTTCGAGATCGGCGAGCATCTTCTCTTTCAGGCGGCTGGAACTGAGACGGGCGGGAATGACGATGACGGCGTTCATGGGAAAGTTCTCTTATTATTCCGGCAACAATAAATTCATAACAGTCACCGAAAGAAGAAATTGGGCTAAAGCCCATTTTTATTTTGTGTTACCCTTAAACCCTGTCCCGAAAGCTTTCGGGACGGGGCAATTTTAATGCAAGATTCTGGAATGTCCCGACAACTGTCGAGATTAAAACAGTTCTGAATACAAAACCCGTTTCGGCGCTCCATCCGCCTTGTTCTCGGACCGCTCACGACAATAACGTAGAGCTGCCCGATTTTTTCGGTGATTCGAGAATGATGGTGACCGGGCCGTCGTTGACGAGCGAGACCTGCATGTCCGCGCCGAAGATGCCGGTTTTGACCGCGCAACCGGCCTCGCGGCGGATCGATTCGACGAAGCGGTCGAACAGCGCCTTGGCGACCTCCGGCGGCGCGGATTCGGAGAAGCCGGGGCGGTTGCCGCGACTGACATCGGCGTAGAGCGTGAATTGCGAGACGACGAGCAGCTCGCCGCCAATGTCCTTGAGCGAGCGGTTCATCTTCCCCTCGTCGTCCTCGAAAATGCGCAGGTTCGGAATTTTGCGGCTCATCCAGGCGAGGTCGTCTGGCGTGTCGTCACGGGAGATTCCGGCAAGCACGAGCAGTCCCGTGCCGATGGAGCTGTGCGGCGCGCCGCCGATGGAGACACTCGCCTCGCGCACCCGCTGGACGACCGTTCTCATGCGCCGCCCTCCGCTTCGTCAAGCGAGTAGGCAAGCGCATCGCGCACGTCGGCGGGCGTCACGCCTTCGACCTTCAGCACCTTGCTCCGCGAACTCGCGCCGTTCATGACCGACACGCTCGAACGCGGCACGCCGAGCGCCTTGGCGAGCAGCTCGCAGCACTCCTTGTTGGCCGCGTTATCGACCGGCGCTGATTTGAGGCAGATTTTGATCTGCTCGCCGTACATGCCCGCAACCCCGCTTTTGGACGAGCGGGGCTGCACGCGCACGGAAAGACAGACCGCGTCGCCCTTCTGGCTGATTGGCGACATGGCGGGTTCAGCCGATCACCTTCGGCACCTTGAAGAAGCGATCCTGCTTGTCGGGCGCGTTTCTCAGCGCCTCTTCGTTCGAGAGCGGCGTATGCTCGACATCCTCGCGCAGCACGTTGATCTGGTCGTGAATGCTGCTGAGCGGCGCGACCCCCTCGGTATCGACCTCGTTGAGCTTTTCGATGTAGCGCAGAATCATGTTCATCTCGCTGGTCATCTTCTCCTGCTCGGCATCGGTGAACTTCAGACGGGCAAGCTCGGCGATGTAGGCGACATTTTCTTTCGTGACTGACATATCGTAAATCCAATAAATTAAACTAAATACTGTTTTCCGTGCAGTAAGGTCGGCTCAGAGGCGGCAGATGCCGAACTTCTCCTCGTCATCGCCTTTTCTGGGACGCTTGTCGAGCGGCACGTAATCGCGGCACTCTTCGCCGAGATAGATCTGGCGCGGACGGGCGATCTTCTGTTCCGGATCCTTGACATGCTCGATCCACTGCGCAAGCCAGCCGGGCACACGCCCGATGGCAAAGAGCACCGGAAACATGTCGGTCGGGAATCCCATCGCCTGATAGATGAGACCGGAGTAGAAATCGACGTTCGGATAGAGCTTGCGCTGAACGAAGTAATCGTCTTCAAGCGCGATCCGTTCCAGCTCGATGGCAATGTCGAGCAGCGGATTGCGTCCCGTCTCCTCGAACACGTCGAAGGCGATCTTCTTGATGATTCTGGCGCGCGGATCGTAATTTTTGTAGACGCGGTGGCCGAAGCCCATGAGGCGTCCCTCGCCGGACTTGACCGATTTGATGAATTCCGGGATTTTATCGACGGAGCCGATCTGCGTGAGCATGTGAATCACCGCTTCGTTGGCGCCACCGTGCAGCGGGCCGTAGAGCGCGGCGCAACCGGCGGCGATGGCCGAGTAGGGATCGACCATCGAGCTGCTCACCGAGCGCACGGCGTTGGTCGAGCAGTTCTGCTCGTGGTCGGCGTGCAGGATGAAGAGCACATCGAGCGCCTTTTCCAGCACCGGATTGGGCTTGTAGGTGCGCTCCGTCATGCGGAACATCATGGAGAGGAAATTGCCCGCGTAGCTCAGGTCGTTGTCGGGCAGCACGTAGGGAAAACCGAGATGGTGACGGAAGCTCATGGCCGCCAGCGTCGGGATCTTGCCGATGAGCCGCCGCACCTGAAGCTTGCGCGACTCCTCCTCGCCAACATTCTTGGCGTCGGGGTAGAAGGTCGAAAGCGCCCCTACCGTGCCGACGAGAATGCCCATCGGATGCGCGTCGTAGCGGAAGCCATCCATGAACTTGTTCAGGTTGGCGTGGGTCATGGTGTGATGGCGGATGTTGTAGGTCCAGACCGCGAGCCGCTCCTTGTCGGGCAGGTAGCCCTTGATGAGCAGGTAAGCCGTTTCGAGGAAAGAGCTTTGCTCGGCGAGCTGCTCGATCGGATAGCCGCGATAGCGCAGGATGCCCTTGTCGCCATCGATGTAGGTGATCGTGCTCTTGCAGGAGCAGGTGTTCAGGAAGGCGGGATCGTAACCGAGAAGTCCGAAATCGTCCTCCGACTCCTTGATCTTTCGCAGATCCATGGTGCGGATGGTGCCGTGTTCAATCGGAAGTTCGTACGATTTGCCGGTTCGATTGTCAATGATCGTCAGCGAATTGCGTTGGTCTGAATCGCTCATGAGCTTGTGGCATTTTGCGTTTGCAGAAAATATACGCCGCAGGAAGCGGAGGTTACCGTCACTACGGCAGTAAATTTAAGAAACTCCCGGCATTATCCGTATTCCCGCAAGCGCTTCTTCTCACTTGCCGAAAAATGACAGCCATTGTGACAAAAAAGAAATTTTTGTTTGGAAACAACAATCCGGTTTTCTACATTTGTCCACCATCAAGGAACGGAGCTGTAGCTCAGTCTGGTTAGAGCGCCTGCCTGTCACGTAGGAGGTCGCGGGTTCGAGCCCCGTCAGCTCCGCACCGTTTCCCCCGGAAAGCCTCTGGCAAAACCAGAGGCTTTTTTTATTGCAGGATTTCCGCCACTCGTCCGTCAGGCGGTCACCCTGAATCCCTGCCCCTCGATCACCTTTTTCATCGATTCGGGATCGACCTGCGACTCTTCGTACTCGACCACGACCACGCCGGTCTGGTGGGAGGCGCTGGCCTTTTCGACCCCCTCCATCTCTTCGAGGGCTTCGCTAATGAGCATTTCGCAGCCGGAACAGCGCATTCCGCTGACATGTATTTCGGTTTTCATGGTTCTCTGTTGTTTATTGTTGAATGAAGCGTAAGCCATTCCCGGAAAAGTGTGGAAAAAATCGGCCACCGGCAACACCGTGACCCGGCAAAAACAGCAATGGAATACAGGGGTTAGCAGAAAAATAAACCAGTCGCTATATTGAAGACTATGACACGAAGCTCGAAATCATACCGCCAGGCAGCGGCCCTCTTCCGTCCGTTCCTCATTCTGCTTTGCCTTGCCGCTCTGTCCGGCTGTAACAGCAAGGAAGTGCGCATCGAGGAGTTGCAGCAGGAGGTCTGGAAAAATCCCGAAGACGCCAGAGGCTACCTGAACCTCGGCAAGGAGTACGCCCGCCAGCAGCGCTACGACGACGCTATCCAGGCGTACCGCCGCTCGATAGAACTGGAACCGGGACTCGACGAGGCCTACTCGGCGCTCGGCGCTGCCTATTTCGACAAGAAAGAGTTCAACTCGGCGCTGCCCTGGATGCAGAAGCGCGTCGCCATCGCGCCGGACGATTCGTTGCGCCAGTTCGATCTCGGCAACGTCTATTTCCAGCTCAATCGCTACAACGACGCAGTAGCATCGTACCAGAAAGCGATCGACAACAGCTACTCCTTCCAGGAGGCGTACTACTCGATGGCGGTCTGCTATATCAAAATGGGAAAAATCAAAGAGGCGCGTAAAATCCATAAATGGCTTCAGGCTAAAAACAATTATCTTGCCGCCTCCCTTGAACGGCACCTGCAGAACGACGTGCCTGAAAAAGCCGGAAAATGAATCACGTAACCCGATGTCGGCGGACGACAGTTTTTTTATGATGCAAAAGGCGCTTCAACTCCTCGAAGAATCGGTGAAGACCGCGTTGCAGCAGCCCTCTGTGGAGCACGGCGAGGCTGTGCTGGAGAGCTTCCGTGCGCCCCTCGGCGAGGTTGACGCCACGCGATGGCTGTCATCGCAGCGACTTTTCCCGAAGCTCTTCTGGATGAACCGCGAAAAGAGCGAGTGGATTGCCGGTATCGGAGAGGCGGATCGCATCGAGATTTCAGAAAGCGGCCCAAACGACCTGAGCTTTCTCATGCTCGAAGAGGCCATGCAGCAGAAAAATCCGCACGCCCGCTACATCGGCGGCATCTGCTTCAACAATCTGCAAGAGCAGACCGATCTCTGGTCGGCGTTCAGTCCCGGGCTGTTCATTCTGCCGCTCCTGAGCGTCGAGTACCGCGATGGCCAGACCTCGCTGGTCGCATCGCTCTGGCTGAAGCCCGGCGACGACCGGCGCAAGTCGCTGGAGCAGCTCTTGCTGACCCTCTCGACGCTCTCGGCCAGCGAGACGCCGGAGGCTGCCGCGATTCCCGAGATGACGCAGGTCGCCTACTGCCCCGACAAAAAGCAGTGGATCGAGAACTGCGAGACCATCCTGAGAACATTCGACGAGGGGCATCTTGAAAAGGTGATCCTCGCCCGCCAGACGGAACTCCTATTCTCGGGCAAGGTGCCAGCGATTCGTTTTCTGCTCGACTACCCGTTCCCGGAGAACTCGACCTACCGCTTCTATTTCGAACCGGTCGAGGGCCACGCCTTCATCAGCTTCACGCCGGAGCGCCTGTACCGCCGCGACGGGGAGATGCTGCAAACCGAAGCGCTCGCCGGAACCGTCACCAAAGAGACCGCCAAGGCGGACGACAACATGGCATCGGAGCTGTTGCTCAACTCCGAAAAGGATATGCGCGAGCACCGTTTCGTCATGGACACCATCTACCGCGAGCTTCAACCGGTATGCAGCGATATTGACATGCAGGAGCAGGTCGATGTGCTCCATATCAACCGACTCGCCCATCTCTATGCGAGGTGCCGCGCCAGGCTGCGCCCGGAGTTCTGCAACGATAGCACGGTGCTGCGCCAGCTCCATCCGACTCCGGCGGTCGGCGGCGTGCCGCGTGAAGAGGCGATGGAGCTGATTCTCTCGACGGAGCCGTTCGGCAGAGGATGGTACGCCGGGCCGGTGGGCTGGCTCAGCCGCGACGCCGCGGAGTTCGCCGTCGGCATCCGCTCGGCGCTGGTCAACGAGAACCGGGTCTATCTCTTTTCAGGTGCGGGGTTGGTCAAAGGATCGAATCCGCTCTCCGAATGGGAGGAGGTCGATCAGAAGATCGGCGACATTCTGGCCATAACCCAGCAGCCTACATAATGCGCCCATGAATCACAAACAGGCGACCACGCTCTGGTGCGCGGTTATCGTGGAAGAATTGATCCGGCAGGGCGCCGGATTTTTCTGTATCTCCCCCGGCTCCCGCTCGACGCCGCTGACCCTCGCCGTGGCCTCGAATCCGAAGGCGCGATTCCGCATGTTCCCCGACGAGCGTTCGGCGGGGTTTTACGCTCTCGGTTACACGAGAGCCACCGGAATGCCTGCTGTATTGATCTGCACCTCTGGCACTGCCGTGGCAAACTACTTCCCCGCTGTCGTCGAAGCCTCGGCGGACGCGCAGCCGATGCTCGTGCTCTCGGCTGACCGCCCATTCGAGCTGCTCGAAGCGGGCGCGAACCAGACCATCCGCCAGCAGGATATTTTCGGAGGATACTCACGCTGGAGCTTCGAGCTGCCCGAACCCGGCACCGCGACGCCGCTCGCCTCGCTGCTTTCGACGATTGACCAAGCGTTGAGACGAAGCCTCGGCTCCCCCGCTGGCCCGGTGCATCTGAACCTGCCGTTCCGCGAACCGCTCGAACCCGAAGCGCCCGATTTCACACATCCGTGGGCCGCGCCGCTCGAAGCGTGGCGAGTCTCCGGCGAGCCGTGGTCGCGCTTCGCGCTGCCGCTCCGCGAGCCGCGAGCGGAGAGCATCGCGGCGCTGCGCGAGATTCTCGCCGGAGCCGAGAGGCCGCTCTTCGTCGCCGGAAACATGTCGAACGCGGCGGACGGCGAGGCTGTCGCGGCGCTCGCAGACTCGCTCGGCGTAACGCTTTTCGCCGATCTCACCTCCGGCATCCGGTTGTCCTCAACTTGCACGCCATGGCAGCTCGCCTTCCAGAACGAAGCCTTGACGGACAGGTTCCAGCCCGACGTGGTGCTACATTTCGGCGGCCCGCTCATCGGCAAGCAGCCCGCCGCGGCGCTGCGCAAACATCCGCCGCTGCACTACGTCGTCGTCCGCGAGCACCCCTCGCGCTTTGGCCCCGACCACAACGTTACGCTGACTCTCGAAGCCTCGCCAGCCTCAGTCGCCTCGGCGCTCGAAGCGTGCCGTGAGCCGCTGCCGGGCGTCGATTGCCGCGCCGCTTTTGCCGCCGCATCCCGCATCATCGACGAAGCGGTCTGCAAGCCCGGCGAGCCGGTCAACGAAATCTCCGCGCCGCGCATCGTCTCAGCTCTCACCGGCAGCGATCACGCTCTCTTCGTGGCCAACAGTATGCCCGCGCGGGACATGGATCTGTACGCCGCGCCGGTGGCGCAGAAGCCATTGCAGGTAGCGCTCAACCGTGGCGTCAGCGGCATCGACGGCATCATCTCCACCGCCGCCGGATTCTCCGCTGGGCTTGGCCGACCGGCGACGCTGCTCATCGGCGACATCTCCTTCCTGCACGACCTGAACGCTCTCTGCCTCCTCGGCCACCCGTGGAACCCGCTCATCGTCATCGTGCTGAACAACCACGGCGGAGGCATCTTCTCCTTCCTGCCCATCGCCGCGCAGACCGACCGGCTCGACGAGTGCTTCGCCACGCCGCAGAACTTCAGCATCGAATCCGCCGCCAAAACCTTCGGCCTCGGATACGAATGCCCAGAGACAAACCACGATTTCACGAAAGTTTACACAGAGGCGCTGAAAGGGAACAGAAGCCTCGTCATCGAGGTAAAAAGCGACCGGCAGGAGAACCTTCGCCTCCACCGCGAAATCAAGGCGCAACTCGACCCGGTGTTCGGGAAGGCCGACTTTTTTTGGATAATTCCTGACTGCTGTAACCAACGTATCGTCTAACTTGATTAAATGTTGGGTGGTTCGCGAACCGCACCTACAGATCACTCCGCGTCCTGCGCTTCACGGGAAAGCAGGTAGTCCCTCAAAACAACAGCATGGTTGCACTCGGGATCACGGGCCGCATACAGAAGAGTCACCCGATCCTTACGCGCCAGCTCAAGCAGGCCAGCCATAACATCTGGATTGCCTGAAAGTTCTTCGAGATAACGGTGCCGGAACTCTCTAAACCTTGCCGGATCATGCCCGAACCATTTTCTCAGCGGAGTTTCCGGAGCGGCATCTTTCAACCACATCGAGGCTTGAACCCGCTCCTTGGTCAATCCCCGAGGCCATAGCCGGTCAACAAGTACACGATACCCATCATCCGGTGACGCAGGCTCATACACCCTTTTTATCCTGATATTGCTCATCGAATTAAACCTCACGATTATTCTCTAAAAGCATACATCATTTTACCCCAGCGAAAAGCACTGCCGCAACAACTCAGTAACATCATCCTGCCCGACAATCCGCTCCTCCACCCGACCTTCCGAGACGTAACGGAAACGCTCGCCGCTCAGCACCGCTTTGCCCTCTGGATGCTGCATCGCTACGATCAGCCCCTGCACGAAGATCGATTCCGGATGGGTTGCATTGAGCCAGTTGGCCGGTTCGAAATCCACCCACTCCTGCGGGCAAAGATTGAACTCGTAGAGCTTTTTCCACTCGCCATCGACAAACGACTGCAACAGGTAATCGCGATCAGAAACCATCGTGAGTCTGAAGGCGTCGTAATCCTGCGTGATCTTCCGGTCGAGCCAGCGGAGATCGATTGGCTCGCGGATGCCGTAACCGCCGAAGCCGAGGTCGCAGAGCCACTCCGCGCTATCGACGGAGGCGATGATTGCCACGTGCGTTTTCGGTCGCCGGACGGCGTAGGTCATCGGACGCACCGCCACGAACCGGTACGGAATGCCGAGCGCTTCGAGCGCCATCGCGAAGATACCGTTGAGCTCGTAGCAATACCCGCCGCGCCGCCGCTCGACGATTTTCGTATAGATCGCTTCCGGCGCGAGCGAGGGGACAATGCCCGCCTGCACGTCGAGATTTTCGAACGGCACCGAACAGAGCTGGCAACGCATCAGGCGCTTGAGCGTCTCGAAATCCGGCGACGGATCGCCTTCGAAGCCGATGCGCGACAAGTAGTTCTGGAGAATGAAGTTGGCGGCTTTCATGGGTAACTCTCTATAGTAAAATCAATAAGATCATGCCCGATCCGGCCACGACGGCTCCGGCTTGTGCCGCCAGATCCAGGCGATGTAGTCAGTCATAGGCGGATCGATGCCAAGCTCGCGCAAGCGGGTGCTGAGCTGGCCGCGATGGTAGGCGCTGTGCTCCGGCACCTGCACGAGCGTTTCGGCGAGGGAGTGGTCGGCGACGTCGAAACCGAGCTTCTCGGTCGCCATCTTCGACCACGGCAGATTGGCGACGCGCTCCAGCGCCTCGGGAGTCAGCGATTCGAGAAAGCGCATCGATCCTACGTGAACCTTACGGGCCAAATCGATCAGAGCGCGGAGATCGAGGCCATCAGCCACACGCGGATCGAACGTCTCGCCACGCCAGACATCGAGAAAAACGCTCTGCACCATATGCAGATGCCGCAGCTTGTCGAGAATGTAGCCATCCTGCTCCGCCGCCGGATTGCCGGAGATCGTGGACAAAACCAGCGCATCCGCCCAGGCCATGTGGCGGAACATATCGGTGATCAGTGATAGGGCATTCATGACGGGTCGATTGATCCATGAAAAGAGTCTCTTCTGAATGTAGAGAATTTTGACGATACGATTTCAGCACAACGCCATCATCTTGCGCCCGCTTGTTAGCGCGGAGTCTTACTGCACGGAAATGGCGAGCGTACGGTTGAAGTCGGGAAGGGCAGGATCGACGGGATGATCGAAATGCGGAAGATTTACGGCAGGATGAAGGAGTTTTTCATGACTGCGAGGTAAATGGGACTCTTAATCACTGCATAAAAAAGCATTCTGTTTGCTTTTTGTTGGTATAAAGTGTAGAGTTGAAAACAGTGCAATAAAAGTTTCACAATGTAATAATACCACCCTCTAAGAATAAAATTCTTTCAAGAGTAATGAATTCAACGTGTAAGCTTTTTAATGCTTATATTATACCAGGCATTCTTTTAGATATATAAAAGATTGTGGCGGGGTAGCATTAAAGTCATCTTTTAAGGATAATGCCTTCTTATACCTTTTTGCTCTCTTGATTTTTATAGCATACCCTTTTTCTTTATCTTGAAAATATTCATAGAAGAAGTTCTCTGTGATCCCAGAATATTCTTTTGTAAAATCCCATAACTGCTTCAATCCGTCATTCAAAATAGAGTCTATCTCAAACTCACCAACAACTTGCTGAACTGGATAAGACGCATAAAGCACAACCGTTTTTACGCTTTTATTCTTAAAAAGAGAGCGTCTAAACTCATATTTTTTAGACCCATCAAATATCTTATCCGCAAATTCAGGCTTAATCGACAATAAGACTTTCATTTGTATGTGTTTCTTGCAAAATTAACTCAAACTGTTCTTTTGTTATTTTTTTTAACCCTCTCAACTCATCCTTAGTTCCCGAGATAATCCCCAATTCGAGAAGCCTTTTCCTGTTAATTCGCTTTCCCGTCGGGAATGAATGAGTATACAAAAAATTTATAATATATGGTTTATATTTCGGACTCCAATTCCAGTATTTTTTTAAATCCTCGTCCGAAAACACACTTCTTTTTCTGCATTTCAAAATAAAATCATCTTCATCAACAATATTGGTAATTTTGTCTTCAGCTATAGCAATAGTAGTAATTACGCTACTATAATAAGCAGACCTATCCTTTGCTGCAGTTCGATAGAAAACAATTATATCTCCTTTAGTGATATTACGATCAATAGATCGAGATATATAAACCTTGGATATTGCGTTTCTGTGAGGCTGATTTTCTACAAAATCATATGGTGATTCAGTAGTTAATATTGAGTCAGGTAAAAGCTCTGTATGATAATCAGGATAAATGGGTATCATGTATATTTTTGAACTTTTTGAAATGTAAGGAAATGATAATTTGGGATTATCTAAATTAAACTTTGGAGTAAAATCTCTAACATAAACCAATTCAGCACCATTAATAGTTGATTTAGTGCCGTGTAAGCGAAACCCCCAGTCCTCCAATAAGCTTATTAAGCGTTTTTGCTCTTCCCTTTTATCAAAGATTGTAACATATATTTCTTCAACTCTATATTGGATCGCATTGTCAAAAATAATTTTTATAAAACGCTCACCAAGACGAACGCCATTGCTAATTACTTTAAAAGTTCCGATTTTTAATCTTTTTTTTGGCGTAAAAATAGGATCTATATCAAAATAGTTTTCATCTTTCTCTTCAACTTTAAGAAATAAAAATGAAAGGATATTTCCTTTATTAGTCGTTATATACGCAATTTCATCAGATTTCCTTAAAAACCACTTATCAAAGCCAACATAATCTTCTTTGAAACTATCGAAAAAAGAATCAGATAGGTTTATCTCTCCAAACCGCTTCTTGGTTACAGACAAGACCTTGTAATCAACTAAATCTGGATTTTCGGAAACTACTTTCTCTAAAAATGAATCGATTCTAAAGACTCTGTCGCCAATTCCAAGCAATTCAGCTTTTTTATGAATTTTCTTATCTTCAGTAATTAAAAAATCGGTTCTTTCACTATAAACTTCATTTAAAAGGATTGTATCGTTTTCATCGTTTTGATTTACATCAATCTTATTAGAAACAGAGATTACTTCAGGTCTTAAAGGAGTAGTTGTTTTCAATACCTCATAGCTTTCCAGTTTAATACTCAAAGTATTAACAGTCTCTTGATTACTACTTTTTTTAATTTCATTAACTGTAACTGGATGTACACATTTAATGTATTTCCCTTTTTCAAGCCACCGAAACAGAACACCAATATCTACGTTCAAAATTCTACTGGCTTCACGGTGGATAACGATATTTGTATCTAAAAGGACCTTCATTATTTTTTTCTCTTACTCTTAAATATGATTTTTACTACGTGTAACCATGATATAATATTTGGCCAAACAAAATATACAACAATTAGAATGCCGATAGAAATTGATATATATACTTCAAGCGGCAGACTTTCCCATAATTTCTTTGAAAAGAAATTTGCCCCTAAACTACTTCTGAATGACGGCATAAATAAAAGAACTCCGCATATCAAATTAACCAAAACGGCTAATGCAAATTGACCTGCGCCTATTCTCTCTTTGGAAAAGATGGAGAAAAATGCATAACTATCACAATCTTCTTTTTTATTAAAAACAACAACCAACTCATTTTCTTTAACTCTATTATCTCCAAGATATTTTCTGAAAGAATTATATTCCAACGTCCTTATATTTTTTAATGAGCCAGAATCGAAAAAGGTCAAGTCATATGAATTTGGCAAAATGTTAAAAAGGAAGCAAGACTTTATTTTGCATATAGATAATTCTTTTAAATCAATATCTAAGTTATTTGGAAAGTTTCTTCTCTCGTTTATTTTCAAATCATAAATTATGGTCGAGCGGCTGATTCCGGTTTTTCTCGTAGATAAAACATTAATGCTTTGCTCAATATAGAATCTAAAGTATACGCTTGTATTATCAACTTTTTCTGTTTCATGCAGATGTCTTAAATCTATTTCAATAGAAACAATATTATTTTTTTTATCAGTAGAAGTAATGATTGGGGTTATGCACAGCGGATTTCTGTTCGCAAATTTCTGTATTACACCATTTTTCTTCTGCCCTTCATCTAAAAATATATTCCCTAAAACAGAATCATTAAAAATAAATCTACTATTTTCAGATTCTTTTAATTTTTCATATAAATCAATTATGTTATGGTTATCTGTGATCCATGGAATATAAATCATTAAAATGATTTTCTGATCTTTAATTTCATAGGGGTTGACAATTTCACCGCCGAATTCGATTAAAGCAGAATTATTGTTAAACTCCCACGTGCATATGTGGAAACGTTCAATAGGTATCTCTTTTGTTTTTTTTGTAAAGACAAAATAATTATTTTCCATATAAGTATATTAATTACAAATTGAGTGTCAACACCAATCACACTCTTTTGTAAATTTTACTTTATAAATCAACCTTCTCGATTAGCAAATGTGTACAATGTGTCGCTTCCTTTATTAACAATACTCCTAACTCGCCAATCCGCGCTACACTTCCGCGCCTTACTTCCCAAATCGAAAGGACAAGCGCAACAAAGTCACGTTTACTCATCGTCCAACTGGCTTTTAATTTTCTCCAAACTTTGTTTACTCCAATCACCCCATCCGCATCTGTGACATACCACGACCTGCGGCTCCGCCATACGTCCGATAGTCGTGGCATTTCACCGCCGAAATCTAAAGTCGTAACCCGTATGTAAGTGCTTGCGTGAGGCATTTGCTGTGGGGATAAGGTGATACTACCTTGAACTTCAGCCAATACATTATATGAAGGTAAATAATTTGTACCACCGCACAAACAATTGGCGCGAATTTGCCGCACGAATTCGATTTTTTATCCACCCCCGGAAACGCGAAAAAACAGCCTCGGAAATCAATTATGAATCACCTTCTCAGAACTCAGGATAGTTGTCATTCTGAACGAAGCGAAGGTCGTATGTTAAAAATGTGGGGCAAGTAAACGCTTCTCCGGAGATTTGTTTTAAGAAAGAAAGGCCAATTTCTTCTGTTCAACCAATCTGCCGGAGGAGCGATGAGACAGTTCGTACAAGATA
>Ga0326729_1000024_pt1 | contig 73629 bp, 64 predicted proteins | sample MHFSIPfraction_2_FD_207744 | JGI IMG/M metagenome (GOLD analysis project Ga0326729, IMG submission 207744) | Lab enriched peat soil microbial communities from Michigan Hollow, Ithaca, NY, United States - MHF6AY SIP fraction | ecosystem: Environmental > Terrestrial > Soil > Wetlands > Peat...
GCAGGACTACGGAGGAGCGGAGAGGAGTTACGTTGAAGCGCTGAAAATCTACAGAGAGCTTGCGCGAACCAACCCGTCGGTCTATCAGCCGTATGTCGCAGGGACGCTTATCAATCTGGGGATATTGCAGAGTGATCGGCAGGACAACGGAGGAGCGGAGAAGAGTTACGTTGAAGCGCTGAAAATCTACAGAGAGCTTGCGCGAACCAACCCGTCGGTCTATCAGCCGTATGTCGCAGGGACGCTGAACAATCTGGGTATTTTGCAGAGAGCACGGCAGGACTACGGAGGAGCGGAGAGGAGTTACGTTGAAGCGCTGAGAATCTATAGAGAGCTTGCGCGAGCCAATCCGTCGGTCTATCAGCCTGATGTCGCTATGACGCTGAACAATCTGGGAAATTTGCAGAGAGCACGGCAGGACTACGGAGGAGCGGAGAGGAGTTACGTTGAAGCGCTGAAAATCTACAGAGAGCTTGCGCGAACCAACCCGTCGGTCTATCAGCCGTATGTCGCAGGGACGCTTATCAATCTGGGGATATTGTATCAGGAGAACCTGCATGATAGAAAACGATCCCTTGCCTGTGTTTCCGAAGCATTGCGGATCATGCTGCCCATTCAGCACAAAATTCCTGAATTCGAGCGCTATGTGACCACTGCCAAAGGTGTTGTGAAGGATTGGGGAATGGATCCGGAGGTTTTTGCAAGGAGGTTGTGACTCAGTCTGATTTTCGGTGACGGATGCTTCTGGAAATCGCCCAGAATCTGCAAAGTGGAACCAGTTTCCTTTCAAGCGTCGAAGGCTGTACATTACAGGGCGTTACTCTTTATCACGCTTTTTCCCGGAGTTATCGAATGCCGTCACTGGACTGGATTGGCAAGAAGGCTGTCGTCAACCATCACAAGGAGGTGCCGTTTCACCTGCTCAGGTGCAACGGGGAGCTGTCGGCGGGCGTGCCGGAGAGCGGGAACCTCTTGGTTCAGGGTGACAACCTGATCGCCCTGAAGGCCCTGTTGCCGCATTACGCCGGTCAGGTCAAGTGCATCTACATCGATCCACCGTACAATACGGGGGTTGACGAGCGTGATGACAGTGGCAAGCGATCCGGCTGGGTGTACAATGACAATGTCAGCAGTCCCGAAATAAAGGATTGGCTGTTCCGTGTTGTCGGGCCGGAAGCTGAAGACCTTTCCCGACATGACAAGTGGTTGTGCATGATGTACCCGCGTCTTGTCATGCTGCATCAGTTTCTTCGGGAAGACGGCGTGATTTTTGCCAGTATCGATGAGGTTGAGTTCGGAAACCTGCGATTGCTGTTCGACGAAATTTTCGGCATCTCGAACCGTGTCGGGACGATCATCTGGGACAACGCGACGGACAACAACCCGACGAATATTGCGCTCGAACACGAGTATATTTTTTGCTATGCCAAAAATAAGACCAAGCTTTCCTCGGTTTGGAAGTCCCAGAATCTGGCTGTCAAGGACAAATTGCTTGAAACGGGCGATGATTTTGTGAAACGCTATTCTGACCAAAAAAAACGGCAAGAAGCCTATTCAAAATGGTTTAGGGAAAATCGACAGGACTTATGGCCATTCCAGGATTACAAATTCATAGATGGTGAAGGTGTCTATACTGGAATGAGAAGTGTTCATAACCCCGGAAAAGAAGGTTATCGGTACGATGTGCCGCATCCGATTACCGGGAAGCCCTGTAAACAGCCGTTGATGGGGTACCGGTTTCCGCCTGAGACTATGGAAAAACTGGTGTCAGAAGGAAGAATATTGTTCGGAGATGATGAATCAAAGCTGATTGAGCTGAAAGTGTATGTCAAGGATTACCGGGCCAAGCTTGCCAGCCTGTTCACGCTCGATGGCCGGGTCGGAACGAATGAAATCAAGGAGATTCTTCACCATGACAGGCGACCGTTCGATTTCCCGAAGCCGACCGCACTTATCGAAGAATTGCTGAGTTTCACGACATCAGGCGACGATCTTATTTTGGATTCGTTTGCAGGTTCTGGAACCACCGGACATGCGATTATGAAGCTGAACAACGCAGATGGTCAAAAACGGCGTTTCATTCTTATCGAAATGAAAGAGAAAATCACCCGTGACATTACCGCCGAGCGACTCAGGCGAGTGAGTGAGGGATATGTGAATGCAAAGAAAGAGAACGTCGAATCTCTCGGCGGCGGGTTCAGGTATTGCGAGCTTGGGGAGGCGTTGTTCGATGCGGGTGGGTTTATCAACCGGAACGTGTCGTTCAGGGAGCTTGCGCAGCACATCTTCTTCATCGCAACCGGCCAGCCGCTTCCGGCTGAATCCGAACTGTCAACGCCGCTTGTCGGCATCTCGAACGGCACGGCGGTCTATCTGCTTTACAACGGCATTCTTGGCGATGCATCGGATGATGGAGGCAACGTGCTGACGCGAGAGGTGCTTTCGCGGTTGCCCGCGCACGAGGGGCTGAAAATCGTTTACGGCAACGGATGCCTGCTCAGCCCGATGCGACTCGCGAGCGAGAACATCGTGTTCAGGCAGATTCCTTACGAAGTGAAGCAGTTATGATAACCCTTAAAGATTACCAGCGGCGCTCGCTCGATACGTTGAGCGACTATTTCGTGGCCTGCCAGCAGCACGAGAATGTCGATACGGCGTTTTACAGCATCACGCGCCAGTCGCTCGGTTTCGGAATTCCGTATCGGGAAGTAACGGAGCTGCCCGGCGCGCCCTATGTCTGCCTGCGCATTCCGACCGGCGGCGGCAAAACGATCGTCGCGGCGCACTCCATCGGCACTGCGGCGAAGGATTTGCTGCACACCGACGCGCCGGTAGTGCTCTGGCTCGTTCCTTCAAATGTCATCAAAGAACAAACGCTCAAAGCGCTGAGGAATCGCAAGCATCCCTACCGGCAGGCGCTCGAAGCGGTGCTGCCATCGGTCGAAGTGCTCTCGATTCAGGAGGCGCTGGTCGTCAGCCGCCCGACCGTTGCCGGGAACGCGACCATCATCGTTTCGACCATGCAGGCGTTCAGGGTGGATGATACCGAAGGGCGCAAGGTCTATGAGCAGTCGGGTGCGTTGATGGATCACTTCACCGCGCTCGATCCGGCGCTTGCAAGCCAGCTCGCCTGCTACGACAACGGCCAGCCGGTGCAGTCCTTCGCCAATCTCCTTAAAATGCACCATCCGGTGGTGATTGTCGATGAGGCGCACAACGCACGGACGTCGCTTTCGTTCGAGACTCTGGCTCGGTTCAGTCCATCCTGTGTCATCGAATTCACCGCCACGCCCGCCACCGAAAGCAATGCGAGCAACGTGCTCTATTCGGTTTCGGCAGCCGAGCTGAAGGCCGACCAGATGATCAAGATGCCGATACGGCTCGAAACCCGTCCGAACTGGAAGGAGTTGCTTACCGATGCAATCGCGCTGAGGCAGCATCTCGAACAGGAAGCGGCTCTGGAGAGGCAAGCCACAGGCGAGTATATCCGCCCGATCATGCTCGTGCAGGCGCAGCCGAAAAGCCAGACGCACGAGACGCTGACGGTCGAGGTGGTGGAGCGCTGCCTGATCGAGGATTTCGATATACCGGAAGAAGAGATACGGCGAGCGACCGGCACTGACCGGGAGATCGACGGTCTCGATCTTGCCGATCCGAAGTGCGCGGTGCGCTACATCATCACCGTGCAGGCGTTGCGCGAGGGGTGGGACTGCCCGTTCGCCTATGTCCTCAGTTCCGTGGCCGAAATGCGCTCATCGACGGCGGTCGAGCAGATACTCGGCAGGGTGATGCGCCTGCCGGGCGCGAAGCGGAAGATGCGCGACGACCTGAACATGGCCTACGCTTTCTCGGCGTCAGCGGATTTCGTCGATGCGGCAAGGACTTTGCAGGACGCGCTCGTGCAGAACGGCTTCAACCGGCAGGAGGCCAAAGAGTTGATCGCGAGTATGCCGACGAACGAACAGGGGCGCTTCGATCTGTTCTTCGAGACGCGCGAAGTGGTCGGCGAGGCGCCGAAGCTGGAGCACTTGCCGGAGGTTGTCCGAAAGAAGGTGTCGTTCGATCCCGAAGCGAAAGCGCTCATCTTCACCGGCGAGATGGATGACCGGGAGATGAAGGCATTGCAGGAGTGTTTCGACTCCTCCGAGGCCAAAGCCGGGGTGGAGACAATCTACCGGAATTCCCGGCGGTACCTGAAAAAACAGGCGACCACACCGGCGGAGCGCTTCGAGCCATTTGCTGTTCCGGTGCTCGCTGTCCGGCAGGGCGAGTTGTTCGAGCCGTTCGAGGAGACCCATTTCCGTGAGGTGCCGCTGCGGCTGTCGAAATGCTCGCCCGAGCTGAAGGAGGAGGAGTATTCGGCAAAGCGCTTCGACGGCAAGCTCGCCGAGATCGATATTTCCAGCCGCGGGCAGTTGTCGGTGCGATTTGTCGATACGCTGCACCGTCAACTGAGCCTGCTTCTCGACGAAGGGCGGCAATCGGTCGCGCAACTGGTGAACTGGATCGACCGGAATCTTCCGAACCGGCAGGATATTTTCCCCTCCGAAAGCGGGCCGTATCTGACCGGCGTCATGCACTACCTGATCGACGAACGCGGACTGACGCTCGCCCAACTGATCAGTGACAAGTACACGCTTCTCCAGAAAATCACCGAAAAGATCAATGCCCTGCGCAAAAGCAAGTGGTCACAGTCGTACCAGACATTTCTCCTGCCGGAGTGCGCGACGCCGCTCGTCGTGACCCCGGAAGTCTGTTTTGTATTCAAACCCCACGAGTATCCCTACAACACACGCTATCAAGGAACGTACATTTTCAGCAAGCACTACTATCAGGAGATCGGCGCGATGAACGGCGAGGAGGAGCGCTGCGCGGTGTTTCTCGACCGGATGGCGGAGGTGGAGTTCTGGGTGCGGAACATCGAACGGCGTCAAGATCATTCGTTCTGGTTGCAGACGGCCACGGATAAATTCTACCCGGACTTCGTCGGCAAGCTCAAGGATGGCCGCTTCCTCGTGGTCGAGTACAAATCCGATAAAGCCTGGAGCGACGACGACTCGAAAGAGAAGCGAGCACTCGGCGAGCTGTGGGCGAAACGGAGCGGCGGCTCGTGCCTGTTCGTCATGCCCAAAGGACTCGATTTTTCTGCAATCGAAAAAGCGGTCCAGGCATAACCATGCGCAGGTGGTTATGACAAGCGTTGCCCACGGCATCATCGAGTCTCAATAGCCGCTTTTCAGAAAAACCCGAACGCTGTCAGCTATTCTTTCCCTGAGAAACGTATACTGGAACTCTCACCGGTTTAAGCAACGTTGAGCGTCTTTCTCCGCCGCGCAAGTCTGGCGGGATCGGGAGGCGATGGAGAGCGCAAAGCCGCGTTCGGCGGCGCACGCCATGATGGGGAGAGATATTCGAGCCGACAAATACTCAGTACCAGCGCCGGGAACGGTAATATTTGAGAAAGCCGAGGACGATCACGGCCATCAGGCCAAGCACGGCGTAGTAGCCCCACCACACGTTAAGCTCGGGCATGTTTTTGAAGTTCATGCCGTAGACCCCTGCGATGAACGAGAGCGGCATGAAGATCGTGGCGATCATGGTGAGGAACTTCATGATTTCGTTCATCCGGTTGTTGACCCCGGCGAGCCAGGTTTCATGCATGCTCGTGACGATCTCGCGGAACACCTCGACCGTGTCGATGACCAGAATGACGTGGTCGTAGACATCCCGGAAGTAGTGCTCGACCAGGTCGCCCAGCACGGCGAAGTCGTCCCGCGAAATGCTGCCGATGATCTCCCGCAGCGGCCAGACCGCCTTGCGGAACATGATCAGCTCCCGCTTGAGGGCGTTCAGCGCGTTGAAGCTCTCCTGGCTGAAGGAGGCCACCAGGTCGGCGTCGAGCATGTCGATCCGGTTCTCGATCTCTTCAAGGATCGAGAAGTAGTGGTCCACGACCGCATCGACGAGGGTATAGGCGAGAAAATCGGCCTCGTGCTTCCTGAGTTTCGAGCTGGCGCTGTCGATGCGCTGCCGGACAGGATCGAACATGTCGCCCGGTATCTCCTGAAAGGTGATGATCCAGCCGGGGCCGACGACGACGCTCAACTGCTCATGGCCGACTTCGCCGTGCTCCTGGTTGAAGTCGAGCATCTGGAGCGTCAGGTAGAGATAGCGCTCGAAATCCTCCACCTTCGGGCGCTGGCCGGTGTGCAGAATGTCCTCAAGCGTCAGCGGGTCGATGCCGAACAGCTCCCCGATCTTCTCGATCACGCCGGTGTCGTGCAGCCCGGCGACATCGATCCAGAGCACCTTGAAGCGCTCCTTCAGGGCAAGGCACTCCTCGACGTTGCTGACTGAGAGCGTGACCGCCTGCTGTTCGTCGTAGCCGATGGCCGTGATTTCGGTCTTCTCGACCCTCCGCTCGCCGATATGGATGAGCGAACCCGGCGGCTGGCCGATGGATTGATGGCGGCTGCGGAGCACCTTTTTTTCGCTTTTCCGCCGGTGGCGGGTGGCGTGTGACAGGCGAGACGGATGTTGCGTGGTCTTCATCGGCAAAGTGGAATGATTGCCCGGACGTACAGGTTCGTTCAGATGGGCGATCTTTCAGGTTAACTGGCCAGTTTATGTTCTTTGCGTGATTTCGGGTAAAAACACCCTGAAAAGTAACCCGGACACAACACTTAACGCAACCGGTTGTGAGCATTACTTCGTTGCATCACGCTATCTGGTCTTATCAAGCGGATATGGCGTCGGTAGTCGTGCTGGCGAGTTCTGATCACGTGATCGAGCCGAGAATCAATTGTTTCTGGTACTAACAAGTATTACATCTGATTTACGGGATTTTGTTGGTTTTTTCTTTGAAATGAAGAATAATATCAGTACTGTTGACTTAAGGGACAAGCATGATTCATTACTTCAATGGTCATCTTCCCTGCGTGCGTGCATGTTTTTTTCTTGGAATGCTCTGTCCCAATAACTCCAGGCGCGCTTCGTTTTCTGATCCGGTCTATGTCTCCACGGTTGCTCTGTCGATTCCCTGAAAATGGTGCCCTGAAATATCGGGGCTAAAAATGCCGGGATGGTTGCGTACCGGCTATCTGGATCGATCGCCGGGCATCCGGCAGGTTATTACAGGAAACAGTTCAAACAGGATACCTCCATGAATCCGACTCCGTTCAATCTATCGGTACTGAAAACCGGGAGTTTTCTACAGCTCGACGACTCGGGAAAATTCCTTGTCTCCAAAGCTGGCTCCGTGCATACCGAATGGAAACTTCCGGCCAGCATTCCCGGCAAAGTCTACAAGCCTTCGCTGATTCAAACACTTGCTTTCGGTGAGGTATCCCTTTCCTGGACATCCGGCTGGTTCACCGTCAAGGCCAAAAGCAAGGCGCAATGGGGAATCAACGTTGCCCGATTCTCAGGAAAGCCGACGCTCAAGGTTGCTGTCGGAAGGGATGGCAAAAGGGTCACGATCACCCTTAAAGGCGCACGATTCCCCGGATTCGACCTCTCCGCCGATCTTGTCGCCACGCTATCGCTGCACGGTCAGACGACAACGCTCGCCATCGATTTCCCGTTCTGCGGATTCTCCGCCAAAGATGTGCCTCTCGTGAAGTGGCTCGAAGGCTCGGCTCCGGCTTCGGCCCTGGTATTTTTCGACGACTTCATCTGCCGCGTCACGACAGGCGTGCATTTGAGGCTTGCGGGCGTTACCTGGGCGACCTTCAACCCTTCGTGGCTCTTCGTTTTCGGCGGCGGCCAGCCGTTTGTCGATCTGACGACCGAGGGCGATACGATCAGTTCGACGGCGCTGGCGCTGGCCCTGCTGGCCCCCGGAATGCCGAGCGTGCTGCCGCTCCCGGCCAATCGCCGTGCGGCGCTGTTCATCCCCGAAAAGACGCCCTTCGACATGCCGCTGTGGCCGGAACGCGCCTCTGGCTGGCGATTCATGCATCCCGCTCCGGCATTCAGCCAGCTCTTCATCGAGGCTGACGAACAGCTCGACGGCTCGGTGCGCCGTGCGATGACCGCCGTGGGAGCCGTCGGGAGCACGATTTTCTTCGAGCCGGGCGCAGACCTTCTGAACGACTTCATGACCCCGTTCGCGATTCCGCTGCTCAAGCCGCTCTATGTTGCCGTTTACTCCGGAGACGGCGTGCGCCTCGGCGCTACGCTCCTGGCCAGCCGCGCCAATATCCCGCTCACGGCGCATACCGCCGGTTGCAGTCTTTACCTCGGAGCGGTTCCACGCAGGCCGGGATTCATGCTGACCGATATTCCTCCCGGCGATTCCGCTCCCGGACTCCTGTTTCTCGGCTCGCCAGGCGAACCGCTCCAGCAGGGCTTGCCGTTCAGCCTGATTGCCACCGCGCCAAGGATGGGGGATTTTGTTGTCGATCCTATGCCGCCGCTTGCTCCGAGCACCATGCTTCTGGCAATTTCACCAATCGGCCGTGAGCTGACTCCGGCAGAAGGGGTGATCGCCTTGTCGGATACCAAACCGGAAGCGCATATTCTGCTGCCCGACTGGATTGTCACGCAGATCGTGCGGCCTCGCGACCTCATGGTGATTGGCTTGCAGTTCCTCGGTTTGCGTCCAGCGTTCTCGGGCGCAAAACCTGGGCGATTGTTACGCTCTTCAGCGGATGTTTCCCGGATTCTCGTCTACTTCCCTCCACAGAGCATGGGAGAATTGGCCTCCTTTGAGGACGAGAAATTACATGCGGGAGACGATTCTGTTGACCCGATTCCAATCAACTACCGCAGCTCCGGCCTGTCACGTCTGGCTTTCGACCTGCCGGACGATGCCGCCAGGATCGACTACACGCCCGGCGAGCTGCTCAACTGGAAAGATGGAGTTCTGATTCCCCGCCTCGACGCAAGGGCTGTTTCCAGCGAGGATACTGTTCCTGATGGAAAGAAATTTGTTCAGGCGAAACCCGGAATCTTCAGGATAGCTCTTTCAGACGGCTGGTTTACGCCGGTTGCTGACTCCGGGCGAAGCATCGTGTTACAGAAGCAAAAGGCTCCGGCGCTCGACACGACGGTCATCGAGGCACCTTACCGGCTTCTGCTCTCGCCCGACCAGCACGGCTGCTGGGATTCCGATATTTCGACAGCCATGAAATCCGGCTCCCGTGCGGTACTCTGGCATACCCGGCTTGGCGCCAAGGCCCGAGGCCAGGCCTCACCGCTGGTTCGGGCGATCTGGTCTGTTGACAACACGCCGGGCATATCCAAGGATCCATTCGGTGAAAAGGCTTCCCTCTTGCCGGAAGACCGGAATTTTCTCGTTACCAACAGCGCCAAAATCGGCGTGGATGCCAAATTGATGATGCTCACCTCTCTGGGAGCATGGCTGAATCTCGATGGAGACTGGTCCAGTTTGCCTGACGATGAAGTCACGCTCGAAAAATGGCTCCATCGCTCAACGCTTGGCCGGGATCAGTTTGTCCAGGTCGTCAAGCGGGGATACCTCTATCCCTTTGGCCACAAGGCGGTGCTGGTCGAGATCACCGAGCGGAAGTTCGGCCAGAAACCGGCAGGCTATGTCGGCGCATGGCTGCGCAAGCGTAATTTCATCGTCGTCAAGGAGTTTGAACGCAACTATGCGGAAGACCAGGAAAAGCATGGCGTGTTTGTACATCAGGGACGCGAAATTCCGTTCAGGAGCGTCAGGGTGCTGACAAAAGTTACCCGCCTGCTCGATTTGCCGCGACAGCTCATTTCGCCGGATATTGAAGTGCCCGATTCGTCGGATGGCGTTCCGGTATCCGATACCGCGTTCTGGCCACGGGCAGGCGACAGCGACTTCATGTTCCACCTGAACGCTACCGATTGGAGCGGCAACATCGTTGAATTTTCCGCGCCGCTCGCGTTCGTGCGCAACGACGTTTGCCGCGATACAGTTAAAGGTAAAAAAAACGTCGACCTCGTTGTCGCCAATCAGCAGAACGGTAGCGATGCAAATCGGAAGATGTATGCTTTCGGCGGTCAGAAGCTCTTTTTCGCCCAGCCCAAAGGAGGCCAGGACGAGGCGCTGGAAGCAACCCTCATCGGCTTCAAAGGCGTCGTCTCAACGGTAAAGAGCACCGAAGCGTGGCACCGTCCGTTCTACCCGAAGATGACAACCGCCAAAGTCGTGGTGCCCGCCATGCGTCAGTTCGCGGGCATCACCTCAGCCAATGTCATCAGCTATTATCAGCGATACCTCGATGAGGGATTCGGCGGCTCGAACAGCAATGGCGAAATCTACGTCAAATTCGACAGCGGCGTTGCGGTCGCATACGGAAGCGACAACAAAACCGACAAGGCGGGCGGCATCATCTCGCCCGGAATGCTTGCCGGTGGCCTGTCACGAGCGCACGGGCCGGTCGGCGTGGCCAGTGCGGGTGACAATTCGCTCAACAACTACGCATCAGGGATATTCAATCCCGCAGAATTTTTCAGCGGCATGTCAGCGAAAATCCTGGGCGGACTCGATCTCTTTTCAATTCTCGAGACGGTCTCCGGTTTCGATACGAGTGATCTTGTGTCAATTCCTCGCTGGGTCAACAACGTGCTGGCCGACGGCTCGATCAGACGCACCTTCACCTGGAAAACTGACCAGCTCAAGGGTGATGCAGGCAGTTTCACCTCCAGCACTGGTCGGAGTCTTGAGGTCGATTGCCAGGTAATCGTCAAACCCGCCTCTGCTGATATAAAAACCAGGGTCAATGCCGTGATGAAGAAGTTCGACATCACCCTGGCCGAGGTCATCAAAATCTCCTTCAATGAGTTTTCGATGCTCGTGGAGAGCGGCTCGAAGCCAAAGGTAAATGTCGACATCTCCAACGTCTCCTTCGAGGGCGGTCTCAGTTTCGTTTCGGCAATCGCCGAAGCGCTGCACCTCGACAGTTTCAAGGATGCATCGGGCATCGATGTCTCGCCGGAAGGCATCTCGCTCTCTTACGGCATCCAGCTTCCATCGATACAGCTTGGCGTACTCGCGTTGCGTAACCTGGCCCTCAACGCCTCGGCGACGCTGCCGTTCATCGGCGATCCTTTCCGGGCGCGTTTCGCGCTGTCCGAGCGCCAGGATCCATTCTCGATCTCCGTCTCTTTCTTTACCGGCGGCGGGTTCTTCGCCATCGGCGTCGGGCTCGACGGCGTCGAGATGGTCGAGGTCTCGCTTGAATTCGGAGGCAATTTCTCCCTCGACATCGGCGTGGCCAGCGGCGGCGTTCATGCCATGGCGGGCATCTATATCAAGTATCTCTCCACGGCTACGGAATCCTATACCGAGCTTACCGGCTACGTGCGTCTGGGCGGATCACTGTCGGTACTTGGTCTGATCGGCATCAGCGTCGAGTTCTACCTCAGCCTCAGCTATGTCAACCAGAACGGCCACAAGAAGGCGTGGGGCGAGGCCCGCATGACGGTTGAAATCTCGATTCTGTTCTTCAGCATCGACGTCGAACTCAAGGTGCGGCGAGAGTTTGCCGGAGATTCCGCCGATCCGGTCTTCGGCGACACCTTCGCGGAGGAAGACTGGAACAGTTACCTGGAAGCTTTTGCAGCATAAGCACAAGGAGACAACACAATGAATCAGCGCCTGACATGGACGGCTCTGCCCAACGGCATTATCGATAGACACGGCAGCAAGATGCTCCGTCTTTCAGTTCGAATGACTCCGCGCCTCACGCCTGACGGCGAAAGCTCGCCCATCGATTTGTTCGACGATTTCAAACGCTGGCCTGAAAAGAGCTGGAGCTTTTCCGTTCTGTTCGGCGACTATCCCACTTCAGGGCCGGTCACGCCGACATTCACCAGCATAACGCCAGTGGCGAATGTATCGCTCGATGCCGATCTCTGGCGCAAACTGTTCATCGATCCGAAACCGGTGCCTGTTCGCAACCGCGTACCCGGCGACTACTCCAAGGCAAAACTGCGCTCTTTCCCTGCTTCGAGAGTGCTCGATGTCATCAGGACTCTCTACACCCAGGTCGCCCTCGAATCGCCGACAGAGCTGCCCTCGCCCTCCTGGCTCTATGGCCGTCGAGGGGACTCTGTCACTGGCGGAAATCAGTGGCGTGGCTCGAAATTCCGGCTGCTCGATCTCCCTGAACGGGATCCTGTGAACAAGCTTATCGACGGCATGATAGAGGAGAATCATGGCGTCATGCCGCATACCTACGCTGAGGATGTGGATGAAACTTTGGCGATTCAATTCGATTTCTGTCAGGCGGAGTATTTCCATGCGCCCAAAACCAGGCGCGGGGTTGACCGGTATGACGAAATCAAAACGGAGCGGCCAGATCCCGATTTCCACCAGATATTGGCCTTGCTCAGTGATTATCCTGTGCTGATGCGCACTCTCGGCCTGATCTTCGATCTCGAAGTTCCGGTTCCCGCCAATATCGGCAGCGTCAGCGAGAAGATCGTGCGCATATGGCCTGAAAATCCGCTGGTGGGCGATACCAGCTCCGATGTGCGCAAGAACGAATCGAAAATCGCGCTGGCCACCCGATACGATTTCCGTCCGGCGCTCGACATTTTCAGCCCGCTGGCTTCGGGGACTCTGGTCAAAAACGGTTATCTCGATCTGTCGGGCAGTGATTTTGCGATCACCCAAGTCGATGTCGATGGTTCAGCCATCAAGGCGATCAACTTCGCCGGGACGCTCGCCAGTCTCAGCCTCAAGAAGCCGGTGCTCGGCACGCCGCACGCCGCCGGATTGCCCGCATTGCGCTCGGGCGGACTGTCGGTCATGATGGACAATCGGGCCGCCGATCTTCTGGCGAAGATCAAAAACGGCGCAGGATTCGAGAGCAAGCTTGTCGATCCAGCCACTCGGAACAGCATCAGGTTCAACGCGGAGGATCTCATCCGAGGCAACTGCATCGACATTTGGGACGAAACAACCGGACGCTGGCGCTCCCTCTGCAAGCGAAGCGGAACCTATACCCACGACTCGGGCACGGGCTCGACGGAGGTGATTATCGATGAAAAACACCGCGACGACGAGGGCACGCTCTCCGTCGCCGTCACTGCGAGTTGCGACCCCGATATGCCGAAGGATATCTACCTGCATGAAGCGCTGTTCCACTGGAACGGCTGGAGCCTGGTCGTTCCGCCGCCAGGCAAGAGCATTGGAAAACCCGAGAAGGACAATGTCAGCAACGTGAATTACGAGCCAACGGAGTTGACCAATGTCACTGGCCTCAGCACCTCGTTCACGGTGACGAAAGGCACGCTTCCGAAGCTCAGATACGGACGGCGCTACCGGATGCGGGCGCGAGTGGTCGATATTGCCGGTAACAGCCTCACGAACGACGACAAGAACGAAAGTTGCGCGACAGCATCGACGCCCTATCTGCGTTTCGAGCCGGTTCAATCTCCGGCGATCATCAGCGTCTCGAATCTGCCCGGCGAAAGCCTTGGCTTGCGCCCCGGCGAATCGGCTGACCGCCTCGTTATCCGCAGCGAAGCGGGCAAGGAGAGCGTCGCCACGGATGAAACGACCAGCCGCGTTATCCTGCCGCCACGCACGGCGGTCGAAATTGCCGGACTGCACGGTATGCTCGACACGCCTCTGCCTCCCGGATGCGCTGCGACCTGGTATGAAGAACTCTGTACCCGCGATGCGGCAGCAATCGACAATATCATCGCTTCTGAGGCCGCTTTGGACGAAGCGCCCTACCTGCCCGATCCCATCGCCAAAGGAGCCACCTTCATCGGTCTGCCGGGAGTCGATGCGCCGTTTATGTTCCAGACCGGTTTCAATGCCGCCTGCGCCTGGCCTCATGCCGCCACCTTCAAAATAGAGCTGCGCGAGGGCGAGTCGGGTTATGAGTGGCAGGAAGATGCGCGAAAGCTCGTGGTCAGCCTGCCAAAAGCCGAGCGGATCACGGTTCGGATGAGTTCGAACCTTGGCGACTCCGCAGCCCTTTCACAGATGGGTATCTGGCAATGGATCGAGGAGTCCGCGCCTGCCGGATGGCGGGAAAAGCTCTCGAAAGTGGCGGCAGAGGGGCGTCACTGGATGATCACCCCCTTCCGCGAACTGACCTTCGTCCACGCCGTGCAGAAGCCGCTGGCCGCGCCCTCCGTTCAGGGGCCGTCACCGTTGAGAAGCCCTGCCGAGACCTTTTTCACACTCGCGGGATTGCTTCATGTTCATGGCAAAAGCACGGACAAGGTCGATTTTCACGCGACATGGAACGACGTCGCGCCAGCGCCGGATAAGCCCGACGGATTTTCGTTCGTGGCCCGGAAAGGCGACGCAGCAAGCTTCCAGATTACCGATCCTGACACCACGGTCACGCCAATGGCGGTTCGCCACGAACTCGGCGATACGAAGCACCGGCGTATCGCCTATCATGCAACCGCGACAACCTGTTTTAAAGAGTACTTCGAGCCAGAGCTGGAAAATACCAATTTCATCAATCCGTCAACCATCGAGCGGCCAGCCGATTTCGTGCTCGTTGTACCCAGTTCTGCCCGACCGCTCGCGCCGACCATCGAATACATCATTCCATCGTTTGACTGGAAAGAGGAGCGCAAGGATGATGGAGTGTTCCGTTCCAGAGGCGGCAACAGCTTGCGGGTCTACATGAGCGGTGACTGGTTCTCGTCAGGAGAGGGAGAGCTGCTGGGCGTCGTGCTCGCTCATGGCCCGCTGGTCGTGCCGTCAGACGGACTCAACAATAATGAAAAAATGACGTTGCTCGGCCAGGCCGCCCCGGTGCCGCCGGATACGCTCAAGATACTCGTGACACGCTGGGGCGCCGATCCCATCCGGATCACCGGCGCGGTTCACCAGACGCCGACCGTGCACCATTTTCCTGCCGCCACGGCTCGCGGGACGGATCTGATTCTCGATGAACACCCTGTGTTGCCGACAACCGAACCCTTCTGGGGCGTGGCTGTTGCCGGTCATCCGGTGGCTTACGACAGCGAACGGAAGCTCTGGTATTGCGATGTGGTCATCGATGCCGGGCCATCCTATTTCCCGTTCGTCCGCCTGGCGCTCGCCCGTTACCAGCCATGCTCGGTCGCAGGAACGGAGCTGTCACGGGTCATCGTGGCCGACTGCGTTCAGACAACGCCCGACCGTCTGCTCTGGACGAGCGCCGACCCGAACAATCCGTTTGGCGTCAGGGTATCGCTCTCCGGCGTCGCGCCTCGATTCAACGGTAATATTGCCTGCCCCAACCGCGTCGTCGCTCGCGTTGAAGTCTCTATGCCTGGCACCTCCGCGCCTGTCTGGGTTCCGGTAGACGCGCCATGGACAGCGCTTTCCGAAATGCAGGTCTCAAAAACGGTCTCGGTCTGGAGTGGAGAAGTTTTTCTGCCCCAGATTCGAGGCTCGCAGCGATACCGCCTCGTGGTCGAAGAGTATGAATTCCTGAACACCGACCCCGACCGCGGACTTGTCAACAGCAACGCCATGCAGCTCAGAAGCATGGTCAATATCGGCAAGAGTGCCGTATGGCCGCGTATCGTCTACTCCGATGTTGTCGAACTCGATACTGCGCCGGAAGTCTGAGAATGAGACCGCGCCGGAGAGTCAAAAAACAAGCCTGAGTTTCTGAAATCGACGCAGGAACTCAGGCTTGTCATTTCCATCCATAACGAACCGGAAGGCCGTAGCCTCATCACCCGGCTTTGGTGAGGATCATTTCGATTTCAAGCGAAATCTCCACCTGATCGGCGATCATCAGACCGCCAGTGTCGAGGCTCTTGTTCCAGTCGATGCCGAAAACCTTGCGGTTGATGGTCGCTTTCGCCGTCGTGCCGCGCCGCGTATTGCCCCGGGGGTCGCGGGTTGCGGGCGAGAAGGGCGCTACGTCGAGCACCACCGTGCGGGTGACGCCGTGCATCGTCAGGTCGCCGGAGAGCTCTTCAGCTTCCCGTTCGACGTGCGGCTCCAGCGTTTCGAGACGAAGATGATCTCGGGATATTTCGCCACGTCGAAAAAGTCGGGGCTGCGCAGATGGTCGTCCCGCTTCTGGACGCGGGTGTCGATAGAGGCAGCGTCGATGGTTGCCGTCACCTTCGACGCCGCGATGTTCCTGTCGTCGAGATCGACCGCGCCGCTGATCCGGTCGAAGTTGCCCTTGATGTTTGAACCCATCAGATACAGGATGCTGAATCCAACGCTTGAATGGTCGGGAACGATGTTCCAGGTCGAAGCCAAAGCGAGCCTTGGCGAAAGCAGCATCAGCCCAGCGGCGAGAATCCTTGCGTAGTGTTTCATGGCGAAGCCATTATTACTCCGGCAACAATAAATCGCAAACACCGCCACTGTAAGATATTGGGCTAAAGCCCTGATTTATTTTGTGTTATCCGCATACCCCGGACTGAAGTCCGGGGCAATTGTTTAAGAGTTTTAATGGCCAGAGTAATATGAGTTTATGAATCGGAATAAAACTGGGCCAGTTTGATCGTGTTTAACAATGGTAAAATACCATAAAAAACATGAGCGGGGAAATGAACGGTTCTGCAAGCAAGAGAATCGTTTGATGCGACGGACTCGACCGCTCTTGTTTAACGCAATGGCTGGCTGGCGATGGCTCCCCTCAACTCGCGCATGACGGTGGTGATTTCGTGCTTTTGCCGGAGCCAGTCCGGCGCGGCTTGCAGGTTCCCGAACGATACTGCGGAGGTCATCGTGCGAAGCAGCTCCATGATCGCTCCGGCATTTCCGGCGGGCGCACTCATGCCGCCGCTCTCGGTCACGAGCTGCAACGCCACGCCCTCAGGCGCGACGATGCAAAGCGGGACGCCGATGCCGAGCGCGTCGATCAGGCGATCCGGCGCGATGCTCGCGTTGACGGCGGCCTTGCCGAGCACGGCGCAGAAGAAGGCCGCGTTCCGGCACGCCTCCAGCTCGCTGTCGATTCCGCCGGTTTCATCGATAACGAAGAGCTTCTGGAGCGGCTTTTTGGCGGTTCGGCGCAGCAGCTCCGACGCGCCCGCGCCGAGAAGCGCGAGTTCGAGGCCACCCGCCATGATGCCGTCGGCGCGTATCCACGCATCGAGAGCCGCGATGAGCGTCTTGAGGTCGGCCTTTGGCAATGCATCCACATGCAACGCGATGCGCAGTACTGTGTTCGAACCGTTCTGCGGCTGCCGCCTGAAGACCGGATGAGACGGATCGTATGCTGGCGGCGCGATGGTCACGAGGCTGTGATCGAGCTTTCCGTGGTACTTCTTTAAAAAATACTCCTTGAGGAAGCGGTTCGGCGTCAGAATGGGCACGCCCGAAAGCAGAATCTGCTCCTCGGCTTTGGCGGCGGCGGAAGAGCGGGAAGCGCCGGGCGGCGGCATCGCGGGATCGAGCGGCGCGGTGATGTCGAGCATGATGTTGAGCGAGTACCTGCGGGCAACATCAAGCGCGAGATGGAGCGGCTCCAGCGGCGGCCCCTGCGCATAGAGCAGGTCAATCTCCGGCTCCTGCTCAAGGATTTGATCGACCATCGACGCCGCGCTTTTCTGCCAGAGCGAACCATCGGTCACGGTTCTGAACTGTCGGGTCGTCTTTCCCTTGAACGGACGCTTCATGCCCGGAACCTCCTGTCCATGCAGCAACGCGCACCGTGCGACGGGATCGAGTCCGCTCGCGTCGAGGTCGGGAGCTATGCGGAGCAACTCGCTGACGGGATTCGCGCCGGAGTTCACGCCCGCCGCCATGCCGGTGATGGCGGGCGGGGCGACAACGACCGGCTCCCAGCCGATGGCGGCGAAGTTGGAGGCGAACTTCCAGGCCCTCGATGCGCCGCCGGTGACGCAGGGCGGGAAGTGGCGGGTAAGGAACAGAACTTTTCTCACGGCTTGCCGGGCGTTTTGGTGGCTTTCGCGGCTTTCGATGATGCGCGTCCCGCGAAGATGCCGCCAGCGATGAGGCCGAGCGACAGGAGCGTGGCGACAAGCGAGACCGTCCGGCCCGTCTCGAAGCGGCTCCGGTCGTAGACGAACCGTATCTCGTGCTCGCCCGGCGGCACGATGACGCCGCGAATGACGCCATCGACCTTGAGCGTCGGCTGTGGACGGCCATCGACAGTGAGCTTCCAGCGTTCGGGATAGTAGACCTCGCTCACCGCGAGCAGCGCCTCGCCTTCGGCGCGAACCTTCAGCGCCATCGACTCGGCGCTTCGCTGCATCGAGAGCACCGCGCCGGTCGAGAAGCGCTTCATCCCCTGCCACGACGCGCCGGTCACGAAAACGCCGCCATCGGCACACCGACCGGCCATGACGGCATCGATGGCCTCGCCGTCGCTTTGCGCGGCGCTGGCCCACGGCGCGAATCTCGCTCGCGGCATCGCGCCCACGAGTTCGTAGACCGCGACAGTGGTCTCGCCGGAGACGAGATTCAGCTTGCCCGCCGCCACCGGCTTCAGCGCGGGATTGCTGATGGGCGCGGGGCTGACCACGTAGCGCACGTTGAGCATCCGCAGCACCTCAGAATTGGCCAGATTGTCCGTGCGGGCGAGCATATCCTGATAGAGGCCGAGCTTGGCCGCGTGATAGCCGCCTGCCGACTCGATGCCAGCGAGGCTGAACTTGTTCTCGCCGAACAACTGGCCCGCCGGGTAGATGCGGAACAGGCCCGGACGGCTGGCGAGAAAGCGCGTGACTTCGTCGCCTTCGAGCGCCCGGTCGAGCGCCGTGCGTTCCACCAGCGGCGAGACGCGCAGTGAATGGTCGTTGGGCGAGACAATACGATGGTCGATCCAGAGGAGGTCGGCGCAGGAGAGCGCGACCAGCACAATGGCCGCCGTCCTCGCCGCGATCATCTTCCGTGCGGTGAGCCACAATAGCCCCGCACCCGCCGCCGATGCGAGGATCAGCGCGAACAGGCTGTTGCGCCACAGCTCCCAGCGAAGGTTGCCGACCATCGTGACCAGATCGTAATCCTCGATCTGCATGGGCGGAAACGTGGCGCGAAGCAATTGTTCCAGTCCGCCTTCAAGCGAGAGGAACAGAACCGCCGCGACGCCGACAGCGATGCCGCCCCATTTGAGCAGGGGCGACGATTCGGCGAGCGGCTTGTCGAGCCACGCCTGAAGGCCATATCCGGCGAGCAGGGCGACACAGAGCGCCACGACGACGAGCACCATCGAGGGCACGCGGAATGAGCTGAACTTTGGCGCGAAGTGGTAGAAGAGGTCATAGACGGGACTGAAAAAATTGCCGAACGAGAGCAGAAGCGCGAGCGCCGTCATGGCGGCGATGAAAAGCACCATCGGTTTCTGGCGGCCCGCCACGATCCCGGCGATGGCCAGGCCAAGCACGATGAGGCCCGCGTAGTGCGGAAAATCGGTGAAGGGCATGAAGCCCCAGTAGGTGACGCCGCCGAATCCGAACGCGCCGGGCAAGAGGTAGGTGAGCAGTTCCAGCGGGTGCATCGACCAGAGCGTGGCGTAGCGATACGCCTCGGCGGCATCGCCCGCCCCCGCGCGCGCCGAGAAGGGCAGGTAGCCAAGCGCCGGATAGTAAACCTGCAAGGCGACAGCCACGCCGAGCGCGAGCGAGGCGAGGGCAAGTCCGCCGGTTTTTATTTTCGAGACGCCATCCCGCTTTTCGAACAGAATCTTCATCACGAGCAGTGGCGCGACGAGCATCCAGGTGTACCAGGCGATCTGCACGTGGGCGCGCTGAAGCTGCAAGCCGAGCACAAGCGCGAGGAGTCCGGCATCGGCAAGTCCGCCTTTCTCGGCGAGGCGGATCGCCGCCCAGAGCGCCCACGGCATGTATGCCGCCGTCATGAGCTGGCTGCCGTGACCGTAGACGAGCATGGCGGTCATGTAGGGATTGAGCATGAAGGCCGATCCTGCAAGGAATGCCGCGATGGTGCCAAGCCCCAGCCGCCGCGCCAGCACGAATCCGCCCATGCCCGCAAAGACCAGATGCAGGAGCTGAATATAGATCGGGTCGAGATGCAGGAATCCTAAGAGCAGGTTTGGCAGATAGAGGCCGCTCAGGTAGCTGAATGCCTCCACGGTCGGCATTCCCGAAAATGTCCAGGGTTGCCAGAGCGGATAGTGGCCGGATTGCGCCTGCAACATCTGGAGCGCCCGGTCGAGCGCCATCGGCGTCACGCTGTCCGGCGAACCCGGCACGAAGCGCAGGGTGAGGATCGGGCCAAAGGACGCGACAAGCAGAAGGGCAAACAGGGCTATGGCGGCCAGATAGGGAGCGGATTTCTTCACTGAGCTTCGTTCGATCTTTGACGTTTCAGAAAAGGGATGAGCTTGAAAATAACCTCCATCTCCTCCCGTTCCAACCGGAACGCCAGTATCAGCAGCGCGTAGACGACGCCTCCCGCCGCGCCCGCCACGGCAAGCAAAGCCAGAGGAGGCAACGGCGAGGCTGCAATTCTGACGGCAAGCATGACGGCTCCAGCCATGACGCCCGCCGCGAGCGGCTTCCAGAGCTTGACGGAAAGAAATGGAATGCCGAGAAGTGAGCGCAACTCCGCCATCCGCACGAGCGTCAGCAACACCGTGACGATGAGCATCGAGAGTGCCGCGCCGTTCAGCCCGAACCGAGGAATCAGGAGCCAGTGCAGGAGCGCCTGAAGCACCAGCGCCCCGGCCTGGTTGATCATGCTCAGCCGCTCCCCGCCACTCATGGCGAGCACCGTGTTGCCGAGGCCGAACGCGGCGTTCAGCAGCGAGGCGATGGCAAGCAGCACGAGCGCCGTCGATCCCGCGCCGAAGCTCTTGCCGAACACGGAGAGCGCCTCGCCGGGGAACAGCGCGAGCACCAGGAACGGAACCATGACCATCGTCACGATCCAGCGGTTCACCATCTCGCAGGTCTCCCTGACGCCCGTCCTGTCCTGCCGTCCGTAATATCCGGCGATCATTGGCGCGGCGATACCGGAAAACGCAAGCAGCACGGAGCGCAACAGGCCGGAGGTGCGGGCTGTTGGCTGGTAGATGCCGACCGTGCCGACGTCAGTCAACAGGCCCAGCATCACCACGTCGATCCAGTGCGAAAGCATCGTGAAGAGCGAAACCGCCAGGAGCGGCAGAGCGAATTTCGATAGCTCCCGGTTCCCCCTGGCGCGGAGCACATCGCTCAATCCGACGCCGGTCATCCGGCTGAAGCGCGGCGCGATCCAGACAATCGCCACCAGCGGCGCGAACACGAAGGGCAGCGATAGAGCGCTCTCGCGTCCCCAAAGGAGGTGGGCGAACAGCATGGCGAGCAGAAAGATGCCGGGAACGATGATCTGAGTGGCCACCACTTTGGGCATGAGCCGCTGATGAGCCTGAATGGCGAATCCGCTCATCGTCGTCATCACCGACAAGGGCAGCGCCACGACGACCGCAAGCAGCGTCATGCGCAACAGCTCGCCCCCGTGCAGGAGCGATGCAATCGGCCTGGAGAAGATCGCGATCAGCAACGCCGCGAAGAGGGCCACGAGCAACGTTCGCTTCATGGCCAGGGCGATGATCTCCTTGCGCTCCTCCCCCTCCCGCTGGCTGACGAAGCGCAGCAGCCCCGTGTCGTAACCTCCAATAGCCACAACCTCGCCCACCTGCATCACAGCGACCACGAGCGCGTAGGTGCCAAGCGCCTCAGCGCCGAGCAGCCGCGCCGCCGCGAGGTTGTAGCCGAAGCGGATCAACTGCCCGAACACGAAACCCGCCATGGCAATGCCGCCCTCTCTGGCGATGGTCACCTCTCGCGTCACGCCCGCCTCCGCATCATCGCCGCTTCCAGCTCGCGCACCATCGCGGCGGCGAGCGAGTCCCAACTGTGCGCTCTGGCGAACGCCTGCCGCTCCTCTCGTCGCCCGTCGGCCAGCGCTTCGGGGACAAGCCGGACGAACTCCTCCGGCGTCAAGGCGACATGCGCCACATCCCGCGCCTGCCGGACGGCGTCGCAATAGTCGATGGCGAGTATCGGCACGCCCGCCGCCGCGTACTCGTAGAGCTTGTTCGGATTGGAGGCGCGTTTCAGTGGACTCCGTTCGAGTGGCATCATGGCGAGGTCGAAGCGCTGCACCCACGCCGGAAGCTCGTCGTAATCGACCTTGCCGACCCAGTGCACGTTCGGCAGGGCAATCAGCGCCGCGTGACGATCCGCCCAGTCTCTCGCGTAGGCCGGGCCGACCAGCACGACGCTGTACTCCGGCAACGCTTTGGCGACCGAGGCGACAAGCCCGGCGTCGAGCCAGTCCATCGCCCCCGCATAGCCGAGTATCGGGCGCGGCAACACAGAAAGTCGGGACGGCGCTTCGACGCGAGGACGGGCGAAGTGATTGAACTCGACGCCATTGCCGAGTTTAACGCAGCGCTGCTCCGGTGGAGGCGAAAGCTTGTCGAGCAGTTGCTGGCTCACGAAAAAGATCAGGTCAGCCTTCTCGACGAAGCGGCGCATCGAGTCGTGCAGCCACGGCTGGCCGGGCGTGAAGCCGAGATGGTCGTCGTTGGCGTCGTAAAAGCGCAACCGGCACGGCATCGACGCTGCCACTCCGCCCCAGTAGATGTTGCTCAGGCCGATGATCCGGTCGGCGGACGAGAAACCGAGTATGCGACACCAGAAAGCGGTAATCAGCCGACCGGCCAGCGTGACGAGCCACCGGATGAGCACATTGTCGAAAAGCTGAGGCTTGCCCGGCGGAATGGTTTTGAGGAAGGGCACAGTAACAACCGTCACGCGCCCGCGCTGCACCGGCAGCCAGTGGCTCGGACGGCCCACGGCGAACGGCTCGATGAAGAAAATGCGCCACCCCGCCGGAAAACGGGCGAGCAGGCGCTGCTTGCGGGTGGAGAGAAAATCCCACTGGATTTCGGAGAACCAGACGAGATCGACCCGCTCCCGGCTGTCGTTACCGCTGCGCCGCAAGCTCGTAAATCCTGATTTTTTCGAAAAAGCAGCGCAGCATCGGCCTGAAACCGCGCAGGCAGAAGAGCGGCGAGCGGATGCCGAACTCGCTGCTCCGCGCCACTTCGAATCCGGCTCTCGCGATGAGCGCATCGAGCAAGCGCTTCTGCATTTCGTGGAAGTGATCGGGGCTTTGCAGGAATCCGGGCTTCCAGGCCGGAGTCGAGAGGAACAGGCGGGACGAGGGCGCGGGATCGAGCGCCTTCCTGATTTCCAGCAACAGGTGCAGCGGATTGTAGAGATGCTCGATCACCTCGAAGGCCGTCACCACCGGATAGCGCGTCGCCACGTCGAGCGGCTCGGTGTCGAGATCGACCGAGGTGGTCTCGAAGCGGCAGCCGAAGTGCGCTTCGAGCATGGCAGTCACGGGCGTACGGTCGCCGATGTCGAGTCCCGCGCTGACCGGGAGAGACAACGCCGACGAACCCCGGACGAACGCAAGACTCTTCTCCCACCGCATCAGGTGCGCGGGATCGGCGCTCCAGCGCTGGTCAACGACCGTCCGAAACTCCTGCCCCCGCGTCATGCTTCGCCTTCCTTGCCGTCGCCCTTCTCGTCCCCCGTCGCCCTCAGGAAGAGCCGATAGCGAAACAGCGCGAGCACCGAGCGGAAGGGCAGGAGCAGCGGATAGAGCACGAGGCCGCCGAACATGCCGTGCTTGGCGAAGAGTGTCATGGCCGCGCCGCTTTTGCGGAGCTGCTTGCCGAGGTTCATCTCGCCGCCGGAGGAGGCTGAGACGCGATGCCAGATGCGCGACGCGGGCTGGTACATGACGACGAGACCGCGCTTGCGCGCCTTGATCGACAGATCGACATCCTCGCCGTACATGCGGAAGCGCTCGTCGAAGCCGCCCAGAGCCTCGAAGTCGCGGCAGCGCATCGCGAGGCAGCACCCGGTGGCGTACCAGACCGGCTCCGGCGTATCGAAGCGCGGCCCGTCGGGCTGGCGGATGCCGGTGTGTTCGATCAGCCCGGTGGCCGGTTCGAGCACGCCGCCAGCAAACCAGATGCGTCCGGGATCGTCCATATAGAGGATTTTCGGCGCGGCGATTCCGACCCACGCCTTCTGCAACTCGTCGATCAACGGCTGGAGGAAGCCGGGATCGACCACCGTATCGTTGTTCAGGAACACCACGCTGTCGAAGCCGCGCCCGCGCAGCGAGGCGAAGCCCGCATTGTTGCCCCCCGCGAAGCCGAGGTTGCGGGGAAGTTCGAGAATCTCGACCTGCGGAAAAGCCCGTCGGACAAGACCAACCGTGCCATCGGTGGAACCGTTGTCCACCAGCAGCGTGGTGAACGCCGGGCTTTCAACCTTCGCCAGCGAGGCGAGGCAGGCGAGCGTGTCCGCCGCGCCGTTCCAGCTCAACACGATGACCACTGTTTTGCCAATCGTCATTTCTACTCCAGACTAATTTGCTCAAGAAACTTTGCCGCCTGCGAAGCGAACTCGCGCCACGAGGTGCGGCGACAGGCATCGGTGATTCCCTCCGCCAGCAGCAGATGCACGCGCTCGCGGAAAAAGTCGAGAATCCCGGCGGCGAGAGCCTCCGCTCCCTCCTCGCGGACGAGCCAGCCGGTGCGCCCGTGCTCGACCTGATCGCCGAGGCCGCCCGCGTTGCAGGCGATCACCGGAACACCGTGGCCGAGCGCGAGCGAGACGATGCCCGACTGCGTGGCCGAGCGGTAGGGCAGCACCACCGCATCGGCGGCGGCCATCAGCGTCGCGACCTGGCCCGCGGGCACATAGCCCACGCGAAAATCGACCTTTCCGGCGATGCCAAGCTGTTCGGCGTACTCCCGAAATCGTCCCGGATCGAGAATGTACTCGCCCGCGATGACGAGACGCACCGAATCGTCCCGCCGCGCCACCGAGGCCATCGCTTCCAGCAGCGTGTCAACTCCTTTGTATTCGCGAATATAGCCGAAAAAAAGCAGCACCTTCGCCGTGTCGGGAAGATCGAGGGCGCGTCGGGCATCGGCTTTTGACGGAGAAACGCTCTGGCGTTCGTAGACAGGATGAAAGAGGGAAAGCGTCCGCGACGCCGGCGCGAAGGAGCGCAGTTCCGACTCGACGGCGCGGGAGAGGGTGATGAAGCCGTCGGATGAGGAGACAAGCAAGCGCTTGAGCATCGACTCTCCCGGAATCGATTCATGGGAGGTGAAGTTGTGGAGCAGCACCACGGTCGGCAATCCGCTCACTCGGCGCATCACTGCCGTCAGCGGCGCGAGAATGCCGCTCCAGCAGGCGACGAGCAGCATGTCGGCGCGGGAAGCGCGAAGCCTGCGGGCCGACAAGAGCCAGCTTAGCGGATTCATGAGATCGAGGGCTAAAGGCGTATCGGGCAGATTCGCGTAACCGGACTCCGTCGCCGACCGCCCCTTCATCAGCCATCGGGGATACAAGCGCCGGAAAGGCACTGGCGCGACCTCGCACCCCGCCGCCTCGAACGCCCGCCGAAGCTCCTCGCTGAATCGGGCGATTCCCCCCTTGAGCGGAGGGAACGGACTCAGCAGCGCTATCCGCAGGGGCGTCAAGTGATCGGCTTCCGGTTCGATTCGGTGGTGGCGTTACGCTTCGCCGAACCCCTGTTCGAAAAATTTGATAAGGCTTTTGGCCGCCTCCGCCTCGTCCTCGCCCTCCAGCTTGAGCACCATGCGCGACCCTTTCGGCGCGGCCAGGCTCATGACGCCGATGATCGACTTGGCGTTGATTTCCGAGCCATCCATCTCGATGAAAAACTCGGACTTGAATTTCGAGGCGAGCTTGACGACCGCCGCCGCTGGCCGGGTATGCAATCCCGCGCTGTTCCTGATGATCACTTCCTGGACGATCACTGATACTGGTCGGTTAAATGGTTTATGACTGGAGAAGCCGGAGAAGACTCACAACGTTTTGACCATGGCGATTTCGTCACATGCCATGAGTTTCGGACAATTGGTGCAATCACGCCAGATTTTCTGGGGGAAATACTCCTTTTCGATCTGCTTGTACCCCATCTTGCTGAAAAATCCGGGATTCAGGGTCAGGACGAACACCTCTTTGACCCCCTCTTCGGTCAACACCGCTTCCGCCTTTTCGACCAGCAGCCGTCCGATCCCCTTGACACGGAACTCGTCGAGCACGGCGAGCGAGCGGATTTCAGCCAGCTTCACGGTGTAGAAGGCAATGGCGCAGCATCCTATGACCCGCCCCTGATAGTCGGCAACGAAGAAATCACGGATATGCTCGATGATATTCTCGACCGGGCGCTTGAGCATGGTTCCTTGCTCCGCGTAACCCTGGGTTATACGGGAGATGGCCGAAGCGTCAGCCAGACGCGCATTTCTGACGCAGGTATCAGTTGCCGGCATGTTCAGCGGATGACTGGTTCTGAGCGGAGACCTGCCTCCAAAGCTCGTCCTTGAGCGCCTTGAGTCCCTGACCGGCAACGCTCGAAATGGCGAGCACCTTCGTGCCTTTTTCAAGCTCCGGCAAAGTGAAATCCTCCGGCGCGATGTCCATCTTGGTGATCACCGCGAGCCGTGGCTTGGAGAGCAGCGACGGATCGAACTTTTCCAGCTCCTTCAACAGCGTGGCGTATTCGGCGGCAATATCTTCGGAATCCGCCGCGACCATGACGACAAGCGTCTTGGTGCGCTCGATGTGGCGCAGGAACTGGATGCCGAGTCCGCGCCCCTCCGCAGCCCCTTCGATGATGCCCGGAATGTCGGCCATGACGAAGGATTTGTACTCCTCGTAGCGCACAATGCCGAGATTCGGCACGAGCGTGGTGAACGGATAGTCGGCGATCTTCGGACGCGCCGCGCTGAGCACCGAGATGAGCGTCGATTTGCCCGCGTTGGGGAATCCGACAAGGCCGACGTCAGCCATCAGCTTCAGCTCCATTTCAAGCTCGAACTCGTCGCCCTTCTCGCCGGGCTGGGCGAATCTCGGAGCCTGACGAGTCGCCGTGGCGAAGTGCTGGTTGCCCCAGCCGCCGCGACCGCCCTTGGCGATCATCACCTCCTGGCCATCCTCGACCATGTCGCACATCACCTCGCCCGTCTCGGCGTTGCGCACCACCGTGCCGCACGGCACGCCGATGACGACGTCGCCACCATCCTTGCCGGTCTTGCGCGCACCCATGCCGTGTTCGCCCCGGTCGGCGATGTAGGATTTGCGGTACTTGAAATCAAGCAGCGTGGCGAGCTGCCGGTTGGCGCGCAGATACACGTGACCGCCACGCCCGCCATCGCCACCATCCGGCCCGCCCTTGGGCACGTACTTCTCTCTTCTGAAATTCACGCTACCCCGGCCGCCGTCGCCAGCCTTCACCGAGATTTTCGCACTATCGACAAACTTCACGCTTCCGTCCTTTTTGTAATAATCGCTATCGTTACCTAAGTTATTCTGAATCTTAAACCAGACTGACCAATGGCCGCTTCAAGAAAAACAGCCCAAACATCTGCCCCTACCATCGAAGAGCTGATCCAGCGCCTCGAAGAGGTGACTCGCCGCATCGAAAATTCCGACACCGGTCTTGAAAACTCCATCGCCCTCTACGAGGAGGGAATCGCCGTCGCCGAGGAGTGCCGCAAGCGCTTGCAGGAGACCCGCAAGAAGCTCGAAACCATCAACCCCGCCGAAGCCGCCGCCCGGCCCGCAAAACCCGAAACCCCGCCCGAAAGCCCCCGCATGACCGATCTGTTCGGCATGGAGAGCTGACGGCCTCCGACGCTTTTCCCCAGAAGGGTTTCAGCCCTTCTGACATTCGCTCTTGCATTCTCTTTTGTTGCCCCGGACTTCAGTCCGGGGGAGGCAAGAACTACCTCACCCATCCAGCATCGACTTGAGGATGTCGTTCACCACCGTCGGGTTGGCCTTGCCCTTCATCTTCTGCATACACTGACCGACGAAGAAGCCAAAGAGCTGCGTCTTGCCGCTTCGGTACTTTTCGAGCTGCGGGCCGTTGGCGTCGAGAATCTCTTTGATGGCCGCCTCGATGGCTCCCGTATCCGAAACCTGCGCCAGCCCTTCGCGCTCCACGATGGCCTCCGGTGCGGCCTCGTCCGCCTGCATGATCTCGAACACCTGCTTGGCGATGGTGTTGCTGATCGCGCCCGCGTTGATGAGTTTGATCAGGCCGCCGAGCCGTTCGGGCGAGATGGCGAACTCGTGAATGTCGAGATACTTCTCCTTCAGCGTGCGCATCACCTCGCCCATCACCCAGTTCGACGACGCCTTCGCATCGCCCGACTCCTTCAGCGTCGATTCGAAATAGTCGGCCAGCTCGCGCTCCACGGTGATGACGCCAGCGTCGTAGGCAGGAATGCCGTACTCCGAGACGAAACGCGCCGCGCGATCCTCCGGGAACTCCGGCAGCTCCTGGCGCATCCGGTGCATCATGCCCTCATCCACCAGCACTGGCACGAGGTCGGGATCGGGGAAGTAGCGATAGTCGTGGGCGTGCTCCTTGCCGCGCATCGAGCGGGTTTCGAGCTTGTCGGCGTCCCAGAGCCGCGTCTCCTGCACGATCGTGCCTCCGCCCTCGATCACCTCGATGTGGCGTTTGGCCTCGAACTCGATGGCCCGCTCGACGTTGCGGAACGAGTTCATGTTCTTGATCTCGGTGCGGGTTCCGTACTCGGTCGCCCCCACCGGCCTGACCGACACGTTCGCGTCGCAGCGCAGACTCCCCTCCTCCATGTTCCCGTCGGAGATGCCGAGGTACTTGACGATCTGGCGCAGCTTCTGCAAATAAGCTGACGCCTCCTTCGGCGTTCGCATGTCGGGGTAGCTCACGATTTCGAGCAGCGGCACACCGCAGCGGTTCACGTCGATGTAGGTGTCGTCGCCGATGTCGTGGATCGACTTGCCCGCATCCTCCTCGATGTGAATCCTGACCAGGCGAATATCCTTGCGCCCCTCTTCGAGATCGACGTGGAGCATCCCCTCCGAGCAGATCGGCTCCTCGTACTGCGAAATCTGGTACCCCTTCGGAAGGTCGGGATAGAAGTAGTTCTTGCGCGCCAGAATCGAGTGGCGGGCGATAGTGCAGTTGGTGGCCAGGCCCAGCTTCACGGCGTCCTCGACCACGCGGGCGTTCAGCACTGGCAACGCGCCGGGCAGGGCCAGGCAGACCGGGCAGACGTTGGTGTTGGCCGACTTGCCGAACTTGGCCGAGCAGCCGCAGAAGGCCTTGCTTTCTGTATTGAGCTGGCAGTGGACCTCGAGGCCCACGACTATTTCATAATTCATTGAAACAGAGACGATAGTGAAAAAAACCTTGTCGAATTTCGGGTGAATTACCGATACGAACTGTAACTGAACTTCTGCCCGCCAATGGTAAGCTCACCCATCAGACCAGCGTTGGGCATGGCGAAAACAGCCACGCCGTTCGAGTAGTCGGTATTGGTGGCCATGCCCGCCTTGACGACCACGACGGCAAACTGGGCAGTCAGTTCGTAATTCCCTTTGGTGAAATCTTCAAGCGCGGCGCGATCCTTGAAGAAAATGATCTCGGAAAAGGACTGTCCGCCAAGCTGCGGCCCCACATTGATCATGGTCACGGTTGACTGGCCGATGGGCTGCCCCTGCTCGTAAACAACCCCTGAACCATGCCCTCCGCCGAGGATCATGAAGCCGCCCTTGTAAATATCGGAAAAGATCGCGTAACCGTAAGCCCTTGAAAAGAAACGCTCAAGGGACGGATCGACCCTCTTGAACTCCGCGACTGTCCGTTCGGCATTCGACTCTTCAGCCGGATCCCAGCCCGCACGAGCCGTTCCAAACAACATCGTTACCGCCGCCAATGCAATCAGCAGCGCCCGCATCAAATGTAATCTCTTCATCATGGCAACCGTTTTTTCGTTGGACAATAAAATCAAACCGGCAATAAGTTGCAACGCAACGCCAGCTTGCAATGTACGATTTTCCCACCTGAAAACCCCGCCCCATCGAGGAGCGTGAACGGCAGGAATCTCCTAAGGTTGGACGGCGGTTTGGGGGCGATTCTTTCGGCAGGTCGCGCCGCCCGGAGCGTTTTCCGAACGGCGCTTGTCGCAACTCGACGCATTCCGCCGTTTCAGGGGCGGATGCCACTATCCACCCCTGCAGGCCAAGGCTGATGAAGCGCTCATTGAGGTGCATCTGCGCGTCAATCGATCAGTCATGAACTCAAGCTGCTTCAAGCAAAGTCAATCAACCCGGAATGAAATAGTTCGGCAGCGTAATCGTAACCCACGGGTCGCCATAATATCCGTAGTGGCTGGTGATGACCTTGCTTTTCAGCTCGCATAGCGACACGCTGCCGTGAATCTCTTTCTTTTCCCAATGTTCCTGCGGAAACTTGACGCTGTAATCATAACTCCCGGGCGCTCGAAAATCGATGATCTGCCGCGCATTCATTTCACTGATATTTCCAGTCTTGATGGCGTTCAACAGTTCATTGTTCAGCTCGTCATATCGCCATTGAATATCGTTCATATCCGATCCGGCCAGCAGCGCAATCCAGTCATTCATGGCGGTAAGACGCATTTCGGGCGATATGTTGCTGTTGGTTACGATAACGAGGTCGTCGTTATTCTCTCTTTGTGGAGCGAAGTAATAGGTTGCGGGACAGTTTTTCTCAAGCGTACCTGGATAATTTTTTGTTTTGTCCGCAGTGTTGGTTTTGTTGATATAGCCATCTTCTGCTATGTTGATATAAGGTACATGTTTTCCTGTTTGCTGGTTGTAGGTATCGACCAATATTTTGTTGAATTTAAAATAATCTACCGGATACTTGTAATTGCTTTCACGCACAACAACACCTTTCTCTTGCGGCTTGTTCCCATATTTTTTCTCCATATCAGCAATAGACTGTTCATTCAATCCTTGTGATTGCAGGGCGACTCTGAATATGTCTGGTATATAATCGAAATAGGGGAATGGAGTATTTTCGATGTTCTTTCCTGCCTCGACAAAACTCGCTCTTCCTGACTGGCCGTCCGCTCCGGGATAGAACCATGTCACTCCTCGTTTCGCATTAATGATGCGGTTGACATAATCATCCATCGTGCTGCTGTACTGGATGCTGTCTCTCACCAGGCCGAGGGAGTTGAATCCCGGGCGCTTGGTGCTGCACATCCTGGAAGGATTCATGTCGGTGCCTGCCGCGATGCCGTTGAGGTTCATGGCTGTAACGCTGCCGACAAATCCCGGCGCTGTCTGGCTGACGGTCGGCACGGCGTCGCGTTCATCAGGATTGTGGATGATCATGCAGGCAATATCCTGAAATATTCCGCCTGTCGAGAACATGAAATCTCTGCCGAAGAAATGCTTTTGGCCCTCTACCGCATTGCCCTTGACCGAAAAAGCATTGCACATGATCGGCACCTTCAGCTGATTGGCCTTGATGCCGAGTTTTTCGAGTTTTATTCCGGTATACACATAGGCAAGAATAACGTCTATGCCGAGATTCAGCGCGAGCAATCGTGGATGTAAAATCAGTTTTGTGCCGCCGCCAATGCTTTTTTTATAGGCGACACAGCCTGCATACAGACCGTCGATCTCTTTGATATATTTTTTTGGAAGATCCTGATGATCGATTTGCGAGTACGCTGTGAGCGCTTCCAGTACATCGACGATGATTTGCTTTACAGCCGGGCTGACATCAATGCCTATAAAATCGGGGATGATGTTGTTCAGAAATCTGTTTGCCATCTGATAGACTTCGGGTTCCGCCATGACGCCGATCAGAAATCCCATTTCGTAATGATCGCCTTCGACATAAAACGCCTTTTTCTGTCTGACCGTATCGCCGATTTTGACGCTTTCGGAACGATGAACAGCCATGACGCCGGTTCGACCTTTGAATTGAATCCCGCCGCCTTGCAGAACCGTTACATGTTTTTCTTTTTTGTGGATGTTGTCATAATTGTGATCCTTGCTGAAATCGTAGACATCAAAGCCGTCTTTGTTAAAGGCATGCTTGATCTGATCGAGTGATGTTTTCTTCATGTGGCGCCTCCTGTTTGCGTGATTGGGAAAATTGGGGCACTGCAAGACTTGGTACTACGGATTGGACAGTGTAATGTAATCAATGTTTCGGATATGTGGCGCTGTTTTGGCGTATGCGAGAGGTAACAGTCTGTTGCGCTATATTGCAGAAGTTTCATTGACGTTCGCTCCCCTGATTTTTTCGAGACTCTGCATCTGCTGCTTTTGCAACCTCTTACGAGTTACCGATGAGCACTGCGTTTCAATACGATGTTTTCCTGAGCCACAACTCGAAGGACAAGCTGCGCGTGCGGGCGCTGGCCGGGCGGTTGCGTTCGGCGGGGCTGCGGGTGTGGTTCGACGAGTGGGTCATCAAGCCCGGCGACGACATCTACCTCGCCATCGAGCGCGGGCTGGAGGCGGCGCGGGTGCAGGTGCTCTGCCTGTCGCCCGAGGCGTTGGGGTCGGAGTGGGTCGCGCTCGAACGCAGCACGGTGCTCTGCCGCGACCCGACGAACAAGGGCCGCCGCTTCGTCCCGCTGCTGCTCTCCGATTGTGTTTTGCCCGACACGCTGAGGCGATACAAGTACGTGGATTTCCGGAAGGAATTGGATGTGGCGTTTGATGAGTTGGTGGAGGCGTGCCGGGAGGAGGGAGAAATAATGAAGTTATGTGTGCTTACCGAAATTGAGGGAAGATGGATACAAATCACCGATTAATGGCATTATATTTCACCTGAACATTTTGAATTATAGCCGCAAGAGATGTTCTGCCCGTTACAAATCGGTGGCTGATTGAGGAGATGAAAAAATGAGCACAGTTCCTGCCTCCATATCGGTGTTGCAGTGGGCGGCCAGCAGGGCTTGGCTCAATGACGCCGAGCTGGAAAAACGGTTCAGGAAATGGCCACTTTGGTTGAAAGGTGAAGCGCTGCCGACCTTGAAACAACTTGAAGAGTTTTCGCGGCTCACGCATACGCCGTTCGGGTATTTTTTCCTCCCGGCCCCTCCAGAGGTAACCTTGCCAGTGCCGGATTTCCGAACTCATCACGACGTTCTTTTTCGTGAACCCAGCACAGCATTGCTCGACACGATCTATCTTTGCCAACAACGGCAGGAGTGGTATCGCGATTACGCACTGATGCAGGGATTGCCTCCGTTACGGTTTGTCGGAAGTGCGACATTAGCTGACGATCCCGATGTTGTCGCTGCACAGATGCGCCAAGTCCTGTCGCTCTCTGTCGCTGAACGACAAGCTTTGCCGACATGGACTGATGCATTACGGCAGCTTGTTGCAAGGGCAGAAGATGCCGGAGTGCTTGTCATGGCCACCTCCATTGTCGGAAGCAACAGCCACCGGAAACTGGACACAAAAGAGTTTCGTGGTTTTGCCCTCGCTGATGAGTTCGCGCCGCTGGTGTTTCTGAATGCTGCCGATAGCAAAGCTGCGCAGATGTTTACGCTTGCGCATGAACTGGCTCACATCTGGCTTGCTGCAAGCGGACTGTCCGACCCGGAGGCCGGGATACTTCCGGAACAGCAGGTCGAGCGCTGGTGTAACCGTGTCGCTGCCGAATTGCTGGTGCCCAGCGAAGAACTTCGTGCTGTTCATAATTCCACATTGGCCGTCAAAGTTGAAATGCAACAGCTGGCGCGGTTTTTTAAAGTCAGCACCCTTGTCGTGCTGCGCCGTTTGTATGAAGCTGGTCTCATAAACTGGGAGACGATGAACCAATGCTATTCGGAGGAGCTAGAGCGTATTCTTGCGCTGGAAGGTGGAAAAAGCAGCGGCGGCGATTTTTACCGGACTCTTGGCGCTCGTACCGGCAAACGCTTTGCTCGAGCTGTACTGTCCAGTACACTGGAAGGGCATACCCTGTTCAGAGACGCTTTCCGCCTACTTGGTGTACGTAAAACTGCGACGTTTTACGAAGCTGCACACGAACTTGGAGTAATACCATGACCTATCTGCTCGATGCGAACATCTTTATCCAGGCAAAAAACCTGCATTACGGCCTTGATTTCTGTCCTGCCTTCTGGGAATGGCTGATTGAAAGCAATGCTGCGGAAAAGGTTTTCAGCATCGACAAAGTTGCTGATGAAATTGCTGCCGGCGCTGATCAGTTGACCGACTGGATGTACAGTCATGCGGGCAATTTGTTCCTCGATACCGATAGACAAGCTGTAGAAAAATTCTCTCAGGTTAGTTCGTGGGCAACCAGTCAGGAATACGAACCTGCAGCAATCAACACTTTTCTCCAGGTAGCCGATTTTTATCTTGTAGCCCATGCGCTGGCAGGAAACCATGTACTCGTGACACATGAGCAGCCCGCCAACTCACGACGCCGCATCAAGATTCCCAATGTCTGCATCGGACTTCATCTGCGGTTCATGACTCCTTATGAAATGCTTCGCATCGAACAGGCAAGGTTCATTTTGGACATACAACGATAATAACTTACCCAAGGATGCTGACATTGCTTTCTTATCAAGACCGCTAAAGGCCGACACGCTTCCCCCTCCCACACCCACACACTCGCTCTGCATCGCCGAAGAGACGCCGCAGGGCCGCCATCTGGTGTTTCCCTCGCTGTACCGCCGCGAACGGGACATTCCGAAGGAGCCGGACGTGTTCGTCTCCTACACCTTCAACGGCGAGTGGCAGACCATCTGGACGACGCTCGTGGTTCGGCTCTGGTACGGTAACGAGTTTTCACACAAAGAGTTGTGGCGCAACGCCGCCGAGTTCTCGTCCAGCCGTGGCCATCTGCTCGGCCTGAAGATCAGCAACCGGCAGGGCGAAGGCGAGGCAACGATCAGCCTCTTTTTCGATCTTCAGACGCCGGACGACCTCAAGGTGATCTTCATCGAATACGTGCATCGCCACCTCGCCCGTTACGGCTGCAACGTGGTGCGAGACAGGCGTTATGTCTGTGCCTGCGGCAAGCGCGTCACCGATCTCGCCGAAGTTCAGAAGCGCCTTTCGGATGGCAAAGCCTTTATCTACTGTCAGGGCTGCGACGAGAAGGTGCCGCTGATCGACTTCATCGAGCAGCATGTCAAGAGCGATCCTGTCGCCCGAACGATCATGGCGATGGAGGAGAAGGCGACGCGGGAACTCGATAATCAGGCTTTGGAGCAAATCCTGATCGGGCACATGATGGCAATTTGCGGAGAGGCGAACCAGGTGTATCGTCCGGTGAATCTATCCGATTACGGCATCGACGGCGAGGTGGAGTTCCGGGACGATAGCGGACAGCCGAGCGGGCGGAAAGTCTATGTGCAGCTCAAGAGCGGCAACTCGTATCTGCGCACCCGCCGGAGCGATGGCAAGGAAATCTTCGACGTGAAAAACGAGCGCCATCTCGACTACTGGCTCAACCAGCCGGTAGACGTCTGGCTCGTCATCCGCCAGACGGACGAGCGCACCGGCGAAGAGAGCATCCGCTGGATGAACGTCACGAGCTATCTGAAGAATCGCAAGGACAAGCAGAGCCGCCAGATCGTCTTCGACGGCGAACCGCTGACGATGAAGGCGGTGTGGAGCCTTCGCGACAACTATTTCCCGAGGCGGTACTGACGACGCGAAGCATCACCCAGCGGCCAGCGCCTTGCGATATACTTTGAGATCATCGTCGGAATAGCAACAGAAAATCACCTCATCGATGCTGCTTTCGTCCTCCAGCGCGGCCTTGACGGTTGCCGTCGCGATGGCGGCGGCCTCTTCGACGGGATAGCCGTAGATGCCGGTGCTGATGCAGGGGAAGGCTATCGTGCGGCAACGGTGCTCGGCGGCGAGCTTCAGCGAGTTGCGATAGCACGAGGCGAGCAGTTCCGCTTCGCCGTGGCTGCCACCGCCCCAGACCGGGCCGACGGCGTGGATGATGTACGAAGCGGGCAGTTGATACCCGTTCGTGATTTTCGCCTCACCGGAGTGGCATCCGCCAAGCCCCCGGCACGCATAGAGCAACTCCAGCCCTGCCGCCCGGTGAATCGCCCCATCGACGCCCCCGCCGCCAAGCAGCGACGTGTTCGCCGCATTCACGATGGCATCGACCTTCAGTGTCGTAATGTCCGCCTTGATGGCATAGATAAGCAGATTTTTTTTCATGGTTGTCCAGCGTTCATGTTTCGGGCAACAAACACTATCGACTGTCAACTATCCATTATCAGCCGACTCTGCCGTTACCTCCTCGAAAACCGCATCGACCACTCTCGGCATCGGCTCCTTTTTTGCCTGCGCGGCGAGTTTTTCCCATTCGAGGAAGGCGGCGAGGTCGTGGTTGATCGAGGCGAGCACGGCAGTGAGCACTGCAGCGTCATCGAAGAAGCCGACCAGCGGCAGGAAGTCTGCAATCGCGTCGAGCGGGTTGACGAAGTAGAGGAGCGCCGCGACGGCGAGAATCACCGTCTGCCAGGGCACGACCCGGTACTCCTTGTTGATATAGGCGCGCACGAGCCGGACGAGCGTCTGGAGCTTGTCGGTCAGCTCGTGAAACGGCGACGACGTGCTCGCGCTGCCAACCATATGCAGGGCCGTGTCGATGACATTCCTGAGCTTTTCAGGGTCGCGCAGGGTCTGTTCGGCGGATTTCCGGGCGCGCTCGAAAATCCGGCCCTTCTTTTTGTCATTCATTTCGGAGTAGTGCGTATCGTGCAGGTTCGCGCCGCCGGAGGCTCAGCGCTTGCCCGCATTGAGGAGCTTGCGTTTTTCCTCCGCAGTCAGGGAGTCGTATCCCCGGCTCGAAATCTTGTCGAGAATCCGGTCGATCTCGGCTTCTGAAGCATCGTTATCCTTGCCGCCCTGCCAGAGTACCGGACCTTTTGGCTTTTTGGGGATGGAGAAATTCCTGAGCTTTTGTTTGATCGACCACTCGTTGCGCTTGATCATGATGTAGATGAAGCCGACCGCCATGCCGCCGAGATGCGCGAAGTGCGCTTCATTGCTGCCGCTGCCCATGCGCCGGTTGCCAAAGCCCGAGATGAACTCGATCACGGCGTAACCGGCCACGAAGTACTTCGTTTTAACCGGCAGGAGAAAGTAGATGTAGATGTACCGGTCAGGGAACATCATGCCGAAGGCGAGCAGCACGCCGAAAATAGCCCCGGATGCGCCGATGGTCGGAAAGGGAAGCCCGGCGGTCGCGGCGAGGTTGATGAGCGCCGCGCCAATACCGCAGATGAAGTAATAGATGACGAAATTCTTCGTTCCCCAGTAGTTTTCGATTTCAGCGCCGAACATCCAGAGAGCGAACATATTGAAGAAGATGTGCGTGAACCCGCCGTGCAGAAAAAGGTAGGTCACGGGCTGCCAGATGCGGAAGGAGTACTCCCCGGTATTGTGCGAGCCAATCGGCCAGAGCGCACCGAAGGTCGTCAGAATACCGCCGAACGGAGACATCTGGAACAGGAACACGATCACATTGGCGACGATGATCGCCTTGATTGCCGGCGGCATCATCTGGAAGCCGCCGGGAGAGTATTGCTGGTCGTATCGGGTCATTCAGTATCGTTGACAGTTATTGGCAATGCGAGCAGCGTATCGAAATTTTGAATGCAGGGCAGTGCCTAATCGTTCAGGGCGGCAATGCCAGGCAGCTCCTTGCCTTCAAGGAATTCGAGGCTCGCGCCGCCGCCGGTCGAGACGTGCGTTACGTTGTCCGACAGTCCGGCCTTGGCGATGGCCGCCGCCGAGTCGCCGCCTCCAATGATCGTCACCGCTCCCTCGGCGGTCGCGTCGGCAAGCGCCTGGGCGATAGCGAAGGTTCCGGCGGCGAACTGGTCGATCTCGAAGACACCCATCGGGCCGTTCCAGAGCACGGTTTTCGCGCCGAGAATCTCCTTGCTGTACGCGGCGATGGTTGCCGGGCCGATGTCGAGGCCGCTCATGCCATCGGTGATAGCCGTCACCGGCTCGACGCACGACGCTGCATCGGCGGAGATTTCAGCCGCGACGACCACATCTTCGGGAAGGAGCAGACGGACGCCCATCTCTTTGGCTTTGTCGAGCAGGGAGAGCGCCAGCTCGATTTTATTATCCTCGACAAGCGAGTTGCCCACTTCGAGACCCTGCGCCTTGAAGAAGGTGAAGACCATCGCGCCGCCGACAAGCACGGTATCGACTTTGTTGAAAAGCGCTTCGAGCACGTCGATCTTGCCGGAGATCTTTGCGCCGCCAAGAATGGCCACGAAGGGGCGCTGCGGATTGTTGAGTGCCGTGCCGAGGTAGCGAAGCTCCTTCTCGATGAGGTAGCCCGCCACCGAGGTTTGCATGTAGCGAGTGATGCCCTCGGTCGATGCGTGGGCGCGATGCGCGGTGCCGAATGCGTCGTTGACGTAGATTTCACCCATCGAAGCGAGTTCTTTGGCGAAATCGGCGTCGTTCTCCTCCTCGGCGGCGTGGAATCGCAGGTTTTCGAGCATCATCACTTCGCCGTCCTGAAGGGTGAGCACCTGCTGCATCACCTCGGTGCCGATGCAGTCGCCCGCCATCGTTACCGGACAGTCGAGCAGCTCTGAGAGGCGTTTTGCCACCGGAGCGAGGGAGAATGTCGGATTGACCTTGCCTTTCGGCCTGCCGAGGTGCGACATCAGAATCAGTCGGCCACCCTCGTCGATGACCTTGCGAATCGAAGGCAGCGCCTCCACGATTCTTTTTTCGTCGGTGATATTGCGATCCTGGTCGAGCGGCACGTTGAAATCGACTCGCATCAAGACCCGCTTTCCCTGTAACGATATGTCAGACAACGTCTTTTTCTGCATTTCCCTGTGAGTTGGTTGGTGGAATAAACGGTAAATGAATGTGTGAATATACATATTATCCGGTATCCGCGACATATCCGGCGCCATTCGTCACGGCTTGCCGCCGCCCGACTGCTGCGCCTTGAGCGTGAGCCGGTAGCTCCTGATGTTGCTCGCGTGCCCGGCGAATGTCGTGGCGAACGTGTGACCCCCGCGCCCGTTGGCGACGAAGTAAAGATAGCCGGTCTTCGCCGGATTCAGCACGGCGCGGATCGAGGCCGCTCCAGGATTGCAGATCGGCCCCGGCGGCAAGCCCGAATTCCGGTAGGTGTTGTAGGGCGAATCGATCACGAGATCCTTGAAATAGAGCGGACGGCTGTCGCCCGGAATAGCGTATTGCACCGTCGGATCGGCCTGCAACCGCATCTTTTTCTTCAGGCGGTTCAGGTAGACGCTCGCGATAATCGGCTTCTCGGCATCGACCGGAGTTTCAGCCTCGACAATCGACGCGAGGGTCAGCAGTTGCGTTTCGGTGAGACCCGCTTTTTGGGTCTCCTGCTTCAGGCTGTCGGTGTAAAACGCCCTGAAGCGCCCTGTCAGATAAGCGATCACCTCTTGCGGCGTGCTGGCCCACGCAAAGTTGTAGGTGCCGGGAAAAAGATACCCCTCGGTGCTCCCGCCTTTGATGCCGAGCGAGGCGAGCAGGCGCGGATCGCGCGAGGCGGCCATGAAAGCGGTCGAATCGATGTCAAGCCTGGCGGCGATGATGCCGGCGAGCTTACGCTGCTCGAAGCCGTTCGGAATCATGAGCCGCACCTCGTCCTGCGGGTTCGTGTGCAAACGCCAGAGCAGGCTGAAGGTCGAGAGGCCGCCGGGAATAGCGTACCGGCCCGGCTTGATCTTGTGCAGCGGCGGAATGAGCGCCCCGGCAGTCAAAAGCGGCCAGCGGAAGCGGATCGCCCCGGCGTCGTGCAGCGCATCGACGATCTCACGGAATCCCTCGCCCCGGTGGACGGTGATCGCGGCCATTTTGCCTTTCGACGGCATAGAGTTGATGCCGGGCAAGAAGAGCAGCGCCGCGAAGAGGGCCAGAAGGGCGATCACTATCGCCTTCGGCGCTTTGATGCGAGGGCGTTTTTTTTTGGCGGGCATGGGATGCGAAGCGAATTATCGGGCGGAGATGTTCTGCTGCCCATCCTTGCACTCCTGCTGGAAGAGGCGCGACTCGTTGAGAATGCAGTGGTAAATTCTTTCGAGCGCCTGGCTCATCAGCGGCGAATCTGCGTGGCTGAGGACGTTAACGAATACCTCTTTTTCACGTTCAGGCTGAAGCACGGTTTCGCCGATTCTCGATTTTACGGCGCTTATATTTCCGGCGAACTGCAAGCGCTGGCAGAGCAGATCGGCGACCTGACGGTCGATCTCGTCGATTTTGCCTCGCCACTCTTCAAGTTCTCGCCAGTGATCGTTGTTCATTGCACGACTTTCGGACATGATACGGTCGTCGGTTAAGGGGGGTAGATGATAATAATTAACCTCATAGTATAAGAAATTGTCTCAAGAAAGCGGCGCAGATTATCGCCGTCACCTTTATCTCTCGAAGAGCCGGAGCCAGTAATCGACCTCGCTGTCGGAGAGCGGCCCCGAGGCGCTCTTCTTCGTAACGCCGCCGGGGCGTTGCGCCGTTCGTCGTGCGTTTTCATCGACGGCGATGCCCATCGCCGCCAGCTCATCGATAAAAATTTCCGAATCGATGCACTTCGCGCCGTACGCCGTCGAATGGCGCTGGATTTCCCGGTCGGAGCTGACGACAAGCGTCATCGAGGCGCGCACGCCCATCGAGCGGACATGATCGACAATCCACCGGTCGGCGGATTTGACCGTACCGCTGAAGGTGACGTCGATAGCGCCGGTGGTGGTCAGCGGCTTCGGCCCGCTCCCTCCGTCGTAGACAAGGATTACATGACGCCGCGCTTTCTGCCGGTACCGGACGAGCATCGCTTCGAGCCGCTCGCGCAAAGCCGCCATCGCCGAGCTATCACGAGCCTTGCCAAGCTTGTGAATCAGATTGTACCCGTCAATGACGGTCTCCCGGTAGGTGGAGGACATGCGTTCGAGGTTTCATTATTCAGTCTCTGTCAGGGTATTTTAACCCCATTCATCTCTAAAGAAGCTCTGACAACCGGTATATCATTTCCCGCAAGTCGGCGAACAAGATTTTCGAGCATTGGCGTAGCTCGTGCCCCAAGGATCACGCGACGGATTCTACCTGCGACAGATACGTACTCTTCTTTGGTAATTATCCGATGCTCTTGTTCATACCTCCAGTGTTCAGTTTTTCGGGTAAGCAGCTCTTGCAATGAAATTATTTTTGGCTGCCTCCTACTCTTTATCAACATATTCGGGCTATAGATAACCTCATGTGGTATAAAATCACGGCCATCAAAATCCAGTTCAAATGCGACTCCAGTATGGCTGGATGCGTAAAATGGCCACATTCTCACATCGCATATTGCTGAGGTCAGGCTACATATTTTTGGAGTATCGCTTTCGCTGTCAGATAAATCTTTAAATGACTTCATGAGATGCATAGTATTATCATCTGGTGAGTACGAATAATTTTTACCTAGAAGAGCACAGTTTATCAAATACCCTCGTCCTACATTACGAATCTCTTCAAAAAACTGCCCTTCATAAGGGTCATTGAGTTCTTCATAATTTGTGCAATACAATCGATGCTCAAGCAAAATATCTACCAAATATGATAACGGCTCTGCTGATCTGAATTTATAAAGCAACTTCATATTGTATCGCCTTTTTGATATTTCTGTTTGAAAATATCTTCTATGATTGCAGAGTATATGTTATTGCTTTTAGCCATCAAGCGCCTCCTTCTTGTATTTTACCCTTGCCACCTCAAGACAACAACCTCTTCGCGCATATCTTTTTTTGTTGCTGTCGCAAAACGGGTGCGGAACAAATCAATACCAACGACTTCATATCCCAACGACTCTGCTATATCCGCCAGTATTTCTCCGGTCTTTATCATCACCCGTAAATAAGATGCCTGATCGCCTACTACATACCCCAAATATGCACCAGGTTTCAGAAATTGCCTCAGGTCAGCGAAATGTCGAGCCATCCCTCCAAAATACAACTTTGTCACGCGCCCATACAACTTTTCAAATCCTGAGGTCTTGTTGAGTTCTATCCGGCGTTTTTCTATTTCATTGACAATCGACTGAATTTCTTCGTTATGAGATACCCAGGCATCATCAACATCACCTTTATAAACATTTCTGGTATTAGATCGAAGTAACCCTTTCTTTAAACTGCGCAAATCATCTTTATTGTTCAGGTATCCAAGAAGAACCGATTCCAGTCTGGTTGTCCGCGTGTAATCTTTTTCGTTTGGATATGGCGGAGAAGTAAAAACAGCATCAATACTATTTGGCTTCAATACCGCGATCATTTCACGAGCATCAGCATTATGAACAATCGATTTTGCCGTAGATCGAGGCTTATTTTCAATATCAGATACTATCGTTAGTATTTCTTTCATCCACTCTTCGACAACGGAAGCGTCTTGGTTTTTTACACGGCGAACTCCGACCTCCGGGCCAAAATGTAAATTGCTTATTGAAAAAACAAGTGCTTTCGATAGGGCAAGCATTTCATATCTGAAAAAAGGCTCTTCACGCAAAGCTCTTATTTCGTCGATAAGTATTAGAGATTTATGTAAGGGTATTGGACTGATAGAGTCTTTTAAGAGCAGTTTTTCTGCTTCTTCTGGTAGTCTTCGTAAAGAAGTATCTTTATATAGAGATAGCTTTCTGTTCGCATTTTTAGCGATCATTTCTGCATGTTCAAGTAACTTGTCAGCAGATACGCTCCAGTCAACTTTTACAGAACTGGCAAAATGTGCAACAGGATTGGCTTCAATACCTATGCAGTGTATTCCCCGCTTTTTTGCTTCAACTAACGTTGTTCCTGTACCGCAGAATGGATCCAGTAAGGTTTTTCCTGAAGATAAAGAAAATCGATCGATATAGTCTTGTACCAAGTGCGGTGGAAAAGATAAAACAAATCTGTACCAGTCATGAAACGCTCGGTCGTTTTGATCGAGCTTGTTGGCTAAACTGTTCTTTTTTGTTCCATCAACACGCTGGTCAGCAGAAAAAAGCTCCTGTTGAAAGAGGAGTAAATGGTCATTTTTAAGGGCATTTTGCGAAACCATCATTCATCACCTCCATAATTATTTATTCCTCTATGATGACCAGCGTTAAAAAAATCTCAATCCACATGATCAGGATAATCTGCTCTCCACATGAGTCCTGTAAACAGCATGTGGATTGGTCGAGGATTAATCAATCTTCATCCTTTGCCTTACCAAGATAAGGCTTTCGATCTCTATTTGGGACAATTGATTGCGCAAGTGGCGAAATGCTGCGCTCCGTGCCACCACAGTGGACAACTGTCACTGATATGGTAATGTCATGACTTACGGGACGAAAGAGGATTTGAGCACGTTGCTGGACGTTGTTGATGATAGCGATTCTCGCGAGGTTCTCGAACATGCTCCGTACGGAGTGTCCGACATTCATAAAATGACAAACCCATCGTTCTCTTCCGTCTCTATTCCCACTTTACGCCTCGAAGCACCAGGCTTCGTGCCAGGTGCGTTTTTCCAACTTCCGGCAGTTTTTGAAGCCTGCGTTCCGGGCGAGCTTTCTCAGCGTTGACGGAGATTCCGGGAAGTCGCAGTTGCGGATGTGCTTCTGCACCTTATCCCGTTCGTCGCGAGTCAGCACGTCCCACTCCACCCGCACGGTTCCGTTGTAGCCATCCAGATATTCCGGGCGCTCCTGCCCCTCGTCGCGCATCACATCCACGAGAATGATGCCACCGTTTTCACGAAGGACGCGGCGGCTTTCGGTGAAAAAGGTCTGTTTGTCGTCGGTATTCAGGTGGTGAAGCGCATAACTGGAGTAGACGATGTCGAAGTGGTTGGCTGGGGCTTCGCGCAGGACGGCGAGCATGTCACGGCAGATCATGGTGACGGGACTCCCGAACGGTTCGAGATTGATTCGGGCGACGTCGAGGGCGTACGGGGAGAGATCGCAGCCGCAATACTCGGCGAGCTGGCCGGGTTTCAGGATTTTCGAGACGTGCGAGGCGTCGCCGCAACCGAGATCGAGCAGACGCAACGAGCTTGACCGACTCTTCAGCAGCGTCGCGACGGCAGCGGTTATTTCCCGGTGATACATGAGGTTATGGCTGATGACCTTCTGGTAGGTGCCCCAGGTTTTGCGGAAAATCGTGATCGGGTTTTTACTCATGTGAATAATTCGGGATAAACGACGAGGCTCGTGACGGTAACGGTAAAGTATGAAAAAAGCCGCTCATTGAACAGCGCCGCGTATACCGGACGCTTCATCGCTTGACCGGTCGGCGCTCGGCGCGTCATCCGCCTGTCCTGCTTTGGCGACAGATGATGTTAAGCCTGCATGAATAGGGACGAAAGCCCTATATTTACCGGGATGTTTGGCGATATGCTCCATCTCTGCCACGGTTACGGGACTCCATTTCACGAACTGCGGCGATAATATCAGGAAAGTCCTCCTATGTCCGACAGGCCCTGGCTCAGGCACTACGATGATGGCGTTCCGCATACTCTGGCGCCTTACCCGGCGATTACGATGCTCGATCTTCTGCGCGACGCTGCCCGGGAGCATCCCGATGATGTGGCATTTCTCTTCATGGGAAGTACGCTCTCCTGGCGGGAACTTGAGCTGAAGAGCAACGCATTCGCCTCGGCGCTGCGGGCGCAGGGGGTCGGCAAAGGCGACCGGGTCGCGGTGCTGATGCCCAACTCGCCGCAGATAATCATCGCCGAATTCGGCATCTGGAAGGCGGGCGGCATCGTCGTGCTGCTCAATCCGCTCTATACGGAGCATGAACTCGAACACGCGCTCTGCGACAGCGAGGCTGAAACGGCCGTCGTGCTGACCCTGTTCTACGAAAAGCTCAACCGAATCCGCGCCAGCACACCGCTGAAGCGCCTGATCACCACATCCATCAAGGAGTATCTGCCGACGCTGAAGCGTGTACTGTTCACGCTGGTGAAGGAGAAGCGCGGCGGCCACCGGATCGTCCGGCGAGCGGATGACCTGGCGATGAGCGAGATGCTCCAGGCCCAGGCGCAATCGGATGGCCCGGATGTGATGGTTGCGCCCGAAGACCCGGCGCTCTTTCTCTTTTCCGGCGGGACGACGGGCAAGCCGAAGTGCGTCATTGGCCGTCACGAGGCGCTCATCATGACCGGGATGCAGGCTAACGCCTGGTTCAATACCGCCCTCGGAAAAGACCGGATCGTCATCATGCTCAATCTTCCGCTGTTCCATGTCTTCGCGCAGGTCGCCGTCATGGCGAGCGGCTTCGTCCGGCGCTCGCCGATGGTGCTTATGCCCGATCCGCGTGACATCGGAGCGCTCATCGCGACCATCAAGCGCCACAAGGTGGAGATGCTGGCGGGCGTGCCGACGCTCTTCAACGCCCTGTCGGCGCATCCACGGCTCGTGCGCGATCCGAAAGCGTTGCGCTCACTCCGGCTGATCATTTCCGGAGCCTCTTCGCTCCATCTCGAAACCCGGAAGCGTTTTGAAGAGTTGACCGGCGGCTGCATCATCGAGGTGTATGGCCTGACCGAAGCGCTGGCCTCGCCCATCTGTTCGCCCGCACGAGGTCCACAAAAAACCGGCTCGGTTGGAATGCCTGCTACCGATGTCGAACTGCGCATCGTCGATGCCGAGACGGGCAAGGAGGCGCTGGCGACGGGAGAGGTCGGCGAAATTCTCGTCCGCTCGCCGCAGATCATGACCGGCTACTGGCGCAATCCCGAGGAGACCGCTGCCATTCTTCGCGATGGCTGGATTTACACCGGCGACCTCGGCTATCTCGACGAGGAGGGCTACCTCTTCGTGGTGGATCGCAAGAAGGATGTGATCAAGGTGAGCGGCTTCCAGATTTGGCCACGCGAGGTCGAGGAGGTGATCGCCACGCACCCGTCGGTGCTCGAAACCGGCGTGGCGGGCGTGCCCGACGACTATCAGGGCGAAGCGGTCAAGGCATGGGTCGTGCTGCGCGACGGCTGTACGCTCGACGCCGCCACGCTGCAATCGCACTGCCGCAAGGAGCTGGCCGCCTACAAAGTGCCGAAACACATCGAATTCTGCGACTCGCTGCCGAAGTCCACGGTCGGCAAAGTGCTCCGGCGGGTGCTCGTGGAGCGGCACAATGGGGGATGTTGACGGAGCGTTCATGAAAAAAGGAGGAGTCCTCTCCTGTATGACAGGTAAAGATGGATATGCGCCACGGCAAATCAGAAGCGGATTCGCGTTAAAATCCCGCGAGGCAGAGTTGGCTGCGATAAAACCATGATCCGTGGCATCAGGCAGCGCGGCAATGGTTATTCCCGGACGCTTGCCGTTTGGCAGAGGTTGTCGAGCAGCCACACTCGCAAGCGGTAGCCGGTGGCGTTGCGGAAAGGGCGAGCAGATGGCTGCACTCAATCTTCTCGCGGTCATCCGTAGTCAATAAGCGAGAAGATCAAACGTAAATGAAGATGCCTCTATCCGCGATGATCGAGCTGGATAGAAATGCGAATTGCGGCGTGTTGAGATGAGTGCAGGCGTGTCGTTTATGGCAGGCGTCCGTAAGGCTGTAGATTCACTCCGCGATACTCACCCCACAACTTATGCTGCGGGGTGGTATAAGTTAGCGTTACAGCGCTGATTGGCAGAACTCAGGAGAGTCTTGGCCTAATCAATAGCTTCCGGCTTGTTTGTCGATATGCCGCATGGCCATCCAGATTCCCACTAATCCAAGCGCTGATACCGCGATGGCTTGCATCGTAGGAGGCAAGTTGGAGACCTCATGGAGTATTGGGGTGATTATCTGTTGCATGGGTATTTCTCGTTTAGTGCGTTAAATATGGGCTTACGACGTTTCAGTTGATATATATACATGGTTATGCACTCAGTCAGACATGTGCCGTAAGAAATTGTGGTTTCATGGTAAAGTATAGATAAAATCATAAAACAATCCAAAAAGTTTCTAACGACGCATATGTTTTTGTTTATATGATCCATGAATATGCTATGCTTGAAGAGGCTGGGTGTGCCGAAAAAAGTGGCCGTGGCAGGACAGGCGACTCGCCGATAAATCTTACGGCTTCCGGTCAAAAATGCCGTAAAAGAGAGCTGGGCGCGTGAAAATAAAGAGCGGCTGTTGCCTGAGCCGTGGTTTGAAAAACGAACAGGCTCTCAATTACGCATCACGGCAAATTCTCAGTGGCGAAATACCGCAAGCTCCGCAGCCGCCGAATGAACCGATACATTCGAGGCGATTCAACAACGACTTATAGATGATTTCCACCCGCGTTCACTTTTTTTAAGATCGGAGTCGATGAATTTTTCTTCGACGGTTGGCAAGTCAAGGGAAAAACGAGGTGGTTGTGTCTAGCGCGGAGGCGCGGCAAAATACGAACAAGAGGTACGCAAAAATTATCAGTGCCAAATTGAGGCACTTTCAATTTATACCTGAACGCCCACAGCGTTCCCCTGCATCGAGTCAGCCCCGAACGCTGCCCGCCGCCACGCGTGGCATTCGGATTCCCACGCGAATAGGGAGGAATTTTCAGATGTCAGCGGCGCGGTGTTGAAGAATGAGGCGAGGAGAAGGATGGGGGGGATCATTGATCGAAATCTTCAGCGTGAAGCGACTGATGACCAGACAACATTCACGGTTTTCTGTCCGCTCGTTTTACAGCAAGCCGCGTTCTCGCCTCTTCGGTTTTGTAAACTTCTCCGGTCTCTGCCGCCAACAGACCGTGCTCGCCTTCACCTTCGCGACCTGGTTGCCGCTTGCGCTCGGCTGCCTTTTCATTTCGGGCCTCGGCATGTTGACCGCCTTCGCGACGATGACCGGCACGGTGCAGCGCTTGGTGGACGACCGTTTCCGCGGGCGCGTGATGAGCATCTATCTGATGGTACTGCTTGGCCTTATGCCCTTCGGCAACCTCTTGATGGGATTGCTTTCGGAGCACTTCAGCACCTCCGTCGCGCTTCGCACAGGCGCAATCGTCACTCTCGCCGCCACGATTTTCCTCTTCATGTCACGCAAAGAGATCACAAAAGCCTGGCAGGAGTACCGCGCCGAGGAGTCATAGCTGGGGAGTTGGCGTATCGACGCCAATACCTCGGGCGGCTCTTTTTTCCGCAAGCCTCGCTCTGACTTCGTCGATTTTGTACACTTCTCCGGCCTCTGCCACCATCAGCCCATGCTCAACGGATTCGATAAACTGTTTTCTGTACATCAGGTTATCATACTCTTCTGGTGACAGCAGGACAGTGGCGAGCCTGTAGTTCTGGGTGATAATCAGCGGATAGCCTGTCGCCTGAACCCTTTTAAAGCAGGTTGAAATGCTTGTCTTGAATTTCACCCGGCGGCATGATGTTGCTTGAAACATGATCAGATGGATGATGCCTCAGATCGGAATTCAGCTCTTTATTCATTCCCACTAAATATACGCATCTTTCAGGAGCACAGGCAACTGTTAGGCTATCGCGCTGATTCGATAGCTGCTTGTCAGAAGCCGGAAATGTCGGTTTCAAGTGCTGACAAAATGACGGTATAAATAGTAATTCCATTTACTTACGTCCCTAACGACGCCAAAAAACAGCCTCTTGCAGATAAGGTTTACACCTTTTACTTGAGACTGTTTTTCGAGCGAAAATCATGAGATATCTTTTCTGATTATGCCCTATCTACAGGAGGGCATGGATCATTACCATGACTGTCTGATCTCTGGATTCGACCATCCTTCCCATGAATAATAAATTCTGTAGACTGGTTTATACTTATTTGTCTACCAATTTCAATAGCCTGGTTTTTTGTTGGGGCATGGGCTGAAATTCTTTGTGCACCACTTTTCTTGATATCCCAGCCACCATTTGGAGCCGGAACGACATGATGTGAAATTCTTTTTGTCATAGAGATAATTGTTTATGTTTTTTTTAGATTATAGTTATGCATTAAACTATGCATCTCAATAAAATTAACGAAACGCTGTGACATTTTTTTATTAGATAAGTCTAAGCAAGTTTGAGTTTTTAATCTTAATGATCAATGCCTCCCTGCTAACGCAAAATTTTTTTGCAATTCCATCAATATCTACCGGGCGACTTTTTAACGCTTTTTTTACTTCTGATAATGGCATGAGCAATTCTGCGCTAAATTCATCTGCCTCTTGGTTATAAGATTTTATTTCTTCTTCAGAACACTTGCTTTCTGGAGGATGTCCTAAAAAATGATGCCCAAGTTCATGGCCTATGGAGAATCTTTGACTATGAATGTGATAGCTTTTGTTTATTCCTATAATAACTCTTCCGTCTCCCTGTGTATGCTTTAATGCCTTGTGGTTGCCTCCTAATTCCTCCAAATAATAAATTTCAATATCATTTCTCTTTGCTATATCTTCTATAGGGATAGGTTTTATTGCTTCGCAACTATTATGAAAATATTCAGCAAGAACATTTCTTGCCATTTTTCTTATATATCCAGCTCCTTTATTGGTCATGATATTTCTCTTTAAACTCTTCGATATAGCGACTAACTATTGAGCTATTAGTTTTTGTTGATGTGGTTAGTGGTTTATTCGCGTTTGCCTTTAAAAGCAGCTCATTTAATCCTTTTTGCATAGATTCTCCTTTTTCTTCAAGGCCATTTTTATAGCTGTATCTAGCCATACTATTTGCTGTAGAATTTCCAATATTGTCAAGCTGTATAGTTTTTTGAGTGAGATTTACAGCGTCTTGTAGACTTAAAGCTATCTTTTTACAGATCATTGCCAGTGACGCGGGATTTATATCGATTATTTTTATGATTTTTTTCTCTATCCCATAAAGCGCTTTTGTGTCGTTCGGCAGAGCAAAAGATATTTCTTTCCTTTTTTCTGGATATTCTTTAAGAAATACAATTATGTAATCATACAGACTTGTTGCATGCTTGGGCTCTGATATGATTCTCATTCTCCTTTTTGCTTCTTTTAGTTGTCGTTCAAGCTTAATAATCAGTTCATCTTCTTTAATGGATAAAAATTCGTTATCGATATGGGCCTCATTTAATTGCGACAAGCAGTCAGCCAAACGAATGTATGCGTCATTCGTAAGCTCAATATGTGCATTGTCGCTGCCTAACTTTTTTTTCATTATGCTTGATTTTATAATTCTTTTAAAAGAGGAGTCAACGTCTTTCGGACCCTATTCATCCTCTGTCTAAGATTTTGTTCGCTAATTTTTAAGATTAGTGATATTTCTTGATACGAATGATTTGCTGCACGCATCACTAGGCAAATCCTATCTTCTTCATTCATGCGCTGCAAAGCAGATTTTAACTCAGTATCAGAAATGGAATCTATTTGATCTGATAAATCGCATGAACTCAAGTGCTGATCAGTCTTGTCACTATCTGGAGACTCGCGAAATGTATCAGTTTTTGTAAAGATAGATTTATAAAACTGATTTTTTTGACTCTTTATAAAATCAATACACCGGTTTTTTGTTATTGATATGATAAGTGCCTTTAGACTGTTTTCGTGTTGCCATTCGTATTTATGGATGTTATCAATGAGCTTTAGTAATACATCATTCGCAATTTCTTCGCAATCGCATTGACCTATTCCGAAGCCCATAGCGACACTAACTATATAACGATAATACTTTCGAGTTAAGAGCCTGGGCGCATCAGATGAATATGACGCTAATTTTAAATAAATATCATGATCGTTTGTGTCCATATTTTACATGTTTATGTATCGGGTTTCCTTTTACTATTAAATAACGAATAAGTGTGACATAAGAATGAAACCGACTCAACCCTTTTAATAATAAGACGTTAGCTGAATAGTTCATGCACCCTAAACGAAACCAACTTCTGAGGCGTGAGTTTTCAGGTAGCTGACGGGCTTGATCGAGTCGCTGTATTTCATGAGCATCTCCTGATTTGAGCGCTATTCTGTCTGAATTATAGTCAATTTTCGTCAACCCTCCATCAGCCATCTCGCAAGTGCGCGGCGCGGCTGTCCGCCCCCCCCCCCCGCCCCCCAAACTCTTCTGCCCGGCCCTCTTTACACCCGCTCCAAAATGCGTATATTGTGAACCTTCCGGCCTGAGCGAATCGACCGGGAACATCGTTAATTTATGCAGGTTGCGGCGCTTTGCGCTGGCGTGACCTGAACGCCTCTCAATCAAGGCCTGTCCATGAAAGAACAACTGATCTTTGACCTTTCCCGCAGCGGTCGCAAGGGCTACTGCCTCTCGCCGCTCGACATTCCTGAACGACCGGCGGATGAACTGCTGCCGTCGAAATTCCTGCGCAAATCGCCCGCCGAACTGCCGGAGATGCCGGAGGGCGAGGTGGTGCGCCATTTCGTGCGTCTCTCGAACCTCAACTACCACGTTGACAAGAACATGTATCCGCTCGGGAGCTGTACCATGAAGTACAATCCCAAGATCAACGACTACACCTGCGACCTGCCGGGATTCGCGTCGATGCACCCGATGCAGCCGGAATCGACCTCGCAGGGGGCGTTGCAGCTCATGTACGAGCTGGCCGAGATGCTCAAGGAGATCGCGGGCATGAAGGCGGTGACGCTGCAACCGGCGGCGGGCGCGCATGGCGAGCTGACCGGCATTCTGCTCATCAAGAAGTATCACGAAAAACTCGGCAACCAGCGCCACAAGCTGCTCGTGGTCGATTCGGCGCACGGCACCAACCCGGCCTCGGCGGCGCTCGGTGGCTACGAGTGCGTGTCGGTCAAGTGCGACGCTTCGGGCTGCACCGACATGGATGACCTCCGCGCCAAGCTCGACGGCGAAGTGGCGGCGCTGATGCTCACCAATCCGAACACGGTCGGCATTTTCGAGAAGCAGATTCCCGAAATCGAAAAGCTCGTACATGGCAACGGCAGCCTGCTCTATATGGACGGCGCGAACATGAACGCCCTGCTCGGCATCACGCGCCCCGGCGACATGGGCTTTGACGTGATGCACTACAACCTGCACAAAAGCTTCTCCGCGCCCCACGGCGGCGGCGGCCCCGGCAGTGGCCCGGTTGGCGTGAGCGAGCGGCTCGTGGAGTTCCTGCCGGTTCCGGTGGTCGAGAAGTACGAGGAGGCGGGCGAGACGCGCTACCGCCTGAACGCCGGGAAGCCGGAGAGCATCGGACGCATGATGAACTTCTACGGCAACTTCTCGGTGCTGGTGCGCGCCTACACCTACATCAGGATGCTCGGCGCGGCGGGCTTGCGCAGGGTTTCGGAGAACGCCATCATCAACGCCAACTACCTGCTCCAGCGGCTCGTCGAGCACTACGCGCTGCCCTATCCGCGCCCGGTGATGCACGAGTTCTGCCTGTCGGGCGACCGCCAGAAGAAGGAGCACGGCGTCCGCACGCTCGACATTGCCAAGCGGCTGCTCGATTACGGCTACCACGCGCCGACGGTCTATTTCCCGCTCATCGTCAGCGAGGCGCTGATGATCGAGCCGACCGAGACCGAGGCCAAAGAGACGCTCGACGCCTTCGCCGACGCCATGATCGCCATCGCCGGTGAAGCCGCGACCACGCCGGAGGTGGTGCTTGCCGCTCCGCAGACCACGCCGGTCAAGCGCCTCGACGAAGCGCAGGCCTCGCGCCAGCTCAACATCTGCTGCCAGCACTGAAGAGATTCTTTCCTCTGAGGCTGTTCCGGGAAACAACCGGAGCAGCCTTTATTTTGCGCCTCGTTTTCGCAAGCTCCGCGTAATCAGACATATCCGACGGATCAGTTTCAGGCTCTGGAATATGTTTCATAGATTGCCCCCTAAAGCACCGTAATTTTCAGCCAGCCGGAAGGCTCGGCTCCCAAGCTCTTTTTTTGCCATGCGTCTCTTCCACAAGCCATTCATAATAGCTCTCTTCCTCTCGTTCTTCGCCTGGTCGCAAGCCGCGTTGTCGAACGGGCCTGCTCCAGAAAGCGCTTCGCAGCAAAGGGTCTCCGCGCAAACGGTTTTCTCCAACAACGACCCCTGGATCGAAAAGACGCTGAGCGACATGAGCATCCGGGAAAAGGTCGGCCAGATGATCGTGGCGAAAGTGGATGCTCGCTTTAGCGGCGATCAGGATCCGCAATATCTGCTTATCTCGCGGCTTGCGGCGGAGGGCAAGATCGGCGGCATCATGTTTCTGAAGGGGGACATCCAGAGCGCTGGCACGCTGGCCAACCGTTTTCAGGAGGTGTCGAAGGTGCCGCTGCTGGTCAGCGCGGACATGGAAAGGGGGATGGCGATGAGGCTGGATGGGGCGACGAAGTTCTCTCCGGCGATGGCGCTCTCGGCGACCGGCGATCCGGCGCTGGCCTGGCGCATGGCGGAAATCGTCGCATGGGAAGCGCGGGCGGTCGGCATTCATCAGAACTACGCGCCGACGGTCGATCTGAATATCAATCCGGCCAATCCGGTCATCAACACCCGCTCGTTCGGCGACCGCATTGCGCTGGTCAACGCCATGTCGGCGGCGGTGATCGACGGTCTGCAATCCAACGGCGTCGCGGCCACGGCGAAACACTTTCCCGGCCACGGCGACGTGAGCGTGGACAGCCATCAGGCCCTTCCGGTGCTCAAAGGGGGCCGGGCGAGGCTTGAAAATTACGAGCTGAAGCCCTTCCGCTCGGCGATTGCGCAAGGGGTACTGAGCGTCATGGTTGGGCATCTGGCCGTGCCGAAGCTGACCGGCTCGATGGAGCCAGCCTCGCTCTCAAGAACCATCATCACCGATCTGCTTCGAGAGGAGCTCGGTTTCAAAGGGCTGATCGTGACCGATGCCCTGAACATGAAGGCGCTGCAAAATGGCCAGACGCCGGGAGAGATCGCCGTCAAAGCGGTGCAGGCCGGTAACGATATGCTGCTCTATCCCGAAGAGCCGGAGCCGGTTTTTGATGCGGTGTGCGCCGCCGTCGAACGAGGGGATATTCTGGAAAGCCGGATCGACGACTCGGTGCGCCGGATTCTCCAGCTCAAGCACTGGCTCGGCCTCGACCGGCAGAAGCTCGTCGATCTCACCAATCTTGCAGGGCAGATTGGCACACCGGCAAACCAACTCGTCGCCACGCAGATTGCCGAACAATCGCTGACCCTTGTCCGTGATCGGTACCGTTTGCTGCCGCTGCATATTCCGCAGGATGGGCAGGTGGTCAATATCATCCTGAATGATCGCGCCGGTGAAACCGTCGGCAGCGATTTCGCCGACAAACTTGCGTTGACGTACAACGCCAGAAGGTTCCGCATCACCCCCGCAACCACTCCCGAAGAGTATCAAGCCGCGTCGCAGGCGCTCGAACAAGCCTCCGCCGTCATTCTCACTACGGGCATTCAGGCCTGGTCGGGTTCCGCCACATCGAAACTCACCGCGAAGCAGCGCAAATTCGTGCGCAGGCTCTCGTCGGTCGCGCCCGCCGGAACGCCGGTGATCTTCGTCGCATTCGGCACGCCCTACATCCTCAACGCTTTTCCCGGAATCGGCACCGCCCTGTGCGCCTACAGCGCGAACGACGACTCCGAAGCGGCGGTCATCAGGGTGCTGAAGGGGGAACTCCTCCCGAAAGGCAAGCTTCCGGTATCGCTTCATGGCGTCAAGCCTTGACCTGTAGGCACATTATTATATAAATTACGCGCCTCATCCGCACGTTGCAGATGAGTTTCGTTCAACTCAGCTTACGCCCTCCGAACATGGCAAAAACCATCCGGGACGAATCCACCGCAAGCGCCTACTGGGCGGCGGTCAACACCTTCTGCGCGCTCCAGGACGCGCACGTCATCGCCGATGCCCCGGTCGGGTGCTACAATCTGGCTGGCGTGGCGGTCATGGACTACACCGACGCCCTGCCCTACCTCGAAAACCTCACGCCGACCAGCCTGACCGAGCGCGAAATCGCCTCGTCGGGAAGCTCGGAGATTGTGCAGGAGACCATCGAGAAGCTGAAGGAGAGCGGCAAACAGCTCATCCTGATTTCGAGTGCCGAGAGCGAGATGATCGGCAGCGACCATCAGAACATGCTGGCGATGAAGTATCCCTCGGTGCGCTTTTTCCCCTCGAACTCACTGGGCGAGAACGAATGGCGGGGGCGCGAACGGGCGCTCACGTGGCTCTTCAATCAGTTCGACGATGGCCGTCCGGCGGAGGTCGAGCCGGGCACGGTGAGCATCATCGGCCCGACTTACGGCTGCTTCAACAGCCCGTCCGATCTGGCGGAAGTCAAACGACTCATCACCGGCGCGGGCGGCAGCGTCGCCCACGTCTATCCGTTCGAGTCGAAAGCGGTGGATATTGCCAAGCTGAAAAACTCGGCGGTGATTGTCGTCATGTACCGCGAATTCGGCGCGGCGCTCGCCGCAAAGCTTGGGCGTCCGGTGCTCTACGCGCCGTTCGGCATCGAGGAGAGCGACCGTTTTATCGAAGAGATCGGCCGCCTCGCCGGAACGCCGGAAGAGGCGGCGCGGTTCATCGCCGAGGAGAAGCGCACGACGCTCAGGCCGTTGTGGGATTTGTGGCGCGGCCCGCAGTCGGAGTGGTTCCCGACTATCCGCTTCGGCGTCGTGGCGAGCAAGAGCTACGCCGAGGGCATCCGGCGCGTGCTGGCGGACGAGCTGGGGATGCAGTGCCTCTTCAGTCACGATTCGGCGGAAACGGACAACACCGCCTTACGAGAGGAGATCGTACAGAAGCAGCCGCAATTTCTTTATGGCCGGATGCCGGACAAAATCTACCTCGCCGAAGCCGACGCCAAAAGCCGCTTCATTCCGGCGGGCTTCCCCGGCCCCATCGTGCGCCGTGCGCTCGGCACGCCCTTCATGGGCCACAGCGGCGTCATCTGGCTGGTGCAGGAGATCGTCAACGCGCTCTACGACATGCTCTTCAACTTCCTGCCCATCACGAAGCGGCAGAGCGCATCGGCTCCAGCCGCCCAGCCGCTCAAATGGACGCCCGAAGCCAATGCGATCCTCGAAGAGATCGTCAAAAAAGCCCCCTTCATCAGCCAGATTTCCTTTGGCCGAGAGCTGAAACGCAAAGCCGAAACCCTCGCCACCTCGCGCAGCCTCGACACCGTAACGCCAGATGTGCTCAAGCAGCTCGCATAGCGCGTAATTCTTTGTAGGGGCGGGTCTTGTGCCCGCCCTGAATTTACCCCCAAGCCGGTTCCTTTGTCCATCGCGTCCATTCTGTCTATTGCGTCCACAACGTCCACAACGTCCACGGCATTCCCGCAAGGGCAGGCACGGGGGCCTGCCCCTACAAGCAAAACTCGCACGATTTTTCCAACTTTTTTACGAACTTACGCAGTGGGTGCTCCAAGCCAACAAAACCCCCTGCCATGCGAACGATCACAATATTTCTCGCCTCCTCGAACGAGCTTGAAGCCGACAGGCTGGCGTTTGAGCGCTCTGTCGGTCGCAAGAAAAATCTCATGAAAAACATGGGGATTTCGCTTGATCTGAAAATCTGGGAAGATATGCCAGCGCATATGTCACAAACCAGTTCGCAGAACGAATACAATAAAGAGATACAAGCGGCGGATATGTTCGTTCTGCTTGCGTGGAACAAGGTTGGAAGGTTTACCGATGAAGAGTTCGACATCGCCTATCGTTCATTCAAGGCTACCGGCAAACCATTGATTTTCGTCTGGATCAAGAAGTTTCCCATAGCCGCCGAGCCAAGCCTCGAAGAGTTCAAGACAAAACTGAGTGCGTTGGGATTCTATTACGGAGGGTACACGGAAGCCGATAACCTCTTGCTTCAGTTCAATACGGAACTGGAGCGGCTTGTCCTTGCCGAACGATACAGTATCTCGACTCAGAGCAATTCTGTCATCAGTTATGGCAGCAAGGAAATAAAAAAATATCTCGGCATTCTGCCGGTGATTCCGGAGGTGTTCATCGGGCGTGACGAGAAACTCCAAGAGGTTCACAACAGCCTGTTCGATGGCGACAATCTTTTGTTGCTGGTGAATGGCGAAGGGGGCATTGGCAAGACGACGCTGGCGGCGAAGTATTACCAGCGATACTTTGACGAGTACGCGCATCTTGGCTGGGTGTTTGCCGAACGGAGCCTGGGCGATGCTTTGCTGACGCTGGCCGAGCCGCTGAAGGTGACGTTTGAGCCGACCGACTCCGCCGACGCGCGGCGCGAAAAGCTGCTTTGCGAAATGGCCACGCTGAAAAAGCCTTGCCTGCTCGTGATCGACAACGCCAACGACATCGACGATCTTTCGGCGCACTACCTCGAACTGCGCAGGTGCCCGAATTTTCACATCCTGCTGACCACGCGCATCACGGAGTTCGCTCACGCCAGCACCTGCCGGGTCGGCCATCTCGACGAGGCGGCGGCGATGCGGCTCTTCACGACGCACTATCCGGGGCACGACCGCGCCGAGGACGAGCTGCTGAAAGAGATTCTGCGAGCCGTCGGCTACAACACCCTCGTCATCGAGCTGCTGGCCAAAAACCTCGACACGCTCAACCAGTTCCGCACCGGCTATGCGCTTTCCCGGATGCTCGACGATCTGCGGGGTTCCGGGCTGTTCGGTCTAAGCAAAAGCGAAAAGGTGCGGACTGAGTACAACCCCGGCATGTTCAGATTGAGGGAGGAAAAACCGGAAACGGTGATTGCCGCCATGTACGACCTCGCGAAACTCGAACCGGGCGAAGAGCAGCTTCTGTGCGTCTTTTCAGTGCTTCCTGCCGAACCGATTGCCTTTGCGACGCTCGAAGCGCTGCAACCCGGAAACGATGAGCTTGAAAAATCTCTCCGTGCCCTCGTTCAGAAAGGGTGGATCGAGTACAACGCTGGCGCGAAACAGTTCAAATGCAGCCCGGTCGTTCAGGCGGTGACACGGCATCAGGTCGGAGATCGCCTCTTCGAGCAGTGTGAAACGCTGGTCAACGCGCTGATTGAAAAACTTAAGTATGCCCTTGATTTGACAGGGCATTTGCTCCATACGGATTACCTGTCAGGGGCGCTGTACATACGCTATGCCGAGAACATCGTAGATTATCTTAAAAGTACTCGATATGAAAAAAGCTTGCTTAATGATCGTATCGGAATGTTTTATTATACGACCGGTCAAATGGAAAAATCGTTGAGCTATTTTGATAAGTGCCATCAGTTATGCGAAGAGTTGTACGATGCGAACCCGGAAGATGTTAGTTTCAAATACGCGTTGGCGGTATCGTATGAAAGGCTGGGAATTGCGTACAAGAATGTAGGTGATCTGGAAAAATCGTTGAGCTTTTATGAAGATGCAACGAGATTGTTTGAAGAGCTATACGAGTCGGATGGATCAAATGAAGACTTCAAAAAAGGTCTGGCCGTATCGTGCCAAAGACTGGGAGATGCGTACACAGCGTTGGTGAATCTGGAAAAATCGTTGAGCTTTTATGAAGATGCAACAAGATTGTTTGAAGAGCTGTGCAAATCAAACCGAAAAAATGTGAGTTTTAAATACGGATTGGCATCATCATACGGTAAGCAGGGAGATACATACCGTTTGTTGGGCAAGCCTGAAAAAGCGCTAAACTTTTTTAAGCAGTTCAATCAGTTGATTAAAGAAATGTGCAAATCGAACGAGACAAGTATAAGTTTCAAAAACGGGTTGGCAATCTCTTTCGAAACACTAGGAGATACGTATACAATGTTGGGCGATCTGGAAAAAGCACTGAGCTTTTATGAAGATGCAACAAGGTTGTTTGAAGAGCTGTACGAGGCGAACCCGGCAAATGTGACCTTCAAAAACGGGCTGGCGATCTCGTATGCAAAGCTGGGCGTTTTCAGCCGCGATCAGCGTGGCGATATGGCGCAAGCTCGCCGCTGTTTCGAGAAGGCGGAGACGCTCTGGGCGGAATTGGTCAATGACGCTCCAGCGTATGCCGAATTTAAGAAAAACTTGGCGTGGGTGAAAAACGAGCTGGAGGCGTTGTAATCGCGCATCGCCCGTCCACGCCGTCCACCAAGTCCACAACGTCCATGGCGCTCCCAGCAGGGTAACCGCAAGGGTTACCCCTACAACCCAAACACCACCAAGTCAAAGGCATTACCATCAGGGCAACCACGAGGGTTGCCCCTACAGGAAAAAACCACCTACCGAATTCCTTTCTTGGAGATTTCTCGAATTTTTTGCATTATGCCCGACTTCTTATCGGTACGGGGATTGAGAAGCGCCGCTGATGTTCAGACTGGCGCGTGAAGCAGCCCTCCCGGCCGGCGAATACTGACTAAAAGTGGCTGTACGATTTTTTCTCCGAATGACGAAGGTTTTACGCCATTCTGGAGAGGAGTGAAGGTTCAAGACCTTCGCCCCGGCAACCTGATTATGGACAAGAAATTCAATGTCTGAAATAACGGATGACCGTCAACAGGTGATCGTCACCTTGCCCGACGGTTCTGAAAGAAGCTATCCCACCGGCGTCACCGGCCTCGAAATCGCGGCGTCCATCGGCAAAAAGCTGGCGCAGGCGGCGCTCGCCATCACCATCGACGGCAAGCCGCGCGACCTCAACACGCCGCTCACCGGGAACGCGAGCGTCTCGATCATCACCTTCGACTCCGCCGAAGGCCGCGAGATTTTCTGGCACAGTTCGAGCCACCTGATGGCCCACGCCATCGAGGAGCTGTTCCCCGGCGCGAAGTTCGGCGCTGGCCCGGCCATCGAGCAGGGCTTCTATTACGACATCGCCTGCGACAAGCGCTTCAACGAGGATGACCTCCGCGCCATCGAGGCGAAAATGCTGGAAATCAGCACGCGCGACCTCGCCATCAGCCGCGAGGAGATGCCGCGAGAAGAGGCCATCGAATACTTCGCCAACACGCGCAAGGATCAATACAAGGTCGAGATTCTCGAAGACACGCTCAAAGAGGTGCCGACGGTTTCGGTCTATCATCAGGACGGATTCGCCGACCTGTGCAGCGGCCCGCACCTGCCCTCGACCGGCAAGATCAAGGCGGTACTCCTGACCAATATTTCGTCATCCTACTGGCGCGGCGACTCGTCGCGCGAAACGATGCAGCGTATTTACGGCATCTCCTTCCCGTCGGACAAGCTGCTCAAGGAGCACGTCGCCCGGCTGGAGGAGGCCCGCAAGCGCGACCACCGCAAGCTCGGCGCGGAGCTGGGGCTGTTCATGCTGACCCCGGAGGTCGGCAGCGGCCTGCCGATCTGGCTGCCGAACGGCGCGATCATCCGCAACGAACTCGAAACCTTCCTGAAAGGCGAGCAGCGCAAGCGCGGCTACGTGCCGGTTTACACGCCGCATATTGGCAACATCGAGCTGTACAAGCGTTCGGGCCACTATCCCTATTACAGCGATTCGCAGTTCCCGCCGCTCACCTACAAGGACGAGACGGGGCGCGAGGAGCAGTACCTGCTCAAGCCGATGAACTGCCCGCATCACCACCTGATCTACAGCCAGACGCTGCGCAGCTACCGCGACCTGCCGATCCGGCTGACCGAGTTCGGCACCGTCTACCGCCACGAGCAGTCCGGCGAGCTGAACGGCCTGGTTCGCGCACGCGGCTTCACGCAGGACGACTCGCACATCTACTGCCGTCCCGACCAGCTCGTTGACGAAATCTGCAATGCCATCGACCTGACCCGCTTCGTCTTCAACACGCTCGGCTTCGACGACGTCGAAACCCGCCTGTCGCTGCACGACCCGGAGAATCAGGCCAAGTACGGCGGTACCGCCGAGGTATGGGAGCAGGCCGAGAAAGATGTGAAGGAGGCCGCCGACCGCATGGGCATCAAATATTTCATCGGCATCGGCGAGGCGAGCTTCTACGGGCCGAAGATCGACTTCATCGTGCGCGACGCCATTGGCCGCAAGTGGCAACTCGGCACCGTGCAGGTCGATTATGTCATGCCCGAACGCTTCGACTTGACCTACATCGGCAGCGACGGCCAGAAGCACCGCCCGGTGGTGATCCACCGCGCACCGTTCGGCTCGATGGAGCGCTTCATCGGCGTCCTGATCGAGCACACCGCCGGCAACTTCCCGCTCTGGCTCGCGCCGGTGCAGGCGGTTGTGCTGCCCATCGCCGAGGATGTGCACGACTACGCTCGGGAGGTGTACGCGAAATTGCACGAAGCGGGCATCCGCGCCGAGATCGATCTGCGCAGCGAAAAGATCGGCAAGAAGATTCGCGAGGCGGAACTCTCGAAAATCCCCTGTATGCTCGTCATCGGACGAAACGAGCAGGAGAAGGGCGAGGTTTCGCTCCGCCGCCACCGCAAGGGCGACTCGGGCTGCTTTGCGGTGGACGAGCTTATCGGACAACTCCGTGAGGAAATAGATCGACGATCCTGATCTGACTATCAACCAAAAACGATCGAATGAAAAAACAGAAAACAACCGGCAACCAGAAAGCCAAGCTTTCCTACAGGATCAATGAACAGATCCGGGTGCCAGAAGTAAGGGTCGTGTTTCCCGAAGGAGGCATGCAGGTGATGAAAACCATCGATGCCCGCAGGATCGCCGAAGAGCGCGGGATCGACCTCATCGAGGTGCAGCCGAACGCCCAGCCACCCGTCTGCAAGCTCGAAAATTACGGAAAGCTGATCTACAAGATGGCCCAGAAGGACAAGGACCAGAAGAAGAAGCAGAAGACCACCACGCTCAAGGAGTTGCGGTTCCATCCCAATACCGACAAGCACGACTTCGACTTCAAGACCGCGCACCTCGAAGAGTTCCTGCGCAAGGGCAACCGCGTCCGCGCAACCATCGTCTTCCTCGGCCGTTCGATCATCTATAAAGACAAAGGCTTCGAGCTGGCCGACCGCCTGACCGAAAGGCTCAGCACCGTCAGCGTGCGCGACGGCGATCCCAAGTTCGAGGGCAAGAAGCTCTTCGTCTATTTCGAGCCCGACAAGAAGAAGATCGAGCAGTTCGAAAAGCGCAGAGCCAGGGAGGCGCCAGCCGCTCCATTGGCACCGTTACCGCCTCAGATGGAAGAGCCTGAGGATGACGACGAATAACACAAAACTGAACAGAAGCGACTTTTATCATTAAAAACGACGATCATGCCGAAAATGAAATCACATCGGGGCGCCTGCAAGAGGTTCAAGGCGACCGCATCCGGAAAAATCAAACGCGAGCGAATGAACGGCTCCCATAACCTTGAGCACAAGAACCGCAAACGTACCCGTCGCCTCCATCAGGCAACCCTGGTCGACGAAACCATGGAGAAGCAGATCAAGAGGATGATCCTCGCCTGAGCCAGTCTATAATCATTAATTCGATACAACGATGCCTAAATCAACCAATTCAGTCGCTTCAAAAGCCAGAAGGAAGAGGATTCTCAATAAAGCCAAAGGATACTGGGGTTCACGTGGTAACGTGCTGACCGTCGTCAAGCACGCTGTTGACAAAGCCGAGCAGTACGCCTACCGTGACCGCCGCGTCAAGAAAAGAAACTTCCGCTCCCTGTGGATCATGCGTATCAACGCCGCCGCCCGCCAGAACGGAGTCTCCTACTCCCGCCTGATGGACGCCATCCACAAGAAGAACATCGAGATCGACCGCAAGGCGCTGGCCGAAATCGCCGTGAAAGACCCGGCTGCATTCTCTCTGATCGTCAAAACGGCTCTCGATTAATCATTTGTACAGCGGCCCTATGGAATCAAGCATTCAGCAACTACAGCAGGAGATAGACGGATACGAAATCCGCAATCCGAAAGAACTCGAAGCCTTCAAGCTCGAATTCACGGTTCGCAAGGGAAAGATAGCCGGGCTTTTCAGCCAGCTCAAAACCGTCGATCCTGCTGACAGGCCAGCCGTAGGGCAACTGCTCAACACCCTCAAACTCTCGGCTGAAGCGCGGGTTGCCGACGCTGAAGCCCGCTTTGCCGGGGACAGCTCTTCAGCCGCGCCGTCGCTCGATCTCTCGCTGCCCGGTCGCCGCTCGTTCTGCGGCTCCGAGCATCCGGTGCAGAAGGTGCTGGGCGACATGAAGCGCATCTTCACGGCGATGGGATTCGGCATCGCCACCGGCCCGGAGCTTGAACTCGACGAATACAACTTCGACCGCCTGAACTTCCCGCCGAACCATCCGGCGCGGGACATGCAGGACACCTTCTTCATCACGCGCGGCCAGCCGGAGGGCGACGTCTTGCTCCGCACGCACACCTCGCCGGTACAGGTGAGGGTGATGCTCGACGAGAAGCCGCCGATCAGGGTGATCTGCCCCGGCAAGGTGTACCGCAACGAAGCGATCAGCGCCAGAAGCTACTGCGTATTCCACCAGCTCGAAGGTCTCTATATCGACAAGAACGTCTCGTTCGCCGACCTGAAGGCCACCATCTACTCGTTCGCCCGCCAGATGTTCGGCAGCGACGTCAAGCTCCGGTTCCGCCCGAGCTTTTTCCCCTTCACCGAACCTTCAGCCGAAGTGGACGTCACCTGCTACCTCTGCGGTGGCAAGGGGTGCCGCGTCTGCAAGAAGTCCGGCTGGCTCGAAATCATGGGGTGCGGCATGGTGCATCCGAATGTGATGAAGAGCTGCGGCATCGACCCGGAGGAGTGGAGAGGCTACGCCTTCGGCATGGGTGTTGACCGCACCGCGCTCTTGCGCTACAAGATCGACGACATCCGCCTCTTTTTCGAAAACGATGTGCGAATGCTCAGCCAGTTCATGGCGTGACGCAAATGCCGACACATCGGATCAAAGCATAAAAAAAGCCTCATGAGATCAAACTTATGAGGCTTTTTCATTTCTTGTCTCCTTTTGAATCAGACTGGTACCGGATTTCTCAGCGCCAGCGTCCACTCTTCCATCGTGGTGTTAGCTGCCGGAAGAGGCGCTTCAAGGAAGCTGATGACGAAGTGCCCGCCCATCTCCGCCACGCCGATGGAGCGCGGACGAACGGCAAGCATCTTGGGGTTCATCAGCTCCTTGCCGAAGCAGAAGACGATGTTTTTGGCGGCGGTTATGCCCTCGCCTATCGGCCCTTCGATGTCGGCGGTGTGACCGTAATGGTCGAACTCGCCGATCAGCACCGCGAATGGATGCTCCTCGATCTGCTGGCGGTAATAGGCTAAGATCTCATCGACGCTGCTGTAACTGGTCTCTTCTTTGTCAAGCTCGAGGATGTAGATGGGGTATTTTTCCTGAAGAAGAGTTTGTTTCATGGTGCTCTCCCTGATTGGTTTGGCTGGATACTGCGCGAGGCACGGCGGCGTTGAAGAGAGGCCGTCCATCATAATGGTACGCCAGACCTGATGATTTTACAACAGCATATCAAAAAAAAGCCTCATGACCTGGCGGACATGAGGCGTAATTTACTCGCTGATCAAAAGAAATCAGCTTATCAGGATCACAAAAGCGTATGGATTACTCCGCGTTGGCGCCTTCGGCTTCGACTTCAAGGCTCAGCTTTGCCGTAATATCCATGAAGAGCTTCGCATCAGCTTCGTATTTGCCGAGAGACTTGATCGGAGCTTCGAGATGGATTTTGCGGCGGTCGATATCGACGCCCTGCGCCTTGAGCGCTTCGGCAATGTCGCCAGCGGTCACGGTGCCGAACAGTTTGCCCGACTCGCCAGCCTTGGCGTGAACCTTCAGCGTCATCTGTTCGAGCCTGGTGGCCAGATCGCGAGCGTTCTTGCGCTGCAACTCGATCTTGCGAGCCTGCTGCTTCTTCTCGGTATCGAGCGCCTTGAGCGTGCCTTCGGTGGCGCGGATGGCATATCCCTGCGGAATCAGGTAGTTATTGGCATACCCATTCTTGACGCTGACCACTTCACCGGCATCGCCAAGGGTTGCCACATCTTTTCTTAAAATTATTTTCACGGTCTTTTTCCTCGTTCTGAATAATTAAACTTGCGTGGACAACCACTTACTTGTATTCGTCGGCAACGTAAGGTATGATAGCAAGGAACCTCGCCCATTTGATCGAATGGGTCAGCAGGCTCTGCTCTTTGGCCGACAGGCCGGTAATGCGGCGGGGAATGATTTTTCCCTGGTCGTTGATGAAACGTTTCAGTTTCCTTTCGTCACGATAGTCGAAGTAAATCACCTGATTCTTCGACACTTTCTTTTTCGATGCCAGAGCGGTGCTCAGTGATTTGCTGCCCTTGGCCGGTGCTGGTTTCTGTCTCATTGATCTTGTTCAGAATTTTGCTTGCATGATCTTGCGACTCCATGATGCCGTATATTTTTACGGCAAACAGGGGCGCTGTTCTCAGTCGGAAGTGAGGTACTTGTACTCGTACATGGTCGCGTCATCATCCAGATGGCCGTGATGGGTGTCATGCGACTCGTCCTCGATAAAGCCTTCCTCGTCTTCCTCTCCGTTTTTCTTTCTCTTGTTGAGGAACTGTATCCTCCTGGCCTTTATTTCGACCACGGTTCTCGATGTGCCATCCTGTGCTTTCCAGGTGCGGCTCTGTAACTCTCCATCGACAAGCACCGCCGAGCTTTTCCTCAGATTGTCACGGCAGCTCTCGGCAAGCTTGTTCCAGGCAACGATGCCGACGTAGCAGACATCTTCCTGCCACTGGTGGTTGCTGTCCCTGAAGCGGCGATTGCACGCAATGGAAAAATTGACAACTGGCGTCCCGCCTGAATTGGTCTGTCTGAAGACCGGATCTTTGGTAAGGTTGCCGGCAATTATGACGCTGTTGATTTCAGGCATTTTCAGTTCCGCCATAGCATCTTCTCCGTTTTGTTCTCAAATGGGATCATTTCGTCATTCATACAATAAACCGGGCGAGGCCGTCCGTCAGCTTTTGGCTGATGCATCTGCCGCGGGTTCAGCCTGATCTTCCGGGCTGCCGAGCATGACGCTGTACTTCTCGACGCGCTTGCGCATTTCGACCAGCTGGGAGCTCATCTGGATAATGAGAAACCGCAGAATATTCTCTTCGTAGCGGAACACGCGCTCGACTTCGGCGATGACCGTGGGTGCGGCATCGAACTCAATGTGAGCGTAGTAACCGATGGAGGATTTGCGGATGAGGTAGGCCATTTTCCTTCTTCCGACTTCCAGGACATTGTTGATCACGCCGCATTTGTCGCTGATCGTCTTTTTGACCAGCTCCATCGCTGCGGCAATGGCATCATCCTGAAGGCCGCCGTCAATGATGACGGTGCATTCGTACTGTTTCAGTTTGTTCATAGCGCAATCGTTCTTGAGTGAAAAGCAACTGTGCCGATGGCGGAAAACAGGTATTGCGCATCCCTGCTTTCGCGGCTTCATGCAGACGCACGAACACCATTGACGTTTTAGGACATGCAAGGTAATTTTTTTTCTTTTGTTTTCCAACGCCTCATTGTTAACGGCATTGCAACACAAGAAGGTCAGAGCGAGAGTTCGACTGAAACCGGCGCGTGATCGGAGCTTTTCTCGTCGAGATCGACCGCGACGGCGACGACTTTTCCGGCAAGCGCGGGGGTGAGATAAAAGCAGTCGATACGCCAGCCAAGATTACGCTCACGGGCGAATTTCCAGTTTGGCCACCAGGTGAAGAGGTCATTTTTCTCTGGATTCAGCTCGCGGACGATGTCATGAAGCCCAAGCTCCAGATGCGCCTCGATTGCCGAGCGCTCCTCGGGGCGCAGGCCGGTCGCGCCGGGCTTGTTCTGCGAGCGGTGCACGTCGATGTCACGAAGCGCCACGTTCATGTCTCCGGCCAGAATCACTTGGCGTCCTTCGGCGATCAGCCCGGCGATAAACGCTTTCAGATCAGCGAGATATCGCAGCTTGACGGTGTAATGCTCCGGGCTGTCGCCTCTCGGCGTGTAGGTTCCGATCAGCGAAAATTCCAGGCAGTGCAGCACGAGCGTCCGGTTCTCCACGTCGAATGGCGGAATCTCGCAGGTGAACTCTTCGAAGCTCCCCTCGCGGACAAGCAGGCCGACACCGCTGTACCCTTTTCTGAAGGTCGAGCCGTTCCAGAATTTCCGATACCCGGTGATAGCGGTGATCGTTTCGGGAATCTCCGATTCGAGCGCCTTGACCTCCTGAAGCACGACGATGTCGGGCTGGCGGCGTTCGAGCCATGCGGCGAGCGCCTCCTGCCGGGCGCGGATGCCGTTGATGTTCCACGTGGCGATCTTCATTGCGGCGGTTGTTTGAGCGTTTCGATGATGCGCGAGGCGATGCGCTCCGGCGCGATTTCCATCATGCAGCGGAAATGCCCTTTGGGGCAGGAGCCGCGCCCGATGTGCGAGCAGGGGCGGCAGCGGAGTCCTTCGGTTTCGAACAGTTCATACTCTGCACCCCACGGCATGAAGCCGAACTCTTTGACCGAAGAGCCGAAAATCACGAAGAGCTTCTTGCCGAAGGCCGAGGCGATGTGCATCAGGCCTGTGTCGTTGGTGAGCACGAGCGTCGAGCGTTCAAGCAGCGCCGCCGACTGCATGAGCGACGCCTTTCCGGCGAGCGACTGCACGCGGCTTCGTGCCGCCTCCGGCAGCGAGGAGATCATCTTTTCGGCCTCCGGCTCGTCCTCCTTGCCGCCGAGCAGCAACACGCTCGCCGACGTTGCCGCCGTGACCAGCTCGATGATCCGCGCAAAGCGTTCGGTCGGGTAGCGCTTGGTGAAGTGGTTCGCGCCAAAGCAAAGCGCCAGCACGGGCGAGTCCGCGCCGAGCGCTCCGGCGGCGAAGGCGCGATCTTGCGGCGAAGGAAAGAGTGCGCACGGGGCGCTGACCTTCGGCGCGAGTCCCGCGAGCGCCTCGCCGTAGCGCTCGACTACCGACTGGTAGCCGTCCGAAACGTTGATCTTGAAGCGCACCAGCAGCACCTTTTTCCAGTTGCGTTTGTGGTATCGTCGGACCATTCTCGCATCGAGCTTTCGGACGAGAGCGCGGGAGCGACGGTTGTTCTGGAGATCGACCACCAGATCGTACGCCGTTCCGGGCGTGATCGACTCCGGCGTCACCACCGACGCCACGGCGGGATTCGACGCGACGAGCGGCGCGAAGGGGGCTTTGGTGCAGTAGTCGATCCGCGCCTGAGGAAGAGCGCGATGAAGCTCCGTGAGTACGGGGGTCGTCAGCACAATGTCGCCGATGGCGCTGAGTCGCACGACGAGAACGCTCCGGATATCTTGTTGCTCCGTCACGACCAGAACTCCCACCAGGCTTTGTAACCTTCCGGCTTTTTGTCCTTTTTGCCGGACTTGCCGAGTTCGGCAATGCGGCTGGCGGCGACCTCCTTCATCCGCTCCTTGCCGGGGGTGTCGCCCTTGCGCTCGTCGATCATATCGACCGTTTTGCGGAACTCCGGCAGCGCCTCGGAGCCACGCCCGAGTCCGTCGAACGCCAGCGCCCGGCTGAACACCGCTGAAATCCAGAGCTTGCCCTCGTCCTGGTTCAGCTCCCCCCGGCGGTTGAAGTGGTGCAGCGCAAGATCGGCGGAGCGTAGCGCCTCGTCGAACGAGCCAAGCCCGGCCAGCGCCTCGGCAAGCCCGGCATGGCAGAAGGCGTCGAATCCGGCGTGATCGAACGCCTCCTCGGGCGGCATCGTATGCGAAATCTCCATCGCCCTGCGGCAGTTCGTCGCCGCATCGTTATAGTTGCCGTCAAGCAACAGACGCTGTGCGTCAGAAAGCGCCAGATACGCCCCGGCAACCTCTTTGAGTGGTTTCATAAGCTGGTAACTAAAATACTACGAATGATGTTTCATGATATAGAACAAAAACGAACGGCATTGTCATGCTAATAGTTTATAATACATACTGTTGAGTGTAACAAATTCACTAACATTTCCGCCATCATGAAAGAGATCATGACCTTCAAGGCGGGCAAGTTCGTCTTTTGCGACCAGTACGACAGGCCCCGCATCGAGAAGCTGCTTGTCGAGGCGTCAATTCTGAACTCCGCCATCAGCGATTTGCCGATTTTGCCGAAATGGTCGTCGCAGATCGACCCGGATATTCTCTACAGTTCGGTCGCGGGAACAGCCGCCATCGAAGGAAATGCCCTCAACGCAGAGGAGGTGCGGGAACTCGACGAGGGGAAAATACCCGATGCAGGCCACACAGCAAAGGACAGGCTTGAGATTACCAACCTGATCGACGCTTACCGGCTGATTGACCAGCAAACAACAAAACCATCGAAGACCAATGCGCTTGCCGTTGCATTGTTTTTAAATCCAAATATTCTTACCGAAAGTCACATCCGCACGTTGCATCGACAGATCACCAACGGCCTGCCGTATGAGGACAACATCCCCGGAACCTATCGCAACGGCATGGTCAAGGTCGGCGACAAGGCGCACGGAGGCATCTACACGCCTCCGAAAATCATCGAAGACGTCGAGATGCTCATGCGGGAGTTCATCGACTGGATCGACAACGATGAACTCGTCAACGAGCACGTTTTCGTTCGGGCGGCGCTGGCTCACTACCACTTTTCGCTGATCCACCCCTTCTGGGATGGCAACGGGCGCGTGGCGCGGCTGATCGAGGCTTCGCTGCTCCAGTCAGCGGGCATCCGCTACGTGCCAAAAATGCTCTCGAACTACTATTATCGCCATGTTGACGACTATTACCGCGCCTTCTCGGACACCATCAGGGCTGACAAGGATGTCACGCCGTTCCTCGAATTCAACCTTCGCGGCGTGATCGAATCGTTGCAAACCATGAAAACCCGCATCGCTATCCTCATCAGAATGCTGGTCATGAGAGAGCACGTCCACGTACTCGGCAGCGACAAAGCGATTTCGAAGCGGCAAAACGATCTGCTTACCCTGCTGCTCGATGATTCATCAGGCAAACCGTTCACGCTGCACGAGCTTCAACAGGCGATGCCTTACGCGATGCTCTACCGGAAAGTCTCGGAGATGACCGCCCGGCGTGACCTGAAAAATCTGCTCGGTCTGAAACTTCTATCCGTCGATACAGACAATCGTTACACCCTGAACCTTCGCGGCTTCGACTCGTGACCGCTCACGCGCCAGGCTGCATCAGCGCTTCGAGTTCCGCCGGAATCTCCGGGCGGCCTCGACCGTTGAGCGCGGTGCCGATGATTTTGGCCTTCACGACCGGCTTCATCTCCGGCAGGCGCAGGATATCCTGATAAAACGCGAACTTGAGCGGCGATTCACGCACCATGTTCAGCCCGACCGTGAAGCGGTCGCCGCTTTGCAGCGGGGACTTGTAGTCGAGTTCGGCGCGGACGACCACGAGGTTGATGCCTCGCTCCGTGAACTCCTTGAAATCGATGCCGACTGTCTTTAGGTAAACGTGCCGCGCGTGTTCGAGGTAGTTCTGGTAAACGCTGTTGTTGACGATGCCCTGCATATCGCACTCGTAGTCGCGAACCTCCATTTCGAGGGTAAACGAGTAGTCCTTCTGAGTCACGGAAATTGGGTTTGGGGTTTATGATTCATCTTCTCGATTTGAGCTTTGCCGTCAGCGCGGGCAGGAACTCCGCCACGTCGGCCACGACGAGCAGGTCGGCGACGCTGGCGATGGGTGCGTCGCGGTCGGTGTTGATGGCGAGCACGAAGCCGGAGTTTTTCATCCCGGCAAGATGCTGGATCGCGCCGGAGATGCCGCACGCCACGTAGAGCGACGGCGAAACGCTCTGCCCGCTCGAACCCACCTGCCGCACCCGTTCAAGCCATCCGGCATCGACCACCGGGCGGCTCGCTCCGACTTCGCCGCCCAGCGCGTCGACCAGCGCCCTGACCAGCTCGAGCTGCTCCGCGCCGCCGACGCCGCGTCCGGCGCTGACGATCACCCCGGCGCGAGCGAGATCGACGCCCGGCTCCGGCTCGATGCATCCGAGAAACTCGATAGCTGCGTCCGGCTCGGCCTCGATGGCGATCACTTCGGAACTCCCCGCCATCGGCGCGGCGGCGAACGCCCCGGGCTGGATTGTCAGCACGGCGCGGGAGGTCAGCGGCCTGATGGTGCGGAGCATTTTGCCGTTGCAGCTTTCGACCACATAGCCACCATCCTCGATGCCGGTGACGCCCGACACCTGGGCGGCATTCATCGCAAAAGCAACACGCGGAGCCACATCCCAGCCATACGACGAGTGCGGCAACGCCACGACGTCCGGCTGCTCCCGCTCGATGGCGGCCAGCACGAGGCGTTTTTGATACGTCGCGTCGAACTCATGCCCGCCATCCGCACGATAGAGCCGTCCGCCGAAAGCGGGAAGAGCCTCCGCGTCACCGGCCAGCACCATCGACGTCTCCGCCTTGAGGCGGGCGGCGAATCCGAACAGCTCGGCGGTCTCGGCGGTGAGCCGACCGTCGCGAACCTCTCCAACAAGCAGCAGTTTCATCGTGCGCCTCCCTTGCCAAGCACACAGGTACGGGATTCGAGAATTTCGAGTACTTGCGAAGCAAGCGTTTCGGCGTCGCCTTCGAGAATCACGCCCGTAGCGTTGCGTTCATGGGGACGGAAATGTTCGGACGACACTCTCGGCGATTCGAGGCCGACTGAGTCGGGCGACAGGACGGTCAATGCGGCGCGTTTCGATTTCATGATGTTCGGCAGCGTCGGGTAGCGCGGTGTGTTGAGGCCGGGCTGGCAGGTCAGGAGCGCCGGAGGCTTCAGCCGGAGCCTGCATAGTCGCCCGCCTTCAAGTTCACGATCTACGGTCATCGAGCCGTTCCGCCACTCGAACGCCGTGATGCCGGTCACGCAGGCGAAGCCGAGCCGCTCGGCCACCAGCAGACCGACCTGCGCGGAGCCGCGGTCTTCGGACTGCATCCCGGTGAAAATGAGATCGAATCCTCGCCCGGCGGCAAAACCGGCGATCATAGAAGCGATCTGCCACGGGTCGCGCTCCGGCGCTTCGTCGTCGTCGATATGTGCGCCCTCGTCGCCCCCCATCGAAAGCGCCTTGCGGATCGTTTCGACCACCCTCGCAGGGCCGATGGAGAGCGCTGTCACCCGCGCATCCGAGCCGAGTTTATCCTTCAGCTGCACAGCCTCTTCGACCGCGAAGGCGTCGTACTCGTTCATCCGCCACGCAAGCCCGGTCTCGTCGAACCAGCTACCTGCCGTGTTCGGCGCGAACGTTCCCGCCATATCGGGAACCTGTTTGATGCAGACAAGGATGTTCATGATCTCAGAAAATCAGATGCAATTTCGTGGAAATCTTCCCGCAAACCCGCGTTGGGCTGGCGCAACCACAGACAACGTACAGAGCGCAAACCAAACTGGCAACGGCAAAGCGGTAAAATTGTTACGGGAATTCGCGCTTCGCGGATTCCTGGCTTTCTGTAGTTTTTGGAATTTTTGCATAACTTTTGAAACGAGCGATGGCTCATGATTCGTTAACTGATGAAACACAAAAACAAAAAAGAACCATGAAAAAATTTATTCTACCCCTCGTGATGGTGGGCGTGGTTGCCGCGCCATCTCTGGCCCGCGCTGTGACCAAGCCTTACGTGGGCGTGACTGGAGGCGTCGGGTTGCTGAACGACTCGAAGGTTGATGGAAACGATGACGCGATCAGGTACAATACCGGTTACCTGATCAATGGCGCGGTCGGCCTGAAACAAGAGGCCATGCGTTACGAATTCGAGGCTGGATACCACCGGAACAGCGTCGATTCAGCCGACTATTCCATAGCGAGAGGTGCGCATGTTTCGATGTGGAGCTTCATGGCCAACGGCTATTATGACTTTGGCCCGATGAGCACCGTCGGCCTGACGCCTTACGTGATGGCTGGTCTCGGCATGGTCGATGCGTCGATCAGCGACGGCAATTGGGGAGGCGCCTCGACGGCCAGGGAGTTCGCCTGGCAGCTCGGCGCGGGTATCGGCATCAAGACCTCCCCCATTACCACGCTTGACATCGGGTATCGCTACCTCTCGCCATCCGACGCCAGGTTCGACGGATACAAAGTGTCGCTTGCAAGCAGCAATTTCCTCGTCGGCATCCGCTACAGCTTCTGATCTGGTCGATTTACGCAGACACTTCATCGAGGCTCCGGTGCTCCCGGAGCTTTTTTTATCGTTCCGCTCAACTCCTTATCATTTCATTGGATAACCCGCATAGTCGTTTGCATCGCTACCGCAAAACTGTCTTTATGACATTAAAAGCATATCCTCGTTCCTCCGCATTTCAAGCCCGTACGCATCGAACCAGTAACCATCCTCGCTCAGTGCGAATGTTCCCGCCATTCCGTGAATCTGTATGATGCAGATAAGGATGTACAAACAAGTGATAATAGTAATTTGTATTATACTGTTGCTGTCAACATCGAAATAAACAAGCTATTTCGATTGTACAGGTAAGGATATATATTTTATGGCAACCGAATATATGTGTAACGACTATTCAGGATATGCCATTTAATATGATTCTAATTTCGCCTAAATTTGCATAGCGATACATGATTTTGGTAATGTCAGCATAACCTCCAAATTCATACCACCATGAAAAAGCTCATTCTCCCGTTTCTTGTTGCAGGAGCCATTGCCCTTCCATCATTGGCACAGGCTGAAAGTTATTATGTCAGCGTCTCGAGCGGATTGAACCTGCTGAAAAATTCTAATCTTGATTATCAGGCCCCTGATCCGTTAATGTACCCTCCGTTTACAATATCATATAAGCCAGGTATCGTCGTCAATGGCGCAGTTGGCCTGAAGAGCGGCGATCTCCGTATGGAAGCAGAGGTTGGGTTCCACGACAATAAAGTAGACAATTTCAGTGACAGTCTTGGTTCTTACCCTCAAGTACAATATGACTTTTCGGCATGGACGTTCATGGCTAATGCTTATTATGATTTCGACTGGTTAAGCACCAGCGTTACGCCGTATGTAATGGGCGGTATCGGTAGTGCAAGGATAACAAGCAGTATTTAGTGCCTGACAGAAAACCCCTTTTTTTCAAAATAACGGATGATGATGAGACTTCGTAAAGCGTTTTTGCTTATTCAAAATGGAATATTCATCTCTTCATAATCGCTACTGAACTCAAAATGA